>SCPN01000021.1_pt1 | contig 531655 bp, 535 predicted proteins | sample 6106831 | NCBI WGS metagenome assembly SCPN01 (sample SAMN10720447, study PRJNA508395) | human gut metagenome | isolation source: Participant 1, 0 month | reverse complement strand
TAAATCATCATGGTCCGATAGAAGCGTCCCGAAACCAATGTCGAAGGGATGAGAATATTTTGAGTAATACATATCCCGACTATCGTGGATATCTATCGTCACCTTTAAAACTTTTTCATGACGTTTGAGGACTTTAGTGATGGCGGGAAGAGTGACGTCGCTGCAGTGTCTTGCCATAACAGCGGTTCGCAGCAGTCGTCTTTTTGCTTTTTGATGAGCAGAATAATCTTCCAGCACTTTCCAGGCTTTCATCGCTTCATGGGCCACCCGGTAAAAATTATTACCTTCCTCCGATAAAACCAACTGCTTGTTCCCTCTCTCAAATAACTTGACGCCAAGACGATCCTCCAGCTGAGAGAGCATTCGGCTGGCGGCCGAAGAAGAGAGGTTTAATTTGTTTGAAGCTGCGAGCAGAGAACCACTTTCGGCAATGGCACAAAAAAGTTTAACTGCTCTCGATTTCATTTCCATTTTTGCAACTCGAGGCTCAATAATTGCACTTTACGAAATATACATAAAAACTCATAATGTTGCCATAGCGAAAACGGAGTCTTCTCTTGTTTCAGCTAGAAATGGATCATCTTTAACCGCCTTCTTCTCGAATGGCGGTTTTTTTTTCACATTTCTACTGAGTCTAAGAATTTTGGGCCGGAAGAAAGTAAAAATTAATTTCAAATTTGAGATATGATCGCAGAAGAAGATGGGTTACTTGCTCTTCTACTGGACAAAAAATAATCCTCAAACGTACAAACAAGGAATAAGGTTCGAAAAAAGAAGAAACTAATTTCCTGCTTTTAAATCTCACAAGGAATGATATGAGAATCCAAATTTCAGTTGCTGCAATGCTTCTCTCGCTTAGTGCAGTTTCTCAAGCTGCTATGTTTGAACCGGTGCCAGAGCCAACGATCGCTCCTCAAGATCAGGCGAAAGTTGAGCTAGGAAAAATGCTTTGGTTTGACCCAAGGTTGTCCAAATCTGGTTTTATTTCCTGCAACAGCTGCCATAATTTATCTACTGGAGGTGTTGATAATTTGAAGACCTCTGTCGGACACGGTTGGCAGCAAGGCCCAATTAATTCGCCCACGGTTCTCAATGCGGAGAAACAAATCGCTCAGTTCTGGGACGGAAGAGCCGCAAACTTAGAGGAGCAGGCAGGAGGGCCGATTGCCAATCCTAAAGAGATGGCCTCGACGCATGAATTAGCTGTCCAGGTCATTGACTCCATTCCAGGATACAAGCCTTATTTTAAAAAAGCCTTCGGAACCGACAAGGTTACAATCAAAGAAATAACGGACGCTTTGGCTGCCTTCGAGAAAACATTAACTACACCCAACTCTCCTTTTGACCGTTATCTGAAGGGAGATAAAGCGGCTTTGACTCCACAGCAGATTAAAGGTTTTGAACTTTTTAAAACATCCGGCTGTACGATTTGCCACAATGGACCTTTGCTTGGAGGTTCTTCTTATCAGAAACTTGGTGTAGTTAAACCTTATCAAACAACTAACACTGCTCAAGGTCGAATTGAGATTACGAAGAAAGATCAAGATCGCATGACCTTTAAAGTCCCACAATTGAGAAATATTGAGCTCACTTACCCGTACTTCCATGACGGAGAGGCGAAAACCCTTGAGGATGCAGTTCGCATAATGGGTGAGGTTCAGTTAGGTAAGACTTACACGCCTGAACAGCTAGCTGATATTGTCGCGTGGATGAAGTCATTGACAGGAGATCAGCCGAAGATTGTTCTTCCTATTCTTCCGCCTAATGGTAAAAATACGCCTCAGTTTGATCCCTGGAAGAAAGACTAATTTCCTTTGACTGTGTAGTGCGCAAAACCCAATTTAAAGTTGGGTTTTGCCTTCTTTAAAGTTAAAAAATAATCGCATCCTAACGCGGTAGCACAGGTTCTGAATGTTCTCAAAAAGTAAGAGGATTATTTTCTCCATCGGACATTTCGTGAAAAAATTTTGACTAGGCACCTAATTTTGTAATTGTGAGGAGAGGCAGGATTGTGCTAGAGCTTCAAATTAAAGACCTTTGCGTAGGTTATAACGGGAAAGAAATACTCCACAATATTTCCTTAGATATTGAGAACGGATCGTTCATAGCGATAGTTGGCCCGAGCGGTGCTGGCAAAAGCACGCTTTTAAAACAAATCAACAGACTAGACCCTGGAAAAACCGGCGGTTCGATTCTTTGGCGAGGGAAAGACGTTGACGATTACGATGTTCATGAGTTAAGACGAAATTTGGCTTATGTGTTCCAAAAGGCTGTGATGTTTAATGGAACAACGGAAGAAAACATCAAACTTTCTCTTAAGTACGGTCATGAATTTAAACCGGATGAAATAGAGGCTCTCTATCAGACGGTCTTGGAAGAAGCAAGTATCTCTCAAGACATCTTGGATACCCCTGCCCAGGACTTATCCGGCGGCCAGCAACAGCGGGTAGGAATTGCTCGTGTACTGCTGATGGGATCTCCTGTTTTGCTTTTAGATGAACCGACAGCATCTTTGGATGTAGAGACCAGCAATAAATTCTGCCAAACTTTAAAGCAGCTAAAAGGAGGTCCGGCGGCCAAGGACGGCAAAAAACGGACTTTCTTAATGATTACGCATCGGTTGGAGGAGGCGAAATTTTTAGCAGATAAGATTTTGATGATTGAAGCCGGACACATTGTGGAATATACAGACTGCGAAACTTTTTTTACACATCCTCAAACGCAGCGAGCAGCTGAGTTCCTTAAAGCGCAGGCTTTGTAAAATACCAGCAGCTGCTACAGGACCTGTCTTCTTTGGCAGGTCTTTTGTTTCTGGCAGTATTCCGACAAGGAGGACGACTGGCAGAAGAACGTCATCAAATGTCGTAAGACGATCCAAAATAACAATGAACGGTCAATTTATCTCAAAGGAAAACAACAATGAGACTTCTTCATACCTCTGACTGGCATCTTGGAAAAAGATTATTCGATAAAGAACGTTATGACGTTTTTGAAAAATTCTTAGCGTGGTTGCTGAGTACGATCCGACAAGAACGGGTGGATACGTTAATTGTTGCCGGTGATATTTTTGATACCGCAGTCCCGACGAACAAAAGTCTCAGACTCTATTACGACTTTTTATCTCAGCTGACGAGCAGTGAATGCCGCCATGTTGTGATTGTCTCCGGAAACCATGATTCACCGACCTTGCTTGAGGCTCCGAAAGGAATCTTGGAGAACTTTGGTGTTCACGTCATAGGCGGAGCTGAAAGTCCTGAAGACGAAGTTATTGAACTGAAGGATAAAGCGGGAAATCTGGAAGGCGTTGTTTGTGCAGTGCCTTTCCTCAGAGAAAGAGACATTTTGCGATTGAAGGATGATTCAACACTTTCTCGCGCCGAAGAGATTCAATTAGCTGTAGAAAATCATTACAAGAGTGTTGTTAAAGCGGCTATTGATAGGATGGGAGCCAAAAGAGTTCCTCTCATTGCTACCGGTCATTTGTTTACGGTCGGATCTCCTAAAGGAGAAGACGTTAACGAGCTTTATATAGGCGCAACCGGGGCCGTGCCTGTGAATATCTTTCCGTCGGAAATCGATTACTTGGCCCTTGGTCATATCCACCGCGCTTACAGCATCGGCGGTGACAAAACCAGAAATTACTGCGGTGCTCCGATTCCGCTTACCTTTGAAGAGGCTAATCTTGAGAAACTCGTTCGGTTAGTTGATTTCGAACCCGATGAAATTAAGGTGGCGGATATTCAGGTGCCTAAGTTCGATAGATTGGTGAGCGTTCAAGGAAGCCAAACGGAAATTTCAACAAAACTAAAAGAGCTTGCAGGGCAAGACGAGAAAATCCTAGTGGAAGTGATTCATACCGGAAAAGCCAATGCAATAAACCTGACCGGTGAAGTCTCGGAACAGACATCGGGAACCAAGATTGAAGTATTAAGAGTTTTCGACGAAACCAAGAAAGCCAATTGTTTGGCTAATGATGGAGACGAGATGGAGATCGGTGAACTCACTTGGGAGAACGTCTTCGAGAAGAAACTGAAAAATGAGACGTTTGAAGGCGAAGTTTCTGAGGAGGAACTTTGGAATGCGTATAGAAATGCGTATTTCCAAATTTCTGAGTTGGCTGATGTGAATGCTCAATAACGCTTCCGGAAAGTAAAATGCAAATACTCAAACTCTCATTTGAAAACATCAATTCCTTGAAAGGCGCCTGGACGATTGATTTTCAAGCACCGGATTTCCGCTCAGGCATTTTTGCGATTGTCGGTCCGACCGGCAGCGGCAAGACCACGATTTTGGATGCGATTTGTTTGGCTCTTTACGGACATACACCTCGGATCGGCTCGATTACTCAGAATGCCAACGAAGTTATGAATCGGGACAGCGACAGCTGTCGGAGCAGCTTGGAGTTCCAAACGTTAAGCGGCCGTTACCGGGCTACCTGGAGTCAAAAGAAGCAGAAGAATTTTGATAAGACAGGCAAATACGGCCAGGTTGTTTCCACAATGGAAAAGTTCGGGGACGGCTGCTGGATCCCGATTACAGAAGGAAGTAAGGTAACCAGCAAAAAGCAGGAAGTTCAAAAAATCATCGGATTAAGCTTCGATCAATTTAAACGTTCGGTCATGCTTTCCCAGGGAGACTTTGCAGCTTTTCTCAAATCGAAACCGAATGAGAAAGCCCAAACGCTCGAACAGATAACCGGAACACAGGTTTATTCACTGCTTTCTACAAAAATTTATGTTCTTGCAGAACAACAAAAGAAGCTTTTTGCAGATAAACAGAGAGAAGTCGAACTGAGCCCCGTTCTTGACGATGCAGTTGTTCAGACAAAGCAAGAGCAGTTGAAAGGTATAACCGAAGAGGCGAAAGTCCTTGAAACTCAAATCAACAAAATTGAAAAAGAAATTCGCTGGGTTAGTGAGACTGCCGAGCTTAGGGATCAGTTTTTAAGGGTAAAGGACGAGCTTGAACGTTTGAAAGAAAGCCGGAATGAATTCTTTCAGAAAGAGAATGATGTCCGACTTGCAGAACGTGCTCAAAAAATTCTTCCAATATTTAGCTCGCTAATAGATAAGCAATCGCTCCGTGAAGACGCGATCAAAGAGAAGTCCTCTGCGGAGAACGAATTAGTTAACGCGACAAAATCTCTTAAAGAGAAAGAACTCAACTTCAAGGCAGCAGAGGAGGCCTTGAACAATGAGAACCTTCAAAAGCCGAAGAAATTAGCGCTGTTCTCGGAAACCGAGTCCTTGGACGTCGAAATTTCTCCGCTTATGAAATCCAGCAGACGCGCACAAGAAGAAAAAACTAAATTAGAAAAGGAGACTGCCGGTTGTGAGAGTCGTCTCAATAAAGCCCAAGAGGATATACGGAAGTTAGAAGAAGACCGTGAGAAACGAGATCGTGAGAAAAACGAAGACATTAAAGGCGCATTCCTTTATCAGCGGAAGGACGAATTAAGGGCCGGAAAAATCACCGCCGAAACTCTTTCAGCTGCATTATCAGATTCCGAAGGCAAAGCTGATAAAGCAAACGAGACCGTCAAATCACAGGAAAAAGAGGCAGAGGCGCTCAGAATCCGAAAGGAAAAAATAGCTTCCGGAATTGAGGCGGACGAAATATTGCTTAAAGAAACGGAAGAGCGTCTGAATGAAATTCTCGACGGAAAGACTCTCGATGAACTTATGCAAGAACAACTGAGCTTTTCAGAGCAGATTCCGCTGCTTGATGCGGTCAAATCTGCGCTAAAAGCTGCTTGTGAACAAAAAGAAGAAATCGGCCGTCAGGAAGAAGTGATGCAAAAGGATTCCGTCGAACTGACCGATTGGGGTAGCAAGAAAGAGTGTTATGAAAGGGAAATCCGATCCCTAACTTCGAGGCTGGACGAACTCGAAGCTTTGGTTCAAATCAACGAATTGACTAAGGTTAGAGCTGAGTTGAAGGAAGGAGAACCTTGTCCGGTTTGCGGTTCATTGGAGCATCCCTTTGCCGCAAACCTTCCGCCAGAGGTTGCGACGGCAAAAGAGCGCCTGGTCGGTGTGAAGGAAGAATTGGCGGACCTACAGAAAAATCAAAAAGAGGCCGATAGGAAAATTGACATTCTTAAAGATCGGATGCTTTTTTCTGAAAAGCATCTGAAAGATCTTCGGAAGAATTTGGATTTGGCCGAAGAAGAGCTGAAGCTGAAATGCGACATAGCAGGTCTGGCACGCGAAGGCGTAACGGAAAAGGCAGCAGCTGTTTTGATAACTAAGAAGGAAAGCCTTCTTACCGATATCAAAAAACGTATTGTCAAAGCAAGAGACGCAGAATCTAAGGCTACCTCTGCAAAAGAAAAAATTGCCGGTACAAAAGAAGAGCTTTATCGAGCCGAGATGGCCTTTAGCAATGCCCAAACGAAGGTTGAGTCGGGAAAAAGCCTACTGACGCAAGCTCAAACCGGCAGAGAAAAAGCAAGAACAGAGCTTGAGCAGTTTTGGCGGAAAACTGCTAAAGAGTACGGCTCCGTCATCACTGAGGAAGAGCTTTTTGCCCATGACCCCGAACTCTTCAAACGTTGGATTGCTAAGGCAGCTAAGTACGAAGAACTTTTGGAATCCTGCCGGGAAATTGAGAATAATTTAGCGATCAAAAAAGGCGCCCTGCCGGGACTTATTGAGAGCGTGGAGCTTTTGGAAAAAAGCACTCGGGAAAAGTCGGAACAAGCGGCTGAATTACAGGCTGAACTGAAGTCGAAGCGGTTACAACGCGACAAGCTTTTCGGAACTAAGTTGGTAGAAGTTGAACGAAAAGCCTACGAGATTCTGCTTTCGCAGTTGGCAGAAGCAAAAGACCATGCTTACGAAATCCTTTCTAAGGCTCGAAGCATTCAGGCCGCTGCGGGGCAAAGGCTTAAAACGGCCGAACAGCGTGCTGCAGAAGCTGAAAGAAACCTTCTTTCAGCAAAAACCGATTGGACGGATGCCCTTAAAAAGGAAAAATTTGAATCCGAAGAAGTTTGGGCAAAAGCTCGTTTAGATTCTGAGGCGATTAATGCTATTCACAAAGAAATTACGGATTACCAGGCTCAATCCCGCAGTGCTGCAGACCGTTTTAGTGAAGCTGACAAGAAGTTGGTAGAAAAAGAATCTCAGAAACTGACGGACAAATCGCTTGAAGTTTTGGAAGCTGAAAAACGAGAGGTTTCAGCTCGGAAAGAAAAACTCCTGGAACAAAAAGGCGAACTGCAGAAAGAGCTGAAAACAGACGAAGAGGCACGTCACAAGCGGGCCGGGATAGAGGAAGACTTAAAGAAGCTGAAACATCAAGTCGCCGTTTGGGAGCGTCTCAACACGATGGTCGGATCGAGCAGTGGAGACAAGTACCGCAGGTACGTACAGAGTTTGGTGCTTTTGACACTGATCAAAAATGCCAATGTCGAGCTGACAAAACTCCACAGTCGATACCGTTTGACTAAGGGTGAAGAGGACATGGAGCTCAAAGTCATTGACTTAGATTTGGCCGATGAGGAGCGTCCCACGGACAACCTCTCCGGCGGAGAAACCTTTATCGTCAGTTTGGCGCTCGCTCTAGGCTTGGCTCAGATGGCAAGCAGCAATGTTCGAATCGACTCGCTCTTCTTGGATGAAGGTTTCGGAACGCTCGATGATGACTCCTTGGAAAAGGCGCTCAATGCTTTGAGCAGTTTGAATGCTCAAGGAAAAACCGTCGGACTGATTTCTCACGTGGATCAGATTAAGGAGCGGATCCCGAGCAAGATTATTGTGAAGCGTTCGGCTCAGCCCGGTGTCAGCCGGTTAGAAGGTGCCGGCGTGAAGCATAGCTGGAGTTAACACCAAAGCTAACTTGTCCAAGCGCTTTTCGGATGCTCAAAACCATTTCTTTGCCCAAAAGCCTCTAAGATAGACGTCCTATCTGAGCGGAAGTTGTATGAAGATTTCGACAAACCAGGCCACGATGATCGGCTGTATTTCCCCGATTTTTTGGGGACTGAGCGTCTCTCTCGTGAGAACGCTTTCTGAGACGCTGGGCGTTGGAAAAGGCTTGGCGATCAATTACCTAATTGCATTGGTTTTTGTATTTCTTCTTTTCGGTATACCTAATCTAAAAGCGATGCCGCTGAAGTACTACATCTGTGGCTTAGGGTGTGCCATTGGTACCTCCATGACCTTTGCATTTTCTCTTGGCTTAGCCAAAGACGGAACGCAGACCATGGAAGTCGGCATGATTAACTATCTTTGGCCGACGCTGACGATTTTGTTTGCCGTTCTTTTTAACGGTCAAAAGGCCAAGTGGTGGGTCGGCATCGGTATGCTGCTAGCGATCTACGGCATATTTGTTGTTCTCTCGGGAAATTTGTTGATTGACTTCAAAGCAATGTGGAGTCATATCAAGAGCAATCCGATTAGTTATTTTCTTGCGTTGTGGGCGGCTATCTTTTGGGCCGCTTACTCGAATTTCACAAGAGCCTGGGCGAAAGGACAAAATCCGACTACGCTGATTTTTGCGTTGGATACAATTTTCTTTAATGCTATCTGGCTTCTCGATCTTGCGCCTTCTTACCCCTGGAATACGAAAGGTGTTTTGTTTGCTGTCGGATCAGCATTGATTATGGGTTCGGCTTACGGCATGTGGACCTTCGGGGTCCAGAAGGGCCGTATTGAAATTATGTCCATCATGTCGTATTTCACGCCGGTTTTGTCCTGTATCTTTGCTTCTCTTCTCATCGGCGCTAAGCTCACTCATGAATTCTGGGTTGGCGTTTCTATTGTTGTGCTCGGCTCGTTTATCTGTTGGGCCGCTACCAGAGAAAAAACTCGGTCATCGAATTAGGCTCACAAAAAAAGATTCACGTCCGAAGAATTTTTTTGCGGCGTAGAATTAAAAAGTAACGGGTTCCGTTATTTTTATTGACCGAGGTTTTCATGAATAAAACTGTCATTGCATTGGCGCTTCTGTCTGTCTGCTCTTTGGCAAACGCCCACTTCGGAAGTGTGATTCCGAATAAACAAATCGTTTCCGACCCTAAGGATTCCACCCTGACGATTACAACCGCCTTCAACCATCCGATGGAACAAACGGGCATGACGATGGAAAAACCAAAAAGCTTTTCTGTCATCGTCGACGGTAAGAAAACAGATTTGACGAACACTTTGCAAAAGACAAAAGTTTTGGATAAAGAAGCTTGGATGACTCAGTACAGGGTTGCCCGGCCGGGATGCTACAAGTTCGTCCTCGAACCTCAGCCTTATTGGGAACCCGCAGAAGACAAGTTCATTATTCACTACTCTAAAGTCATGGTTCCGGTCTTCGGAGTGGATGACGGCTGGGATGCACCCACAGGCGCAAAGACAGAAATTCTTCCTCTCACGCGTCCGTTCGGCAACTATGCCGGAAATGTATTCCGTGGTCAGGTGATTTTGAACGGCAAACCTGCTCCCGATACGATGGTCGAAGTCGAGTATTACAACGTGGATCATCGAGTCAAGGCTCCGGATGATATCTTCATTACTCAACAGGTCAAAACCGATAAAAACGGGATCTTCTCTTATGCAGTTCCTTGGGAGGGCTGGTGGGGTTTTGCCGCTCTGAATGACGCCGACTATAAGATTAAAAAGGACGGCCAGGATAAGGATGTTGAACTTGGCGCCGTGCTTTGGACAGAATTCGTTAATCCGTCTTTCAAATAATGCATATTGCTGAAGGTGTCCTCTCCGCGCCGGTTTTAATTACCGGTGCGGTTGTAGCTGCCGCAGGTGTTGCCTACGGATTAAAGAAAATTCCAGCGAATCATTTCATGTTGGCCGGGCTTCTCGGGGCAGCGTTTTTTGTTGCGAGCCTCATCCACGTGCCAATCGGTTTTTCCAGCACCCATCTGATTTTGAACGGACTTTTAGGTGTTGTTTTGGGCTGGGCCGCATTTCCGGTGATTTTCGTGGCTTTACTCTTACAAGCTGTCTTGTTCCAGTTCGGAGGATTTACCGTACTCGGCGTCAATACCGCGACAATGGGTTTAGGGGCGCTGGCAGCATACGGGATCTTTTATGCCATAGCCGGCAAGTCTGCGGATAAAAGATTAAAGTTTGCAGGTTTTTGCGGCGGTTTCAGTGCTGTTCTGATCTCAGGTATTTTGACGGCTTTGGCACTTGCGTTCACAAATGAAGGTTTTGTGACCGCGGCTTGGCTGATCTTTCTGAGTAATTTGCCCGTGATGGTCGTCGAAGGTGTCATTACTGCCTTTGCGGTTGTATATCTCAAACATTCTGATCCTGGGATATTTAATGAAAAATAATTCAGCTTTATTTATTGCCTCTGTGTTTCTTCTCTGCAGTTCGACGGCCGCTAACGCCCATCGGCTGAATGTGTTCGCCTACAGTCAGGCGCACGAGATTTGTGTCGAGACAAGTTTCCAGGGCGGCAAACCCGCACGCGGCGCAGACGTTCGCGTCTTAACAGAGGAAGGGGCGGTCTTTTTAACCGCAAAAACCGAGCAGGACGGTAAAGTCTGCATGGCGCTTCCTGACGGTTTTGAGCTCGCTCCTCTGACAGTGATCGTCAATGCCGGGGAAGGGCACCAGAACCAGTGGAAGCTGAGAAAAGAAGACTTTTCTTTAGGTGCCGACAGCAACACGGCTGTGAGCACTGTAAAACTTGAAATCCTTAATAAAGAGGCCGAGACAAACACAGCATCTCCAAAAATTTACTCTCAGGAAGAACTTGACGCCGCTTTGAAAACGGCCAGAGAGCAGACGGAGATGCAAGTGATTTCCCCGCTGAGAAAACAGCTGGCAGAGGCTCAGCAGCCTAAAATCACATGGCGCGATATCGTCGGCGGTTTGGGCTGGTGCTTAGGATTGGGCGGTCTGTTTGCCTGGATATCGACACGCAGACAAAAGAATAAATGACAATAAAAAAGGATTTTTCAGCGGCTTCGAGAATCGCTTCAGCATTAGTTTTCGGAGTGGTCGTTTCTGTGCTGCCAAATATCACGGCAGCGCTCTGCGCGCTGTTCTTTTCTTTTTTGATCATCTTTCTCTTCCCAACTGACGCCAAACATCTTATTAAGCGCTGGCTTCAAATCAATCTTTTTATTCTTTTTATTTGGCTGGTCACTCCTTGGACGACGCCCGGAACTCCCATCGGACCCGGCGAGATCTTTTCTTATGAGGGTGTTTACCTTTCCGCTTTGGTGACGGTTAAAGCTAATGCTTTGTTTTTTGTTTTCTATGCATTGGTCAGTTTGTTGTCTTTCTCTCGGCTGGCAGCAGGTCTTAAGTCCCTCAAGTTTTCGGAGAGCCTCATAGTTATCCTGCTTTTCTGTGCGAGAGGCATCGATATTTTTGAAAGCGAATACCGTCGAATGAAAGAGGCAGCAAAGCTCCGGGGATTTGAGATGAAAGCAAATAAGCGGACCTATCAAACCGTGGCAGCGGTTATTGCACTTTTGTTCGTTCGAGCAGTTCGGCGGAGCCGTGTTCTCGACGATGCGATGAAATTAAGAGGTTTTGACGGCCATATACGGACCCTGAACCATGAAGTTTGGAGATATAAAGATACGTTCCTTTTAATGTTATTTTGCTGTGCTTCGGTGGTATTTGCCTATCTGGGCTGGAGATAAGTCGTGAGTCTTCTGGAAATTAAAAATTTAAATCTGACCTATCCGAACGGAAAGAAGATTTTTGAGAATGCCGAAATCACTCTGCAGCCCGGAGAGAGTCAAGCTCTGTGGAGTCCCAACGGAACCGGTAAAACTTCGCTCTTTAGAGTGGTCACCGGACTCTTGAAACCGCAAACCGCCGATATTTTCTTGGAAGACAAAGCAGTTAAAGATGAAGCGGACTTTAAAGCATTGCGGCTCAAAGTTGGTTTTGTTCTTCAGCATCCCGATGATCAGCTGTTTTTTCCTCAAGTCATCGATGACGTCGCTTTCGGTCCGCTCAATCAAGGTTTAAGCGAAGAAGAGGCAAGAAAGGTCTCCAAAGAAGCTTTATCCACTTTGGGCATTCTCGAGCTCAAAGACGCTTTGAGCTACGAATTATCAGGCGGACAGAAAAAACTCGTCACGCTTGCATGCATTCTTTCTATGAAACCGCAGATTTTGCTGCTAGACGAGCCGACGAACGGTCTCGATGTCGACAGTAAACAAAGACTGATCGAAGTAATCAATAAAATTAATGCAGCCAAAATCGTTATCAGTCACGATCCTGAGATGCTGTCCTCTACTTGCACAAAGTTCTCAACGATTCGAAACTGCAGAATTGAATCGATTGCAAAACCGGAAATGCATGAACATTGGCACACTCATTTTTACGGAGGGGTTCCTCATACTCATCATGAATCTACCTAATGCAAAGTTCTTCCTCCTCTACTTGGGCGATCGAAAGTCTGTATGAAACGCCTATGGCATAAGATGGAAAGCATAGAAGAATTAAGGAAGCTAACCAATGACCGAGCTCAAGATTGAGAAAGTCACAGAGGACAGTCCGCTGAAAGCAAAGGTTCAGCGGATCTATATAAAGTCTTTTCCGCTCTTTGAGCGCGTTTCCCTGGAACCCTTTTTTAACTCCGTTTCCGACGGTGTCGAGATCTTTGCGCTAAGCGACGAAGAAGACGTGGTTGCTTTTTTCTGCACACTCAGAAAAGGAAAGTATTACTACCTCTTTTACCTTGCCGTTGACGAAGATAAACGCGGAAAGGGTATCGGCAGTGACATCTTGTCCGCGGTCATTAAGAACGCGGATGGTGCGACCGTCTTCTTAGACTGCGAGGGCATTTATCCCGGCTGCAAGGACAGAGCCGCACGCGTTAAACGCTTGTGTTTTTACCATCGCAACGGATTTAAAGAAATCGGCCCGCTGAAAACTTGGCGCGGAGAGAAATTCAGAACGCTGGTTTACGGCGACAAAGAAATTTCCGAGCAGGAAATCGAAGATTTCTGGGAGATTTTCGGTCATTTATGGGAGGGGCAGGAGATTGCCACCATTCCTGCTGCGCCGAGTTCACAGGATGGGAAAACAGCAGGAAAAGAACTGTAAAATGCAGGCTTCTAAGGCATAGTCAGCCGGATTATTTAAAAAGCAAATGAGGGCTGGCTAGTCATAAGTAGCCATGGGATTGAGTTAAAGACCAATCAAGTTAACCGATAATAGAAAGAAAAAAAAATGAAATTAAAAGCTGTGATCGCTGTGTCCGTTCTCGCTATTGCAGCAGCAACCGGCGGCTGGATGTATTATCGATACGAGTCTGCCCCAAAGAATTTAGAGCTTTACGGTAATGTTGATATTCGGCAAGTGAATTTGGCTTTTCTGTGGCCGGAACGTATCAAGTCGATTCTTGTCGAAGAAGGAGATTTCGTCAAAGCCGGTCAGCCAGTGGCAGAACAGGAAACGGACATACTTAAAATCGAGATTGAACAAGCTAAGGCTGCGGAGCAGGCTGCGTACCAAACTTATTTGGCCTTAAAAAACGGCAGTCGGCCGGAAGACATCGCCAAAGCTGAAGCTGCTGTTTTAGTCGCGCAATCCCGTCTGCATCTAGCTCAGAAAGATTTTGAGCGTGTGGATGGTATCTTTAAGTCCACGAAAGGTCAGGGCGTGAGCAAACAAAGCCTCGACACCCAAAGCAGCCAGCTGCAGGTCGCCAAGAACGAATTGTTCTCTGCCCAAAAGAGCTTGGAACTTGCAAAGATCGGTCCTCGCGCCGAAGATGTTGCCAGGGCCTATGCACAATGGCAGCAGACAAAAGCGCAAGTTGCCCAATTAGAATTGAAGTTAAAGCAGAGTACGTTGTATGCGCCCCTCGACACAACGGTTCGTTCGAGGCTCCTTCAGCCGGGGGACATGGCTAGTGCTCAAGTGCCTGTATTGGCCCTGGCTATCAATTCTCCTAAATGGGTGCGTGCTTATGTCAATGAAGTCAATCTCGGCAAGATCAAACCAGGGCAGCAAGCTTACGTCACGATAGATGCCTATCCGAACGAAAAAATTCCCGGTCATGTCGGATTTATTTCTTCCGTTGCGGAGTTTACGCCTAAAACTGTTCAGACGCCTGACTTGAGAACCAATCTTGTCTATGAGGTGCGCATCCTCGTTGACGACAAGGAGAATCATTTGAGATTGGGTATGCCTGCGACCGTCAGTTTTGAATAAGAGTACCCATGGCAGAGAACCAAAATGCTCCGGCCGTCTTCGCAAAATCCCTAAAAAAAGTTTTTGCTAATAATAAGAACCCGGCCCTTGACTCTGTCGCACTTAACGGTATCGACCTAGTCGTGCCGAAAGGCGGCTTAGTTTCTTTGGTTGGACCGGACGGCGCCGGCAAAACGACTTTTATGCGTTTGGTCTGCGGGTTGCTGATTCCGACTTCAGGGGAACTGGAAGTCTTCGGTATGAATACCGCAACAGATGCCGAGGCGATTCAGAAACGGATCGCTTACATGCCTCAGCGTTTTGGACTGTATCAAGACTTAAGCATTAAAGAAAATATGGATCTTTTCGCTAATCTTCAGGGTGTTCCGGAAGGTGAACGAAAAGACAAATATGGTCAGCTTTTATCGATGACGGATTTAGCTCCGTTTGCCAACCGTTTAGCAGGCAAGCTTTCCGGGGGTATGAAGCAAAAGCTTGCGCTGGCCTGCGCTCTGATCCATGACCCCGAATTATTGATTCTGGATGAACCGACCGCAGGTGTTGATCCGGTCTCGCGAGAAGAGCTCTGGAAAATTCTTAAGGCAGCGGTAGCTCAAAAAGGCATGAGCGTGCTCGTGAGCACCGCTTACCTGGATGAAGCAGCCATGTGCCATGATGTGTACATCATCAATAAAGGCGTGATCTTGGCGCAGGGGACTCCTGAAGCGCTGACAGAACCTTATAAGAATCGAGTCTATTTTGCCCGAGCCGACGGCCGTACGCCTCGTCAGATGCTTGATCTGGCGTCACATTCCTCAATGATTTTGGACTCAACTCCTTCGGGAGACGGGGTGAGGCTGCTTTTGAAGAAAGACGCGGATCTTACAGAGGCAGCCAAGGAACTCGATATTCCGGAACTCAGTCCTCAACCGCCGAGGCTGGAAGATGCGTTTATGTCTCTTTTGATCGCAGCGGATAAACCTCAGAAGGATTTTGGAGAAAATGCCGGCATAGAAAACACAAAAATTGACGATGGAAAGCCAGTCATTCTCGTTGAGAACCTTGTTAAGAAATTCGGCAATTTTGTTGCCGTCGACGATACCTCTTTTAGTGTTAAACGCGGAGAGATATTCGGATTGCTCGGACCGAACGGTGCCGGCAAAACTACAACTTTTCGTATTTTATGCGGTCTTCTTCCAGCAACTTCGGGTAAGGTTGAAGTTGCAGGTTTCGATCTCCGAACCGCCAGAGCTTCTGCTCGGCGCACAGTCGGTTACGTAGCTCAGTTTTTTTCTCTTTACAGCATTTTTTCCGTGGGATTTAATCTTAAGTTCTACGGCGGTGCCTACGGATTATTCGGGAACAAATTAAAGACGGCCATGGACACGGTTGTCAGGCGCTTCGGCCTAACTGGACTTATCAGTAAAAAAGCGGGCGGTTTAAATGACGGCTACAAAAAGCGTCTTTCGATGGCTGCTGCTTTGATGCACAATCCTGATATCTTGTTCCTTGACGAGCCGACGAGTTCCATTGATCCGCTTGCGCGACGTGTGTTCTGGCGAAGCATCAATAGGCTTGCGGATGAAGGCAAAGCCATCATTGTGACGACGCACTTTATGGAGGAAGCGGAGTACTGCACGCGCATTGCGATTCAAGACAGAGGACATATGCTGGCCCTTGGCAGCCCTAAGGAAGTTAAAGCGGTAGCCGGGCTCCCGGAGACAGCCAACATGAACGAAGCGTTTATTAAGATCGTTAAAGCTTACGGCGAGGCAGGGTCAGCAGATGATTAACTCCGATTTTTTGCGCCGATTACGCGCACTGACTATTAAAGAGTGGTGCCAATTAATCAGGGATCCAAGCTCATTTGCTGTCGGACTTGTGCTTCCTTTAGTTCTTATTTTTATTTTTGGCAGCGGCCTTTCTCTGGACTTAGGCAACACTCCGATTGCTGTCATCAACCAAGCGCCCGGTCAGGTTTCGTATGCGATTGAACAAGGGTTTAAAGGTTCTCCCTATTTAACTCCGATTCGATGCGGCAATATTAAAGAGGCGGAAAGCCTCATGAGGAAGAAAGAAGTAAAGGGGATCGTCGTGATTCCCAGTAATTTCGCCGGTCAATTTCAAGCCGGGAAAGGGAAGCTGCAGCTTGTGGTGCACGGCGTTGACACAGTGAGTGCTTCCTCACTCGAACGCTATATTCAGCAGTCCGTTCAACTTAGTTTGGGAAAACTGGGTTATTCATCCGAGAAGGGTGCCGTACCGGTGGTTCGGCTCTGGTTTAATGCGGCAAACTCTTCCACATGGTATTTTGTTCCCGGGCTTGTGGTTATCGTGATTACGATTGTCGGTGCATTTCTTACGGCACTTGTGATTGCACGAGAGTGGGAGCGCGGGACGATGGAAATGTTGTTTTCGACGCCGGTCAAGCCCGCGGAGATTCTGCTCTCAAAGGTGATTCCGTATTTTATTGTCGGCATAGGCGGTTTGTTTCTTTGCCTCTTTGCAGCACGGTTCATTTTTGAGGTTCCGATTGAAGGATCTCTGACAGTTATTATCGGGTCCTCATGCATATACCTTCTGACGGCATTAGGCGCCGGTCTTTGGATTTCTGGTATTACTAAAAATCAATTTTTGGCCTCTCAGCTCGTGATTATTATTAGTTTTTTGCCGAGTGTGATGCTGAGCGGCTTTGTTTTTGACCTGAGAAACGTTCCGTCTGCTATTTCAGCGGTTTCATATGTTCTCCCGCCGACCTATTTTATGGAGCTCATTCGCGCTTCTTTTCTTTCAGGGACAGATGCCGTAACGGTATTAAAGGACGTGTCGATTCTCGCCGGGTATGCCTTTTTATTTTTCTTCTTTGTGACAAGAACACTTAAGAAGACATTGGAGAAAAAATGACCTTTGGTGAATGGCTAAAGTGGTTTGGCAATCTCTTCGTGAAGGAAATTCTCACGTACTTTATCGATCCGGCTTCCAGGTTTATTTTGATCGTGCCTTTGATTATTCAGATTTTTTTGTTCGGTTACACCGCAACATTTGATTTGAACCATGCACCGATCGCCGTTTTGAACGAATCCCACGGCAAATATTCTCAGCAACTGGTGGCTCAAGTCGGCGCATCTCCGACTTTCTATATTCGTCGATACTTGCAGAATGCTTCTCAGATGAAAGATGAGCTTAATCCTCGAGATTCGCTAGCGATTGTCCACATTCAATCAGATTTTGATTCAAAGCTCGCGCAAGGCAAGGAAGGTCCCGTACAGATAATTACGGACGGGAGAAACTCAACAACAGCCGGTCTTGCCGCCGCAGAGCTTTCAATGATCATTCAAGACTTTAATCATCGTTATGTCGGTGTTCCGGAGGGTATCAACGTTGAAATGCGGGCCTGGTATAACCCGAATCTTCAAACGCAATGGAATATTGTGACAGCGCTCATCGGCACCCTGAGTTTTATTCAGGTCCTCATGCTATCGGCTCTGTCGGTGGCTCGGGAACGAGAGTACGGAACGTTTGATCAGCTGCTTGTTTCGCCATACAGACCTTTTGAAATCCTTCTGGCGAAAGCGACGCCTCCGATCTTTATCGGTATTGCTCAAACCTTTATTGTCGTTCTTTTTGCGGTGTTTTGGTTTGATATTCCCATGCGAGGGTCTCTTTTACCGCTTTATTTCGGGATTTTCATTTTTACGTTATCGACAGTCGGAACCGGACTGGCGATTTCTTCCATATCGCAGACGATGCAGCAGGCAATGATTTTCTCGTTTGTGCTGATTGTTCCAATGGTTATTTTGTCCGGTCTTGTCACACCGGTATACAACATGCCGGAAATCCTGCAGGTTCTGACATATGCCGATCCCTTGAGGTTTGCCCTTGAATATGTTCACGGCGTTTATCTTGAGAACTTATCCATATCAGAACTTTGGGGACAGCTTCTTCCCATGCTGATTACTGCTGTCATCACTTTGCCGTTCGCTGCGTTCTTCTTCCGCCGTTCACTATAGTGATTGTCAGAAACGTGAGTTTAAGACCGTAAAAACAGAAGGCCGAATCTGTCAAAGATTCGGCCCCTGTCTCAATCAGATCTGCTTAGCTGATCTTTTTGTAGGCTTCGTTGGCTAGTTTCTTGCCAAGTTCAACGCCCGGCTGGTCAAAAGCGTTAATGCCGAAAAGCGTTCCCAGCATTGTGGTCTTATGCTCATACATGGCCATTAAAGCACCTAATGTCTCAGGAGTGAGCTCTTCAATGGAAACTGTGGAAACCACATTGAAATACTTGCTCTTCGGATCTCTGGTTACGAGCGCTTCCGTCTGAGCTTTGGCGTTAGCCATTAAGACGCGATGCAGTTCCTTGTGAGCGTGGCCCGGTTTCTCGCACCAAAAGACATCGATAGCGTTCTTTGCTGTTCCTTCACGAAGGAATTGATAGAAAGAATGCTGAGATTCATTTCCGTGTCCGCCCCAAACCGCTAAAGAGGTTTTGCCGATCACCGGCGTTCCGTCGGCAGCAGTACTCTTGCCTAAGCTTTCCATTTCCAGCTGCTGCAGCCAGTCAACCATGACACGAAGACGTTCGTCATAAGGGAGGAAGCAGTAAGAAGAAACGTCGAGTTTTTCCGAGTTCCAGTAAGCGAACATGGCCATGAGCGCGGGCAGATTGTTCTGCAGCGGAGCGGTCGAAGCATGTTGGTCCATCGCATGGGCGCCCGCAAGGAATCGTTTGAAAGTATCTGCGCCGAGAGCGATTGCGACCGGCAAGCCGATGGCACCCCAAACAGAGAAGCGGCCTCCGACCCAGTCCCAAATGGGAAAAAAGTTTTCTTTCGGCAATCCGAACTGTTCCGCAGCATCCGGTTTGGCGGAGACCACTACGACGTGATGCTTGAAATCTTTTTCAGGGATTCCGGCTTTTTTCAGCCAATCCAAAATTTCCTGAGTATTCGCTCTGGTTTCCTGAGTTTTAAAGCTCTTGGAAGAGATGACAATCAGGGTAGAAAAAGGGTCCAAAACAGAAGTAATTCGATCAAAAATTACGCCGTCAGCAGAAGCGAGAAAGTGTAGTTTGATTTCCGGTTTATTAGGACGAAGTGCGTTGTATACGCATTTCGGCCCCATATCGGAACCGCCGATACCGATATTAATGACATCGGTGATTCGGTCGCCGGAACAGCCGCGCCATTTCCAGTTGCGGACATCTTCGGCAAACTTACAAAATGCTTCCAGTGTCTGGTGAACTTCTGCGGCATGAGGAGCGTCAGGAGAAGGGTCTCGCAAAGAGGTATGAAGGGCGGAACGATGTTCGCTGGCATTAACAATCTTTCCTTTACGCATTTCGTTAAAGGATTCGATCATCTTTTTCTCTTTGACAAAGTCAATGAGAGAAAGGAGCTCCTTCTGGTTAATTCTTTGCCGTCCGATATCCAAAGTAATGCCGCAGGCACTCTTTTGATAATTCTCAAAAGAGTCTCGGATAAAAGGTGTAACGGTTAAAGACTTCATTGTCGTGTCTGTTTGAAATCAATCCATCAATTATGACGCAGACCGCGATTATTGAGAAGTCAGACGGCGCTTTCAATGACGCTTATCTTCACCGATTAAGTGCAGAGAGTCTTCCTTGGATTGATTGTGATGATGTTTGAAAATCACCGCCAGCATCGAGCAGCCGACAAAGCATCCGAAGAGCACCATGATGGTGACGGTTCCGAGACCTGACTTAATGAGCAGGGAATAGAGGCCAAGCATGACGAGAATAGAAGAGTTCTCATTGAAATTCTGGACGGCGATTGAGCGGCCGGCGCTCATAAGAACGTGGCCGCGGTGCTGTAGTAAAGCGTTCATCGGAACAACGAAGAAACCGGCCATCATGCCCACGCTGACTAACAATAAGCAGGCAATCGCAATGGCAAAGGAGATATGGAAGCCGAAGATGTCAAAGCCGCCGGGAATCCAAGAGGCTTTATAGAAAGACATGACGGCAACAGAGAAGCCCATCAGAACGCCGATCGGAAGGACATCTACGCTCTTTCTTAAGCTGACGTAGGCTGCAGCCAGAACGGCACCGATAGCGATACCGATGGCGACGACGCCTTGAAGAATGGCAGCCTTAGAGAGGTCCAGTCCGAGATTGGAGTCCGCCCAAGCCAGGACGAGGAACTGAAGGGTGGCGCCGGCGCCCCAAAAGAGCGTTGTCACGGACAAGGAGATCTGACCAAGTTTGTCGTGCCAAAGCAGGGTGCAGGATTTTCCGAAATTGACGAGAGTATGAATAGGGCGGAAGTCTTGTTTAGGGTAGCGGGCTCCTGTATCCGGAATTAAGAGGTTTACAGCGGCCGCTGCGGCATAAACAAAAATCATGACAGCAATCGCAGCCTGAGCGGCATTGTGGACGCCGAAGATATGGTGACCTTGGACGAAATGGTCAATCATCGGAGAAATTAACAAGCCGCCTAAACCAGTACCCAAAATAATAGAGGCGACTGTCAAACCTTCAATCCAGCCGTTGGCTTTTACAAGTTTTTCCGGCGGAAGCAGCTCCGTGAGAATGCCGTATTTTGCCGGCGAGTAGGCAGCGGCTCCAAGACCCACGATGGCGTAAGCGAGAAGAGGGTGCGTGCCGAACAGCATGATGATGCAGCCGACGGTTTTTACCGCGTTGGTGATAAACATCACGCGGCCTTTTGGCATTGAATCAGCGAAGATGCCGACCCAAGCAGCGAAGATGACGTAGCTCACTACAAAGAACAGTTTCAGGAGCGGTGTCATCCATGCCGGCTCATTCAGAGTCGTCAACAGAGCAATCGCGGCGATGAGAAGGGCGTTGTCGGCCAGGGAAGAAAGAAACTGCGCCAACATAATGCTGTAAAAACCTTTGGTCATCGTCGTCCTCTATTTATGGAATAACCATATAGTTTAATCTACGCGCCCGATTGCACTGCCTTTTGTTACTGCGCTTTGGGTCAATATTTTTTCATTAATGAAATTGGACAGAAAGCTATAAAAGGAACTATTAAGAGTCGAGATAACTGTTTGTGTTAGAAGAATACCTAATTAAGGTTATATTGATAAAGGCTTAAACTAAAAAAACCGCTTAGCTTTATCCACATTCCAATGCCGTAATCAAATCATATTTCGCTAAAACGATGACACGGAACCCCACGGTTGGTGTTTCGGAGGTGTCGTTGTGTTCTTTAAAAGGCGAAATATGAACAAATTACTTAATCTATACGGCGTCAAGATTCACTCGGAATGCGCTTTTCTTTCCTTTCTCGAAAACTCGCGTAATGAGGTAGAGGCCTTTTCTTCGAGTTATTTAGAGAGGAAGATCGGAAATCTTGTTTTTTCTATTCCGGCAGACGAGGCCTCGAAAGGATTGAATCAAGTTGTGCCTTTCCTTGTTTCTTCCGACAGTTGGAATGGACTGGTTTCTAGGCCAGCGACTGAGGATTCTCAAGACAGCATCTCAATCAGACCAAAAATCGGAGGCGATTACACAAGAGACAGTTTGAGGTTTCTTCCTATTCAAGTCGATGTCGCTTTCAACACAACGGTTGGTAATGAAGTGACTTTCAAGCCTTCAGGCGTTCTTTTGAGTCTTGATTTGGAACAAAGAATCTCCAAATCATGGCTTCCTAAAGAGACAGTCAATGGCCGAATTCAAAAAATTCGGTTTGTTCCGGCCGTTAGAGAAAAGAGCTTTTCTATAGAGGCTCGGAGGAAACTCCAGTTAGAAACAAGGTACGGCTTTTTGAGCTTGGCTGACCTAGAAGGGCTAACAAAAGGATTTGATACCGGCGATGAACTCTCCTGCCAGTGTGTCTTAACGGCGACTTTTGAAAGAGGAAATTTCGTCGGCAAACAAAACTTGGTCGCGCAAGTTTACTCGGTCATACAAGGTGCATTGACCGAAAACAAGCCTGAGAAATTTTCTCGTTTTTTCTTGAAAGATTGTAGCTATCGCGTGGCTGAACACCCGATGCTCAAAAATAAACGAGCTCAGACTTTCACTCAGGTCGCAGGACACTGTACCTACGCCAAGATAGTGAGAAGAAATGGTCGGGCCATGATTCGTGACAGAGTCAGTGTTTTAGTTTGGAAGACATCCATCGGAAATTTTGTATTGACGTTTGACATCACAACGGAAGGCATCAGCGGCGCTTATGTTGATGCGGCAGAAAACTACTCTTTGAAGGAGGAGGTGCTGTTTTTCCGCTGGGCTGAGCAGAGCGGAAGATTGCTGCCGTAGGACAATTTCCGGCGCCTTTTGAGGGTGCCGGCACCTCCGGCCCGAAATTCTGATCAAAAAATATTTGATGTTTCTTTGATTTTTGTCAAGCACCCTAAGGTGCACCTAAAAGTACTATGAGCTTGCTTTCAGAAAAAAAGCACAGTGAATGAGTCAAACACCAAGGAGAATCAAATGAATATGAATAGAAGAATGTTCTTCAAGTCCATGGGCGCCGCAACTGTAGCAGCCGCTCCGATTTCTTCAGCTCTTGCCAATGTCGTTAGCCCTAAGAAATGGGATCAGACCTGCGAAGTTCTTGTCATCGGCGCCGGCGCCGCCGGATTATTTGCCGCTGTTTCGGCTAAAGAAAGCGGTGCAAAGTCTGTTGTGCTTCTGGAAAAAGCTGCCAGCCTGTTCCTGAACTCAACATCACTTTCTGCAGGCAGTGTAAACGCTACAGGCACAAAAGCTCAGTTTGCGGCCGGCGTTGAAGACCGCGGCAATGCAGCCGAATTTGCTAAAGAAGTCGAAAAGACCGGCAAAGGACTTGCAGATCCTCAGCTCGTTAAGATCTTCGCAGAAAATTCAGCGATGGCTCTGGACTGGTTAACCGACCACGGTGTTGTTTTCACACCTCAGCCCAACTCCGCTTTCCGCCTCAAACGTATGCACGGCTGCGACAAACATACCGGTGCACAGTATGTTGACGTACTTTTCCAAAACGCCAAGAAGATTGGTGTCGATATCAAACTCAATACTAAAGTTGTTGAACTGATCACTAACACGGAAGCAAACGAAGTTTTAGGCGTTAAAGCTGAATCCAAAGGCAAACCTCTTTATGTCAGAGCAACGAAAGGCGTCGTTATTGCTACCGGCGGCTTCTGCGGTGACGTTAATATGATCGATAAATTTATTCTCGATTTCCGCGGCGCTTTGACTTTTGCCTCTGCCAACAGTGAAGGTCAGGGCCTGAAGATGGCCGAGAAGATCGGCGCTGCCAGCACACATATGAACTTCGCAGCTGTTTACGGCTACGGTGTTCCTATGTCTAAAGACAAGAACAATCGCAAAGGCTGGATTTTCCGTGGCCACGTTATGAACCTGTATGGTCCGATCACGGTTGGCCCTGATGGCAAACGTTTCGTTAATGACGACCTCGGCGCGACCTCGATTTCTCAGGCGATGTCTCACTTAGGTTTCAAGAAGGTATTTCAGGTCGCTACCGAAGCTCAGCTTCTTGACTTCATGAAGAATGATCCGATTCAAGTGATCGGCTGGGATCAGAACACCTTCAAGGAAGAACTTGAAGAACAGAAAGTCTTTGTGGTTAAGGCCGATACAATTGCTGAACTTGCTAAAAAGATGGGCCTTCCGGCTGACCAATTGGAAGCAACCGTCAAACGCTACAACCAGTTTGTGAAGAACGGCAAGGACGAAGATTTCGGCCGCAAATATATGAAGGGAACATTCGAGAAAGGACCTTTCTACGGCTTTATCGGACAGCCGATTGCCGGTATTTCCCTGGGCGGTTTGAAGGTTAATAAAGATCTGCAGGTACTTGATGTTTATGACCAGCCGATCAAACACCTTTACGCAGCTGGTGAAGCCATCGGCGGTATCCACGGCGGCTCTTACATCGGCGGCAACTCAGTCGGTTCCAGCTTGACCCTCGGTATGGTTGCAGGTAAGAAAGCGGCTGCAAGTAAGTAGTTTTTCCTTCTAGGAAGTTTGGGGCACCTTATCTAAAATTTTTTGGAAATAAGGTGTCCCATTTGTTTTTATGCGTCTGAAAAAGTTTTTGTTAGCAGCATTTATGGTGCTCGCAGCTCCCTGTATCTGTGCAGCGAAGGATTCCGCATCGGTTTTTCGGGTATCCGTCATGCAGTCCGATGAGCATCTTTTTCATGAAAGCATTATTGAGAACCTTGAGGGAACCTTAGAAAAAGCCCTCGGGACAAAAACAAAAGTCGAGATTTCTACTGACAGCTCTGAAACGATAAAAGCCAAGTTAAAAGAAGGGCGTGTTGAACTTGTTTTCTGCAACAGCGTTCTTTATCGAGCGCTTCTTCCTTACGGCGTCAGAGACCTTGCAACGGTTCATAGTGATTGGAACCCAAACCCAAACCGCGCAGACGGAGCTGCTTTAATCGTCAGAAGAGATAGCGAGATTTCATCTCTGAATCAGCTGCTAAATCTCAAAGAGCTTAAGGTGGCAATGGAAAAGGGCAGGCATTTTGATGTTCTTTACTATCTACTCGGAGAATTCGAAGCGCTGAAACTCGATAGTGAAAAATTTAATAGTTTTCTCTTGGAAAGCACTCAAAAAAGTTCTGAACTCGTAAAGGGTGTCATTCAAGGGAAAGCTGATGCTGCGCTGCTTCCGGCATGTTTCTTAGAACAGCATGCTGTTGAGTATCCTTCTCTATATCGCGAAATAAAGGTTCTCAACCCTTTACGATCGTCCGAGCTGCCGTGCACGGTTTCGACGACTCTTTATCCCAACTGGTCGGTGTTGATTACGCCTAATATTTCGATGAAGCAGGCGACGGACATCGCAGCTACCCTTCTCACACAACCCAAGAGCAGTGACGGGGCGTGGTGGTCTGTGTCAACTCAGTTTGATGGTGTGGATAAGCTGCTGAAAAATCTTAAAGTAGAACAGTATTCCTACTTGCGCGAGTGGACGTTGAGAAGATTCTTCGAAGAGTATTTTCCCTTCATTATTCTTTTCGGTGCCTTTCTTACCGGCGTGATTTTGTACAGCTGCATTGCGAATCGCCTGATCAAGATCAGAACAAGGCAACTCTCTCAAAGTCTCCTAAGACTTTCAAAGTACAAGAAGGAGTTCGAGCTTGTCAGAAGGGATAATGAGATCTATCACCGTATGGGTATCGTGTCACATATTTCCAGCCTGATCTCGCATGAATTAAGACAGCCCTTGAACACGATTAGCTGTTATTCGCAGGGACTGCTGATGAGGCTAGAGAAGGGCCCGATGGAGCAGGGGCAGATTTCGGATATCGTTTATCAAATTCACAAAAAGACGCAGGGTGCCGACGAGATTATTAAAAAGGTTAGAGATTTTGCAAAATTCGGGAGCCGCCCGGTTGCAACGGAGTTAAATCAGAGCATTCGAAAAGCGGTAGATGTTTTTCTGCTTAGCAGCCAGTGTTCTTCCGTCGTGGAATTTAAACCGTCGGACGCTGCCTGGATAAAGATCGATCCGTTTGAGCTGGAGCTGCTGGTGCTGAACCTCTTGAGAAATGCCAACGAAGCGTTAGTTAAGACAGCAAACGCCAGAATTGAGGTGAACGTTAGTATCAATAAAGAAACTTCTGAGGTGATTTTAACCGTCAAAGACAACGGTCCCAAACTTTCAGAAGAAACATTGATAAAAATTAAAAGAGGCTTTGAAACCACAAAGAAGAACGGGACGGGGATGGGTCTTGTGATTGTGTCCGAGAGTGTCTCTAACGCTCGAGGGAAGATCGACTTTATTCCATCCAAGGACCGGGGCCTGCTTGTAAAGATTACTTTTCCTTTGGATCGCCATGAACAGAAAAATTGAAAAAGAAATTATTCGTCTCGTCGATGACGATGAAGATCAGAGAAAAGCGCTGCGCTTTCTCCTAGAAGCCGCAGGCTATGAAGTTCGAGACTATCCGAGCGGAAGAGACTTTTTGGTAAATGATGAACCTTCTGTCCCCGGATGCGCCATTTTGGATCTTCAAATGCCGGAAATGGACGGATTAACGCTTCTCACGATTATGAGGGAGCGCGAATACCGCGTGCCTGTGGTTTTTCTTTCAGCGCACGGCGACATTCCATCTACGGTGGAGGCTATGAAGAAGGGGAGTCTCGACTTCCTAGAAAAACCGCTCGACAGTCAGAAACTCTGCCAGCTTTTATCCGATATTCTTAAGAAGGACAGAGTTACGAGGAAAGCCGGCATGGAACCGGAAGAGGCTAAGAAGCTGTTCCTCAAGCTTTCTCCGCGACGGCAAGAAATCGCAAAGCTGATTTCTAAAGGGTTGCTGAAGAGAGAGGTTGCCGAACGGCTAAATATCAATCTGAAAACCGTCGAAGCGCATTGCCAGTTCATTTATTCTCAGTTAAACGTCCATTCTGTCGTTGAACTTTCTTCCATTATTTGCGGCGCAGAACTTTCCCAGGATTGAAAATGAAAAGAAGAACTTTATTGCTCAGTCCTCTGCCGTTCGTCTTGTCGTCTTTAGTGAACGCTAAGCCTATTGAAAAGACCGAAACGGCCGAAATCGTCATTATCGGTGCGGGTGCGGCCGGACTGTTTGCAGCCGTGGCAGCAAAGGAAAACGGCGCCGGAAGAGTGGTTTTGATCGAAAAAAATCCGTCGCCTTTCTTTAGCTCTACTTCTTATTCTGCCGGCAGCGTGAACGCGTCCGGCACACTGGCGCAGCTGAAGTACGGTATTCAGGACATTGACGGAAAGGAAGAGTTTACGGAGGAAATTCTCAGACAAGGAAACTACGAGAACGATAAGGCGCTGGTAGCTAATTACGTAAAAAACGCGGCACCGGCTTTAGATTGGCTGACGGAAAAGGGTGTGGAGCTGACGCCATCGACGAACATTGCCTTCCGTATGAAAAGAATGCACGGCTGCGATTTGGCTACAGGTGCAAGATATGTTGAAGTGCTTTTCTCGGAAGCGATTCGCTTAGGTGTTGAAATTTGGTTTAATGCAAAAGCGACCGACTTGATTACTGGAAAGGGCAACGAAGTTCTCGGAGTCAAATATAAAAGAGGAAGAAGCTACGGCAATCTTTTGGCACAAAAAGGCGTGATCTTATGTACAGGTGGGTTTGCCGGCGATGTCAATCGTGTGGACAGAGATATTCCGAAGTTTGCGGGACTGCCGACATTTGCCTCTCCCTCGAGCAGAGGAGAAGGGCTGGATATGGCAACTCGCATAGGCGCTGCGACACACCTGTTGGATTATATGGGCGCTTACGCATACGGCTTTCCGCTGGACGAAGAGACGAGGAGAGGATTGATTTTCCGCGGGCATGTCATGAACCTATACGGTTCGATTACTTTGAATAAAGCCGGTAAACGGTTTATTAATGACGACCAAAACTCTACGAAGGTTGCCCAATTCCTGGCTTCTCGTCATGAAAGAACCGTCTATCAATTAGCGACCGAAGCTCAGCTTTCGGACTTTATGAAAAACGATCCGATACAAGTCATCGGCTGGGACCGAACGAAATTCAATCAGGAAAAAGAAGAAGGCGGCCACTTTATTAACAAGGTTAACTCTCTTGAAGAATGCGCCTCGGAAATGGGGGGCAGTTTCGACACGCTGAAAAATACGATCGATGCTTACAACCGTTCAGTTGCTTCAGGAAATGATGGGGAATTTGGACGGAAGTTCATGAAAGGGCAGTTTTTATCAGGACCTTTTTATCTGTTCAAATGCACGCCGGTCGTCGGGATTACTATCGGAGGACTGAAGGTTAACCGGCAAATGCAGGTGCTTAATGAATACGGCGAACCTATAAGCAAGTTATTTGCTGCCGGAGAAGTTGTCGGCGATTTGCACGGAACCTCATATATCGGAGGATGCTCCTTGGCCGGAGCGCTGGCCCTCGGCAGAATGGTCGGCGAACAGCTTGCGAAGAGCTAGTCGTTTTTTAGAAGAGCAGATTGTTACTCCCACCAGGCGACAGCCCTTGTCGGTGCGCCGTCAGCGTTTTCGAGTTTGAGAGGAAAGCAAGAAAAATTGAATAGGCAACTGCCGCATTGATCCAAATTGGCTAAGTTCTCAATATTGATAATGTATTTGTTTTTGAAGAGCTTTTTGTGGCGATGCAGGCTAAGGTCTGATATCGGGTCAATACCCATGACGTCGAAGCCGATACCTTTGTAGTTACCTAGCAGAATAAAATCAAGAACATCATCATCGATGCAGGGGTAGTCACCAAAATATTCTTCGGATCCCCAAAACTTATCCCAGCCGGTATTAAATAAAAGGAAGTCCGCAGTCTCAGCGTCTTCTCTGGCCTCATTGACCTCTTTCATTGTTATAGGTTTTTCGGATTTCCGATGTCTACAGTCGATGACAAGCGCCTGACCGATGAACTGCGTCAGAGGCAATGCGTCAAGAGTGAGGCCTTTTTCGTAGACATGAGCCGGAGGATCAATATGTGTTCCTACATGCGAGTACATACGAATGAGCGTTTCGCGATAGCCGTCCTTTTCATAGGTAGCTACGGTTGTTAACTGCGGTTTTTCTGATCCTGGAAAAACCGGCATGCGTTCGTTTATAGCGTGACTTAAATCTATGACTTTCATTCCTTGCTCCATCCGCGGCAGCCTTTATCACCATTCTAATTCGTCAGGAATAAAAGGCTTCATATCTTTTACTCAGAGGTTTTGATTTCTCAGATTTGACTCAAACAGAGAGAAAAATCCACCTTTTATAGAAAATGAGAGAAATGAAAAAGTTCAAGGTTTTTTAGAATTTTTCCACACAGAAAGTGTTCTTAAAGGAGAGATAAATGAAAACCAAACGCGCTTTGTTATCGGCTGTCATTTCAGCTTGTTTCCTTCTGCAAGGCTCGGCTTTTGCTCTTGACGAACCTCAGACTCAAACTAAACCTCTTGTGTTAAATCAGTTGGGAGGCTTGGCCTTTGGCGGGACTGTTTCTCACAAGCCCAATGGTTTAACTTTCCATGGCGACCATGGATATGCACAGTATGTAATTCCGGTTAATGCAAAAAACTATCCCATCATACTTTGGCACGGCATCGGTCAGTCGGGCCGCAGTTTCGAAACTACACCGGACGGCAGAGAAGGCTTCCAAACCCTATTGCCGAGGGACGGCTGGGCGACTTATATCGTTGATCAGCCTCGCCGAGGCAGAGCGGGAAGAACTGAAGCAACAGAAGCAAAAAGTGAAATTCCGACCGTAACGAGTGAAGCCGGTGTTTGGAACGCTTTTAGATTAGGGCGCTGGGTTCCACCAAAACCCGCGACGGCAAACCCCAACATGCAGATGCTGCTGGATGGTGAAACCATTAACCAATTCATGAGGATGCAGACACCCGATACCGGTGCGCTCCCTCCGACAGAGGCATACGGATGGAAACTTGGCGAGGCTATGAGAGACCTTTTGAAGCGTACAGGTCCTGCTGTCGTCGGGACCCATAGTTACGCGGGCCAAATTGGTTGGTATGGCGCGATGAAATCCCCGGACTTGGTTAAAGCGGTTGTTGCCTATGAACCTGGACAAGTGGTTTACCCGGAAGGCGAAAAAGTTAAAGAAATGAATTCGGAAATTCCTCTTGTTCAGCAGAGACTCAACCCCGTCAGGGTTTCAAAACAAAATTTCTGAAGCTCACAAAAATGCCGATTTTTATAATCTTTGGAGATAATATTTCAACAAAATCGAGCAAGGTATTTAACGAAGAAGTTTGGCGCTGGGCCTTGTTTAATGCACGACAATTCGTGAACCTAATTAATAAATACGGCGGCGACGCCAAACTTATCCACTTACCGGAGATCGGCATCAAGGGGAATACCCATGCGTTGTTTTCTGACCTGAACAACAAGGAAATTCTTAAAATTACTGAGGAATGGCTGGCAGAGAAGGGTCTGGACAAGAACGACGACCCTCATCTTGCCCCCAAACGTCCTGTTTCCCCAGTGACTATTCCGCTGGAAAAATAAACGCATCAAATTCGTGAGTCTGATTGGAGCGATGAAATGGAAGAAACTCGAGAGGCGTTGGTTCAAAAACTTTTGGACATCTACTCGAAAGAAGGTAACTATGAAACTTCCGTCCCGGGCGTTTGGGTTCATCGCTCTGAACGTAACAAGGTTCCTAAACCGCATATTTATCAACCTATGATGATTTTTATCCTGTCTGGTACGAAACTCATCAAATTCGGTTCAGCGGAGAAAATCTTCAGTCCTCTAGATTATTTTTTAACGATCCTCACGGCGCCGGTGGTCAGTGGAATTGTAGGAGTTACTTCAGAGGAGCCGTATTTGGCCTTGTCTATCGATTTGGAGGCAGAAGTCATAACTTCAATTGCTTATGAAATGGGCTTAAAGCCACAAAGCGCCGGACCAGCGAAAGCTGCTTCCTGCGTTCCGATGAGCGTGGAGATGCAGGGTGCACTTGTTCGTCTTTGCAATACTATGAATAACCCAGAAGAGGCTAGGATTTTAGGTCCGATTCTTAAGCGGGAGATTTTTTATCGTGTTCTGACCGGGCCTTTGGGTTATTCTGTTATTCGTTTCAACAGTCTTAGAACTTCTGAATATCAAATCGCCCGGGCTGTTGACTGGATAAAAATTAATTTCAAAGAGCCGCTTGCAATTGATGATTTGGCTAAAAAGGTATTTATGGGCCGATCCACCTTCCATCGGAAATTTAAAGAAGTTATGACTGTCAGTCCGCTGAGATTTCAGAAGGAGCTGAGGCTTCAAGAGGCTCACCGCTTGATGCTGCTTAAAAATCTTTCGGTCACCCAGGCTTCATATGAGGTTGGATTCGAGGATCCGAAATTTTTCACTCGTGAGTACAAAGACTATTTTGGTTTGTCGCCCCGAGAAAATATAAAAAAGATAAGAGCAGAGGAGGGCATCAATTAATTTTTAGTGGAAAAATCTAGCAGATTTCGAAGAAAGAATTTCTTGGCAGCTATGGGATTGGTTGGTGTGACGCAAATAGGTCTCAGAAAATTTGTGAGCATCCCAACTTTAAATAATTCTGATAGAATCCCTCCGTCCAACGGAAGGATGGCAGAGTGGTCGAATGCGCCGGACTCGAAATCCGGTATACGGTTATACCGTATCGAGGGTTCAAATCCCTCTCCTTCCGCCATTTTTCTACTTAATGCCCCGTTAACACATTTTCTCCTCTCTACGCAGGCTTCGGCATTTCAGAGAAAACTGATAGTATCTTTAGTAGCTTTATTCTTGTTTAAAAATGTTCTTTAAAAGCTTAGCAGTAAGCCGATTAGTGTAATGTTGTAACCATTTTAAGTGAGTTCCCCGCGTAAGCGGGGATGAACCGTAGGCAACTGTGCCAGGTGGGAATTAACCGTTGAGTTCCCCGCGTAAGCGGGGATGAACCGCCATATAACGAAGGGAGATTCCTCGTTTTCTAGAGTTCCCCGCGTAAGCGGGGATGAACCGATTACCGCTTGACACCAGACGCTCAAAAGAGTGAGTTCCCCGCGTAAGCGGGGATGAACCGGTTATTCCGGTACACAAGCTGTTTTCGGTAATGAGTTCCCCGCGTAAGCGGGGATGAACCGGCTCTCCGCCCCATAATTCAATTCTACCCTTAGAGTTCCCCGCGTAAGCGGGGATGAACCGTTCGTCCACTTCTTCTATAAAATCCCAAAAGAGAGTTCCCCGCGTAAGCGGGGATGAACCGCAAATGGCCGAGCACGGGATATTCGTCCCTCCGAGTTCCCCGCGTAAGCGGGGATGAACCGTTTGTTGCGGCAGCCCTCAGCCGCAGTTTTTTGAGTTCCCCGCGTAAGCGGGGATGAACCGACTCTGCTCTTGACATTTACTCCTACGATGAAGAGTTCCCCGCGTAAGCGGGGATGAACCGTCTATCCTTTTGGGCATCAGGTGTCAAACGGTGAGTTCCCCGCGTAAGCGGGGATGAACCGGACGTACAAATCACCATAGATATTCGGATAGTGAGTTCCCCGCGTAAGCGGGGATGAACCGACGGGAGATCACGAACTAGATGCGTATCTTGAGAGTTCCCCGCGTAAGCGGGGATGAACCGTAGAACATCTTTGGGCCGCACATTGGATCCAGGAGTTCCCCGCGTAAGCGGGGATGAACCACCTACGATAAGGGCCTCGACTACTGCGCCGCTGAGTTCCCCGCGTAAGCGGGGATGAACCGTGTTCATGCGAACAAACGCATTTACACGAAGCGAGTTCCCCGCGTAAGCGGGGATGAACCGTCTCCGTCTCTTTCTTCAAATCTTAACTTAGCGAGTTCCCCGCGTAAGCGGGGATGAACCGTTGTTTCCATCAGACTCGAATGGATTAACGAAGAGTTCCCCGCGTAAGCGGGGATGAACCGTAATCGAATGAGTTCGTCCGGGCCTACTTTTCGAGTTCCCCGCGTAAGCGGGGATGAACCCCGCGGCATCCTGAGCGGTACCGTAAACCATGAGTTCCCCGCGTAAGCGGGGATGAACCGGGCCCTCCGTGGATGTTGGGTTAACAGGTAATGAGTTCCCCGCGTAAGCGGGGATGAACCGGCTAGCGGGCCATTTACTCAAATATTCGGTGAGAGTTCCCCGCGTAAGCGGGGATGAACCGGCTGTAGCAGCCGCGATCTTAGCCGCCATTCCGAGTTCCCCGCGTAAGCGGGGATGAACCGAAGTTGGAAAAACTATCTTGTTCTCCGGCGAAGAGTTCCCCGCGTAAGCGGGGATGAACCGAACCGGAATCAGCAATGACCATGTCGTTGTAAGAGTTCCCCGCGTAAGCGGGGATGAACCGACGGCTTCTATTGTGGGACGCATATTGCGCAAGAGTTCCCCGCGTAAGCGGGGATGAACCGGCAGTAATTCGCGAGATCGAGTAACGTATCGTGAGTTCCCCGCGTAAGCGGGGATGAACCGGCAGTAATTCGCGAGATCGAGTAACGTATCGTGAGTTCCCCGCGTAAGCGGGGATGAACCGGGAAAAATCATGGCAAATAAAGAAACGGGCATCGAGTTCCCCGCGTAAGCGGGGATGGTTCGGACTTACCCTGCATGAAGGTAATGCTGGAGAGTTCTCCGCTCGAGGAAAATGATTGTCAGAAGCTTAGAAATTACCTAGCTTTTCCTGTTCTGAAGAGAGGGTAAGGGCTTAGATTTTTTCCTTTTTAATTTGAAGCGATCCAATTGAACTTTTCAAAAGGTAAGGTTTCCTTGTGTACATTAAATTAGCAAGCTAAGTAATTCTACTTTGGTTTTGGTTGGACCGCTTCGTTGTAAAATCTCAAAATAAATCAAATTCAACCCCTTGACAGCGTCCTTTGTATATATTGGAAAGATTGTATTGTTTCCTCGAGGGTTCGAGCCATGGAAATGGACCTAACAACTAGAATTATCGCCATTGTTGTTCTCATTCTTTTCAGCGGTTATTTCTCTATGGCAGAGATTTCGCTAGCCGCATCTCCTAAAGTTAAATTGCATCAAGCATTAGATGCGGGGGATAAACGAGCACAAAAAGTGCTGGATCTTCAAGTTAAACCAGGTCCGTTCTTCTCAGTAATTCAAATTGGCCTAAATGCCATTGCCATCTTGGGAGGTATTATCGGTGAGACGCTTTTTTCTCCGTTCTTTGAGAAGCTGTTCCTTTATTTCTGTTCTCCTGAACTGGCTTCTTCCTTAGGGTTCTTCTGCTCTTTCTTTACGATTACGATGGTTTTCGTGCTGTTTGCAGACTTGATTCCCAAACGTATCGGTTTAAATAAGCCTGTTCCTTTGGCCTTGATGCTCATCGGTTCGATGATGTTTTTAATTTGGCTCTTCAAACCGTTCGTTTGGCTGTTAACAGAGATGAGCAACGGCATCCTTAAACTCATGGGATTGCCGACAAAGAATGAAACCACGATTACCAGCGAGGATATTCTTGCTACTGTCGGTGCCGGAACAGAAGCCGGCCTTTTGGACAGCAGTGAGCAGGAAGCGATCGAAAACGTGATGTCTCTCGAAGATCGTTTAGTCACGAGCGCCATGACTCCTCGAGATTCGGTTACTTATTTCAAAATCAGCGATACCTTTGAGAAGATTCGCCCATTAATCGAAAGCAATCCGCATAGTAAATATCTGGTTTGCGATTCGACAATTGACCGAGTGTTAGGTTATGTTGACTCCAAGAACTTGCTTTGCAAAGCCCTGGAAAATGACAAATTCTCTTTGAAGGAAAAGGGCCTGGTTAAAACTATTCCGATGATTCCGGATTCTCTTTCTTTATCTGAAGCACTCGATACGTTTAAGAAGCAGGGGAGGGACTTTGCCGCGGTTGTCAATGAATATGCTTTAACGGTCGGCATCATTACGTTAGGCGACGTCATGAGTACAGTGATGGGTAGCCTCGTTCAAACAGAGGAGAACTCATACATTGTTCAGCGTGATGACGGTACGTGGCTGTTGGACGGTTCAACTCCGATTGAGGATGTGGAGCGGACCTTTGAAATAGAGAAGATGCCGGAAGAAGAAACCTATGAAACCATTGCCGGCTTCATGATGTATATGCTTCGCAAGATTCCGAAGTTAACGGATAAGGTTGAGTACGCCGGTTATCGCTTCGAAGTGATCGACATGGAAATGAATCGAATCGACCAGATCCTGGTGACGAAACTGCCAATCACCAAGGAAGATCCGGATTAGTTTTAATGGGAAGCGGTTGAGTCGAAAGGTTCAATCGCTTTGCTCTAGAAGTTTGGTTCAAAAATTCCGTAAACCACAATGCCGACAATCAGCGCGGCCAAAATGGCAATGAGCCATGTGAAGAACGTTGTCTTTGGCGGACGTTCAATCTTGTCCAGTTCGGCATTGCATTCGGGACAGTGCGTAGCGATGAGGCGGCCTTCTTTGAATTCAGCTTTAGGCAGGATTGGTTTTCCGCAGTGCGGACATTTCACGCGAAGATCAACGCTGGCACTGCTGCTACCGGAATCGTGGAGGGCTTGGGAGCGATGAAACAGTCGAATAGCAAAAGGCTGGTCCTCAATCAAATTAAATTCAACAACGTCTTTTAATACGGGTAAGTAGCCCGTTTCCAGCTGGTCGGATACAAAGGTGTAGATGTTGCCGTGTCCGCAGTTGATTTTCCCTGCGTTTCTGTTATCCAATACTTCCGTTACAACACCCTTTAAAACAGGGGTTTTCGGATCAAGCTCATTTGTCATTTGCAATCAAAATCTCTTCGTTTATTCGAGCAAATTAAACTAAAAAGGAAGTTCAAAACGGACAAATCACTCAAACTGAGAAAAACTGAAGTCTATTACGCAACTTTGAATTACCCATGTTTTCTGCCTAGAAAGGCAAGTCGTAAAACGGATTAATCCGTCTTAACTCGGTTAAACTCATTCTCTCATCAATAAAAAATAACAATACGGCTGATCCCATGGAAATAACATTTGGCGTGTTGATATTTTGTATCGTTGCGTTCTTCGTTGCAGGATTTATTGACTCAATTGCAGGCGGCGCCGGATTTGTGACGGCTCCCTCGCTTCTGCTGATTGGGATGCCGCCGCACATGGCGCTCGGAACAGGAAAGCTAGCGACAAGTATCGGCTCCGTTGTGGCGCTTTGGACTTTTTGGCGAAGCAACCTAATTTTGAAGAAGATCGTTCCTGTCGGCGTGCTCTCCGCCATGGCGGGTGCTTCTTTCGGCGCGTTTTGTGCGCTTCAGATTGACGGCGCAACCATGGGCAAGGTCATTGTGATCATGCTGCCGCTCGGGATTCTGTTTACAGTTCTCACCGGCGGTTTCAAACTCACGGAAGGGGAACTGCCTAAAGATCACTTCTGGCTTCGTGTTGTTCTCATCGGTGTATTAATCGGTTTTTATGAAGGATTTTTTGGTCCGGGCGCCGGAACGTTCTTTTTGATTGCGCTGCATGTGTTTTTAAAGATCGGAATGGTCCAGTCGTCCGGCACTGCCAAGGCTTTTAATATCGCAGCCAACTTTGCTGCGTTTATGACTTTTGCTTCCGGTGCTGCCGTTTGTTATGAAATCGCCATCCCGTGCGCTATTGCCAGCATGCTGGGAAATCGAGTAGGGGCTTATTACGCGATTAAGATCGGCGGTAAATTCGTCCGAAACATTCTCTACATCGTTCTAATTATTTTGATGGTTTCGCTGGTCTACAAATTTTTTATTGCTTCCTAAATTCCAAGTATTAGGCAATAGGTAAAAATGCTTCACGCTGCCGCGTCGCGTTTACGGGGCAACCACTAGTGACGAACTACTGATGGTGGGTTAAAGTGGAGAAATATAGTTGAATGACCAGTAAAGCAGGGCACAATCTCGTTGCGGCTCAACCCTTCCTGATAAATTTCCATCGTTAAGAAAAAATGCAGGTTATTGAGAATAAAGAGAATTTCAGCGGAAGTCGTCTTTGCGTTTCTGCGACAGGATCCGCCTTCATGGACGGTTTTGTCCTGACGTCTCAAGGCTTCATTTTTCTTCTTGCCCAAAGCGTCTTTCAGTTTTCTGCACTTGAACTCGGACTTGTAGCAACAGCCTATGTATTGGGAAGCTTTATCGGCTCCATGGGATTTGGCAAAATCGCCGACGTTTACGGAAGGGCGGTTCTTTTCCGAACTGTTCCCTGGTTCGTTGCAGCTTTATCGATTGCCCAATTCGTTAATTTCAGTCCCTTAAGCTGGTTTATTTCAAGATTTTTGTTTGGTTTAGCGATTGGAGGGGATTCTCCGATCGCTCAAGCCATGCTGTCTGAGAACTCTCCCAAATCTCTTCGTGCGAAACGGTTGGTTCTCTTAATGACAGCTTGGTTTATCGGTGCGATAGCCGCGGCTGTTTGTGCCTATATGACGGTTAAAGCCGGTCTGCCCTGGGAGTTTTTTGCTGCGATTCCCTGTGTTATCGGACTGATCTTAGGAGTTGCTCGTTTTAATGCTCCGGAGTCCGTTCAGTGGTTAAAAAGCAAGGGCCGAATCAAGCAAGCGGAAGAGAGCCGTCTTCGTTTAGGTATTGAAGCTGAAGAAGCAAAACATGAAGTAAAGGCGGCTCATCAGGCAGCCTTGTTTAAGCCAATAAACCTAAAAAATCTTGCATACCTTTCTGTTTTTTGGATTTGCCAAGCGATTCCGGTAACGGTTCTTTTGATGTTTGGCCCGGTTCTTATCGGAGCATTAGGAACTTCGAACTTTGACACTGACGTCGGACAACTGGTCCTGACTGACTCATTCTTCCTTATCGGCAGCCTTGCCGCCATAAAAATTGTTCCGCATTTTGCACGCCGGCCCGTCATCTTGTGGACTTTCGGAATTATGGCTGTGTCCTTGGCTCTCTTGTCTCCGGGCCAAGTCCTAACAAATTTCGTTGTTTGTCTGTTGCTCTCGATCTACGCATTGAGCTATGGCGTCCAGAGCGTATTGGATTATGTTTATCCGGCTGAATTGTTTCCTACATCCATTCGGTCCACAGCACTTGGCATTCTCGGAAGTGTCTCCAGGGTCGGTGTTTTTGCCGTAACCCTCGGTTTCCCAATGGCTTTTGAGGGTTTGGGCGTCAGCAGTGTACTCTTGATCGGTGCGGCTATATCCATGTTCGGTTTCGTTATTTCATGGCTTTTTGCCCCGGAACCGTCCCATCATTAATCGGTTCGTTTTAAAAATATAAGGGAAAATACTTAGGATTGTTGCATTAATAAAACAGTCTAAACAGACTGTTTGATCCTATAATTCTCTCAACAGTCTAGTTAGACTGTTTTGATTAACGAACATTTCTCTTCGGTAAACACTATGTTCAAAACATCGATTCTTTTTACTGCATTACTTTCTGCGGCTGCTCTTACTTCTGTTTCTGCTGCTCCTGTTCAGACAGAGGGTACCGGCATCGGTAAACACGGCGATATTAAACTTGCCGTGACTTTTGACAACGGCAAAATCCAGGACATCAAAGTTCTGGAAGACCACGAAAACAAGGTCTTGGCCGCCAAGGTCTTCACAGATCTCAAAGATGCCGTTATCGCCAACAACTCCGTTAAGGTCGACGGTATTGCCGGCGCGACTTTCTCCTCTAAAGGTTTCTTAAACGCCGTCAGTGATGCAGCAAAGAAAGCCGGTGTCAAACTCTCCGACAAGGCCAAGAAAGATAAAAAAGCTGACGCAGCCATGCCTGCCGTTCAGAATTACGACGTAGTGGTTATCGGTGCAGGCGGTGCGGGTTTTGCTGCCGCAGTTGAAGCTAAGAGCAAAGGCGCTAACGTTGTTCTTATTGAAAAAATGCCGACCGTCGGCGGAAACTCTCTGATTTCCGGCGCTGAAATGAACGTTCCGAATTCTTGGGTTCAGAACAAACTCAATATTAAGGACGACACTCCTGCCAGAATGGCTGCCGATACGCTTAAGGGCGGCGACTTCCAGGGCGACCCTGAAATCGTCGGCGTTATGACAACGAACGCTCTTCCGACAGCTGAGTGGCTGAGAGACACGGTCGGTGTCAATTTTGAAAAAGACAACGTCTTCCAATTCGGCGGTCACTCCAGAAAAAGAGCCCTGATTCCGGAAGGCCATACCGGTACAGAAGTCATTACCAAGTTCTCCGCTCTTGCCGACAAGATGGGCATTCCGGTTATTACTAACATGAAGGCCGAAGAATTGGTCAAAGACAAAGACGGCCGCGTCGTTGCCGTGAAAGCTATTTCCGGCGGTAAGGAGTACACCTTCAACGCTAAAGGCGGTGTTGTTTTAGCTACCGGCGGTTTCGGCGCCAATGCTCAGATGGTTAAGAAGTACAACCCTGCTATTGACGAACGCTTTAAGACAACCGACGCCCCCGGAACCACCGGTGAAGCTCTGTACATGGCAGAGAAGGCCGGCGGTCAGCTCGTCAACATGGGCTACATCCAGACCTATCCGATCTGCGACCCGATCTCCGGCGTGATCGAACTGATTGCAGACGCACGTTTTGACGGCGCCATTTTGGTTAACCAGGAAGGCAAGCGTTTCGTTGAAGAACTCGAACGCCGCGACGTCATCTCCAACGCTATCCTGAAGCAGCCCGGTGCTTACTGCTATGTTCTGTGGAACGACAACATCGGTAAGATTTCGAACACCGTGAAGATTCACGACACGGAATATAAGACCTTCACGAAGCAGGGCATTATGCACACGTCCGACACACTGAAGGGTGCAGCAGACTACTTCCACATTCCTTACGCCAACCTCAAGGCCACGGTTGACCGCGTCAGCCAGATGGCTAAAGACGGCGGCAAAGACTTAGACTTCCATAACCGCGGCGGTCTGAAAGATCTGTCTACCGGCAAGTATTACATCATCAAAGCCGTTCCTTCTACACACCACACGATGGGCGGTTTGAAGATCAATACCAAGGCTGAAGTTTTGGATAAAAACGGCAAGCCGATTCCGGGCCTCTTTGCAGCCGGTGAAGTCACAGGTACGACCCACGGTACCAACCGTCTCGGCGGCAATGCTTATACAGACATCATGGTCTTCGGCCGTATCGCTGGCGACGGTGCCGCTGCTGAAGCAAAAGCCCGCTAATTCTCAGCTCTATTAAAAATCTCATATTTTGATCCTCCCGCCAAGCACGGGAGGACCGGGGGCTTTGCGCCCCCAATTTTCTACCCTTGGAAATTCAAAATGAAAACATTAAAGTTAAGTGCGTGTGTAATTGCTATCTTTGCAGCTATGAACGCAAATGCCGTCGAACTCAACGGAAAAAATCTGACTCAGCAAGATGCTTGGGCCATCGCCGAGGGCGCTCCTGTCAGTATTGCCCCTGAAGCAATGAACCGCGTGCAGAAGTCTTACGACCTGGTTTTGGATGCCGCTAAAAACGGTCGAGAAATTTACGGTCTCACCGTCGGTGTCGGTCTCAACAAAGACCATAAAGTCCTTTCTGCCAACGGTGAATTAAGTGACGAAGTTAAAGCAGCCAGCCGCCGTTTCAACTACAGCACCTTGAGAAGTCACAGCGTTGCGGCCGGTCCGATTCTTGATCCGAAACTGGTTCGTTTGGCCATGGCTATTCGTTTGAACACACTGCTGAACGGCGGTTCCGGCGTCCAGCCGAGAGTTGCAGAACTTTATGCTGAATTCTTGAATAAAGGTGTCACACCGGTTATCCCGACAAAGGGCAGCTTAGGGGATGCTGACATTACTTTAGCTTCACACGTCGGTTCCGCCATGATCGGCGAATGGAAAGTTTTAGTGGACGGAAAAGAAGTTCCCGCTGCTGAAGCTTTGAAAGCTAAAAACATCAAACCTCTGATTCCGGAAGGCAAAGATGCTTTAGGCATTTTGTCCAACAGCTCCGTAGCTATGGCGCTTACGATGGATGCAGCTAAGGCCATGGGTCAGATTCTGAAAGTTTCTCCGATTGTCTACGGCATCAGCCTGGAAGGTTTGAACGGCAACGTTGCCCCGTTCCTTTCTCAGACAACAGCCTTCCATCCGTTCCCCGGACTGCAGGAAAAGGCTAAAGAACTGCGTGAAGTGCTCGCCGGTTCTTATCTCTGGAAGAAAGATCCGAGCAGAAGACTGCAGGATCCTCTGAGCTTCCGCACAACGGTTTACACATTGTCTGAAGCACAGAATGCACTTAATGACCTGAACAAAGTGATCGATGTTCAGATCAACTCTTCTGATGATAACCCCGGCGTGATGGTTAATGCCGACAAGGCTGATACTCAGTACGACCAGGTCGCTCAGTATTTCATTAAGACACCGAAAGCCGAAGGCGCCATTATCCCGACGGCTAACTTTGAAGTTCTGCCTGTCGCACTCGCCGTCCAGCGCGCAACCGTTGCTTTAGGTCATGTCGGACACAATGCCGTTCAGAGAACGATGCGTTTGGATGAACCGGCCTTTACCGACTTGTCTCGTTATCTGGCTGCTAAAGACAATTTAGGTCATGCCTTCGGTGCAACAGAAGACACTTTGGTTTCTATCTACGCTGAAAACATCGACTTAGCCAACCCGGTATCTCTGGACAGCTTCCCGGTTGAAGGCAACATCGAAGACTCTGCTTCGAATCTGCCGCGGGCCGCTCAGAGACTGAAACGCGCTACAGACAACACGTTCCTGGTTCTTTCCATGGAACTGCTTCACAACACTCAGGCAGCTGACTTGAGAAAGATGCAGAACAAGAACTTCAAGATGAGTCCTGCGACAGAAAAACTTTACAAGGCTTATCGAGTCAACAGCCCGTTCGTTGATCAGGACCGTATCTACACGATCGACCTCCAGAACGGAGACGAACTCCTGAAGAACTATCAGCCCTAATCATTAGAAGACAATTGAGCTGAGTTAATTTGAACGACCGGATCATTCGCCAAAGCGGCAGAATATCCGGTCGTTTTTTTTGATTGGCTGAATGCTTCGGAATACAAAAGAGAAAGCTGCGTAAGAGAGCCTGCGGACTCAGGTTTTACACTGATTGGCCGATGATACGGGAGGCTATTTCCTATTCGCGGAAGCTAAAATTAGGTCGAATAAAAGAAGGTGAGATTTATTCTCAAGAAAAAATGACGGAGACAACCTACAGACCCAGAGTAATGAGCGAGCGCGCGTTAAAGACACGCGCAAAAATTATGAATGCGACTCGTGCGTTTATTGTGCGGGAAGGGGTAGGACGTCTCTCAATCGATAAGATCGTTAAAGAATCCGGCACGAGCAAAGGTGCCTTTCTTTATCACTTTAAGAACCGTAAGGCGTTGTTTTGTGCATTGGTAGAAGAGTACGTCGACCATTTAAACGAGCGCATGAATTTTCACATGAGCAAGTACCAAGATGCCGAGGAACCTTTGATCCTCGGATATGCTTCTTGGTATGAAGACTTCGATAAAGATGATGGAGGTTTTGCGGTTCTGGGCGTTGCGCTGTTAGCGCTTCTTCTGCACGAGCCCGACGCGCTGAAACCTTTCCATGACTGGTACGCCAAGGTTTTTAAGATGGTTCAGGATTCTCCGATTAAGACGCCTCAGCTGCTCACTGCCATCATGGCCTTTGAAGGGTTCTTCTTTACGCACAAGATGGGATTTGACTCCTTAGATAAAGAGACGAAAGAAGCGACCTGGAAGTACATCATCGAGCAGGTTGCACCGCAGCCTAAAAGGAAAACGGTTGAGAGTTCTAAAGAAAAAATTTCCGCTTAATCGATCAATATCCGTAATTGACAGAATCAGAGCCTTGATTCATCCGCAGATGAGACAAGGCTCATTTCTATGGACATTTCAGAGGAAGGGAGCTCGGAAATCGCCTCTTTTGCTGTCTGATAAGAGAGAAAAGAGGCTATATCCGGAAAATTTCTCCTCTTAGGTTCTCAAGACGGGAAACCTTATCCAAAGACAAGCAAAACACGGGCCATGAATGAAGATAATTGTTTCTAGTTGAAAATAAGGAAACATGAACAATGAACTCTTCAGACGGGATGTTGATTGTCAACGTGTCGGCAATCCAGGCAGTAGCGATTGCGCGGTGACCTATTATTTCGGAGCTTGGCGCGCAAAAGTTCCGTTTTAGAAAAGTACTCCGTGCCGAGTCCGGTCGTGGGGGTATGTTGGTTGCACTGGTACTTTCCTGCCTGGAATATTTCCATTTCATGAAAGTCAACTTTGACACCTCATTGCAGACGCTTTTAATGCTGGCTTTCTTTACGACAATCGGCCTGTCGGCCAGTCTGAAAATCGTTACGGAAGGCGGAAAGCTTTTAGTCTCGTTCTTATTTGTCATTACCATTCTTTGCGTTCTGCAGAACTTCTGGGTATGGGCCTGGCAGAAATGATGGGATTGGATTTCCATTACGGTCTGCTGGCCGGTTCGGTTTCAATGATGGGCGGTCTAGGAACGTCTGCGGCTTTCGGTCCGTATTTTGAACAGACTTACGGCGTACAGGGCGGAACGGCAGTGGCCATTACGGCGCCACTTTCGGCATGGTAGTGGCTTTGCTCATCGGTGCACCGTTTGCCGAGTGGCTCATTCGTAAGTACAAAGTCATTACCCGAAAGAAGTTGATACGCCGGAGCCGGAACTGCATATTCCGGAAGATCTGGAAACGACAGTTGTTGAAGGAGAGAAAGATCCGACTTATACGCCGCACTGCTGAAGGCCGGAACGATCGTTGCCATCTGTATGGGTCTCGGTGCCGTTTTATCTCAGTACATGGGCAGTACATCACGCTTCCGGCATATATTGATCCATGATCGTGGCAAAGAATCGTCAGAAACGTCGGAGATTTCTCCGGCAAATACACGGTCGAAGGCAAGGGAATGAACGCTATCGCCGAAATCAGCTTGGTGCTGTTCGTGACGATGGCCATTAATGGATTAAAGCTGCATGAACTTCTTAATCTTGCGCTTCCGCTCATGATCATTCTTGCCGGCCAAACCATCCTCATGGTGGTGTTTGCCTGGGCGATGTTCTTTATCTTCGGAAAACCTACGACGCTGTGATGCTTTGCGCCGGCGGCATCGGTTTCTCCATGGGTTCGACGGCAAACGGCTTAGCCAATATGCAGGCTATTGCCGAGAAATACGGTTCGAGCCGAGGGCGTGGCTCATCATTAGTTTGGTGGGCGCATTCCTCATCGACCTGATCAATGCGCTGTTAGTTACGTGGATGGGTGCTTGGTAAAGGTTTTAGGCCCTGTTATCAAACGTAACAGGGCCGAATTTCAATTAATACGTAGTAACACTAATAATGCAAGTTAACGTCAAAATGAGCGTTGTTTTCGTTTAGTGCCTTTCTTTTCCATAGAATAAATACGTTCGTCAAGTTTTCTTGACGGTCTTAAAAATTATTTTATTTTTAATGGAGTTAAATCCGATGAAAAAACTCGTACTCTTGCTCGCCAGCTTCTGCTTGATGACCGCCGCTTCTGCTGCCTACAAAGACGGCACATACGAAGGTCAGGGCGATGGCAACCACGGTAAGATCGATGTTTCCGTCGTTATCAAAGGCGGCAAGATTGCCGATATTAAGGTCCTCAAACACACTGAAACCGACATGATCATTCAGGCTCCGATCGACAACATGATCCCTGAAATCATTAAGAAGAACGGCACTAAGGGTGTTGAAACTATCGCCGGAGCAACAAACTCCTCCAAGGGTATCCTTGCCGGTGTTAACGCTGCTCTTGCCAAAGCTCAGTAATTTCTGCTGAACAGTCTTTCTTCGAAAGAAGAATGAACTCAGGGGGTCTCTTGCGGGGCCTCCTTTATTTTTGCCAATGAAAAAATCTTTTGGATGGAAAATACTCAGTTCGATAGAGTTGCGAGTAAGAAGCTCAGCTCGAGAACAATTCAAAATTTGTATTTTTCTAAATTTTCAGAGAGGAGATCAATAAGACGATTTTAAGAAAGGAGGGTAAATTTATATTTTTGATACCTTTGTTAGTTTATAAGTAATGATTTTTTTTTCTAAATAAAGAAATTAACTGTTAAGTTTGGATCTGCCTTCCTAGTATTCGTGTACTCGCATCAGCTTATTTAGTTAGATTACGACGGATAACACAATCGAATGCTTTTAGAAAAAGTGGTGTTAGTTGGTCCCTTCTTTGTACATGAATAAGTAAAAAACCCCCTATATTACTAGATAGGAGGTCGGTAAGGAAGGGAGGCAGAAGATTACTTTTAATATGGTCGACGAGCAGCCGGGCGAGGTGCCGGTTTGATGTCTTCTATCTTCGCCTCTGCAATTTTTTGATTGATAAACTCTTGGGTCCTCTGTTGAACGATGCTTCTTTCCAATCGAGGCTTGAGGGCTTCGAATGAAGGGAAAGGCACTTCTCGCTTGTCAAGAAGTTTGACCACGTGGTATCCATGCACACTCTTGAACGGTATCGGAAGGAGGGATCCCTTTTCCATAGCCATAGCGGCTTCCCCGAATCCGTTAATAGAAATCTGACGGACATTTGTGAAATCCATTTGGCCGCCGTTGTCTTTTGTAGTCGGATCAAGGGAGAGTTCCTTAGCAAGTTTTGTAAAATCTTCTCCAGCACGAATCCTGCGAATAATTTCTTTTGCTTCTGAGTTCGTCTTTACAAGGATGTGGCTAACCTTGACTTCGTTAGGATCGTAGCTCTCTTTTAACGTCTCATATTCTTTCTTAAACTCGTAGTCGGTAATTGGGTTAACGAAAACTTCTCTTCTCAGCAACTCATTGAGAAAGATTTGACTCTTTGTTTCTTCCAACTCAGCTTTAATTGCCGGATCTATCTCTAAACGGTTTTTCGCGGCAAGTTGATTGATTACTGCCTGTTGGGTTAAGACCTGCTTTGCAAGTTCTAGCCGTTGCTCAGCAGATGTGACACCCCTTTTTTCAAAGAGATCCATCAACATTTTCTGAGATTGGGGTGTAATAACTTGTCCATTAACGCTATATGCAGTCTGAGCCATTACAGGCAAAGAGCAAAAGAATAGAGATATAAGTACTATTTTTTTCATGATAACTACCTTCCTTTCAATAAAGGCAGGAAATAATATTTTTTTACTTTTTTATTATTACCACTTTCAAATGTAAAAGTCAAAATAAATAATTAATCTTTTCAATGTGAAAATGATTATTTAGGTTGTCTAGCCTGATAAATTTAAAAGAATTCTTTATTGATTGTTATTTAATTTTGATTTTAATTTGCTCGGACAAATGGTAAGAATAATTACGAACCTATCAATAAACAACTTTTTTAAAGAAAATGCATAAGGGCGCTGGTACATGTTCATAAAGATATTTATATATCGCTATATAAATTTATAACGTACTGTTTCTTAAATAAAAAAATTATTTTATTTAAGAAGAAAATTCTCAATTAATTGTTCGGACAATTTAGTAATTCTACTAACATATCTGCCTATTCAATGGTTTAAAAATTCATATAATAACATTAGGTATATCTATAACCCGAGATGGATTTATCTTTAACTGAAGTAACTGCTGCAGTGGAGATTAAATATAATGATTAACTCGCTGTACAAAGAAACATTTCATTTAAAAAGAAGGCCTATAGAAAAACAGATCATAGACCCTGATGGCGAATTATTAAATAAACAAAACACCCCCCCCCGTACGAGCCATTTAGGGTTTTCTCACAATATCTTTTAGCGGGCCACGATTCCTTTAGTCTTGCTTTTCAGTTTTTCCCTTTTATCTCGTCCTGTGTTATAGATTTTTTTCGACAGCATATCAATCTATTGTCCAAAGATTTTTATTTCTTTAGATTTGCTGCATTGTTAAATTTATTCCCAGCCGGTTTCTCTGACCTCATTTCTGCTGGGATTGTTAATGATTTTCTTCGGATACGAAGGAAACAATCTCAACTTCTTTTTTTCCTCAGAAGGTTTATTTCAAGGATCGTTTGTGAGCTTTATTGCTGTCTTTATAGCTTAGAAGTAAACGAGTCACGCATATACATAAAGAGAACTTTTATCGAGGCGAATTGCACATTGCAAACGACTCAGGTCTTCTCGAGGGAATGAGAGGAGGGGCATCATGAATAAAATATTCAAGACGATTTGGAATAAATTCCGACAAGCCTATGTGGCAGTAAGCGAAATTTCTCAACCTCAGCACGGTCACGGATTTCGTTCAACCGGAATGATCGGCCTAATTTCCTTAGTTTGGTCTGCAGAAGCTCTTGCCTTAGGCCCTAGCTTTGTCACTGATCCAACGGTTGATCATAGAAGAACTGACAATTCTATTGCCATAGAGAGAGAGAATGGCGGAGGTGTAGAGACTTATTTGGATTACATTCGTAATACAGAAGATGACCAATGGGACGGTGTTTACGGTTTTCGGCCAACATCCGGCCATAGTCCATATTATTTTTCCGCCGCATTCTCGAGGTCCGACGGAAAAGGTTCTGGCACCAAGCTCACTCTCGATAAGTTTAACCTTGATGTCGCTTCTTCCAGAATACATGCAGTCTACAGTACGGCGAATAACCCTACAGAAAGAGGGGCTATCCAAGCTAACGACCTTATTATAAATGCCAACAATGGTTTTTTGATTGCCGCCCAATCTTATGCGACTTCTGGAACCGAGGGAGCAGTAGTTGTTTTAAATAATCTTGATGTTAAAAAGGGGTACATAATTCTCGTAAATGGTCCAGCCCAAGGAGTAGGGAAGTTAGCTATAGGCAATAGGCTTTATATTGGTCCTAATTCTTGGTTTAGGCCTTTAAATTTAACAGGTTCAACCACGGGGTCTGTCCACTCCGGAAATCAAACAGGTTATCTGAGAACGAAAATTTTAGATCTGTTTGGACAGTTCCAAGCTAATGAGACTTTCAACGAGAGCAACCGCCAATTCATTAGGACTAGTTACATAACTGATACCGCTTACTTGAGTGCGTCTGCCCACCCCAGTACAGAGGATGACGGTGGGGTTGGTAGACTTGCTACAAGCGAGAAAGTGATAGTTGGCAGCCCAGAAGTAATAAATAATATTGCAATCGGAAAAAACTTAGTTTTAAGAGGAAGCCAAGTAACAGCCACTGAAGGAGTGCTTCTAAAAGACGGCGGAAAAATTATTGTCACTCGGAATTCTGACTTTACGGATGCAAACAACAAAATCAATGGTTCTTTGGAGCAAAACGGCGGAGAGTTTTATATTGGCGCTCCAACTCAATTTGTTTCACTTCTTCCCGGAATTGAAGGTTTAACTGACGGCAACGTAAAACTTGAAGTAACAGATGATGTCAATTTAAACAACGGCAGGATGGAGGTAAATACCGTTGCGGAAGACTTAGTCATGTTTCACCGAGATATCAACCTCAGAAATACCTATCGTCTTATTAATAACGGTCAATTCAAGATTTCTGGGAATTTGTCGCTTGAAAATAATAGCTATGTTCAATTAGCATCAAGCAATAATCGCTTAGATGTAGCTGGAAGGCTATCCGCAAAAGAAAGTGCTCAAATAAACAATAGCGGATGGCTGAGAGTGGCTAACGGTGTTTCACTAATCTCTTCAAACGAATCAATAAGCGTATTAATAAACGAGAAAAATGCGCGCTTGGACGTACTGGCGCAAAAAGAATTTTCAATCGGAGGAAAAGCAAAATACAAAATAAGGGAATCATAGCTGCTTCTGGAAAGACTTCTTTGTCTTCCAATAGTCATATGGTTAATGACACAGGGCCGTTTTTCAAATAAACGGGGAGCTTAACCACTAACGCCACCCTCACTAATAGAGGTTTCCTCCAATTCAACGGAGGAACATTTGATGTTTCAGGTTCTTTGATAAATGAGTCGGCCGGAAATATCCGAGTGGGAACAAATGCATCAGCGGATTCTAGTTTGAATATAAGCAGCAACTTTTCCTCTTCCGGAAGCATTGATGTCTACGGTAAAGCTAATTTCAAAGGTGGCATAACGACATTGCTTGGGAAAACGAACATTTATTCAGATGGCAGTGTTTCCATTACAAGCTCTAGTTTTACGGCTGGTGAAACTATTTCAGTTAAGGACGGGGCAAATCTTAATTTAACTTATTCAAATGCCGGAAAATTTTTTACTCCTGGAGCCTACCAACCAATACCATATGATGTTGTAGACGGTGCCAAGGCCTCAATGGGAAAGACCAATGCGGCATTTGCAGACTGGAACGAAAGTAAGCTCACATCTGATTCAACCTTAAATAACCTGCAGGTTTTGTCAGGAGGAAAAGTCAAAGTTTCGGGTGCATCATCGCTTAACAAACGACAGGTTTTGGAACTTCAAAAGGCTTGGGGCCAAAATCAAATCTTGCGGAGGGTACACTCAGCTTTACTGAATCAAAGTCCGACGTTAATGAAATAAAGGATCGTTTGACTGTCAAGGTTGCGAATGAAATAGGAGCAACGTCTTTCCTTTCTCATTCTTTAGATGGAAGAGAACAGCAGTTAAGTTCAACGAATACGGCTATTTCGGATATTGTTTCAGGCCCTAAAGCGATAGTCGTGGGAACAGGGAGCTCCAATTTAAAGAGTGGTTTCGGCTTTAAAGCAATTGAATATACAACTGGTGTTACGGTTAACAGCGGATCAGAACTGCGTCTTTTGGCACAAGGAGCAACCCCGATGACTATCTTATTCGAAACGGAAGTATTCCAGGGAGCGCTTCTGTTGCCGGAACTCTGACTTTGGGTTTGCCGTATAGTTTCTCAGACGTTATATATGGAAGGCAGAAGAATATGGCGGTAGGCTTGACTCCTTAAACCTAGTTGGATCTCTTTCCGTTAAAAGGATCATATCGTATAGACAGCCTCCAAGGCACAGGCTCCGTTTCAACTTTTCTGGTTCTAATTCAAAATTGAGTATTGGAGAAAGTTCAGGAACGGTCAATGTTTCTCTGACGCCGACTACAACCTTGGAACTTAAAAATTCTGGAGCAAACACTGCAAGACATCCGTTCTAACAGCGGATCCATTAAAAGTCTTCAAGGTAATTATTCTGTCAGAAATATTTCATCACCTGCTTCTCAAACAAATGTTGCACTTGAGGTGGGTTCAGATGATACCAATTCTTCTTTGGCGGCCAACAACATTACGTTGGTCGGCGCGCGACAGTTTTCGGAAACTCTAAACTCAAATTAGGGTCTGGCAAAAAAATACGATTTCGACTGTGAGCCTAAAACCGAATTCCACTCTGGAAATAAATAAGAAAACCGAGGTTGGAAGATTGAATGCGTCAGACGCAAATTTTATCCAAACGGCAGATGAAATAATTGCTTCTGAGGGATGGTTCCAGAATTCTAGGATAAATCTTAGAGGGGACGCCTGTTAAGTTCTAATATTCGCGATTCATCGGGGTCTGTTACTAATGATCTCGGAACAACACATACGTTGTCGAAGGAGCAAATTCAAGTTTTACCTCGCAAGGAGCAAATCCTCACCTTCCTCTTGCGTCCGGTTTACACATTGCTGGAAGCTCAGGAGGTGACCTCAGCTGGATATCACGCTCAAGCAGGGCGGAATCTGAAAGCTAGGAACTGTCCTTGTCGGGTTCTGCCGCCAAAATCCATATGAACGGGGTTTGCTTTCGACCTCAATGGATCAGTTTTAGCTCCTTAGGATACAGGCCGGTTATCCAGCTTAATGAAACATCCGTCGAGAATGTTAAGTACGGAATAGCGGATGTCGGTAATATCAAAACAGAGATAGCTTCAGGTATTGACGGTAATTCCGGATGGCTCGTTTTTAATGACGAGTTGGTTTTAAAAGAAGCTGCCATCGCCGCTACCAATCGTTTACATACGTCGCCATCCAAACTGACGAACGGGGTAGGAGTCGAATTTTCAGGAGAGATCGAGGGCGAATTTACGGTCGATGATGCCAATCAATTCCAAAACGATTCTCGATATAACCATGCGGTTGTATTCTCTGAGACTCTCTTTACAACAAAACGGACGCTTCAGGATCAACAAATAAGAAAGTCATTCTGACTGGCACCTAAAGGCTCTGCAGGTGGAACGAACTATATCACCGCAAACACGGGTTTGGTTTTAGCAATGTTTTCAATGCGTCCTTGTTGAAGTTGCCGGAGGCAAGCGTTTTGTCCTTACCGGGAAAGAAATGTCTCCTGCAGATTTAGGGCACATTCATCAAACTCGGATTCATCATTCTTCTCTGACGACGCAACTCTTCTTCCGGACGCAAACGGCGGCGGGATTCTGAAGGCCAACGGATCGGGTTCCGTGTTCTCTCTTGGGAGCCAGTATGCTAATACCCCGAGAAAAGGGTGGGCAGATAAATTTGAAACCACCAGTCAAGGCAAACTTGAGGTGAGGAATGGGGAATTTGCATTATGGTCGATTGCCAACAACGGCTCTACCGAAATATTCGTAGATGCTTATTTACATTCTCGCGGTATTAGTGGTGTAGGTAGTTGGAAAAATGACGGAACGCTTTACCTAGAGGACAATGCGGCTTCAGTGACCGGTCAAAATACCTTCTGTATCGCAGGTAATTTTATTAACTCTGGTGTTTTGGATGCGTCAGATGCCGTCAAAAACGGAGTAACCGTGGCGTCGGGGCAACGCTGACCAATGAGAGTACAGGTTCTGCAGAATTTGAAAACTTACAGTAAAACGGAACAGCCGTAAATAGAGGTAATGAAAGAGGTTCGTCTCGAAGTCGGAAACGCGGGTAACGTTACAAACGTTGATGATTCACGGTGGGCGCTATTCAAATCCTTCCGGCGGCTCTTATTCAAACACTGCAAAGCTTAACGAAGACATTGCTGGAACCTTAAAGATTGCTTCCGGAGGTTCATTGACGAATGGGTCAGGTGCGGAAGCGAACTTCTACGACGATTTCCTCGGGCACTTCGGGAGCCAAGCCGGAAATCCTCAATGAAGGTCTGATGAAGACGGGCGTGACAACGACAGCAGGCAAGATAGAAAACCGTTCCGATATGGATGCAGTTAGCCTCGCTGTTCAGAACCAAGGCTTGGTAACGAATAAAGATTCATTAACCGTTGATAATCAAACAACGGTCGTAAGCGGTGGTGAGATTATTAACGAAGCCAGTGGAACAGCTGATTTTAAACAGTTAACGGTTTCCGGGTCTGTCAGTAATGCGGGAAGCATGTCTGCGACGGCTTTGACTGCCAATAATACTCAGGCACTCATTAACAATACAAATGATTTAACGATCGAGACGGCGTCAATTCAAAGCGGAACGCTGAATAACAGTGGAACAGCTAAAGTAACCGGCTTAACGATAGACGTTGGGAGTTCTGGCACTATAGTCAATAGTGGAACGATGATCGCTTCAAATGCTGGTTCAATGACAATTTCTTCAGGGGGTATAGTTTCTAATACAGGAGAAATTACAGCAGAGAAAGCAGCTCTTACCTTGGCGGGCAAAGTTAATAATGACGGCGGTAAAATCAAAACATTGTCGATGAGCCTGAATGCCGGAATCTTGGCGAATACCGGTTCACAGGCAGTGATGGAGACAGGCAATATTGATGCGAACTCTGGTTCAAAATTACAAACGGCGCCGGGGCCTCGCTGACCGGTTATACATACACAGCGGTTGGTGGCGTTTTGAGAATAAAGACAACTCCCAAGTAGCCCTTCAGTCTGCAAACCTCACCAACTCTGCTCAGTTGAATAATTTTGGCAGTTCTCGGGTGGCGGTTGAAGGATCTATTGATGTTGCCAATTCTTCAATTACTAACGTTGGCTATCTTAAATCCGATGCGATACATCTGAAGCAGAGCGCTTCATTAATTAATAGAGATAGTTCAGACGCCAAATTAGATGTTCGAGTGCTTACCTCAACAACAGGTACTTCGGTGAGTTTGCAAAAGGCAGCTCTTTGCCGGCCAGGCGGATGTTGACGGAACCTTGCAAATAACCGAGGGCGCCGCGATCGTAGGCAGGAGAGAAGACGAGGCATCCGGTTCTTCTTCTACGTTCGGTGAACACGCGACAGTAACGAATTCAGGAACAATAGACCTCCAGGGAATCTTACCAACGAAGGGGTTATTAACTCCGAGCACGGTACGATAAGTATTGCGTCCGGGAAAGAATTTATCAATGAAGGCTCTTCGATAAAAGTTGAAAACTTAACTGGGAACGGAGTCACCTACACCCATAACAAGGGCGTCTTGACGGTAACCGGGGAATGGCTGAACTCTTCAACCGTTAATTTAAATTACGGTGTAATCGATACGAGAGGAGCGGTGCCGAGCGGATCTTCCATTCCGGGCCTTGGAAACAATCTCTATAATGTTTCTACACCCAACGGGTGATTACTGCCAGCGGTCAAACGGGTTCCTACAATCACTTTGAAAGTGGCGATTGGAAAAACGGAAAGACTGTTCTTATTGCTTCTTCCTGGACGCTTCTTCAGGGCAGTTGTAAACGTAAACACTGGTGGGGTGTTTTCCGTTGAAAATTTAATTTGCAAGGAGCCGCGAAACACGCTCTAATCCTAAATGGAGGTGCGGTTGAAACCACACTTAACCAAATCTTTGTAGGCGAAGGGGAAAAAGCTGCGGTCGGCATTGAACAAAAGATCCTTCTACTCCGAACGGTTTAATCGGGGATACGGAGATTTGCGAGAAGGTGTCAGAGAAGGTGTACGGGTTGACGATCAGAAGAGTTGGTTTATCTTCACAGATGAAAACCTGATGGCGACGGATGCGAGTTCTGCTATTGCGGTTCTCAGCAAAAACAATATGACGAGCCAAGTCGGCTTTACAGGCATCATCAGCGGACAATTCAACGTTTCGGATGCTAATAGGTTCCAAGAGAGCGTGTTGGAAGACGGAAGCACACAAAGAGACCATGACGTTGTGTTCTATAGCACGGTGCTTGCAAATCAAACCGACGAACAGCCTTCTCAAAATTCCGTTCTTGTAGTTTCTAATTCAGAGGCGTCAGAAGCGAACGGCGGTAAGAATTATCTGCGCGTCTCGAACATTGGTTTCGGATTTCAAGCAGTCAGCGAGGCTGAAAATTTAGAAATTTCTTCAGGTAAGAAATTTGTGTTGGTTGGAAGTTCTCATGCCGGTTTCTCCCACAACAAAGGAGATTTGACCGACGAACAAGTCTTCGATACAGGACACAAGCTTCTTACAAGTTCGAGCAATGGAGGCTCGATTGCTGTTAAGGAAAACTCAGAGCTCTATTTCGGAACTGAATTCCTTGACGGATTGACTTCCGGATGGGTTCAAAAAACTAATATCGAGTCTGGCTCTTCTTTGACGGTCAGAAAGGGAGACTTTGCCTCTTGGGATTTGGTCAATAACGGGCAAATTACGATTACAGAAGGGGCGCTGCTTCATAACAGAAAGATGCTCTCCTCAGGAACGATTCTGAATCAAGGGACCCTTTATCTTGAAAAAGATCATGATGACGGGACCTCAGGACAATTTGCTCTGACCGGAAACGCCTCCATCATAAATGAGGGTTTGTTGGATGCCTCTGAAGGTCAGACTGAAATAACGCTTAACGGGGCTTCGAGTCTGGTGTCGGAGAAGGAAACGATCGCCTCATTCTCAACTTTGACTGTCAATGAAGACGCAAAAGTTGAAATTAAAGGCGACGGTTCCGGTGAAACATTGAATGTCGCGGGTAACGGCTCCTACAAGATTGGAAGTACTTCGGAGAACACTTGGAAAGATATCTCTGTCGCCGGCGGTTTACTGGTTAATGAAGGAGTGTTAAATCCGGCAGCTGAAGGTGAAGAACCGAAACAATTAGGAAACCTCACCGTTTCGGGCGGCCAGTTTGTCAACGACGGCAGCGCAGACTTTGACCGCTTGAAAACTATTGGTTCCGGTGATGCAGGAACTCCCGCGGTGACGAATAAATCAGGAAAGGAACTTAAAGCTTCCACTCTGGATCTTGCCTCAGGCCTTAGTAACGAAGGGACGCTCTTGGCTGAAAGGACAGAGCTTTCAGGAAGCGCCGTTTTGGATAATCGGCATACCTTTGCTTCAGAGACAATCAATCTAAACGGAAGTTCTGCCCTTCAAAACCAAAATGACGGCGCTGAGATCCGTTCCAATCAAGTCACGTTAAGAGACAACTCCTCGCTGATGAATAGTGAAGGGGCAAGCGCTCAGATCAATACTTTGAAAGCCAACGATTCCTCTGTACTGGCCAATGAAGGTTTGTTAGAGACAACGGAAGTTGCGCTAGGCGGAACATCTGGCGTCACGAATACAGGAACGCTTCTGATTAAATCTGAAGAATCCGAAGATCCGGAGACACCGGTTAGAGAGCCGAAACTGACTCTATCCGAAAATGCAGTTCTCAACAATAAGTCTGAGATTACCAATGAAGGTAAAACAGAAATCACAGGCGGAGAGCTGAATAACAGCGGTTCAATTTTCCTCAAGGATGTACTGGTAAACGGAGGCAGTTTAAACAATCTTTCTGAATCGAGCGGAGAAGGCACAAGTTTGGGTTCGATGAGGGGCACCTCCCTCACTGTAGAGAGCGGAGAGGTTAATTTTGAGACCGGTACTTCCAACAATTGGGAAACCGTGGAAATAAACGGCGGTAAGATCGTCAACAACGCCGGCGATGGAGAAAACTCCGGTTCTTGGAACGTAACAAAACGATTTACGGTCAGCGATGGTTTCGTTACCAACAACGGAAAGATCACGGGGGGGGTTCTGATCTTACTCTATCAGGCGGGAGCTTAACCAACACCGGTTCCATGGGAATGGGAGAGGTTCTGGTTAATAATGGTGCGACATTAATAAATGATGCTCACAGTGAACTCACAGGTACCAAGATTACTGTCGCTGATGGGGGGGGGTAAATACATAAATGACGATACGGCCGTAGCTCATTGGACGGAAGCGAATTTCTCCGGTGACGGCTCATTTAAGACGAAAGCTGATTCAATCTTTAACTTCGATCAAACAGCAGTCTTGGACGGTGCCGGAGCAGCGGAAAATGCCGGAAATATTATTCAGAACAGTTCTTCCGGCGAAGGTCTTAAGCTCACGAACGGGACCCAACTGACTACCGGAGAGAATGGTTCTGTCGATGTTCAGAATCTTATGATCAGAACAAGTTCCAGTTACACGACTAACGGGACAGGAGATCGGATTGGATCAGGCAGCGTCGAAAACGGGGCTGCATTCAATGTCGGCAAGAACGCCGTTGTCAACTTGGGCAAAGGCACAGAGGATTTATTTACGATTAAAACAGGAGGAACGCTACACAACAGTGGCGTTGTGAATGTCGTAAAAGGTTCGGATGTCGTTATCGAAAATGGCGGCCGAGTGTCCAATGTTGACGGCCTTATCAATGTGGAAGAGGGCTCCAAGGTACAGAACGATGCCGAAATAAAAGGCGGTAATGTTTCGCTTGCCGAGGGATCGTCTTTTATAACAACCGGAACGGTTCAAGTTGATAAGATCAGCGGCATAGATGCCGCGTTAACAGTCAGCGGAGCCGGCGCTTCAGTTGAAATTACGGAGAAGACGGAAGGCGGGAGCTGGCTAAATCACTCTCGCATCACCATAGAAGACGGTGCGAAATTATTTGAAGATAAGCTCGGAACTTTAGGATCTGATAACACTTATGTATTGAAGTCTGAAGAGGCTCTACCTGAAATCTTTACCGTTCGAGAAGGTACAGAGGACGTTCCCAAATTAAGAGAAGATGATTTGCAGAAACCGTTCAGCCAGCTTGTTCTCGAGGATGGGGAATTTACGGGTCAAAGTAGTGTCGTGATTGACAAAGGCGGATATTTGGATGTTGATCATCTTGCCCTAAGAGGTGATAAACCGTCAGTGATTACTTTGAATGACGGGGGAGCTCTGAGGACGAGCATGGATCAAATTTTCCATCCGCTAAGTCAAATTCAGGCTTCGGCAGTTAAAGAAACTGTTAAGACAGGAGTTGATTTCAACGGCGGATATCTGATTTTTGACGATGATCAGTACACGGTTCAGCAGGTTGCCAGCGCAGTGAATACTTTGCAGGACGCCGGGTCCAAGTCTTCTATTGCTTTTATCGGCAGTTCTCACCCTGTTACGGAGTTAAGAGTAAGTGATGCTCGTGAGTTTATCCCCGGTAACGAAATCATTCTCTCGGAAGCTACACTGGTGAACGATCAGCCGGAAGAAGATAAATACAAAGAGGACGGCCGCGGCAAGGTCACGATCGGCAACCGAACGCCTGTTGGGGAACACAACTACGAAATCTCTGCTCCGATTACCGTTAAAAACATAGGAGGTAAGCTTGACAAAGGCTATAAGGAAGTTCACCTGATTGAAGTTGTTGACGGCAGAAAATTCGGACTACTGGGATCAATAACCGGAAAAGATGAACCAATTGATACCGGATCCGCTGATATTTCCCAACGTCTGTTTGTGGACTGCGGAATCGGAGGAACCGTTAGGGTAAAAGACGGAGAATTCAGACTGGGCGTAGGATTTGATGTTGGGCAGGAAAATCAGACTTCTAAGGGCTGGATCGGTTATGGAGAAATCTTCGATAAAGGTTCTTGGACAATCCGAGGCGGCGATTATCTGGTTAAAAACATTCGAAACTTAGGTATTGTTCAGTTGACAACGGCGCGATCCTTAGGACGGAACAATATTCTGATAATCCTGATGTCGTTCTTGACGGCACGGCCGGTCAAGGATTCGGAATCCGAAATAACGGCAGTTTCATTTATGAGGGCGCCGAGCATGAATTCAGCGTCTACGGAACGTTTGTCAATCGCGGCTTAACAAATTTCGGCACTGCGGAAACATTAAGTATTGGCGGAAGACTTGAAGACTATTCTTTGATTGACTTCGCCGGTACCGATAAGGCACTAAAGAATCTGGAAGTCCTTGGAGGAGGTTCTGCAATAGCTTATAACCGCCATTTCGGCAACGAACTGAATTTGTATGAAGGAGTCTATACGAAGTTAGTTTGACTCCTGATAAAGATTCGGAAGGAAAGGTTCAATGGAAAGATGTCCGTCTGGATGGAACTCTGAAGGTCAATTCAGGTTCGATATTTAAGTTAAGAGAGAGAGGAACTTTTAGCGGAACTGGTCTTATTGCCAATCAAGGCAGTGTAGATTTGACCACAGCGGAAAAGCCTCAGCCGGAGCAGTTCAGAACAGTGCCGAGGCTGATATTGATTTTGTTGATCTTTCTCTTAATCAGCACTCTTTAGAAGCTGGATCATCGAACGCCGGCCAAATGGAAGGACGATCCCTATCGCTGGAGGCAGGACATAATTTCCGTCAGGGAGCTTCCGGCTCGCTGTCTGTTTCCGAACTAAAGATGGAAGAAAACACAATTCTGGAAAATCTTGGAAGAGTCGAAATTAAACCGGCTTCGGATGGTTTCTCTCCATCTCATGACATGAAAGGCCAATTTATCAACCGAGGAAACGCCTTATTAGCAGAAACAAAGCAGTTGAATATTGGTTCGGAACCGACAGCAGATCATAAAGTTGAAGCTAAATTCCATACCGAGGCCGGCGCGCAAACTAGTTTTGCAGATGCATTGGTTAAAACAGGGTCAGAGTTGAAGAATGAAGGTCAGGAAAGCGGAAAGAATCTTGTTGTTGAAAAACTGGCCGCTTACTTGATTACTTCTCGAGGTGAATCTGTTTGGGAAGACGTTCGGCTTGAAGGTAATGCAACGATATCCGGTGGCAAACTTCAGGTAACGACAGGCTTCTTAAGAGTAGAGAACGGAGCGACGCTGCTCAATGACGGCGGTACGATTCATGCGCACCTCATTGATGAGTCTCATGTGATCGGCACTATTATCAATAAAGGAGAGGCTCGGTTTAATCAGCTCACGCTTTCGGAAGGTTCGGAATCCCACAATTATGGGTATCAAGTCGGAAAACTTCTTCTCGTGAGAAGCGATTCAACAGGACATAACACCTATGAAGACAGCCGGTCTCAATGGGAAAAGGTTGAACTCAATGAGGCGCTGACAAACAAAGGTTCATTTGTGATTACTCAGCAGTTGGATGCAAAAGCCGATATTACAAACCATGGGACAGGTTTTCTCGATACATCCGGAACTCAAGGCTTTATCACAGCCCACAACTTGGTGAACTACGGAGAGGCAAAGCATCAGGATGTTACATTAGGAGACTTGGTTGAGGGGCCCTTCTGAAGTGAGCCCGTCGTCAGATCTTACGAATCCTGCAGATCCGAGGATCAGACAAATTTGTCAGCTGTGCAGCAAGGGACTGAGCCGAACAATCCTCCTAAAAATCTCCGGAAACCAAGTCGGATTCTGATCTTTGCTTCCAGGAAAACCCGAGAGAGGATGAATCCCCGGAGGAGAACACTTCTGAAAAGACGCGTCCGGAGATGGTTCGGTAACTGATAGTTCGCAAGTTATCCGCAGTGCACGAATGGAGAACCACGGTACTGAAACCGGCCGAAATTTGACGATCACCGGAAGCGCAAGTTATCTGAACACAGCCAAGACACAGTGGCAGAATCTAACCATCCGCGATAAGGGAATCTATGAGAGTACGGCCGGAGAAGTTAAGCTGCAAAACTTTAACCTTGAAAAAGGGCAGGCGTTTGTGAAGGGCGGCTCTCTGAGACGGCTGTAAATGCTTCCTTTAAAGGAGGTTCTCTCGAAGTTGGCGGTGAGGGACAGTACGCTAAAGCAGTTCTGCTTACCACCCCGACAGACGTGATGGATTCTCAAATATTCGTCCGTACGGAGACGTTGGATTCGGACCAAGCTCGATAGCGCTGGCAGATGAAAAAGGCCATTGCGGCTTCCTCAGGGAAAGCCAGACTTTCTATGTCGGCTCTTTGACCCTTGGGGCAAATGGAGGTGCATGCAGGAGCGCCCCCGCTAAGGCTTCCGTGGACGGTCTTTACTTTTTGGAAAGATCGCTTTTTATGAATTTCGCGGAATTGGGACCAAACGAGCTCTTCTAACATCTGAACCAGAAAAAGAACTTGTCGTAGAGCCTGGCGCGGAATTGTACGTGAACCTCTCAGGTGTGAAGAAAGGAAACTATTACATTACAAGAGGTTTTAACACTGCGGCCAACGAGGCTTCGGACGGTACATGGATCGGCGGCTGGGATAAGGAATACCTGATTGCTATTCCCAAAGAATCTGTTGCTCGATGGAAGCTATTTTTGCACCATGATACCGATGATGTATGGCTTGAAGCAAAATTGGCTGAAATACCGGACGTGGAGGCGATAGAAGTTGCGACTGAAACTAGATACGGAAGGAGAATTATGGTCCGGGCGGTAAGTTTGTCATTGAAGTTCTTAATAATGAGGGCCGTCCTGTCAAAGAAAATGCTCAAATTTACAACAGTTTTGTGAATCTAGCTTTCGCGGGAGGTCAACTTTCGACGGCTTACTCTTCTCTTAATAATGCGGCATTCAGGTTCTTGAGGAACGAGCATGATTGCAGAGAACTTCAATCGGAATGGTTACGTGGCGAATAAACATCGTCAAGGCAGCGATCTCTGGTTTGAAACGATCGGCAAACATGAAAGGGTCAGTCATTACGAAACACGCAAGATGTCCGGCGTAGGCTATACGAGTACTTTATTACGGATTTATCGGCGGCGTAGATCATTTGTTCGCTGATAAAAATCTCCTTACGGGTGTAGCCGTCAGCTATCAGAAAGGCAATGCGAAATCTCGAGGTCCGATTACAAATACTAAGAACGAGTTTGAGACCTTTGGGGCTGAATTGTATGGCTATTGGTCACCGGGGCCGTTCTTGAACGTTGCCGGAGATATCGGTTACTACCGGAACAATGCTGATGTGACACAGCATCTTGGAGGAGCGGGGATTTTGCTAAGGCTTCCGCTGATACTTCGACTAACATGATCACAGCCGCAATAAGAGCGGAGAGTACCATCAAGACTCGGCTTGTTAATATCGTCCCGCATGCCGGCGTGAGATATATTCTTACCAACACTGACCGTTACTATTCCAAGCTAGACGGGCAGAAGGCTTCAAGAACGATCCCACACTACTTCAACGATTCAGTTTCCGCTCGTAGGCCGATTTATATCTAAAGGAGGTTAAGACCTCAGCTACACGTCGGCTTGTCCTTCCAAGCGGGGCATAGAGCAAAAGATTTTGTTCTCCACAATGGACGAAGCGGTTAACAGCCGTATTTACGGACAATTTACCGGTGCTTACGCGTTCTTAGCTTCTTTAGGGCTTCACAGAAAAGAATAACGCTACCTTTGACTGAGGTATTCAATTTCTGCGGCACAAGGCGGAAGAGGATCAGGCGCTGAAACTGGAGGCAATTTGGAGGTTCTGATCCTACCCATTCGATTTTAAGTTTTTTGGCTCTTAGGGCCACAGCCCCTCGACCTCGGGATAGTTTAGAGGAAACTCACTCTTTGGAGAGGGTTTCTCAGTTTCTCAATACTTTTTCTGCCCCAGAATGTTTAGTGCACAACATTTGGGTGATATGATAGTTAAAAGCTATCAGGACGGCGATTAAATTGAGCTTCTTGAATAACGTCGGAATTTTGAATTGCTGTATAACTTGTCGAGAGTGTTTTCGTAGGCCCCAGGTGAAGCTGCTACCCATCAAGAACATTTCGAGAACACTTCGAAGTTAGGTACTAATCTTGGATGCAGCTGGTTTGTTGATCTTTGACGGGTCGGGAAAGAGAGAACGAAATGGGTCAGGCTAGAAATACGATTTTGATTGTGGATGACGTCGAGCTAAACAGAGATGTCCTGTCTATCATGTTCTCTCAAAGCCATGAGATCGAATTTGCCGAAAGCGGTCCTGAGGCGCTGGACATTCTCCGCAAGAAAAGAAGACATCTGTGCCATCCTTCTTGACTATGTCATGCCTGAGATGGACGGTTTAACCTTTTGGAAGAGGCGATCAAAGAAGGATTAGTGGAGAGCATTCCTGTCTTTCTGATTACGGCATCCTTAGAGCATGACGTTGTGCATCGTGCTTATTCGCTGGGCGTGGCTGACTATATTCAGCGTCCGATTTCTCCGTACATCGCTCAGCGCCGTATAGAGAACATTATTGATTTATTTAAGACACGTGCAGCTTACAAGAAACTTTTGAGATTAACAGAACGCTTTTAGAACGTCTGAGCGAAGTCGATGACTCCATTACCGACGTCCGAAATCCTTAATAACTATTGAAGAAACCAAGCGACCGGAGAAGATCCTCCGGTTATTGTTATTCATCGTAATCACCGGTTTCTCTTCTAAATATTCCTTTGACTGAGCGTGATCTGAGCATCGTTCTTCCACATGGCCACCCAGCCGTCCAGCATCCTGGAATCCTGGATGTCAACTTCCAGACGCCAGGTTCCGTCTTTTTAAGCAATTTCTGAGAAGTGTTGAAAGGCGTTTCTTCTAAGTTCTTTGCCGTGACATCGCTTTTGAATTCCAATATCCAATGCACCCATTCACCGTTGCTGTAGTTGAAGTGACGGTCGTGGATATAAGACTGAAGATCAAAGTCTTCCGGTCGGTGCGCGTCAAAAGAAGTGACTTCTGCTTTCTTGAATCGATGAAGCGCCAGATGGACGACGTTGTCGAAATGATCGAACTGACAAATTAAGTAGAGTCGGACGTCCTGCTGGACCAGCGCAAGAGGAGAGACGACGGCGCTGGTGGTTTTGCCGTTCATGTTAGTGTATTCGATTCTGAGTTTCTTTTCCGAATACAGCGCTTCTGAAACGGCATCAAAGATTCTCGGCAGTACCTTGGAAGGCATTTGCGGGATTGAAGAAGAAATGACGCAGACTTTATTGAGCCACTGATTTTCTTTGGCGTTTGAACCTTTTTCCTTGAGCATTTCGGAAGCCGCATCAAATAAGAATCCCAATGATTTGAGGACGGTTCCCGGAATCTGATACTTCATGTGCTCCTGCGCAATTCTCAGAAGCAGACATTCATTTGGTTTTAAGTGAATATTGTCGGTGATGGAATCCGTGCGTTCTCTTCGGTAACCGTAGGCATTTCCTCGGTCGTCGCGCACCAAACCGTATTTGCCGCAGTCATACATTTGCTTCAAGTAACGTTGCAGTGACCGCCTGCTGACATCAATGTCTGCCGATGCCAAAGAATTAAGAATGTCGTCCACCGAGACAAACCGTTTGCTCAGCGGTATTCGATTGAGAATCTCCAAAATGATCGATGCTTCTTCTTTTTTATCGTGTTTTCTTCCCATCCTTGGGCTCTCCAAGATCAAATTTCTGTCGCAAGGCGCATATTGATTTTTATTTTAATCGGTTTTACTGCGTCAATTTCTTTCGCTTCAAATGCAAAAATAACAACATAGAAGGAGAACAAAAATGCCTCGCAGAAGAACAAGTGTCTTTGAAAAAATGTTTAGTGATAACCGTCTTCGTTCTATTCCGGATTCAGAACAGCAGAGTACCTTGTGTGTTGAATATTGGACATCCAAGATTTTGATCGAACTCTCCGGCTATAAATCGTTGGAACTCGATGATGTGCAGGAGATGGCAAATATCCGAGTGGTCAAGGCGTGGCAGCAGGAAATCGAAAACGACGTTTCGGAACTTTACGAACTTAAAGGAAAAGAAGAAGGCGACACTGAATTACTTGACGATGCAGGAGACAGTGTTTTTCGTCGATACAAATCTGTGAAAACAGAGCTTAGAAAGCGCATCGACAATCCTCCAGTTTCCATGAAGAAGGTTTATCGCAACATTAAGAAAGAGATTGATTTGCACGGTTTCTACCCGAAAGGTTTTGCGGCTAATCTTGAACTCATCAAAGAAGCCTATGACCTTTCCGAAGATGAAGGTCTAGTCACCGCCTTCATCTTCTTCACTCTTGCCTATCGAAACTTGAGAAGAGCCCTGAACTCTTTCAGTTATTCCGACCGCGGCTTTTTCCTCGTGCTGGAGGTCATCGCAAAAACGTTGGGCCTGCCTTTGGAAAAGGTCCAAGAAATGCTCGGGCCGGATGGCAAACTTATCCGAATGGCAATCTTCGGCGTAGACAGAGAGTCTTCTAATATTGATTTCGAGGACTACTTTGAATCCAAATCCGGTATTTCCTTCTTTGATCTCTTCTTCGGGAAAATCGAAAAGAAGCAGCTTGTAAGTTCGATCCTCACTCCTTGCAACAAGTCTCGTCTCACGCTCGAAGACGTCAAGTATCTACCTGTGATTGACTCTTTAGTCGTTCCGTTTTTAAAGGGGATTAAAGATGAAGGCCCCAGAGGCGTCAATGTTCTTTTGTATGGTCCTCCTGGTTCCGGAAAGACGGAATTAGGAAAACTTTTGATTGAACAAGCCGGTAAAAAAGCCTACACATTAAAACTCGGAAGAGAGGAAAAGGTCTTGGCTTGCTGGGAACGAGCCTGCAAGTTAAGTCGGAACGACGCCGTCACGGCAATTCTGATTGATGAAGCGGATGACGTTTTCAACAGCGATCTGGTCCAAGGAACGACTGATCGTACAAACAAAGCGCGCATCAATACCGCACTCGAAAACACTAAAAAGCTGACCGTGTGGACAACGAACTCTCTGCGTTCTATGGATGCTGCCATTATCAGAAGATTTCATTTTGTCCTAAAGGTTGGTTATCCGCCTCGAGCTCAAATGGAGAAGCTCGCACAAGGAGCATTGGCCAAATCTTTGTCTGAAGAAAACATTAGTCGTCTGGTGAATACAGAAAATCTTTCTCCGGCACTTGTCGCTCAAGTCGGAGAGATCGTGGACAACCTCCAAGGTAATAAAGTTAAGTTTCCGGAAGACTCTTTGATGGCTCTTCTCGAAGATATTCTCAAAGCACAAGGTTTTGGAAAACTGGCTGCCGCGACGAAGAAAATCGGAAAGTTCGACCCTGCTTTAAGCAATTCCGATACAGATCTGGAAGCTTTATCGAAAGGCCTCAAAGAGGCGGGCGCCGGAAGGTTATGTCTTTACGGTCCTCCGGGCACGGGCAAGACAGAATTTTGTCATTGGCTCGCAAAGAAGCTTGAACGCCCTCTCATCATGAAAAAAGCGTCGGATCTTCTGAACTGCTATGTCGGCGGTACAGAACACAATATCGCCGCTGCCTTTGAAGAAGCAAAAAGAGAAAATGCCGTTCTACTCTTTGATGAAATTGATTCTTTCCTTCAAGATCGAAGAACCGCGAATCATTCCTGGGAAGTTACGCAAGTCAACGAATTTTTGACTCAGATGGAGTCTTATGAAGGCTACCTTGTGGCAACAACGAACCTTTTGGATCTGATGGACAACGCCTGTCTGAGAAGATTCGACTTGAAGGCCAAACTCGAATACATGACTGATGATCAGGCAGAAGAAATGTACAGAAGACTGGCTCAGAAGTGGAAATTCTCTGTCGGAAACGAAGTGAACAATCTGCGGAAGATCAGAAATCTTTCCCCGGGAGATTTTGCGGCTATCGACAGAAGACTTCGTTTTACCAAAGCTGTTTCCGGAGAAAAGATTGTCGACATGCTGAAAGTTGAAACTCAACTGAAGGAAGGCCAGATGTCTTCTTCCAGAAGAACCATCGGATTCCTGGATAACTAATGAAATTAAGCTATGGCCGCTTTGAAAAAATAAAGCGGCCATTAGCTTGGCCGCAAAAAACTCCCGAGGAGAGGCGGGAGTTCAAAAATAGTTTGACAATTTTTAGGAATGATTAAGGTACAGCCATATCAAAGCGTTTGTCTTCTGCGTTCTTGTGGCACTGACGGCAGTAGAGAACGCTTTGTTCGTGTTCTTTATGGCAAAGTGTGCAGCGAAGCTGTCCGGCATGAGAATCATGCGGGTTTAAAGCTACTTTCTTTGCGGCAGAAGCAGCGGCTAAGTCCTGGTAGTTATGGCATTTCATACAAGCCTTGGACTTGGCAGCGGCAACCGGAGCGGAAGAGCTGTGACACTGTTCGCAAGTCACGCCTTTTTGCATGTGCTTTGCCATGGTGGGAGCAGCCTGAGCAGTACAGAAGGCGCCGGCTAACAGAATTGCTGCGGTGGTAATGAGGCGGTTAAATTTCATTTTTTTCTTCCGTTTTTAGACCCGGACCCTACGGTCCGGGCTTCTCTAGAAGTTACTTACCGGCTTTGACATCGGCAAGAGCGTTGTCAGCAGCTAAGCGGCCGCTGGTCATAGCGAACGAAGAGGCAGAGCCTTCGCAGCGGAGGTCGTAAGAAGAGTCATACAAACCGCCGATATCCTGACCGACGACATAGAGGTTGTCGATCACGTCGCCCTGCGGATTCAGAGCCTGGAACTTCGGATTGACAGTGACGCCGCCCAAAGTTAGGAAGAATGCGCGGATGCCTTTCAGAGCATAGTACGGACCTTTTTCCATATTGAAAGTTGCAAGGTGTTCAGGCAGACGGCCGAATTCCGGATCTTTACCAGCTTTAGCGTATTCGTTCACCTTGTTCATTGTTTCTTTCAGGTTGGAAGCAGGTACGCCGATCTGTGCAGCTAGGTCGTCGATTGTGTCAGCCTTGAAAGCCCAACCTCTCTGCTGACCGATTTCGAAAGTCTTCGGAAGAGCCTTCAGAGGAACGCCGGCAAGAACGATGGCGTTGAACGGAAGCAAAGCGCCCTTGTTAACCAACTGATCATATTTCTGCTGGTCGATGATGTTGTACATTACGCCGCCGGCACTTGTCATGGCATTGTAGACATCAACGAAAACAGCACCACGGGATTCGTTGAAGAAGCGTTTGCCGTGCTGATCAACCCAGAGCCAGGGCTGAGCCAAAGCGCAGCGGCCTTGCTTGAGTTCATCAGCGCCCATGAACTGGTTGATCGGGGGCAGGTCGGCGAGGTACGGAGCGTTACCTGCAATGGTATGCATACCTTTAACGCCTGCACCGACTAACTGAGCCATTTGGATGCCGTCACCCGTACGGCCGTCACCGTTCTTACCGTCGGTTACAGGACCGCGGTACCAAACCGGTTCAAACATACCTAGAGCAGAGGAGTCGTTCACGTACTTGGCGAGCATTTCTTTATTGGATTCGAAACCGCCGGTAGCGATAATGACTTTCTTGGCCTTGACGATGACTTTTTCGCCTTCGCCGTCGACAGCTTCAACACCTACCACTTTACCGTTTTCAACGATCAGTTTCTTGGCCGGGGTTTCGGTGAGGATTGTGCCGCCTTTGGCGCGAACTTCCTTAGCGAAGCGCTGGATGATGCCGGCAGCACCACCTTTGAACAAGTGCCATGTCATCAGGGATTCATCTTTCGGATACATGGTGCGGATGCCGCGCATCTGAGCGCCTTTGTCCATAACCCAGTCAATGGTCTTTCCGGATTCTTCAATCAGAACACGAAGGACGTGCGGGTCAGCGCGATAGTGATGGTACTGCAGAGCGGCAGTAAGAACCTGGTCAACGGTGGTGTTGATGTTGTGTTCCTTCTGATAACGGGTGCCGACGCCAAGACTTCCTTCAGGGAAGTTTCCGCCGCCGCCCAGAGCAGCTTCTTTTTCGAGGACGATCGGTTTAGCGCCTTGGTCAACTGCGCTCTGAGCTGCTGCCAAACCGGACAGGCCGCCCCCGATGATAACGAGGTCGGTCTCATAAACCTGCGTTGCGAATGCAGGAAGCGAGAAAGTGGTGAGTAAAGAGGCTGCGATAGCAGATGTAAGCAGACTTCTACGAAGCATCGTAATTCTCCTTGTTTTGTGGTTATTAAGTGGTGTACCGCTTGGTGTTTCTAAGAGTATCTTAAGCGTGCCTTATGGAGATATACTTTGCGCAAGTTGCACTCCTATCTTTGCATTGTTGACAAAGGGTTATCACTGTGGCGGACATTACCAAACTTTCTATTGACGATACGAGGTTTCTTGCGGAGCTAGAAAAGACGGGCGTTTTGCTTCGCGCGGGGTTGTTGTTAAATTTGTCTCCGTCTTCCTCAAGCAGGAACTTTTCTCGGATACGTTCGTACTTTCCGCAGGAAATTTTTAGACAAATGGAAGGAATCTGGGTGCCGACAAACTACTACCTGCAGATCAAGCCGCAGATTCATCAGATTTTGGAAGCTTCTGAAGCGATGATGGATATGCAGTTTGATCCGAGTCAATCCACAAGGACTTTTGTCTTGAGCTCAGTGATGACCGAAATCTCTGTCGTGATTTCCGGTGTACTGCCGAAAATGATTGAAAGAGCGCCGAAAGTACGATTAGACCTGAGCAAGCACGACAATGAGATCGCCGCTGTAAGTGAAGGCAAAGCGGATTTTGCGGTAATCACGGACGTTGATCTGGCGCCGGATCTCCACCGAATGAAGCTTTACCCGCTGGATCGTGTGTTGCTTGTCAGGAAGGGGCATCCACTTACGCAACTCAAAGGTCCTTTGTTAACTCGATACCTTCAAGTTTATGACCGTGTATCTATTCGGACAGGTCGGTCCGCATCCTGGGTCGGCCCTGAGCAAGGCTTATTCCAATACGAAAGGTTTATGGAACACACGAGGTTTTCTACGTCGCGTTTCTATTCTGCATGGGGCGCTATTGAGAAGACGAATTTGATTTCGGTTTGCGGCTGGCGTGCTGCAGAGCTGGCAATGAAGGCCTATAAGTTAACGGCGCTTCCCTTGCCAATTGATTTTGAAGAGACCGAAAAATGGAATGTTCTGATTTGGTCGGACAGCAAGCACCGAGATCCGGCGCATAAATGGATGAGAGGGCTCTTTAAAGAATGGGCGATTGAAGATGCCGAGCGAATGAAGAAACTCAAAGAAAAAGACCTCGGTGTTCCGAAATATAAATAAGCGGCCATGAAGGCCGCCCATTGAGAACTAGAACGCTAATGATTAGGCGTTTTCAGATGCTGCCTGATCGACGCAGCAGGCAAGAGCATTAAAGCCGCCGTCGATATAGATGGTTTCCGCAGTGATTCCAAGGGAATTGTCGGAAAGAAGGAAGGCTGCGGTGTTGCCGACTTCATCAATTGAAACCAAAGAACGACTCGGAGAAACGGCTTTGCACTGAGCCAGCATTGAGCTAAAGCCTTTAATGCCGCTTGCGGCAAGAGTCTTAATCGGGCCGCAGGAGAGTGTGTTGGCGCGAATGCCTTGCGGGCCGACGTCAGCAGCAATATAGCGGGTAGCAGATTCAAGCGCTGCTTTGCAAAGTCCCATCGTGTTGTAATTGGGAACGACTTTTTCTCCGCCGAGGTAAGACAATGTCAGCAAAGAAGCTTTGTGGCCGGCCATTAACGGGACCATTCTCTTAGCCATCGCAATGTAGGAGTAAACGGAGACGTTCATTGCGGAGAGGAAGCCTTCGCGGGAAGCGCCTTCGAGGAAGCTGCCGCTGATGGATTCGCGGGGCGCCCAGCCGATCGAGTGGACAAAGCCGTCAAAACCGTCGGTCCAGCGATTGGCGAGTTCAAGGGCTGCTAAATCAATTGATTCATCGGAAGATGCATCTAACTTAATGACTTGTCCGGCGCCGAATTCATCGGCAAAGCCCTGCACGCGTTCTTTAAAGCGTTCGTTGTTATAGGAAAGAGCTAGTTCAGCGCCTTCTCTGGCACAAGCCTTTGCAATTCCATAAGCAATAGAGCGATTAGAAGAGATTCCAGTGATCAGGAATTTTTTACCGGTTAAGAAACCCATGACGTGTTCCAATGATTAAAAAACGCCATTTTATCAGCCTGAACGAAGTGGCTAGGTACGATTAGAGGTTGCGGAGGATCCAAAAGAAAGCGGATGTTACTTTTAGAAGATGATTAGAAGGAAAATTGCAGTGCAGTCTAGTCGACAGAGCTGTCCGAAACTTTGAGAATTTTTGCGTCTTTCTGAAGGTCGTTCAAGAACTCTGTTGTCTGAAGTCTTTCAAGTTCTGAAAGCACTTTTGGCTTAACTTCTTCATAAGAAGGAAAGGGGACCTCACGTTTTTCTTCGAGAAGCACCACGTGATATCCGAGCTTGCTTTTGAAAGGAACCGGCAGAAGGTCGCCCGGCTGAAGAGCGAGGATGGCTTCGGCGAGGCCCGGAACCAAGACATTACGAATATTCGTAAAAGGAATCTGTCCGCCGTTTTGAGAGGTATTTTGGTCCAAAGATCTCTCTTTAGCGAGAGAACCAAAATCGGAACCTACCTTGAGAGATTGAATAATTTCTCTAGCTTCTTCCGGTGTCTTTACCAAGATATGTCGAAATTTGATTTCGTGTGGATCGTAGCTAGAGAGAAGTGAGTCGTAACGATTCCGAACCTGTTCTTCCGTGATCGGATGCTCAGAAGCATATCTGCGGCTCAGAATCGATCCGTAAAGCTGAGCCTGTTTTTCCGAAATCAAAACACGAACTCGAGGATCTTCTAGAAGACCTTCATTTCTGGCAGCTTGTTCGATGATTTTTTGTTCGAGAAGAATGCTTCGGGCTGCGTTTTTAAGCTGCTTTTCATTGGTTACGCCGTTGGCTCTCAGGAAGTCCATTAACTGCTTTTGTTCTTCTACGGAAACAAACTGTCCGTTAACCGTAAAGGCAGTTTGAGCAACGGCTGCAGGAAGGACGCCGGCAAGCGCAGCGGCGAGCACAAAGGACTTAAGCACCTGCAGCCTCAAATAAAAATATTAGTGGCGAGATTCGCTCGGCGCCAGCAATGTCATATTGATGTTGTGAATACCGTGACCGATAAAAGGTTTCAAGTATTCGTAAACGATTCGGTGTCGGTCAATTTTCGGCAGACCTTCAAAACGTCTGGAAATGACAAAGAGGTGGTAGAGGGAGCCTGCAGCAGGAGCTCTGCCGGCTTCAGGTCTTGTGTAATCAGTAAAGCGAAGCTCGATTGGGAAAATCGGCTCAAGCGCTTGACTGATTCTTTCTAATGTGGGAGTGTGACTCATCTTTATTTTCCTTCCGAATCAGATTCAGGGATAAATCGGGAAATATAAAAGCCGACGCCTAGGGTAAAGAGGAGCGTCAGTCCCATCAGCCCGAACAGTTTGAAATTCACCCACACGTCGGTGGAGCATGTGTAGGCAACTATAAGATTAAGAACACCGGTAACGGCAAAAAAACCGATCCAACCGCGAAGGAGAATATTCCATGCAGGTTCCGGAAGAGAAACTTTATTACCGAGAAGCGACTTAAGGAAGTTCTTATGCATGAAAGAACCGCCCAAAAGGATTCCGCCAAAGATCCAGTAAAGGATCGTGGGTTTCCATTTGATGAACATTTCATCGTGAAGCCAGATTGTCAGAGAGCCGAAGACTAAGATGACGGCAACAGAAATCCACAGCATCGGATCGATCTTCTCACGGCGTACAAATTTCACGCCGATCTGAAGAAGCGACACGATTATCGCAGCAGCCGTGGCACAAATAACCGGGGCCTGGTCGGCTTGAAAGCCGCTTCCCAGCCATTGGTTGCAAAGCGCAGCCGCAGAGTCCGGATTTGTCTGAGCAACTTTAAATGTGCCGAAGAACAAAATCACCGGCAAAAGGTCGTAAAGGAACTTCACTCTCTTTTTTCCAACAACAAAATCGTTTCAGGTAATGAAACTTTCAAATTCAATGAATTCTACTTAAAAATCCGTTTTTTGTTAAATAGAGGTATATCATTACGCGACTCTTAAGAACAGCTGGTTTCATCCCTAATTTACAGGGATAATCCTATTTACTCTCCCCGCTATTAGCCGACTTTAGAGATTTTCATTTTCAATTGGCAAAAAAGGCCGCCGAAGCGACCTTTCCTAAGTATCAATGGAAATTACTTAGAGGATTTTTTCTTAGCCGGAGCGGCTTCAGCGATCTTAGCGTTCTTCATCAGATCAGCCATGTACTGCTGAGCCTGACGCTGTGCAGCAAGATTCTGAATCTGAGGTTTCAGAGCATCGAAAGAGGGCAGAGGAACTTCACGCTTGTCCTGAAGCTGGATAACGTGGTAGCCGAGTGCGCTGTGGAAAGGAACGGGAAGAAGAGCACCTTTGTTCAGAGCCATTGCAGTTTCTGCAAATCCGGGGATAGCGATTCTGCGGATGTTGGTGAACGGGATTTCTCCGCCCTGAGCTGCTGTACCCTGATCCAAAGATTTTTCTTTGGCGATCGTTGCAAAGTCACCGCCGGCGTTCAAAGACTTGATGATGTCTTTGGCTTCTTGTTCTGTTTTAACAAGGATGTGACGAACTTTGATTTCGTTCGGATCGTACTGTTTTTTAACTTCTTCGTAAGTTTTCTTGAGGTCCGCATCGGTCAGCGGGTGGGCAGCGGCATTTTTGCGAACTAATTCAGCGGAGTAAATTTCTGTCTGACGTTCTGCAATCAGCGCTTTGACGGCAGGATCCTGAGCGATATTGGCTTTTTTAGCCGCTTCTTCAATGAGTTTTTCCTGAGCGAGGATGCTGCGGGCAGCTTCGAGCTGCTGTTTCTGGTCTTTGACTCCGCGGTCAGCAAGAACTTTCATGAGTTCTTGCTGATCTGCCACGGAAACTGTCTGACCGTTAACGGTGAAGGCAGTCTGAGCGAAGACGGGAGCGGCAAGGGCTGCCAGGGCTGTTGCGAGAAGAAGTTTTTTCATAATTAAATTTAATTTATCCAAAAAATGCGAGGAAGACTGCTTAGATAACTGCTCTTAACCGTTTTCTTCGCCTGAGTTAACCGCCTCATTCTACTCAATTTTGCGAGTGCGGGTAATTCAAAATCACACTCGGGAAAGCTCTAACAACCTCTTGAATTTTTTGAAATTAGAAAGAAAAGAATCGCAAATGTGGGGGAGGAACCTTTGACGGAAGAAAGTGTCGATGGAGGATCTTTCAATCCGAAAATGCAAACTTAGCCGGAGCGAGAATTTTCGATTTCTACAAACCAACTTTTCTTGTGGATTCTGATGTTCTTACAGTCAGACTAGACTTTGGGCTTGAAGTCGAGTGTATATATGCATAAATTTAATAAAAAGTTATATTAAATTTATATTAGACATGAATAATCCTGTTTTCTACTATTGAGCCATCAAAGCAAGTTTTCTCAGAAGCTTCCTATCAATAGATTGAATATAGGTGACCATCGTGTTGAAACTCATTTCTGCTCTTCTTTCCTCTCTGTTGGTTATGGAATCTGCTGTTGCAGCAGACGAACAAAATCCTGCCGGTGATCAGCTGGTAAAACGGGGCGATGCCATCCAGAGCATTAAAGGAAGCGACAAGATATTTACCGGTGAAGTCAAGATCGTCCCTCTGTCTGAATCTGTTCCCGGGATGCCGGTATCCAGTGCATATGTAATTTTTGAACCAGGCGCCAGATCTTTCTGGCACACACACCCGATCGGACAGGTTCTGATCATTGTTGAAGGAGAAGGCCGTTCGGGCGTCTATGGAAAACCAGTGAGCGTCCTGAAAAAAGGCGATGTGGTTGTATGTCCGAAAGGCATCAAACATTTCCATGGCGCAGCTCCCGACAAGAGAATGGTTCAAATGACGGTTACCGGGTACGATCCTCAAGGCAAGAACGTGACATGGATGGAACCGGTCACGGACCAGCAGTACAAGAACAGCGAGAAGTAACAACGTTTCCTTTCCTTAAATGATTAGGCCGAAGATCCGTAGGGGTTTTCGGCCTAAATTACTTTCTAAGACTCCCCGACTGTTTCTTTTGTACTGATAAGAAGAATATTTCTCATTTTCGTTCAAAAACTCTTACAAATTAGGCATCGTTTTGTCGCTATCCGGGGGCCGATTGAACGTTGTCTTAAGACAAGCGGATTATCCTTAGCAAACAATTCGTTAAAACAGAATATTCGTATCTATGAAAATTGCGAAAAAACTTGCTGTCGCGGCTTGCGTCGCTTCAGCCTTTACTATGATGAATACACAAGCAGAAGAAACAAAAGCACCGGTCAGCGTCTCTCAAGCCGGTACTGCACTTCCGGCCGGTGTGACCCAAGGGCCGAGTATTGAAGGCGTGACAGAATATCGTCTTACCAACGGATTACGCGTAGTTCTTTTCCCGGATGCCTCTAAAGATACGGCGACCGTTAACATGACTTATCAGGTCGGTTCTCGTCAGGAAAACTACGGCGAAACCGGCATGGCTCATTTGCTCGAGCATCTGATTTTTAAAGGAAGCAAAAACTTCCCGAATCCGACCAAAGAATTCACGAACCGCGGTTTCCGCATGAACGGTTCCACTTGGCTCGACCGTACTAATTACTTTGTCTCCTTTACTGCTACAGAAGACAACCTCAAGTTCGCTTTAGCTTGGAGTGCTGACGCTATGCGCAACTCCTTTATCGCTAAAAAAGACTTAGACAGCGAAATGAGCGTTGTGCGCAACGAATACGAGATGGGCGAGAATCGTCCTTCCAGCGTGTTGATGAAGCGTATGCAGTCCATGATGTACGACTGGCACAACTACGGCAAGAGCACCATCGGCAACAGAAGCGATATCGAACATGTTCGTATCGAAAACCTTCAGGCTTTTTATCACCGGTATTACCGCCCGGACAACGCTGTCTTAACAGTCAGCGGTAAGTTCGATGTCCAGAAAACGCTGGAATGGATCGTTAAAGATTTCTCTTTAATCCAGAACCCGAAAGAAGCGCTTCCAGCTGAATGGACAGTGGAACCGACAGCGGACGGTGAACGCGTGTTTGAGATCCGCCGCAAAGGCGAAACTCAGATGGTTGCTGTCGGCTACCGCATCCCGAGCGCTTTACATCCGGATGCTTTAGGCGTGGAAGTTGCAACTGAAGTGTTGGCCGATTCTCCTAACGGCCGTCTGTACGAAGCCTTAGTAAAAACCGGACTGGCAGCAAATGTTTTCGGTTACGCCGTCGGCGCTAAGGAGCCCGGCTTTGTGATCTTCGGTGCCTCCGTTAAGAAAGGCGAATCGCTTGAGAAAGTTAAAGATAAGCTTATCGAAACGATTGAAGGCTCTTTAAAGCAGAAGCCGATGACTTCTAAAGAGTTAAACAGAACCAAGGCTCAGATGGAAACCATGTACGAACGCGCCTTTGCCGATCCGGAAGGATTTGGTGTCGGCTTATCAGAGTACATTGCGCTGGGCGACTGGAGACTTTTCTTCTACGGCCGCGATAAGACTAAAGACGTCACTGCTCAGCAGGCTGACAGTGCAGCAGACAAATATTTCGTGCGTGACAACCGAGTTGTCGGACTCTTCATTCCCGATGACAATCCTCAGCGCGCAGAGATCACAAAAGCTCCGAGCGCGGATGAACTGCTGGCTAATTACAAGCCGCAGGGAACTGCTCAAAAGATTGAGGCTTTCGACTCTTCGTTCGATAACCTCGACAAGAGAACACAGCGTATTGATATCGGCGATTTGAATATTGCTTTGCTGCCCAAACAGACACGCGGTGAAACCGTGACCGTTTGCATGAAGTTCAAGTCCGGCGACGAGAAGAATCTTTTTGGTAAGGCTAATCTTCAGCCTGTTGCTGGCTGTGATGCTGACCGCGGTTGATTACGAACTTCACGACTACGAGAAAGAATCTTCCGGCCGCTCTTGAGCTTGTGTTTGATGCCATGCACAACTCGATCATGCCGCAGGATGAATTTGATCAGTTTAAGAAGCAGATGCAGGTCATGATCGAAAGCATGCGTGATAAACCTGATGCGCTCGCTCAGAACGCTATTACGCAGCACTTCAATACTTATCCGAAGGGCGATCCTCGCTACGAATACTCTTTAGATGAGTCGCTGGAACAGCTGAATAAGCTTACAGTTGATCAAGTCAGAGCTTTCTATAAAGAATTCGGCGGTACGTCTCGCGGTGAGATTTCGATTGTCGGCGATTTCGATCCGAAGGCAGTGGAAAAGATCATTCGTAATGATTACGCCAAGTACGTTTCTAAGGCTCATTACGCTCCGGTCGTAACGGAATATCGTCCCGTTAAAGCCACTCGCGTCGTTATTGATACTCCTGACAAGGAAAACGCAATTATCGTTGCTCGTTCTGTGTTCCCGATCAACGACACAGCTCCGGATGCTCCGGCACTTACCGTTGCCAACTGGATTCTGGGCGGCGGCACAGGTCTTTCCAACCGTTTGATTGAAAGACTTCGCCAGAAAGAAGGCCTTTCATACGGCGCCGGTTCTCACGTTCGTATTCCTGCGAAGGGCAATAACGGTAGCTTTGTTTTCCGTGCGATTGTGGCTCCTCAGAACATGCTTCAGGCAGAAGCCAGTGCCCGCGACGTGATTGCTAAAGCGATTAAAGACGGCTTTACAGATCAAGAGGTAGAGGAAGCCAAGAAAGGTCTGCTGCAGGCAATGCAGGTCGCTCGTTCTCAGGACGATGTGGTTGCCCGCTCCTGGAACGACAAGATGGAAAATCAACGTACATGGGCATTCAGTAAGAAACAGGCGGAAGCCATTTCCAAGCTGACGACGGCTGATGTCAACGCTGCACTGCGTAAATACATCAAGCCTGATGAAATTACTTTTGTGTTGGCCGGAGACCAGAAGAAAGCGGCACAGAAAAAACAAGACTAATTTCAGAGGTCGTCAGGGAAATTTGACTGCCGTTTATTGAGATTTTGAGAGCTGAGCCTAAAAACTCGGCTCTTTTCTTCTTTTCCTCAAGCATTGAGAATTTAACTTTTAAGTAACTTATTGATTTTGGATGGTTGAGGTACTGCCTTTCTCTTTGATGGAAAATGAAACCGTCTTCTGAGAGATTAGAAGACGGTTTACAGTGGTTTGAGGTGCCGACCTAAAAGGTCGGCTTAAAAATCGTGTTACTTCGCCAATGTCTTGACGTAGTCGGCGATCTGACGGCCGATAACGGAAGCAGATGTCAGCTGAGCGCCGCCGACGTAGTTGTCATAGAACAAACCGCCTGCTGCGTTGCCGACTGCGAAGAGACCCGGAACCGGACGTCCTTCCGTGTCAAGAACCTGACCGTTCGTATTGATGAGCGGACCGCCGAAGGTAGCTGTCATACCGCCCTGGAACGGAACGGCATAGAAGGGAGCCTTAAGGATCGGACGCGGATTCTTGTGAGTGTTGGGAGGTGTCAGTTCGCCGAGCTTGCCGGCTTTCAGAGCGGCATTGTATTCGTCGACAACTTTCTTCAGTTCAACAGGATTCAGTCCGGCTTCCTTAGCTAAACCTTCGATCGTATCGGCCTTATAGACAGGCGCCTTATGAGAAGAATAAGAGAACCAGTCATTCTTCAGCATCGGAAGATTGTGCGTATCTTCGTCAACAATCAGGTAGCCCCAATTGTCACGAGTCAATGCGGCTGTGTCACGAGACATCTGGACATAGGTCTTGCCTTCATCGGTGTAGCGCTTTGTTTCCTTAGAAACGGCAATACCGGTGTTAACGATGTTCAGCGGGTTAGCGCCTGTAGGTCCGTGGATCGGTCCGCAGTGGTATTGGTCAACGTTAACAACTTTCGGGAAATATGGGCCGGTTAAAAGAATGCTTTCGCCGGTAACAGAGTGGGAACCGCGAACCGGCATGTTGGCGGCAGGAACGCCTGCCATCATTGTCAGCATCATCTTGTTGGCGGAGAAACCGCCGGTAGCCATGACGACGCCGTATTTGCCGAAGTATTCTTCGAACCCCTCTTTGCTCTTAACTTTAACTCCGATAACTTTACCGTTTTGAGGGTTGTCGAGCAGTTCGACCGCTTTGGCGTTGTAGACGATAGGAACATTAAGTTCTTTGGCTTTAGCCAGTAAATAGAGCATCAGCTGTGTACCGCCGGGCTTCTTTTCTCCGATGGTGAGGTGAGCACGCTGGAGCATCGGCCAAACAAGCTTCATGCCGACGGCATATTTAACGCCGACGTAGTCATGCAGCCAGTTCAGTGTCTCGTCTGCTTTTTCAGCAACAAGGCGTGTGAGTTTGGGATCCCCTCGGCCTTGAGAAACCTTCATCATGTCTTCGTAGAATTTATCTACGGTGTCGCCGGTTTCAAGCTTCTTTTCCTGCTGCATCTTGGTGTTGACGCCAAGCATGAAGCCTGCAGAGTAAATGGTGTTACCCGAAGCAGAACTCATCTTTTCGAGAATAACCGGTTTCAAGCCGTCCTGAGCTGCGCGGATGGCGGTGACGATACCACCGATACCTAAACCGCAGATGACTAGGTCATATTCCTTCTTCGGAAGGGCAGCCTGTTTTTCTGCAGCAGAAGCGCTCATAGCAGTAGCACCCATTGTGCCGGCTAAGGAGGCGAGGATGCTGCCTTTGAGGATAGAACGACGAGATGTTTGCATAAAATTATTTCTCCTTGGAAATGAAGCGAAGATTCGTTTCAGTGCCAAGGTTAAATATCCGATAAACAGAAAGCGTCGGCTAATTGTCTCTTGACAATTTCTAAATTTCGGAAGCCTTGTTGCAGAGAGAAGGGAGGTTTGGGAGAAAAAGCGATTTCTTCTCAGTTTTCTTTAATCCATCTTGCTGCGTTTTTGCCGGCGATGCGTCCAAATGTAAACGCATCAGTAAGGCCGTTTCCGCCAAGTCTGTTTTCACCGTGAACACTGCCGGTAATTTGTCCTGCGGCATACAGGCCGGGGATAGGAATTCCGAATTTATTTAGACATTCTGCCTGCTCGTTGATAGAGATTCCACCTAAGGTGTAATGAATCCACGGATACATGCGAACCGCCCAAAAAGGTGCAACGCTCGGGCGATGTCTCGGATCGACTTGTTCAAAAGAAACCTTGACCTTCTCGAAAGGAACGTTAATGTCTTTGCATAACGCTTCTAACGTATCGTTCTTCCAAACCTGACCGGCGAAGTAAGCTCGATAGAGATTTTTCTGCTGGCTTTTGTCCAGTCTTTTAACGCTCCTGATATCAACGATTGTCCAACAGCGTTTTGCACCTTGCTTGATCAAAGCTTCGGAGATGGTTTTGCGTGTTGCGGCTTCATCGACAAAGCGTTCACCATCCTCATTAATAAAGACAGTTCCGGGTGCCATTGCATACAGTCTGGCCGAGTATTTACTGAGAATGGAGCCCTCAGGAATACATTCAACTGCATCCATGTTTTCTACCTGAACGCCGGCTTCAATTGCCCTCTGGAGAACTTCTCCTGTTCCGCGTGAATCGGAATACTTGAAATTTAGATTCGGAACATATCGACGAATAAGCTCAGGATTGTTTGCAAAACCTCCGGCACATAGGATTAAAGCTCGTGAGGTAATCACTGAACTTACTCCCTTTGAAGAGATGGTGACGCGAAATCCCCTTTGATTTGGGAGGACTTCAAAAGATTCCAGTCGAGTGGAAGTTCGAATGGAGACTCCGTTTTTAAGACAAGCTGCTGCTAAATTCTGAACATAGGAAGAACCGAGCGCAGTGACAGGCTTATGACTACGGCGATAACCGGAGCCGTAAATTTGATAAATTTCATCTCCGAAAGTGACGCCGTTTTTTCTCAGCCAATTTAAAGTGTTAGCAGCTTCCTTTGCCAACTTCGTCTGGACTTTTGGATTGCCTCGGCCGTTAGCGGACCGTGTAATTTGCTGCAGATAAAATTCTTCGCTGTCTTTGATGCCTTTACGATTTTGGAACTCCGTGTTGGGGGCGTTGAAAAATCCGCCTGAGTAAAGTGTATCTCCGCCTATAAAAGATTCTTTTTCGATTAAGACAACGGAATCCGAACAGGCTGAAGCCTCTAACGCCGCCGCCAATCCGGCACCGCCTGCGCCGACGACCAGAATTCCGCAGTGAAAATTCTGAGCAATGGCTCTCGGGACTACTCCCAGCAAAGGAAGGGCAAGGATTTCACGTCTTCTGATCATGCTTCTTCCATCTCGTGCAAGAAATCATTAAGTTCTACTGGATTCTCTATATCGAGCTTGCCGTAGACCCTGGCTCTGTGGGTTTGAACGGTACGTTCCGAAATTCCTAAGAGTTTGGCGATTTGAGGATTGCTTAAGCCTTTAGCCAGCTGATAAGAGATGTTCTTTTCAGCTGTGGTCAAGGTGTCAAAGAGTCTCTTGAGGTTTAGGGCATGAGCTTTTTGACGGCGCTCCATGCGGTTCTTTTCAACTGCCTTAATGACGAGAGACTGGAGTTTTTCCGGTTCAGGCGGTTTAACCAAAAAATTAAAAGCGCCGGCTTCAACGCAGCTCATCGCCATTTCGATATCACCATGGGCTGATAAAAAGATAATCGGAAGATCAGAGCCGCGTCGATTTAATTCCTGCTGCAGTTCTATGCCCGTCATTCCGCCCATGCGAACGTCAAGAATGATACAGCCGGGGGCCTCTGCATCATCATCTCTTAAAAAGTCTTCGGCGCTTGAGAAAGATCGAGTTCTAAATCCTGCCAACTGAAGAAAAAACGATTGGGATTCACAAACTGAGGCGTCATCATCAACGATTCGAACGACAGGACTGAGCATTTGATTAGACATTTCTTATTCTTCCTTTTTCTTTACGAACAAGTCCACAGCGATTCCGTTTGGTTCGATCCGTCGGAACGTCAGATGACCGCCGTTATTTTCGATAATACTTAGTACGATGGAAAGGCCGACACCGAGGCCGTCTTTTACTTGTTGAAGTCGGCCGTCCCAATGCGGAAAAATTTCTTCCGAAATCTTGGGACCATTATCCGTTACCGTTATTTTCCACATGTGCTTTTGAGCAGTCACAGAAACAGAGGTTTGAGGATTCAGGCTGTTTTTGCAGCTTTTAGTGCATTTTTAGAACATTCAGAACAGCAAGTTCGATTTCAAAAGAGTCGCCGACGGCAATTGCTTCTTGCGGTAAGTTTGCCGTGGTTTGACGCCTTCTATTTCCTCTTTGTTAATACTGTTGATCGCGCGTCGAATGACTTCCACTAAATTAAAACTTCCGATCGATTGGCCTTGTGTTTGGCATATGAACGAACGTGTTCCACAATGTCACTCGTTCTTTTAGCCTGGCTGTTCATCTGTTTTAAGGCGTATTCCACCCTGTCGTCTTTTACCCCAAGCTGCTGCAGAAGCAGGAAAGCGCGCTGGCGTAGTAAATCAGGTTTGTGATCGGTTGTTTGACTTCGTGGGCAAAAATCGAGCTCATTTGGGAGATCACGCGGCTTTTTCGAGAAGGTCTAGTTTTGGCGGTTTTCCCGAGCCTTTCGTTCTGTCGCTCGCTGGACGGCTAAAGCAAACTTTAACTCTTCCGTACGGCGATTTACGAGCCAATTGACTCGAACTACATGGACCAATATCGCGCAAAGAAGCAATGCACTAAGAGAAGTTCTTTCTGATGAGAAAGGATGAAGTCCTTAACAGTTGTTTCTCGCAAATGCTCATAAGGGCCGAGTTTTAGCGATTTCATTAGGTCGTAGACCTTCAAGAAGCCACTGGCCGGAACCCATTCGAAGTCAAATTCACCCTTCGGCATCGAAAGCAGAGAAAGGGATACCGCTTTTACCTCATCAATGGGAGCTGTATCAAGAGCATAAAAACCGTATCAGGATAGCGTTCCGTGGAACGAATACATGCTTCCGTATTATTCTTAGCCTCTAAAACTCTAAACTCACCGGGCTGGATTTGTCCGGTTGTAAGAAGCTTTTCGTATTGACAGGTTCCCAGAATTCCTACATCGGCAGCTCCGACCTTGACATATGTCGCCACGTCTGGATATTGATAATGAGAGAAGAGCGTTTTAGAGAAAAAAGTATCCGGGTCAAAGCCTCTTGCCGCGATCTCTCCCATTCCAACAAGCATGCCGTCAAAGTCATGAGGCTCGGTAGCTGAAAGCACTCGGCCCTTCAGATCAGTAATTTTTTGAAGATCTTTACGATCATTTCGAACAATAAATACCGAGGAGACAGCTTCTTTGGGGCTATAGGCATGATTGCGGCTGACTGTTGCGATCTGCTGGGCACCTAGTTTAGAAATCAGCGTGACAAAGTTGCCGGCAGAAGAGACGAGGAAGTCGGGTCGTTCCTTAACAACGTTGGCAAGGAGATTATTTTGCTGCAGCTCTACCACAGTGATTTTGTAGTCTTTTAGTGTTTTTTGAATGTGCTCAATCGTCGGGACGAAAGTCTCGAGATAAAAATCTTGATCAAATGTATCGATTAAGCCGATACGAATCTCACGTTCTGCAGCAGAACTGAGGAACGGGAGGAAGAGTAAGCATAGAAAGACCCATTTGCGCATAAGGAGAAGTTTGGCACAAATGTGATAAATCCTCGTGAGGACTTTTACCAACAAACGAAAAGATTTTGGAGGAACGAAGCTTGTTAACCCGTGAAATATTCTGAAAAGATTCAGCAAGCAAAGGAAATAAAAAATCCTCGGCCATTTCTGACCGAGGATCCAAGCTCTGAGTTTAGCGCCCGGAGCTGAACGCTAATTTATGGTTGATTATTTCTCCCAACCTTCGGAGGCGGTATCACCGCGTTTCTTTTCGCCGTCTTTAACTTCTACGACATTCTTACCGATGGCCAGTTCATTGTTAGCCCAGTAGCCCCAGTGATAGGCGGCATCAGCTTCTTTGATCTTGCCGTTGCCGAACATCAGGTTCAGCGTGCCGTGGTACGGTTCGAAGATACCGGCACCGAGGTAGATGTGGCCGAGGCCGAAGACGATGATCACAATGAAGGAGATGTCGTGGACGATCTTAGCGGTAAGAAGTGTGGACTGAGAGAAATGGTAAGCCCATTCCCCGCCGGGCAGAAGGCCCGTGTTGAGCCACAGGATCATGCCGGAGATCGCTGCGAAGACGCCTGCGAAGAGCAGGGTGCCGTCGGCAACACGCTGCAGGGACTTAACTTCACGCTGCGGAGGCATGTGAACCTTGCCGGGAGCGAAAAGATAAGGAATAAAGCGCATGGCGAAAGTACGGTCGTCTGCATCCCATTTGCCGAAGATGTTGTTCTTAAAGAGATGAACAAAACCCTTCGGAGAAATGATGATCGCCAGAAGCGGAATCAGAATAAACGGAATGGCGAGCAGTCTGTGCGTCCAGCGCATAGCGATGGTGAACTCGCTGCCAACTCCATTGTTCCAGGCGGTGATCATAACGAACAGTCCTGTGATCGCAAGCAGGATGCAGGAAATCGCTACAACACCGTGCGTGATTCGTGCCAAAACAGAATGGCGCTGGATGTATTTAGTAATCATGGTGGTCCTCTTTACTCTGCATTTTCTCTGCGTTCTTGCTCAGCAGCTTCTTTCTTGGCTTCGCGGAGATATTCTTCACCGCGTTTACGCTGAGCAGGAGTCCAATGTTCCTTGGCCTCTTCAATCGTCATCTTACGACGACGGTAGCCCAAAGCGGCAACGAAGGACACGGCCAGGCCGGCAACGGTAGCGGCGGCAGCCAAACCGGCACCCGCTGAGCCAGTTTGCTCAGTGTGGCGAGCGGGCTAGGCTGTGCACCCTTGACGAGGCCTTGAGCTTCGGCACCGAACTTGCAGACCTGGAGAATATGCAGGCCGCCGCATTCGTTTTCGCCATAAAGCTCGGCTTTATCGTAGCCGCGGGACTTCAGGAATTCGACGCGTTCCTTGCCGAGTTTGATCATCTCGTCACGTGGACCGAAGTGCAAAGCCCCGGCTGGCAAGTCTTGACGCAGGCTGGAAGCATGCCGTTTTCCAAACGATCCCAGCACATTGTGCACTTGTCGATCTTCGGCTCATCGCCGTAGTAACGGGGAACGTCGAACGGGCAGGCCATTTCGCAGTAGCGGCGCCGATGCACTTTTCGGGAGAAACGGAGACAACACCGTTTTCTTCGTACTTCAGACAACCCGTCGGGCAGACCGTAACGCGCCGGCGTTGGTGCAGTGGAAGCAGGAACGGCGTCCGAAAGCCCATTCGACGGGACGCAGCTGATTGTCTGACTTCTTCTCTTTGAAGGTCATGACCAAACGGTTTGCTACCGTTAAGATCTTGCGGGTTCTGATAGCTTCCGGAGAACGGAAAGCGTTCATTCCGAGATCGGAATACAGAACGTTCCATTGTTTGCAGGCGACTTGGCATCCTTTGCAACCTGTGCACTTGGAGGCATCGTAAAGCATCGCCATTTCTTTTCTTGTGTAGATAGACATTACAGATCCTCCGAATTATTTGGCTTTTCAACGTTGACCAGGAAGGCCTTGTATTCAGGAATGTAGGAGTTCGGATCACCTACGTTCGGAGAAAGGTCATTCATGGTGTCGCCGGTAGCATAGGCAGAAGCCCAGCTCCAGTGGTGAATCAAACCGATGGTATGTGTCTTCTTGCCGTTAATTTCAAGCGGCTGGTAGCGGACGGTAACCATCGCAAAGGCCTTAATGGAGCCGCGATTGTTCCAGACGCGGATTTCATCGCCGTTCTTAATGCCTTTTCTTTAGCCAGTTCTTCGGAAATTTCAACGAAAGGTCTCGGCATGATTTCGACGAGCCACGGAATGTTGCGGGTCTGTGTACCGGACTGCCAGTGTTCGCAGACGGAGTAAGACGTTGCAACGATCGGGAACTCTTCGCTGTTGCCGCGCTTGACGGATTCTTTCCACTTCGTGAACTGAACCATCGGGCTGTCCTGACGACCGTTCATTACATTCTTCGTCGGGGATTCGTACGGTTCATAGTGTTCGGGCAGAGGACCGTCTTTCATCGGGTAGCTGAACAAACGAGCGTCCTGTTCCCAAGTCATGAAGAAGGCCTTGTTGTTCGGAGGAACCGGAACAACCTTACCGTCTTCGACGCGGGTTTCAACAAAGTCGCCGACGTCATTGTTGATCCAGCGGGAACCGTCCCATTCAACAAGCATCTTCTTGGGATTCCAAGGTTTGCCGTTCATGTCAGCAGAAGCGCGGTTGTAAAGAATTCGACGGTTGGCAGGCCAAGAGAACGAGAACTCGCTGTAGAGGCCAAGGCCTGATGGGTCGGCTAGAGAACGGCGAGTGCATGGCTGAGCCATGGCATCCCATTCTCGTTTTCATTATTGAAGTAGCCGCCGTAAATCCACATACCACAGGCGGTGTCGCCGTCGGCTGTGAGTTCACCATAGCCTTTCAGCAGTTTTCCGGTCTTAGTGCTGTAGCCATTAATAGCGTGGGCAACAGCCTTGATATCCAGCTGACCTTGCGGGTTACGGTAATCCCAGTTGACTTTGGTAATCTGATCGGGATTGATGCCGCCTTCCTGACGATAAAGCTGCGCGATACGGTGGAAGAGGCGAGACATGATCTCGAAGTCGCTCTTAGCCTGTCCTGCAGGTTCCACGGCTTTCTGACGCCATTGGAGCCAGCGGCCGGAGTTGGCAATAGAGCCTTCTTTTCGTAAATCAAAGCAGCCGGCAGCATGTAAACCGTTGTCTGAATTTCTTCAGGCTTCATGCCGGGGGCTTTCCAGAAGGTAGCGGTTTCAGTTGCGAACCAGTCGGCAACGATCATCCAATCAAGTTTGCCTAGGACTTCGCGGCAATACTTAGTATTCGGTTCGGAATGAGCTGGGTTCATACCCCAAACCAAGTAACCCTTGATCTGATTTTCGGCCATATAGTGGAAGGTCGGAATCGTGGAGTCATTGTGCTTGAGGGAACGTTTAGGCAGAAGATCATAGCAGTAATTATTTTCTGCTGTGGCGTTGTTACCATACCATTCTTTCAGCATAGAAACCATGAACTTCGGCTTGTTCATGTAGTAGCCGTCGGCATAGGTTTCTTTAGAAAGGTATGCATCCAGTGTCGGATGGTTCTGCTGGATCGGCCAAGCCAGATAACCCGGAGCATAGTCCATAGTGGCACCAACGTCGGTAGAGCCTTGAACGTTCGGCTCGCCGCGCAGGGCGTTAATACCGCCGCCGGCAACACCAACGTTGCCTAACAGAAGCTGAATGATGCACATGGCGCGGCAGTTTTGGCTGCCGTAAGAGTGCTGTGTCTGGCCGAGAGCGTAGAGAATTGTGCCGCTCTTTTCGGGGGCGCCGGAAGCTGCATAGGTCTTATAGACTTCTTCAAGCAGTTCAGGCTTAATACCGGTTACCTCACTGACTTTCTGCAGTGTGTACCGGTCATAATGCTTGGCAAGAAGATTCAGAACACAGTTCGGATCCTGAAGTGAGGCATCCTTCTTAGGAACCTTGAGGGCAGGATGGTTGAACTTAGGTACTCCGGGATTGTCAGCCCAAGCGCCGGGTGCACCGGGTTCTGTGCTCCAAGGAATAACCTTTTCAGTCTGATACATCCAAGTCTTATTGCTGTAAGCCTTTTCTTTTTCATCCCAACCGGAGAAGAGACCGTCTGCAACATCAAATTTATAGGAAGGATCAATCAGGAAGGTAGCGTTCGTGTAGTTCATCACGTACTCTTTCTGATAGAGCTTCTTCTCAAGAATGTAGTGAATCATGCCGCCGAAGAAAGCGATATCGGTACCTGGACGAATCGGGGCGTACATATCGGCCTGAGAGGCGGTACGAGTAAAGCGCGGGTCAACAACGATCCATTTGGCGCCGCGGTCAACGGCGCGGTGGCACCAGCGGGAAGACAGCGGATGGTTTTCAACGTTGTTGGAACCGATGGTCATGATGACATCGGCGTTTTGGAAATCGCACCAGTGGCTGGTCATGGAGCCGCGTCCGAAGGACGGGGCTAAACCGGAAACGGTAGAAGAGTGGCAGACACGAGTCTGGTTGTCGATCTGAACGACGCCAAGAGAACGGGCAAACTTCTGAACAAGCCAAGCTTCTTCGCAGTTCAGCTGAGCAGCGCCGTAGCTTGCAATACCCTCGCAACGGTTGACGGTAACACCGTTTTCTTCTTTGGTGTAGCTTTCATCACGAGTCTTCTTAATTTTGCGCGCCATCTCGTCAATGGCCTGAGACCAGGAGATGGGCTCCCATTCGCTGGATCCCGGGCGACGAACCAAAGGCTGTGTGAGACGATGCGGATGCATCACTAAGCGGCGGTCTTTATCAACGATCTTTCTCAGACCTGTCAGGCCGGCGCCTTTCGGGCAAAGGCCGCCCAGGTTCACGGGGTTGTCAGGGTCGCCTTCAATATTAATGAGTTGGCCGTTGCGGACGGAGCAGATGGTTCCGCAGCCGCCGGAGCAGTAGCAGCAGATGTTTAAGTATTCTTTGGTATCTGCCAGTTTCCATTTACCGACTTGACCGGGAAGGAAGCGGGAAGCCGCAGATGCATGGAATGCGGTAGCCGCGCCGGTCAAACCGACAGCAGATTTTAAAAATATACGACGAGATGTGCGCATAAATTGTGTCCTTTAGCATACGAGTGCAAATCTTGCACAAGTCCTGGGGTGGATTCGGCAATCGAGCCGATGGCGCTAACTCTAGGCCTCCAGCTCAGGAGGTGTCAATCAGATTTCGAGATTAATGAGCACGCTTAAAATTTTTGCAAGCTACGGAAAAATAATGTAAATATTACTATTTGTTACAGTGTTATAAGATTTATTAAAGAAAGGGGAGATTGTATTTATAAAAATATTTCAGGAATTGTTCCAGGGAGATAATAAAAAAGGAAAACCCGATAATTCGGTCAATTCATAGGGTTTTGTCTAAGTTCGGACTTCTCTTCCGAAAAATTATCCTGAGCGTGCTAAGTGTGAATTTAATTAAAAAAAGCTTTTGAAAAGCAAAAAAAATACAGAAATATCGTATTAATACGGATGGTTATTTACATTTATAGAAATATTTATTTACATCACAATTTCTTATTCTGATTAATTTGAGTCGAAAAATGGTAAGAAAAATCACAGTTTTACGGTATTAAGGCATAAGTCAAAACTCCATTGTTTATTCAAAACCGTTTCTTTTCCTGATAGTGTCAGACTCCCTTGCCGCTTGAGAAAAATGACGAAAATCCCGGGGCTTGTCAGAAAAATGTTTTTTTAGTCACAGCAGAATAAATTTCTGATTTTGGTTATTGTGGTTGATTTTTTTGATGTATTGCCCTTCCTCTGAATTATCGGAACAAACATTTCGTTAGGCTCTTTCTTGCCTACAGCTGTGTGATTTCAGATGAGTAGCCTGTTGACGAATTAAAAAAGTAGATATTGCTGAGGGAATACACCTAGGAAAATGCCTTTTATGGGCTATTTTTATAAAAAAAATCACATAAATCTCAAATAATGAGAATCGTTACTATTATTATTTAACCTTATTCAAAAAAACGACAGGAGCATTCATGGAAAAAAATAAAGACCTCGAGATCAGTCTGCTTGACGCACCGGTCGGTGCAGTCGTTGATCTTGTGAGCTGGGGCAGTTTGAGTCAGGAAGATATTCGCAAACTGACGGATGTCGGTATTTATTTAGACCTTCCGCTGACTGTTTCCAGCGTCACTATTTCCGGCCCTGTAGTCGTTGCGATCAGCAACGTGCACGTCGCCATAGGACGTCCCGTTGCAAAGGAGCTCAAAGTTCTTTGGAACAAAGAGGTAGATGAATAAATGCTGCTTAGAGATATGAAGCCCGGAGAAAAGGGCGTAATCAAAGCCTTTAGACACGGTTTGATTGAATACCGTAAAAGGCTGCTGGCGCTCGGCGCGCTTCCCGGAACGCCTTTTGTGGTTGAACGTGTTGCTCCCCTTGGCGACCCCGTGGAAATCAAGTTAAGAGGATCTTCGATCAGCGTACGAAAGGGCGAGATTGAGATTCTCGACGTTGAACCGATCTAGTGAATCAAGCTATGAGAAAAAATATCATTGCAGTCGTTGGTAATCCGAACTGCGGCAAAACGACTCTTTTTAACGGCCTGACCGGCTCCCATCAAACGGTCGGTAACTGGCCCGGTGTGACCGTCGAGCGCATTGTCGGCGAGTTCACTTATAAAGACAGAGAAATTACAATTGTTGACCTTCCGGGTATTTACTCCCTGCAGCCGAGTTCAGCTTCCAGTGAGGACGAACGCGTTGCCCGCGACTATATCCTCCAGGATGAAGCCGAACTGATTGTCAATATTGTTGATGCCAGCAATCTCGAGCGTAACCTTTACTTGACGACTCAGCTGCTGGAAATGCAGGTTCCGATGATTGTGGTGCTCAACATGCTGGATATGGCGGCTGCTCACCAGATAGAAATTGACCCGCATAAGCTGAGCGAAGCATTAGGCTGCCCGGTGATCGGCATTGTCGCTTCTAAAGAACAGGGCCTAAAGGAGCTGTGCGCGGCGATCGATGCCCAGCTTGATGACCTCCGTATTCCGAAGAACCCGATCGTTTTTGCGGACGATGTGGAAGAGGCAAGAGCAAAAATTGCTAAGCTTCTTTCGGCCCAAAAAGTTGAACGCGCTGAGTGGACGGCCGAGCAACTCCTAGAAGGCGACGCCGGAATGGGTGAGTACCTGAAGGGTGTGGACCTGACCGAAGTCGACAAGATCATTGCCGAGATCAATCAGAAGTACAACGGCGACCTCGATATCGCGATGGCAGATGTTCGCTACAGCTTTGTTTCTCAGGCGACGGCCGCCTCTATGATCCGCAAAGGCGAGATCGACCAGAGCACCACAGACAAGATCGACAAGATCGTTCTGAACCGCTGGCTCGGTATTCCGATCTTCCTCTTCATTATGTATTTGATGTTCATCTTCTCGATCAACATCGGATCGGCCTTTATCGATTTCTTCGATATTCTTTTCGGGGCCATCTTCGTCCAGGGCTTTGGCAACCTGCTGACTAGCATTGGGAGTCCTGAATGGCTCAAAACTATTCTAGCCGACGGTATCGGGGGCGGTATCCAGACGGTCTCGACCTTTATCCCTGTCATTGCCTGCTTATTCCTGGCCCTGTCCTTCCTTGAGGACTCGGGCTACATGGCGCGTGCCGCTTTTGTGATGGACCGCATGATGCGTTTTCTCGGTCTCCCCGGGAAATCTTTCGTTCCGCTGATTGTCGGGTTCGGATGCGGTGTTCCGGCAATTATGGCTGCCCGTACGATGGAGAAGAAATCTGATCGTATTACGACCGTGATGATGGCTCCGTTCATGAGCTGCGGTGCAAGACTTCCGGTTTACGTACTGTTTGCTACCACCTTCTGGCCGCTTGGCGGACAGAACCTCGTGTTCTCGCTTTATTTGATCGGTATTTTGGTGGCGATTCTTACGGGTTTCATTCTGAAAAGAACCGCGCTTAAAGATGAAGCCGGAGCTTTTGTGATGGAGATTCCTCCGTACCATCTGCCCACTCTTAAGAATTTGGGGCTGCGTACTTGGGATCGCCTAAAGAGCTTTATCATCAAGGCCGGTCAGCTGATCGTCATCATCGTTGCCGTCTTGGCTTTCCTGAACTCTTTGGGTACAGACGGCAGCTTCGGCAACGAAGACACCGATAAGTCCGTTCTGTCTCAGATCGGCAAGACCATTGTTCCGGCCTTCCAGCCGATGGGTATTAGCAATGAGAACTGGCCTGCTGCCGTTGGCGTCTTCACCGGTATTCTTGCTAAGGAAGCCGTAGTAGGAACTCTGGACAGCCTTTATTCCGGTATGGGCGATCGCATGAGCGCCGCGGATCAGGAAAAGAGCGGGGAGGCTAAACCTGAAGAAGAGGAAGAACCTTTCAGTCTGTCTGCCGAAGCTCTCAAAGCTGTGAAATCCGTCGGAGAAAACCTCTCCGAGCTCGGAGACTTCTTTGTGGATCCTCTCGGCGTCAGTGTTGAGAAAGATCTCACTGACGTTGACGAGCAGGCGGCTGAGCAGGAAGTCGGTACCGGTACATTCCGTGCGATGAAGCACCTCTTTGACGGAGACTTGGGGGCATTCTCTTATCTCCTGATGGTCTTGCTGTACATTCCTTGCTGCGCTTCGATCGGTGCCATGTACCGCGAAGTCGGTGCCGGTTGGACAACGTTTGCGGCCCTATGGACGATTGCTATGGGTTACGGAACCGCGACGATCGTTTATCAGATCGGACGCTTCAGCCAGCATCCGGTTTATTCTTCGATCTGCATCGGCGTGTGCCTGGCGGTGATTCTTTCGATCGTTATCGGTCTTCGTATTAAAGGCAAGGAAGCAGCTCAGTGACATTAACTGAATTAAAAGAATACGTTCAGGCGCGGCGCATTGTCTCCGAACTGGAAATCGCAATGCATTTCCGGGTCGAGCCCTCGGTCATCGAGCCGATGGCGCGCCGCTGGATTGACAAAGGGCTGATGGCCAAAGTCGATATGGACGGAACCAAATGCGGAGGCTGCACAGCCTGCGCGGACGGTATCAAACGTCACTACGAATGGCTCGGTCCTCAATCGGTGACTTTCGTAAAGAAGTTGTAAGACGCTAAGGCTTTTGGAGCTCCTCGTGCTTAACGGTTCGAGGAGTTTTTTATGGCTGAAAAGCCAAGGTCGGCTGCATCTGCCGTATAGTTGAAAAACCTTTCTTATCTGAGATCAAAATGTTAGTTCAAGACCCGCTCAGCAAGTATCCTCGACTCGGTAAGTACGCTCTGATTTTTTCCATTATTCCGGGATATTTTCATGAATACGATGCTGAAGAAGTGATTCAGCAGGCGGTTAACAGCCAGTCCGTTCATGGGTTTCTTAAGCTTTTGCAGGATAAAAATGTTGCAATTGCTTTTCCTAGTTACTACAAAGACAAATACGCAATCAAACCCGAAGTGATTCTTGACTACGCTCAGGTCTATACGCCTTCATTCATCAAAGAAGCTAAGAGGACGCTTGGAAGGGTGTTCAAAAGAGGAGATGAGGTTCAAGACCTTTACATTGATTTTCTTTTGCAGCTTTCTTCTTTTAAGCTTAGAGGCAAGGCTGATTTGAACGAGGTTCTCAACCGTTGTAAAGGGGATGCTCACCATCCGAGTTCCTTGTTCACAAATACCGTGAAAGGCCTGATCCTAGCCATGTCCTGCAGGAAAGAGTGGCATCCGCTGTTCACAAGACTATCCAAAGAAAACAAAGTGTTAGCTTGGAACCTTTTCATGGACGCGGCCGCCGATAAGTCCGAAGACTTTAATTTAGATGGCACTAAAGAACTCTTTCTCTCTCTCGGAGACACTATTCGCGAAGACGTGATTACGTGGTTTGCAAGTGAATATGATTTATACAGGACGGGATTCTGTGCTTTTAATTTTGCCCAATTGTCTGATGAATACTGGACTAAAGATTTATTAAAAGGAATTTTTCAGGTTTCCCAGGGAGGTTTCAAAGAGGGTCAAAAGGGCATACTATCTGCTTTAAAAGAAGATGTTAAGTATCACCGGGACTATTTTGTTTACTACAAGAATCCTCTTTTCTTCAAACCTATTCGAAATGTCTTTCTGACAGCGATTTTATTTTTGGACAGAGGCTCGGCATCAACAACTAGAAAAATATCCTCCCTTTTAAAGAAAACTGAGGAGTTTTCAAAAGATATTGCCTCAGATATGGCCGCGCTTGTGTTTACCTTTGTCGATAATCCCGAAAAGATAACACCCTTCGATCACGAAGCAATGGCTTCCAGATTAAAAGAGAATGATTCGAGCCTTGCGATTTTTGTGTTGGCTGTGCTATGCAAGATATTCTCTTATGCGGACTACAGATCTATTCTCGAGTCTCATTTGGCAAAGCGCAAAAAGGAGAACAATCCGCCTTTGAAGTACATACTTCAGCAAGCTCTTGATGCGCTCAACCCAAACGATCCCGAAGTCACGAAATTGACGGCAGAACTCAAATGTCCTCCGCTGCTGTCGCATTACGCCACGCTTTCGGAATGGCAGTTCGGATTGGACAAGCTTTTAAATTACAGCAAGATCCTTAAAAAACCGACGTCCAAAATTAGTCGTGCTCGCATTGTTTATTTGGTTGATATTGATACGTTCGATATTCAGCCATACAGACAGAAGTCCAAAGACGGTATTACCTGGTCGAAAGGTACCGCGGTCTCCATGTCTTCTTTTGCTGAGATGCTTCCGGAAATGGATGAAGCCGACCAAATCGCTGCCGCTAAGGTTGTCCGAGTCAACTCTCGAGTCGCTCGACTCAGAGGTGTCGAGGTTCTTTATGAACTTGCCGACACAGGCAGGACTTTTCTGATGCTTGAACCGGAAGTTCCTTTTGAAATTCATCGAGATCGTCTTCGTATCGAAGTCAAAAAGGACAGTGGCGGAAGTTATGAAACAACGACGAATATTGACTTCGCAACAAATTTACGAACGGATCCGCACTACGCTTTTGAATTAGACGGAAGTATCCTGACTATCTATAAGATAACCGACAAAGAACACAAAGTTCTAGAACTGCTGAACAATATCCGAAAACTCCCAGGTGAGGCTAAGGGCAAGCTCGCAGAGATTCTGGAGAACATAAGCGGCGAAATTCCGGTTTCTTCAGAACTGCTGAAATCCTCTTCCGCTCTCGAGGCGCTCAAAGCTTCAAGCAAAATTACTTTTCAGATTATTCCGGATTCCTCGGCGACCGAATTTAACGTCAGAGCTTTTGTGCGTCCGGCGGAAGGCTGTGAATTGACCGTAGCCCCGGGCGAAGGACTGGACACCTTGGCAGCTTTAGTTAAACGCAAACCGATGAGAATTTTGCGTGACCTCAAGGCAGAAAAAGCCAACTGGGAGCTCATGAACGAGAAACTAGAAGACTTCTCGGCTTGGCAGGGCGGAGGTCGTTTCTGGACCCTGAACACGCTGAAGTGCCTGGAATTCATGGAAATACTTCGCGAAGCCTCCAAGATTGCAGATATCGAGTGGCCGGAAGGCGCCAAGCTGACGCTTAGGCGCGCTCCGATCAGCTTTCCGGATCTGAGGCTCAAGGTGAACAGTGTTGACCGCTGGTTCTCTTTGGACGGCACCGTTTCCATTGACGGCAAAACCCAGCTCAAGATCAACCAAATCCTAGATAAGCTCAAAGATCGTGTCGGTAACTTTATTCATTTGGAAGGCTCGGAATACGTTCTGATCACAAATAAGCTGCTGAAACAGTTAGAGATTCTCGAAGATGTTTCTTCTAAGAAGAAGGATGAACTGCTGATTTCCAAATTCAGCGGTACCGCGTTGGAAACTCTCAAAGAAAACGGTTCCGAAGTCACGGGCGACAAGAGCTACGAGAACCTGCAGGAACGAATCCTGAAAGCCCAGGAGATTGAGTTCTTTATTCCTTCAGGTCTTGAGGCACAGCTTCGTCAATACCAAAGAGAAGGCTTTGAGTGGCTTATGCGGCTTTGTACTTGGGGCGCCGGGGGTATATTGGCCGATGATATGGGCTTAGGCAAAACAGTGCAGGCGATTGCCGTTCTGCTTGGAAGGAAAATTTTAGGGCCGTCCTTACTCGTGGTCCCGACCGCCGTGCTCTACAACTGGAAGTCGGAGATGGTGCGGTTTGCGCCGGGTCTGAGATTTGCCGACTTTAACAGCGGCAACCGAGAAGAGATCCTCAAAAACCTCAAAGACTACGATGTCATTTTGTGCACGTACGGTGTGCTCAATACCGAGATCGAAGCGCTGAGTAAGGTTGAATGGAATCTGGCGGTTTTAGACGAAGCGCATGCAATCAAGAATAAAGCCACACAGACTTCTCATTCGGTGATGAAGATCAACGCTCAAGGCCGAATCCTCTTGTCCGGTACGCCGATTCAAAACGATCTCTCGGAAATTTGGAATTTGTTTGAGTTCGCCAACCCCGGCTACTTAGGCTCATACCAGCAGTTCGGTGACCGCTTTATCCTTCCGATAGAAAAGAAGAAGGATAAGGGAAAGCAGCATTTGCTCAAACAGCTGATCGGCCCGTTTATCCTTCGCCGTACGAAGGCAGAGGTGCTCGATGAGCTGCCGGAAAAAACCGAGCTGATCGTTCCGGTCGAGCTTTCCGAAGAAGAGCTGGCGATCTATGAAAACATTCGCACGAGAACCCTCTCAGGGCTCCAGTCTGAAAAGATCAATCCGATTGAAGCCTTAATGGCGCTGACAAAACTCCGCCAGGTTGCCTGCAGCCCTGAGCTCGTCGACAAACATCTGACGATTCCGTCGTCCAAGATCCGTGTGTTCCTGGAGCTGGTTCGCGAGCTGAAAGAAAACAAGCATCGTGCTTTGGTGTTTAGCCAATTTACTTCCTTCCTTGCTTTGGTTCGCCAGGCCTTAGACACGGCCGGCATCGAATATCTCTACTTAGACGGTTCGGTGCCTGCCGCTCAGCGCAAGAAACTTGTAGAAACCTTCCAAAACGGAGACATGCCGTTGTTCCTGATCAGTCTGAAGGCAGGCGGTACCGGCCTTAATCTGACGGCAGCCGACTATGTGATTCACCTTGATCCTTGGTGGAATCCTGCTGTTGAAGATCAGGCTTCCGACCGAGCTTATCGAATCGGACAGAAACGCCCGGTGACGATCTACAAGCTAATTTCGGAAAAGACAGTTGAGCAGAAAATCCTCGAACTTCATAAGACGAAGAAGAACCTTGCCGACGCACTGCTCGAAGGAAGCGATGTCGCTAAGAAGCTTTCGAACGAAGAAATTTTGGAACTGCTTCAGCTTTCATAACCTGGGATTGCCGCAGTTCATATTGGCTGCACCGTCCTTCTAAGACAAGATTGTTGGGATTTCTTTTCGATTCTGGATTAGTTATTATTTTGAAAATGGCACGTTGCTGCGATGTATGTACCTAATCATCACATTTAGGCGCGGAGACCCCTGCCTTCAGGCGGGGGAGGAAGCGCCTCCTCCTTTCGAATTTCTGTTAAATAGGTTCTTCTCTTTTCCAGCAGATGCAGCTTCTTGTAGCTGATGCCTGCCGAAATGCAGGTTCCGTCAAGCTTTCGAACATCAAAGTACCCGGTTGATCGACGCCCGAAAATGAAGCCTTCTTCTCCCTGGTAGGCAACTTTGTCAAAAAGACGGAAGCCCTTCACTTCGAAGGGTGCCTGATTGCGCTTTCGAATGCCGCCTTTGAGGATGGAAAGCTTATGAATCTGCCGGTTGTTCCGACGCGTCTGCTTCTGGAAGAAGAATTCGCCGAGCCTTTTGGCGCCGAAATTGCCGGCGATGCAGAAAGCATCCGCACAATGCGACTTTGCGATACCGTTCGCGATCCGCGCGTGCTTAGTCCGGTAGCCGTAGGTGTTGTGCACTTCCAGCTTCGGATGCGACGCCTTCAGGCGGTTCAGAACTCCCCACCGCATAATTCCCATGAAAGTTTCCGCACGGAACGACCGACCGCGCTTGGCCTTTAGCTTGATTTCTCCGCGATGAAGTGCCTTATGGCACGTCTCACAAAGCGTAATCAGGTTGCCGGGCGAATCTCCGCCGGTACGTCTGCTTTCCAAGTGATGAACATTGAGCACCGGATCTTTCGACCTGCCGTGACAATGCTGACAAACGTGTCCGTCTCTGAAAAGAACATACTCGCGGACGTTCCAGAAGCCGAGCTGTTCGCCCTCTTGGTACTCTTTCCCTGCAATGTCCGGATTCTTCAGCAGCTGAGTGTCGAAAGACGCCGTTTCCACGGTGATCTTCGTGACCGGCAGCAGTCGAAGAACAGTTTCTATGCGTGACAAGTGCACGTTGATTCGGTTTTCAACCGTCGGTGCAAGCCAGCCTTTGCGTTTGGTGCGGATGCGGTTGTCGAACCTCGGCGCACGATAGCGCGTGTTGCGGCTACGGCGGGACTGCCGTAACGCACGACGAGCAGAGAGCAGATCAGAGACGTCCTGACGGAGTTCGACTTCTGATGCATAAAGTTCAGCCTTTTCCGTTGATGCGGAAAGGCCGACATGTTTGTATCCGGCATCAACACCCAGACTCACCGGCTGTTTGGCCTCGCCGGTCGCAATCGTCAGCTGAATGGTGAAAGGCGTGCGCCTTACCACAATAGCTTTCTTCTCTTTAAGCAGAAGGCGTGCTTTTGCCGGAGAACAAGGCATAAGCGGCTTTCCACGTTTGTTTAGAATAACGATAATGTCCCAGGCGTCCATTAGCACCACGATCTTCGCCAAATTAGAGGCAGCGAAGCAAGTTTTCAAAATAGTAGTCACTTAATTGGTACGGCGGATGCTTACGAGATCTTTAACAATTGATCAGCCGCCAAATGCAGTAGTGAGGGGCTCCAGAGCGATTCTTTCGAATCTCAACGGCATCTTAAGTGCCACAATAAAGTTTTCCACAACTTAAAAAGGAGCCCCTCATGACTAATAATATTCAATTTTCGTCCGTTTGTGGTATCGACATTGCAAAGTCTGTAATGCAAGTCTACAAAGTCACCTCCGACGGCGTTGTTTCTAATAAAGCTGTTAAACGAGCTGATTTTCTAAATGAATTTAGAAACATTCCTCCTGCTCTGATCGGAATGGAAGCTTGCGGCGGCTCACAACATTGGGCACGTGATGCAAAGTCTTGGTCACACGGTTCATCTTATGCCTCCAAAGTTGGTAAAACCGTACGTAACGGGGTTAAAGAATGATAAAAACGATGCACGCGGCATCTATAAAGCGCTCGAGATGAGCGTGCGCGAAGTACCGGTCAAATCTGCGGCAATCCGAGACCTGGCACTGCTGCAAACAATGAGAACGAAGCGCCAAAGAGAAAAAGTCGCAAAAATTAACCACATCAGAGGTATCTTGACTGAATACGGGCTGGTTATGGGAAAAAGCATAAATGCATTCCTAGCAAAGGCTGGGTCTTTAATTGTCCAGCTAAAGGAACGAGCTGACGTAAGCCCATATATTGTTTCTGAGCTGACCGCTCTTTTCCGAGAAGTTAAAGAAGCGATGGAGAAAATCAAAGAATTGGAAACGAATATCGACTCTATTGCAAAGACCCTCAAGCAGTATGACCTATTCCGATCTGCGCCGGGAGTTGGACCGATAACGCGCGACGATGTTGGTTTTGCTCTGTAATCCAGCAGTTTTTAAGAACGGAAGAGAATTTGCCGCGTATATAGGTTTGGCACCAAAAAGCTCCGGAAGCGGCGGTAAAACTTTGTTACTACATTCCCAAGAAATGTGAATGTAACAATGATGTCAGGCTCTTCTAGTTCAGTGTGCTCATTCCATCTGCAGGTGTAAGCACAAATCTGACTGGGTTTCTTCAATCTTGGCGAGAAAGCCAAAAAAAGTCGCCATTATTGCCATTGCAAATAAGCTTCCAGACAATTATGGATTATGGCTAAAAAGGAGAGAAGTTTGAAAACGCTTCATCTTAGCCGCCGTATAGAGATACCTATGAAAAACACCGCTGAAATTTTCTGATGTTAAACCGGTTGCGCCGGCCCCTGAATGACCTGAAGAGTATTGTTGCCCTAAAAGACAGGAGCATAAAATAGGATCAGGGTTGGTACTTCATCATGGCCGCCGCTCAATGAACTATGGTGCGGGAAATTGGGGCCGAATAAGAAAGCAGCTATCTGCTCTATCGATAACCGAAAGTCAGAAATGAAAGCGGAAGAAACAAGTTAAATAACAGAATTCCTCTTAGCCATTTAAGTTAAAGAGGCTGGGAGAAGATTTGTCTGGAAAGTTGGCGCACAAGTGTTATTGCTGTTGTCCTCAAAGGTTCGGAAAGACCTAACAATACTTGTAAATCAATCGGTTACCGACGATGTGAAGTGCCTTAAAAGGATCCGAAATCGAACTCTTCGGTTGGCAAAAACTGTGCCGAATAAGAATATGGAAGCAGCTATTAGCTTTGAACAAAGACTTTCACTTGACAGGCCTGGGACATAAGAAATACTCTCAAGTTTTATCTCCTCGGTCTTTCGACCGGTTGTGATCCTTCGCCAATGTTGGAAGGGTTTCGTGCCGACAGCACTGCTCCTACCTCTCAGAGCTTTTAACCATCGGCCGCAGAGCGCGGGACTAGGATCTGCATCCCGCGGTGCCTATAAAACCGACCAATGTAGTCCGCCAAATGACGGCCTGAGGCTAGTCAACTAGAGGTTCAAGCCTCGGCCTTCAGGCCGAGGTAGTTGACTAAGAGAAGTCTCTGTAGACAGTGAAGTTCTTAGACTGCGGATTGATCCTAACATCAAAAAAGAGGCAGATGAAGTCGCGCAAATGATGGAAATTACGACCGCTGATGCTGTCAGAATTTTCTTGGATGGTTTTGCCGAGGAGAAAAAATTTCCTTTGACTACGAAGTTCCCAATGCAGAGACATTGGCTGCGATGAAGGAGGCTGAGAGCGTCTTATGACTCTGTGAATAATTTTTTCAAGGAAAGGAAACTCTGATTCAGCACTTTTCACCGATCTCTCTGTTCAAGGTTGGTAAGGAAGATGCGCCCGTGTCAAAGTTCTTTCTGGCAACTGGCTCAGCGATTTTTGACTGTTTGGCGACTTGTTTTAGGCCTCTAGCCGTTTGCGGATAACGGCGATCTCTTCGTCATCCAAACCATAGAGTTTAAATATGGCACGATTGATTTCTTCTTTGATCTCTTCTGTGGAATTTGCTTCTGCCGCCAGCACTAGCGATTTAAGCTCGTCATCCTGCTGGGGGTTAATGCTCGGCAGCTTCAGTTGCGAAAGGTTGCTGCGAAGCACTTTGATTTGACCGAATAACACTCGGTAGATAAAAGAGTAGACCTTGCTGTTTAAAAGGGCGAGCAGAGCCTCAAAAGAAAGCTCCGGAACGTTAGGAATAAGGATGTTGGCGCTATTGAGCACTAGCGCTCCGTTTCTTTCTGCCGCAAAAACGAGGTGATTGGAGATGAAGCGGTACACGATCTTCGGAGTCGTTCGATAGTATTCATCCGGGGCCGTCTGCTGGAAAACGGTTCGATCGTAATGTACGAAATACCGCGGCTTATCGATGCAGAACGGCTGGATTTCTTTTCCCGTGTAAATCGGTTCAAGGCCAAGCCCGGGCTTGGTCTTTAAATGCTTTTTATTGTTCCCTGTCACAACGCCTAGCGCCCATTTGCTGTCGGTTAAAGAAATCTTTCCTTTGGAGAGGATCTTATAAATAATTTCTACTTCCGGTTCCGTCGCGCTGAAAATCGTCTTTTGCTCGGTGAGCTGAAAAATCGAAAGCGGAATTTCTCTGATTTCTCCGGATTCATTCATCCGAAACCTTTCTGCGGGTTTTGCTTTTTCTGCAAGGATAGATACAAAATCGGTTTGGACGCCGCTAAATTTCGTATCGAACTTACGGATCTCAAGAAGACGGCAGTCGCTAAACAAATGCTCTCTGAAAAGCCGATGCGAAGCAATGTTGAGCATAGAGATCGGCATCAGGAAGGCAAGCTTGCCGCCGGATTTAAGGAGCGAGAGCGTTTTCATGAAGAAAAAGCTCGAGACATCGGCGTAAACGTTTTTAGTTTTTGAGCTCCATGGCGGATTCGTGGCCGCAAAGTCAAAACGCCTTCTTTCACTTTTCCAGCGGTTGACGAAGTCGATGACACGGACATCGGGGTACTCTTTTGCACCTGACAAAATCAGGTTGGCTTTTGCAATCATCACGGCAATCGGATCGCTGTCCATGCCGCAGATCTTCAGTCCCATTTCTTGGGCAAGTATTAAAAACGTTCCGCTGCCGCAGCAGGGATCCAAAAAGCTTGCACCTGGTTTTGCTTCCAGTGAATCCAGCAGCTCTTGAGCAACGGATCGCTCCGTGTAATAAGAACCGGTGGAATTTTTGACGCCTTCTGTTAAAAAGGATTGGTAAACAGTACCGAGAAGGTCAAATTCTTCCGGGAGCACAACCTGGGCAAACTTGTGTACGAAGTTATGTGTGCGGCCGTATTCGGTTTTGAACTTTTCAGCGAGTTTTCGATCACAGTCGGAGCGGTCCAGAAGCACGTAGCTCAGTGTGTAGATGGTATTTCGTAGAGGGACTTTATCTTCAGAGGGCAAAAGCTCTGTGATAAACGAGAGGGTGTCGGGATTCGTGCACCGTTCTTTGGGAATAAATCGCCGAGAGGAGCCGGTTTTGTTGGCTCGGTAGGAGGGCTTGCCGGTCAGGTCGCGATTGAGTCGCTTCCATATTCTTTCCGTCGATTTTGAGATCGGCATCTCCTCTCCGTAAAACACATCTAAGAATCCTTCATTCTAATCAAGGAGCGGGAAGCGTTGTGCGACAGGTGGCGAAGAAGTTTTGCCAAAGAGAAACGGTAATAAAAAAACCGGAGCTGGAGAACTCCGGCCTTTTTAGAGAAAAGCGTTTAGATTAGATCACGCTGGCAGGAACCGTGACTTCATAAGGAAGCGGCAGGATTTCAACCGGTACATCCTTAACATAAAGTTCGGAATCCATGTATTCATAAGTCAGCACGAACAGGAAATGTTCGCCGTCGCTCTGAATCACGCGTCCCATCGGTTCGTTTTCCATGAAGACTTCGGTGCCTTCGTCGAGATCCTTAACGCCTCTGGCAACGCCTAAGAACATACGGCGCTTTACCTTGCCGAGATTTTCAGTCTTGGAGATGATTTCCTGACCCGTGTAGCAGCCTTTATTGAAGGCGATACCGCCGATCAAATCCATGTTCAAAGCCTGCGGCAGCCATTCGAGCACTTCGGGTTTTTCGATTAAAGCAATACCTTCTTCCATCAGTACCTTCTTCCATCAGAGAGCGAGCCAGGCGGTTGTGTGCTTTGATCGGAGCGTACATGTCATCAGGGATCTTGCCGATAGCCACGAATTTGCCGTGCATGCCTTGTGCGTCATTGGAGGGAAGACGAACAACGATGACGGAATCACCGACATAGGCCTGCATCGGTTCGCGCGGAAGGGCCGGGCACGGACGATCAATAGCTTTGGCGTCGTCGGAGCAGAAATAGGTGATCGGTTCGGGAAGAATTTCGATTTCGACTTTGCTTCTCAAAATGAACTTGCTCAGACGATCAACTTCGTCCTGAGCAATGGATTTCGGCATAAGCATTCCGAAACCGTTCGGAATTCTGACGATTAAAGAGGTAGCGGCGGTACGTCCTTGATGGTTGCAAGCAGCCGTCCAGCGAGCGTCTGTCGGTCCCATTGTCTTTACATTCTGGGTCAGCATTCCTTGGAGAAAGTTTTCAGCGTCTTCGCCGCGAACAACGACAAATACAAAATCTTGTTCTTCGCTGAATGTCCAGGAATTTAATTCAAGCATGCTCATTTATGCATTACTCCTTAATCAAATATTTCATTAAATTAACAGATCGAAAACAAATATGGGTTCCTTGCTCGACAAACTGAGCAGACAGATCTTAATTTGTCGCTATCATGCTGTTTGAGTTGTGTTAATTCAATAGCGTATGAAATTTGTGGTCAAACTGCTTGCCGCCTGCGGCCTTATAGCCTTGCTGGCGTTCGGACTTCTCGGCGGTGCTTACTATTACGTAAACGTGCGGCCCGTGCCTTTTGAGGACAACCCTCCTGAAGTCGTGATTAAGGTAGACAAGGGCAGCACGATCCGCTCAATTGCCAACTCGCTCAAGCAAGCCGGGGCGGATGTTGATCCGTCGATTCTTACGCGCGCATTCTCTTTTTACGATCAGGACAAATCGGTTCATGTCGGTTATTACCGAATTCCGAACCCTTCCACGATCCGAGAGATCATCGATAAGTTCGCCTCCGGCGACGTGATCATGAGCAAGTTCACGCTGGTCGAGGGCACGGAAACCGCCAAATTCCTGACACGCATTAAAAACTCAGAAGATTTAGACCACGCTGATCCCGAGCTCGACCTCAAAACGGTCATGTCAGTTGTTCATGCGCCTGAAGGTACGCATCCTGAGGGTCAATTCGCCACAGACACTTTTGTATTTGCCAAGGGATCGCCGGATACGCTGGTGTTAAGACGCGCTTACCGCGAACAGCAGGAACGCATTAAAAAGCCTGGGAAACGCTCTCTCAATGTTGCTGTTAAATCGCCTTATGAACTGCTGATTCTGGCAAGCATTATTGAAAAGGAAACCGGTCAGAACTCCGATCGGGCCTTAGTCTCCAGTGTTTTTAACAACCGCTTGAAACGCGGCATGCTGCTGCAGACCGACCCGACGGTAACCTACGGAATCGAGAATTTTAACGGCAAAATCACTAAGGAACATCTGAGAACCGATCATCCCTACAACACGTACACGCGTCCGGGTCTTCCTCCGACCCCGATCTGCAACCCGGGCTTGGCGATTGAAGCAGCCGCACACCCGGCGGATACGGATTATTTATACTTTGTGGCCATGGGCAAGAGCGGCCAGACCAAATTCTCCAAGACACTCAAAGAGCATAATGCGGCCGTTCAGAAGTATCTCAGGAGTCAAGGACTTTAAATGACAAAACGTGGGAAATTTATTACGGTTGAAGGTGTTGACGGCGCCGGAAAAAGCACACAGTTCGAAGTCATCGCTAATGCGCTCAAAGAAAGGGGCATTGATTTTGTCAGGACGCGCGAGCCCGGCGGCCCGCAAAGCGCAGAGAAGATCCGAGAGCTTTGTTGAATGAACCGATGACCGCAAAGTGCGAACTCCTGGTAATGTTTGCCGCGCGTCAGGAAAATCTCACAAAAATCATTCGTCCGGCGTTAGAAGCCGGTAAATGGGTTCTCTGCGACCGCTTCACGGATGCTTCCGTTGCCTATCAGGGCTACGGCCGCGGTCGAAGTCTGGAAGAAATTGAGATGCTCGCCAACTTCGTGCATCCGGATATCAAACCGGATAAAACCGTCATCTTTGACTTGCCCACCGAAGTTGCAGCGGCCCGTTTGTCCCGCAAGCTGGATCGATTTGAACAGGAAGATGCTGACTTTCATCGAAGAGTGCGTCAAGGCTATCTGGAAATCGCAAAGAGAGAACCCGAGCGCTGCGTCGTCATTGATGCTCAGGGAACGCCGGAAGAAGTCTCCGCACGAGTGCTCAAGGAGGTTGAGACATGGGTTTAGCCCGTATCCGTGGCTTGAGCGGCCGGCGGAAGTCTTGGCCAAGATGCTCAATAAACTTCCGGAGGCATTTTGATTTACGGTCCGCGAGGATGCGGCGTGTTTGAACTGGCTTCGCGCTTTGCCGTAGCTGTAGTGTGTCAGCACCCTGTAGACGGCGCGCCTTGCGGCATTTGCGAAGAGTGCAAACTTATTTTCAGCGGAAACCATCCCGACCTTCGCTACGTCTTAAGCGAAACCGAGGCGGCGCTTCACCCCGAACCTTGGAACGGTAAGTTCGGAGAAATTCCGAAAGGAAAAAGCCTGTCCAAACAAATTCTGATTGAGCAGGTTCGAGGCATCGGTGAATATCTCTCGGTGACCGCCCATCGCGCGGGTCACAGAGCCGTCGTTATTTATCCGGCCGACTCTATGTCGGGCGACCAAAGTTCGGCACTGCTTAAGACACTGGAAGAGCCGCCTGAAGGCGCGGTACTTATTCTGGTTGCCGACGACATTAACTCAATTCTTCCGACGATCCGTTCCCGCGCCAGTTGGTTCGCTGCACACCTCCGACGCGGGAGCAGGGCATTGCTTACCTCAAGTCTCAGAAGGTCCGAAATCCTGAAGGAGAGCTCACGCGTTTAAGCGGCAGACCGCTTCTGATTCATGAGGCCGACCCCAACCTCACACTGGATAAAAGACGAAGCTAAGTATCTGGAAATGCTTGCCTTAGGTTCTGCGTTGTCCAGTGTTCAAGTTCTGTCAGCCTTTCAAAGGATATACCGGTGGGACCTGTCGTTTCTATCATGCAGCGATGGTATTGGGATCTGATGGCGGTACTCTCGGGCGCCGAGCCGAGGTATTTTCCGGAACACTTTGAAGCTTACAAACGTCAGGTGCACGGCACGGATTTTCAGAAGCTGGTTCCTTTTAACCAGACGCTGATGCAGGCTAACCGCAGCAAGGATCATCCTTTGAGCAAACGTCTCGTTCTTCAGGATCTGTTCATCACGTGGGCTAAGACGCTTGCTGACGCTCGTAAAATTAGGATTTAAGCTTCTTAAATCCTTCCAGGACTTCTGTCTGGTCGGGAGAGATGTATCTGGTAGTTGTGTTCACAGATGCATGTCCCATGGCTGTTTGAACGACGTTCACCGGCATCACCTCCAGGCTGGCGACCGCAAAGGTATGGCGCAGCCAGTGCAGAGAACTTCCGAGGAGCTTAGCGGCGTCGCGCGGATTTTCTTTCGGACGTCGTTGGCTACTTCCTCTAGGAAGGTGTGCAGGACGATATAGAGACCGGATCGCGATAAACCTTCTTTATCTGCGCCTTTATTGCCGATGCGAAAGCTCGCAATCAGAGGCACATCTTTCCCAGCAGGTTCAAAAGCGGAGGGCGCTTTCTGGCGGTAAGATAACGAGAAATCTTGTCGACCTGCTCCGAAGACAGCGGCAGGCGTCTTTGTTTGTCACCTTTCCCGACGATATCAATGACAACGGTTTCTTCATCTCCGAAACGCGAGTATTCAATCCAGCCGCGCGCGTTGATCATTTCGCTCGCGCGCATGCCGAGTTCTTTTCCTAGGACAAAAGCACCTCGAGGCGCATACGGACAAGGTCAAGCGGCAGCTGAGCAAGATGGGTCTCAATCTCTTCCCACTGGGCCGGCGATAAGGAACGGTCGGCAAATTCTTTCGGTTTGCCTTCGCCCGGTAAAAACGAACCTTCGCAGGAATCTGGTCAAAAGGATTGAATTTCAGATAACCGGTCTTATGAAGGAACGAAAAGAGCGCCGAACGATTGTTGAGGCGGCCTTCCTGCTCGTGTAGGCAAGCGAAGAGTTAAAAGGTTTCCAATCCGGTGATTCTCGCGGCGTATTCTTCGGTCCAATCCAAGTTTCCTGAGGATATATCCAGGATTTCTGCCAGTTTTCGGGCGTTTCTCTCCCAATCATTTCGAGCCATTTGAGGTATTCTGAACATTCTTCTAAACGCGCGGAGGAAAGGGCGACTCTTTTCTCCAAAGACACCACAGTAAAATCTTTCGGCTTCCCTTCGGTACGCTGCCTGAGTGTTGGCATTTGTCCCTTTCGCTTTAAGCCAGAGGCGGATAGCTTCAATGTCTGTGTTGACGTTTAAGGCGCAGTCCTGCCGGTCCCCTCGGTTCGTTCCGGAAGATCCGTCCAAAGCCTTAGGAGGCGTCAGAAACTCAAGCGGACGAATTTCACTATTTTAAGCGGCTGTCCCAGCCGGCGGCCGGTTTTTTTTTTATTGATTTCGGACCAAAGCGGAGCGCCGATATCTTCAACCTTTGTCCGTAATAAGATTTGGAAAGGTCTCGGGCTCTTGTTTCTAGAACCGGTGGAAGTCAATCGGCGCTCCGCCGAGTTTTTTTGAATAAAGCCAAGAAAGGATTCCGTTGCTCCTTTCTTTACTTAGATCCAAACGCGTTGCCCAGCGTTCCGGGTCTCCGTACATGGCGTCAATCAGATCATCAAGGCAATTTATTCCTTTAGATTCAAGATGTTCCGCAACTTCAGATAAAAAATACTGATTGAGAGGAAGATCAAAGTCAAAATCAGAGGCCATTGGCAAACACGACAAAAATAGAAAAAATTCCGGAAGAACCCAAGTATAGAGAATTTACAAACGACCGAAAAATGTAACTATTTAGCGTGAAAAGTTCGTAATTGTAATCCTTTTTGAGACCGAAACAAACTTTAACTTTTCGGTGAACTGCTTTTAGCAAGCCTGATATAGTGCAGTTAGGGCGCTGAGTTGGCGCTTATCTCAAAGGAAGGATAACGATGAATACTAAAAGATTTTTTCTTCTGCAGCCTTAGCTGCTTCCCTTACTCGCCGCCGGTGCTGCATTTGCATGGGTTGCGGAGCCGGCTCCATGATGGGTTACGGTCCCGGCTGTCAAGTCGATCCGCAGGGTGCCTATCCCGGCGCCAGTATGGTCCCAACGGGATGATGCGGCAGGGATATCCCTGCTGGTCTTACGGCCCGCAAGGCGCTCAGGGAGCAAGAGACTTCCGCCCTGGCTTTGAACAAAGAAAAGTTTACCTGCGCGGGGCCCTCAATCTTACCGATGCTCAAAACCAGCTTTTGAAGCTTATTTCGGCGCCGTTGATGCCTATCATCAGATGAAACGTCCCCAAGGCGTTCAAGGTCAGACACGACAGGATATTTTAAATCAGCGTTTGGCTTTCCAGAAAACTCGTGTTGAAGCCCTGCAGAAAGCCATCGACGCTCGTCAGGAGCTCATGAAAGTTTTAACGCCCGAACAGGTTAAAGTGTTCGACGCCGTTGAATCCCGCACACACGCCAGAGGCCCAAGAGGCGGTTTTGGTCCCGGACACCGTGGTTACCATCACGGCGGCTACGGCATGATGTATCAGCAGGGTGTTCCTGCTCCCAAGGCCAGCAGCAGGGCGGCAGACTCTAATCTCAGCAATTAGTCAGATCTGATACAAAAATCCCGAACTCCAAAGAGTTCGGGATTTTTTATGTGCTTCAAATGAAACCTTGAAATTGAAGGGATTCTTTCTTCAGGGTTTCTAAAACGGCAGCAAAACCATTCTCACCCGAGCAAACCGTTTATCTAATTTACGGGATCAAAGATAAGCGTTAATCCGGTTCACAAAAGCAGTGATTAGCTGTTTTGTTCATCAACGATCTGTTTGAATAAAGTACCCGGAACGAATTTTGGGACACTGCGGGGCTTCAGCTCAAGCTTCTCTCCCGTATGGGGATTACAGATCACACGAGCTTTCCTCTTTACCTGGCGAAAGGTTCCGAAACCGACTAAGACGACCGGCTCTCCGTTTTTGACAGATGTCATAATAGAGCGAATCATTGTATTCAGCGTGCGGGTAGCCATGTCCTTAGTTATTTCATTTTCTTCCGCAATAATTTCGATCAATTGCTGTTTATTCATATTGTTCTTCCGAAGATGTGGTTATCGGGTGAGGATCAGAGTATTCAATTGAGGATGCGATTCCTCAAGAAACAATGAGGCTCATGGAGATATTAGCAAGATTGAGGAAATAATACTACTGAATTTTAGGTATATGGCATGAATTTCATTTTTAGTCATAAGTTTCTTTATTGTGATTCTTAATTTTCACTTAATGAAATTTTCATTAGTACTTATGCCTATATTTGATGAAACCTCTCTTTGAGCGCATGGCAATAACAAAACAAATTTTCACCGCACGAAGTTTCCTCTCTGAAAATTAATGAGCCTCTTGGGAATTTCGCTCATTTAACGTGTTGTTCTAAAACAACCTATTGTTAGTTGCAATGGGGATTAGATTTCTGGAATTTCGGTCTAAAGAAAAGCCCAAACGAGGTGTTTGGGCTTCTCACTACTTTTTTCTAAAGTTCTTGCAGGGAGGTTTTAGAAAAGTTCGGACGAATTAGATAGCGCCGGTACCGAATTTTTCAGCGTGAATCTTTTCTGCCGGAACACCGTTTTAACGAGTTCAGCAGCAGCAAGCTTCATGAAGGGAACAGGACCGCAAACACAGAAATTCGTGTCTTTGTCTGCCAGGTGCTTGAAGAATTCTTCAGAAGGACGACCGTGGGCAGAAGTTTCAAAACTTCAAAGGTCACGGTACCTTCCTTAACGAGTAGATCGATCTCATCGGAGAAAGGAACGGCTTCTTTGGACTTGCAGACGTGAACGAAAGAAATCTTGCGAGTCGGGTCTTTCTTCACTGCTTCTTTCAGCATGGCGAACAACGGAGTGATGCCGATGCCGGCGGAAAGGAGGCAGAGGCTGCCGTCGCCTTCGGAAGATTAAATTCACCGACCGGGAAAGAAACCTCAACGAGATCGCCTTCCTGGATGTCGTTGTGAAGGGTATTGGAAACCATGCCGGCAGGAGATTTTCTGCGGCTTCAACTTTCTTAACAGCGATTGTGAAGGATGCGCGTCAGCTTTAACGACTGTGTACTGACGAGGCTGAATCAGTTCCTGGCCTTTTACGAAGACACGAACGGAGATGTACTGACCGGCCTTAACGTCAGGCATCTTGCCGTGGTCAACCGGAACCAGCTTGAAGGAAGTGATATCGTTTGTCTGTTTGGACTTCTCAGCAACCTTGAAGAAACGCCAGCCTGTCCAGCCGCCTTCAACAACAGCGTTTTGTCATAAATGTTTTCTCTGCACCGATAAGGATGTCAGCGAGCCGTGTGTAAGCAGCAGTCCAAGCATCAATTAATTCTGGTGTGGCGGCTTCGCCGAGTACATCTTTAATAGAGGCGATGAGGTGCTTACCGACGATTGGATAATGTTCGGCGCGAATGCCGACGGAAACGTGCTTGTTGGCAATGTGAGCAACAGCGCCTAAAAGCGGCTTAAGATTTTCGATGTTTTCTGCATAAGCCAGAACAGAGCCGGCCAAAGCCTGTTGCTGGAAACCGGCGCGCTGATGACCCATATTGAAGACCTGCATCAGTTCCGGATTGTGAGAAAGCATTCTTTGTAGAAATGAGAGATGAGGGCTACACCGTGTTCGCGAAGGACAGGAACAGTAGTCTTAACGAGTTCGATTTGTTCTTTGTAAGCATTGAATTCACCTATGTGTAACCAAAAATTCTGTGGTGATTCTAGTTGTAAAGCCTCATTCCTTTTAAAAGGAAATGTTCTCATCTGTAAAAGAGTTCTAGAACACGACTGAACTTGTTATCAAAATGCAAAGTTAGAAATTCTCGCTAAATCTCTATTTCATGCTCCATTTAGCTCTATTTATGTGCAGGGGAAAATCGGGATGACTGGAACGCAAAGTTCCTTAGAGATATTGGTGCGAGTGGACGGACTCGAACCGTCACGTCAAAGACACTAGAACCTAAATCTAGCGCGTCTACCAATTTCGCCACACTCGCAGGAAGACGAATTGTACCTGAGTTCTCAAAGTAGCGAAAGCAAAGAACTAGGAAGCAACTTATCTTGAATTTTCAACCTCCCTAAAAGTGAGGTTCTTCACTAGGAATTTTAAAGGCTGGGAGGGAAGTACACAAAATGACCTCCCTCGGACATCGCAAACGATTGAATCGTTCGGATTAGAGGAAGGGCGAATTGAGATCATCGTACCAAACTCGTAGGACCTCATCAAGACCAATTTTTAGCAGTAGAGATTGAGCGAGGGAGAAAAGGTCGATTTGGATGCAAAAATCCTACCGATATTTTAGATTTCTCAAGGTTTCTACTTAGAATCGATTGCATCTTAGGTATCAACATAGAGAGGAAAAATGAGAAAAGTTGGTGTTATCGGTTTGGGCCACGTCGGCTCCACCGTTGCCTATACCCTTGTGACAAAAGGAATCGCTGACGAATTGGTGCTAATTGATACAAATGAAGCAAAATGTACTGCCGAGTTTTACGATCTTCTGGATTCTTTAGGCCGCTTGGATACCTACACAAAGCTTTCAATGAATGACTACAAGGCTCTGCAAGATGCCGATGTCGTCATTACTGCTTTCGGAGATATCAAAGCGCTGGCTGACGGCGGAAATCGTTTTCTGGAATACTCTTTTAACTGCCAGCAGGCTAAGCAAGTCGGAACTGCTTTGAAAGAAGCCGGTTTCCACGGCGTGCTGATCAATATTTCGAATCCTTGCGACGTTATTACAGGTTTGCTTCAGCACTACACAGGTTTGAGCCGCCAGCAGGTTTTCGGAACCGGAACCTTCTTGGATACCGCTCGTATGCGCGAGCTGTCAGCATGTCTTTAGACCAAAACCCGCACAACATTGCCGGTTATGTTTTGGGTGAACACGGAGAATCTCAGTTTGCCGCTTGGTCGACAATTACCGTTCAGGGTGAGCCGATCACTGAAATCGCCAAAGACCAGCATCTTGAATTGTCCGAATTAGATAAGGCAAGAGGAGGCGGCTGGCTTGTCTTTAACGGTAAGAAATACACTTGCTACGCGATTGCCACCTGCGCAGCGCAAGCAGTTTTCTCAGATGCCAAGCTTGCCTGTCCTGCCTCGGTTTATTTGGAAGACTACGGCTGTTATGTCGGATATCCGGCAGTCATCGGTAAGAATGGAGTGGAATACGTCCATCGTCTGGAACTGACTGAGGAAGAAAAACTTCTTGATAAATCTGCTCTAATGATCGCGCAGAAGACAAAGAAGGTCTTCTCTAAAACATGGAAAGGGCCTCCGACGGAGGCCGAATTCTGAATCTAGCCTAGCGCTTAGTACGTCATTTTCGCTTCAAGCTTGCCGGCTTCTTCAATCCATTTGGTGACTTCCTTCTCGGATGGATCACGCTGCGCAAGATTTTTGCTTTGTTTATTTCGACCATTTTGCAGTTAAGTTGGCCGGAACTCTGTGTCTTAACTCTTTAACCGTATCAACACCGGCTGCTTCGAGCAATTCGGCATATTGAGGTCCGATACCGCTGATTCTGAATAAGTCAGCATGGTTGGCCCATTTAAGAATGAGCTTTCCGGATATCCCTGTTTTATCCGCAACTTTTGCGGGCTGCCGGTGTCAAGCAAGCCTCAAGCAACTCATCCGGAGTTTTAATACCAATTGCAATTAACTTCGGAGCGTATGCTTCCCAATTCCTTGAATATCAATGATTTTGTATGCCATAAATCCTCCAAAATTCTTCGTCTTCTTAAGGATAACTTTATTCTCGTGCTCTGAGATTAAAAGCAACTCAAACTAAGCCTGATTTTTGCAGGACGTGCTTTTATTGTTTCTTCATTGTTTTGCTTCACTTAGATTCTTTTGCCGTTTTCATCCGTTTTTCCGGAATCTCTTCCGCTGCTTCTGCCGCGCGGTTGTTACCGTATGAAAACGGAAACGATGTTGTTAACGTATACAGTGAACATAGGAATGATCAAAGTCCAAGCACGCCTACGATTACAGAAGAATTTTGCCCCGGTTGTGACCGCCTCTATATTGCATCCGATAGTGATTGCTTCCATTACCGCCCACCATAAAGCATCCCAATAAGTTCTTACGTCCGGGTTTACGTTAGTTTCGCAAACATAAAACCTAGACTTCCGAGGTAAAGTCCGGAAAACAAAATGATGACGTAAGTTAAAACATCTTTGAAGATGTCTGTACGGCGAACCAACTTACGACAATCGCTAATGCATAGCAGCTCCGTATCAAAGGCATGAAGCTCACAAAATAGCCAATGTCTCTCGGAAGGGTTATGCCGAGCTTAGGAAGGATTGTTCCATACGGAATACATGCAATGAAAAGAAGAAAATAGGTAATGATGTAACGAGTCTTTCTCTTGGAGTAAATGAATTCAAGAGCCAGATCCGCCATGAAAAGATACATACCCAAAACTGCAGTTTCATTGCAAACTGGCTTTGGTAAAACGGGTTGTTGTAGACAAAAGTGTCGTAGGAAATGCATCCGACTAAGGCTAAGGAGCAAAGTAAAACGATTAAACGAAGAATTCCCTGAATGCCTTGCTCTTTAATTCTTTCCCATGTGCTTTTGCTCAAAACCGACCTCTCATCCTTTTCTCTCGTTGTGTCGGATCGTATGTGTCGATTTATTCCGATTTTCCTGCGTTTTAAGGAAGTTTTCCAGCCAAAAGCACCTACGATGGTTTTAACATCGGTGATTTCTCCGCTCAGGCACTGCCTGAGGACTTCGGGAAAGGCAATGTAATGACATCAAGAACTTCCCCTGCGTCTAAATTTTGTCCAACATATTTCAGATCACTCGCGTAGAACACCGTAATTTCCTCATCGGAATAACCGATGGCGTTATTGAACCGCCGAGTTTTTCCAAAATTGAGCTTCGTAGCCGGTCTCTTCAATTAGTTCGCGTTTTGCACAGTTATAAGGTGATTCTCCGGGATTCAGCTTCCCTGCAGGAAACTCAAGAAAGTTCCTGCGTAAGGGATGTCTATACTGACGTTCAAGGATGACAGATCCGTCTTCCAACATGGGGATGATCATTGAGGCGCCGGGATGATGGAGGTATTCACGCGTCGTGACGACTCCGTCAGGTGTTTTGACCGTATCTCTGTGTAATTGTAGAAAGAGCCCTTATAGGCAATTCCGCTTTCTAAAAGTTTTCAGCCAAGGGGTCTTTTCCCGGATCTTTCTGCTGCATGTTAGTGCCTCTTTTATTGGAAGGTTCTTTTCGGAGCCTGTTGTCGTGTTCCATGTGCTCATTTTAGCCACCAAGAGTTCACTTGTCTTTTAGGATTTGCTCGTTGCTTGGCTTAAAGGTCTAAAATCAAAATATTGGCTAATGATCATATTTATCGTCACGTAAACCCTAAAGATGCGTGACGCTGGGTTGATCTTCAAGATCTTGGGAGAAACGATATGGTTCTGCGCACAACTCAAAAGTTTGTTAATTGGGTGAGCTGCTTGTATTTCTTGGGCGCTCTCGCAATGTTTATTTTCCTTTGGGCTTATATCCCCGTCCTTCACCTTATTTGGACGAACCTTTTGGATTTCGCATTTAACATTATGTATGTCGTTATCGGCGCACTTTTGTGGCCGGGTACACTGTTAGCAATCCTTGTCTGCGGTTTCTAACTTAGTCCAACGACATATCTCAATTCAAAACTCACGAGTCGGCCGCTCGTGAGTTTTATCATATCTAGAGCCGAAGTGTCCCCTTCAGATGTCTTGCCGGCGACGATATTTCTCTGTTCAAGACCGATCTTTTAGCGAACGCTATTTCATGAACAAAGATGTTTTCGTCTAATATGAAAGATGCAGACAGCTCGTTTTCATCCTCATATGGCCGGCCATCAGATCGTTCTCAAATCTAATTTGGAAGAGACTACTCAGCACGGAAGTGAAGGCTTTCCGGCGGCTCTTTACGAAACGGTCTTTCGCTCAAAATGCTTCGATACGTGCCGCTTCATTGGCATAAAGAACTTCAGCTGTGCCTCATTCTTACTGGCCGCGTGCGTTTCTCTATTAATCAAAGGAGGTTGAAGCGGGCGCCGGAGATGTCATCTTCATTAATTCTCAGGTTATTCACAGTGCGACTTCTATATCTAACGACGAAGAAGAGGCTTCCTACTGCATTAACTTTGCGTATGAAATGGTCGGAGGCTTTCACGGAAGTTTGATGGAACGAAATTTCGTTCTGCCTTTCCTCAGAAATGAGCAAAACGATTTTCTCTTGATCTCTGAGAAAAGCGAGGAGGGCCTGCTCGAGGAGATTTCTTCAAAGATGCTTCATATTCGAAAGCTCTTCAAGGAAACCGAGCCGGAAAGATATTTCGATATTTTTGCGGAGCTGGTTCTAATTTGGAAAGAACTTGCGCGATGGCTTCACAAAACAGAAGACCAGCCTTCGACAAGGCGTCCGGAAGATTATGAGACGAGCCGAGAAGTGATCTCTTATATTGAGAAGAACTTAGGTGAAAACTTACCTTAGATCTCATTGCTAAAGAAGTATGTCTTTCTAAATGGGAGTGTTCACGTCGGTTTAAGCGCATTGCGGGAGAATCGGTTTGGAGCTATCTGATCTCGGCAAGAATGGCAAAGGCCGTTGAGCTTCTTTTGTATAGTCGTAAATCCGTTGAAAGGATTGGATTTGAGGTTGGCTTTCCGAACGTTAATCTCTTTATTCGCCAGTTCAAAAGAATTCAGGACAACGCCGGGACAATTCCGAAAGAATCATTGAGCAACAAAGGTATATTTTCAGCGGGTATTGGAATATCCGAGAAGAGCTGTTTTCTTAGACTAGATGTCAAACAAAGACATTTAGTTCTAAGGAGACAAAATGAAACATTCAGTTCCTGCTCAAACCGAAAACGACCTGATCGATTTTTATCGAAACGCAATTCGCACGCGCTATTCCAATCAGGAAGGCGACATCGCTGTGCTCATTCTCAAAGAAATGGAAAAGCTCGGTTACGATGAATGCTATATCGACCGAGTTGGCAACGTTGTAGGCAGAGTCGGCAGCGGTAAAAATCATTCACTTCGACTCTCACATGGATACGGTTAACGCTGGCGACCCGGCACTTTGGGACCATCCTCCGTTTTCCGCAGATTATGCTGACGAGTACATTTACGGAAGAGGTTCTGTCGACATGAAGGGTGGGTTAAGTGCTTCCGTTTATGCTGCGGCAGAAGCTAAAAACAAGGACTTCTGGACGGGAAGACTGTTTATGTAACAACGACCGTTTGCGAAGAGGACTGCGACGGCGTCAATCTGATCAATTTCTACAAAGATTCGGGTATTAAACCCAACTTTGTCTTCATCTGTGAGCCTTCTTACAATGTCATTACGCTCGGACATAACGGCAAGATGCAGGTACGTATTCGTACCCAGGGCATTTCTGCACACGGTTCGGCTCCGGAAAAGGTGTGAACGCGGTCTACGAGATGGCTGAAATCATTACTCGTGTTGATGAGCTTAATAAGAGGCTTCAAAGAGACGGAAGGAAAAGGAACGGTTGTTCTTTCCAAGATCAGCTCCGTTGCCGCTTCTTTAAATGCGGTGCCGAGTGAATGCGAAATTTATTTGGATCGTCGCCTCCGTCTTGGTGAAACCATAGAAGATGTAAAGAAAGAAATGGACGCTCTCGTGGAAGGTAAGCCTGCTAAGTGGGAGCTCGGTGTTCTGAAAGAAACTTCATGGAAAGGAGAAGAGCTCGTCTATCTTCCCGAACACGATCCTTGGAAAATCGCTGAAGACGCTGAATTAACAAAAGCCTGCATCCGAGCCTATGAAGATGTATTCGGAGAAAAGCCGAAGAAATTTGAATTCTGGGACTTTGGCACCAACGCAGTGGTTCCGGTTTCGATGGGGATTCCGACCATCGGATTCGGTCCCGAGAATATAAATTAGCGCATATGATTAATGAACGCGCCGTCCTGAGCAAGTTAAGGAAGGGCAAACTTCTATCTCAATACCATTGCGGAGCTGTGAAATGAAAGATCTCGACCACCTCAAACTGCCTCGTGCCGGTGAAACCTCTAGCCGTTTTACGAAAGAGCAGGCTCTCGCGGCACAAAAGTTTCATCAAACGCTTCCCGGATATTCCGTTACTCGTTTGGTTGAACTCCTGCCTTAGCCAAAGAACTCGGCGTCAAAGACATTTTTGTTAAAGACGAAGCCTCGCGTTTTGGATTGAATTCATTTAAGGGACTCGGCGGAAGCTATTGTTTGTTCCATCTGCTTTCAGAAAAGTACGGATGGTCAGGTAAAGTTGAAAGCTTCGCACAGCTCAAAGATCAGATCGCGTCGCTGGAAGAAAAACCTAAGATCATCTCCGCGACTGACGGTAATCACGGCCGAGGCTTAGCCTGGATTTGTCATTTGCTCGGACTTAGGTGCGAGATTCTCATGCCGGCCGGCGCAGTGAGGAGCGTCAGGAAAATATCCGTAAGCTCGGAGCCGATTGTCGGCGCACAGACGGCAACTATGATGAAACCGTCCATGAAGCAGAAAGGTTTGCTTTGGAAAACGATTGGCTGCTCGTTCAGGACACAGCGCTTCCGGATTTGAGAAAGTAGCTCGGTTCATTATGCATGGTTACCTCACGATGGCCCTGGAGACGGTGGAGCAACTAAAAGGCAAATGTCCGACGCATATCTTTTGCAAGCGGGCGTTGGCTCCATGGCTGGCGCTATGTGCGGATTCTTTGCCTCTCTTTACGGGCCTGATGTTCCGGTGATTTCCATTGTCGAGCCGAAAACCGCTGACTGCGTCTATCGTACAGCTGAAAGGACGACGGCAAACTTCACAATGCTCCCGGCAGTCTGGAAACCATCATGGCAGGCCTTTCCTGCGGAGAGCCTTGCGCGTCGGCTGGAAAGAAATTCGGGCTGCGGCTTCCCATTATTTCCGCATTGAGGAATCCGTTGCTGCAGATGGAGTCCGCGTCCTTTCTTCTCCTTTGGAGAACGATCCTCGAGTGCTTTCAGGAGAGAGCGGAGCGGCTGGTTTCGGTACAGCGTTTGAGCTCTTGTTCCACAAAGCACAATACCAGGAAGAAATTAGCTCTTTAGGTTTGAACAGTGAATCTGTCCTTCTGTTTTTCAATACGGAAGGTGTTACCGACAGAAAGAATTTCCTGAAGATCGTTTGGGAAGGTGCGTTTGCCGAGAAAGTTTAAACGCCAAGTCTTTTAGGAGTATTCTCCGACAACACAATATTGCATAAATAGAAAAAGGTTTTAGTTTTTCAAAAGGCTCCGTTTGTGAGTCTTTTCCTTTCCTAAGGTAATTAGAAAGACATGAGCGATTCGTCGTTTAGCAAGGGCATCGGGTTAGCCATCGCCGCATCCGTGTTTTGGGGCTCGATGGGCGTTTGTGCACAGTATCTTCTCCAGCAGTGTTCATTTACGCCGCTGGATTTGGTATCCATGCGTTTGGTATTGGCTGGTCTGATCCTGCTGATTATGGAACGGTTGGTATTCGGCAGAAATATTATTTCGCCGCTGAAAGACATCCGTACTACGGTCGGGATTTTAGTTGCCGGTCTTTGATTCTTGTTTCTCAGCTCACGTTCATGCTTGCGGTCGCCGCATCTAATGCGGGAACGGCCGCCATTGTGCTTACGCTTGTGCCGCTGATTTGCGCCTTCTGGCTCTCTATCACCGAGAAGCGTCCTTTGACAATGCGTGAAGGGATCTGTTTTGTCCTTGCGGCTTCCGGGGTTTTCTTGATCGTGACCAAAGGAAACTTCAGTACGCTGGACTTGTCTTTGCGGGCGTGCTTTGGGGTTTTGTATCGGCAATATTTTCTGCCGCTTACTCCATTCAGCCGAGAAAACTCATTATGAAAGTCGGCGTTGGCCCCGTTGTCGGCTTCGGAATGCTCTTCGGCGGTCTTGTTGCCTCTGTGATGAATCCGCCTTGGACGATGAACGTTCAATGGACTGCTATGTCTGTTTCTGGCTTTCACTTATGTTGTTCTTGTTGGAACGGTTGCCGCTTTCTGGTGCTACTTGTCCAGTCTTAAGTATGTTTCTGCTGTTATCGTTGGTTTGATGGTTTGTTTTGAACCGTTAAGCGCCTATTTGCTTTCCGTCTTTGCCTTTGATCTGAGAATCGGTATGTGGAGGGCGCCGGCATTTGCCTTGTGCGCTGAATGTCCTTGTTTTGTCTCTTCCGAAGAAAAGCTCCGAAGCGATAAAACCATAGAAACAAAATCCCGGTGCAAAGCCGGGATTCTTGTTAAGGGTCTTTAATCGAGATGCGGACCGAATTTTCTAATCGCTTACATTCTTCATTGGTAGCAGAGAATTTTTGAAGTTCTCTATAAATTTTGCTGCCAATGCTTCTGCGCGCCTGTCCCATTCACTCGGATCCTTATAGGTGTTGCGAGGATTCAAAATCTCCGCATGCGCACCTTCAGCGTTAATAGGAATCTCCAAGTCGAAATAAGGAATCTTCTTTGTCGCGCCTTTGAGGATGCTTCCTGAGAGGATGTCATCGATGATGGCTCGCGTGTCTTTAATCGAAATACGTTTTCCCGTTCCGTTCCATCCGGTATTGACTAAATAGACACGGGCACCGTTAGTGCGGGCTTTCCTTGCCAGTTCTTTGGCATATTTAAAAGGATGCAGAGAGAGGAAGGCAGCCCCAAAACAGGCAGAGAAGGTAGGTTGAGGCTCCGTAATGCCGCGTTCTGTTCCGGCCAACTTGCTGGTGTAACCGGAGAGGAAATAATACATTGCCTGATCAGGAGAGAGTATAGAAACTGGAGGCAAGACTCCGTAGGCATCAGCAGAAAGGAAAATAATTTCCTTGGCGGCCGGTCCTTTGGAGATCGGTTTAACGATGTTTTCGATGTGATAGATCGGATAGGAAACACGAGTGTTTTCAGTAGCTGACGTGTCACTGAAATCTACTTTTCCAGCTTCATTTACGATGATGTTTTCCAGAAGGGCGTCTTTTCGAATGGCGTTGTAAATATCCGGTTCGCTGTCTTTATCCAAATTGATGACTTTGGCATAACAGCCGCCTTCGTAATTGAAAACGCCTTCATCATCCCAGCCGTGTTCGTCGTCGCCGATTAAGAGACGTTTAGGATCGGTTGAGAGCGTTGTTTTGCCGGTACCGGAAAGACCGAAGAAGATGGCAGTGTTTTGCCTTCTAAGTCGGTATTGGCCGAGCAGTGCATCGAAGCGATATGACGAAGAGGGTTGAGATAGTTCATGACCGAAAACATGCCTTTCTTCATTTCTCCGCCGTACCAGGTATTCAAAATGACCTGCATCTTTTCTTTGAGGTTAAAGACGATGGCAGTTTCGCTGTGCAGTCCGAGTTCTTTGAAGTTTTCAACTTTAGCTTTGCTGGCGGTTAAAACGATAAAATCGGGTTCTCCGAAGTCTTTGAGTTCTTCAGGGGTCGGACGAATAAACATATTCGTCACAAAGTGTGCCTGCCAAGCCACTTCCATAACGAAACGAACTTTCAGGCGCGTATTCTTATTGGCGCCGCAGAAAGCGTCAACGACGTAAAGACGGTCTTTATGAGAGAGTTCGTCAATGGCTTTGTCTTTTAGGATCTTCCAAGAGACTTCTGAGAGCGGCTTGTTGTCGTTCTTATATTCCTCGCTGGTCCACCAGACGGTGTCTTTGCTGACATCGTCAACAACGAAAAACTTATCTTTGGGAGAGCGGCCGGTGTAGATGCCGGTCATGACGTTTATTGCACCGAGTTCGGTGACAACACCTTTTTCGTAGCCGACCAGTCCTTCTGCGGTTTCATCTTTGTGGAGTTGTTCATAGGAAGGGTTATGAACAACCTCTTTGACGTCAGTTATGCCGTACTTTGCTAAATCTAATGTCATGGTTGTAATTCCGCATGGAAAACGGCGCCGAAAGCATGCGTACATTCATCAGCGACGAATCCCACGAATAAAAGTTAGCGTTTTCAATTAAGTGAAAACGAATGGTGTAAATCTCCTCAATTCTACCGCCCAATCGCGAAATTTGTAAGAAAGTATTAATACGGTATTAATCCGAATTATAGGACCGTGAAGAAAAAGAATTTTTGCTTAGTTCCTTTAGCCGGAATTTGATTCTTTATTTTTTACTCTCTAATAAAATAACCCGACATCATTTAGGTTAGGAAAGAAAGATGGACAAGAAGTACGCAGCGCAAGAGGCCATTACGCATTCCATGGTGGGAAGTCTCGGTTTAAAGCTCATAGAAGAAAAGGAGGGTTTTATTCGCGCTAGTATGCCTGTCAATGACAATACTTCTCAGCCCTTCGGAGTTCTGTGCGGAGGCGCTTCATTGGCGTTTGCGGAGATTATTGCCGGATATGGCTCTTATTTGTGCTGTCCGGAAGGATTCATTCCAGTCGGAAGCTCGGTTTCTGGAAACCATGTTAGTTCAGTGCGCAAGGCGCCGGATGTTTTGGTTTACGCGGAAGCCACGGCTTTACATCTCGGCCGCACGACGCATCTATGGAATGTTGATATAAAAACCGAAAACGGAAGGCTCGTCTCCACTGTCCGGGTGACGAATTTCATCGTTAAAGACAAGTCGGAAAGCTGGAAATAGGAAAAGAAAAAAAGGAGGAAGACCTAGGCCTTCCTTCCCAAAGGAGATTCTAAAGACCCCAAAGTGTTGGCAGGAATGTGCTTAGGCTCGGGAATAACACGATGACGGCTAAGGCAACCAGCGTTGCAATTAAGAGCGGAATGACCGGCGGCGTCATTTCTTCCATCGTCAAATCGGCGATTTGAGCGCCGACATAGAGGTTTACAGCCACGGGCGGTGTGACCTGTCCGACCGCTAAGTTCACAGTCATCATGACGCCGAACCAAACCGGATCCCAGCCGAAGTGATGAACAATCGGAAGCAGGAAGGGAAGCAGAACGTAGTAAATCGAGATCGCGTCCATAATCATTCCGGCTGCCAGCAAAATCACGTTGATAAGGAAGAGGAGCGCCCAAGGGTTATCAGACAGCGCAAGGAGCACCGCGGCGCCTCTTTCTACTAACCCGACGGTACTCGCAACCCAGGCAAATAATCCGGCGCAGGTCACCACAAACATAATGACGGCGGTTGCCTTAACGGATTCAAAAAGGACGTGAAGTAGTTTGTCCCAGGAGTTGAACGCCTTATAAATAAAGGTCCCGACAAACAAACCGTAAAGATCGCGACAGCAGCTTCGGTCGGCGTGAAGATTCCTCCGTAATGCCGCCCAAGATGACGACCGGCGTCATGACGCCCCAGATCGCATCTTTAAATACGAGCCAAGTCGATTCCTGACGGGCAGTCCGCGATAGCCTCTTTTCTTTGAGATGAGGTATACGGTTAACATTAAGAAACCGGCAACCAGCAGTCCGGGGACAATACCAGCGGCGAACAATGCCGGAACGGAAGTATCCGCAATGCCGCCGTAAACAATGAAAGCGATACTCGGCGGAATCACGATGGCTAGGCCCGAAGTCACGGAAACGTTGGCTGCGGCAAAGGCTTTGTCGTAGCCGTTCTTAACCATAGCCGGAATGAGGATTAAGCCGAGCGCAGCGACAGTCGCAGGGCCCGATCCGCTCACGGCGCCCCAGAAGGTGGCGACTGCTACGGTTGCAATGGCTAGACCGCCGGTCATGTCGCCGACGAGGTTTTCGACAAGACGCACAATACGCGCGGCGATGCCGGCGCTTTCCATAATGAAACCGGCCAAAATAAAGAAGGGAATAGCTAACAAAGGAACTTTAGCGACGCCGGCAAAGAAGTTGTAGGGCAGCATGTCGATGCCCATGTCAAAGAGCCAGCTGACGATGGCGGCAGAAAGTCCAAGACTGATGGCAATCGGAACTCTGCACACCAGCATGAAAATAAAAAGAATCAGCAGAACCAGTCCGGGATCGGACATCAGCGAATTAAGCATGATCTCCTCCTAGAAGTTCTGTTTCTGAATATCTTCAACAGTGCGCTGAAGAATTCGGACAATAATGAGCGCCGAGAAAAGCGGCGTGGCTATGGTGTAGAGCCAAACCGGAATATCCAGAGACTCAGAGGAAACGTTTAGTTCAATTTCGTCAATAACCTCAATCGCACCTAAGTAAACCAGCATGACGAAGAAAGCCAGTGAGCAAATTACGCCGAAGAAGTAAAGCGTTTTGCGCAGCCATCCGTGGGTAATACTGTAAAGCAGATTCATCGTGAAGTTGCTGCTTTCTCGGAACGCAATCGAAGTGCCGAGCAGTACGATCCACACAAAGAAATTTACTGTCAGTTCCTCGGAAGCAGAAATGACAGGTTTGTGCAGTAACGGATGATGATGTTGATGAAGGCAATGCAGGCCATGACTGCTAAGAGAAATGACCAAGGAGCTCTTCAAATCGGGTGTTGAGGAAATGAAGCATAGTTGTTCTTCTTATATTTATTTGTGGTAAAGCCGGTGCGGCCGGAGCCGCACGGCGTGTCGCTGAGTAATTCAAAATTACTTGGCACCTGCATGTCTTCTTCGGCAGCTTTGACGACATTCGGGCCGATCTTCTGAGTCCAGTCAGCACGGACACCGGCTGTGGCTTCATAGAAGCGTTTGATCATTTCAGGTGTGTACTCCGTCACGGTCATGTTTTTCTTAAGTTCTTCCTTCGGATTGGTGACAGCAGGGAGCTTATTGATGCTCTTGAGGTATTCATAAGCCTGACCGTTGTCGTTGCTCAGACGGGAAAGGGCTTTGCCGTATTTTCAGCTTCGGTAGCGCAGCTGAGAATAAGCTTCTGATCTTCCGGAGAGAATTCCAGACTTTCATGTTGGCAGTGAAGAACAACGGGTCGATCATGTAATGCCAATCGGTGGAGTACTTGTGCCACTGCCAAACTTTAGTCGGGACGTTAATGCCGTTAGTCGGGTTTTCCTGACCATCGACGATGCCCTGCTGGAAGCCGGTCACAGCTTCAGACCAGTTGATAGCCTGAGGGTTGGCGCCAAGGGACGAGAAGATGTCAATGAAGATCGGGGTACCGCATACGCGCAACTTCATACCCTTCATATCTTCCGGTTTTCGATCGGGCCTTTGCTCGTAGTTAATTCACGGAAGCCGTTTTCAGACCAGCCGAGGAACTTAACGCCGGTTTTCGATGGCTTTTCCAGCATCTTTCCGGATTTTCCGGCTTCAATAGCGTCGATAGCTTTATAGCGATCCGGATTGTTGGCGACAAAGAAGGGAAGGGCGGTGAGGTTTAATTCTTTGATTTGAGGAGACCAGTTGATGGTGGAAGCTAAAGCAAAGTCAATTGCTCCGCGGCGAACGAGCAAAAGTTCGGAAGTTTGCTTGCCTGCCATCAGCTGAGCACCGAAATACGGTTTGATGTTGATTCGGCCGTTGGATTTCTGTCTGACGCAGTCGGCAAAGAAGGTTGCGGTTTGGCCCCAGCCGGAGGAGGCGCCGGGTACAACGCTGAGCTTGTACTCGGATTTATATGCGGCGGAGGCGGCAGAAAGGCACAGGCCCATGGCAGCGAGTGCGAGGGCAGCTTTGCTTAAGAGTTTAAAGGTCACAATAGTTACTCCTAGAGATTAGAGAATAAAAAGTGTTAGTTAGGTCGAATGAAACCGAAAGCTCATTTGCTCTCGATTTACTGCCGAAGCACACCATTTGTTTAGTGTTCTTTTTTCAATGGAGTCCGGTACGACCCTTGAGGATTTGGTTAGTCTCATACAGGCTTTTGGCCCGTTCCAGACTATAAAAATATTGTATTCTTCGATTACAAAAAACTTCGTTTTTTCACTAAGGAAAACCCTGTATTAACGAGAGCGGATCATCGCAGTTATAGGTGTTTTGAAGTAGGATACCCGCCTATTCGTGCTTGTTCCGCTGGGAGATATAGATGCGCTATTACGATATTGAAGTGGCCGGTACCAAACGTGCCCTGAAACTCTGCCCTATTAATCAAGATCTTTGCATTGCAGCCTTTTTAATTCTCGGCGATACCGAGCTGACTGTTAATTGCGCAGCTGCTCTTTTGGAAAGAGCTCCTAAATATGATTTCCTTTTAACTGCCGAAGCCAAGAGCATTCCTCTGGTTCAGGAAATGGCCCGTCAGAACGGTGATGCACACTATATTGTTGCTAGAAAGGGCCGAAAACTCTACATGGACAACCCCATCTGCGTTGGTGTGAAATCCATTACTACGGAGAAAGACCAGAAACTTTATGTTGATCAGTAAGAGATGGAACAGATGCGCGGCAAACGCATTTTGATCGTTGACGATGTCATTTCTACCGGACGCAGCCTCCAGGCTTTGGAAGAAATTGCTGCCGCTGCGGGTGCCGATGTTGTCGGCAAGATGGCCGTTTTAGCCGAAGGCGATGCTACTTCCAGAACAGATATTTCTTATCTCGAAAAACTTCCGCTCTTTAACGGCAAGGGCGAACCGCTTCCTTTTGATTAATTTCAGAGAGCTAACTGGATGATTGGCATTATCGGAGCGATGAAGGTTGAGCTTGAGGCTTTGAAGGCAAGGCTTCAGGACGTGACTGTAACCAGAATTTCGGGCGTTGATTTTTACAGCGGAAAGCTGCACGGTACGGATGTCGTCGCCGCAGTGAGCGGGGTCGGTAAGGTGTTTTCCGCCGTTTGTGCGCAGACGATGGTTTTGAAGTTCGGTGTGAAAGCCATTATTAATACAGGTGTGGCGGGAGGACTTTCTCCTAACCTTAAGCTCGGTGAAGTTGCCATTGCATCTCAAGTCTGCCAGCACGATATGGACACGTCTGGCGTCGGCGATCCCAAAGGTTTAATTTCCGGAATTAATAAGGTCTTCATTGATGCCGATCCTCTCTGGGTCGCAAAAGCTGAGAAAGCGGCACAGAAATTAGGCATTCATACTGAAACCGGCGTGATTGCTTCCGGCGACCAATTTGTCTGCGATACGGACCGTAAAGCTTGGATTCGTGATTTCTTTAGAGCCGAAGCTGTAGAAATGGAAGGCGCGGCCATCGGTCAGGTGTGCTTTGTCAATGAAATCCCGTTTGTTGTGATTCGATCTATTTCCGATGATGCTTCCGGCCACGCACCTGTTTCTTACGAATCCTTCTTTAAAGAGGCGGCTCAGCGAGCCGTCGCACTGACGGAAGAGATGCTCAAAGAAGCCTGAGAGCATTCCAAAGCAGAAGGACTTTTCCTGGAGTTAGTTGAAGGAGCGAACTTCGCGAAAAGTCCTTTTTGCATTTTGGATGAATTTTTTAGATTTTTGCTGCTTAACGGCTTTCAAGCTTTTAGAAACTTTTTCTTCAAAACAGAAGAATCTAATTGAGACAAAACGAGTCCGAAGAGCACAAGGAACGCTCCGCTGGCGGACCAAACAGTGCGTTTTTCGCCAAGGATAGAGTAGGAACAGATAAGGCAGATCACCGGAATAAGATAAGTATAGGCGGCGGTTTCCAAGAGTTTTGAGATTATTCAAAGGAGGGGGGTGGCAGGGGAAGAAGGATTCGAACCCTCGAATGCCGGAATCAGAATCCGGTGCCTTAACCAGCTTGGCGATTCCCCTGCAACATAAAGTTCAGCGAGATGGCAGGGGAAGAAGGATTCGAACCCTCGAATGCCGGAATCAGAATCCGGTGCCTTAACCAGCTTGGCGATTCCCCTGTGCTGAGAAGACTGAATTATACACAAAACAAAAACTTTTGCAGGGCTCAACGCAGAAACAAGTCAAGGCACTCTCGAGTGCCTTGTTTGTAAAAGAAAAAATATTTTTTGAAACGTCGCTAGAAGATCATATCTGCCAGCTGAGAGATCAAAAAAGCACAAAGAGTGATGGTTGCACCAAGCTTAAATAACTTGACCTGTTGTCTTCTAAGGTCCCGTGCAGCGACGCGGGCTTTAGCACTGTCTCTATACATCGCGGACTCCTTTATGAGGTATTTCGTCAAATGAATTATATCTGAACTAGGGAAAGTTTCTAGGTATTTATACCTAAGTAAAATCAAAATGAGCGTAAAAATTTGTGAGCTAACTATTAGCGTTAGGCAAATTCTTCCACAAATGAGGCAGGGCAGGAGGACATCAAGAAACTTTCGTGTAACACATATAAGAGATGAAGTTTGCCCGATACTGCAATTCGTCTTTTGAGTAAAACCTCTTCAAAATTTTTCGATTCTATTCGTGGTGTGAAGAACCTTTTCAACTAACGTTCAAGTTGAATTTCTAAAGATAAGGAAAAAATGATCGTAAATACTGTAAATTCTTTCCTAATTGATAATGATAATCAATAGCTATAAATTTCATCAAACTTTACATGTTTTAAGTTGTATCTCGTTCATTTACAGTTATAATCCGACGATCAAACAGGGAAGCACTGCTTCTCCACTCTATAAACAAGCCCCCTTCGGGCATATCCGGAAAGGAAATATTTAAATGGCAGAAGAAACCAAAGTAGAAGAAAAGGTAGAGGAAAAACAGAAGCCACAGCAGCTCCGGCTGAAGAAACAAAAGCCGAAGAAGTTAAGCCGAATCCTCTTCAGCGCACCATTGAGCTGACGATTTCTCGTAAAGAACTCGATGCTCGTGTTGCTAAAGCTCTTCGCGAAAAAGCAAAGAAAGCTAAATTCCACGGTTTCCGTCCCGGCCATGCTCCTGCCGCTATGGTCAGAGCCGCTTATGGTCAGGAAATTCAGTTTGATGCAATCAACGCACTCGTTTCTGCCGCTTTCGTTGAAAAGTTCAGGAAGGCAAATACCACGTCTCCGGCTACCCGGATATCGCTCCGACCGAAGGCGCTCCTGAAAATGAAGACACAATGTCCTTCACAGCTACTTTCGAAGTCTCCTGACGTCGAAGTTCCTGACATGAAAGACGCTTCCGTTACAGAATACGAATGCGAACTGACAGACGCTGACGTTGAAAAGACACTCGACGTTATGCGCAAACAGCGCGCCACTTTCGAAAAGGCTGACAAGGCTGCTGCTGACGGCGACCGCGTTATCGTTGACTTCAAGGGCACTCTTGACGGCGTTGCTTTCGAAGGCGGTACAGCTAAAGACTACGCTTTCGCCTCGGTCAGGGCAGAATGCTCCCGAATTCGAAAACGCGATTCGCGGTATGAAAGCCGGCGAAACCAAGACTTTCAACCTGACTTTCCCTGAAAACTATCCTGCCAAGAACCTTGCCGGCAAGGAAGTTCAGTTCGAAGTTACGCTGAAAGAAGTTGACGAAGAAATTCTTCCCGCCCTTGACGACAAGTTCGCAAAAGACCTCGGCGTTAACGATGGTATCGACAAACTCAAGGCTGACGTTAAAGAAAACCTCCAGCGCGAAGTGACAGCTCGTCTTGAAGCACGTACTAAGCAGAGCGCCATGAATGCTCTTCTGTCCGTTGCCAAGTTCCCGGTTCCGCACGCTGCTGTTGAAGAACAGAGAGAGGCTCTGGTCCACGACGCCATCGAAAACATGAAGGCTCAGGGAATTAACCTCCCCAACGACAGCATTCCTGCCAACGCCATGCTTGACCAAGCTGAGCAGAGAGTTCGTCTTGGACTGCAAATCAGCGCTATTGTTGAGAAAGAAAAGATTACTTCTACTGATGAACAGATCAAAGCTTTGGCCGACAACATCGCCAAGAGCTATGAAGATCCGAAAGAAGTCGTTGATTGGTACCTCAACAACCCTCAGCACAAAGCTGAGCTTGCCGCGGTTGTTGTGGAAAACAATGTCGTCGCTTGATCCTGAAGAACGCTCAGGTCAAGAAAGAACCGATCTCTTTGAAAACCTGATGGGTCGCGGTCAGCAGGCTTAATCAATTTCAGGCGTCAGAGGCAATAAAATGCCTCTGAAAATACAAACAAGTCGGCAAGGTACTCATTAGTCCTTGCCGTTTGTCATTGAAAACTACTACAAACCACGGAGACGCGTATGCCCGACTTTTCAAACTTTAATTCTGCACTTATACCGATGGTTATCGAGCAGAGCGGACGCGGAGAGAGATCTTTGACATTTACTCCCGCCTGTTACGCGATCGCGTAGTCTTCCTGGTAGGACCGGTGACTGATCAGAGCGCCAATTTGGTCGTTGCTCAGCTGCTGTTCCTGGAAAGCGAAAATCCGGATAAGGATATTTCGCTCTATATCGATTCCCCGGAGGAAGCGTCTACGCCGGTCTTTCCATTTACGATACGATGCAGTTCATCAAGCCAGATGTTTCCACCATTTGCTTAGGCATGGTGCTTCCATGGGTGCGTTCCTGCTTGTTGCAGGTGCGAAGGGCAAACGCTTTGCACTGCCGAACTCCCGCATCATGATTCATCAGCCTTCCGGCGGTACAAACGGAACCGCGCAGACATTGAAATTCAGGCGAAAGAAATCTTGGAGTTGCGCAGCCGTTTGAACACAATCCTGTCCGAACATACCGGCCAGTCCATTGAAAAGATTGCGGTCGACACCGAACGCGATAATTTCATGAGCAGCGCACAGGCAGTGGAATACGGAATTATCGACGGCGTATTTAGAAAACGTTCCGAGCAAATCATTAGAAAGAAATAATTGATTTTGCGGATTAAAGATTTAAGGAAGTTATGAGCGATAACAAAGAGGGACCCGTCTGTTCTTTTTGCGGAGCCAAAAAGGGACAGTACTCTGAAATTTATAAGTCAAACATCGGAGATCAGTACATTTGTAAAGAATGTACTGAAGAGCTTGCTCGTTACTCCGGTGTGATTGAAGAAGCTTTGAAGCGCTACCAATATCTCGAAGCTCACAATAAGAACGCAGGTTCCGAAGCCCCTGCTAAAGAAGCCGAAGCAGAAGAGGCAGAAAAGCAGGATCCGATTTTGTACGGAGAACTGCCAACGCCGAAAGAAATTTATGCCAATCTTGACCAATATGTGATCGGTCAGGAACAGGCGAAGAAGGTTCTTTCTGTTGCGGTTTACAACCATTACAAACGTCTTAGAAGCAAATTCATCGGAGATGATTCCGACGAAAAAGTTGAGATTCAGAAGAGCAACATTCTTCTTATCGGTCCGACAGGTTCCGGCAAGACGCTTTTAGCTCAAAGTTTGGCCAAAATGCTGAATGTTCCTTTTGCAATTGCAGATGCAACGACTCTGACAGAAGCCGGCTACGTCGGTGAAGACGTCGAAAACGTGATCCTGAAGCTTCTGCAAAGCTGCAATATGGACCTCAAACGCGCTCAGATGGGCATTATCTATCTTGATGAAATCGATAAGATTGCCCGCAAGAGTGAGAACCCGTCTATTACCCGCGACGTATCCGGCGAAGGCGTTCAGCAGGCTTTGTTAAAGCTCGTTGAAGGTACCGTTGCCAATGTTCCGGCTGCCGGCGGAAGAAAGCATCCTCAGGGAAACAATATTCCGGTCGATACTTCGAACATCCTCTTCATTTGCGGCGGCGCATTTGAAGGTTTGGATAAGATCATTCGCAGAAGAACCGAGCGCAGTGGCATCGGTTTTGAAGCCGATGTTAAGGGGGCCGACGATAGAAGTGAAGGCGAAGTGCTCCGCGATATTGAAGCTAAGGATCTAGTTCGCTACGGCTTGATTCCTGAGTTGGTCGGACGTCTCCCGGTGATTGCAACGTTGGATGACCTAGACGAAGAAGCGCTGATTCGCATTCTGACCGAACCGAAGAATGCGGTCCTGAAGCAGTACGCACGATTGTTCGAATTGGAAGGCGTTGTTCTCGAAGTCGAACCGGATGCGCTCAAAGAAGCAGCCAAAATGGCTCAGGAAAGAAAGACCGGAGCCCGCGGCCTGCGGTCCATTATTGAGAATGCACTCCTTTCTGCTATGTTTGAGATTCCGAGCAGAAAAGACGTCGCCAGAGTGGTGGTGAAAGCCTCCACGATGAGAGACGGACAAGCCGAGTTCATCACTAAATAACGGTAAATAGGAGGTCGCTTCGGCACCTCCTTTTTTCTCCTTGGATGGTCTGTTTATCCACCATCCCTTGATTAAGGTCCCCAAAATAGCCACAAAATCTTGAAAGGCTTAAGGCGAGGGGCCTTTTACTTTGATACAGTATAGAAACGATTTTTAAATATTTGGCGCCCTTGATTTTTTCAAGCGTCCCCAAGTAGTAGCTTACGTAGTGTATTTTTTAGCAGTAAGGATTTAGATGATTCAGAAACGTACAACTAATTCAAATCCGATGATGTCGGTGTTGCCGCTGAGAGACATTGTTGTCTTCCCTCAGATGGTTGTGCCGCTCTTCGTCGGACGCGAGAAGTCGCTTAGTGCTCTTCGCAATGTCACGTCTTCTGAGAAGGCGAACAAAGAGCTTTTGCTCGTCGCACAGCGCGATGCAGGCATCGAAGATCCATCTTCCGATGATCTGTTTGATGTCGGTACGGTTGCGCGTATCGTCCAGTCTTTGAAGCTGCCTGACGGTACTTTCAAAGTCCTGGTAGAGGGTATTCGCCGTGTCCGAGTTACTCAGTACAAAGAAGACGAGCAAATTTTTGCTGAGGTGGAAGACATTCCTCAGGATAGAATTTCCCAGCGCACTTTTGAGCCGCTGCGCAGGACGATCCTGACAGCCTTTACCGAATACCAAAAGAACAATAAGAGAATTACGAACGATCAGCTGAATCGGATTTCTTCATTAACCGATCCGGAACAGCTCATCACATCCATTGCCCAGTTGCTGGTTCTTTCTCCTTCCCGTAAGCAGGATCTGCTTGCAACGGTTGGAACAAAGGAACGTCTTGAACTTCTTTTGACATGCTCGAGGAAGAAGTTGACATTCAGCAGACGGAAAAGCGTATTCGCGGCCGTGTGAAGAAGGCAATGGAAAAGAACCAGCGCGACTATTACCTCAATGAACAGGTAAAAGCCATTCAGAAAGAATTGGGCGATACCGACGAAGAATTTGAGGAAATCGAGCGCAAGATTAAAGCTGCCAAGATGAGTCCCGAAGGCGAGGAAAAGGCCCTCGGCGAACTCAAGAAGCTCCGTATGCAGGGTCAGAACAGCGCGGAAGCCAATCTGATTCGAAATTACATTGACACGCTGATTTCTCTGCCGTGGAGCAAGAGAACTCGTGTCAACACGAATCTCATCAAGGCAGACGCCGTTTTGGAAGAAGACCATTACGGTCTTGAGAAGGTGAAGGAACGCATTCTTGAATACTTAGCGGTTCAAAGCCGAGTCAAGAATGTGAAATCTCCGATCCTCTGCTTAGTCGGACCTCCTGGAGTCGGTAAGACATCTTTGGGCCAGTCTATCGCCCGCGCAACCGGACGTAAGTTTGTGCGTTTGGCTTTAGGCGGCGTAAGAGATGAAAGCGAAATCCGAGGTCACAGAAGAACCTATATCGGTTCCATGCCGGGTCGAATTCTCCAGAGTCTTACTAAGGCGGAAACCAATAATCCGCTTTTCTTGCTCGACGAAGTCGATAAGATGGGTATGGACTACAGAGGCGACCCAGCGGCGCGCTCTTGGAAGTGCTGGATCCTGAACAGAACAACACTTTCCAGGATCACTATGTAGAAGTGGATTTCGATCTGTCACATGTGATGTTCATTGCGACTAGCAACTCCATGAACATTCCGGCTCCGCTGCTTGACCGTATGGAAGTGATACATCTTTCCGGTTACACGGAGGATGAAAAGCTCCACATAGCTCAGAGACATCTGATCCCGAAACAGATGAAACTGAACGGTGTGAAGCCGGGCGAACTCGAGATCGAAGACTCTGCGATTGTTGACATCGTTCGCTACTACACCCGCGAAGCAGGTGTCCGCAGCCTAGAGCGCGAGATCAATAAGATCTGCCGTAAAACGGTCCGTGACATCCTTCTGAAGAAGACCAAAGGAAGGTGGTCGCCAACTCCGACAATCTTGACTACTTCCTCGGTGTCCGTCGCTACAACTTCGGTGTCATGCACAAGGGAGATCAAGTCGGCCAAGTCACAGGTCTTGCTTGGACGGAAGTCGGCGGCGATCTGCTTACGATCGAAGTCGCAACAATGCCGGTAAAGGCCAAATAACACGTACCGGTTCTTTGGGCGATGTGATGAAAGAATCTGTAGAAGCTGCACGTACAGTGGTTCGTTCGAGGGCTTCTCGTTTGGGCATTACCTACAAGCAAATCTCTGAGACGGATATTCATGTCCATTTCCCGGAAGGAGCTGTGCCTAAAGACGGTCCGAGTGCGGGTTCCGCTATCACGCTGGGCTTGGTTTCCGCTCTGACGGGTATTCCTGTCAAGGCTGAAGTGGCTATGACTGGTGAGATTACGCTGAGAGGCGAAGTTCTTCCGATCGGCGGTTTGAAAGAAAGCTTTGGCGGCGCTTCGAGGCGGTATCAAAGAAGTGCTAATACCGGAAGAAAACGTGAAGGATTTGGAGGAAGTACCTGAAAACGTCAAGGAAGGATTGGTGATTCGTCCTGTCCGCACCATTGACGAAGTGTTCCAGTACGGTTTATCCAAGCAGCCTGAAGCGTTACCTCAGACAATTGAGCAGCCTATCACTGCGAAACAGCAGATTGAAGTGGGAACTTCAGCTACGGGATCGACTGCGCGCAACTAAGATCAACTGGTTTAAGAGGAGGGCTTCGGCCCTCTTATTTTACCCAGACTCAAACCGATTGAATTTATGTAACAAATTTCGACCGACTCAAGCTCTGTTCAGGTAGTCAATTTCAAAATCATTTGTTGGTTTTGGAACTTAAAAGGATGGGTTTGAAACTTGTAAAATATGGGGGCAAATTCAATAAAACAGACTCATAGTTAATCAACAACCTCAGGCCAGATAAGAAAATTTGCCTCACAAATGGGAAGAATTGCCTAGAAAACCTTTAATTTGCCCACAAATACTGCTATGATTAACGAATCAGAGTTTATTTACCCTTATCTCTCTCGGAGAATGATGAATAAAGCAGATCTCATAGAAGCCGTCGCAATTAAATGCGACATTTCCAAACTTGCAACAGCGCGCTGTTGATGCGATGATCGACACAATTACGAATGCATTGCAGAACGGCAAAGAAGTCCAATTACTCGGCTTTGGTACTTTTCTGTTGTCGAGCGTGCACTCGCAAAGGCCGCAATCTTCGGACAAATAAATCAATTGATATTCCGGCCCGTAAAGTTCCGAAGTTTGTTGCTGGCAAAATTTAAAAGATGTAGTAGAATAGAATCTTTCGTGATTGAGACAGCGAGATCTTAATAACGAAGGATGCTTAGCTCAGTTGGTAGAGCGGCGCCCTTACAAGGCGTAGGTCGGGAGTTCGAGACTCTCAGCATCCACCAAGGAGTGGTAGTTCAGTTGGTTAGAATACCGGCCTGTCACGCCGGGGTCGCGGGTTCGAGTCCCGTCCACTCCGCCAAGATTCCAGCCCTGTGAGGTTCTTTCACGGGGCTTTTCTTTTAGTCGAAGCGTTTTAACTTCCATTCTGAAATATTGCAAAATTTAGAGCCTCTAGCAGAGGCCGGCCTCTGAACCAAATCGGCCTCTCTAGAATTCTGTTTCTTCTTCGTCTTCGTAATCCTGTTCCTTTTCCGGCTCTGCGTCGGGAACCGGAACTCGAGAGCTTCAAATAACTTCCTTCTTTTCCGGCGATCTCTCGAAGTAATAACCTCCGCAGAATCTGGCCTGCATCACATTATTCAAAGAGTCAAGAACTCTGCAGTCTCCGTCATAAACCATCGGCAGTGTGCTGTTCTTTTGCACTCTTCACTATATTTTCTCAATCTCGTTCTGACGATCATTGCAATAGGGTCGCCAAGAACTGCACAAATGTTTTGCCGGTTAATGACTCGTTATCAGAGACTCGGTTTCGAGAGCAGCGAGATTTGAGCGTTTTAAACGTATCTTCAACGATCCAGCGTTCCTGGTAAGCACACCAAGCTTTTCCGGCATCGGATATTTCGTCACTCACGAGCACCCTATAACCTTTGTAGCGGAGCTTTTGGTCTACTTTTATTGTCGACGGTGTAGCTGACGGCGTTGTCTTGCTCATGTTTTCAAAGACTTCTTCCAATAGAGTTTGTTCGTTTTCATCGAGGCGCCTTACCGTTGGCTATCTTTTCCTGTACGCGATCGATTCTCTCGAACAGTCCTTGTCTGGCGTTCTCAGCAATTTGTCGATCGAAGTAGATGTGCCAGTAAAGCTCCGCAGTTTCCTGTGTCTTTCTTGTGGATCTCTGGTTTTACAGGACTAGGCTCGTAAATCCAGTTGATTTTCTTTGTCACCTGGAAGACCTGGGTATACCAATCCCTTCGGTTTAGGTCCTGGAGATTGAGTCTTTCTTCATCAATGAGTTCCTGGGTAAGACTGCCTGACACCCGCATTTCATGTTGAACAGAAATCCGACTTTATTTCTCAGGCAGTCATTGATATTTCTTGTGCCGCTGTAGCCGCGGTCAGACACAAGGACGACATTTTGGATGCCTAGTCGGGAGTTATCAGCGATAACTCGTCTGACAGTTTGTACATCCGGAACGTTTCCATCGTAGGTTCGATAGAAGATGGGCAGCCCGCTTTTGGACTCAACCAACATCAGCAGATTAATTGAGGAAGGTTGTCCTCGTCTTTATTCCTGCCTCTTTCTACGTTTGGCAGTTTATTAGCGTAGCTGGAAATGGAAGTCGAGTCTAAAGCCAATGTCAGCTTGTCATCATCTCCAACCTCTCTCTTCTGTTCTATTAAGCCTTCCTGTAGAGCTGAGAAGTACTTTTCTATCTGTTGCTTTTGATTTTCCTAAAAATCCTGCCTATTGAAGATGGATGCAAAGGCGCTCCCCACGGCAGACGGGTTGCTTCGGCAAAGGTCGGATACCTAGAAATAGTGTTGTCTTGATTAAGGATGATGAAGTACGCAATCGATAAAACTTTTAGATAGTCCCGGCGCTGAGGAAAGGCTGTTTTGAGAGCTTCTCCAATGGGAGATTGAACAACGAGCTGATCCAGTGCCCAGGTAGCTCCCGCGTGCAGTTGTTTGACTTCCATTGCCTGAGAAAGCGTAAAGCCGCCTTCGTTCATGGGAGTAAAGACATAATCTTTACCTTTGCGTTCACAGATAAAGTCCCTCAATTCCGGGCGCTCAGCTAAAAATGGTCATCCCATCGGATTCTTCCCTCTTTCTCGCCTGAGGTGACAGTGCCGACTTTCTTGAAGCTGGCGCGGTAACTTCTCTTTTCTCCGGGTCCCATTTGTTCTTGTAGGTGTAAACATAGAAAGCCGAAGGACTCTTTTAATGATGAGCGGCGGAAGTTTGGGCGTTTTCATGATTAAAATAGATTATCTAATTAGATAATCTAGTATAACATAAAAATCCTTCTATTCCACTGAAATAAAAGGATTTAGTATGATTTTAAACTTTTGGTTCTCTAGTTTTGCAATTTTTCAGTTCCATTAAAACATTTAAAATCAAATAGATAACATTAAAAATAGATTTCTCTAGGTTAGAAATTCAAAATTGACTTATCTATAGAAGGCTTACAAAGAAAACATTTTTCAATCTGTCTTATTTGTCATTTTTGTTGACTTTTATTCAAGAAGATAGTTAAAAATTGTACGTACAAAACTGATATAAGTTTAGCTTGCTTCATTTTTCCGCGCTTTTTCGTCTTAAAGACACCTATAATTCGCCGCTCTTGAATGCTTCTTTCGGCTCACCTTTTGTCTGTGGTGAGAACTAAAGAATGTAAGAAATAACGAAAAAGGATCTCATGAAGCACCCAAGAAAGATAATAAAAGCGCAAACCGCAAACGCCGTACTTCTTTCATTATTCACGGCTTTTTCTCCGTCCCAAGTTTTGGTTCAAGCTTTGCATCAACCGATGCAAACGAATATTTATTTAAGGAGTATGTTCCTAATCATAAGCGGATTCATTCTGCCCCGATAGAGCATGTATTGAGAAAAGAACTTGAGGATTTTGTTGGCAAAGGAGACTACGTGTTCTTTTCCCAAGAAACTGAAATAACTTGGAATGTTTGGACCGAAGGCAACATCCTCGGCAATTCTGTCGCAACTCACGGTAAAAATTTAATTTTCAAAGCGGACAAGGGCAGTTTTGTTCTCACACCTGAGTCTGTTTCAGTAAAAGGTTTTGGTTCAGCAGTCCAGGTTGGATATCAAGACAGCGTCCATATTTCGGCGGGAGAAGATTATCCTCAATAAACCGCAGCCCGGGGTTCTGGATGGCCACAAAGATCCGTACTCAATTACGTTGGGAGGGGCTTCCGCCTTCTGGAGGCCAAAGAAATCATCCTCTACGGCTCAATCGGGTGGATGGGCGCTGGAAGCAAAGCTGAGCTGAAAGCTTCAGAAAGTGTTCAGATTTTGACTGAAAAGGAGAAACACTCAGGTCTTTTCCTTTATGGATCTTTGATGGCGCTCTGATCATTGATGCTCCAACCGTAATGATCAATCGCGATATTCTTGTTTCTAACTTGGACGAAGGTTACGAAACTTACGTTCATATCGGTCTTGATGAGAGGAAAGAATTAAAACAAGAGACGTTCTATTCGGCGGAGAAATAACAGTCCGCGCTCAAAGTACACTCAAAGCAAAGTCATCCGATTCAATGATTTTGATAAGGCTTTGCTGATAGACGGAAGCGGAAAAGTTGAAATTGAAAGCCGGAATATCGCCTTAAAAATTGAATTTTCAACAGACTGGCGGGTCTGCGTCTTTTACTGTTCTCCCCGAAGGAAGCCTAAAATTTGCTGATGCAGTCTCGGTTATTAATGGTGCGAGGCTGGATATTACTTTAGGCGAGAGAAGTGTCTTAAACGGTGCTGTCTTTACGGATTTTCAAGAGGGAAAGGGAGGTTCATATATTTCTTTGGGCGCCGGCAGCATTTGGCAAAACGCGATGCGTTCCAACGTCACAGAGCTGACCGTATCGGAAGGTGCGGTTATAGAAGTTGGAAGCGACAAAGGCCTTCGTCCTCTGGAAATTCAAAGCCTCAAGGGAACGGGGGCGGCGTTCTATCTTCCGGGAGGAAGGGCTGGAAGTATCCGTCAGAGTGGAGACGCAGAGGGCGTTCACTCTGTTTATCTAGGAACCAGCGGTGCGAGCCTTACGGAGACGAAGTTAGTCCATCATGTTTTTAGTTTTGATGACGCTCTGCCCAGTGCTAACAGGTCCGAATTTGTTTTGGGCAATGGCGGCTTGGTAGAAGCCGGACCCTTTCAATATAAGCTGGATATCCAGCCGGTTGAGTATGAAGATCAAAGAGTTTGGTTAATTACTTCCGAAAAAGAAGAAAAACCCATTTTTCCTGTCTTTCCTCCGAATGATTCGACTGTACCTCCGCTCGATCCGGGTGAAACTCCTTCGATTCCGGCGCCCGCTCCCGAAGTACCTGAAGTCGGCTTGTCTCGTTCGGGTAAAACCGTGCTTTCTGTTGTTGGTTCGGGTGCCGCTGTCGTTCAATACCTCAGTTCGCTGGCGGACCTTCAGGAAAGAACGGGTGAGTTAAGAAGAGGCGCATCTGACGGAGCTTATGTTTTAGGCAGATACGAGAAGGGACGTTTTGCTTCCTATTCATCCGTTGGCAGCAGACTGAGATATTCGACCGTTTCTTTTGGTACCGATAAAAAAATCGATCAGAATTGGATTATCGGCGCCCAACTTGGCATGACTGACGGGAACATTAGGGTCGAGGGAGACGCGGGGAAGACAGACATTCATTCTTTTGGCGGTAAGGCCTATCTGACGTGGTTTAAGGAGGATGCCTACGTTGATACAGTGCTGACCTTTAACCGCCACAAGCAGAAAATGCGAGCCAACTTAATGGAAGGAACCACTGCGCACGCTGCCTATCATAACTTTGGATTTGGCATCTCTTCTGAAGGCGGAATTCGATTCAATTTTTTGGAGAATGCAAATGGTTCGGCGTGGTTTATCGAGCCTCAGGCGCAACTCTCCTACTATAGATTGCTTGGAGAAGACTTTTCTTTTTCGCATGGTATGAAAGTTAAGGTTAATTCCTCCGACAGTCTGAATATGAGGGTCGGGTTGGCGGCAGGTCGTGCCTTTAACAGCCCTGACGGTCAGAGGACAGGCAGCTTATTTGTCAAAGCCGGAGTCAACCATGATTTCCTAGGCAAAACTAAGATTCGTATGAACGAATTTGATTTTAAAACCCGCTCGTTAGGCACTCGGTTTTATTTCGGGGTTGGAGGAGAGTATGCTTTCGGGAACCAATGGAAAGCGTTTGCTCAGATCGGCGGAGAACATGGCAATCGCCTGAATGTGGATTTTTCCTGTAAGGCAGGCATCAAGTACACTTTCTAAAAAGAAAACCCGAGCCACAAGTTCGGCTCGGGTGGTCAGAAAAATACTTTTTAATTCACCGGCGGCAGATCAACGGATAGGCGATCAAATTCTTTAAGCCATTCTTTTTTCCAAATGGCTTTTTGTTCGTCTGTTACCCACGCTGCTTCAATGCTGTTTTCAAGCATTTTGCGCAGCTGCGGTAACGTGAAATCCAGCCAATTATGCATCAGAAGCCATGACTCTGAAATAGAAATATGATGCATCGTCGGGTCATCACTATTGGGAAACACTTTGAGTCCCAGTTCAACCATTTTGCGAACCGGATGCTTGATCGCCCACTCTTCATCCGACAATGTTCTTAAGTAGTAAGAATTTGTCGGGACGACGGCAAAGTGCATGTCGGAAGCTTTTGCTTCCTTGATGAGCTCCGGATTGTCGATAATCGTGTAGCCGTGGTCAATTCGATCGGCTCCAAGAAGTTTCATGGCGGTCTCAACGTTTCTCCAATGCTCACCGAATTCTCCGGCATGAATGGTGATTTTGAAACCTGCCTCTTTGGCCATCTTGAAAGCTTTCCAGAAGTTTTCCGGTTCGTGATTGGTTTCTCGATAATCGATTCCGAGTCCGATCGTGTAATCATCAGGATGTTTAGTCATTTCTTCAACGAGTTCAACGGCCGCTTCCGGAGTGTCCTCGCGGTCGATGGAAGGAATAGAACGAGCCGTGACACCATAACGCTGCATGCCTTGTCTGATACCTTCGTTAATAGCTTGGCGGGCTTCATCATAGGTCATGAAATGTTTTAAGCCCGTCCAGTTCCAGTAGAACTCAATATATTTAACACCCTGACTCGCTACTCTTTGGATATGTTTCAGCGTAATTCGAGTTAAAAAAGAGGGCTTGGAAAGGACTTTGCTCTCCAAGCACCTGAAAATTCTTAAAACACCGACCGGCTTATCACCTCTCGTATAGAAATTGTTGATCTCTTCTTGGCTGACATCCGCCCCGGATTCAGCGACAAGCTCTTCAAAAGTTTCCTTACTGGTAGTACCTAATAAATGGCAATGCAATTCGAGCTTGGGGAAAGTTTTGAAAAAGTTAAGCCATTCTTCGGGAAGCTGCTTTGAGAAAGGAGAATCCGGAACAAAGCCGGGATTATCAGAACGCATATGGCCCCTCTTTTTTGGATTTGAGTCTCGTTAAATATACAACTGAATGCTTCCAAAGCTTATGGATAAGTATCAGTTCGTTACAAAGAATGAATTAATAAGGCAAAACCCTAGTTCTAAAAATCAAAAGTCTCTCATAAAGAAAGGGATCGTTAAAATTTGATCATATTTTAAAAACGAAATCACCGCATCCCACGGAGAGTTCAAATGGTCGACAGCATCCTTGCCGTTATCGTTCTCATCCTTGCAGGCTGGGCAATCGCAAAAAACTACGACGCTAAAGTTGTTTTGTTTATTGCAGCCCTTGTTCTTCTTTACTCGGGACTTCTTTTAGGACACAACGTTCTAGGAGCAAAAGCAAGTACCGGCTTATCTTGGGTGGACCCCTTCAAGGTTATTAAAGATCAGTTCGTGCGTCAGTACGGTAATGCGGGCTTAATCATCTTGACGCTCTTCGGGTTCGCGGCCTATATGTCGCATATAGGGGCAAACGATATGGTCATCAAGGTGCTGACCAAGCCTCTTTCCTATGTTCGCAAACCGATTATCCTGATCCCCATGGTTTTCTGGGTCGGAACCTGCCTTCAGATTATTATCCCTAGCGCCGCCTCTCTTGCGGTCATCTTAATGGCGACGCTGTTCCCGGTTCTTCGAGCTGCCGGAATGTCGACATTAACGGCTGCGGCACTGATTGCGACCACGGCAACCATTGTTCCGACCCCGCTGGGCGGTGACAATGTGGTCGCGGCCCGGGTTCTAGGCTTTGATAATGTCGTTGACTATGTCGCGTTTCATTTGGCCCCGATAACCATACCCGCTCTGTTTGTCATGGGTATTGTTCATTATTTTTGGCAGACTTATTTGGATAAGAAAGACGCAGGAATGTTAAAAGAGCTGGATAAAGAAGCTTTTATCGAAGCCGAACGCCCTGAGAAAACACGCCGACTTGGTACTTTATTTTCCCGATCCTTCCCTTGGTTTTAGTGATTTTCTTCTGGGTGTTCTTTAGAAAGCTAAAGTCGGTCTGGTTGAAATTACGTTGTTCTCACTGATATTGGCTTTTGCCTGCGAGTTGATCAGAAAACGCAATATCAAAGCCGGCATGAAAGATCTGGGTATCTTCTTCAAAGGAATGGGAGACGGCTTCTCGAAGGTAGTCGTCCTAATCGTTGCGGCTTCTTCCATGGTGTTCGGTCTTCGTGTCATGGGTTTGATCGATGCGATTTCGAATTCCATTTCAATTTTGAAAATGCCAAAGTTGGCCTGATGCTGGCTTTCTCCGGTATTACGGGTTGATCACATTTATCAGCGGCTCAGGCAATGCTGTGTTCTACAGTTTCATTGAGCTGATTCCTCAGATTGCGCAAAAGCCGGTATTGACCCAATCATGGTTGCACTTCCGATGCAGTGCATGTCGAATTTGTTCCGCTCTATGTCTCCTGTCGCAGCGGTCATCATTATTGTTTCGGCTTCTGTGAAGGTAAATCCTCTGGTTCTCGTCAAGCGCACGTGGGTTCCTCTGATGAGCGGCGTTGTAGTGGTATTAGCGCTTTCATTCTTCAAGTACATGTGATAAAAACGGTGCGTATAAGAAACTGTCTGCACTGACTTAAGTAAGGTTTGCAGAAATTGTCATTAGAAAAGCGAAAAAGCATTTGGAGAAATTCGGCCTCTCGGATCGAATTCGAATTGCAAAGGAATCAACAGCAACTGTGGCGCTTGCGCCAAAGCATTTGACTGTGAAGAAAAGAAGATTGCTAAGACTTTGTCGTTCATGCTTCTAAGCGGACCGATTCTAGTGTTAGCAGTCGGTGACGCGCGAATCGATAACGCGAAGTTCAAACATACTTTTGCAGCCAAAGCTAAAATGATCAAGCCGGAGGAATGTGAACAAATCATCGGACATGCGCCCGGAGGCGTATGTCCTTTCGGAATCAATGAAGATGTGAAGGTTTATTTGGACGAATCTCTTAAAAGTATGGATTCCGTACTTCCGGCATGCGGGACTTCCGATACCGGCATTGAACTGACGATTCCTGAATTGGAAAAATCTTCCTGCACAGGCTGGGTCGATATAACTAAAACGCTTGATTAATTCAAAACTTCTCTCATCGGAGTTTGAAGCCACTGATCGTTCAGACCTTCTTTAACCCAGCGTCTCTCAGCTGTATCTCCCTGCAGCAGCGAGTTGCTCATGTCCATTGAGAATTCCTCAAAACATTCTTCAAGCGTCTTGCTGTGTGCGTCTGCAAGAAGTGCCCAGCTGCTGGTCGCATCTGAACCGATTTTAACGACATAATTGGTCTGAATCAGTCTGGAGAGCAGCGCATCGACAGCTTCCGGATAACTTCAATCTTATCGGCAAGTTCGATGTTGGTCATTTGAGGATTGCCGGACTCCTTAGCTAACATAAGGATTCGAAGGAGGGCAACCGCTGAGAGCAGCTCGTCTCCGCTCTTATCGAAATCCTTATAGCGTTTGGCGCGCAGCATCGGCAGCGTTGCTGTAATAGCCGCACCGGCCAGAACAAACATCCAGTTTATGTACATCCATGTCAGCATAACCGGAATCGCGGCAAAGGCACCGTATATCGTCGTGTAGGAACCGCGCATGACATAGATGCCGAAGCCCCATCGGAAGACCGTAAAACTAAGGCAATCAGAATCCCCCCGACGAGTGCGTCTCTCCAAAGAACCCGGCAGTTTGGAACGTATTTATATAGTGCAGCAAGGATAATAGATTGAAAAATTAATTGGCCGATCGGAATGAGCCACTGGGCGTAGACAGATAAGTGTCCCGACATCGCCATTCCGGTTAGGTAGGAAGAGGCTGCAAGACTGATGCCGATAGCAACGGGCCCAAGCGTGAGGAGAGCCCAGTACATCAGCACTCTCTGCCATAAACTTCTAAGTTTGAGAACTTCATAAGTCGAGTTTAAAGCTGAATCGATAGTTGCAATACAAAGCAGTGCGGATACCATCAAACCGATTAAACCGAAGGCAGTTAAACCGGCAGCTTGAGTGGCAAACTGCTTGATGTAGCCTAAGATCTGATCACTGTATTGTTCAGGCAGCAGGGTTGAAAAAATAAACTGCTCAAAGGCTTCGCGATAAGGAGCGAACAGCGGAAAGGCAGAAAAAGCCGCCATGATGACAGCTAAAGCAGGAACAATGGAAAGAAGAGTCGTTAGCGTCAGCGAGGATGCGACCTGTTTCAAAGAGGCTTTGTCGATACGTTCCATCACGAACATACCGAAATTCCACATTCTTTCTAAATTGGCATGTTTGGTGACAAACGCCGGGACTCTACGACTCATATTTTTCCTTTAGCACTCGACGACGCAGACGGCTAAGCCGCCGAGACTGGTTTCCTTATATTTATTTGCCATGTCCTTGCCGGTCTGCATCATGGTTTCGATTACCTGATCCAGACTGACATAATGGGAGCCGTCTCCCATCATGGCCAAACGGACGGAGTTGACCGCTTTGACAGCGGCAATACCGTTGCGTTCGATGCAAGGAATTTGTACCTGTCCTCTGACGGGATCACAGGTTAGGCCCAAATGGTGTTCCATACCGATTTCGGCGGCGTTTTCAATTTGTTCATTGGTCGCTCCGAGTGCGCGGCTAATCCGGCCGCTGCCATAGAACAAGCCACGCCGACTTCGCCCTGACAGCCGACTTCTGCTCCGGAAATAGATGCGTTCTTTTGTAGAGCGCACCGATGGCGCCGGCGACTAAAAGGAACGTGCGAATACCTTCTTTATTTGCCTGCGGGATGAACTGGCGATAATAGTTAATGACGGCGGGAATGACGCCGGCTGCTCCGTTCGTTGGAGCAGTAACAACTCGGCCGCCCGCGCATTTTCTTCACTCACGGCAAAAGCGTAAGCATTGATCCAGTCAATCACTTGAAGGGGATCGTCAGCGACTTTCAACGGGCTGTTGAGGAGCTTTTCGTAAAGTTCGTTGGCACGGCGTTTTACCTTCAGAGGGCCGGGCAAACATCCTTTAGCGTTCAACCCGCGGTCGATACACATGCTCATTACAGACCAAATATGATCTAAGGTATCGTCGATCACTTCATGGCTGCGGATGACTTCTTCATTGGCCCGAATCACGGCTTCCATACTCAGTCCGTTTTTACGGCATTGTTTCATGAGTTCATTGGCCGTGGAGAAAGGATAGGGCAGTGCTTTTTTATCTTCTTCCGTCGCAGGGAGGGCGCGGGGCTCCTGTTTGAGCTTGGCTTCTTCTTCCGTTTCGATAAAGCCGCCTCCGACAGAATAATATTTTCGAGAAAAGAGCTCGCTGCCTTTGGCATCAAAGGCCGAAATGATCAGCGTGTTGGTATGGTAGGAATCCAGGACAGAAGGTTCAAAAGTGAGGTCTTTGCTGTAGGTGAAAGAAATCGGCTTGCAGCTGTCGAGAAGCAAACGATTTTTGTCTTTGATGTCTTTGATCCAGTCGGGAATTGAGTCAACGTCGATTACGGAAGGACTTTTACCCATTAAGCCAAGCAGAACTGCACTGTCAGTGGCGTGTCCGATACCTGTTGCAGCCAGCGACCCCATTAGTTTTACTTTGATTCCTTCAACTTCGGGGAAGAGATGCTGACTTCTCAGGAGGGAAATAAAGTTGCGCCCTGCACGCATCGGCCCCACGGTATGGGAAGATGAGGGACCGATACCGATACGGTACATGTCAAAAACAGAAATGTTCATATAGCCTTCGAGAGTATTTCTAAATATTGCACGATGGATAACCGAGCGGAATACAAAACTGCCTCAAATCGGTTATTCTTTTGGTGCATGCATTCTAAAGTTTTTAGCTCTCGGAAGGAACTGATTTTTCATGGAAATCAAAGCGTTGTTAGTAGCTTCTGTCTTAGCTGGTCAGTTCGCTTTGTGTTATGCCTCTTCGGACGGAGATCTCATTGAAGGCATTATTCCGGAGCCGGACAGTATTTCAGTGACGTCCGTGGTTATAGAGCCCTTCCATCCTGACTTTGAAAAGCACTCCGCCGGTTTAACTGCCGGTAAGACTCCGGTTTGCCTGAAGATCACAAGAGTTCGAGAGGCCGACGGCTTGTCTTGGGTAACGCAGACAACCGTCAACCCCCTTTTCACAGAAGAGGCTTGCCGGAGAGCGTCAACAGAGACGCCTAGCGGCCGAGAGCATTTGTTCCATCAGGACTGATGAGTGCGATTAGTCGGAGTGCCGTGGGTTTCAGTGGTGAAAACTGCAGCAAAGCACTCTAAGCCGAGCGCGACCACGCACACGGCAAAAGACGTCACTTGAATATTTCCTAAACTCACGATCGGAGAAACAATCCTCCGAGCAAAACCGATACTTCCGATGATGGCCGAAGCCGCTCCGGCATATTTGCGCCCCAAATTCATGGCAGTGGCTGTAGCGCCGGTAAATATAAAGCCTAGGCAAAAAACCATTAGAAGAACGGAGCCTTCATAGGTGTAAAGATCTTTGGTCGTTAATCCGAAGACTAAACCTAAAACTGCGGCAATCAAACTTCCCGCCGTTCCGAAGTACGTGGCTTTAGCCGTTGTGGAAAAACGGACGGCAAGAAAAGCGCCGGCACCGATGGCAATGGCATTGAGGGCGAAGAGAAGCGAAAAATGGAACTGGGAGAGTCCGAATTCGTTCTGCAAAATAAAAGGCGTAGAGGAGATATAGGCGAAAAGGCTCCCATACTTAATCCGAACACAGTTGTGAAAGCGGCAAAATTCGGTACTTTGCACACCAAAATAAAACCTTCAAACGAACGAAGGAAAGAGCCTTGTTCACGAGCATCTTTAGGAAGCGTTTCTTTAACCGGAATCACCATTGCTGTAATGACAACACCGATTCCTAAAAGTATGTAAAAATACCACGCCATCCAATAAGATTTGCTACGGATCCTCCTATCACAGGGCAGCTACCGGTGCGATTCCGTTTACTGCACCGACAATGGCAATGATCTTGGCAAGTTCTTTACCTGAATATAAATCCGTTGGGGCAGAGCGCGAGTAAACAATAGCGCCGGCGCCCCTAAACCTTGAAGAAGACGCGCGATGTTGAAAGTATCGATGTTTTGGGATAAGCAGCAAAAAGGGTGCTGACGATGTAAAGGAGAAGGAAAATATAAGACCGGTTTGCGACCGTATTTATCGCTTAAGGGGCCGAATATAACTTGACCGAAAGCGAGTCCGACCATGCAGAAGGTCAGACCTAATTGGACCGAAGAAACCGAAGCAGAGAATACTTTTGTCATTTCCGGCATTGCCGGAAGGTACATATCTATGACAAACGGACCGAAGGCCGAGAGCATTCCTAAGACAATAATTAGGTAAACAGAATACATGCAAATTTTCAATGAAAGTCAGGCTGAAAGTTTAAGAGCTTTAGCTCTCTACTTTTCTCTTTCAACTCGAGCTCAAAGGTAAAATATTTCTCTTTACTTGAAGATAAAATGTGAGCAATTCATGAGTGAATTCGATTGATTGGTGGTCTTTTACATAGCTCAAACGAAAGTTGATAAATAAGTCGAGAATGTATATACAGAAACACCTCGCGATTTGCGAGGTGCTTCGAGAGATCAAAGAAGTCCTTAGACGATGGTCAGGGCCAAAACGACGACACCGACAATCAAAGGAATCGCCGTGCGTTTTACCAATTGGATCGGGGTACCATAGCCAAACCGGAAAGCACAATGACAACACCGGCAATGGGGACATCGTACGGCCCATCTGGCCTGAGATAAGGGCCATTGCGCCGAGGTTTGGAATCGGCATACCAAAAGAGGCGGCATGCGGGGTGACTGCTTCATTGAAGGCAAAAGTTGCTGCATCGCCGGAACCGGTAATGGCTGCCATGATGAACGGACCGAAAGACCCGCCCCAGCGGGCGATCTCGTTGAGCTCTTTAAAACTTCGACGAAGGCATCGATTAACCCGGTGGCTTTTAAACCTGCGGCAAAAACACCGGCTGTGATGATGATACCCATGACGGAGCCGTAGCCTTCGCCCATACCTTTGAAGAAGTCCTTGGTGAACTGCTGAGGATTCACCCAAGAAACAATCAATGCGAAAATGGCACCGATGACCATGGCCTGGGCCACGCCCATCTTTATGACCGGAACGTAAGAGTTACCGAGCAGAAGAATGACGAGAGGGACCAAAGGTGCAATGGCTTTGAGCGGATTGATGCGTTCAATGCCGCCGCTGTGGTCTGCTGAGGTGTAGTAGTCTTCAAGTTCTTTAGCAGTTGGTTTGTTGTCTCTGAGAATCAGACAGACGATTGTCAGGCCGACAGCCCCGATTAAGACCATTGCTATGGAGTAGGGTGTGTGCAGGCTGATGAGGTCCATCATGTCCATATTGGCAATTTTGGCAACAACACTGTTGTGGCTTGTTCCCGGAGAAATGTTGGAGCCGAAAGTGCCCATCAGGACAGCGGCGCCGGCAGCGGCCGGACGGATGCCTGCGCGGATCATCACTGGGATGAAGGTTGCACCCACAGCGGCACAGCCAGCGGATGCAGACGGAATGGCAACGTTGATGAAGCTTGTGATGATGGTGGTGGCGGGATTAGAAGAATGCCCAGTTTATTGAGGGGGGCGGCTAAGAATTTGACTAAATTTTTATCGCATCCTGTGGTCGTTACTACATAGGCAAAACCCATGGACGAGCAGATCGCCATGATGAGCGAAGCGTTTGCCATGCTTTTAGCAAATTGATCAAGCGCTGCCATCGGTTTCATGGCAATGCAGCAGAGGAAAAGGCCGGCGGTAAACAGCACCAAGCGTGTTTCATAACGCTTAATCAGGCAGTAAACCGTGACCAGGATTACGGCAATCGCAATCCAGGCGGTTAGAGTCATAAAAATACCTTTTGAGATAAATAAAGAAGGCCGCAAGGCCGCTTAAGGTCGTTATTATAAGTGTTACTGCTTACTCGTTGTTACTTAATACTTTCGGAGGCGCATTGCTGCTGACGAATTTTCTGTCTGACAGGCAAAACCGCTCAGAAAAAGATTGGTTTATTCTGTTCCTTTTTGAATAAACACTAAAAATAAAATGAACGATTGGCTGACTAGAGTCTCTGCCGCCAGCGGTATCCCTTCCGAAATTTTTATCCTTGGCTTCATGGCATTTTTTCTGCTGATTTTCTTAGCGATTGGCATTATTTACTGTCTGATCAGATTAAGAAGCATCAGTGCCAATACGCTTCAGACGATTGCACAAGCTCGTATGGCTTGGCGCGAAGATTTAGGTGCCGCGGTGACTCAGAGTAAAGATCTGATTGCTGATCGGATGAAGCCGAATTTCATCGAGACGGAACGCACGCTGGAACGCTCCTTTCAGGAGGTTTCGGCCGGAATCCGAAGCGAAACCTTTGCAAGTCTCAAAGCTGTGCAGGACACGCTTAACCAGTCTCTGACCCGCAATGATGAACAGATCAGTTCCGTGAACAAGCGATTTGAGGAGCTTTCCAAAAACATTCGAGAAGAGATCGCTGAAAGCGGGAAAGTGGTTCAAAGCACATTGAATCAATCTCTGATTCGTAATGACGAGCAGATTAAGAGTCTCAATGGGCGTTTTGAAGAACTCTCTAAGACACTTCGCGGAGAAATTTTTGCAAATTTGAAAGCTGTTCAAGATACGCTGAATCAGTCGCTCACCCGTAATGACGAACAGATTCGCGGCGTAAACCAGCGCTTCGAGACGCTGTCTTCGACGTTAAATACTTCGCTTAATGAACTGCGCAAACAGATCGATGACGATTTGAAGGCACTCAATAAAGATAATGAGGCTAAGTTAGAGAAGATTCGAGAGACCGTGGAGGAAAAGCTTCAAAACACGCTGACAAGCAAAGTCGGAGAAAGCTTCTCGCAGGTGACGCAGCAGTTAAACCGTGTTTATGAAGGCTTAGGTCAAATGAAAGAGCTCGCCGAAGAAGTCGGCGGCCTTAAGCGCGTCTTCGTCAACGTCAAGAGCAGAGGCATGCTCGGTGAAGTCCAACTTGAAGCGCTGCTGAGAGAATATTTCACGGAAAGCCAGTACGTTAAAAATGTTCATCCGGTTCCGTCAAAGCCGAAGATGGTGGTTGAATTCGCCGTCAAACTTCCGGGCCTAAACGGAAGAACCTGCTTGCTGCCGATTGATGCGAAGTTCCCGGTTGAGGACTATCAGAGACTATTGCAAGCGGCAGACGAAGGCGACCGAGAAGGTGTTGCTGAAGCTCGTTCGAAATTAAGAACGCGTTTTAGAAACGAAGGGAAATCCATTGCCGAGTACATCAATGTGCCGGAGACCACAGATTTTGCCATTATGTTTATTCCGTCCGAAGGTCTTTATGCAGAGGCTTTGGCGCTCGAAGGTTTAACCAACGAGCTCTTCACTTCTTACCGTGTTTACATCATGGGTCCGTCAACGCTGGCGAGTGCTCTTTGCGCTTACCGAGCCGGCTTCCAGACGCTTGCTATTGAAAAGAAGAGCTCTGAAATCAGAAAGATCTTGTCTTCTGTGCAGACAGAGTTTGCAAAGTACGGCGAAGTCCTCAACAAACTTAAGTCTCAGGTTGAAACGGTGGCTAAAACCGTGGATATCGTCCAAACCAAAACGAGAAAAATGAATCTTCAGCTGGAAGTTGCTTCCGAGAGCGATAAGGAAGAGGATCAGCCGATGTCGCTGCCGTCTCCGGTTTCTAATCAGAGCTCACTCACATCAGAGCAGTAGAAAGCTAACTGAAAAGCCCGAATTGCATTCGGGCGCTAGAAATGAAAAGGGCCGGAAAATTTCCGGCTCAACTTCTTTAGAAAACCTCTTAGGCCTTCATTGTCTTTTCAGCGACAAAGGCAGCCAGTTCGCGTGCAGCGTCTCTGGCTCTTTCAGGCGCTGCATCAAAGATCTCAGCCATCAGACGTTCGCTGACGTACTCAGGATTGAAATCCAGATGCAGGTCATTGCCGTGCATTTCACATTTTGTGAAGGCACCGTCCGGGGAGCACTGAGAGGCAATTTCAGCGACTTTGCCTTTAGCAAGCATTGCAATCACAGGATTCTTGAAAGATAACTCAACGTGGTTGGCAGAGATATTCTTTAAGTTCAAGAAATCACGTGCTTTGTAGAGCTGTTCAATAGGGAGGGCCATTTTCTTCCTTTCTAAAAATTTTCGGATATTTTAGTTCATCAGTCCGGAGATAAGGACTGCCAGGACAAGAGCTGGGCACAGAATGCCGATGCAGACTCTGAGCACTTTTTTCCAGCCCGGATAGTTCTGAAGAGACGTCCAATGGGTATGAACCTTGTCCCATGCGAACCAAGCCGCCAGAAGGCAGGCAATAATGCCTCCGATCGGAAGCCCGAGGTTAGAGACAAAGAAATCAGCTAAATCGAATGCGGTCTTGCCGAAAATCTTGTAGTCAGCAAGAAGGCCGAAAGACAGAGCGCACGGGATGCTAAGGATCAGCATAAAGAGCAGGCAGACGGTCACGGCAGTTGCACGTTTCATATTCAGTTCCTGGACCATCCATGTAATGTCAATTTCGAGCATCGATACGGCTGAAGTTAAAGCAGCAATGATCAGACAGAAGAAAAAGACAATAGAGAACAGGTACCCGAAAGGCAGCTTGGCAAAGATCACCGGCATCGTAATGAATGTCAGGCCGGGGCCCGCGGCCCCGACCATAAATTCCTAAAAGGTCGTCTGTAGACGGCCTTTTATTTGTCTTAGTCTAAGCAATCCCAATAACGGCGGGCCTTCCGCTCTCAATGTCGTTCGTAATAGTCCGTCTTCGTCCATATTTATTTGTGTACAGCTAGATGTTCTAATGTAGTATCTAATGTACATACGACGTACGGCAATCCAAAATAGCAGAATTTTTCGGATTTTGTCACATTAGGACTTTGGAAGCCCCGCCGATATTGAACTCAGAGGGATTCGGAGGAATTTATGCGTTTAGCAGAGCGGATGACAGAAAAGCAGAAGGCTGTCACAAAGACTCGGGCCTGCGGCGGGGTTCCAGGCCTGGTTGTAAAGGTTGTAAAACTCAAAGACGGCAGCTTGGCCAAATACTTCATTCTGCGGGAATCAACCATCAATCGGATATTTACACTGGGACGCTATCCGCAGATGTCGCTCGCAGACGCCTTTAAAAAAGCCGCTGACTGGAAAGTAAAGATTCGGCAGGGCATTGACCCGTCTGAAGAAGAAAAAGCGCTCAAGGCCTCATTACGGAGGAAATCCGCTCCATCCGACGATCGTCTGACCTTTGAGCAATTGATTTATCAATGGATTGAATTTAATGAGGCACGCGGCCGCTGGAATAATCCAAGCAAACCGAAGAAAGAAGTTTGGAAAGGTTTCTTTAGGAATCACATCCCTGATTCCATCAGGATGTGCCCAGTCGAAGAATTGAAGCCAGAGATGTTTGCGGCCGCTCTGGGCGAGAAGTGGCGAACGATGATCGATACTCCGGAAAGAATTTTGTCTGACGCTCGCCAGGCGATTGACTGGGCAATCCGCTCGGAGTTCGTCCCTCCTATGCTGAATCCCGCACAGGTCAAAGATGGGAAGTTGGGAGACTTGCTGCCATTGGTGAGAGCTGAAGGCGGCCATGAACCGGCGCTCCCTCCGAAAAGAATGCCGCTTTTCTTTGCCGAGCTTATGAAACTTGTCCCGGTTAGCCAGACAGCTCGGTGCTTGGCCTTTGCGATTCTTACTGCCGCCCGGAACTCAACAGCTCGGGAGGCGACCTGGGAGAGATCAAGGAGACAGAAGGGCAGTGGTTCCATGTCATTCCGCGAGAGCGTATGAAAGTCAAAGGGGAGAAAATTCCTTTTGACAGAAAGACTCCGCTCAGTCCTCAGGCACTTGAGTTATTAAAAACAGCACCTCGTATTGGAATGAGCGACGAGGCTTTTATTTTCCCAAATATCAACAAGGGAAAGAATTCTCCGTTCACAAGAGATTCTGTCAGCGCCCTGATTAAGCGCATGCACGATAAACAAAAAAAAATAGATGGGATTGGATGGATTGATCCGGATCAAATGCATTTGAAAACCGGCAAACCGAGGATTGTCACTCTGCACGGCTGCGCCCGGGCAACTTTTAATACCTGGGCTAAAGATGCGTCCGGATATGGCCATCCGGCATTTGCAAAGGACTTGAGAGAAAGCTGTCTCGACCATCGCAATGAATCGTATCAATGCGCCTATGACCGAGAGCAGGCTTTAGGGGATATGAGAGAAGTTTTTGATGCCTGGGGAGCGTTCTGCTTCAGCCAGATCAAATAAAAAATAATGGGGCGGAATTCCGCCCCGAGTGGTTTCATTTATACCGTCGCCTCCTTTTCGCTTCCTAGCGTTTTCGACCAAGCGACAACGTCCACACGCCGCCACCTAGAGCATCTTGTAGTGAGCCTAATCGGTTCCGGGAATCTTCCTACTTTAACCAGCGCCCACACTGTAGAGACTCCGATATTCAATAATTCCGCGACCTGTTTCACGTCAAGGAGGAGCACGCCGAGATCGCTGCTATCCGATTTACGTTTTCTCATTTTTTCATTCCTCCTTCAATTCTTCCAATTTCTCGATGCAGTTTGTCCATACAAATTTTGTCGAACTCAGCTTTATCCTCAGGTGTGATCAACATCTGGAACTGCTCGAGCATGATGTGGACATCGGCGCATTCCTCAATGACATGGTGCCAATGCTCCAGGGACGGTTTATCAAAGTAGGCGTCAAACGCTTCCTGTAATTCATCGACTTCTTCCGGCAATTTTTCGTATACCTGATGGTCATAGCCGTAGTGGTCCATGATTGCAATCAGGCACGAGTAAAACTCGACTGCGTTACTCAGATTCATTCTTTGCCTCCTCGGTATCCAGCTTCATGAACTGGTTAAAGATGTTTTGTTTGAGCGCTTTTGCCGGAGCAACGTCTGAGTTATCACGCACGTTCAGTGCGTGAGCCTTGCTCAAAAATAAATTGAGGAGGCGCATGACCAGCATAGCCTCCTCGCAGGTGAGTTCAATTTTTTGCATGATTGAATTTTTCAAAAAATCGACACATCTTTTAGGTGTGTCGATGGCGTGTACATAATTATTTAACTCGATTTTTGAGGCAACCCATCCCACGTGTTTTTTAACGGCGGATTAGACCTTGGCATGATCGCTGCTTTTACTATTTCGGTGGGAGGCTCATTATCTTCATCGTCTTTCTCGGACTGGCCAATTTCAAGAATTAAAGGTTTGTTCGGAGAGGTCGGCAAAACAAATTCCGATAGTCCGGGAAATACCTTGTCTAACCCTTCAAGCAGTTTAACTGAGGCGCTTGTGTACAGACCAGGACGCCCAGGCTTTCGGATATCGTCTGGAACGAAAATGCTTCGGTAATCCTTGATTAAATCGTTAACCATTGGCGGCTCGAACGGGATACCGCAAAAATCCTCACGAGTTGCTGTTACGTTTCCATCCCCGATAAGGACAATGGCAGAGAGAACGACTTCGAGCGGGACAACCGTTTGTCCTTTGCCTTCCAGTCCTCCAACTAATTCAACAAGCACTGCATTACTGCCGTTATAGGCGAAGATTTCCGATTTATCAAAATTGATCGTAAGACCGCCACTTGATCCGCTGCCGTCTTTCTTGATGAAGGCCGAGATTGCCTTGAGTTGTTTACCGTTAATCATTTGTTTGTCCAAATAAAAAGCCCCGCGCTCGCAGGGCTCATGGTTAATTCGCTTTATATTTCAGGTGCGCTTTTCCCTATCATTTGACGCTTCTTTTCTTGCGCTCGGCGTGCGACTTTGCATTGAGATAGAAGGAGTTTTCCCAGCCTTTCGGCGGAGTCAATTTCTAGGTCAAGATAACCCACTGGACTTGGTTTTCGACCATTAAGCACCAATGAAATTTTTACATAATCATCTTGGAACGGCCTCAAGTCCGAGTACGCATCGACCCAAACACCAATACTTTCAAGACGATTTATTCCATCGTCGGCATCGAGATCCCCATCAACGTCTAGATCTATACAGTTTGTTCCTGTCACCGTCTGTTCGGCCCGTCGCTCGATTGTTTTATTCGAGAACTTGTTCATGCAGTGGCCTCCTGAGCCTGAGGTTCTTCGATGACTTCGGCGTCCTGAATGTCCTTGAAATCGTCAACACTGACGGCGCTAATGTCGATCACGTCCTCAGGCTTAATTTCTTCTCCCGCCTCGCGTTTGGCGTCCACGTTTGTAATCTGCAACGCCTCAATCGAAACAGGCAGATATTTAAACAATCTGCGGATAACGCTCTTGAGAGCCATTGCTTCAAAATATTCGTTCCAAGTTTTTTTACTCTTGGCCTTGGCTTTAACGGCCTCAACCTCAGCTCTGCTCATAACCTCAAACTGATATCCGCCTCCCCTGAGGTTAGCGACTGCATAGACAAAAGTGATTGGTTTTTTGATGCGGTCAGCCTCGCAACTGGGGACATGGTGGATGTCAGGGCAAACCGAGCTGATAACTGAAATCATCGCCCTCATGCACTGCGAAAGCTGACAATGAAAGCACTTGCCCTGAACGACGGGCGAGATCGATCATGCCGCGGTAGCCGAGAATTAACTGGCACTGGTTACCGTAGGGGACGAGATATGCTTGACCTAAGGCAGAGCCAGGCTCTAAGCCTAATTGAGCAGACTGCATGACCGCTCCGAGGAACGAGGCAGGCGTGGTGTTGAGCAAAGCGGGTGTTTTACGAACCTCGGTGGCAGCAATGCGAGCCATGCGATCAGCACTCAAGTGCTTCGGGACTGCAATCGCGAGTTGCTTTTTGAACTGCTCGGACAATACCTGCTGAATAATGGCAGGCGCCTTGGTTTTCGGTTTTGCAACGGGTGCAGAGGGAGCGCCGACAGCGGCGGCGAGTTGGTCAGATGTAGACATAGTTAATTCCTATGAAAAAGCCCCTCGAAATGGAGGGGCTGGGGTTGATTAAAAGTTAGTTGTTGCGCTCTTGCGTCTGAAATTTTGCGCTTCTAGATCTTCATTATTTTAAAAATCCTCAATTAAACAAAAAGTTAATGTTGAAATTGAGGATTTTTTATGTTATACTAGATCATTGTTTATGGAGATCTATTAATGCCGAATCCGAAGCTTCCTCCGATTCTGATCAATAAAGCCGGTTCCGTTTATTACGTCTACACCTATAAAAACATCTGGGACAGAGAACTCAAACGAAGTAAGAGAGGTGAATCCAAAAAGATCGGAACAATCCTTGGCGGCCAGAAGGAAGGAAAAATTCGTTTTGATGAAGCTTTCCTTCAGGAACATCCTGAATTTCGGAACTATCAGGTTGAGAGAAAGGGTAAAGATTATGTCTTTACACCGATCTCAGAGGAAGGTATTACCCTCGAGCAAGCTCGTAATATAAAGAAGCTTCACGCCGGTGCTACTTGGGCTTTAGACCAAATCGTTGCCGACTCTCCCGTCGGAGAATTCTTAAAGGAGTGCTTTCCGAGGCATAAGGACTATAAAAAGATTCTTTCTCTGGCCTACTTTCTAATTCTTAACCAGAACAACAACGTCAGCTTTTATGAAAGTTTTGCCGAGACGACGAGACTGCCTTACCCGCGTGCGCTAAGTCCTTCGGCAGTAACGCGCCTCTTTCAAAGAATAGAACTTAGAGACGTGCAGCGTTATTTCTCGCTGATGCGCAGTTATCTTCAAGAAGACGAAGACAATAAGATCATCCTTGCCTTGGATTCCACCTCAATATCTTCTTATTCCACCAACCTGACCCACATTGAATACGGAAAGAACAAAGACGATGATGCGCTGCCGCAGCTAAATGTTCTCTTCTTGGTAGACCAGAAGTCCGGACTTCCGATTTTTTATCGCTTTTATGACGGGAATGTTCCTGATGTCAGCACCATTCGTCATACGATTGCCGATCAAGCGCTCTTAAACATGAAGAATGTGGTTCTGGTTGCTGACAAAGGCTATAACAGCGTAAAGAACATCAATGACTGTCTGATCAATAAAGTTGAGTTCATCTTTAATGTCCGTCTGGGGACTAAAGGCTGTCTGGCAAGAGAGCTTATCGATGAACACAGGAAAGAGTTTGCAGACCTCAACAGCGGCGACCCCTACATCAGAAAGAACATTGCCACGGCCAAGGTGAATTGGAAATATGACCCGCGGCCGGTAGATGGAAAACCGGCTTCGAACACCGCATCCGCAGAGCTGTATTACCACATGTTCTACGATCCGGTTATCTATCAGGAAGCAGCCAATAAGCTCACGGAATCGCTCCTCACGATTAAAAAGAAACTCCTCGAAGAGGAAGCCCTTACCGAACAAGAAGAAGAGCTGAAAGAAAAGTTCTTCCGAAACGATAAAGAAAAAGGCTTGATTATTGTTAACCGCCGGGTTGACGAATACTTGAAGTACAAGGGCTTCAGAGTTTTAGTTACGGACTCTGAGAAAGATCCGGTCAAAGCGTGGACCGCTTACGCAGACCGCTGGCGCGTAGAGGACGCCTTTGCAACGCTTAAGGATCGACTCGGCTGCAATAGGATCAGATGCTCCGACAACAAGGCCCTTCAAGGGAAAACCTTCGTGCAGTTCATTGCGACGGGCTTGTCTCTGATGGTCCGTTCAAGAATCCGCAGCTATATGAGAGAAAACAAAAAAGCGGGAAAACTAAACCTGGTCTACGAGAGCGATTCTAAGATCCTTCAGGTTCTGAACAACGTCATGCAAACCCGCTTTAACCATGGCTACTACTTCGACGAAGTTGCCGGTAAAAAGATTAAATACTTTGAAGCGTTGGATGTCAGAGTTCCCGGAGCCGGTCCTGAAACCCCGGAAGAGGTTCCTGAAGAACCGGAGACCGAACCGCTATTGGGTACGGATATTGAAATTTAATGAGACTGCCGGAGCTGGACTCCGGCTAGATCACTGAAAAACGCAAAATATCAGTTGCGTCAACGCCCAATGTTTGTAACAGTCAAGGTCTTTGACTGAATACCGAGGTCGTCAAGCGCATGTTCAAGCGCAACGAAATTAAAGTTGTTCACTGCGTCCCAAAGTTTGTTTGCGTCTGGTACGTCTAAAGCGAGCATGACCCGCATTGCCTGCATCAGAGGTTTTCTGAAAAGGTAGCGTTGGTAGTAGCAGAACACCTGCAGGGTCTTCAAAAAGTCCGCGTCAACAACGTATCGTTGTCTTTCAGTCTTGGCAGGCTCAGAGGCTGGTGCTTCAGGTACGCTCAAGTCAACCGTTTCAATAAAGCGCATGCAGTCCTCGAACTGCGATTGCTTTAACTCCGTGTAGCGTGGGATTTGGTAGCGCGCCTTAATTGCACGATAGATCGTCTGATAGTACACAGCCGTTTTCTTCGCGCGTCTTGCCACTGCCTGTTGGATTGCGACCTGCTGGGCGTTGGTGATGGTGTCGGTTGATGTAACGTTGCCTTGATATAGTTTCCTTTCCATCGCATCAAAGGCGTCAATATAGGCTATTTTGAACTTGAGAGCGACCTCTCCAGTAAAGCCCATCGCAAGAAGAACGAAGCCTTTTCGATCCATCGTGTAGCAGGGCTGTTGTTTGTTCTGCTCGTTCGTATATGTGGACGGCGCAAAATTGCGCTGTCCTAATTCAGGTGCAGAATCAATCAAAACGCGGATAGCTCTCAAAACATCTTTGTGCAATTTTCCAAAGAAAGAAGCTACGGCAACAGATGAAGTTACAACAGTATTGTTGATAACAGAAACGATCGGCCTTAAAGCCGTGTTTGCTTGAGTAGTCATTGACTATCTCCTTACTAACTATGTTTAATTACCCTTGTTTAGAGGGCGCCGAGTGCTAAACACCTGTAGTAAGTCAGGCGAGATTATTCCCCTTGCGGGTATTGTATTCTCTGCACGCTCGGCATAAAAAATCCCGCAATCTAACGGGGCGGATTTCTACCGCTTACTACAAGTTTGTTTAGAACTTGCAGTAAGTTTAGCGTTTTTCATGGCCGGATGTAAAGGACAAAAATAAAGCCCGCGTGTGCGAGCCTGGGAGAATTTGGCTCGGTTGATTTGGCTCAACCGAGAAAGCCTTTTCTTCGTGCACTTTGCTGTAGTGCTCGAAGCGAATATTACACAAAACCGCTCTTTTTATCAGTAGAAACCCTGCCCATTTTGTGTAGCCGGCAACCTAAAAGGCTACGCACACACGCGCATGACGCGGGTTGAGGATTCCTTGAGGTAGTCGTAATAGTCATCCAAATGGTCCTCACGGAAGGAATCTGAATCGAAACGTTTGGATGTCTGAGTCTTGTACGTCAAAACCTTCTTGCCGTCTAATGTCAGAATTTCGTTGTCTTTCATGCCGATGGCGATCCTTGCCTTAACCGCGTCCTGCTGCTTCTTGAGTTCTTTAATTTCACCAGCAATACGTGCATACTCACCATAATCAATAGCAAGCTCACCCTGAGCTTCCACAGCTTTTCCATTACTTTTGCCATAGAGGTTTAAAACATCCTCAATATTGATCGGTTCCGGAGGCGTCTTCGTCAGAACATTGTTATTCCAAAACGCCGCGCACTTTTCTTTGATAACCTGAAACACATCGGGCCGAGCGTCGATCCAGTACATTCTGAAATCGGAACCGCCGATCAGCACAGCGAGATACATTCCCCTGAGTTTCAGAATCCCGCAGTACCACTGGATTTGAGTTTCGTAGTAGAGCGGGATCACGTGCTCGGTTTTGATGTTGTTCTGTTTGATCTCGAGCTCTTGAGATGGGCCCCATAAATCAGCGGTGAATGCATGGGCAGTTTTTGCCTCGAATGCGATGTCAGTGTTAATAGGTCGCTCAACGCCCGTGATATTTGCGTAGCGCTCAATTTCCTCAACGTTCAGAAGAGGCCTGATTTTTTTGGCGATCTCCTGATTGATAATCGCTCGGTCAATGTTTGCAATCGCCCAAGGAGTTTCCGGATCAGCAAACTGGTGAGAAACCTTTTGAACTCTCTTGCCGGTTCGTAATTGAAATTCTTTTGCGACTGTGTCTTCAAGCACCGTTCCCCAGTACGCCGGCTCAGACATTCCCTTGTCTTCAGAAAGCCCGAGTTTATCGTTCCAAACGTCCAGCGGCGTCTGCCACGGGTTCAAACTAAGAACGGCTGCCACGTCCGATCCGACGATACCAGTGCGCCTACCCTCTAACCAGGCGGCTCTTTGTTCGTTAGTCATTTTTTCGGATTCCTATCAATAAAAAAATCTGTAAATAGCGCTGAAAACGGTGTCTGTGGAAGGATTGGTGTTTTATCGTTTCGCAGGGCTAATTCTTCTTCGCGTCTTTGCGATACCATTCTTTGCTCTGCGCAACCCTCTTTCTTTGTTTTTGCGTAGTACTCGCGCTTCAGTTCTCGGTTGCGCTGTTTTTTACGCTCTGCGTCAGTAATTACCGCCATTCGTTTTCCTTCAAAAATTCGTCAAACACGGGCTCAATCTCAGGATGTCTTTCATCCTCACCAGCCTCAGCCAGTTGGTTGATGCGGTCGTCGCAGTACTCTGGGATGTATTTTCAAAGAACTTTTCAATCAGGCGTTCATATTCGGCTTGCCGTTTTCTTCCTGCCAGCTCATTTGCCAGAGATCTCCTGGCCCGGGGCATGTTCTCGGAGTTACATGCATAGCAGCCACCTCTGAAAGGCAGTAGCACTAAAAATGAAATCCAGGATCAAGAAAGCCAGTGAAAAACCAACCACAGCGCATAGAAAGCATGTAACGGTGTTTTCAAGCAGATCATCAAATTTTTTATTCATGGCAACCTCGAGATTGGGACGAACCTGCGATCAGTAATTTCTATATGCGATCTCAAACCAGAACCGTTGCCCAATTACTGATTATTCCCGCTTGAAGTACCTCTCAATCGACAAACGAGGGGACGGAGTCCGGGCAAAAATCCCTTTCGCAGGTTCAAAACTGTTAAAAAAATCCCGCCAGCTCAAGGAGGAAAACTGGCGGGGCAGAGGAGAGAAACTTTTAATTTTTAACGTCGGGGTAGATGTCTTTATCAATCGCTTCCATCCCAAGACCACAGATGAAATCCGCTGCATATTCCTTGAAGAGCGCCTTAGTTTCCCGTTGGGCCTCTGCAGTTTGGACAACGTGACCAAGATCAAGCGTGATCTCGGATTTGCCGCTGAGCAGGGCAGAAACCACAGCACGCTCGGCATAAGCAAGAGCATCAGTTAAGTAAAGGGCCGACCCGCGTTCTTTTAGAAGATCGTCGATGACACAATTAAAGAGTTGTTTTTGTTCGTCCGGTAATAAGATCATTTTTCTCTCCTATAAAACTATGTAAAAAAGACCACATAAAAAAGTCCCCGTCGCTGAAAAAACTGGCACTAACAGTTAATTAAGAAAACAGCGCAGGGGACTTGTTTATGTGAACTATTAGAAAATTCCTAATAGTTCGAGGGTTGATTAAGCTGACCGTTCGCCAGACTCGTAAGCGGCGAGAACGTTTTCTAAATGCTGGATTGCTTCTTCTTTTTTCTTGAAGGTTTCCCAACTAGTCTTGTTATAAAGAAACATTTGAAGGCCTTCGAGTTTGTCGCAACTCTGAAATGCCGAAAACGCCCATTCGTGACACCCTATTTTTAAAAGATCACAAACGTATTCGTCTTTATAAAACACCTTAAATTCATAGTTAAACGACGTGTACTCAGTAACTTTTTTACGTTCATACGTTGCTAACATGTTTTTCTCCTAATAATTCGACTTCCTAGTTCGGCCTGTAGGGCTTCAAATCTTGCAAAAATGACCTCTAACTCGATGAGCGCTCGTCTTTTTGTTCGGAAACTCAGACCGAAAACGTTTGCCAATAACAAATCGTTTACCTTGTCTTGTTCTTTCATGAAGAATCCGGAAAAGCGCCAGTCATTAGGCTTCGGTCTAATTAAGCTGATGATGTTTTGACCCTTGTAATAAATCTCATAAGCTTGAGGGACAACGCGCTTAACTTTTAAAAGCATTTTTTCTCTCCTGTGAAAAACAGAAGCGCCCTCCAGCGTGTGCTAGATGTATCCAAAGGAGAAGTTGCCGGAAAGCGCTTTTGTTTGTGAACTGCTTTTTGTCGGCCCCTACTCGTACCTGACGACTTTAACGTCACAATCCTTTCAGCATTCCTTGCCGTGCCGTCGCTTTCGCTAGGCATCTCGGGCCAATTCACTGGCCACCCGCTTGAGTTCATAGCCTTTCGGTTTACTCGGCCTTAGAACCCTTTTCCTTCCTGACAATCTTCAGAAGGACTGTTAAAGAACGATTGATTGATGCAGAAAGAATAACATAATGTTATGCAAATTTGCAAGCAGAATGTTATGTAAAGAATAACAAGAGGTTAGGTGTTTGTAGCAATATGTTTCTTTTAGGCAACAAAAAAGCCGCCCGTAGGCGGCTGCAAAAGACTACTGATTTAGAAGTAATCTACTTCTCCATTGACCTCTAAAAAAAATTTCCTAGCCCTATGTAGTCAAAGGCCATGTAAACAATAAAACCTAAAACGAAGATTATTAGATAAGGCCAAAAGGCCCTTGCATACCAGGGAAGGCCAAAACCGTTGAAGGCCCTATAGTATGCTTCATACAGTTTTGAGGCCTCCTCGGCCCGTCCTTCCTCCCGAGCTTGTTCGGCTTCAGCGGAAAGTTTGTTTCTCCAATTAATGTGTTCGTCCTCGAGTTTTTGTACATGGAGATAGAAAGGCACAGCAAGAGCAGCCCAGGCGAGCAAGAAAATGAGTTGAACAACTATAGATTTCATTTTCTATCCTTGTTCTGTCCGTTTGATCCGTTTTTTATCCAACTACAAACTTTTTCTCCAAATAACATCAAGATGATGGAGACCAAAAATGAATAAAAGCAGGTTCTAAGAAGAATTATTTCAAACGATAAATATCTATCTCTAAAAAGATCGTTTAATAACTCGTCAATATCAAAGCCATTTGCTATGAAACCTGCGATTAATCCAAAGAACGAGAGGATAGAGACAACAAACATCACGCGCTTAAAAGGGCTATCCAGATGAAAAGACAAAGACTCTTTATTTGGTCTGTCATATGACAGGATCTTTCCTCCTGTTTTGTAGAAGAAATACCCTAGTCCCCAGGCTGCACAGCCGCACAAAAGAGGTTTAACTGCTGCTTCTGGCTGACCGTAGATCATGCATGAAATTATTGCCAGGATAAAAATCAGGATCGAAAGAAAGAAGAGTGCTCCGACTAACTGAAAAAAGTAACCGATTATTTTTCTAATCATGATTAAACAAAGCTCCCATGCCAGACATAAACTACTCTACCAACAATTTCTAATTGCTCCGATCCATCCAGCTCCTCGCTAAGTTTTACTGTCGGATTGTCAGAGGAAATTACTACAGCCCCCTTCAAATTCTTGTTCACTCGCTTAATGAACAGAGTGTCGTATGAGCGCAACACATAAATCCCGTCATACAAGTTTTTCACTCCTTCGTCAATCAGCACCTTGTCTCCTGGCGCAATCGTCGGAAGCATTGAATCTCCGTGGCCTGTAAGCACCTTTAAGTTCATAGGATTAGAAGGGTTGAGGCGGCGGACAAAATCAGGCGCGAGAGTGAGGCCGCCGACTATGACATCCTGCTCCAGAACACTTGGATCATCACCCATTGAACCTGTATTAGCCAATTCCAGGACGCGCACGCCGTCCGCAGGCTTTTCAATCGAATCAATGAGCATTCCCGTGTGATCGGTGTCCATCCAACCTCGGCCAAGTTTCAGCTTAGATTCAATGTCGCGTGCTAACTTGTCTCCCATCAAATACGGTTTGCCCGTACTGCTGCGTACCGATTGAGCGCGGATAAAAGACAATGATGGATCATTCCTTCGGCGGCCCAGCTTTTCATTTAGGGCCGGTATTGTTCCTTCCTCTTCGATTAGCAGTTCGAGATTCTCTCGGCGGATTTCACTTACAGGTCTCATAGTTTTCTCCTTAATCACATTAAACAACATTTTGTTAAGTTGACATAACTAAATGTTATGCGTATTATCAAAACAAAACGTTATGTGCAAATAGCTATGAAACTCAAACACTATTTTGAAAAACATCCTGAGATTTCTCAGAAACATTTGGCAGAGCAACTCGGTGTTACTCCGGAGTTTGTGAGCATGCTGGTTGCTGGTAAACGTACTGGATCAATCGAGAAGTGCATTTTGATTGAAGAGCTAACAAATGGTGAGGTCACAGTTGAAGACCTCAGGCCCCAGAACTCTTGGAACAAAATGCGCAATAACCTCTTGCGTCGAATGATCGATCAGTAGGTGGATCATGTCCTGGCAAGATTCAGACGCAGTTCGGAAACTTTTTGTCGGTAATTCGGCGGCAAAAAGCGTACTGCGCTGCTTGGCTGATTTCCGAAACGAAAAGACAGGTCGGTGCAACCCCAGCACCGACGCGATAGCCAAAGAGACTGAGTTAAACAGAAAAACTGTTTACAAGGCCATCACCTACTTGGAAGAAAAAGGGTTTATCCGCAGAGAAAGGATTGTCCTTAACTCTTCAAATAATTACGTTCTGAATCTGACTGCCGGCGCTGATAGTCCCAAAAACGGTAGTACCAAAAACGGTAGTACCAAATATGGGACTAGTCCCAAAAACGGACTTTCCGTAGTCCCAAATATGGGACGTGTGGTAGTCCCAAATATGGGACGTGTGGTAGGCCCAAATTTGGGACACGAACCATTAAATGAATCAGTAAATGAACCAGTAAATAACTCTATAGAGAGCGCCTCCAACTTTTCCTTAACGTCTCCAGAGAAGACAACTATTTCCAAACCGGAAACAGTTGAGAAAAAAGCAAAGCGCCAAAAGAATGAAAAGGTGCCATGTCCTTTTAACGAGGATGACCAAATTCCGGAAGAGTTTTTAAAGGTCGCCCAGAAGCACAACATTCAAGACCCACAGAAGTTGTTTTCAAAGATGGTCGCTTACTGCAAAGCAAACGGCAAACAGTACGCAGACTACAAGGCGGCATTCACTACGTTCTGCATCAATGACAAAGCAAAGCGAGAGAAGAAGAGTCAGAACCAATTTAATGCTTCTTCCTTCGAGTACGAACCGCCTGGCGGTTTTACAGACGACTACTACAGAGATCAATGCGAATTTGATGAACACGGAAATTTAAAACTATGAACAGCACTGAAATCAAAATTCCTAAGGCCGTTAGTTCCATTTTCGGAAAGCTGGAAATAAGGCAAGTGAAAATGAATTGCATCCTTCACGGGGAATATCTGGCGAATCAAGTCTTCTTAGGCGGGAAACTCAAGGAAATAAGTGGATGTCCCAAATGTCATGAAGAACATTTAGCTCAAAGGGCTATTGATGAAGAGAAACGCAGAAAAGAAGAAACCGAGAAAAACCGCCAGGCGAGAATTAAAGAAACCCGTATGCCCCTCGAATATCAAACCAAGGACTTCTCAACATTCATTACCGAAACTGAAAGCCAGCGCAACGCATTAGCTATGGCTAAGAGGTTCGTTAATGGCTGGGAAAAGGCCAAGGCTGGAGGATACGGTTTGTTATTCCTCGGCGGTTGTGGCACAGGTAAAACACACCTGGCTTGCGCAATCATGCTGGAGCTCCTGGACAAGTACGCATGCTTTTATCCCAGGTACTACAAAGTCACCGAGATTTTCTCAGCCGTCCGCAGCACATATCAGCCAGGAGCAACAACGAACGACGAGGAAACAATTAAATTTTTCTCGTCTATCCAGCTCCTCGTAATCGATGAAGTCGGCGTCCAGAAAGGCTCCGAATCGGAAAAGAGAATCCTCTTCTCAATCCTGGACAACCGAGTTACTTCAAAGAAACCAACAATCCTAATGACCAACCTCGGCATAAAGGATTGTGGCTTGGTGCTCGGAGATCGTCTTTATGACCGTATCAGGTCTAAGTGTGTACCGGTCCTCTTCAAGGGCGGGTCTTTTAGAACGCCCGCAACGCCTGATGTGTTTGATTGAGGTGCGTCATGTCTGATTCAGCTTGGACACTGCTAATGATCCTGCTGGCGCCGGTCGTGTTTATCAACCTGATTCTCTTCGGGCTACTCGTGAGAGCTGCGCTCCAGATCAGCAGGGAAACCGAATTAACCAATCGGTTGAAAAGGAGTTAGAGCATGGACGCCATCCCGTATTTTTGTTTGTACCTGAGCTCTTGTTGTTTTGTCGGTTGTTATTTGACAGGTAACGATATGCAATTCGATTTTGCAAATTTCCTCGCTCTTGTTGGTTGTTCCGGAGGAGCTCTTAGCCTCCTCGACTTTGCTTGGTTCGCTTACTACGGATCGAATATTGACTACAGCTTGCCGTTTTTGGCGATGGTTGTTGCAGTCGATTTCGTTTGCGCTTTCCGGAGGAAGTCTGAATGAGCGGGTGCTGCCTCTACTGCATTCATGCTCAGGCCTTCTGGATAGGACCAGACGGAAAGAAGCATCTGCCTCCAAAACAGTCCTTTGGGGACATGAACATCTACTGCCATCAACCCGAGAAGGGCGCCGGCATCGAGTGCTACCCAATCTCATTCACAAGGTGCTCGGTTTTTGAACGTGATACGGATGAGCGCATAGAACGCAGAAGAACATTTTTCTCTCAATTCGATAGATACCGCCTTCACGCTGAGTTAATCGCTCAGAGACGCTAGACGGCTGTTTAAACAACATTTAACCAACGGGGAAAACAAATGGAAGTTACTTTGATTGTTATTGCAGTTACTCAGATTTTTTTATCTATAGCGATTGTTTTCCTAAGTCTTACCCAGAAAGACATTCGCAACTCGATGCAAAGCTTGTTGAAAATTTTCCGAGAATTGGATGGTTACAAGCGACGCAACGATTAAGGAGCGATCTATGACCTTACTCTTTGCCAAGTTTTCTGAGAACTTCTTCGCTCTCCCTTATCGGAGTAATCCATGTGTTGACCATGGAGTTGATCATTCTGGACATTGCTTCGGCAATCTCAAAGGAGTCTTCTCCGGAAAGATCGATTTCTCCGGAATGCGCGTGCTCGTTCCCGGCCAGCCTGCAAGCATTGCAAATTCGCTGGAAGGCCTGAGAGATCCCAATGGTCTCGATCTTCTTGTAAAGCTTATCGGACTTTTTGAAGCCCTTAACGTTTTCGTTCTCCCCGTACCAGTCAACAATTCGCTCAAGACTGACTCGCAGGAGAGCACACGCCGCACGCGGGGAAAGACCGATGATGGCTTGAGCTTCGTTAAAAACTTCTTTGGCATCTTCGGGCATATCAGGGCGGGAGAATTCCACTTCTGAGAGGAAATGCAAGCCTTCCGTTTTCCCAGTAACTGAATTTCTCGCAACTCAAACAACAGGTGACGAAACGATCCGGATGGTAGTGGATGTCAGAACCGCCGCTACGGTTAAAAACGTTCCCGGAAATTCTGAAATTGTCGAAAGATTTTCCAGTAACAGTATCGAAAGAAGGCTCATTACAAACTTTAGCGTTAGTACCTTCTACAACAGGACAAACAACGAAAACTGTCTTAGTTCCGCAGTGCGGGCATATGTAGGAGCTTGGCATGACTGATTATTTCCTTGGAGCAAAAGAACAAATGAAACACATTGACATTGTAAAAAATAGAACTGCATGCATAAACACTGTTTTCAATTCGATTGAAGAGGCTAAAAACACCCTTAAGAAACTAGAAGAGATGGCTGCGCAGAGGGCAGACGGCCGAGTTCTAGACATTCATGAAGTCGGAGTAACAAGCCACAAGCTGAGAGGATGCGTGGATCGCATTCTTGTCGGACTGGTGGAATCTCAGACGGTTTCTGAAAATCAATTGCGGGAATAGATGATGGATGACACTGACGAATCATCAGGCGGATCTGTTCGGAGATTCCATTCTCTATTGCCCAAGGAAGCCTAAAGAGTTCTCCGAGAAAGCATCCAGCCTCGAAAGAGAGAAGGCAAGGTACGACGAGAGCTGTGAGTACAGGAAGCAATTGCTCGAGTTAAGGGCGAATATCAGGAGTTTTTCCGATCTAAGCGTTAAGCCGTCAACGGTTTCTCTCTCGGATAAGTCTGCCCGGGTAGGTGAATCAAGTCCGCACGCCAAGTACACGGACGTTGAGTTGATTCACTGCTTTGATCTCAGGCTTGCAGGTCTTTCCTTGCGGGAGATATCACGCAAGATGGATATACCTGTCCGGACACTCAGAGACATCTTCTCAGGAAATCGGCGCGCTGTCATGCCTACCCAATTCAAATAACAACCATACCCAGGAGGGAACAACAATCATGTCCATGATGAGATTTAAAAGCACGGATGATCCTGCATACAAGGAACTTCTGGCCAAAACAAAAACTAAAGCAGGCCCCATTGTCTTGAAGAAGATCAGCGGTTTTGTCGGAGGCAAAAAGAACGGGTTTGCCAAGGGCCGAATGAAAGCCGGGCAGATGAACGAGACAGAGAAAGCTTATGCCGCCTACCTAGAATCCGAACGTATCGCAGGCAGGATCAAGGCTTACTGGTTCGAGTCCATAAAGCTCAAAATCGCCGAGGATACTTGTTGGTATAACCCCGATTTTCTTGTGCTTACGGCTGAAGATCAGCTTGAACTGCATGAGGTTAAGGGATCGCCCAAGTTCTTCGCAGACGACGCGAAAGTGAAGACAAAGGTCTGCGCGACTGAGTACCCTTTCCGCATGCTCGTTGTTTATCCGGAGCGTGGTAAGGTGGACTTATCAGGAGTTTTGAGCGATGCCCCGAAAGAATGAAGAACAGACCAACCCGAAGGCTCCCTTAGGAACCGCAACTCTTCTGCCGAGAAGGGCTGCAGAGTTTCTGCAGTCAGCCGCCGCAGAAGCAAAGGCCCTGCCGCCGGAGTCAATGCGGCGCCGGCAAGTTATCGATAAAGCAATCATTCTGGTGAAGCGTGAGTTCCCCGAGTTTTTCTTCCGTTAAACGCATGATTGCCGTGTCTCGATTGGGCGTCCCGATCGGTGAAGATTCGCCTCATGCGAAATACACCGATAGGGAAGTTGATCTTGTCCTGCAGTTGCGCGGCGAGGCATTCAGTTATAGGCAGATCGCCAGGATGATGGAAATGCCTCGGAGCACTGTCTTTGCCATTTGCACGGGATTGATCCGGGGAAAGATTCCTCACGCATATCGGAGACAGAAGTGAAAAAAGACAGAAAGAAAAACTCTCCAGCATGCAGCTTAAGTTTATCAACGAATATATGAAGGGTAAAACTGCAACTGACGCGGCAAAATCGCTGGATATTCTGCAAAAACAGCGGCGATTCAAGGATCTCAACTCCTTAAAAATCCTTTAGTCATTTCAGAGCTCGAAAGGAGGCGAAAAATCATGGAAGAAAAGACCGGATACACAGTGCAGAAGTGGCGTGAAGAGCTCCTGGAGATCCGGGAAACTTTATCCGAGAAGATTCCCGTTTATCAGAACGAAGACGGCGAAGTGATCATGGGCCTCAAGGATGCACCGTCTCTGCTTAAGGCCTACGACATGCTCGGCAAACACTTGGGCGCTTATTCGAAAGATAACGAGAGCAAGCTTGAAGGCAAGATCGAATTTGTTTGGGATGACGGCAAGAAACAGACGGAGAAGGAAGAATGAAAGTCGTGATTCCCTACCGTCCCCGCTTTCCCCAGGACGAAATTCACAAGCAATTGGAGACACATCGATTCTGTGTACTGGTTGCTCACCGACGCTTAGGCAAGACCGTGCTGTCGGTGAATCACCTCATCAAGCGGGCTATTACAGACCGCAAAGAGTGTGGCATGTATGCCTACCTTGCTCCATTCCGTAACCAGGCCGAGCAGATCGCTTGGGGATACCTGAAGCACTACACATCACAAATCCCTGCAATCTCGATCAACGAACAAAAGCTTTCGATTCTTTTGCCTAACGGTGCAACGATCCGGATCTTCGGTGCTGATAATCCCGACGCTTTAAGAGGCATGTACTTTGACGGCGTAGTGATCGATGAGGTTGCGCAGATTAAGCCGACCCTTTGGGGAGAAGTGATTCGTCCGGCACTGGCTGACAGAAAAGGATGGGCCGCTTTCATCGGAACTCCCAAAGGCATCAACCTCTTCTCTCAGTTATACGATCAGGCTTTGAACCTCATGAGCAAAGGTGATCCGGACTGGATCGCGATGCTTTATTCCGTTGAGCAAACTCATGTCATTGACGAAAAGAGTTGGCGCGCTCAAGGTAGAAATGTCTGAGAACGAGTACCGGCAAGAGTTTCTCTGCGACTTCTCTGCCGCTCAGGACAATGGTCTTATTCCGATTGACGATATTCGTGCCGCGGCCAATAAGTTCTATCGAGAGAGCGAATACATGGGCGCTCCGCTCATCTATGGCATTGACGTTGCCCGCTTCGGATCCGATGCCTCGGTCATCTTTAAGCGCAGAGGGCTCGTTGCCTTTGAGCCGATTGTTATCCGGAAGTTTGACAACATGGCATTGGCTGACCGCATTGCGGTAGAAATGGCCAAAGAAAAACCCGATGCCGTTTTCATTGACTCCGGCGCCGGGCAAGGCGTGATCGACAGACTTCGCCAGATGCGCTTTGATGTCGTGGAAGTTCCCTTCGGAGCGCAGGCCATCGACAAAGAACAATTCGCAAACCGCCGCATGGAGATGTGGTGGAACATGGCTCAGTGGATCAAGCAGGGCGGTGCGATTCCTCCGGATCCCGTTTTGCAGGAGACTTGGGCGCTCCGACTTACGGCTACACGCCTAAAGGCCCTAAGATCCTCGAGGCTAAAGACAAGCTCAAGGAACGCATCGGAAGATCTCCGGACTTAGCTGACGCTTTGGCTCTGACCTTTGCCGCACCCGTGGCTCCAAAACTTTCCCGCAGTATGGAGCGCGCTATCTATGGCGTGAATGATTCCTACGATCCCCAGGAAGCCTTTGAATCTGAGTATTGGAACTCTTAACACCGTCCATAAACCCTGTGCCTGAGCCTAGACAATGGGCTCATGAAAATCATTGACGCGTCCTTAGTTGAAATCATTGACCGTTGCTCTGAGCTTATCGACTCGGCAATGTCGGAGGCAGGTTTGCCTAACCGCAGGGCAGTTCCTGACCGTTCGATCTACGAGATCCTGAGCGAAGGCACGGACTCCTTCGGCCTCATTGTTGAAGACCAAGGTAAGCCCATCGGGTTTGCTTCGGTCTTTGTCTTTACGCACCAGCACAGCGGCGAAGTCTTCGCACAGAACGATGCGATTTATCTGGCGCCGGAATATCGCAACACATCAATCGGCGGCCGCTTGGCTGTAATGGCAGAACGCAAGGCAATCGAGGCAGGCGCCAAGTTTTCCTATGAGACGTGCCCGAGGATTCTCCTCTGGCTAAAGCACTCGCAAAGAGGGTGCAGGGCAGAAAGCATCTTTTATTTTTTAAGGAACTTTGATCATGGGAATGACTGCAGCAGTTATCGCGGGCACATTGGTTGGTGCCGTGACTTCGGGATTGAACGCTTATGAGCAGAAACGTGCCGGGGATCGCCAGACATCGGCAGCCAAAGAACAGCTTGCTCAGCAGCAGGCCTTAGCCCAGGAAGAAGATCAGGCCCGCAACAAAGCAAACCGCAAGCAGGCCGACCTTGACGGACTCTTAGCAGACAACACGCTGGATAACGGATTGGGGTCAACGCTTCTGACAAACGGCAACGCGGCTCCTCTTAATCCTGGTGCGCTTGGCACCGGTTCCTCTTTACTGGGAGGCTGATCATGGGAGCGGTCTCATCTGTCGTCCACGCCGTGGGCAAGGTGGTCAAGCCTGTTGTGAAGGCGGCCGCCAACGTTGTCACTGCGGGAGCCTACAACCACATGCAGAACAAGGCTAAGGATCAGGCAAGGAAAGCACAGGCTCAAGCCGCACGACAGCAGGCACAGGCCGAAGAACAGCAGTCTCAGAACGCCAATATGGCAAACAAAAAGCATGCGAATGTCGGCGATACGGTTGTTGATGACACTCCGGAAGGAATGAGTGAAACGGTTCTGGCTAGCGAAGCGGCGCAGGACGATCGCTTCAAACTGCAGAAGAAACAGCTTATCGGGGGATAGTTATGCCCGCAGACATCAAGCTAATCAATCAGCGCTTTGAGAGCCTCAAGCAGGAGAGGTCTTCCTGGGAGGATCTGTGGCGCGATATTCGTGACTACTGTCTTCCTGACTTGGGATGCTTTTCAGGTGAGGATGCAACTCAGGGGTCTAAACGTTACCGCAAGATCCTCGATGCTGAAGCAATTGACTGCGCGGATGTTTTAGCCGCGGGTTTGCTTGGTGGCGTCTCGTCTCCTTCGAGACCTTGGCGCCTGACAACGATGGATCCGGATCTCGATAAGAATCCCGCTGTCAAAGAGTGGATGACGAAGGTTCAAGACCTGTTGCTTCTCTACTTCTCGAAAGCAGAATGCTACAACGCGCTTCACCAGAGCTACTTGGAGCTTCCGGTATTCGGCACAGCATGCACGATCGTTAAGCCTCATCCGGAACAGCTCATCTCACTGCAGAACCTCACAATCGGGGAATACTGGCTGGCCGAAGACGACTTCGGGAAGGTCGATACGATGTATCGGCGCCTGTCTCTTACGGCTAAGCAGATGGTCCAGCAATGGGGCTTTGAGGCAGTGAACAACGATGTTAGGCAGGCATTTGAGAAAGATCCGTTTGCCCGATTCAATGTGATTCATGCAATTGAACCTCGCATTGAACGTAATCCGGATAAACGTGACAACAAGAATATGCCTTGGCAGTCCGTTTATTTTCAGGAAGGAGTGCAGGACAAAGTTCTCTCGGAATCCGGCTTTAGAAACTTTCCGGCACTGTGTCCGCGCTGGATGACCTCCGGCGGTTCGGTTTATGGCCGCGGTCCCGGCGCCAAGGCCTTGAGCGCACAGAAGTCTTTGCAGAGACTGCACTTGAGACTGGCCGAGCTTGTTGATTACGGAACTAGGCCGCCGATTCTCTATCCGTCCACCCTCAAGGATCAGCTGAGTCAGTTCAAACCTGGAGGCCGAGTGGCCGTCAACCCGCAGGAAGCTCCGATCATCCGCTCCATGTGGGAAGTGCGTACCGATCCCCAGGCAATGCTTGCTCTGATTCAATCGACTCGACAGGACATTCAGCGCATCTTCTTCGTCAACGTGTTTCAAATGATCGCGGCCACGGCGAATCAAACAGATCGTACTGCGACAGAGGTTCAAGCACTTGAGCAGGAAAAAGTGATGATGCTGGGGCCCGTGCTTGAGCGATTGCATACCGAACTTCTTGATCCGCTGGTCACAAACGCCTTTGGCTTCATGGTTGAGTACAACATGCTCCCGGAAGTTCCGGAAGAACTCTACGGCAGAGAGCTTCTATTGAGTATGTCTCCGTTTTGGCCGAAGCTCAGAAGAATGCATCGGCAAACGGAATTGTGAGAACGGCTCAGCAGATCGGCCTTCTGGCTCAGATCAATCCCAGGCCGTGGACAAGCTCGATGTGGATGCAACGATCGATCAGCTGGCAGACATGAATGGAGTGCCTCCATCCTTGATTGTGACAGGACAGAGGGTTGCGCTTATTCGCCAGCAAAGGGCCGAGCAACAACAGGCACAGATGCAGGCCGCTCAGCTTCAGCAGGCAATGACAAGCCTCAAAGACTTAGGGCAGGCAGCAGACTCTCAGGGTCTGCAGGAAGCGTTCTCTGAAGAGGGAGCGCAGTAAGCGTCCATAAACCTAAAGGCCCCTAAATGACAATGACAGACATAGATGATCCGCTTCTCGAAATCGAACAGCGGGAGCTGGCTGAAAAGGCCGAGAAAGAAAACTCAAAGAGCTGGAGATAGCCATCAAGAAAACTCTTGAGACTGTGGAAGGCAGACGGGTCTTTCAGTGGATTCTCGACATGACAGCCGTCGACAGCTCGGTTACTTCTCAAGACATGACGCTGATGACGATAGCTTCCGCAAGGCGCGATATCGGTTTGCAAATACTGAATCGACTCAAGGGAATCAATCTCGAGCTGGTTCGCAGAATGGAGAACGAAAACTAAATGGCTGAAACCGCAGAAACCACTGTCAATGAAGCAGACGCTGCCGCAACTGAAGGCGCGGTTCCTCCTGCAGATCCTACTCCGGCACCCCAGGAGGCAACACCTCCGGTACCACCGGAGCCTGCTGCCGAAACTCCTCAGCCGAAGGCAGACGAACCTGAAGGTATGGGTGCAGAAGAGGAGACGGAAGAGAAGAAAGAGGACGCCGAAAAGAAGGAAGGCAACGATGTGTTGGGAGCACCTGAAAAGGGCTACGACGAAACAGGCATTGAACTCCCGGAAGGCATTCAGCTCGATGAAGGCGCGATCGAAGCTTTCAAAAGGAATGCAAGGACCTGAATCTTTCTCAGGCCGCTTATTCGAAACTGGTCACAAACATGACCTCTGTTTTGGCAAAGCGTGCGGAAGAGCAGTCTGCTCAGGTCAAGCAGGCCCTGACCGCTGAAGCCAAGGCCGATCCTCAGATCGGCGGTGCGAACTATGCGGCCAACCTAAAGAGCGCCAGCCGCTTTTATGCCAAGTTCTTCGACGCTGAGACTCGCCAGTTCTTTGAGTCTGTCGGTCTTAACCGTCATGCAGGATTCATTAAAGGGTGTCTTGCCGCTCAGCAGGCGCTCAGTGATGACGCCGTCGTAAAGGGCGGCAGGTCGGGTGAACTCTCAACAGCCGAGCGCGCCCGGGCTTTTTCCTAACTCAAAGATGAACTAATTTTTAGGAGTAATTACGATGGCTGCTGAATATCCAACACTGGTTGACCTCGCATCGAGACTTGACCCGAAAGGTGAGATTATTCCGATCGCTGAAGTCTTGTCTAAACGAGACCCGATTCTCAAACTCCTCCAATGGAAAGAATGCAACAAGACCGATGGCTACCTTCATGCCATCCGCACTGGCATCCCTGAACCGACCTGGCGCCGCCTTTATCAGGGCGTTCAGCCGCAGAAATCCACGACTGCTCAGGTCACCGATACCTGCGGAAACGTTGAAATGTATGCTGAAGTCGATAAGGACCTGGCTGACGTAAACGGCAACACAGCCGCCTGGCGCCTGTCTGAACAGAAGCCGTTCTTTGCAGGTATGGGCAACGATATGGCCAAGACAATGTTCTATGGTGACATCGATGTTGAACCGGACAAGTTCATGGGCCTTGCCGCTCGTTATAACGACACGAGCTCCACAACTCCGTCCTCTCGCAATGTCATTAAGGCTGTGAGTACCGGAGCTACGACCAAGAAAGTCACTTCGATCTTCATTGTGTCGATGGATCAGTTCTTCGGCATTTATCCGAAGGGCTCCAAGATCGGTTTACAGCACACTGACAAGGGCCAGTGCACTCACATGAACTCTGACGGCTCCATGTATGAAGTCTATCGCGACCACTACAAGTGGCAGGCAGGTGCCGCGCTTAACGACTGGCGCGGTGTGGTTCGTGTCTGCAACATCCCGATCTCCGACGGAGCAGTCGACATGGGTTCCGAAGATCTGATCAAGAAACTGATCGTTGCGAAGAACCGCATCCCGTCTGATCTGCGCACGAACCTCCACCTCTTCTGTGCTGAAGAAGTGCACACAGCTCTTGAACTTGCCGCTTACGCAAAGAGCACGAATGTTCTCAAAGTTGTTGAAGCTGCTGAACAGTTCAAGACCATGTTCTTCGATATTCCGATCGAAGTGTCTGATTCCATCAGCCTCACTGAAGATCTTGTTTCGTAATAGGAGAAAAAGATGAGATTCGATTCCAAGCTTATGTTCAGTGACGGCCAGTCCATCTCCGGGACTTCCGGAACTTCCACAAATACTCTTGACCTGAACAAGGCCGGAGTTTCTGAAGGTGAACTCTACGTCATCCTGAGTGTTTCCGGATCTGCATTGCCGACATCTATTGAGGTTCTCGGCGGATCTGCCAGCACCTCTGTGACTGATACCGTTGCAGCGGCCTACGGTACAGATACAGCAATCAAACTGCCGCAAGGCTGTCCGCGTTATCTCAAGCTGTCCTTTACCGGCACAGCAATGAGCTGCAAGGTGACAGCAGGTATTTCCCTTTGCGCCTCCTCTCCGAAGGGCAAGCGCATCGGCGACTATGCACCGAGTAAACAGGATTATTCCAAGCGAGCATTTTGGGGCCTTGTGCCCCTTTTTAGGAGCAAACATGTCTTCAGTTGTCGACATCTGCAATATCGCTCTCTCGAGGCTCGGGGACAGAGCGACAGTAACTTCTATCGATCCGCCTGAAGGAAGCGCTCAGGCCGATCATTGCAGGCGCTTTTATCCCATTGCCTTAAAACTATCCTTGCCACCTATAACTGGAGCTTTGCTACCACGCGCAAAGAGCTAGCCAGATTAACTGCGGAACCTATCGGAGGCGGCTATGCGTTCCCGATTCCTGCGGACTGCGTCAAGATCATCTATGCCTATCCGGTAGACGAAAATGGAAACGCAACTCGACAGACTCTTCATTACGTCCGAGAGCTGATCAACGGACAAGTCTGTTTGGTGGCAGAGCAGAAGCGTATATGGATTAGGTATATCACCACGGAGGTTAAGCCTGAAAAGTTCTCTGATGTATTTTCTGACGCCTTGGCTTTTCTCCTTGCCTCTAATCTTGCGGGCACTGTTGTTCCGGGATGACGGGTGTGCAGATGGCGGCTGAGATGATGCGGTTTTACGAAGATAGACTGTTAAAAGCACAGGCTCAGGATGCAGTTCAGGACAGAGATCATCTGAGCTATAAGCCTGACTTTATCGGTGACTACGGTGACTGGGGAGGGACGGACATGAGTGGCTCAACTAAAGTCCTTCAGCGCTCTTTGCCGGCGGTGAAATTTCTCCGGAAATGTTTGGGCGAACAGACGATACAAAGTATCAGACAGGCCTTGAGACGTGCCTGAATTTTCTCTGCCGTCCCCAGGGCCCGATTGAAAACAGACCCGGCTTTGAGTTTGTGCGTGAGGTCAAAGACTCAAGCAAGAAGGTGCGGCTGATTCCGTTTATCTTTAACGCTCAGCAAACCTTCGTCATCGAGCTGGGGCACAAATACGCCAGATTCCATTCCTTCGGCGCAACGTTGATGAACGGCAATCAGCCATACGAAATCACAACGCCATGGGATGAAGATGATCTCTTTGAACTTGAGTATGTGCAGTCAAATGACATCATCACCGTGACGCATGAGGATTACGCTCCGACGGAGATCCGAGGTATTCCAACACCGATTGGCGACTGGCGACGATCAGCTTCTCTTCAACTTTGGCCACGCCCACAAACGTGACCGCTGTCAGAGAAACGACTACGGGCAACGAGGATAAGAACGCCGACAAGTACACGTTCCAATATAAAGTCTCCTGCCTCAATGCTGATAAGACAATCGAAAGCGAACCGAGTGCGCAGTCTCTTGTACCGCCAACCTCTATGCCACAGGTACGACAATCAAAATCTCATGCTCGGCCGTGTCCGGAGCAAGTTACTACCGCTTCTACAAGAATCAAGGCGGCATCTATGGTTACCTAGGAGACTCGGAAACCACATCGATCATCGATGACAATATTGCTCCGAAGACGGACATCACTCCTCGACGATATGACTCAGTTGTCTCTTCCGGAAATTATCCGAGCGCTGTAGGTTACTTTGAACAACGCCGCTGGTTTGCAGGTTTTAAGACTGATCCTCAGCGTGTGGTTGCTACTCGTTCCGGCACAGAGAGCGATATGACTTACTCCCTGCCGTCTAAGGACGATGACCGCATCAACTTTAGGATCGCGGCAACAGAGTTCAATAAGATTCTGCACATTTCTCCGTTGTCTCACCTGATCCTTTTAACAACGGGCTCAGAGATACGAATCAGTCCCCAGAACTCTGACGCGATTACGCCTTCTTCGATTTCTGCTCGACCTCAGAGCTACAACGGGGCCACGACAGTCAGACCGCTCGTTTACAACAACAATCTGATCTTCGCTTCGGCTCGTGACGGCCATGTCCGAGAACTCGCATATCAGTATCAAGCAGGCGGTTTTGTGTCCGGAGATCTGTGCCTGAGAAGTCAGCACCTCTTTGACTTCAAGACGATCAAGGACGCCACGGCACAGAAGGCTCCGTACCCCATCATGTGGTTTGTCTCCTCCGACGGAAACTTGCTCGGCCTCACGTATATTCCTGAACAACAGGTCGGCTCCTGGCACCGTCACAACACAGACGGAGTTTTTGAATCCTGCTGCGCTGTTTCAGAAGGCGTGGAAGATGCCCTTTACTGCGTGATCAGAAGGACAATCAACGGAAGCCAGAAGCGCTATGTTGAGCGCATGAGAACACGAAACTTCAAGAATTTGGCTGATGCCTTCTTTGTCGATTCCGGCGCGACCTACAACGGGACGCCTACGACCACGATCTCCGGAATTGATTGGCTCGAGGGAAAGACAGTTTCTATTTTGGCCGACGGTGCTGTCCAGCCTCAGCAGAAGGTTGTAAATGGCAAGGTCACTCTCAACCATGAAGCATCGGTGGTTCAAGTCGGTCTTCCGTATCAGTCGGATGTGAAAACACTTCCGGTCATCCTCCAGGATCAGTCCGGAGGTATGGGCAGGGTTAAGAACGTCTACAAGATCACAGTTCGGGTTAATAGAAGTTCCGGAATCTTCGCAGGCCCCAGCTTCGATAAGAATGACCTTGTTGAATACAAGCAGAGAACGATCGAGCCCTGCGGATCTCCTCCCGCGCTCAAGTCGGATGAAATTGATCTTCAGCTTTATTCAACATGGACTCGAGGCGGTCAGGTGTGTTTGAGACAGCTCGATCCCCTGCCGGTCACAATGCTGGCCCTGACCTGTGATCTATCAGCTTAACGTCCATAAACATTGAAGCTTCGCCGTTACCTTAAAGAAAAATTGAGGTAACGGCTCATGGGTAAGTACGATCAATATGCTGGCGAGGATCTTGACGTTCCTCTGTACGAGGGACAAGGCTCCTCGTCAAGTTTTTCTAAGATAACTTCAGACGCGGCAAACGGTCTGGGCAGTTTCGGCCTTGGATTTTCGATGGGGCACAATGCGGTCAACGGCATTGTTGCTCCGATCCTTGCCTTTCGCCAGGCGAAGCAGCAGAAGCAGCTCTACAAGATTCAGGGCGAGATTTCAAAACTGCAGGCGCAGTCTTTCCGGACAGCGGCAGAAGATGTTTTGAAGAGAGCTCTGCAGGAAGTTGCCGCAGTTACTTTTCGTGCCGGACAAACAAAAGCCACTACTCGAGTGGCTCAGGCGGCCAGCGGTGTAGCACTCGGAACCGGTAACACTGCGGAAGTGATGGCCTCACGACATCGCCAAAGAGATGCAGGTCAATCAAATCCTCGCAAACGCCGTTGCCGAATCTTTTGGCTATCGGCGCAGAGCAGTCAATTACTCAAACAATGCAATCGCTCTTAACGCCCAGGCTAAAAACATCTCTCCCTGGGCGTCGGCCGTATCCACTGGCATGAGCATTCTCATGAATCCGAACGGAGCTAAGGGCAATCCTTTAGACCCTAACTCAGGCTCAACGGGATCCGGCTATCTCGATAACGTCGTAAGCATCGGCAGGTTGTTCACGAGCGGCGCCGGCGGCATGAGCGGAGGAGCAGGAGTCTAAACATGGGAACAATGAAACTTCCTTCAGTTGATAATCCCTACGGCGTCCCGGTTGCGATCTCTCAGCCGGGCGGAATGCAATCTGAAGTCATCACTGCGCCGGAGAGTCCGATGTCAGTTCGGCATGCTGGCGAAGCAATGAATAAATTGTCCGGAGATCTCAGGAATGCCTACGACAAATGGCAGCTGGAAATTGATAAGACTCGCCTGGATGACTTATCGACTCAGCTTGAACATGCACGCATAGACCTCAGAGTTAATCCTGAGAACGGATACGAAAGACTTAAAGGAGTAAACGCACTTGAACGTCCGGACGGAAGAAGCCTGAACGATGAAGTCAGCGATGCCTTCAAACAGCGTTATGAGAAGCTGAGGGAGCAGGCCGGAAATGCCCGAGTCCGCAGCGCCTTTGATCGTCTTTATCAGGCCTCAAGCCTGAAGCTCAATGATCAGGTCAACACCTATGTCACGAGCCAACAGCTCGAATACAAAGACGCAGTTCTTAAAAATCAGCTTAGCCTAGCCCTTAACCAGGCAGCAGACGCCGATCCGGAAACAGCAAAGTCAGGACTTGTTGCGGCTCGTTCTATTGCTCAGCAGATCGGAGACTTTCACGGCACGCCTGTCGACATGATCAAAGTTCTGGGGCCGATCCACGAGCTCCGAGTGAGCAATATGATCGATGCGGGCCAGCTCTCTCAGGCCAAGGCTTACATTGCTCAGCACAAAACCGAGATGGGCCCGAAAGCAGGGCTCAGATTAAAGTCGGCAATGCAGATGGCTTCAGATCGAGCGACTATCAACCGCTACACGGATGAAATTCTCAAGAAGGACAATGGCAAAGCCAGAGAGCTTTTAGACAACATCAATGCTGTTCCGGAAAAGTATCGCGCCGCTGTCAAAAACAAGGTGTACGGAGCCAAGAGAGCAGGAAGCGCTTGAGAAGGCGACAAACTACGACAATCTCAATCAGGCTTTTCAGTTCGTAGATAACGGTGAGGAAGTTCCCGCCTCCCTCATGTCGACAATCAAGACGAATGACCGCGTCGGATACGAGAAGATTCAGAGGGCAATCGAGCATCAAAAGTTCCCTTGCACTGAGGATGATCCTGCTGTTTTGGGGAACCTTGAAGAGTTGGCAGAAAGAGATCCGGAAGAGTTTGCTCAGACTAACTTTGATCAGTACCGCGGTTACCTCACAAAACAGACCATCAAGACTTTGAAGTACAACGTCGAGAAACTCGACGATCAGCAGTACAAGGCTTTCATGGCCAAGGTCAAACAGCGCTGCAATGATGAAAAATTCAACGCTAAGAAGACAAAGAATGCTGTCCTTTCTGCTCAGTCTCTTTATGCGGCCAGAACCCAGCAGGCCGAGAAAAACGTCCTGAGCAATGACACCTTGAACTCAATGGTCAACACGGTGTTTGAAGGACAAAAGCCGGGGCTTTGTTTGACTACAACGAGGTCTCCGGCGCCGACTTCAGACAAGAGAAGAAGATTGATTGGGAAGCTGTGCCGCAGGCAGGCTTTAGAACTAAGGCCACAGAAGCTGACAGGCTAAGTGCCGTCAACAATATCCGCAGTCGGTACTTCAACCTTCCGCCGCTTCAGAACCTCACGAAGCAGCAGTCTCAGCTGATCGATGCTCGGATGGGCGGTATGCCAATTAATCGTGAGCTTTGGGAAAGAGCTTACGCAGAAGCCAAGAGACAAGCCAAGAACAATCCTCGCAATCCCGCTGTGACGCGTGCGGCAGTCGAACTCATTGCCCTGCACATGGCGTTTGGAGAAAAGTAAATGCCGAATTTTTTCATTACAGACGAACAAGCAATTGAAACTCCGGACGGCTCTATGGAAGTTCCGGGAGAACCGACAACCCAGTCTGTGGTTGCCCAGGAACCCACTGAAGGGCTGACTGTTGAACCGGTCAATCCGGTTCCCGTTCCTCCCGCTCAGCCTTTCAACCCTTACGAGATTATCGAGCGCGACGCATATTCTGCATCCCAATTTGTTCTAGGAAAGGATCCTGGCCGCACGGCGGAAGTTTTAGACATTTCCCGCCAGCTCGGAATTTCTCCGACAGAAGTGGATTCTGATTTTGAAGGATCGAAATACCGCCTTGAGAAACTTCGCACGGCCAACACCTTGAAGCAATCCCCCGGACTTTCTGACTACATAACGAATAATCCAGATAAAGCTCCTGTTCTGAAAAATGACCTTAAGCCGCTGACTAAGACGGACATTCTTCTCAACGAGCTTGCGGAAAAGATGGCCGCACGCAATCCTGCCGAGCCTCCGAAATCTTTGACCTATGCGGATGAAGAAACCGAGTGGAAGCGGGAGGATGAAGACTATGAGCCCGAGGTCAAAACCCTTGACGGCTGGAGAGCCGGATATTTGTCCGGAGAACTGCAGAACGAGCAGGGCCGTATGTATGAGGATCTGCGCTTAGGCAAGATTACAAAAGACGCCGCTTTTGAAAAGCGTTCAAAAGAAATCGATGACACGCTGGCCGCACTGGACGAAAAGTTCAAGGATTCCTGGCTGTCCTATCCGACCATGAAGACGATCGGGCAGATGCTCACGGTCAGCGGAGACACCGCCGCTAAGGGTGCAGCTCTCGGTATGGGAGCAGGCGCCTTGGGTTTGGGTGCCCTTGCGTTAGCGGGAGCTCCTGTTGCCGTCCCTGTCTCACTTGGAGTACTAGGCCTCATGACAATGAGCGGCGCCGTCATGGAAACCTCAAAGGAGGTTGAGGGCGGTCTTGCTTACAAAGACATGCGAGAGGCAGGCATTGATGATGACGTTGCCAGACGATTGTCCGGAACGGTCGGCTTTGTTAATGGCTCCTTGGAAGCCATCGGTGATGCCGTGCTCACGAAGTTCGGAGGGAAGCTCCTTGGCATAACCGGCTTTAAGCAGATGTTCGGCCAGAAGGTCAAAGAAAAAACTATCGAAGCACTTAAAAAGCCGACCTTCAGAGCCGCGGCTGTGGATGTTGCCAAGGCTTTCACAACAGGCCTTGCAACCGAAGTAGGTGTTGAAGAGCTTCAGGAAATTTCAAACATTGTTGCTGAAGAGGCCGCCAAGAAACTCACAAAAGATGTGCAGTTTGATTCCATTACTCCGGATGAAGTGATGGATAGATTGGCCGACATCGGGATTGAGACGATTAAAGGTGTTTGGGCACTGGGTCTTGCTGGCGGTGCAGTAGGTATGACGCGCCACATCTCTAAGATCAAAACCGCCCAAAGGAATCAGGAATTCTTCGAGAACCTTAATCAGATTGCTCCGGAAATAACTGCCCGAGAGACTGCACCCGGAGTTGTCTCCGAGGCCGTTCAGAACCAGGCAGAGAGCGCAGGCAAACCCACGATTTACGTAGATGGGGAAATGTTTGCGCAGACAATGCAAGAGAAAAACGTTCGTCTGGAAGACCTGAAGAAGATCAATCCTGAGCTAGGAAATGCTATTCAAAAAGCCGTGGCTTCGGGCGGAGACGTTGAAATCTCTACCGGAGACTACGCCGCCCATATTGCCGGAACTCCTTTCGGAGAAGCTTTGACTCAGCACCTTAGATTCAATCCGGACGAACTCAGTGCCTACGAAGCGAAAAAGGCACGCAAACTTGTCTCTGACTGGGTTGGCCAGAATGATTGGGATCTTTCAACTGAAGAGGGCAGGGAAGCAGCGACAAAGGAAATCAACCAGGCTGTAAATCAGGTTCAGAAGTCTAAGTATGCGCAGGCCTTCGATGACCTGACTAAGAGCATGACTCAGAGTCTTATGGCCAGCGGAATCAATGGCTATCGAGAAGAGAGAATTGCAAGGCAGTATGCTCGACTGGAGGCGGCCAGTATTGTGCGTCTGGCCAAAGATGCCAATATCGCTCCGGAACGCATTGCGGAATTTGCGCCGAAGATTCAGTCTTCTGCTGGCATTGAACGAACAGAGCTGGTTCAGAAAAGAGCTGGACAGAAAGAGAATCCAGCAGTTTCCGCTCCAGAAAAAACGGCGGAACAAAAACTGAAAGAGGACAGTGATACTTGGGGAAAGCTTGTTGATGGATTAAAAGAAAAACCCACTCAAAACGTGGTAATGCTCAAGCAAACCCCGCTTGTGATGAAATTGATCGGGGCAAAGTTCTTAACGCTTCGGGCCACCCCTCATATGTTCGATGGTGCCCTGCCAGGAGCAAAAAAATCTAGTCCTTCTCACCATATTCATCCCGAGATTTCGAAACGAGTTTTGAAGCAAATTCCAGAAGCGCTGACAGATCCGATTGCAATTTTCAGAGATGATCGGAGAGAAAATACCTATCTCTTCATGCTTGACCTAAAGGCCGAAAATAATCAAAACGTTGTTGTCGCGGTTAAATTTAATGGCCCCGGAAGGCATGCTGAAATCAATTTGGCAAAAACCTCTTGGGGCCCTGAAAATACGCTGTACTTTCCGTTGCAGGAGCAAAACAACGCTTTGGTTTACGCCAATAGCCAAAAAATAAGTCGTTGGAACAAGAGCTCCGGCATCTATAGCCTTCGGGGTTCCAACGACTCAGGTGTTAGTGTAAAGACCGAGGCCGACCTAGTCAAGCTTCGGAAGCTGTACCCTGGTTATTACCAAACCGAAAAGATCGAACCGCGGTCCATCAATGTTCCTGCGACTGAAGTTTTTGCCAAGCTTGGCTTGGAACTTCCGGAAGGATTTAAGCCGACTAACGTCACTTTGATCAGCACAAGACCCGTCACAGAACGCTCGAATATTGAAGAGTTTTCCGGAGCGGTATTGCCGGAGAACGCTCCGAAAGAACTTGTTGACGCTTTGGAAGAAAAGGGCATCCGTGTAGAACTTAGCAGTAACCGCAAGACTGTGAGAGCTAAGGCCGTCTCTCAACTGTCCCAAAAGATTCAGGACTCTCTTGTCTACTTCCAGAACGGAACAAACGAGCGAGGCGGCTACAGCCCTAAACAAAATACAATCCACCTGACTCCGAATGCTGACTTGTCCACCTTTGCCCATGAAATGAGCCACTGGTATCTTGAAAACCTGATGCAGCTGGCTGGCGAAGCGGGTGTCTCCGGACTTATCAAACAGGACGCAGAAACGCTTCTGAAAGACTTCGGCCTCAAGTCGCTGGATGAATGGAAGAACCTCAGCATCGAAGAGAAGAGAAAGTTTCACGAGCGCTTTGCCTATCAGACCGAAATCTATTTGGCCACAGGTAAGCCGCACAATCCTAAGCTCATCACTGTTTTCAAGAATCTCGGTAAATGGATCAGGGATGTTTATAGAGCTTGGACGGGTGGAGTTGCCGAACAAAGAGCGGCTCAGTACAAATCTGAATTTGGGGAGGAGCTGCCTCAGCTCTCAGAGGAAGTTCAGCGCGTTATGGATCGAATGCTCAATGCTGAAGCCGACCTCTATCAGGCTGAAGTATCTGAATCCATGCGACCGCTCTTTGACGAAAAGCCCAAAGACATGAGCGAGGAAGATTGGATCGCCATGCAGAAGGCGCACGATGAGGCGCTGGCGGATGGAGAAGCTCTGTTAAATGAGGCAAAAACGAAAGATGAGAAGTGGTACTCGAACGCCAGAGCCAAGACCTTGCGAATGATCCAGCGCAAAGCCAAAGAAATCCGCGACAAGGTTAAAGAAGGCGTTACGGCAGAGATCGAGGCTGAGGCGGGAACTCGAGCTTATGAACTAATCAAGAAAAGCAACGAAACCTTTGGCATCAATTGGAAATTTGATCCGGAAGCATTGACGGCCGCCAAGGTCAGCTCTTCTGCAATCAAAAGCTGAGCGCTCTTGGCCTGACAAAGAAGGGTGGAATGGCGCCGTCTGAAGTAATGGAACTCATGCGAGGTCAGGGCAATGCGTTTGCGACTGTCCAAGATATGGTCCAAGGTCTTCTTGAGGGAGCACGAAAAGACGAGCGCATCGAAAAGAAACTACTCGAAGATGTATTGAGAAGTATTCCGAAAACTTTACTCAGGCAGGCATTGATGCTCAGATTACCGAGGCCCTGCAGAACGAAGCCCGAGCAAGGTTTGTTGCAACGGAGTTTAAGTACTTGGCAGGAAGCCCTGCAGGAATCAGCCAGAGGATGATCAATGAAGCGGCCAAACGTTCTGCAGAATTGATGCTGGCCAACATGCCCGTTTACAACGTCAGTCCCGGAACTTTGTGGCTATGCAGGCAAGGGCCTCCAGAAAGGCTTATGAAGCATTAGCCAGCGGGGATAAGGGAAGGGCCGCCGCATACAAGCGTCAGCAGTTGATGTATCTGCAGGCAGCTTCAAGCTCTTGATGTCGACAAGCAAGTGGATCGTTTTGAACGAATCCGCAAAAGCTTTCTCTGCAGATAAGAAACTTGCTAAGACTTATGACCTTGATGTCCTTAATGTACTTCGCGCTGTCTTCAATATTGAAGGCTTTGGAAAAACTAAACCCGAAGATGTAGACCTTCTGGCTGTAGAGAAAACTATCAATGTTTTTGAAGAGATTGCTCGTCCCACTTATGAGATGTTGGATGGAATATTTAAACGTTACAGAGGACTTCAGGGGGGCCGAGGGTACAGCACTTTGACTTACGGTGACTTCCTGGCCTTAGCAGAAGATGTGAATATGCTCTTTGCGATCTCTCGTCAATGGAAGGAAACTACTCGTGAGGCAAAAGCAGAAGCTCGTGAGCAAGCGGCTAAGGAGTTGATTGCCCAGATGAGCACACAGAATCTGTCTTACAACACAGTGGGACAGACAGAGGCAACAACCGCTTATGAGAAATTCAAACAAGATGGCCTCCTGAGTCTCGGATCTGCGCTTGTTCGTGTTGAGTCTTGGTGCAACAAAATGGATACAGGCAATCCCAACCATCCGTTCAGATCCTACATCTACGATCCGGTTGCTCAGGCCACGGCTAAATTCCGCAACCGTAACAGTGAACTTCAGCAAAAGCTCGCAGAGATAATTAAACCGATGCAGAAGGAATGGCTGTCTCGGACGGACATCCACGCTCCGACTCTTAACTACACGTTTAGAACTAAGGCGGAGCTTATCGGAGCTCTTCTTCATACCGGCAATGAATCGAACAAAGAAAAGCTCTTGCTCGGTGGTAGAGGAAAGGGGAACGCCTGGGCCGAGATGGTTGAAGACCAAGAGGGCAATAAAAAATTAGATACTAAACGATGGGATCAATTCATTTCCCAGTGTTACGCTGACGGCACAATCACCAAGGCGGACATGGATTTCGTACAGCAGGTATGGGATCTTCTGGAATCGACAAAGGAGGATGCGCAGAAGGCTTACAAGAATCTATACGGGTACACCTTCAAAGAGATTGAAGCCTCTCCGATTCAAACTCCGTGGGGAGAATATCGAGGCGGTTATGTTCCGGCGACAACGGATAAATACCTTGTGGCAGACAAGGCCACGTTTGATGAAATTGACCAGCTTACTAAGACAGACTCGCTGAGCCAAATGCCGGTATCAAATCCTGGCTTCACAAAACTCGAGCCTCTGACTATCACGAACCTCTGAGCTTTGATATGGCGATCATTTCAAACCATATTTCCTCAGTTCTGAGATTCTGCTATATCGCCCCAGTCGCTCAAGATGTCGCCAAGCTGCTTATTAATAAGGATCTGAAGGAAAGAATCGATTCTCAGGATCCTACGACCATGAAAGACATGCTTAAGCCCTGGCTTAAACGGTCCTATACCCAGGATGTCAGTGACGGGAAAAGCGGCTGGATCAGCAAGAAACTCAATGAACTCAGAGGTATCGCCGGCATCAACATCATGATGGGCCACATCGTAAACGCTCTGCAGTTCACGGGATTCTCAATTGCCCTTACTAAGGTTTCCGGAAGAAATCTCATTGACGCCGCCGGAGTCTTTGCCCGTGACCCGAGGAGGGTAACAGAACAGATCACTCAGCTTTCTCCTTTCATGATGTCTCGCCTCAATGACCGTGCGATGGAGTTTCAGTCTCAGGTCTATAAGATTTCCTCTACCCAGGACAACCGCGTTACAAAACAAAAGGAATCTTTAACAAGACGGTTGCGGCTAAGGCTAAATATATTCAGCCTGTCCATGACTTCCTGATGAGAAAAGGATATTTCTTGCAGTCTTTATGCCAGATCCCGATTGATGCGATTACGTGGGTCGGAGCTTACAACCAGGCGCGCAGAAAGGACGAACCACTGAGGAAGCGGTACTGGATGCAGACTCGGTTATCCGTACGACTATGTCAGACTTCTCTCGGAAAACGTTGCGAATGTTGAAACAGGAAATGCTTTGTACCGCTCCTTCCTTGTTTTCTACAACTACTTCAACATGCAGTTCAATCTTCTCAATGAGCGCTTCCACGCAGACAGCATGGAGAAGAAACTGATTAAGCGTTACGGCATGTATGCTCGTGACGCTCTCTTAGTTGTGACGATTCCATCCGTTGTTGCAAAACTCATTGAAGCGGTGGTCTTTGGAGATCCGGACACAGGCGATGATGACGAATTCGGCATGGACGATATGCTGAGAATGTTGGCCTCGGAATCCTTTAAGAACGCTGTGGCTATGGCTCCTATTGCCGGACAATTTATTAACACTGCCGGTGCTAGCTTAGCCAAAGATCAAAAGGCGGAGCAGTTTCGGACGTTGCGCGATTCATCTGGGGAACCGATCCTTATGTTGGCAGGATTATGACCGCTCCGGCTTATGGCCTTATCGAAGGAAGCGGCAAGGCGATTCAACAAACCGTTGAGATCCTTAACGATGAGGATGTGAATGCCCGCTCCTATACCCGCAATATGCTCGATCTTCTCTCTGTGGTAACGGGGCTGCCGCTTGGCTTCCTCAAGAAACCGCTGGGCTACATGGCGGGAGTCGAAGCAGGAGATATCCAGCCCGCGGATGCTGGTGAATTTGTTCAGGGAGTTCTTTCCGGAAAAGCGAAGAAGGACTAAGAACCCGTCCATAAACCTCCTTGCTGTCAAATGAAAATTGATGGCAAGGAGATCGCTAATGTCAATTTCACAAGAACTTCGGAGAGCCGGTCCTTATATCAGTGACGGCTCGACAAAGGCCTTCACATTCAGCTTTAAAGTGATGAAGGGATCCGACTTGTCCGTTGTCGTTGCTGACAACAAGGACACTTCGGTCTCCGAGACGCTTGCCTCAACGAACTACACGGTTACGCTCAACGATAACCAGGAAAATTCTCCCGGAGGCACGGTCACTTTAGACAATGCGCTTCCGTCCGGAAAAGCGCTGGCGATCCTCTCAAATGCTCTTTCCTTCAAGAAAAGGTCTTTACCAATGCCGGGGGCTTCTATCCGGAAGTTCTTAATGACGCTCTCGACACTCTGACTATTTACTGCCAGCAGCTGAAGGAAGCCCTCGGACGATGCCTGATTGTTCCGAGCACATCGGAGCACACACCGCAGGAGGTATTGGCAGAAGTCCTTGAGATCGCTTCCACTGCCAATGATTACGCGCAGCAGGCACAAGCCATCTATGACACAGTCAAAGGTGATGTTGCGGAGATCAAGGCGCTAAAGGACGAGATTGATGACTTAGTCCTCACCTTTCAAACGATCGAGCAACTGGCGGCCCAAGCTCAGGCTAACGCACACTCGACGAACGATGACAAACTGACATGCCAGCAGGCCCTCCAGCAGATTCAAGCAATCGCGGCGCAGACCGGATTCTCTACCCGGACAAGTCCGACGGTATCCGAGTCGGAGACTTTCCCACTTTCTAATCTGACGCCCTCTGCTTATGTAAAAGTAGGAGACCTGGTTCTTAATTCAACTAACGGCGACTTGTTCCGGATAACCGCGGTAACGGCAACGACTGCCACTGTCGGCGCAAAGATTTCAAATCTTCGCGGCCCCGCGGTGAGCGCGGTTTGCAAGGCAGTCCGGGACCCGCCGGAAGTCCGGGCGAGGGGCCTATGGGTCAAAGCCCTTATGCCACGTGCTTCGGACAATTTGAGGTCAACGAGGAAGGCGTTCTCCAACTCGAATATGTCGGCCTGGCGCCGGCTCAGTTTTCTATTAACGACAACGGAATAGTGGAGGCTACATATGCCAACTCTTAGCATTGGCAAAGTCCGTTATGTTTGAAAGGCACGTGGAGCGCCACGGCTTCCTATGACATTCTTGACCGTGTTCAAGACAGTGACGGTTTTATTTATGAATCCATTAAGGCGGTTCCCGCGGGTACTGTGCTTACCAACACAAGCTATTGGATAAAACTTTCGGTTCAAGGCCCCGCGGTTTAAAAGGGATATCGGTAATGACGGGCCAAAAGGCGATCCGGGCGAGGCACCGACGGCTATTTTGTACACGGAGCAGAACAATCTTACAGACGCTCAGCGGGCGCAAGCTCGAACAAACATCGGCTCCGCGGCGTTCGCCGCGTCTTTTGCTTCGGCGATAGCGACCTGGGTGACCAGCACTTTGGGCTCAAAGATCGAGGCCTATCTCGTACCGATTCTCAAACAGCTCTGCTTAGATAACGGAGCTACACAGGCCGAAATCGACGCACTCGAAAACGAATCTGATTCATAAGGAGTAAACACAATGGCATATATCGGAGAAACTATCGAGCTGATGTGCTCGGATGACTATAAAGATCGGATGTTGGCTGAATACCAACAGCTCGTAATCCGTAAGGATGCGCTAGAAAACCTGCTGACCAAATGGGAAAAGGGAGAACTCAATTTCACTCCCAAATGCCCGAAGGAAATGCTTGTGAAGCAGTTTGAACTCATGGAAGAGTACGCAGAAATCCTGCGGCAAAGAGGCGTTATTGAAGGTGTCGATCTTTATGTAGGGGAATGAGCATGACAACTCTTGCAGAGATTAAACAGCAATACCTAACCAAGGCCCTGTCTAAGCCCGTGGCGAAGTACGGCGTGAAGATGGGCAACGGCAGAATCACGTCCTTGTCGGACGTTCAAGGGTTTTGGGTTGAGCCGTGCTCTGTTGAGCTGATTGCACTGGTTGATAAGAAGTACCTAAAAGGTGACAAGGTTCGAGAGGAAATCTCGATTGAACCGCTCAACCGTCCCGAGGGTTTTCAGTATGGCTATGACCTCTACACCTTCACAACGCCTGCCCTGAAAGCTGACAACCTGAAGGTAGAAGTGTTGGAAAAACCGTTGATCGGCAAAGCCAAAGTCAAGTTCAAATCCGGTCAGCAGTTTGCTGTCAAATCTCAGTTGATCACTGACGAGCTGTATCAGAGTGCTGACGGCAAATACTACACACAGGCAGACCTTCCGGAAAACTCAGACGACTTCTGCAAAGAGCGCTACAGCAACGAGATCAAAGCCGAGAGAAACGCGCGTATCAACGACACAGATGATTACGTGAAACTGCCTGATATTACCGTGGCAAGAAGCGCAGGAGCAAAACGTTCTGCCCTTGAGGACGCTGACAGAACAGCCTTAGAAACATACAGACAGGCACTTAGAAACCTACCCGAGGCACAGGGTTTCCCGTTCGTTGAATGGCCGGAGTTTCCAGCGGCTTTGGCTTACGAGCTACAGCAGAAAGTTGACGCAAGACAAAACATGAGACAAGGAGGTTTCTAAATGAGCCTTATTAAAAAACTTATTCAACGGCTACTCGATAGCCGAACGACACCAGCACAGGCGGGACACGCTTCTAAGCCCGGCTCGGCAGTTCCTGTAGACTACAACCCTTCAGCTTCAGTAGACAACTGGGGACCGGTTTTATCTAATTCAACCGCGGTATCAGATGGTTATATTTGGGCCACGGACCGTACTACATCCGATAAAGGATTTTTCCAGATAAATACTCAGGCGTTGCAAATTACGACTACAGGGACATCTAATCCGGGAGGTGAAATCCTGAATTTATTCACGCCCGTTTCAAAAGGGCAGCTATTTTCTGTTTATGGCCGATATCTAGAGCAAGTTACCGTCCGATTAGTGAAAACTATCGGGGGGGGGTATCGGCTCTTAAGAACGCTCTTCTGCAAGGAGGTGCAATATGCTTAAGCAACTTGTGCAGCTCTTTGCGGAGAAGTTTCTTACAAGCAAGAAGGAGTGGGTATCGCACCAGCGAAACACGGATTATTCAAAAAGTATCACCTTGTCTTTGCCTAACGAAGGGAACTATAAGCAGTATGTCCCACCATGTGATGGGATGTTTGTCATGGCGCAAAGCGGCACAGGCAAGATGTACATTGAGTGCGACTGCGGAAACAATAGGTTCTACCTTAATCAGGAATATTCTTACGCCTATTATCAAGGACTATCTCTGCAAGTTAATAAGGGCCAAACAGTATCTTATAAAGCCGAGGCCAATAACAGAGGCAGCTTCAGCCGTTGTCAATTCGTCCCTTTTGTGTCAGGACCTTAACAAGCTGGAAGGAGGTGCGTCATGCTGAAGTCGCTCCTCCAGTTATTACTGAATACCCGAACAACAAAAACCGAAGCCGCGCATTTTGCCCAACCTGCCTGGGGAGCCTCTCCAATAGTGATGACAGGAACCGACGTTAATGACGATTGGGGCTCTATCTATCAGGGCGTAATGCCTAACGACGGCGTTCTTGTTGTCTCATTTACCGGAACGAATGAATCCAGCTATGCGGCTGGCCCCGGGGCTCAGTCGCTAGTTCCGTGGGCTAATGGCGGCGGCAAGTTTAGTATGCCCGTTACAAAGGGTAGTTATGTCAGCCTTGGTGGAAACCATGTTAAGGATGTCGAACTACGGCTTTATCCGCTAGTTGCTTCCATCTAACCGCTCCGCCCCTCACTTCGAGGGGCTTTTCGTTAGGTGTGCGCATTGAAAGAAAAAGCGCTCATAACATGTCCAAAAAGAGAGATAAACATGGAAACAGATTTCAGCCTCAGCGAGTTTGCCAGCACGGTAAACCTGATTGTGTTCACGCTCATATTGATATGCGCGGCATCGGGCTCTGCTATGCCGTATGTGAGCGGAAAGAGACTGGAATTTTCCGCGCTGGTTCATTGAGTTTGTTACCTCATGTGCCGGGTTCATTGTCTATCTAATCCTCCGCACCTCGAAACTCAGTTGGGAGTGGATCGGGGCCTGTAGCGGAGTGTCTTCTTACTTCGGCCTGAAGATCATGAACACTCTTTACGGTGTCGTCACAGGCAAATTAAAACTTACCGTCCACAATGGAGCGAACCATGGCAATTAGTATGCGCTCGTTTATAGCCGGACTTATAAAGCTAGTTTTGTTCTTTGCTTTTTATATGGCAGGGTGGCTCACAAATTCTCAGTTGAATCAGTACACGATCGTGTCACAACAAGACCGGATCAACAGCCTGGAGAATGAAACAGCCCTCCAGCGGCTCCAGATCAACGAGCTAAACCGCCGAGCGACTTCAAACACCGAGAGCATTAAACAGCTAACGAAAATTCAGCAAGACCTAGAAACGCTGAAGTCTGAAGTGCAAAGACTGCACGGAATCAAGAAGGAGACGAAATGAGAATCGAGATAATTAAATGGGTTGATACCTTTGGATGTCCTCCAGGATGGGAATTTGAGGACGAACTTGAATATAAAGTTACCGAGGTTACCTCTGTGGGCTTCATTAGAAAAGAAACAGATACTGTTGTGGTCCTTGTCCCCACATAAGCGGCGCAGATCGGAAACAAATAGCGGGGCATATATGCATACCCGCAAACAGATACTAAGCAGACAAACTATTTTTCTTCTGAGGCTTGCGATCAGGAGCTTGCGTTAAAACAGAACCTGCCAGGCTCTTAGCTGCTTTAGTAGAGCTTTTCTGCTGGAGCACTTTGCCAGCAAGAGATGCCATTTCCCTAGAGGATTTTTCGTTTTGCCATAGTCGTTCCTTTAACAATAAAAGTAACCCATTCAGAGTAACTCAAATTTTGGTGCAATTCAATGACACAAGATATCCTGCTTTACCCACCGAACTGGCAACTCAGTTCATATCTGAGTTTGAACAGGGCCCTAAAGGTGGTCCGGCCCTTGAATCTTATCGCTGTCCCGCTGGGGTGTGGACGATTGGTTTTGGCCACACGAAAGACGTGCACGCAGGCGAGCACATTACGCGCAATGAAGCATACGACCTTCTAACTAAAGACCTGGTTCAAACGCAGGAGGAGTTAGCAGCCATTGTCAAAGTTCCAGTTACGGAGAATCAGTTTATTGCCTTGATGAGTTGGTTGTTTAACCTTGGTTTGACGCCTGCCGTCAGAAGATCAACATTACTAAGAAAACTAAACGCGGGAGATTATGAAGGTGCTGCTGAAGAATTTCCAAAATGGAGGAAAAGCGCTGGACAGGTGCTTCCGGGGCTGGTAAACCGAAGGGCGGAAGAAAGAAAATATTTTAAAGGAATGAATATGGTTAATGCTTTAGTGTCTGGTTTAGTTGCGGCTGTTGTCTCTATTATTTGCAACGCATTGATTAATTACAAAACCCTTAAAGAATCCTGTCGAGAAATTTTATCGGATCTTAGACATGAGAAACAATGGACTGGAGTTTGGACAAATGAGGGATGCATAGATGGCCCCGACGATGAGGAATATGTAACGCTATATCTACATTGTAGAGATGGAGTTTTAGATGGCTACATGATGAGAAATATTGATGAATCGATGATATTCCCAACTCTTACTGCAAATAGCGGCTTTAGTAAGACAGTGCGATTTTTTTCGTACTCATGGGTTGGAGGGCAAAGAATAGGAAAGGGTGACGGATTTATTAGACTCTTAAATGAAAGAAATCTAACCCTGACGGATGACGAGAACAAAAGATTCTCTCTTTTCAAAATCTCATCAGACCCTGAGGAAGAAAAATAAAAGTGCTTCGAGTAATTTTGATTATTGTCATGTTCTCCTCAGTGCTTGGCTATCACTTCGGCCAACAGGAAACAGAGTTGCGCTGGACGCAGGAGCGGGAGCGGCTACTTGCTCACCAGATAGAAACGTTACATAGAAAGGATAAAGAAATTGCGCAGTTGGAAAAGTCTATTGGTGTCCTTAACGATTCTGCTCTCCGGGTGCGCGAGCGAGACGCCCAGATTCAGCGACGCCTACAGAGGGAGCTTGGAGAGTGTGATCGATTTAGACGCGCACTTGAGCTCTCTTCAAAAACTCTTGCAGAATGTGCAGAGCGCGCAGTCAGCGATAGACGAATCATTGAAAGATGTGCCATCCAACTCCGATAATGGACACCCCAGAGGTTTAAAAGACAATCCAGAATCTTTCCGCTAATATATTAATTAGTGGACTGTCTTCCAGATCGAAAACGTCAAATGTACCAACAAATGTATCAATTTGATCTGAGTAGGATATAACCTTTTGATTTATTTAGGTCGTTCGAATCCCGCCGCCGACCACAAATTCTCGAAAGGCTGTCCAAGTGGCAGCCTTTTTTGTTATTTGCGGTTCTCACGGAGGAGGTCGGCATGGCTTGTATTCTTTTTCCTTCACCAATCTTCGGACCGATTCATTCCAGACGCTTAGGTACTTCTTTAGGGATCAATCTTTTGCCGGCTGAAGCCAAAGTCTGCTCTTTTGACTGCGTGTACTGCGAATGCGGCTTTAATAAAGACCACGACGCCAAACGCAAGCTCCCTACGCGGGAAGAAGTTCGAACAGCTCTGGAAAAGAAACTTATTTATCTGCAGAAAACAGGCGTCGTTCCCGATGTCTTTACTTTTGCCGGTAACGGAGAACCGACGTCTCACCCTGATTTTGACCTCATCATTGATGACACGATTGAGCTTAGAGATCGCTATTTTCCCAACGCAAAAATCAGCGTCTTAAGCAACTCTACCTTCCTTGCGCGCGAGAAGGTTGTTAAAGCTTTGGCAAAAGTGGACAACCCGATTATGAAGCTCGATACCGTAAACGCGGACTACATCAAGCGCATTGATCGTCCGAACGCCAAGTACGATGTAAAAGGTGTCATCGAGAAACTCAAAAACATGACGGTTCGTCCGATTATTCAGACGATGTTCATGAAAGGTGAGTTTGAAGGACAGTCCGTGGATAACACGACAGACGAGTTTGTAGATCCGTGGATTGATGTGCTGGAAGAAATCAAGCCTCGGGAAGTCATGATTTACACCCTTGACCGCGACACACCGGCGGCCGGTTTAAAAAAGGCAGATAAAGAGTCACTTTGTAAAATCCGCGACAAACTTGAAAGAAGAGGTTACCGCGTCATGGTAAGCGTCTAAGGATAAACACTAAACTTTGAGATTTATCTCATTTTTGTCATAAAGCTGTCATATTGAATTACTAAATTGGAAGGTGATTTCATAACAACCTTTGAGGACTAAATGCCTGAATCTCTTCCAATGAAAACTCGTCTTTTATTAGCCGGGGCTTCTCTTCAGTTGATCTCCCTTGCTAAGAAGTCTGAGAAAAAAGAGAAGAAGCAAAAAGTCGTTGCTGTTTCCGCAGGAATGACCCTGTCTAAGGCTACCGCCTAATCTATTCGATAGGACAAATAATTTCGTCGGCCGATTGCCGACATCGATGCACAGCCGCAGAGATTTAGCATACCTGCGGCTTTTGCTTTTTCGGGCGCCTCTAAAAATTCTTTCCTCTGATAGTCCTCGGTCTGCGCTCGCGGCATTGGCTAAGAAGTCGGAAAATCGCGATAATTGAGGACTGAAAACTTCGGCTATCTGAGGAAAGCGATGAATATTTTGATTTCAAACGATGACGGTTATTTAGCGCCCGGTATTCAGGAACTCGCCCGTCGTATCCGCCGATTCGGCAATGTCACAGTGGTTGCACCCGAACAAAACCACAGCGGGGCCAGTAACTCCTTAACGCTTAACCGTCCGCTTTCCGTTCGTCAGGTTCAGGAAAATGTTTTCTTTGTGAACGGTACGCCTTCGGATTGTGTCCATATTGCTTTAACCGGCTTGCTGCCTCAAAAACCGGATATCGTTTTAAGCGGCATCAACTGCGGCCAGAACATGGGTGACGACGTGCTTTATTCAGGAACCGTCGCTGCCGCTATGGAAGGATTCTTGTTCGGTTGCCCGTCCTTTGCTTTTTCTCAGGTGCATTCGGGCTGGTCTTGTTTGGATTCCGCCGCGGAGGTGGCCGAGTACATTGTGGACAACTTTATTAAAAGTCCGCTTCCTGCGCCGTTCCTTTTGAATGTCAATATCCCCAACACAACGATTGACCAGCTCTCTGGGTTAGTCGTGACACGTCTCGGTCGTCGTCACGCCGCCCAATCCGTGATTGAGCAGGTTAATCCGCGAGGCGAGACGATTTATTGGCTCGGCGCCGCCGGTGACGCGCGTGACAGCACTCAGGGAACCGATTTCTGGGCAACATCGCACAATTACGTCAGCGTTACGCCGCTTCAAGTGGATATGACGAATTACGGGATGCTGGATACCGTTCGGACGTGGTGTAACAGCTTTCAGTCCTGAGAATAATTCGATTTGTTCTGACGATTAGGACGGTTTTTACTTAAAATCTGTTCGGTAGAGAAATAAAAGAGGCTCATGGAGGAGTTATGAATTGCAGTAAGTATCTTTGGCCGATGGTGTTTGCTTCGGTGATAGCCGGCTGTTCGTTTACCGGAGGCAATGCCCCGATAACGGACGGTTCAGCGACGGCATCCGTCTATACCGTTAAGCCCGGAGACACGCTGTATGCGATTTCCTCCCGCTACGGCCTCGATCCCGCCGTGGTTGCGCGCGAAAACCACTTGACGAATCCGTCCCACCTATTGGTCGGTCAGAAACTTCGCTTGTCCGTATCGTCTTCAACGGACGCCAATATCCGCAGAGTTGAAGCCAACACCAAGACACAGACGAGTTCGAGCAGTTCTGCTAAGCCCTCGACCTCTTCAAGCGCTGCTCCTGCCGCATCTGCAAGCACTACCCAGACCGCTTCTTCAAGTAGCTCTGTCGGCAGCGCAAACGGCACCTACGGCTGGCCGGCTTCAGGAAAGATTATTCAGAATTTCGGCGGCTTGAATAAAGGTATCGATATCGCTGGATCCGAAGGCGAAAAGGTTCACGCTGCTGTGAACGGTACGGTGCTTTTTGACGGTCAGGTCCAGGGTTACGGTAAGGTCGTGATGATTCGCGATAAAGACGGCTGTGTTTCTGTCTATGGCCGGGTGAAATCGATCTCGGTAAAACAGGGCGATCAAGTTCGTAAGGGCCAGGCGATTGCCGTGATGGGAACAACGGATGTTTCTCCCCGTGTCCATTTTGAAATACGTAAAAACGGCAAACCGATCGATCCTCTTACAATGCTCCAAAAGCGCTAAGTTAGTAGTTAGGAAAATTCATGGCACGAGCTAAAAAAGAACGGGCAAAGTATGTCGCCGTTATTGAGTCTCTGGATCAGGAAGGCCGCGGTGTCGCACGCCGTGACGGTAAAGTCGTTTTCATCGAGGGGGCGCTCCCCGGCGAGAAAGTCGAATACGAGGTCTACCGCAGCAAACCTTCTTTTGAATTAGGACTGACAACCGAAATTTATAAGGAATCCCCGCTTCGCGTTTTGCCGAAGTGCCCTCACTTCGGCGTCAAGGACGGCAGCTGCGGAGGCTGCGCCATGCAGCATCTCGAGGCCCATGCTCAGGTGGCCATGAAGCAAAAGGTTTTGATGGACGCCTTGTGGCATATCGGCAGAGTCCGCCCTGAACAGGTTCTGGCACCGATCTACGGCTCTGTATGGGGATACCGTCATCGTGCCCGTCTGTCTGTGCGTGAAGTCGCGAAAAAAGGAACCGTGCTCGTGGGCTTCCATGAAAAGCGTTCCAGTTTTATCGCAGACATGAAGAGCTGCGAAATTCTTCCCAAGCGTGTCAGCGATCTTTTGGTTCCCCTGCGCGAACTCATTAACTCTTTATCGCTTCGCAAGAAGCTTCCTCAGATTGAGTTGGCCGTGACAGATGAAGCGCTGGCTTTAGTGCTTCGTGTCTTGGAAAAACTGACGGCTGATGATGAAGCAAAACTCAGACAGTTCCAAAAAGACTACGGCGTCGATTTTTGGTATCAGCCGAAAGGCCCGGATTCCATTTATCCGATGGACCCTGAAAATGCGACTCGACTGAAACTGCACCATCGAGAAACCGGTGTGGAAGTCGTCTTCAGACCGACAGACTTCACTCAGGTAAATCATCGCTTAAATGAAGTGATGGTCACCAGAGTGCTTCGTCTGCTGCATCTTGAACCCTCGTCCAAAGTCATTGATTTCTTCTGCGGTCTCGGCAACTTTACGCTGCCGCTGGCGACAAGATCAGCAAAAGTTCTCGGTATCGAGGGAAGCACCGAACTGGTTGATCGTGCCCGTGCAGGTGCAAAAGACAATAATCTCGCAGACAAGACTGAATTTGAGGCTCGTAACCTGTTTGACTGGACGCTGGACGATTGGGATGCCGTCTGGAACAAGCTTGGCGGCGTGGATCGTGTTCTGATCGATCCGCCTCGTGAAGGCGCTATGGCGCTTTGCCGCTCGCTCGCGGACACGGATAAGCGTCCCGCTCGTTTGGTTTATGTTTCCTGCAATCCGGCAACGCTGGCCCGCGATGCTGCGCTGCTCGTAAGGGAAGGCGGCTGGAAACTGCTGTCTGCCGGCGTGATGAATATGTTCCCGCATACGGCGCACGTTGAAAGCATTGCCGTTTTTGAACCGGGTCCCAAGCCGGAAAAAATCGACGAAATCGATGAAATCGAAATCGGCGGAATGACTGAAGAGGCTGAGCAGGAAGCTCGATCCGAGGAACCGAAGATTTAACGGAAATGACGTCTTTGGTTTTTCAGATCGTAATTCTGTTTGTAAAAATTTTGGCGGAGCTGCTGGTCATCATTCTAGTGCCGGCCTTCGCCCTAAAATTTTCAAGAAGGACTTAAGTTTCGGTCTGGCATTTTCTGCCTCTATTTTGATGATCCTTTTGCCCGTGCTCACGTACGTGAATAACGCCGAGCTCAACAACACGATGCTGCCTTTGCATCCTGGGGGTGGGTTCGGTACTGACGCTTTCTTGGATGAGCTGGGGACTGTCGACCGGGGCCATCATTTCTTTTTGTATGCGGCTTACCTTATCGTGGAAAGCCGCGCCCGCGGACGATAAATTTAGTCCTGCTCTTCACGGGTCTCGGCTACCTCTTAAATCTGGTGTCTCAGGCAGCTGCGCCGTATCTGCTGTTCGGATCTTTCGGAGTAAATCTTGCCAAAGAAGACCTACCGTTCTTATGCCTGTCGCTGGTACTTGCCTTAGGCGTGGGTATTTACGTAAAGTATTCTGAGGCCGCTGGAAAACATTCAGCAACGAATAAACAAATAAAACTAAGGAGAAAGAGAGTGAAGAAAGCGGAGTATTTGAGTACTGGTTTGCTTTTTGTTTGCATTGGGCTTTTGTGTCTGGTTTCCGACCTATGTCGTCAAAACCAAAGGGCAGGGCATCTCGACGTGGGGCTGGCGCTTTGTATTGTCTTCCTGTTTATTGGACTGCCGCTCCTTTCAATTAGTCTGATTCGCGATGTTCTTCCTTCTCTGTGGCTGAGCTTTACCAGCGCCAATTACGAGTCTCCGAGCATATCGCTGCTTTACGGAACCATTCATAAGATGGCCACGCTGGACCAGCTGTATGTGGCGCTCGCCATGATTTGTATTTTGGTTGCCATCGGTCAAAGCATTTTGCTTCTTGGCTGCTTTACATCCGTCACAACCGCGAAAGCCTGGTTCGGGCACTGAGAATCATGTGGTCCTCGGCTTTCTTTATTGTGTTGGCAGCCGGCATTCTGCCGCTCATTATCTTGGGCTCTCACGGATTTACGGTGGCGATTCCTGCCGGATATACGATGGTGCTTATATTGCAGTGCTCATGGTGATCACTGCTTACCTGAGAATGAGTCCGCAGGTAGCGGATAATTATCCCATTAGTCACCAGCCGAAGAAAGATCGGGAAAAGAAATAGGAGTGAACGCATGGAATTTCTTATGGCTGTCCGCACACTGATTGCAACAACTGTGATGCTGTTTTGCTCATTATGGCTGGCGCGGCAGTTAAAGATCCATCGTCCGAGACTTCCGGTTTCTGCTGTGCTGATTTTGTCTTTAATCATGCTGTTTGAACCGGGCATGCTGGCTTTCTTGGTTTGGGTAGTGCACGATATCGCTTCGGTAAACGGAGGACTGATGATCCACGCCTACACATTTGTCAAAGCTTCTGTCGCGATCTATCTGCTTTTATCCTTCCCTCGATTTGGTTTGCCAGAAGCTTCTATGTCGAAAGCAAACTCGTGACCCTCAAAGCACTTCGCTTCGCGATCATTCTTCCGGTCGCATTTACCGCCGTAGTTTTATTGAAGTTCCGAAAATGATCTGGCAGGATCGCGCCACAGAACTTGTTTCTTCCGGTTTGGAGACGTTCATCGTGGTAGCTGTGATTAACTTGATCCTGCTCGGCCTGACCTACCGTTTCAAACCTTCGAATACGCCTGCACCTTGACCGGTTGCAGGAAACCTTGCACAGCGGAAAACTAAGTAATCAGGCGTTTCAGCCTCTCGTAAAACCTTAGTCCTTAATCCCTGCATGATAAAATCAACCGATTGTCTTTAGACAAAAGAAGTGCGGAATCCTCTGCATTTCTATTTTTACTTTTCGTTTTAAGAGATTGAAATGGCTATTGAACGCACACTTTCGATTATTAAACCCGATGCAGTTGCCAAAAACGTTATCGGTCAGATTTACTCCCGCTTTGAATCTAACAACCTCAAGATTGTTGCTTCCAAAATGAAGTGGCTTTCCCGCCAGGAAGCCGAAGCTTTCTACGCTGTTCACCGTGAACGCCCCTTCTTCAAAGATCTGGTTGACTTCATGGTTTCCGGTCCCGTTCAGATTCAGGTTCTCGAAGGTGAAAATGCCATCATGAAGAATCGTGAACTCATGGGCGCTACCGACCCGAAGAAGGCCAAGGGCACCATCAGAGCCGACTTCGCTCAGTCTATCGACGCTAACGCTGTTCACGGCTCCGACAGCCCTGAAACAGCTGCCGTTGAAATCGCTTTCTTCTTCCCGCAGATGGACATCTACGCCGGCCGTTAATCGACCGCGCATGTAGTTTAGTTAGCGATGTAAAGAATATCCCCGCGCAAGCGGGATAACACCCGATCATGACAGAAGAAAAGTTGCCTCAGAAAGTGAACCTCCTTGGATTTGATGCCGAGGGGCTGAAGAAGTTTTGTGAAGATCTCGGAGAGAAGCCTTTCCGTGCGAAACAGCTTGAGCGTTGGATTCATCGCCGCGGAGCACGCGATTTTTCTGAAATGACGGATCTCGCCAAGTCCTTCCGAGCCAAACTCGAGAAGGTTGCTGAGATTCGGGGTCCCGAAATCATTCGGGATAAAACAGCTGCTGACGGAACTCGTAAATGGCTGCTTGACGTCGGCAGCGGTAACGCCGTTGAGATGGTTTATATTCCTCAGGACGGCCGCGGCACGCTTTGTGTCTCTTCTCAGGCCGGCTGCGCAATGAACTGTCTGTTTTGTTCGACGGGTAAGCAGGGCTTTAACCGTAATTTGAAAGCATCGGAAATTATTGGTCAGCTTTGGCATGCCGAACACACTTTAAGAAAAGATCTCGGTATCACCGATGAAAACGAAAGAGTAATTTCCAATGTTGTCATGATGGGCATGGGTGAGCCGCTCCAGAATTTGGACGCTGTCATCCCATCCCTGAAACTGATGCTCGACGATAACGCCTACGGCTTATCCCGCCGCCGCGTTACCGTCTCCACTTCCGGCCTGGTCAGGCAGATGGATAAGCTTGCCGAACAGTGTCCGGTCGCATTGGCAGTAAGTCTCCATGCTCCGAACAATGAGCTTAGAGACAAGATCATGCCGGTCAACCGCAAGCATCCGCTCGAGCAGCTGCTCGCGGCCTGCAAGCGTTATTTGGAACACGCCCCGAGATTTCATCACCTTTGAATACATTCTCATCGGCGGCGTGAATGATTCACTCGCACAGGCCAAAGAACTGATTACTTTGGTTCAGGACATTCCCTGCAAGTTCAACTTGATCCCCTTTAATCCCTTCCCGGATCCGGTCTTGAGCGCAGTAAGCCCGAAGAGGTCAAAGCCTTTGCCGACCGACTGAACGGCGCAGGTATTGTCACTACTGTGAGAAAGGTCCGCGGTGACGATATCGATGCGGCCTGCGGTCAGTTGGCCGGGAAATTAAAGACCGTACTAAGCTCGCAGAAAGAGAGCAAATCGCGAGATAATCATCAAAGAGATTAAGAGCCCGGCAAAGGCAACAGGAGGCGAGAAAATGTCTGAGAACAATATCAACTTGGAAGCCAAAGACCAGCCGTCTGAAGCAACGACGTACGGCGGCTTGTTGCGTATTGCTCGTGAAAATAAAGAATTGAGTATTGATCAGGTATCTTCTCAGCTAAGAATTTCACCGGATCAGATCGAAGGATTGGAGTCGGACAACTATAAAGTTTTTCCGACCCCTGTTTACGCTCGCGCCCACCTGCGCAGCTATGCCCGTTTGTTAGGCGTCGATGAAGCCAAGATCATTTCGCTCTTTAATGCGGCATTGGCTCCGGACGATAAAGACCCGCGTACGTTCATCCGCCGCACGACTCAGGAGCTCGCTCCTTATCACGATGCTCAGCCGAAAACTTTGTCGGTAAGTTTATTGCCGGACTGCTTTTCTTAGCAGTTGTAATCGCATTGGTTGGATCGGCTACAACTACTACATGAGTCAAAAACCGAAAAGCTGCCGAAGTTCCTCAGGCAGAGGCTACACAGCCGGCTGAGGCAGCCGCTCCGGCTTCTGAACTTGCAAAGACTCCTGAAGCCGTTCCTGTTTTGGTTTCCAACACAACGGTTGAACCCGCTCCTCAGCTGCCGCTGCTTCGGCTCCGGCCGCGCAGAAGCTCAGACACAGGCTGATCGGGATGCCGCATTAAAAGAAAAACTGCAAAAGAAGCTGAGACAGCAGCCGCGAAAGTTGCTGAAGAAAAGCGCTTAGCAGAAGAGGCCAAGAAGGCGCTGCCGCTGCAGCGCCGGCAGCTGCTGCTCCGTCTAAACTGCTGACGCTGACTCATAACGAAGCTGAAGGCCGCTGGGACCTCGTGGTTCCGAAATCCGCCAACGGAACGTACAAAGTGACGATCGGTGCCGAAGGCGGGGAATGTTGGTTCGGTGTTTACCAGGACAAGAAGCTCGTTCACAATGCTCAGTTAAAGAGCGGTGAAACTCGGGATTATGAAGTTCCGTATCCTTTCAAAGTCTCCGTCGGCAACCGTGCTAAGGGCTTTGTGAAAGTTGACGGCGCACCTGTTGATCTGAATATCAATAATCGCGCGACTTCCACCGTGTTTACTTTGGTTCAAAATAACGAATGTCCTCTTCACAAAGAACCGATGATTGTCCGCTGGAAGGACAATATCGTTGAGATCGGCGCCGGCCGCCCGTAGTGATCCAGTCCATGACGAACACGGATACGGCCGATGTCGAATCCTCGACCAAACAAGTTTTAGAGCTCGCTCAGGCAGGAAGCGAGCTTGTTCGTCTTACGGTCAACACTCCGGCAGCTGCAAAGCGATCCCTGAAATTCGCAGGAGGCTGGATGAAGCAGGCTGCTTTGTTCCGCTGGTAGGCGACTTTCATTACAACGGCCACAAACTGCTGACCGAATATCCCGAATGCGCCGAGGCGCTTTCTAAGTATCGAATCAATCCCGGCAACGTCGGAAAAGGCGACAAGCAGGAAGAAAATTTCCGCACAATGATTGAGCTCGCGAAGAAGTATGACAAGCCCGTTCGAATCGGCGTCAACTGGGGCTCGCTCGACCAAGATCTTTTGGCCCGCATGATGTCGGAAAATCAAAGCTCGAGAATCCGCTCGACGCAAAGAAGTACTTCGTGAGGCCTTAGTAAGAAGCGCGGTTGAAAATGCGGATCGAGCTGTTGAGCTCGGTATGAAGCCCTCTCAGGTAGCTATTTCCGCGAAAGTGAGCGGTGTCAAGGATTTGATCGCCGTTTACCGTGAGCTCGAGGCTCGCTGTGCTTATCCTCTGCATCTCGGTTTGACCGAGGCCGGAATGGGACTTAAAGGTACGGTTTCTACGACCGCTGCACTCTCCGTGCTCCTGCTGGAAAATATCGGAGATACGATCCGTGTTTCGCTGACACCGGAACCGGGCCAGTCTCGTACAGCGGAAGTCGAACTTGCGTGCGAGATCCTGCAGGCTCTCGGGATGAGGAACTTCACGCCTCAGGTTGTTTCCTGCCCGGGCTGCGGACGCACGACCAGCTGCCTCTTCCAGGAGCTGGCAAAGGAAACTCAGGATTTTATTAAGTTGAGAATGCCGGATTGGCGCAAGCATAATCCGGGAGTTGAAAATGAATGTGGCGGTGATGGGCTGTGTCGTGAACGGCCCCGGAGAGCCGTCATGCAAACATCGGTATTTCTCTGCCGGGCTCAGGCGAGGCGCCGGTTTCTCCCGTCTTTATCGACGGTAAGAAATGGGGTCTTTGAAAGGCCGAAGATGAGCGAAGAATTCCATTCGCTCATCGAAGAGTACGTTCAGAAAAATTACCAAAATGCTAAGGAACAATAATGGCGATTGAAAGATTCAGGCAATTCGCGGCATGAGCGACATGCTGCCGGAAGATGCCCTCTTTGGCACTTCTTTGAAAAAGAAGCTTCCTCTCTGGCGAAACTTTACGGTTATCAGCACATTCGTACTCCGATCGTCGAACAGACTCGTCTGTTTAAACGCGGTATCGGCGAAGTGACTGATATCGTTGAAAAGGAAATGTATTCCTTCGTCGATTCCTTAAACGGCGACGAGCTTTCTCTGCGTCCGGAAAACACGGCCTCTGTCGTACGTGCCTGTATTGAACACAATCTTCTTTATGAAGGACCGAAGCGTCTTTGGTACATGGGCCCGATGTTCCGTCACGAACGCCCCCAGAGAGGACGTTATCGTCAGTTCCATCAGTTCGGCATGGAAGCCATGGGTTTCAAAGGCCCGGATACGGATGCCGAACAGCTGCTGATGCTTAACCGCCTCTGGAAGCGCCTCGGAATTGCTCCGGTTCGCCTTGAACTCAACTGCTTAGGCCAGCTTGAAGACCGCAAAGCCTATAGAGAAGTATTGATCCAATACTTCGAGGCTCACAAAGATATTCTGGACGAAGACGCTTCTCGTCGTCTTTATTCCAACCCGCTGCGCATTCTCGACACCAAGAACCCCGACATGCAGGACTTGGTCAATAATGCGCCGAAGCTCTATGACTCCTTAGGCGAAGAATCTAAACAGTTCCTTGCAGACCTGGAAGCAATTTTGAAAGCCGAAGGTATCGACTATGTTGTCAATCCGAGACTGGTCCGCGGTTTGGACTATTACAACCTCACGGTCTTTGAATGGGTGACCGATAAACTCGGTGCTCAGGGCACAATCTGCGGGGGCGGCCGCTACGACCCGCTCATCGGAATGCTGGGCGGACGCGATGCTCCGGCCTGCGGTTTTGCCATGGGCATTGAACGCGTGCTTGAACTCATGAAGGAATGCGGCGTTAAGCCCGAATCCAGAGAATGCGACGTTTACGTCGTTTGGGACAAGGCGCTTTACCTTAACGCACTGTCTGCAGCTGAAAGACTCAGAGATGCTGATATCGCGACGATCATCCACAGCGGCGCATGAAGTTCGGCAACCAGATGAAGCGCGCCGATGCTTCAGGAGCTCTTTATGCATTGGTGATCGGAGCCGACGAAGCGGCGGCCGGAAAGGTCGGCCTCAGCACTTCGTGAAAACCTTGAAGGTTACGGTGAACAGAAGACGCTTACGATCGACGAAGCGGTCTCGTTACTCGGCCAGCACGTTTAAAAGAAGAGGGACCGGCGTCCCCTTACGTTTACTTCTTTTAGAAATTGAATTTAGAACCTTTAAATAGACCGGGAGATACATTACATGGCCTATGACTTAGAAGAACAAGAGTCCCTTGCCGAGATTAAGGCTTGGTGGGAGAAATGGGGTAATTTTGACCGTCGTGACGGTCGCCTGCTTATGCGCCGCCGGTTTTCAGGGCTGGCGCTGGTATCAGATGAAAGAATCGACGGATGCCGGTGTTCTGTACGCACAGATGATTCAGGCAAGCAATATGAAGGATGAGGCTCGCGTTCAGGCAATCGCCGGCCGTCTGCACGAAAGCTATGCTTCGACGACGTACGCCGGAATGGGGCTGCTTGCTGCGCATAATGCGGAAACCGCCGGTAAGTATGCCGAAGCAGAAAAAGCACTCAAGTGGATCGTTGATTCCGACAAGTATCCCGAACTCAAGCCGCTCGCTTCTGTCCGTCTGGCTGGTGTTTATCTTGATGAAGGCAAATATGATCAGGGCCTGACTGTTCTCAATGCAGTTAAAGACGCTAAAGGCGAAGAAGTTCCTGTTTATGACCGTATGGGCGACCTCTATCTCGCCAAAGGCGATGTTGCCGCTGCTCGTAAAGCTGGGAAGACGCCTTGCGTCATGCGCCTATGACCAATCCGCTGGTCGGCGTCATCGAAATCAAATTAAATTCTTTACCCAAGGAATAATTCATGAGTACAAAACTCAAGATTGCGGCCGCAGTCGCTGCGCAGTTCTGCTTTCGGCTTGTTCCAGTCCTAAACATGAACCCATGCCGCTGGTGAAATTTACACCGAGCATGGAAGTCACCGAGGTTTGGTCCAAAGGACTTTCCTCTGCCGAAGGCTTCTTAGTTCCCGCGGTATATGACGATATGGTGTTTGCAGCCGGCGGAAAGACGCTGACTCGTTTAAATGCCAGGACTGGTGAAACCGAATGGTCCGTTTCTTTTAACAGCCCGATTACCGGGGGTGTCGGCTCTGACGGCTACGTTACAGCTGTCGGTCTTTGGGACGGCAATCTGGAAGTTGTGGATGCCGAAGGCAAGGTCAGCTGGGAAAAGAAACTGACAACGGAGCTGGCTTCTCCTCCCGTGGTTTCTCACGGCCTAGTGATCGCCCGCACGATGGATACCCGAGTCTCTGCTTTTGAAGCTTCCTCCGGCGAACTGCAGTGGACTTATCAGAGAAGTCAGCCCGCTTTGACGGTCCGTTTACCCACAAGAATGCTGGCTCATGATAACTTTTTGTTAGTCGGACAGCCGAACGGCCATATCGTGATTTTGGATATTGCCTCCGGAAACCGATGTTTGAATTCCAAGTCGCCCAAGCGAAAGGCGTGACCGAAGTCGAACGTTTGGTTGACGTTGTCGGGCGCCGGCCTTCAGCGACAACTTAGTTTGCGCCGCCGCCTTCCAGGGCGCTGTAACTTGTGTGGACAGCACCAACGGACAGACGAGATGGACGCAAAGATTGATGCCGTCGCAGGTCCTGCCATTGACGAAGACAACGTTTATGCCGTCAGCGTCAACGGAGAAGTCCAGGCCTTCTACCGCGAAAGCGGAGAACAGCGCTGGTCCAATAAGACCATGCTCTACCGCGGACTTTCCGCGCCGGTCGTATTCCGGGCGCCGTGGCTGTCGGTGATGAAGACGGTTATGTTCATTTCCTTTCGCCGAGAACCGGTGAAGAAATGGCGCGTGTTCGTTTGAGCGGTCCGATCGTAACGCAGGCACAGCCTTTAGTGCAGGCGCTATTTTCCAAACCAGTAAAGGCGACGTTGCTTATTTGTCGAATAGATAAGAATTATGGTTCCAGTCATTGCGCTTGTTGGTCGTCCGAATGTCGGAAAGTCGACCTTGTTTAATCGCCTGACGCGTTCGAGAGACGCTTTAGTGGCAGACTTCCCGGTCTGACCGAGATCGTCATTACGGCGACGGTCGTATCGGCGATAAACCTTACTTAGTCATCGATACGGGCGGTTTTGAACCGATCCGCACCGAAGGCATCGTCAAAGAGATGACCGGACAGGCGCAGTTGGCGATTACCGAATCTGACGTCGTCTTGTTCTTAGTGGACGGACGCGCCGGCTTAACGCCGCAGGATCAGCGAATTGCCCAGAATTTGCGCGAGTCCGGTAAGAAGACCTATCTCGTCGTCAATAAGGCCGAAGGTTTAACGGAACGGCTAAGGCCGAGTTCTATGAACTGGCCTTGGGCGAGTACACCATCTCCGCCGCCCACGGCGAAGGGGTCAAAGCCTTGATGGACCTTGTTTTGGAACCTTTCCCGACCGAAAAGGAAATCGATGAGGAAGAGGATTTCAAACATAAGATTAAAGTTGCCATTGCGGGCCGTCCGAACGCAGGCAAGAGCACGCTGATCAATGCTCTGATCGGTGAAGATCGTCTGATTGCTTTTGACATGCCCGGAACCACTCGCGATGCGATCGAGGTCGAGTTCCAATATAAAGATCGTGATTACACCCTGATCGATACCGCCGGCCTTCGCCGTAAAGGCAAAGTGTTTGAGGCAATCGAAAAGTTCTCTGTGATTAAAACGCTTCAGGCAATCGAAAGCTCCAACGTGGTTGTGCTTCTTCTCGATGCGCACGCCGGTATTGCCGAACAGGATGCCAACATTGCGGGCTACATTCTCGAAAGCGGTCGTGCCTTGGTGGTCGGTGTCAACAAGTGGGACAGCTTGGACGATTACGAAAGACGCCGCGTGAAGGAAGAACTTGAACGCAAGCTGCACTTCCTGCGCTGGGCCAAGATTGTTTATATCTCCGCGTTGGAAAAACGCGGTCTGCATCACCTGCTCAACGCAGTCAACGATGCCCATACCGCTGCGTTTATGAAGCTCTCTACACCGAAGCTGACACGCGCTTTGATCGAAGCCACGACTCGTCAGCTGCCGCCGAGAGCCGGCGGAGGACGTCCGAAGATGAGATATGCACACCAGGGCGGTCAGAATCCTCCCGTTATCGTGGTTCACGGAAACGCGCTTCAGGATGTTCCGGAAAGCTACCGTCGATATCTGGAAGGCCGGTTCAGAGATAAATTCAAACTCGAGGGCACACCGCTCCGAATCGAATTTAGAACGAACAAGAATCCCTACGCCCAAAAGGCCTAATCGAAGAATTCCCGCCGAGTGCGGGAATTTTTATAAGGAGCCGCGATTGAAGGACGCTGCCCGTTCTGTGCCTCAAATAAGCATTAACAATGATCTTTCCTGACGGCATTTACAGCTAAAATAGTTACTGTAGTAAGAGAATCTGCTGCGGAAACACAGCTCCACAAGGGGGTTGTCGCCCAACAAGAGTCCTTCGATCATAGAAGTGCAGAAGAATTAAATGTGCGCCCAAAATGATTAATACAAAGAACAATTTCGGTGTGCCGCAGCTAGAATTTATTCAGATTTATGAGCGGAAATTTCCGTTTGGAGAAAAACAATGACAAAAGGGCAATTGTTACAAGACCCATTCTTAAACAGTCTTCGTAAGGAACGTATCCCTGTTTCCATCTATTTGGTGAACGGTATCAAACTGCAGGGACAGATCGAATCTTTCGACCAGTATGTCGTTCTGCTTCGCAACACCGTAACTCAGATGGTTTATAAACACGCTATTAGCACTGTTGTTCCGGCTCGCGCCGTACCGCTGGGCAATGAACAGCAGGGAACTGAAGAAGCAGAAACCGTATAGTGGATTATCAATATCAAAAGGGAGACGAGACACCCGGAAAGGTGTGGCTCGTCTCTGTCATTGTGGGCCGCGAAATTCATCGAGACGCGGCACTTGAATTATCAGAATTAGCGACATCCTGCGGCTTCCAAGTTGCAGGTCTGACTGAAGCAAAACGCGATCGTCCGGACCCTAAAACTTTCCTCGGAAGCGGCAAAATCGAAGAAATTAAAAGTGAAGCGCTTGCTAACGGGGCAAAGGCGCTGATTTTTGATGTCGCTTTATCTCCCGCGCAGCAGCGCAACATCGAAAAAGCCGTCGGAATTGAAGTCCTTGATCGGACCAATCTGATTCTGGAAATTTTCCGCCAAAGGGCAAAGACCAGAGAAGGCCGCCTGCAGGTCGAACTTGCTCGACTGACTCACTTGTCGACACGTTTGGTCAGAGGCTGGACGCACTTGGAACGCCAGAGAGGCGGTTTGTCCAAGACCGGCGGTCCTGGTGAAAAGCAGATCGAACTTGACCGTCGAATGATCGCGACGCGCGTCAAAGCGTTAAGAGAGCAGCTTAAGAAACTTGAGTGCCAACGCAATACTCAGCGCAAATTTCGTCAAAGAGGCGAGGTGCTGACTGTCGCACTGGTCGGTTATACCAATGCTGGTAAGTCAACGCTCTTTAATCGTCTGACTCGAGGCGGTGTTTACGCGGCCGACCAGTTGTTTGCAACGTTGGATACGACCGCCCGCAGATGCTTTGTCGGCGGAGATGTGGAAGTCGTCTTAAGTGACACCGTGGGCTTTATCCGCGGATTGCCGCACCAGCTGATCGAGGCTTTTAAATCGACACTGGACGAAGCGGCCCAGGCAGACCTTCTGCTCCATGTCGTCGACTCCTCGACGTCGGCCAGAGAAGAACAGATGACGGAAGTCAATAAAGTCTTAGAAGAAATCGGCGCTAAAGATATTCCGCAGCTGCTGGTTTTCAATAAGATCGACCTGGAAGGCAGGAGTCCGTTTATCACTTGTGCCGAGGACGGAACGCCGAAAGCTGTCGGTATCAGCGCCGCAAACGGTGAAGGCATCGATCTTCTCAAAGACGCCATTCGTCAAATAGCAGAAAAAGAGCCGGAAGAGCCTCAAGAGGCTCCCGATAATGAGGACTGGCTCGCTGAATTTGAGCGGTAATTCCTTCGGGGCCTTCTTTGAAAAAGATCGGCCTCGATTAGCTCTTTGTTAAATGTAATAAGTCTTTAATCTTAAAAATATTATTATTTTTCAAGTGCTAAAATTCTCTGCTCTCTTGTCTAACTCACTCGGACAAGTTCCCTATGTCCTGTGATTTTTAAGGAAATATTCGACAATGTCGCTTAATGACCCCCGTTGGGGCCGAAAAGGCTCGGAGGATGATTCCTCCCAGAAAGAAAACGAAATCAAAGAGCCTCCCAAAGAGACTGATGAAGAACCGAGAAAAGCTGAACCGAGCAAAAACGAAATGCCCGGACGCTTTGCTCAGAACAACAATGACGGAGATTTAGAAGAGCTTTGGAAACAGTTCAACGATCGTCTGAACTCGATGTTGGGCACCAAAGGCAATCAAAATCGCAATGCTCAGAAAGAAGAGCCGTCAGCTTCTTCTCAGACACAAAATCAGAAAAACGAAGACTACGACTTCGACGAACCCCCGTTGCGCAAAGACCACGAATTCAAAAATCAGCAGAATTCGTTCGGCAATGGCGGCGGCAATGGAAACGGCGGCGGAAACTCTTTCCCGCAGTTTAAAGTTCCGTCTTCATTCTCCGGCGGAATGGCTGTTTCCGCCATCGTTATCGCTTTGGCCGCTTGGCTCGCTTCCGGTTTCTACATTGTTCCGGAAGGTCAGAACGGCGTCGTGACGACTTTCGGCCGCTACACCGAAAGTACCAACGCCGGTTTCCGCTGGCACCTGCCTTATCCGATTCAGGACGTTGCTTTGGTCGACGTTTCTTCCGTCCGTAAGGCTGAAATCGGTTTGAGAGGCGGTACACAGCGTCTTAAAGAAGCGCTCATGTTGACCGACGACGAGAACATTGTTGACGTGATGTTCAATGTTCAGTATCGAATTAAGCAGGGCAACGGCGCTGAAGAGTTCTTGTTCCGCACCCGCGATCCGATGGGTGCAGTTGTTCAGACTGCCGAGTCCGCCATGCGCGAAGTGGTCGGCCGCAAGAAGATGGACAGCGTTTTGTTCGAGTCCAAGCAGGAAATTGCAGAAGAAGTTAAAAAGCTGATGCAGGAAATGCTGGACCGCTACCACTCAGGTATTCAGGTTCTGTCCGTCGCCATTCAGAATGCTCAGCCGCCTGAACAAGTTCAGGCCGCTTTCAATGATGCCGTTAAGGCCGGTCAGGACCGAGAACGCCAGATTAATGAAGGAGAGGCTTACGCCAACGATGTTGTGCCTAAGGCCCGCGGTCTGGCAGAACGACTTCGTCAGGAGGCTGAAGCTTACAAGTCTCGTGTTGTCTCTCAAGCCGAAGGTGACGCAAACCGCTTCAATCAGGTCTACGCACAGTATGAGAAAGCTCCGAAGGTGACCCGCGACCGTATGTACGTGGACACCATGCAGCAGATCTTCAACAACACGACCAAGGTAATGGTTGACAATAAGTCTTCCAATAACCTGTTGTACCTGCCGTTGGATCAGTTGGCTAAACGAGCTGCTCCGGCACCGGCGCCTGCAGCTGCGGCCGCACCTGTGCAGCCGAACGTTCCTGCTTCATCTGCCCAGCAGACGCATAATCTGCCCGGCGGAGATCAGCCGCCTTTAACACCGGACGCGAGTCAGCCTACTTCCCGTCTTTTATCCCGCACTTTGAGATAAGGACAGAAAGATGAAAAAGTTACTTTCCTTAGTTATTGTTGTTCTCTTTGGCGCCTTGCTCGCGAGAACCTGCCTTTACACGGTCAACGAGCGTGAGTACGCCTTAGTCTTCATGCTCGGTGAATTAAAGAGCGTTGTTTCTACACCGGGTCTGCATGTCAAACTGCCGTCACCGCTTCAGAACGTTGTCTATTTGGACAAACGTATTCTCACAATCGACACGCCCGCAGCGGACTTGGTTCAAACCAGCGAGAAGAAGAACCTGATGATTGATTCCTATGTCAAGTGGCGTATCAATGATCCGCGCCGCTACTGGGTTTCCTTCCAGGGCAGCGAGCGCGCTGCGGACGACCGTATGTCTGCGCTGCTTCGTGACGTGCTTAACCAGGTTGTAAACCGCCGCACGGTAAACGACATCACGTCCAGCGACAGAGCACGCGCAATGGCAGAAATCTCTGAAGCGCTCCAGAAGCGCGTTTCCGACTTAGGTATTGAAGTTGTTGACGTCCGACTCAAGCGAGTTGATTTCACACCGGAAATTTCTGAGTCTGTCTATCGCCGCATGGAAGCCGAACGTAAGCGCGTTGCCAGCGAAGAACGTTCCAAGGGTGCTGCTGAAGCCGAAAAGATCAAGGCTGACGCCGATCGTCAAAGAACCGTTGTTTTGGCCGAAGCTTATCGTGACGCTCAGAACATTAAAGGTTCCGGCGACGCTCAAGCTAACGAACTTTACGCCAAAGCATTTAGCAAAGATCCGGAGTTTGCGAAGTTCTACCGTTCACTGGATGCTTATCGCCAGTCCTTCAATAAACCTCAGGACATGATGGTGGTGGATCCGAGCAGCGAATTCTTCGACTATCTCAAGAATTCCCGCGGTGAAGCTCAAGCCAATAAACAACCATAAATTTTTTGTGATCTAAATCATGAAGGCCTTCTTGTACGTACTGGGTTTCTGCTTTGTACTTGAAGGCCTTTTACCTATGTTGGCTCCTGATTTATGGAAGCGCGCCGTGAGATTTATCTCACGATTTCCTAGCGAGAAAATCCGTTATATCGGGTTAGAAAGTGTAGTCTTAGGGCTGGTGCTCGTTTGGGCCGGTTCATTGCTTTTTTAGAAAGGATCTTTATGTCAGTATGGCTGCTACCTGAAAATATCGCGGATATGCTTCCACGAGAGGCGAGGGCCATAGAGCATCTTAGAAGTTCTTTCCTAAAACTGGTGACAAGCCACGGTTTTGAAGTCGTCCGTCCTCCTCTGGTGGAGTACGTTGACTCTCTTCTGACAGGAACGGGCGGAGATCTGGATCTCAGAACTTTTAAAATCGTCGACCAGGTAACTGGAAAGACGATGGGCATCCGCGCCGATATGACGCCGCAGGTTGCTCGAATCGATGCTCACATTCTCAATCGTTCGGGTGTATCCCGCCTCTGCTATGTTGGAAGCGTTCTCCATGCACGTCCTCTGCATCCTCTTGCTTCGCGCCAGCCGTACTTGGCCGGTGTTGAAATGTTCGGCTCTTCCAGTGTGGAAAGCGAACGTGAAGTGATCTGTTTGGGAATTGAGTCTCTGCGTCAATTCGGTCTTGAAAATATTTTCTTAGATTTAGGCCACACCGGTGTGGTCAAGGCAATTCTGGACAGTGATCCTGCAAGTGAAGCTGTTCAGGACCAAATTCTCTTTGCTTTGAGTCATAAGGACCGCTCTGCACTTGAGGAGCTCAGAGGTGTTCTTAAAGAGAAAACCGTTGATGATTTAATCCGCCTGACGATGCTCTTCGGTTCGGAAGACGTTCTCAATCAAGTTATCGAAGAATTTTCCGATTATCCGGAAATTCCGGAAATTCTGGAAAGCGTCCGCAGACTCGGTCGTGAATCCGGCGCAGATATCGTCAGCTATGATTTCGCTGACGTTGCCGGTTACAGCTATCACACCGGCGTGACTTTCAGCGTCAATATTCCCGGTCGTTATCAGCCGATTCTGCGCGGCGGTCGTTACGATGATATCGGTGAGCGTTTCGGACGCAAACGTCCCGCGGTCGGTTTTACGTTATACCTGCGCGAGATTATCGCCGTGATGGACACAAAGCGTCCTTATGCGATCTTGGCGCCCAACAGGCTGGACGATGCCGCCCTGCAGTCCCGCATTCGTGAACTTCGCGAAAACGGCGACATCGTGATTGAAAAACTGCCTGAAGACAATGTTGCTTCGCTGGAAGAATCTTTCCGCTTGGATGAAGAATTAGTTTGTATCAATGGTGTTTGGACGGTAGCGGCCCGTACGTCGAACCGTTAATTTTTTAAGAGGATGAAATGAGTAAAAATGTAGTCGTTGTCGGCGCTCAGTGGGGCGACGAAGGCAAAGGCAAGATCGTTGACTGGCTCACCGAAAGTGTACAAGGCGTTGTCCGTTTCAACGGCGGCCACAATGCAGGCCACACACTCGTGATCAACGGCCAGAAAACGGTTCTTCGTTTGATCCCCTCCGGTGTTATGCATCCTCACGTCAAGTGCTACATCGGTAACGGTGCAGTTGTTAGCCCCGAAGCAATGCTGAAGGAAATCGACGACCTGAAGGCTCACGGAATGGATGCCGAAGATCGTATTTTTGTCTCCGGTCAGTGTCCGCTGGTTCTCCCGTACCACATCGCGCTCGACCACGCTCGTGAAAACGCCTTAGGCGATAAGAAAATCGGTACGACCGGCCGTGGCATCGGGCCGGCCTACGAAGACAAGATCGCTCGCCGCGCTGTCCATGTCAGAGACTTGGCAGAACCGAAAGTCTTTGCAGAAAAAGTTCGTGAAAACTGCAAGCTCATCAACTTCCTGCTGGCGAACTATTACAACAGCGAACCTGTCGACGTCGAAAGATGATCGAAGATACGCTGGCAATGGCTCCGAGAATTGTTCCGAAGATTCGCGACATTTCTCACATTCTCAACACTAAGATGAAGGAAGGCGAACAGTTCCTGTACGAAGGAGCTCAGGGAACCATGCTTGACATCGACCACGGAACTTATCCGTTCGTCACTTCCAGCAACACCGTTGCAGGTTTTGCCAGCCCGGATCCGGTGTCGGCCCTCAGAAACTCAATTACATCCTTGGTATCACGAAGGCTTACTGCACACGCGTCGGTTCAGGTCCTTTCCCGACCGAACTCTTTGATGAAGTCGGCAAGACCATTGCTAAGAAAGGAAATGAATTCGGTGCAGTGACCGGTCGTCCCCGCCGCGCGGCTGGTTCGACGGTGCTGCTCTTCGCCGCGCTGTTGAATGGAACGGCTTAAGCGGTCTGGCTGTGATGAAGCTCGACGTTTTGGATGGCTTTGAAACCGTTCGTTTGGGCGTCGGCTACGAATACAAGGGCGAAAGGATCGACATCATGCCTGTCAGCGCTGAAGAAGTTGCTCAGTGCAAAGTCATTTACGAAGACTTCCCCGGCTGGAAAGAACCGACTTTTGGTATTACAAAGTGGGAAGATTTGCCCGTTAACGCTCAGAAGTATTTAACTCGTCTGTCCGAAGTTGCCGGCTGCCCGATCGCAGTTGTTTCTACCGGCCCGGATCGTGCTCAGACAATTTTGCTTCATAACCCGTTTGAATAATTAGGAATAGGAATGAAAGATCTTCACGTTTCTTGGGAAGAATATCGCCGCCTTATTGAGACTCTGGCTTTTAATGTCTATGACAGCGGCTGGAAGTTTGATTCTTTGCTTTGCTTAGCTCGAGGCGGCCTTCGCCCGGAGACATCCTCTCTAGAATTTTCGATATGCCGCTGAACATTTTGTCGACCAGCTCCTATAGAGAAGTTGCCGGCACGATTCAGGAAGTTTGGACATCGGTAAGTACATTGCTTCCAGCCGTCCTGACTCTCTCAAAGGAAGAGTGCTATTGGTCGACGACTTGGTCGATTCCGGACTGACTTTGAAGAAGGTTGTTGAGCACCTTCAGAACAACTATCCGGGCGTGACCGAAGTTCGCACTGCTGTTTTGTGGTGGAAAGGCTGCTCTCAGGTTGAACCTGACTACTATGTCGAATATCTCGGAGATAATCCTTGGATTCACCAGCCGTTCGAAGAGTACGACACAATGCGCCTCGGACAGCTGGTAGCCAAAGTAGAGGGAAAAAGAAACCCGAATAATGATGGTGTGACAGGGCCTTGAAAACCGTTTGCCTTGAGGATAAATAGTTTTGCGGCTTACTGTGCCCGGGTGGCGAAATTGGTAGACGCACTCTTGCGGGCGTGCTGGTTCGAATCCATTCCGGGCACCAGATTTATTCCTGAGACCTCGCAGATTCGCGAGGTTTTCTTTTGCCCTTCGCATTCTCCGGGACCGATAAATTGAAATCGAAGCTCATTTGAAATAATTTATTACAAATAGAGTCTATATAGGTGTTTGCAAAATCGAATCTTATAGGTAAAATTTCACTTCTCTGTTGCCCGGGTGGCGAAATTGGTAGACGCACTAGCTTCAGGTGCTAGCGCCTTCACGGGTGTGCTGGTTCGAGTCCAGTCCGGGCACCAGACCTAATTCTTAAGACCTCGTAGATTTTCGGGGTTTTCTTTGTCCCAAAAATCCCTAGAACTATCCCTGAAATATTGCAGAAGTTAGGGTATCTAGCAGAGGCCGGCCTCTGAACTTAAGGCGGCCTCCCTAGAATTCTGTTTCTTCTTCGTCATCGTAATCCTGTTCCTTTTCCCTGATATTTTGCGTTTTTCAGTGATCTAGCCGGAGTCCAGCTCCGGCAGTCTCATTAAATTTCAATATCCGTACCCAATAGCGGTTCGGTCTCCGGTTCTTCAGGAACCTCTTCCGGAGTTTCAGGACCGGCTCCGGGAACTCTGACATCCAACGCTTCAAAGTATTTAATCTTTTTACCGGCAACTTCGTCGAAGTAGTAGCCATGGTTAAAGCGGGTTTGCATGACGTTGTTCAGAACCTGAAGGATCTTAGAATCGCTCTCGTAGACCAGGTTTAGTTTTCCCGCTTTTTTGTTTTCTCTCATATAGCTGCGGATTCTTGAACGGACCATCAGAGACAAGCCCGTCGCAATGAACTGCACGAAGGTTTTCCCTTGAAGGGCCTTGTTGTCGGAGCATCTGATCCTATTGCAGCCGAGTCGATCCTTAAGCGTTGCAAAGGCGTCCTCTACGCGCCAGCGGTCTGCGTAAGCGGTCCACGCTTTGACCGGATCTTTCTCAGAGTCCGTAACTAAAACTCTGAAGCCCTTGTACTTCAAGTATTCGTCAACCCGGCGGTTAATAATAATCAAGCCTTTTTCTTTATCGTTTCGGAAGAATTTTTCTTTCAGCTCTTCTTCTTGTTCGGTAAGGGCTTCCTCTTCGAGGATTTTCTTTTTAATCGTGAGGAGCGATTCCGTGAGCTTATTGGCTGCTTCCTGATAGATAACCGGATCGTAGAACATGTGGTAATACAGCTCTGCGGATGCGGTGTTCGAAGCCGGTTTTCCATCTACCGGCCGCGGGTCATATTTCCAATTCACCTTGGCCGTGGCAATGTTCTTTCTGATGTAGGGGTCGCCGCTGTTGAGGTCTGCAAACTCTTTCCTGTGTTCATCGATAAGCTCTCTTGCCAGACAGCCTTTAGTCCCCAGACGGACATTAAAGATGAACTCAACTTTATTGATCAGACAGTCATTGATGTTCTTTACGCTGTTATAGCCTTTGTCAGCAACCAGAACCACATTCTTCATGTTTAAGAGCGCTTGATCGGCAATCGTATGACGAATGGTGCTGACATCAGGAACATTCCCGTCATAAAAGCGATAAAAAATCGGAAGTCCGGACTTCTGGTCTACCAAGAAGAGAACATTTAGCTGCGGCGCATCATCGTCTTTGTTCTTTCCGTATTCAATGTGGGTCAGGTTGGTGGAATAAGAAGATATTGAGGTGGAATCCAAGGCAAGGATGATCTTATTGTCTTCGTCTTCTTGAAGATAACTGCGCATCAGCGAGAAATAACGCTGCACGTCTCTAAGTTCTATTCTTTGAAAGAGGCGCGTTACTGCCGAAGGACTTAGCGCACGCGGGTAAGGCAGTCTCGTCGTCTCGGCAAAACTTTCATAAAAGCTGACGTTGTTGTTCTGGTTAAGAATTAGAAAGTAGGCCAGAGAAAGAATCTTTTTATAGTCCTTATGCCTCGGAAAGCACTCCTTTAAGAATTCTCCGACGGGAGAGTCAGCAACGATTTGGTCTAAAGCCCAAGTAGCACCGGCGTGAAGCTTCTTTATATTACGAGCTTGCTCGAGGGTAATACCTACCTCTGAGATCGGTGTAAAGACATAATCTTTACCCTTTCTCTCAACCTGATAGTTACGAAATTCAGGATGTTCCTGAAGGAAAGCTTCATCAAAACGAATTTTTCCTTCCTTCTGGCCGCCAAGGATTGTTCCGATCTTTTTGGATTCACCTCTCTTACTTCGTTTGAGTTCTCTGTCCCAGATGTTTTTATAGGTGTAGACGTAATAAACGGAACCGGCTTTATTGATCAGAATCGGAGGAAGCTTCGGATTCGGCATTAATAGATCTCCATAAACAATGATCTAGTATAACATAAAAAATCCTCAATTTCAACATTAACTTTTTGTTTAATTGAGGATTTTTAAAATAATGAAGATCTAGAAGCGCAAAATTTCAGTTTTCCGGCTCAGCATCAGGAACAGGAACCCCGAGAGCTTCAAATAACTTCCTTCTTTTCCCTGCGATTTCTCCGAAGTAATAGCCTCCGCAGAATTTGGTCTGCATCACATTGTTCAAGGAGTCCAGAACTCTGCAGTCTCCGTCATAAACCATCGGCAAGGCGGTGTTCTTTTTGCACTCCTCACTGTATTTTCTCAGTCTCGTTCTGACGATCATTGCAATAGAGGTCGCTAAGAACTGCCCAAACGTTTTACCTGTTAATGACTCGTTATCCGAGACTCGATTTCGAGAGCAGCCCAATCGGGATTTGAGCGTTTTAAATGTATCTTCAACGATCCAGCGTTCCTGGTAAGCGCACCAAGCTTTTCCGGCATCGGATATTTCGTCGCTCACGAGCACCCGGTAGCCTTTGTAGCGGAGCTTTTGATCCACTTTTTTATTGTCGATGCTGTAGCTGACGGCATCGTCTTGCTCATGTTTTTCAAACACTTCTTCTAATAAAGTTTGTTCGTTTTCATCGAGCGCCTTTCCGTTGGCTAACTTTTCCCGGACGCGATCGATTCTCTCGAACAGCCCTTGTCTGGCGTTCTCAGCAATTTGTCGATCGAAGTAGATGTGCCAGTAAAGCTCCTCGCTCTCCTGCGTCTTTTTTGTGGATTTCTGATTTTTTACAGGACTAGGCTCGTAAATCCAATTGATTTTCTTTGTCACCTGGAAGACCTGGGTATACCAATCCCTCCGGTTTAAGTCCTGCAGATTGAGCCTTTCTTCATCAATGAGTTCTTGAGTAAGACTGCCGGAGATCCCGCATTTCATATTGAACAGGAACCCGACTTTATTTCTCAGGCAGTCATTGATATTTTTTGTGCCGCTGTAGCCGCGGTCAGACACAAGGACGACATTTTGATGCCTAGTCGGGAGTTATCAGCGATAACTCGTCTGACAGTTTGTACATCCGGAACGTTTCCATCGTAGGTTCGATAGAAGATGGGCAGCCCGCTTTTGGACTCAACCAACATCAGCAGATTAATTTGAGGAAGGTTGTCCTCGTCTTTATTCCTGCCTCTTTCTACGTTTGGCAGTTTATTAGCGTAGCTGGAAATGGAAGTCGAGTCTAAAGCCAATGTCAGCTTGTCATCATCTCCAACCTCTCTTCTGTTCTATTAAGCCTTCCTGTAGAGCTGAGAAGTACTTTTCTATCTGTTGCTTTTTATTTTTCTGAAAAATCCTGCCTATTGAAGATGGATGCAAAGGCGCTCACCACGGCAGGCGAGTTGCCTCGGCAAAGGTCGGATATTTGGAAATATTGTTGTCTTGGTTAAGGATTATGAAGTACGCAATCGATAAAACTTTTAGATAGTCCCGGCGCTGAGGAAAGGCTGTTTTGAGAGCTTCTCCAATGGGAGATTGAACAACGAGCTGATCCAGTGCCCAGGTAGCTCCCGCGTGCAGTTGTTTGACTTCCATTGCCTGAGAAAGCGTAAAGCCGCCTTCGTTCATGGGAGTAAAGACATAATCTTTACCTTTGCGTTCACAGATAAAGTCCCTCAATTCCGGGCGCTCAGCTAAAAAATGGTCATCCCATCGGATTCTTCCCTCTTTCTCGCCTGAGGTGACAGTGCCGACTTTCTTGAAGCTGGCGCGGTAACTTCTCTTTTTCTCCGGGTCCCATTTGTTCTTGTAGGTGTAAACGTAGAAAGCCGAAGGGCTCTTTTTAATGATGAGCGGAGGAAGCTGGGGCGTTTTCATAATTAAAATAGATTATCCGGTTAGGTAATCTAGTATAACATAAAAAATCCTTTTACTCCACTGAAATAAAAGGATTTTTTTTGATTTTTAAACTTTTAGTGCTCTAGTTTCGCAATTTTTCAGCTATCCGAGCCTTCATTTCATTAGCGGGTTGCGTGGTTAGTTTAAATTCTCACTTTCAATTCTATTTGCGCGACCTAAAGCGCTCGATGCTTCCGTTCTTTCTAAAGAGACGGTTTCAGATTTGACTCTTAGTTCTCGATAATTCATGAGTATTTGGAGAGGTTAATAGCCTTTTTACGCAAATCCTTAACTTAATTTGGGGTTAATTACGGTAAAAACGCGTTCCATTATTGACGAATCGTAGGAATTCCTTAGGGTGAAAATTAATCATCCCTTCGATGATTGCCTAGCTTCTGCATGGTTCACTCAAAATTGGTACGTATCGATTGTTCAAGGTAAAAACAATGCGAACTCGACAGGAGCCATTTTTTCTAAAGTTCCGGTAATGCCTTGGATCCATCATCGCCTTCATCCGTTGATGGTGAGGATTTTCTTGAGATTAGGTCTTTCCAAAACGCTGAAAGAAGAAAGAGTATTTTCTCCGGGTGAACGTGTTGACCACGTGGTCCTCGTTACTAGAGGCGTGACTGCTCGTGCGATCGGCTCAACAAAAGGAGACAGTCCTGCAATTGCGCTTTCCACACCTGGTCATTTGGCGGCCGGTAACTTGAATTTCTTCTCCTGACGGCCCGAGCCGGACACTACTTAGCGATCACAAATGCCGAAGTCGCTTATGTTCCGCGGAATATTTTGGCGGAACTCGCCAAGCAAGACAGTCTAATCAACGAACTGCTGCAAGTTCAGTTTGAACTTGCCAGTCGGACGTCTGCTGTTTATCGCTATTGAGTAAGGAAGACAAGCTAAAGGCATTTACTTCGACTTGGGCGCTCAACTTCGGCACAAGGTTTTTAACAGAGAAGGCCGAAAGATGATTCGAATGCCGGTTCCTTTGACGAGAAAATATCAGGTTCTGGTCACTAACTGCTCTTCGGTTTGGCTCGACAAAGTACTTCATAACTGGGTTCGGGAGAAAAAATGGGAGCGAGACTGAGAATTCGTACTCGTGAGTCCCGAGCTTTTGGACCGTACTACCGCTGGCTGAGAGGATGTATGGATGAAGCGGATACCTACAACTACCCCAAAACTTTGTCTGAGCAAATCTTTTTCGAAAGTAATCCTGCTTGATCGTACTTTTTTCTGATCTGAAATACTAAAAAGCCTTGAAGACTGAGAAGTCTCCAAGGCAAAAATCACTTATCACGCTGTTTCTACGTTAGAAACGCTGAGCCAAACCGGCACCGAGACCCGAATTTTCCTGCGTCTCGTTCTAGGCGAACCGATTTCACATAGATAAAAATTGGCAAAGGAGCCGTCTTTTTGTGCCAAAGGCGCAGTCGGCAGAAACATTTCTTAAGCCGACGCTTTGTCGTTAGAATCCTTTTTCAAGTTCAGGCGGCAATACAGCCGGTCTTGATTCAACTTCAATTTTCCATGCGGTGTTTCTGTGCTTTTTCGTTATTGCGTCCCTAAGGCTGTTTCGTCGACCGAGTTTTATCCGATTCCCTATTACGAATCGGTTTATCTGGAAAACCAATGCTTCACGATTGAGGCTGATAGCCAATACCAAGCGGACGAAAAAGCTTATCGTTTTCTCGCCAATCTGCAGAAGAAACATGATTTGGCTTACGAGAAGCTTTTGGATGAACAGGGCATCCGCTTTCGTAAAAGAGAGGAAATCATTGAGCGTCGTCCGATTTATCTGAGAGATCTTCGAAGGCCCGGAGATCTGGATACTTTCGGAAGTCAAAAAGATCCCAAAGTTTGGAATGAATATCGTCTGAACGATTATTACCGGGAAACAGAGCTCCCTGAAAACTTCCAAGTCTCAGGCTACCGCTATGAACAGAATCCGTCGGGAGGCCAATACCGTTTCTTCAGGCAGTTAACGGATCATCAGTTTGCCTACGGACTGGTCTTTCTTTTGATTGTTGTTCTGTTAATTCTGCTTCTTCCCCAGTTCCGCGGACTCGGAATGCTGGATGTGCTTAATTTGGATTGATATTTTTAGTACCTGAAGGCCGAAATCAAATATCTCCACTCTGAGCGATCTTAGGACTTTGTTAGCAACCTCAGCAATTACAATCCAGCATAAATAGGATCAACATTAATTAGTTGAGGCTCAAAATTACTGCGAAGAATAAAACCACACAGAAGTCTGCGTTGACTTCTGCTAAGCCGCAGCGTGCCATCCTGGCTGCCGGAGTGGAAGCGGCTGAAAAGGCAATTGAACGGGAATTGAGGACGGCCGGATTCCCGATGGAAATGGACGACCTGAAAGAGTATGTGATGCTTTCTCATAAGGGCATCTCCTCTGAGGTCTTTGATCGCGCTTTCAATAAATTGAAAGAGGCAGGAAGAATCTTTACGAATCGGGAAGACATTGTTCTCCTGACCTCTTCTGCCAAACTTCATACCGGCGTGGTGCAGGGACACCGTGACGGATTCGGATTCCTGATTTGCGAAGAAGACGTTCCCGATATGTACATCTCTCCGGAAGAAATGACCAAAGTTCTTCCCGGAGATATTGTTGTCGCTAGAGAAGCAGGAACCGACTACAGGGGTCGAGTTTTAGCCGATATCGTCGAACTTGCCGATCGCAAGTTAAAACGCATTGTCGGCCGCTTTGAACTGAGACGCGGCGTCGGAATTGTGGTGCCTGAAGACGCAAGAATTTGCAAAACGATCTTAATTGCACCGGGCCGCTCTTTAGGCGCAACGCCTTCTCAGATCGTCGTGGCCGAACTTGAAGATAAAGGCCTCCTCACTAATAGTCCTGTCGGCCACGTAGTCGAAATTTTGGGAACGATCGACGAGCCGGGAATGGAAACAGAAATCGCGGTTCGTAAATTCGATCTTCCCTACAAGTTCTCCGAAGAAACAAAGAAAGAAATTAAGCGTTTCTCTGACTCTGTAACGAAGTCCGATCTTCGAGATAGAGTAGACCTCCGTGATATTCCGTTTGTGACGATTGACGGCGCAGATGCCAAAGACTTCGACGATGCTGTTTACTGCTTACCTGTGGAAGAAGGCAAATTCCGTCTGCTCGTAGCCATTGCCGATGTTTCTCATTACGTCAAACCCGGTTGCTCTATTGATAAGGACGCTCAGTTAAGAACAACGAGTGTCTACTTCCCGAGACGCGTTATCCCGATGCTGCCGGAAGAGCTTTCTAACGGCTTGTGTTCTTTGAATCCGCAGGTTGACCGCTGCACCATGGTGTGCGACGCGATCATTGGCGCCAACGGATTGGTAGAAGCCTACCAGTTCTACCCAGCTGTGATTCGTTCGGCGGCACGACTGATTTATGACAATGTTTGGGCCGCACTCTGCAACCCGAACGGTCCTGAAGCCAAGGTCATGGAACACGTGCTTGGCAACGTCCAGGATCTCTATGATCTTTACAAGAATCTGATCAAGAGCCGTGAATTGCGCGGCGCGATGGATTTTGAGACGGTTGAAACTTATATTGTCGCCAATGAGCAGGGCAAGATCGAACAGATTCTGCCGCGCGAACGCAATGACGCTCATCGCCTCATTGAGGAAATGATGCTGGTGGCAAACACCTGTGCAGCCGACTTCCTGCAGAAGAATAAGGCTCCGTGTCTCTACCGTGTCCATGAACCGCCCAGCCAGGATCGTCTGGAAAAGCCAGGGCAACTTTGGCGCCGTTCGGCGTGACGCTGCCCGGCGGAGATTCCCACTCCGGGAGACTATGCCAAGGTGCTGGAATCGATCGCTGATCGTCCGGATAAGGCAATGATTCAGACGATTTTGCTGCGCTCCATGCAGCAGGCCGTCTACAGCCCGCATAACGTCGGTCACTTCGGCCTGGCTTATGATGCTTATACGCACTTCACCTCACCGATCCGCCGTTATCCTGACTTGCTGGTGCATCGCGCTATCCGAGGTATCTTACGGCGCCGGAAATACGTGCCGAAGATTTTGGTTGAACCCAATGAAGCGGATGTTCCGGTTCAGACAAGAGAAATCATCTGCAAGGCAAAACCCGATGACAAGAAGAAGGTTGCGCATATCGACTTGTGGGAAAAGCTCGGCCTTCTGTGTTCTGCCCATGAACGCCGTGCCGATGAAGCCAGTTACGATGTAATGGCTTGGCTGAAATGCAACTATATGCAGAAGAAACTCGGCCAGGTCTTTAAAGGCGTGATTTCGGGTGTAAGTCCCTTTGCAATCTTTGTGACGCTTGAAGACTTGTATGTCGAAGGCGCGATTCATATTTCCGGCCTTGGGATGATTACTTCGTCTTTGACGATAAGTCCAATGAAATTTACGGCGAAGACTCCGGGTTGCGTTATCGCTTGGGCGACGAGCTCACTGTTAAGGTTGCCCGCGCGATCTCGACGCAAGAAGAATAGAATTCGCTTTGGTTTCGAAGAATCGTCAAAGCAGGCCGAAGACCGAAGCCAAAGGAAAACCGTAAAATCTTCTGCCGCGCCGCGTAAGCCGCAGCGAGAAAACGAAGAAAGCACCGTCTGTTGCAAAGAAACGCTCATGAAAAGAAGATACAGTCCTAGCCGGCTTCCATGCCGTGTCCTCGAGAATGAAACGCGATTCTTCGTCGATTCGCATCGTCTACTATGATCCGAAGCGCCGCGATCAGCGTATGCGCAGGATGATTGAAGAGATTGAAAAGGCCGGCATTCGTTTGATGCAGGCCGACAACAATCGCCTGGACGGCTTTTCTCATGAAGTTCCGCATCAGGGTTTGATTGCTTTAGCTGCACCGATCGATATCGGCATGTCCTTCGACACATTGATGGATAATCTCGCCGGTAATCCGCTTCTACTGCTTTTGGACGGCGTGACCGATCCGCGCAATTTCGGTGCCTGCCTCCGTGTCGCTGATGCGGCAGGAGTATCTGCCGTAATCACGCCGAAGACCGCTCCGCCACATTAACGGCGCGGCAGTGAAGGCCAGCGCCGGCGCATCTGAAACCGTTCCGATTGTGCGAGTTACGAATTTGGCGGGTTCGATTGTTGAGCTTGTTGACGCCGGTGTTCCGATCATCGGCACAGCCGGTGAAGCTCAAAAGACCATTTATGAATTTGATCAAAAGGGCGCTTTCGGCTGGGTACTCGGCGCCGAAGGCGACGGTCTTCGTCAATTGACGCGCCGCCGCTGCAGTGACTTGGCGAAGATTCCGATGCTGGGAACGGTCGAAAGTCTGAATGTTTCCGTTGCTGCCGGTATTTGTTTGTTTGAAACCGTGCGTCAGCGTACTGTTGGCTGATCAGTATCCGCCTTAAGCGGAATCTGAAGTTTGCTAAGTCAGAGGTCGTGCTAAATCACGGCCTCGATTTTTTGATCTGTTGCAAGTCCTTTCTTACAGATCCCGGCACGGAGCCCTATCTGATGGGAAAAGCGGCTCCTCCATGAAAGACAGGTGTAGCCAATGTGTTTTTTGCAACGATTAACGAACACCGGAGAAATAATTTCTCTTCAGGAGTACTCAAGGAAGGTTCAACTATTAGAACTAATAGGTCGATTCGAATAGTAGAAAACGCAGCACACACCATTCAACCCGGATGTTCGTAGAGTAATAGGCTAAGCAAGCAGGCATCTCATTTTCATTAAGGCTATTCCTCGACTTGTTTTTCGTAACTAATTTAGTAATCAGGATTTTTTCTACTGAAAGTGGTGTAGAATCACGCACTTTCTAGTCCTTGTCACACCGGAAGACGCTCCGGGCGACTATTTCCCATAAGGAGGTTCAATGCGTCACTATGAGATTTGCTTCATCGTCCATCCTGATCAGAGCGAACAGGTTCCGGCGATGATTGAGCGTTACAAGGCTGCTGTGGAAAGCCACGGCGGTAAGATTCACCGTCTCGAAGATTGGGGCCGTCGTCAGCTGGCTTACCCGATCGAGAAACTCGTGAAAGCCCACTATGTTCTGATGAACATCGAATGCGGCCCCGAAGTTCTTGAAGAACTCGAAAACAATTTCCGTTACAACGACGCCGTTCTTCGTCACCTCACCGTGAAAATGAAGAAGGCTGAGACAGAACCTTCTCCGATGATGAAGGCTGTCGAGAAAGAAGAAGCCCGTAAGGCTGCCAGCGCTGCTGCTGAAGCTGCTGCTCCCGCACCTCAGGCTGCTGAAGAAGCCCCGGCTGAAGCCCAGGCTTAATTTAGGACTGCGAGGTGAACTCGTTCGAACTGGACGGAATTCTTGAAAAGAAAGACGTCATCCGCTACACCTTAGCTTCTGTTCCCATTCTTGACCTGGCCATCCGCCATATGTCGGTGGTCCAAGAAGCCGGATCGGATAGAAAACTGAGCTTTTCCGCAGAAGCGGCGGCAGTCGGTCCGGCTGCTAAGGCTCTCAATGAGGTGGAGCTCGGAAGCCGTTTGAAATTCAGAGGGTTTCTGACAACATCTTCGGCGCGTTCACGCAAACTTGTCCTGCATATAACGGAATTCGAAAAGGAGTAAATCATGGCTTTTGGTGCCAAAGGAAAGGGTAGACCTCGTAACCCTAATCAGCAGAACGCGCTTTTCAAGCGTAAAAAATTCTGCCGCTTCACAGTTGATCATGTTGACCAGATCGATTACAAAGATATCGACACACTTCGCGACTTCATCCAGGAAAATGGCAAGATTATGCCGGCTCGCCTGACAGGTACGAAGGCTCACTATCAGCGTCAGCTCGACACAGCAATTAAGCGTGCTCGCTTCCTTGCTCTTCTTGCTTACACCGACAATCAGTAATCGGGGGAAATCAACATGCAAATCATTCTGCTTGAATCTATTCCTCACGTCGGTCAGCTCGGCGACGTCGTCAAAGTTAAAGACGGTTTCGCTCGTAACTACCTGATCCCGACAAAGAAGGCTAAGCGTGCTACAGCAGCTGCGATCGAAGAATTCAAAGCCCACAAGGCTGAACTCGAACGCGCTCAGGCTGAACGTCTTGCTAAGGCTGAAGAGCTCAAGGGCAAGATCGATGGTCTGACCATCACTATCGCTTCCAAGGCCGGCGTCGACGGTCGTTTGTTTGGTTCTGTGACCAACATGGACGTTGCCGAAGCCCTCGAAAAACTTGGTTACGATATCCACAAGAGCCAGGTTCGTACACCGCTGGGTGCTATCAAAGCCGTCGGCGAGTACCCGCTGCAGATCGACCTGCACCACGACATCGTTGCTAATGTCAACGTTCAGGTTGTTGCTGAAGCCTAATTGAGGAAGAAATTCCTGAAGACTTCGGTCTTCAAAATGCCTCTCAGAAATGTCACATTTTTGGGAGGCTTCTTTTTTTCATGTCTCTGCTCTTTCAGCTATAGTTTTCTCATCTGCTTTTGGAAAAAAGGAAGTTCATAAATACGATGCCCGATATTCGCAGCGAAGATCGTGAAGTCCAGCAATACCGCACTCCGCCTTACTCAAAAGAGGCTGAAGACGGTGTTTTGGGCGCACTCCTGATCGATAACAATACGTTCGACTTGATCGGCGGAAAAATCGATTCGGAGGACTTTTATGACTACGGAAACCGCTTAATTTTCGAAAACATTAAGCGCTTGCTCTCGCAGGGAAAGCCGGCCGATATTCTGACGGTCCACGACATCCTGCGTGAGGGCGGTCTCGAAAAAGAGACCGGCGGCCTCGAATATCTCAACCGACTCGCGGATTACAGTCCGGGTGCGGCTAACGTTCTGCGCTACGCGGAAATTATTCGCGACCGTTCGATTCGCCGCCGTTTAATTACAACCGGTAACGACATCATCAATGACTCCATGAATCCCGGCGCTCGCGAAGCCAAGGATTTGTTGGACGAAGCTCAGGCAAAAGTCCTTCGCATCAGTGAGGATTTGTCCCGCTCGTCCAGCGGTTTCCAAAAAATCGACGCGGTTTTGGCCGATTACACGGATCATCTTCGCGAACTCTCCGAGATTGACAACCCGAGCAATGTCTCCGGCACTAGCACGGGCTTCCCGGATCTCGACCGTATGACGAGCGGTATGCATGACGGTCAGCTCATTATCATCGCCGGTCGTCCGGCCATGGGTAAAACCGCGTTTGCTTTGAATATCGCGCTGCACGTCGGCAGCAATCAAGGCTTGCCTGTCGGGGTCTTCTCGCTGGAAATGTCAGCCGAAGAAGTTACCGGTCGTCTCCTCAGCGCCAAGGGAGAAATTCCACAGTCAGAACTCAAAACCGGTCATCTGGAAAACTGGCGCGGATTCTACGACGCCGCCGAATCTCTGGAAAAGCGCCGATCTTCATCGACGATACCGCCGGTATTTCCATTTTGAATCTGCGCAGCCGCGCCCGTCAGCTGATGAGCCGTGTAGGCGGCAAGCTCGGTCTGATCGTGGTTGACTACCTCCAGCTGATGTCCGGCGAATCCGGCGGACGCAATGACGCGAACCGCGCCCAGGAAATTGCTGAAATTTCCCGCGGCCTCAAGGGTCTTGCACGTGAACTGAAGGTTCCCGTGATCGCGCTTTCTCAGTTAAAGCGTGAAGTGGATACCCGTCCCAACAAGCGTCCGCTGATGAGTGACTTGCGAGAGTCCGGCTCTATCGAACAGGACGCCGACGTCATCATCTTTCTGTACCGTGAAGTCGCTTATCAGCAGAAGACGGACGACATGGGGGAAGACGGTCAGCCGATGCCGGCGGTGGATTCCAATGCGCCGAGCGATGCCGAAGCAATTATCGCCAAGCAGCGAAGCGGTCCGACCGGTACCGTGAATCTGATCTTCCAAGGTATGTATACGCGTTTTGTCAGCAGAGCCACACAGGCACAAATGCACGCAGGTTATTAATCAATGCTGGATATTATTCTTTGGGTCATCGCCGCTGCCCTCATGGTCATCGGCTTTGCAGGCACTATCGTCCCGATGATTCCGGGGCTCCCGCTCATCTTTGCAGGTGCGTGGCTGGCCGCATTCATCGATCATTACAACGAAATTAGCGTGATGACGCTGGTGATTCTTGCCGTGCTGACCGTTATCGGTCTGATTGTCGACTGGATTGCACAGACGCTCGGCGCGCAGAAAGCCGGGGCAACCAAACTCGGCATTTTGGGATCCTTTATCGGTACCATTATCGGCATCTTCACCGGTTTATGGGGGTTGATTTTATGCCGCTGCTCGGTGCGCCATCGGCGAATTTATTGATCATCGAGACCTTCTCAAAAGCGGTAAGGTCGGTTTTGCCACATGGCTCGGAATGATGATCGGGATCGTCATCAAACTCGGACTGGCCTTTACAATGATCGGCATTGTAATTGCGGCTCTCGTAATTTGATTGAGACGGCGAGCATCAAAGAAAGAATAGATTTTTAAGCCGCTCTCCTCTAAAGAAGAGCCCGAAGGAACACATATGCCATTACCAAAAGCCCCGGTTGCTAAGGGATCTGTCCTCACCGACATTCCGGCCGAACTGCCGACACAGGCGCCGGCACCGACAGCAGCCCGCGCGCCTCGTAAAACCAAGGCGGCAGCTAAACCTGCTGTAGCAGCGAAGACTCTGCGCACGAAAACAACCGTTGAACCGATTCCCGCTAAAGAAGCCAAGCAGGAAGTTAAAGCCGCCGCGCCGGTTGAAACCAAAGAGGTTCTCAAAGAAACGACGCTGGCACACAGAAGAAACAAAAATCTCAAGCACGACGGCAAGAACAAACTTTATGTGCTTGATACCAACGTGCTGCTGCACGATCCGACGAGTATCTTCCGCTTCCAGGAACACGATATCTATCTGCCGATGATGACGCTCGAAGAGCTCGATAACCACAAGAGCGGTATGACCGACGTGGCCCGCAACGCTCGTCAGGTCAGCCGTACGCTTGACGGCATCCTGCAGAATTTGGAAGGCCCGATCGACAAAGGCATTCCGCTTGAAACACTGAACCACGGTGAAGCAACCGGCCGTCTGTTCATTCAGACCAAGCCCTTTGACGTGAAGCTTCCGATGCTGCCGCAGGGCAAAGCCGACAACCAGATTCTTTCCGTGGTGGAAGGCTTGAAGGAAAGCGTCAAAGACCGCGACGTCGTCTTGGTGTCTAAAGACATCAACATGCGTCTGAAGGCTGCCGCCCTCAACCTTGTCGCTGAAGATTATTACAACGACAAGATGATCGAGGACAGCGACATCCTTTACTCAGGAACGCTCAAGCTGCCAGCCAACTTCTGGGACGAACACGGCAGAAACCTCAAGTCTTGGCAGAAAGACGGTCGTACTTGGTATCAGATCGAAGGGTCTCTCGTTCCGAGCTTCCTTGTGAACCAATTCATTTGGTACGAGCAGGAAGGTGCTACACCGTTCTATGCCCAGGTTATGTCGGTCGAAGGCAACCGCGCTACCGTACGTTTGATCGACGACTATCTCAATCCGAAGCACACCGTTTGGGGCATCAACGCCAGAAACAGAGAGCAGGCTTTCGCGCTCAATCTCCTGATGGATCCGAACATCGACTTTGTGACGCTGCTCGGCCAAGCCGGAACCGGTAAGACGCTGCTCACGCTGGCAGCAGGTCTGACTCAGACGATGGAGCAGAGACGCTTCAACGAAATCATCATCACGCGTGCTACCATTTCCGTGGGCGAAGATATCGGCTTTCTGCCGGGCACGGAAGAAGAGAAGATGGCTCCGTGGCTCGGTGCCATTGACGATAACCTCGAAGTTCTGAACCGCGGCAGCGGCAACGGATCCGACTGGGGCCGCAGAGCTTCTGAAGATTTGATTCGCTCCAGAATCCGCATCAAGTCTATGAGCTTCATGCGCGGCCGTACCTTCCTGAATAAGTTCGTCATCATTGACGAAGCTCAGAACTTAACGCCGAAACAGATGAAGACGCTGATCACGCGTGCCGGTCCCGGTACCAAGATCGTCTGCTTGGGCAACATCGCTCAGATCGATACACCTTACCTGACGGAAGGCTCCTCCGGTCTGACCTATGTGGTAGACCGCTTCAAAGGCTGGCCGCACTCGGGGCACATCACGATGCAGCGCGGCGAAAGATCCCGCCTGGCGGATTTTGCGAGCGACGCCCTCTAACCCAAAACTTTCCAAGAAAACCTCTGCGAGTCGGTGGTTTTTTTGTGCCTATTGACAGAACGTCCAGCAAAAACTGTTTGATTCATCTTTAAATCGAAATGTTTCAATTAAACTCAAAAGATTACTGATAACAAACAAGTGAAGGTCCACATGAATAACGATTTTCCCCGCATTAAACGACTCCCGCCTTACGTCTTTAACATTACCAACGAACTGAAGATGGCGGCCCGTCATCGCGGAGAGGACATCATTGATTTGAGCATGGGCAACCCCGACGGCGACACACCGAAGCACATCGTCGACAAGATGGTCGAAGTGGCGCAGCGCCCCGGAACCCACGGCTATTCCGCTTCCCGTGGTATCCCTCGTCTTCGCAAGGCCATCAGCGATTGGTACAAGAGACGCTGGGACGTCGATATTGATCCGGACAAAGAAGCCATCGTTACGATCGGCTCCAAGGAAGGTATCGCTCACCTGATGCTCGCAACCTGCGACCGCGGCGACACGGTCCTCGTTCCGAATCCGAGCTACCCGATTCATATTTACGGTTCCATCATCGCCGGTGCCGACGTCCGCAGCGTCCGCATGGGCCCCGGCATCGATTTCTTCAGCGAATTCGAAAGAGCCGTGACGGAAACGACCCCCAAACCCAAACTCATGATTCTGGGTTTCCCGAGCAACCCGACCGCTCAGTGTGTAGATCTCGACTTTTTTGAAAAACTCGTCGCCCTGGCTAAGAAGCACGGCGTCTACATCGTTCACGACTTGGCCTACGCCGACATCGTCTACGACGGATTCAAGGCGCCTTCCATCATGCAGGTCCCGGGCGCTAAAGACGTGGCCGTCGAGTTCTTTACGATGAGTAAGAGCTACAACATGGCCGGCTGGCGTATCGGCTTCATGGTCGGAAACCGTGAACTTGTCGGCGCACTGACTCGTATCAAGAGCTATCACGACTACGGCACTTTCACACCGATTCAGGTCGGCGCGATCGAAGCCTTGAACGGTCCTCAGGAATGCGTCGAAGAAGTCAGAAAAGAATACGAACACCGTCGCGACGTGATGGTCAAAGGCCTGCATGACTTAGGCTGGATGGTAGAAAAACCCAAGGCCTCCATGTACATCTGGGCTGAGCTCCCCGAGTTCTACAAGTCCATGGGCAGCGTGGAATTCTCCAAACGCCTGTTGGAGAAAGCCAAGGTCGCCGTTTCTCCCGGCATCGGTTTCGGTGAATACGGTGAAGGCTTTGTGCGTATCGCCCTGATCGAAAACGCCGATCGTATTCGTCAGGCCCTGCGCGGTATTCGTCAGATGTTCAAAGAAGACGGTCTGATCCAGCCCAAGACGAAGAAATTCCATCGTCGCTGGAAGGGCGAGCCGGCCCCGGCTGCTCCGGAAAAGAAACCGGCAGCACCCAAATTCGCCAAGGTCAAGAACATTCCTACCAAGGGTTCTAAGAAACCCAAGGCAAAAGCAGCTTCCAAGAAAAAATAGTTAAACGCAAGGAGAGGAAATGGCAACGGAAATCAAAGTCGGTTTGGCCGGTTTCGGTAATGTCGGCAAAGGCACATACGACATCTTAAAAAGAAACCATTCTTTAATCAGGCAAAGAGCGGGTGCGCCGATCTCGGTCAAACGCGTGACCGTCCGCAATGTCGACCGCGTTAAACTTCTGGTCGACGAAGATGTGATCGTCACCAACGATTGGCATGATCTGGTTAATGACCCGGAAGTCAACGTTGTGGTTGAGGCCATGGGCGGCATCGAGCCTGCAAAATCTTTGATTTTGGCCGCTATCGACGCCGGCAAGCATGTCGTGACCGCAAACAAAGCTTTGCTGGCAGAACACGGCAACGAGATTTTCTCTGCCGCTCAGACCAAAGGCGTCAATGTCGCCTTTGAAGCCGCCGTTGCCGGTTCCATTCCGATTGTTAAGGCGCTGCGCGAAGGCTTAGCCGCCAACCGCGTCTCTTCGATCGCCGGCATCATCAACGGAACCTGCAACTTCATCCTCTCTACCATGCGTGATACCGGACGCAGTTTCGACGATGTGCTCAAAGAAGCTCAGCGCTTGGTTACGCCGAAGCCGATCCGACCTTCGACATCGAAGGTACGGACTCCGCTCATAAACTGATGCTTCTCTCGGCTATTGCTTTCGGCGTTCCGGTCGATATGACTAAAGTTCATATCGAAGGCATTACACATCTGGAAGCCAAAGACATTAAGTTTGCCGAAGAACTCGGCTACCGCATCAAGCTGCTCGGCATCACCAAGTACACCGATTACGGCATCGAACTTCGCGTCCATCCGGCGCTTGTTCCCACACGCCGCCTGCTCGCCAATGTAGAAGGCGCGATGAACGCCGTCGTTGTGAAAGCGACGCCGCCGAAAGTTCTCTTTACTACGGCAAAGGCGCCGGCTCTGAGCCGACCGGTTCTGCCGTGGTTGCAGACTTGATCGATATCGCTCGTACTGCGGAAGTGGCTGTCTCCGAGCGTCCTCGTATGCCGACCACAACGCATAACCCGAAAGCCAAATCTTTTGCTGACTTCGGCGATACGGTCTGCTCTTACTACCTGCGCATTCCCGTTGAAGACAAACCCGGCGTTTTGGCGGAAATCGCCCGTATTCTGGCCGACAACAAGATTTCTATTGAGTCTTTGATCCAGAAAGAAGCACCTTTGGAGGACGCTTCTACCGAAATCATTCTGCTGACGCACAGCACCCGTGAAGCGGATATTCAAAGAGCCATCCGTACGATGCAGCTGGCCAATGTCCGCGGCGCCATCGTGCTTCTGAGAAAGGAAGAATTACAGTAATGCAATACGTGTCTACACGCGGCGGCGTGCCCGCCGCCTCTTACAGCGAAATTGTTCTTCAGGGTTTGGCGCGTGACGGCGGCTTGTTCGTGCCTAAGGTCTACCCGCAGGTTTCGAAAGAAACTCTAAAGAACTGGCGCGGCCTCTCTTACGCTCAGCTCGCGACTGCCGTGACAAGTCTTTTTGCCAAAGATATGCAGCGCTCGGATATCGCCCGTCTGTGCGAAACCACTTACACGCCCGAAGTTTACTGTCACGGCCGCGAAGGCACGGATTTCAAAAAAATCGCGCCCGTCGTTTGGCTGGAAAATGACTTCGGCATTCTCGAGCTCTCCAACGGTCCGACGCTCGCCTTTAAAGACATGGCGATGCAGTACCTGGGTTCGCTCTTTGAGTTTGTGCTCGCCCGCAAAGAAACCCGCCTGAATATTCTCGGCGCCACGAGCGGAGATACCGGCAGCGCAGCCGAATACGCTATGAAAGGCCGTGAAGGCATTCAGGTCTTCATGCTTTCGCCAGCCGGCCGCATGAGCAGATTCCAGAAAGCTCAGATGTATTCCCTGCAGGATAAGAACATTTTCAATATTGCCGTCCAAGGCAGTTTTGATGATGCTCAGGATATCGTCAAAGCCGTATCCGGCGACTTGACCTTTAAGACCGAGCATCACATCGGCGCTGTGAATTCCATTAACTGGGCACGAATTGCCGCTCAGGTCATTTACTACTTCAGCGCTTGGCTCCAAGCTACCGAATCCGAAGATGAAGAAGTCACATTCTCCGTGCCCTCCGGCAACTTCGGTGACGTTTTAGCAGGCTGGATCGCCAAGCAGATGGGGCTCCCTGTGGCTCGTCTGATCGTAGCTACCAATGAAAACGATGTCCTCTATGAATTCTTCCGCAGCGGCCGCTATCGCATTCGCGATTCTGCACATACCTTTGTGACGAGTTCTCCGTCCATGGATATTTCCAAGGCTTCCAACTTCGAACGCTATATCTACGACATCACTGGCAGAAATCCTGAGCGTGTGGTAGAGCTCTGGACCGAGCTGGCTCAGAAGAAGGAATTCCTTCTCAATGCAGAAGAATGGGCAGCTGTGAAGGCAAGCGGCTTTACCGCTTCCAGAAGCACCCACGCCGACCGTTTGGCCTGCATCAAGCGCGTTTGGGATCAGTACGGCTTCCTTGTGGATCCGCACACAGCGGACGGCATCAATGCGGCAATGAAAGAACGAATCCCGGGTGTAAAGACCATTTGTTTGGAAACCGCATTACCTGCTAAATTTGCAGCTACGATTAAAGAAGCCGTCGGCTTTGAACCTCCGGTTCCGGCCGGCTACGAAGATCTGCTCGAAAAACCGCAGAAAGTGCTGGAAATGCCTGCGGATGCGCAGTTGGTTAAAAATTTCCTCGCCGAGCATGACGTCGGGAAATAAGTTTTAATTTGAAGAGGCTTGCTTAACCGCAGGCCTTTTTGTTTTTATGAAGATTGTTAATTTTGTTGGATACTCCGGCAGCGGCAAAACTACCCTGATCGAAAAAATCATCGCGCTGCTCGCTGAGCGCGGCCTCAAAGTCTCGGCCGTTAAAAACGCCCATCACAATGTCGATATCGATAAGCCCGGGAAGGATTCTTATCGTTTTCGTGAAGCAGGTGCGACGCAGGTTATTGTGCATACCGACGAACGCTGGGCCATGCTCACCGAGACGCCGAAAGAAAAGCCCACGCTGTCGGATTTAATTCGTCATTTAGATCCTGCGGACATCGTGATTGTCGAAGGCTTTAAGACCGAAGAGCAGGAAGCGCTTCGTCTGGAGGTTTGGCGCAAGCTCGAACGGCATGAAACACCGATTTGCGCACACGACAAGCGCATCGCTGCGGTCGTGACCGATACGACACACCCGGCATTTGGAAATCTGCCGATTTTTGATATAAATGATGCCGAAACCATTACTCGCTTCATAGTTCGAGAGCTTGGTCTCGAAGACGGAGAAACACGGAAATGCTGACAGTTGAACAAGCAAAAGCAAAGATTTTGGAAGGTGCGGAGGCGGTTGCCGAAGTAGAAGATATGGTGACCCTTTATTCGGCAGGCAAGATCCTCGCCCAAGACATCGTCTCCGAAATTAAAGTCCCTCCTCTGGATAATTCTCAGATGGACGGATATGCCGTTCGCTGCGCCGATTTTGCAGGCGGTCGCCGCAATTTCCCGGTTTCTCAGCGAATTTTTGCCGGCCACGTCGGTACTGAACTTGAACCCGACACTGTCGCCCGCATCTTCACCGGCGCCCCCATCCCTCCGGGAGCCGATGCGGTTATACCTCAGGAAGAAGCTTCCGAGATGGAAGACGGCAGCGTTGAATTCCATTGTGATCCTAAAGCCGGTGCCTGGATTCGAAGAGCAGGCTGCGATATTGATGTCGGCCAGACTGTATTGAAGAAGGGCGACCGCTTAACGCCTCCGGCGCTCGGCGTTGCCGCGAGCATCGGCGTTTCCACAGTTAAGGTTTATCGTCCGATTCGTGTTTCGCTTTTCTTCACCGGTGATGAACTCGCGATGCCGGGAGAAAAGCTTGTCGAGGGCGGCATCTACAACTCCAACCGCTTTGTCCTGCGCGGACTGCTCCATCAGCTGGGCTGCGATGTGGTGGATTACGGCAATATTCCTGATACGTTTGAAGCAACTCTGGAAGCTTTCCGTAAAGCCTCACGCAAGTCTGATTTCATTCTGACCAGCGGCGGCATGAGCGTAGGCGAAGCCGACTTTATTCGCCGAGCCGTTGAAGAGCTCGGTAAGATGCAGATGTGGCGCATCGCCATGAAGCCGGGCAAACCGGTCGCCAAAGGTGAAGTTCGCGGCGTTCCGTTTATCGGCCTTCCCGGCAATCCCGTCTCCGGCTTTGTGACCTTCCTGCTGTTTGCTCAGCCGCTGATTCTTAAACTTTCCGGTCGCGGCCAGATTGATGTGAAGGGTTATATCCTTCCGCTGGCCTTTGATTACAAGTGCGGATCCCGCCGCGAATTCATCCGTGTCCGCCGCAACGGCGCCGGAGAGCTGGAAAACTACCGAACTCAAAACTCGGCAGTGCTCAGCTCCTGCACCTGGGCAGATGGCTTAGCCGACATTCCGGCTGAAGCTGACTTGAAGAAGGGCGATTTGGTGACCTACATCCCATTCACAGAATTCAACTTATAAGAGGCGTCAATGAAGATTGCAGTTCAAACAGAAGACTTTGATGTTCAGGCTGAAGTAGCGGCACTGCATGCGTCTCCCAAAGTCGGCGCCGTCGTGATGTTTTAGGCACGGTTCGCGACCTTAACGAAGGTGACGAGGTCGCTTCCATGACGTTGGAGCACTATCCCGGCATGACCGAAAAAGCCCTTACGGCCATTGTGGAAGAGGCAAAGAAGCGCTGGGACATTATGGATGCGACCGTGATTCATCGTGTCGGCGAATTATTCGCCACGGATCAGATCGTTTTGTCGGCGTTTCCGGCGCCCATCGCGGGAAGCATTTAAAGCCTGCGAGTTCATTATTGACTACTTAAAGACCGAAGCCCCGTTCTGGAAGAAGGAAAAGGTGGGCGAGGGCACCGTTGGGTACAGGCCAAAGAGACCGACGAAGCTGCAAAATCCAGGTGGACCAAATAAGCTCAAAATAAGAGAAAACGCACGTCCGTCTCCGCGGACTCTTCAGAATAGACGCATAGGGGAACAGGAGTTGATTCCGAATGTTTCCTTAACAAAAGGAGATTCAAACTCTTATGCGTCAAGATCAATTTACAACTCGGTTCCAAGAGTTGCTCGGAGAAGCACAATCGATGGCTGTTGAGCGTTCCCAGCAGTACATCGATCCGCTTCACTTGCTGCTTGCGGTATTAAAGGACACCGAGGGCACCGGAAGGACGCTCTTAGAGCGCTCCGGCGTGAGAGTCAGAGAACTCGAACGTAAGGTGAAGGAAGCGATCGGCAAACTGCCGGAAGTTTCCGGAGCTACCGACAATGTCCAAATCAGCCGTGAGTTGATGGCAATCCTTAATTCGATGGAAAGGGAGGCCGAAAGACTCGGCGATAAATTCATTTCCACCGATCTCTTCCTTTTAGCCTTATGCGACAGCAAGTGTGACGCCGCACACCTTGCGCAAGAGGAAGGCCTCAATAAACTGAGCCTAGAAAATGCAATTTTATCCGTGCGCGGAGGTGAAAAAGTGGACAATCCCGAAGCTGAGAACAATCGTGAAGCCCTAAAGAAATACACGGTTGACCTAACCGAAAAGGCCAGAGAAGGTAAGCTCGATCCTGTGATCGGGCGAGATGATGAGATTCGTCGTGCGATGCAGATTCTGCAGCGCAGAAGTAAGAACAATCCGGTTCTTATCGGCGAACCCGGTGTTGGTAAGACCGCTGTGGTTGAAGGCTTAGCACAGCGTATTGTGAACGGCGAAGTGCCTGACACGCTGCGCAACAAACGCGTCTTGAGCCTCGATATGGCCGGACTTGTCGCCGGTGCGAAATACCGCGGCGAATTCGAAGAACGTCTGAAAGCACTGCTGAAAGAAGTGGTTGCCGAAGAAGGCCGTATCATTCTGTTTATCGATGAAATCCATACAGTGGTAGGTGCCGGTAAGACAGAAGGTGCAATGGATGCCGGCAACATGCTCAAACCTGCACTTTCCCGCGGTGAACTGCATGTGATCGGTGCGACGACCTTGGACGAGTACAGAAAGTACATCGAAAAAGATCCCGCTCTGGAACGTCGTTTCCAGAAAGTGATCGTCAACGAACCGAGCGTCGAAGACACGATTGCTATTCTGCGCGGTCTGCAGGAAAAGTACGAAGTTCATCATGGTGTCGAAATTACCGACCCGGCGATTGTGGCTGCTGCTGAACTTTCCGCCCGCTACATTACCGATCATTTCCTTCCGGACAAGGCTATTGACCTGATTGATGAAGCGGCAGCGCGCATCAAGATGGAAATTGACTCCAAGCCTGAAGAACTCGATAAGCTGGACCGTCGCCTGATTCAATTGAAGATTGAACGTGAAGCCGTTAAGAAAGAAAAAGACGAAGCCAGCAAGAAACGCTTGAGCGGTTTGGAAGAAGAAATCGCTAAGTTAAGCCGCGAGTATTCCGATTTGGAAGAAATCTGGAAGAAAGAAAAGAACGCCGCGTTAGGATCTAAAGAAGTCCGTGACGAAATCGACAAGCTCAAGACCAAGATGGAAGAGCTTCGTCGTTCCGGCAAGTATGAAGAACTCGCTGCGATCCAGTACGGCAAACTTCCCGAACTTGAAAAACAGCTGGTGAAGGAAGAAAAAGAAGAAACCAAGCTCTACGATGAAAAACCGAAGCTCCTGCGTACGCAGGTAGGCGCTGAAGAAATCGCTGAAGTGGTTTCCCGCGCAACCGGTATTCCGGTCTCCAAGATGATGGAAGGCGAACGCCAGAAACTTTTGGATATGGCCAAGTACATCGGCAAGCGCGTTGTCGGACAGAAAGAAGCGGTTGATAAAGTCGTTGACGCCATCCTTCGTTCTCGTGCCGGCCTGTCCGACCCGAACCGTCCTTATGGTTCCTTCCTCTTCCTCGGTCCGACAGGCGTCGGTAAGACGGAGCTCACCAAGGCTTTGGCCGAATTCCTGTTCGACACTGAGGACGCCATGATCCGTATCGATATGAGCGAATTCATGGAGAAACACTCCGTGGCTCGTTTGATCGGAGCGCCTCCGGGATATGTCGGCTATGAAGAAGGCGGCTACTTAACAGAAGCCGTACGCCGTAAACCTTACAGCGTGATTCTTCTCGACGAAGTTGAAAAAGCTCACCCGGATGTCTTCAACATCCTGCTTCAGGCATTGGACGACGGCCGTATGACCGACGGTCAGGGACGCACGGTTGACTTCAAGAACACCGTCATCATTATGACTTCCAACCTCGGTTCTCAGGAAATTATGAACCGTCAGGGTGAAGATCCTGAAGTTGTGAAGGAAGCCGTAATGGACGAAGTCAAGAAGCACTTCAGACCCGAATTCATTAACCGTATTGATGAAATCGTTGTCTTCAATGCCCTTGATCAGAAGGCTATTCGCGAAATCGCCCGTATCCAGATTCGTAAGCTTGCTAAACGTATGGAGCAGCAGAATATTGGTTTGGATGTTACCGAAGCGGCTCTGGACGAAATCGGTAAGGTCGGCTTTGATCCGCTGTTCGGTGCACGTCCGCTGCGCCGTGCAGTCCAAGACTATCTGGAAAACCAGATTGCTGTGGATATCCTTAAGGGCAAATATGCTCCTGGAGACACGGTATTTGTGGATTATGTCGACGGCAACTTCATTTTTGAAGACCGTAAAGACAACCGATAAGATCATCTGATCTCATCTGAGTTTAGAGGCTGAGGGACTAACAATCTCTCGGCCTTAACTTTTTTCGGAAGGCGTCAGGAATAGAATAAGAAAAAACACTCTTAAGCCACGCCATGTACGCACAAGGAACTCGCGGTCACGACATCCTCGCGATTTTTCTCGTTTCGATCGCCCACGCCAGCTCGCATTTCTATCACTTAGTGATTCCGTCTCTGTTTCCTTGGATACTTCCGCACTTCGGAATGAATTTTCTTCAGGGCGGAATCCTGATGACAACGTTCTTTGTCACAAGTGCTGTCGGCCAGTCGATGAGCGGCTTTCTGGTTGATAAAGTAGGCGGCCGGACCTCAATGTATACAGGCTTGGTTTTGCTGATTGGCAGTGCCGTGGCCTTAGGCATGGCAGAAAATGTCCCGATGCTTTATCTCTCGGCGATGCTCGCTGGCGCCGGCAACTCGGTATTTCATCCGAGCGACTATTCGCTGATGAACTACAACATTCAGGATCGCTTCTTAGGCCACGCTTTTGCCTGGCATAACATCACCGGCAATATCGGCTGGGCGATTTGTCCCTTCTTTATGGTGACGACGGCCGGTTGGTTCGGCTGGAGAGGCGCAGCGTTTGCGGCTTCTTCCGTGGCGTTGATTGTTCTTGTCATTGAGCTTGTATTCAGAGGTGTTTTCTCTCGCGATTCTGTTCGCGACACTACACCGCCGACTCCGAAAGAGAAAGAAGAGGGGACTTTCGGATTTCTGCGAGTGCCGGATGTATGGTACTGCTTCATGTTTTTCTTCTTTACGTCTGGGGCCTTCGGCGTTCTTCAAAGCTTTTCTCAGACGATTTTCAAGAATGCCTATCACTTGAATCTGACTGGGGCTTCGGCGGCACTGACTGCATACCTGTTAGGCGCCGGGGCGGGTGCTTTGATCGGCGGCTTTTTAACGAACCAGCATAAGATCTCGAGCAATCGCGTTGTGGCACTGTGCCTTACGTTTGCTGCTGTGATGGCGGCTATTCTGGCGTCTCAGATCCTGACCGGATACTGGGCAGTTGTTTTAATGTGTCTGATGGGTCTGGGAACAGGCGTGGCTGCTCCAAGTCGAGACATTATGATTCGCGGAGCGACGGTTGCGAAGTTAGGAAAGAAATCATTTGGCCGCGTTTACGGTTTTACTTATTGCGGAATGGATGTGGGTCAGTCTCTGACACCGATTTTGTTTGGACCGCTTCTTGACGTCGGTATGTTTACAGCCGTTCTTTTCGGTGTTGCGATTCTTCAGACCTTTGCAATTTTTACGGCGCTCCGCGTCTCGACTCAGTCAAGTCCGTCGGCGCCTTAAAGAAGCCTGGGTGTAAGCTCGTCCATATCGCCGAGATTCAACATGTTTTCGGTGTCTTCTTCCAGGCGGTTTCCAATGGCGATTCCGAGGAGGCGAACGGTCTGATGGTTGAAATCGATTTTTTCAAGCAAAGACTCAGCTGTTTTGAGGATTTGGGATTTCTCATTAAAGACTGAGTTAGACGTCTGAGTTCTTGTGATTGTCTTGAAGTTATGGAAACGTACTTTTAACGTCAGCGAGCGACCGAGGAAATCATTTTTACGCAGACGCGTCATCAGATAGTCCGTCAGTTCCGAGAGCGTATCTTCTAACTTATTGAGATTTCCTTCGTCTTTGGAGAGTGTGATCTCAGCGCTGACCTGTTTGCGGATGCGTTCGGTTCTGACAGGACGATCGTCAATACACCGGGCAAAGTTGTAATACGACAGTCCCGAACTGCCGAATTGCTCGACTAAAAATGAAAGATCTTTTTCTCGCAAATCTTTTCCGGTAAAGATGCCGAGGGCCTCCATCTTTTGCGAGGTCACCGGACCGACGCCCCAAATAGCCTTCACAGGAAGACGATCAATGAACTTAAGTGCCGCATTCGGATGGATCACGCATAAGCCGTCGGGCTTGCGCCAGTCGCTTGCGATTTTGGCGAGGAATTTGTTGTAGGAAACGCCGGCAGAAATAATGAGACCGACTTCACGACGAACATCTTCTTTGATGAGCTTTGCGATTTCCATCGCATAACCATAGTCGCGCCAGACGTCTGTGACGTCTAAGAATGCCTCATCGATAGAGACTTGTTCAATGAGATTTGTGTAGCGAGAAAAAATTTCGAAGACTTTGGCTGATGCTTTTTTGTACTCGTCCATTCGTCCGGGAACAAAAATCAAATTTGGACATAGCCTTGCGGCAACTGAGGAGGGCATTGCGGAACGTACTCCGAACTTTCTTGCTTCGTAAGAAGCAGACGCAACGACACCTCGAGCGGAATTTAATCCGACGGCAATTGCCTTCCCTTGAAGCGAAGGATTATCTCGCTGTTCAACGGAAGCGAAAAAAGCGTCGAGGTCGAGGTGAAGTATTCGGCGATAGTTATCGAAATTCATAGGCGAATTTTCGCATTATTCATGGCTTTTATCTTGCTGAAAAAAGTAAGGAATTTTCTGAAAAATAGGATTTCTTAAAAAGAGTAGGAACTCGTTCTATCCCATCACAAAACTGGCAAACTCAAGAACCAGAGGAGACGAGGATGAATAAAACATTAAAAGGCATGGCGATGGCCGGACTAGCGGCTGTTTTTTGGGGATCAATGGGTGTTGCAGGACAGTATTTACTTCAAAATTGTCACTTTACACCGATGGATTTGATCTCTATACGCATGCTCCTTGCAGGCTCGATCTTCGTTGGCATTGAGTTCTTTCTTTTAAAGAAGGGGGCTCTGAAAGTATTTGAAACCAAGCAGAACATTATCGATCTGATAATTTACACGCTAACAATCATCGGAACGCAATTAACGTTCTTTGTTTGTATTCAATACGCAAACGCACCTTTTGCCGCTGTTTTAACTGCAACTGTTCCATTGTGGATCATGATTTTCATGGTAGTATTTCAGCATAAACGGCTCGCTGTGAAAGAAGTTTTTTGCGGACTTGTAGCTGTAGCCGGAGTGGTTCTAGTCGTAACCGGCGGATCATTTAAAAACTTCAACGTCTCAGGTATCGGCTTTTGGGCCGGTATCGGATCTGGAATCACAGGTGCTTTTTATGTTCTGTTGCCTCAAAAATTTATTGCGCGTGTCGGTTCCGGGTTAGCAACGAGCTGGGCACTTTTGCTTACCGGCGTTACTGTGACGTTGTTCAGTCACTTTTGGAACGAACCTTTGGACTGGACCGTTTACTCGATTTTGGCTTATGCGTTTATTGTGCTTTTCGGAACGATTGCGGCGTTTTGGCTTTTCCAAGCGGCTGCCGAAATTATCCCTGCTGACATCGCAGGCATGATGGAGACCTTCGACCCTGTAGCTGCGACATTACTGAGCATGATCTTCTTAGGGGTTAGTGTGAACTCATGGGAGTGCATAGGCGGTGCCTTGATTCTTGGTGCTGTGGCTTTTCTTGCCGTTCCCTCGAAACATCCCTTCCTTATTCACTATTCAAGAAAAGCACATTCGAACAACCCGAAATAAGTCTTCTAGGATTGTTTTTGAGACCGTCAGCTACCTCTTGAGTTTTCGTCCTAATAAATCAGCAAAGCGGCGGTCTCGATCGTACTTGACTTCCTCCTCTCCATAAATGAAGAGAACTCCTGCCGCTTCTCCGACAGCCGTAGCTTAATGTCGAAGTTGCCTCGGCGGGTTTCTGCTTCAGCGGGATTGCCCAAAGGAGTACAGCATGGTTTTTGCACGTTCTCCAAAAGGAGTTTCACGTGCTTGGACACAACCGTATACTCCTTCAGGTCTCACATCTCTCCACAGACTTAACTTCGGGACAGCCCGCCCCTAGATCTGAAAAGATAGAGCCAGTTTAGCATAGCCAGTCCTTCGGACTGGGCCCTTATATCCCCGTCATAAATGACAGTGTTTTACGGGCATAGCTGATAAAGTTTTTGAAAGCATTGAAAGTGAATCCGCCGATCGCGATTTATTTGAGTCCATTTCATTGTTACTTCCCCTTTCACTTTCGTGGTCCTCTAATTTTTCCCGATCAATGAGATCGTTCTTTTGTAGCCCGAGGAGCTCTTCTATCAGCTTCCTTTTGAACTTATTCAGATGGTTTGCTATGGACGCTAGGATTATTGACTCTACGAGATTATTTTCGTATCGAAACTTCTAGAATGCTATAAGTACGTCTTTAGGAGGATAGGATGGTAGCAATTAGAAATTGGTCATGGGAGGAAGTCACTATAGCCCTTGGACTTTATGCTGTCACGCCAGCTTCTAAAATCAGCGGAAAAAATAAAGCAATTCAGGAACTAGCAGTACTTCTTGGACGTACACCTGGTGCTGTTTCCTACAAGCTGTCAAACCTTCTTGACCTGGACAAACACAGGCAAGGAGGTCCAAAGGGTTTTGGTAATTCAAGCAAGACTGATAAGGAAATAATGTACAAGTTTAGTGCAGATGGAGATCCAGGAAATCTGAAGCTGGATCTTTTGCACGATACCTTAGCAGAACTTTGCACCAATAGATCCTCTCCGTTCTATATTCCTCACAACCTTCAAAAGCTCCGTGAATCCTTAATTATTGAAGAGCCACCAGCGGGGGTAGAGATCTTCAGACTAATGAAAGCGAGAGTTAATCAATCCTATTTTCGCTCTTCTGTTTTAGCCAACTGTGAGGATAGATGTGTTATCACTGAATGTAATATTCCTTCTCTTTTGGAAGCAGCTCATATCCTTCCATGGACGGTTTCGAGAGAAGCAAGGATGGAAATTTCAAATGGGATCTCTTTGATTCCATTGTTTCATAAGGCCTATGATCAAAACCTGATTGGGATCACTGCCAATGGTGTAGTCAAAGTATCAAAAAAATTATTACTAAGTGGAGATGAGCTCTTTCGATCTTTTATGTCTGAAGTTAACGACAAAAAACTCCATATAGAAGACTATAGGACGCCAATCAATCGTGATTACCTTTCGCAAAGATATCAAGAGTTCACCCATCTTCTTTAGGCTCTTTTGTATATTTTTTAGAAAGAGATAAGGGAAGTTTTAATGTTCCAAATGGGTTCTCCTCCTGAAATCAAGGTGATATAAGAACTCTCAATTCCTTAAGGAGTTGCCTTATTTAATAGGCGATTAATTAGGTCGAATTCATGCTTACTCAGTCCACACGAAATTAGTAAATTCAAGTGGTGGAAGTCAGAATGACTGATCGCGGATGCTCGTTTACTATCCTTTAAGCATTAATCAATAAATAACCATAGGAGAAATCATAATAGGTCGCCCCGCAGTAATCGCAACGTCAGTTTTATTGGTTGTCAGTCCAATGATGCCAACAGTTCAGGTTGCACCTGAACGTGACAGATTCCTCTAGCTTGCGGAACTGAATAAAGTTACCGTTGTAATCAATGAGCAAGAAAATTTATTAGACAAAGACCTTGCGCACAGAGTAGCCAGAGGTATTTACGAGACAATTGCCGACGCCGGGCGCTAGGCGCCCAACTACAGTAATCGCTAATTAATTCACCGTCCTGAAGTTAATGGTCGTAACGAACTGGTCTTACGTTATATGAAGAGAAACTTCTGGAAGGGTATGTAAGCGCAACTTATTAAAGCCGAATTTACATTCAATCTTCCTTGCGAGAAAGGTCATCCGTTTAAAAGTAAACAAATTCAATTCAGAGCAACTTTTGGATGCCGTGGATTTTTTTGGCTACTCTCCGTAGCCATAAATATGTTTTGTACACCACTACTATTATTCAATTAAGACGTTTAAATGTTTGAGGCAAGAGTCAGTAGAGCCTTTCATTTAAGTTTTATATTTTCTCAATAAATCTAATATATTGAAAATATTTTCAATATAGTGAAAATATTCGAAGAATCTTGATATTTTTATCAAAGGATACTATCCTTTGAAGAATATGAGGATAATTTCATAGAGAGACAACTCAGAGAGGATTCAAAATGACGAGAACCAACGAAAGTAAGCACGATAAGTTTGTACGATTGGCTGAGGCACGTACTAATAAAATTATTGATACGCTCCAGCTACTCGGGAACTGCGCTAATACATCTGTCTATGAATACGACAAAGCGGAAGTTAATGAGATTTTTCAGGCAATTGAGAAAGAACTTCAGCTAACTAAAAAGAAATTCACTGTTTCTAGCCCTGTTAAGTCTTCCAAATTTTCTCTTAGTAAAGAACGGCTGTAATTGAAATGTCATCAAGCAAATATATTTGGAACTTTCCATCTAATAATTTTGGCCAGATAACTGGGATCGGAGATTCTGGAGTTGAAACATTTAAAGGCTCACCGATAAGGTCTTTGGCGAGAGAGGTTTGCCAAAATTCGTTGGATGCAAAAATTAATGATTCAGAGCCAGTGCGCGTTGAATTTAGGTTATTTACTATAAATTCGAGCGAAGTGCCAGGAAGAGATTATCTTGAAGAGGTTTTTCATAAGTCTTTGGACTATTGGTCGGCACAGAAAGCGGACAAGGCAAAAATTTTTTTTAAGAAGGCAATTAAAACTATCAAAGGCCCAAAGCTTACTTGTTTGAGAATTAGCGATTTTAATACCACGGGCCTTCTGGGGTCGGCGGAAGAATACAACTCACCGTGGACTAATCTCACCAAATCATCTGGTGCTTCAGATAAAGTTGGAAGCCAGGGTGGATCGTTTGGTATCGGAAAGTTTGCTCCCTTTGCTTGTTCGGATTTGCGGACAGTCTTTTACAGCACCAAAGACAAAGATGGTGAGAAAGCATCTCAAGGAGTCGCCAGACTTACTTCTTTCAAAAAGTCGGACGAAGATACTGCTCAAGGGATAGGATTTTACGGAGAGCCTTCGAAAAATAATCCTATGAAGGAGCAGTTTTTTTTAGACCCTTCCTTTAATCGAAAAGATGCAGAATTTGGAACAGATATCAATATTTTAGGTTTCTCCAATGAAGGTCATTGGAAAGAAGAAATGGTTGCTTCTGTTCTTGAGGGGTTTTTCTATGCTATCTACGAGGGTTCGTTGGTAGTAAATGTAGACGGAGAAATTATAGACAAAGGTAGATTGAGCGTCTTAATGAAATCGTATAAAAAGTCCTTAGAGACTAAGGAGGCTGCAAACTATACGAGTGAGTATTATCAAACCCTGGTAGACAAAAATTCTAGGACTTTCATAAAAAAGCTAGATACTGATCCTGAAACCAGTGGAAAGTTAACCCTAAAGCTTTTGATCAAACCTAATTTTCATAAACGTGTCGCAATGATACGGCAGACGGGAATGAAGATTAAGGATAAAGGAAATATTGGAGGATTGATACCTTTTGCGGGCGTTCTCGTCATCGAAGGAGACGCCATAAACTCTTATCTCCGAGGATTGGAAAATCCCTCAACATCTTGATTGGGAAATAGGAAGGGCCGAGAACAAAACTAAGGCAAAGAACTTACTGTTGTTTTATTTCGCTTCGTAAGGGACTCCCTTAACGAAATGAAAGAGGAGGATGACGGAGAAGAGCTTGACCCAGCAGTTGGGGACTTCTTACTATCAGAGGATTCTTCCCAAACTTCGGAGGTAAATCGCTTGGAAGCTATTTCTGACGACGTTAATCAGATCGATATTACGGTGGTTTCGCCTCAAGCAAAGCAAACAGAAGACGGAGACAGAGAGGAAGTAAACTTACTAGATGATGAAGACGGAGATAAGATTGAAAGTTCCTCTGACAAGAAAACAGTCCATGATGAAAAGAAAGTAGAGAGGAAGGAAAGAGAGACAAAAGCTACTGACTTCGATAAAGAAGAGGAACCTACGGAAGGTTGTAAAAAACAGTACTTAATTTCTGCACTTGACGTTCGTTTAATAGTACGAAATAAAATCTTGGAGACTACACGATTATTTTCACGCCTCGCCAGTCTGCGAAAGACGGGGTTATTAAAATAAACATGGTAGCCGAATCAGATAAATACCCGGCGCCTCTTCTTGAGGCCTCATGCCAGAGTTGTCCGGATGTGAAAATTGACGGTAATTCTATAAAGAATCTTGTATTTATTCAGGGTAAACCAATAAGGCTAGATGTGAAATTAGATTTTCACGACTATTGCTCTCTGGAGGTGGAGGCTTATGGAGATTAGAAAAGACTATATCCCTACCCCGTGTTGTCACCTTTTACGGATGATTTCCAAAAGGAAGTTTTAATGTAACCATTGATTGTTTAGAAGAGGGTTATGATTTAAACGTCAAATTTCAAGCAGAGTTAGACTGTAATGCTCTGACAGAATGTATAAAAAGGGTTTGGCAAAATATACCTATCATTTAGAGTGTGCTCAGACAGGGTATCGTAAAGTTTTACAGACAGCAGAACCCTTCACAAAATATACGATTCCTAACAGCTCAATTAATGGCAGTTTGCAAATCTGTCCCTTTATAGTCGCCACGAATAATATTGTTTCGTACAGTAGCCCCGATTTTCACAGAGATTACCAAGGCTTATCTTTTGATATTGAGGCCGGTTGCGTACTTGCGACTGGAAAAACAGTTACCGTAAAGATAACCAAGAATATCGATGATTTTTCAAACAGTCCCTCTATTTTTAGAATAGTAAGGAACACAGATGAAAGTTGTCGTCAGATGCTAGTAGATATGGCAGGGGATAATTGGCTCTTCATCAAAATGCCGTCTAGCGAATTCTACAGTTATAAAGCTTTATTATCATCTCCAGCACTCAACCCATTCTGAATTCACTCACATTGGTTCCAGTGCTCGTCGCCGTCTTGGGAAATTTACAGAAAATGACGGTGGAGGAGCGCGAAGAGCGTGCTGGAGCTTTGTGGTACAGCTCTCTTTCGAAATCTCTTTTGAATAAATTTGGTTGTGATATCTCGGATGAGAGCTTTAACTCTGTTGATTGTCTCAAGTTAGCGCAACAGCTGGTGGACAGTCCGATTCCAGATACGTTCAAATTTTTGACCAGTAACCTCGATTCTTGTGAAGGTGAAGAATGAAATTGAATCTTGTAACATTTGAAAATCTAAGCAAAATCAAAACCAACCTGGACGATCTCGCTGAATGTTTCAGATCCGATTCTTCGCAAAAATTAGAGGAGAAGTTGGGTGGAAGATTATTTACGAGCACTAGGTTTGATCATGTAAATAACTTTGAGTTAGATACTTCTGCTGAGAAGCCGTTTCTAACAGATGCTGAAAATGTTAGAAAAGTGTTTTGGAACCTTCGATTTTGACGGTAACTCAAGCTTCGGATGAACGGCTATGGGCCGCACTCTGCCTAGGCCCCTTTGGCACTACGTAAAGTACCGGTGGAATATAGACAACAATTGCGTTCCTAGCAATATAAAGCAACACTTTATGTTCGGGTATGGAACGAGACGTTCATTAACAAGGAATGCACTTTCCAGGTTATGGTGGATTGGGCGTCTCACTTATGACGAAGAACGGTCTGATAAATGGGAGCTGACAAATTTTGTCTGCGAGAGTTCTGACTATGTGATGCATATTTTGGAACGAAATACTTCCAATAATCCTGCAATTATTAGACCGTTTTTAAGCGCAGTCATTGAGGCACGAAAAAGGTTTTAATCAATACAAATATAGTAGGGGAGCTCTCAAAGTACCTGAACCTCTTGGGGAACCTATATTCTTGACTGTCTGACCGAGAAAAGATTCACGACAAAATATTCGATAAAGCGAGAGAATTGAGTGAGAAGGCAAAGAGGATGAAAACACCTAAAAATTTGTTTTGTCCAACAAACTAAAAGGCTTTCAGCTATAGCCTTAGCCAAAAGGGAGGCACCGCGTTTCCAACTTGTTGATATTGGGAGTCTTTTGTGCCTTCAAACACAAAGGAATCAGGAAACGTTTGAAGACGAGCTGCTTCGCGGATAGAGATCGCTCTGTCCAGCACTGGGTGGATCCACATGGATTTTCTGACATTAACAACCGTTCCAGATGCCTCGTCGTACTTTAGCCTCATATAAATCGTATTTTGAGTGCGTTCTACATTGCTGTAGGTTGTTTTTAGCTCCGGAGAAAGATCGTGGAAATTCTCTCCAGCCTTTAAAGCCTTGAACCGCTCCAAAGCCGTTGCTCGGGTTGCAGTTACGATATGATTGAAAAGAAACTTCCCGCGCAATTCTTTTATTAACTCTGGGGCGTTGGGCTTAGGCAGAAGTTTTATGCTTTGTTTAGTGAGACTTGTAGCAGGTGTAATTTCTTGAAGATCAGAAATTGCATCATAAACAGTGCGATATTCGCTCTCCTTGAATTTGGGTTCTGGAAATTTGTACGTTTGGCTCAAATCTTTCCTAATACCTACGATAATGAAACGCTCCCTCTTTTGTGGAGCTCCAAAGTCCGCGGAGTTTACAATCGCTTCGTTAATCAGGTAGCCGCACGAGCCGGTCCTAAAAACAGTCCTCAGGTAGTCAAGAACAGAGTAAGATTTGACTATAGCAATTAGGGTCCCGTTTTCAACTCGAAATTCAAAGACGTGAATTTCGTTCTGAGTCAACTCGAGAAGTTTTAATAAAGCTCTTTGAAAAAGGACAGAGACTTCAATCTTTTTTATAACATGCTCAAAGCAGGAGCCGCCCTCAAGGTACTCGATAAAAGCTCTGGCCATATTTGCATCAGCCCGGTCCAACTCAGAAAGCAAAGATTCCTCTGCATCTGATTGAAGCATTTTATTAAGCTGACGAAGGAGCTTGTTTTTGTTCTTTTCAAGAGAGGTATTGAATTTTTTTTGGTTAATCCTATAGCGATACAACAGGTTGATCAACTTATAAAACCAATCTTCCCATATCAAACCTTTTGACAGCGTTGCCTTTAAAACCTCGATAGAGTTATTGAAATTAACCCCGGCGGGTAGCAGTTCCAACTTGTCTTCTGTGAGATCTAGATTGGCGATCATCGGATCATGAATGTCTTTTTCTTCTAGGAAGAACCGATGCACTTTAGATCGTAGCATTGACACATTCTCCATGACGAATGCTTTTGGTCGCAATTCGTAAATAGCATGGACATAAGCTTTGACTAAACTGTTATTCATGCAAACGACTGTCGAATGTTGCCGATTGGCATTAGAAAATCCTTGACAAGGAGGGCCTCCAATGACTACATCGACAGACCCTACGGAATCTGTTAGCTCATTAAAATCAATCAGTCTTACGTCAGAATAAAGGCGGTCTATAGAGAAGTTTCTAAGGTAAGTTTTTCTAGCATTTGGATTATTTTCTGCTGCGGCAACGATTTCAACCTTGCCAGTCTGTTTAAAACCCAAACTTAGGCCGCCTGCTCCAGCAAATAGATCTATAACTTTATAAATCACAAGAATCCCCTTTTGAAAACTTACTTTCTGTTTCCGTGCAATGCATTGATTAATTCCAAAACCTCATAATGAGGGTTAGAACCACTGATTAACAATTTTTCTTCTTCCGGCACCTCCCATTGTTGTATGAAAATCTGACGACTCATCAGGCCCCCTTCTTGGACTTTCTTTATAACATTCCTAAGGTCAATTTATGACGCTTTATTTACCCTAATAATTCCATTTAGTACGGGATCGTCTCACTCACCTGCCAATAGGCTTCTAATTGAGAAAAAGCCTTACAAAGTCATGACTTTGTAAGGCTTCTTCAATCCTCATATTCTTAAACAGTATTCCCTTCATGCCAGAACCTGAAGGTTGGTGGCCCGAACCGGACTTGAACCGGTACAGCTTGCGCCGAGGGATTTTAAGTCCCTTGTGTCTACCAATTTCACCATCGGGCCGCCAAGAAGTCGCATTCTAATATAAATTTCGAAAATCTGCTTTTCCCTTTCTTCAGATCTTCGATTTCAAATGTTTCTTCTCTTCGGAAAAACGAATTGGTTTTTACTCAGATTAGGGTTTACATCTAAAGAATCACATAAAACAGGTAAAATCATAAGTAAGAAATTTGAGAAAATTAGTGATTTTCCTAGGACGATAACTTTATGGAAATGATCTGTCGGCCAGGTGAAAATTTAGAAGGAGGATCAATATGTCTGCGAATTTCTCTTCTGATTCGATCGTTTGGGTCGACGGACAGGTCACTCTGCCGAAACATATTTTGAAGATCTTAGGCATCGAAAATGGCCATCGCTCTAATGTGACGTTTATCGTCGAAAATGGCGAAGTAAAAATCGTTAACAGCGCTGCCTATGCAATGAACAACCTGAAAAAAGCTAAGGATAAAGAAGCCGCTTAGCCCCTTCCACACCAAGTAGCTAGAAATTAATTCTTATAAAAACCGGTTGAAATGATGAATGAAATCATCAACAGCCGGTTTCGCATTTCTAGTTTCACTTGACCCCTAACTAACGATGGATTAATACATCTCTCCTCAGTAATTACCCTGTTTTGGTTCTCTGAGCTTTAAATTTCTGCAAACTAAAGGGTGTCCGCGTTCTCCCGTCTCATATAATTTTTGAAGAATATCTAATAACCTCAGAAATTTACGGAGAAATAATGGATTCTCTGATATCCAATACCGCCGCTATAAACGGGCTTCTTGCGCGCTTTGGCGTGAAGTTCGGTATCTATAAAAACGGCGAGTTTCATGAGCAGCTGTTTCCCTACGATTCGCTTCCTCGAATTATTCCTGCGGATGAGTTCGCTGAAATTGAAGCCGGCTTGATTCAGCGTGTCGATGCGCTCAACGCCTTCTTGAGAGACATCTACACGGAAAAGCGAATTGTCGCTGACGGCGTGATTCCGGAAGACTTCGCTTTTTCGTCAAGCGGCTTCCTGCCGGCGTGTGACAACTTTGTTCCGCCGAACGGAATTTACTCTCATATTTCAGGCATTGACCTCGTCCAAGCTAAAGACGGAACTTGGTACGTTCTTGAAGACAACCTACGCATTCCTTCAGGCGCTTCCTATCCTTTAATTGCCAGAAAACTCGCTCGCCGTGCTTCGCCGGAGACATTTAAAAATAACTCGGTCGATCGCAACGATGATTACGGACTCCTTTTAAGAGAAGCAATGGAAAGCGTGAATCCCGGCGGCCGCTGCGTCATCATGACACCGGGAAGGTACAACGCTGCTTTCTTCGAGCATGCTTATTTGGCTGAGATGACCGGATGTCCTCTGGTTATGCACAATGACTTGTTCGTACAAGACAATAAGCTCTATTTCAAGAGCAGATCGGGTTCTCCACAGTCGGTCGGCGCTCTCTATCGCCGAATCTCCGACGACTATCTTGATCCTTTGACCTTTAAACCTGAATCACTCATCGGCGTTCCGGGCATTATGAATGCCTATCGGGCAGGGAACCTCGCGATTATCAATGCTCCCGGAAATGGCGTTGCCGACGACAAGGGTATTTATTACTTCGTTCCCAAGATGATTCGTTACTATCTGGGCGAAGAACCGATCCTCAAAAACGCACCGACTTATCTGCCTTTCTACGAAGAAGACAGAGAGTACTGTCTGGCGAACATCGAACGCTTAGTTATTAAAGATGTTGCCGAAGCAGGCGGTTACGGAGTTCTCTTTGGTAAAGATTTAAACCAAGAAGAGCTTGAAGCCTGGAAAGTAAGAATTCAGACTGAATCACGTCGCTTTATTCTTCAGGAAGTGATCGACTTTATTGACCTGCCGGTTCTCGAAGACGGAACGGTCGTAGAGCGCAAATGCGATCTTCGTGCATTTGTCATTAGTTCAACCAACGGAACGAAAGTTTGGCACAGCGGTCTTACTCGTTTTTCCCGCAAGCCGGATTCGTTCGTCGTTAACTCTTCTCAAGGCGGAGGCTTTAAAGACACATGGATTTTATCTCGATAGAAAAAGGCGAAAACTTATTTTGGCTCGGCCGCTACGTTGAACGTGTCTACCGTACGCTGAATTATCTCGAAGGCCTCTATGATGTTCTGATTGATACAGATGAGACGGCTTATAAAGAATTTTGTGCCGCTTTAAACATTCCTGATGTTTACGAAGATGCGTCTGACTTTATGACGAGTTACTTCTTCGACGAGCTCAACCCTGATTCGGTGTACAGCAATCTTTCTCGAGCCTACGACGACGGAATTTTGCTGCGGAATACCATCTCGACTCGCTCTTTGGCTTATATTCAGCTGGCACTTGATGCGATGGAAGATGCGAAGGCAGAAGGTTCCGGAGCTCTGTGTTCTTTTGAAGTCATCGATCGCTTGTTGGCTTTCTGGGGCAGTATTGACGAATATCTCTTCAGGTCAAGAACGCTGTCTCGTTAAAGCCGGCCGTTACCTTGAGCGCCTGGACATGCAGCTGAGATTGGGAGAAAGCTGGGAAACAATCGGCGTGACGATCGGTAAACTGGATCGCAGATTACAGGGCGCAAAGATTGCCTACAGCGGTCAAAAATGCGTGTTCTGAAAAATTTTGCCCAGTTAGCTGATGATGATCCGGAGACCCGGCTGGTGGCTTTGGAAACAGTTCAGAAGCTCTTGAATAATTAAAACTCGATACAATGAAAAATTTTTGTATTCGCTTAGGGCGGATCTGTTGTTTTCCGAACCCGTTTCGAATCACACATTTGTGCTTCGCTCTGTCCCGCTCTCGGAGCCGGGACAGGAGCCGATGCGCATCTCTTTAACCTGTCAGCCGGGCTGCCGGCTGTCAGAAACCTTTGACGGACAAGGCAATAAAGTTTTCCTGGGCAGCATCGAGAATAAACATACCTTCTTTTTTTTGCTCGACAGGAGAAGTATTGGTCGATTCCTCGCAGCGCAGCAGTTTCGGTGCGGCTGCCTACTATCGATATCCGACTCAGCTTACGACGCTGACCGGCACGCTCAAAGATTATTTTGAAGCCAATAAAGTTGAAGGCGCACCCATCGTCCTTGCTGAATACTGGCTAACAAAATTGGTACAGACTTCCGCTATCAAAAGGCGTTACGACAACAGTAACTGCGGCCCATGAAGCGTGGGAGCTCGGCGCCGGAGTTTGTCAGGATTTCGCGCACATTCTTCTTGCTTTCTTACGAACTCAGAACGTTATTTGTCGCTACGTTGCCGGACTGACCACCGGTGAAGGTGCTTCTCATGCTTGGGTAGAAGTTTTTGACGGTGAAACATGGATCGGAGTGGATCCTACGCATCAGAGATTCTGTGACGATAATTACGTCAAGATTTCACAAGGACCAGACTTTAGTTTTTGCGCTTTAGAAAGAGGCGTCTTTATGGGCGCGCGGATCAAAGTATGTCGGCAAAGTGTAAGTTGGTTGAAATTTGAGAATGATTGAAGACGTCATAAAGTAAAGATGCCGGTCGGCGAGTCTTTGGTGATTCGCAAGAACCGCCACTTGCCTGATAACGCTGCGTCAGTAGAAGGCCTTAAAAGACTTTGCGTCGTTTCCGGAATTCACGGCGATGAGCTTGAAGGACAGTACATTTGTTATTTGCTTAATAAAGTCGTTCGTGAAAAGAGTGAGCACCTTAAAGGGGTGTTGGATGTCTATCCGGCATTGAACCCGATGGGCATCGATACGATCCAGCGAGGATTTCCCGGTTTTGATTTGGATATGAACCGGATTTTCCCGGACGTACCGACGGAGCGGCGACGGAGTGGGTTGCAAGCAAATTGATTCAGGAATTCAAAGGCGCAGAAATGGCGATTGATATTCACGCCAGCAATATCTTCCTGCGCGAGATTCCCAGGTTCGCGTCAATATCAATACGGCAGATAAACTCGTTAAATACGCGAGCATGCTCGATGTCGATTTTGTTTGGGTGCATCAAGCTTCTACTGTGCTCGAATCAACGTTGGCTTACAGCTTAAATTCCATCGGCGTTAAAACTCTTGTCGTAGAGGCGGGCGTCGGCATGAGAATTACTCAGGATTATTGTCAACGGCTTGTGAACGGAATTCTGAATCTTATGCAGAATCTCGGTATGTGGGACGGGCCGGTCCAGCCTGTTAAACAGCCGATCGTTTCCTTAGATCGCTCCGTGAGTTTTGTGAATGCTGAAGAGCCGGGTGTGTTTGTCCCGACGGTTCGTCACAGCGATAACGTTAGACGAGGCGAGATTTTGGCCGAATTGTAGATGCGCTTTCAGGTGAGGTTCGTCAGGAATGCGTCTCCGAAGTCGATGGTTTGCTCTTCACGCTTCGTGAATATCCTATCGTAAATAAGGGGTCTCTGATTGCCCGAATTCTTCAGGAAGAACGTCGATGAAAGAAGAAGTTATTTTCAGAATGGAGTCGGCCTACCGCGAAGACTTTGAAGTAAAAAGTTATCACTTCGGCGGCCCTGAAAGACCATGTGCATTATCGGCAATATGCGCGGCAATGAAATTCAGCAGCTCTATATTGCCGGCCAAATGGTTCGAACATTAAAGCGCTTTGAGGAAGAAGGGCGGTTTATCCGCCGTCACGGTGTGACGGTGATTCCGTGTGCCAATCCGTACTCCGTTAATGTCGGTAAGCGCTTCTGGGCGATGGATAACTCCGATATCAATCGAATGTATCCCGGATACAACAAAGGTGAGACTACTCAGCGAATAGCTGCCGGTATTTTTAAAGATTCAGGGCTACCGCTTCGGCGTGCAGTTTTCCTCTTTTATATGCCGGAGACTTCGTCTCTCATGTGCGCATGATGAAGACGGATTATGAGGACACCGGCTTGGCTCAGCTTTTCGGAATGCCTTTTGTCGTTCTTCGCAAACCCGTTCCCTTTGATACCACAACCTTAAACTTCAACTGGCAGGTGTGGGATACAAAGCCTTTTCTCAGCCGTTCTACCGAGAAGATCGATAAGAAGGGTGCGGACATGGCGATTGCGGCGGTTTGCCGCTTCTTAAGCCGAATGAACGTTTTAAATTACAACGTTTACGGCGGCTATGAATCGACCGTTCTTATAGAAGAAGAGCTGGTGTCGCGCGTTCAACCGCTTCCGGTCTTTACATTCCGCACGTGAAATCCTTTGATTCCGTTGAACGCGGACAAGTTCTTGCGGACATCATTGATCCGCTTACCGGCGTGACCGTCGCCCAAACCGAAGCACCCGAAGACGGCATTGTGTTTTTTGCTAAAGATTCTCCCCTTGTCATGGAAAACGAAACTCTCTTTAAAATAGTGAACAAGCTTCACAAGTAACACATAAAGAGAGTCCCCGGATGGCAGATGTCAGCTACAACATTCCGGACCTGCGTCCGGGAGAGGTTTTTCGTGTCGAACAGACGATAAAGCGTAGCCGCTTTATCGCTTCTGTCGGACACACTCCCGATGTCGAAGAAGCAAAAGCTTTCATCGAACAAATTAAAGCCGAATTTGAAGACGCCCGGCACAATTGCTGGGCTTATTGTGCCGGAGCCGCCGGATCTACCGATCGTATCGGCGCAAGCGATGACGGCGAGCCTCACGGAACCGCCGGACGCCCCATGCTGACGGCTGTTACGCACAGCGGCATTGGAGAAGTGACCGTTGTTGTGACTCGTTACTTTGGCGGAATTTTGCTCGGTACGGGAGGACTAGTTAAAGCCTATCAGTCTTCCGTTAAAATGGCGTTAGAGGGAGTGTCCACGCGAGTTCGTACCAAAACGAAACGCATCAAATTCAGCGTTGAACATCGATTTGTGAATCAGGTTCTGCGCAAGATCGAAGCCGTAAACGGTCGAATTCTGGAAAAGAATTTTGATATGGATGCGGATTTTGATGTCGAAATCCCCGAGGATCTCGCTGAGACTTTTGCTAAAGAATTGGAAGAGCTCACGCGCGGAGCTCTTCTCATTGAATTCGTCGAAGAGTAACGGCTTATCTCGCTACGCCGATTGTTAAATTTAAGCTCTCTAAACCTGTAAACGTCTGGCTTGGGAAGCTTCATTCTGATTTTGCTTAAGAATGACAAACTCAGGTTTGCTTCGACGGGCAAACAATTCGCTTCTTCCCAAGAGCAGAGAAAGTGCCACGAAGAAACGCTGATCGGCAGAAATTGTCTTCATGCCCGCAAGACCTGCAAGCGTCCGAGAGCTCGGGTGCAAATAATTTCACACCTTCATCACGGAGTTTGATCTTGGCGCCGGGGATGAAGGCATCAATGTCTGAAGAGCCGTAGGCGACTGCAAGCGACAAACCTAAACGCGCAATTCCCCGGTTCCTCAGCATTGGCGCAGAGATTCCCATCGCTCAAGCGAGGTCTGCAGCTTTGGAATTCTGCTTCTTCCCGTTTTCGGCGATTTTGTTATTCGCATTTTTGCCATCTTCTCACGTAGGCCTGTGAGCTGAGCAGTGGCTGTGTGGAAGAGATCGGATTTTTCTAAGAGTTCTTCTTCGAGCTGTTCACGAGTGCGCGTCGTCAGGCTCTTCTCCTGAAGACTGTTTAATGCCTGCTGTTTTCTTCGTACTGCGAATTTACGACACGATACCTTTCGAGCAGTTCATCGTTTTGACGCATGAGGTCATCTTTCTGTGCAGTCGAGATCTGAGAAGAAAGGAAGCTGGACTCATTCGGGAAACCGGCCTTTGAAGTTTTGGTTGAAAGCGTCCGAAAGCGATTCAATGGATTTAATGGTTTCGCTGCGATGTGCTTCGAGAGTATTAATTTTGTTCTGCGTAGAAAGCAAGGCTTCCTCTTTGGCGCAAGACTTAATTTAGCTTCTTCGGCAAGACGTGTGGCATTGGCCTTTTCTGCTTCAATCGCGGCAATTACTTCTTCCGGTGTCTGGCTGGCAATTGCTTCATGCCGTTCTTTTGGAACCGTTTGATCTGTTCAGTGAGAGCCTCGATGTCCTTTTCTAAGGTTTCTGCGCTCTTCTTCTGAGCAGTCAGAGACGCGACAGTATTTCGGAGGGCTTCTTCGCTCTGCGCTGTTTCTTCTTCTATCTGTTTTTCTCGACGCTCCAGTTGATCCACTGTTCGCGGCGTTTTCGAGTGTTGGAAGGTTCTGCTTCATGATGGCCGGGTTAGAGGCCTTCAGGCCGAAGCGGGCAAAGGCTCGCTCGAGCAAACGCGTCAGGGAGACGCGATTAAGTTCAGAGTCTTTTGATTCTTTTCTAGCTCGGCAGACATGTTGGCGAAGTTCTTCAAAGCCTCTTCCAAAGACGCCTGTTCTTCTTTTACGAGCGGTTTTAAGCGCGCATCTTCGCGCTTTTCTTTCAGCGATTCAATCGCTTCCGTGAGCCCTTGAATTTTCTCTAATCGTGCTTCAAGGTCATCTCGACGATTGGCTAAAGAAGTTTGTTTTGCTTGAGTACAGCCGCCCAAGTGATCGGTTTCTTTTCTCTCAAGCCGACAATATTGAGCTCGCTCGCGATATACAAAATCTCGCCCTTGGCTTCATTGAGTTCTGTCGTAAGCGTATTCAGAATGTTTTCGGCTTCTGTCTGCTGCAGCTGAAGCTGAGCAAATTCAGCTTTGCATTTTTCCGATTCGACGAGCGCGAGCTGAGCGTCTTCTTTGCTTTAGCGAGTTTGTCTTCCAACGAACGGTCAAACGGCAGTTTGACGGAGTAGGGATGGTGAATCGCGCCACACAAGGGACACGGCTTGCCGTTGGCTAACTTTTCGCGCTGTTCATTCAGCGACAGTACTTCGAGATAGAAGGAATAAGCCTGCTGAGCAGAATTGACGACGGCTGTCTTATCAATATAGGCCTGGCGAGCCGCATTCAAAGCAACCGTCGCGAGTCTCAAGGCGTGCTTGGTGCTCTCGAGCCCTGCTTTTACCTGATTGAATCGGTCGTGTCCTTCTGCCAAGAGAACAATTCTTCCTTGAAGCGCGTCTAGGGCATTTAAGCGTTCATTCTGATTGTCCAGTTCCGCGCCAGCGTCTCGACGCCTTCTATTCCTAAAGACTTGGAAAGCATGCGCTCTTTCATGGAAAGTTCGCCCGTGACGGCAAGCTCCTCGTTTTAAGAGCGGCAATGACGTTTTGAACGTCTAATAAAGCAGAGCGAGAGGACTCAATCCGTTTCTGCAGTTCCCGCGCGTTTCTTCTGCCTCTGCGCGCGAATGACTTCAGCGTCAATCTCATCAAGAAGACGTTTGTACTCTTCGAGCTCATCGACCAAGAGCTTATCCATAGAAAGGTCATCCATCTTCTTGTTTAGAAGCTGTGAGCGAATGGTCAGTTGGGAGAGGACGTTTTAATCGTGTGTTTCTTCAGAGAGGAGACGAGCCGCGGTTTGCTCGTTGAACAACTCCTCTTTAAGGTGCTTGCTTTGAATCTGAGAATCTTCGATTTTTCATCTAATTCGCGAACGCGTTCCAACGTCACACACTTCTCGTTGTAGTTTTCCAGGACGCTCTTGAAATTTTTGTCTGCCTCAGCATGAGCCAGAGAGGCGGAGCGGACGCGTTCAGAAAGCATCGGGACGGATTTTTAAGTTCCGTAATCAGCTTACCTTCTTCTTTCTCATCGACTCGAAGCTTAGAGAGGACATCGTAGTCGGGAGCTAAGGCGTCTGTTTTCAGCGCTTTTCCAGAACGTTCTTTTCACGTCAAAGCGAGAAAGGTCGCCGTTGACTGTCGTGAGCTGCTTAGACAAGCGGGCGGCTTCATCCTTGAGCATATTGATGCGAATGAGCCAGTCCATCGAATCTTTGAGCTGGGCAATTTCGTTTTGCAGAGCGGCGTGAGAGACGCCGGCCTTAATGAGCTGCTGATTGAGGCGTTCTTCTTCCTCATCAGAAACAACCGAAATTCCGTCTATGACAGACTTAGAAGCGGCGAGCAAGGCGGCCTTCTGCTGAGAAACTTCAATGCCCTGAGTCAGGATTGCATTTCCGAGGGACTCGGAGACATTTCCGATCAAAGATGAGGCTAAAGTATCCGCATTCTCGGTCAAAGATTCAGAAGTCGAGAGAATGTCATAGAAAAGGGTGTCTTCTAATTTATCGGCATCAAGATGCGTGATCCTAGCCATGGCGACAGGAAAGGGCGCAGCCTGCAGGTCAAACGGCATGCCGTTTTGCGGATTTCAGTGTTTTCGTGGGACCGAAGAAGTTCAAATCGTCCCTCTTCTGTGGAGAAGACCAGGCGGACTTCGGGATTTTTCCAAGTTTCTCGGATGAGATATCGAATAGAGCGAACTTTAGAGCGTCAAGGAATAACGCAATACTTTTCTCTCCTGTCAGGGAATGGAAAACGTCGGTGCGTCCGTCAAAATCGAGATCCCATTGACCGAGGAAAGTCGGTACTCGGGAAAGACCGAAAGCATGAATCTGCATAACGAAAATCAAAACAACAAATCAGTAAGCAACCTTGGTTAATCCGTATCCGAGCGCAAAGAAAATGGCAGAGATCACGGTCCACATGATTGTCAGAACACGGGTCACAGAGAGGATTTTTCTCGCTGGTAGTCGTCGATGCCGGGCTTAAGCAGCATTCGGCCGAACTTGCTGTAATAGCTTCCGCAGAAGCCTCCGATAACTGCCGGGATCATGCCCCAAAGATAGCTAAAGTTGATCCAGCCGATGAACAGCCCGGAAGCGATCATGGCGGCGATGATAATGGGATAAGCGAACATATTATTTTACTCCGAAAGGTTCACTTTACCAAATCTCGACAGAAGAAAAACGCCGCATTGTCTGCGGCGTTTTATGTGCGCTCGGCATGAGCGAACTCTACAGGGTGAAAGTCCCGAAGTGCGGGCGGTGGCGCAAGCACATAGCCAAAGGCAAGGTCTGAATCGCGAGGTTCCGACTGAAGGAAGCCCGAGGCAAACCATTGACCTTACGAACAGGAACGGTCTCAGGCACATGCTGTCGGGCAAGACTGCATAACAAGTTGAAGCCCTAAGGCCACACGGAGATGGCAAATGTAAAGACCGAAGGTACGTGATGGGAAAGAGTTCGTTCTTACCCGAGGAGAACTCACGGACGCAAGCCAGTCGGCTTGGCGGAGTAAAACTTGCCGTGAGTGGTCAGCAGAGGGCATAGTACTCGGTAGCAGTAGCCGAGAAAGGCCCGAATCTTAACGGAGTGTGTTGCTGCAACTACGACAAAGGGAATCCATGGATAGAAACAATGAAAACCTTCATGCGGGCAACGCGCACGGAATGCGGCTAAACCTGCACAAAAGGGTCCGCCCGCGTCCATAGAAACAGAAGAAGACACACATAACCTCAATTTATACGCAGGCATTACCTTAGAGGCGATACTGGAGCCTTCTAATCTGAAGGAAGCACTCAAAAGAGTAGTAGCCAACAGAGGGGCTCCCGGGATTGACGGAATGGAAGTTGGGCAACTGCTCGACTGGATACGTAACCATCCCGGCCAGCTTACAAAGGCGATTAAGGAGGGAACTTACAGGCCCTCCTGTGAAAAGAGTAAGCATTCCAAAGACGAACCCGGCAAGTTCCGGGATCTGGGAATCCCGACAGTCATAGACCGTCTTGTGCAACAAGCAACAGCCCAAGTACTTGACTGGGCCTATGACAGAGACTTCTCGGACCGTAGCTTCGGGTTCAGACGGAACATGCGCGCTCACCATGCTCTCAGAGTCACAGCGGCGGAAGCCGATCAAGGCTATCGATGGGCAGTGGACATGGACTTGGCCAAATTCTTTGACACGGTGAACCACAGCCGACTAATCAGAAAGCTGTCACTTAAAATCAAAGACGGCAGAGTCATTTCGCTGATCCATAAAATGCTCCGATCGGGTGTCCAGATCAATGGGGAAACCAAACCAACGGAGATAGGACTTATGCAAGGCGGCCCACTATCGCCGCTCCTAGCCAACATCTATCTAGATGAATTGGACAAGGAACTGGAGAAACGGGGACACCGCTTTGCAAGATACGCTGATGACCTGATCTGTATCTGTAAGAGTAGAAGAGCGGCAGAAAGAACCCTGGCAAGTCTGACAAGATTCGTGCAGGACAAGATGCTGTTGAAAGTAAACCAGGAAAAATCACACGTTAGCCTTGTAACGAGCTCACGAACGAAATTCTTAGGATACGGCTTCTACTTCAGTCGGGCAAAAGGGGAAGTAAGACTGACGATCCACAAAAAGAGCAAACAAAAGCTCAAGGACACGATCAGACAACTACTTACCCGGAACCCAAGAACGAGCATAGAGAATGTGAAACAGCTGCTAGCGCAGAAGCTTCGGGGGTGGATGAACTACTTCCAACTAGCAGATGCCCAAAGGTGGACACAAGAGGTAGACCGATGGATACGGCGCCGTATCCGCCAGCTCTTGTGGAAAACTTGGAAAAAAGTGAAGACGAGGATAAAAGCCCTTATAAAACTAGGGGCGGATCCTGCCAGAGCTTATTACTGGGGCTGTACCCGAAAGGGTTATTGGCGAATATCCAACAGTCACATTCTCGCGACCACTCTGACCACAGACTTCCTCAAACGAAGAGGTTGGTCATGGCTAGGGTGCTATAAAGGTTAGAACGTTGAGAAACCGCCGTAAAACCAAGGTGACTTGGCCTACCAGATCGGTACGGGCGGTGGTGTGAGAGGGTGTTCGCTGAAACTCAGCGAAACCCTACTCGATTAGAAATGAGAAACGTTACTTCAAGTCTTCGGGAACTTTGCCGCCGTTTTCGGCAAGCTTCTGCATAACGGCCTTAATCAGCCAAACGTTCATCTGAGAATAGTCACCGCCGATAAGGTTTTCAGGGCAGCCGAGTTCTTTTGCCAGCTCTTTACGATTAGCTAAAGATGGGTCCATTCCAAGAAGCTTCATAAGGTCAACAATAGAAGTTTTCCAGTTGAGTTTCTGTGGGTTCTTGGCAGCCAAAGCTTCGCAGACAGCAGCGACGTCTACGATTTCGGGCGATCCTGCAGGCGTTTCGGCTGCAGCTGGGGCAGCAGCTACAGTTTCAACGGCAACGGCTTCCACGGGAGAGACCGGTGCTTCCGCTGCAGCAGCGTTTTCCCCTGCAACAGCTTCAACGGCCTTGTCTTTCACAAAACCAAGTTTCTGAAGAATTGTATTGAAAAGTCCCATAATTCACTCCTTTATCAATGGTGTTGGCAAATCTTTTCGCGCCGATTTCTCCGCAGGATGAACGGCGCCGGTAAGACTTTCATCATCAAACTGTAATTCAATTGCGAAAGGATGGGTTTGGAGAGCCACCATCATGAGCGCACCTGAAAAACTCGTTACATCTGCGCTGAATCGGTCGTTCTAAAATTTCGACAGCATAAAGAAAAAGTATCGAAAGATGAAAAAATTATTAGTACTTTCCTGCTTGGCGGGCACCGTCTTGTTCTCCTCGGTCCCGAAGGCCGCAGACTTTGATCGCGTTTACGAAACAGGAACACCTCTGAAGGCGCCGCGCATGATGCCGAATTTCCGAGAGCTCAAGCACGCTCTAAAGATGCCGCAGTTTGATCTCAAAACTATTTACGGAACAGACGTAAATTTGTCGGATTACAAAGGAAAGGTGATCGTTTTAAACGTTTGGGCTACCTGGTGCCGCCCCTGCGTTGCGGAGATACCGGAACTGATTACAGCACAGAAGGCCCTTAAGAACTCTGATGTCCGTGTTATTGGAGTTGCTGTTGACGGAGAAAATGTGGATCTTAAAAAATTCCTCGACAACATCCGTGCTTCGGGTTTTGAAACCTTCATTGACAGCAATCAGGCGATTCCCAGGAAGATGGGCGTTTCTGTGGTCCCCACCAATTTCATAATTGACGGCAACGGAAATTTAGTGGCTTACGCTGAAGGTTACCTGCCATGGGAAAATCCTCAGATTATTTCTTTCCTGAAAGAAATCGGCAAGAAATACGCGTCCGGTCCTTCTGCGGCTAAAAAGCCAGCCTCTGCCCCTGTCGGTTCCGTTGGATCTGTTTTCAAAATTAGTCAATTTTAGGTTAGCAAACTTAAAGCTGACTTTAACTTTTTGGACCGAAAAGAGGTATTTTGAAGCCCTAAAATGACAAGACTTCACTAACTTCCTTGTGCTTGTCATGAAAACTGCCCAGTCGTCCCGAATTCTTCAGCTCACTAAAAAACTTTGTGCCATTCCTTCCGTTAGCGGTAGCGCCGCGGAGGAAAACCGCTGTGCGGACTTCATTACGCATTGTCTGTTTTGCCTTGCACAAAAACATCCCGGACGCGTGCGAGTCTTTGAACCGGTCTGTGAGCGGGACCCCCTCGAGCGTAAGGCGGTTTTCGGACTGCTCCGAGCCGCCGTTCCTACCGATAAAACTGTTGTACTGACAGGTCACTTCGATGTCGTCGATACGCAGAACTGCGGTGATAAAGTACAGACGGCTTTCGATTTAGAACGTTACACGGAAGCACTACGTGAACAGCCTCTAGATGAAACTGCTCGGAAGGATCTTGAGAGCGGCAATTGGCTGTTCGGGCGCGGCAGTATGGATATGAAGGCGGGCCTTGCGCTGTTTTTGGCTTCCATGGAGGAGTGGGCAGATGACCCGACTCTTGCCGTTAATATTCTTTTTTGGGCGGTTCCGGATGAAGAAGCCAACAGTGCCGGCATGATCGGTTCGTTAAGAACATTCCTGCATATCTGTGAAGAAGAACATTTGAAAGTCGTCGCTGCTCTTACCGGTGAGCCTTGTTTCTGGACGGCGGAAACCAAGACGGTACCGGCTGTGCGACCTTATTACACAGGAACCACCGGCAAACTTATGCCGTTCTTCTACGCCTTCGGTAAATCCGCACACATCGGCAATTATCTTCACGGCTTCAGCGCAGCGCTCTTAATTAGTGAAATCGTTTGTCTGGCAGAAGCCGACACCGCTTTATACGAGGGTTCCGGATTGGATCTTTTAGCACCTCCGGCCTGCTTAAGTATGGAGGTGCACCGCAACGGTTATTCGGTCACTGTGCCTGAAGAGGCTTCCGCTTACTTTAATGTTCTGACCGCCGCAAAGAAACCGGCGGATGTCCTTCGTTGGGCTCAAATGACAGCGGCGCGGGCTGCCGCGCAGGCCAGAAGCAAACTGATGCGTGCACTGCTGTTTGCACAAGATAAAGGCGCAGACTTTCTTGACATTGATGAGGTCAATGTTGTTACCTTCGGGATGCTTCAGCGGATGGCTCGCCAGAAGACGGGCGAATCCTTCGAAGAAAAAAGAGATCATTTTATCGCTCGCTCCCTAAAGATCTGGACATCCGGGAAGCGGCCCTGAAAGAATGCTCCTGGCTGTTTTACAGGCTCAGATGCCACGGCCGACAATTGTAGTCGGGTTCCTGCCGCCGTACTACCCGGCTCGGCTGAATCGTCGACAGTCGCCTGATGAGCAAAACTTAGAAAAGTGATGGAAGAGATGACGGAGCAGGCAAAAGTCTTGAGCAAAGACGAAGCAGTCCGTCTGCACGAGGTTTTCGGGGCATTACGGATTTGTCCTTCCTAGGCTTTGAAGAAATGAGAGAAGGGCCAAACAAGTCGGCGAGAACATGGCCGGCTGGAAGAAACTCTTTATTTGCCGACCGATCTCCGGGCGCCTTGGACATTCCGATTGCTAACATGGGGCCGGCAGGAGATGCGCACCGAAGCACCGAACGTTTAGAGCTTGATTACTCTTTGAACATTGCGCCGAAGCTTTTGGCCGAAACGATTCAAAAGCTTTCCTAAAAGAAGGGACGGCTTCAGCCGTCCCTCTGGCGATTCAGTGCTTAATTATTTTCCGAAGGTGTCCTTCAGAGCAACTGCAAGGTTGAATACCAGGTTGTCCGGAGTGAAGTCCTTCTGATCAGCCACGTAATAACCGTTTCTTTCGAACTGGAAGCGGTCTTCGGGTTTGGCGTCTTTCAGAGAAGGCTCAACGTAGGACTGCATCACAGTCTTACTGTTCTTATTTATGAGCTCACGGAAGTCCACTTCACCGGCATCGGGTTTCGGAACGGTGAACAGACGGTCATAAAGTCTGATCGTTGCGGGAAGAGCATCTTTAACACTCAGCCAGTGAATGGCGCCTTGGTCTTAATAGAGTTGGCGCCGTCGGTACCGCTCTTGGTTTCCGGAAGTATTCAGCGTGGACGGCTGTGATCTTGCCGTCCGAATCTTTTTCTACAGAGGTGGCCTGAACGACGTAGGCGTGACGCAGACGAACGGGCATTGCCGGTTTGTCAGCAGTTGCCAGTGTCAGGCGGCGATAGCCTTTGGGCGGTTCTTCCGCGAAGTCGCTTCTTTCAATCCAAAGTTCTTTTCCGAAGGAAAGCTTGCGAGAGCCGCGTTCCAGATGCTGAGGGTGATTGGGAGACTCGAATTCTTCGATCTGATCTTCCGGATAGTTATCAATGATGAGTTTGATCGGATCCTGAACGGCGATACGACGATCGGCTTCAGCATCAAGCACATCTCTCAGAGAACCTTCGAGAACAGAGTAGTCGATCCAGCTGCCGGTCTGTTTAGAAACCCCGACGCGATCACAGAACAAACGCATGGCTTCGGGAGAATAGCCGCGGCGGCGCAGACCGACGAGAGTCGGCATGCGGGGTCGTCCCAACCATCGACGAGGCCTTCTTTGACCAAGGCGATCAGTTTGCGTTTGCTCATGACCACATAAGTCAGATTCAGACGATTGAACTCGTACTGATGCGGAAGCAGGAAGAAGTTCGGTTTAACGGTTGCGCTTAAAACGTCCTGCAGCAGCGGAGTGAAAACTTCCGGTTTGGCAGAACGGCGTTCACGATGGCGTGCGCAGAAGCATCGTTCAAATTTTCGGATTGGCCTTGATATCAGCTAAGAGAGAAGCGAGTTCTCTTCTGTTTCGGTCTGGCCGAGTTTCCATTTGAATTTGACAGCAGCTTCGGCAAAGGCTTGATTTCTTCGAAGCTCTTTTCTGGAGGTCTGCCAGGACGGCTTTGCTTTTCAAAGAGCGGAGCGCGGGTAATGGGCACGGATCTTTCGGTTGCCCAGTTATAGAAAGCGCGCTGATCTTCAAATTCCAACGTGCAGATTGAATGAGTAATGTTTTCCAGAACGTCTTCGAGCGGGTGAGCGAACGTGTACATCGGGTAAATACACCATTTGTCGCCTGTACGATGATGTTCGGCAAAACGAATACGATAAATAGCTGGATCACGAAGATTGATGTTGCGGGAGCTCATGTCAACTTTAGAGCGGAGAACCATGCTTCCTTCCGGATGCTTGCCTTCCCGCATTTCACGGAAGAGGCGCAGACTTTCTTCTGCCGGACGATCCCGAAACGGAGAGTCGACGCCGGGTGTGTGAAGTGTGCCCCGGTTTTCTTTAATCTGTTCAGCCGTTTGTTCATCGACGTATGCCAAGCCGTTTTAATCATATGCTCGGCAATCTCGTACATATAGTCGAAGTAGTCGCTGGCGAAGTAGAAATTGGTTTCTTTGGCATCCTTCCAGTCGAAGCCGAGCCAGTTAACAGAGCCAAGAATGGAGTCTACGTATTCCTGGTCCTCTTTAACCGGGTTAGTATCGTCGAAACGCATGTGGCACCGTCCAGCATAGTCTTTGGCTAGACCGAAATTCAGGCAGATACTTTTAGCGTGACCGATGTGGAGGTAACCGTTAGGCTCAGGAGGAAAACGAAGCCGAACTTTGCCTCATCGATCGGTCCTTCCATCTGCTCCGTGTAAGTGCCGGGATGTCCACACCAATGTCTGGGATCGTTTACCCCTTGTTTCAAGTCTTCGTTAATAATGTTGCGAAGAAAATTAGTGATGTGGCTCTGAGCCTTTTCTTTGTTTTCGGTCATCGCTGTAGTAAAAGAGAACTAATTTTTCTATTCTACCTTTCTGTGTTTATTTGCGCCGAAAATACGAGGTTCTCAGCATGCGTTAGATCAAGAAGAAGAGAAGAAACATCGAAGGAAGAAAAGTTCAGGACGTGAAAAATACAAATTCGCGAAGTATTAGGGATAACGAGCATTAGTCAATAAAGAAGTTTCAAGTATGGAAAAATCAAAATCGAGAGAAAATTACCCTCAGTTAACTTTCCATATAAAAGACTTGATTCTTCATCTTTAATTCTCATAACTTAGTTTACATTTTTATATATTTTCTTAATTTAATAAAAGAATTAGGCAAAATATGTTTTAACTAACTAAAACCGAACTCTTAATCGCATTTGGGTTATTTATAAAAGATGAAAATTTGCACGTAAATAATTTCGGAAATTCAAGAAGATAGAGTCTACAGAGGAGGTCTGAGAATCTAAGACATTTGTCTTATAGGATTAATCTTTCTTAGGGATTACGATCGAGGGCAGTTAAAGAGATTACAACTCTTAACAATCCCCAATAACCTAAGGACAAGAAATTAAGATGTCTGACAAAATCAAATCTGTCCGTCTCTCGACACTTATGAAAGGAGGAGCTTTGGCGCAGCCGCCTTCCATGTCTTCCGAACTTGGCGTTTGCCGAACAAATTAAAAACTCGAACAGGAAGGTTGGACAAAACGTCCCGTTGCCGATGTGCGGTGCGTTCTGCGGTCTGATTGAGATGCGTAAAGAAGGTGAGCCGTTTCCGAAAAACTGTTCGTATTTTCCCAAATCCAGGACATCCTCAACAGGGCTACTGCGGCCGATCCGCTGCAACTATGGGTTTGGAATCACCCGCTTCGTTTGAAAAACCTCTGAAACGTGTCGGGGAAAAGGGCGAAGGAAAATTCAAAGAAATTACATGGGATGAAGCGTTGGACGGCATCGCCGGTCAGCTTAAAACGATCGTTGAAAAATATGGAGAAAGCAGCATTGCTTCAACTTCCCATACTTTCTCGGGCTTCAGCAAGTGGATTACGCTACCGCTGGGCTCTCCGAATAGTATTGGCCATGCTTCTTCCTGCAATGCGGGTGGTATCAGCGGTCGCCAGTGGGTCTTCGGAAAAGGCTTTGACGGTGCCGGCAAAATGGAGCCCGATTACGCCAACTTGCGTTATTTGCTTCTTATCGGCCGTTCTATGGGAGCTGCTATGGGAGCGCTCCATACTTTGAATGTTGCTCGTGCAAACGGGGCCCGTGTGGTTTCCATCGACCCGAGAATGCCGGACATCTCTTACGGTGATGTGGACTGGGTTGGTATTCGTCCCTCGACGGACGCTGCTTTCGTGATGGGTCTGATTAACCGCATGATTCAGGACGGTACAGCCGATTTTGATTTCATTCAGAAGCATACCAACGGCGCTTATCTTGTCAGAGAAAACGGTCATCCCTTGACTCAAGCTGATTTCGTCGCAGGCGGGGATAAAACAAAATACGCCGTTGCCAATGCTGCCGGAGAAATTTCCTTCCGAGGACTGAAGAAAAATGAAACCGGAGAGATGGTTTTTGACGAAGATCCTTCTTTCAAGGCTATCCTTGAAGACGTCGCTCCGGTCAAACTTGTCGACGGGATCACGATTCCCGTTAAAACCGCTTTTGAAGTCGTCAAAGAGACAGCGGCTCCTTACACACCGGAGAAAGTATTTGAAATCACCGGCGTTGAGCCTGGCATCCTGCTCCGTATCGCTAAGGACTTCACGAACCTAAAAGGCGTGATCGATGACGGCTGGTACACCTCTAAGAACGGAACCGACGTTCAGCTGTATCAATTGATCTGCATTGCCAACGCGATGAACGGCAATATAGATATTCCTGGGGGTTTGGTTGTAACAGTCGGGGCCGGCCTCAAGATCCCCAGTGTTTCTGCAGGCAAAGGTCCCAACGGCGAAACTTGGCAGATGGCTAAAGAAAAGCGCATCGACAAGATCGTTTATCCGGAAGCATCCGCAACTTTTAAGGTTGCGCTCCAGGCTGCCGTTACCGGCAAACCTTATCCGATCAAAGGTGTTTTCTTCGTGGGAACTACGATGTTCCATCGTGAGGCCAATTCTCAAGAACTTGCAGAACAGCTTAAGAAGCTTGAGCTTTGTGTCGTTCAGGATGTTCTTCCGCAGGAACTGGTTGACTATGCTGACTACGTGCTCCCTGCCACATATTTCATGGAAAGAAAAGAGATGGCTGGTGTTAAGTGGGCGCTTGACGGCTCCATTTATCTTTCCGACCCGGGCCTTACGCCGCCGAAAGGTTGTGAAGCTCGTCACGACGTGTGGATCCTTTTGGAAATTCTGAGAAGAGCTTTCCCGGAAAAAGCAGCGCGCGTCGGATACAAGGAATGCAAGACGGCCGAGGAGTTCAATAAATACTTTGATGCCTTTACGAACAAAGGTTTTAATAAGTTCCTGGCACAGTGCGAAAGCCAGAAACCGGGCTGGGCTGCCAAGATCAAGAAGGATATCGAAACACAGGGCTGGTCAACGATCAAGACAAAGAAATACAACCAGTACCCGTATCACAAACCTTTTGGAACACCGAGCGGCAAGGTTGAAATCTATGCCTTCCAGAGCTTCAAGAACGAAGCCTACGAAAAGGCCATTGCTCCGATTTCCGGTTACATTCCTTCGCCAGCGTTCACCGCACCGAAGCAGAACAGCAATGAGTTCATCCTGGCTTCCGGAAAGAACTGCGTCACCTGTTCCGGCCTGAATATGTTTACGCAGCCCACTCGCTATTTGGGCGACAGAACCGTTTGGATGAATCCGGTTGATGCACAGAGACTGGGTATTAAAAACGGGGATATGGCCGAAATTGAAGGTATCGATACTAACTATGTCGGCCAAGCAAGAATTACCGTCACCAATAAGGTTGTACCGGGTGCAGTTTTTGCCTTCGGTTTCTCCGGAGGCAACAGAACTAAGCACCTTGTAAACGACCCCGAATACCAATTTGTGAAAGAAGGTATTAACTCTCATTGGTATGCGACAGGTTATGCGCAGCCGGTCTTCGGCAATGTTGCGAATAACAGTTCCGTGCGCATTAAGAAGGTAAGAGGCTAAATCATGGTTCAAAAGAAAAAACAATTAGCGCATCTTTTTGATGCCACACAATGCATCAGCTGCGGTGCCTGCATTTTGGCCTGTTCTCAGACCAATTTCCCTGAAATGCACAACCAGAGCATTCCGGGGAGAAACTGGCCCGCATCCAATATTCGTATTTTCCGTTCTGAAGAACGTCGTCCGGTCAATCTGCTGGTTCAGTGCCAGCAGTGCGAAAACGCACCTTGCGTTAAGACTTGTCCCTTTGGCGCGAACTATTACGATGAAAACGGTCTTGTCAGAAATGATCCGGATAAGTGCGTCGGCTGCAACTACTGTATTGCCAGCTGCCCGTACGACGCTCGCTGGAGTCATCCGATCACGGGCCTGCCGATGAAATGTATCAGTCCGGGCTGCATGGAGATGATTAACGAAGGCAAGCAGCCGGCTTGTGTTCAGGCGTGCCCCGCGGAAGCCCGTCTCTTCGGAGATATTTTGGATCCACAGTCTGAAATCTCTAAAAAGATTGCTTCCAGCAGAACCGAGCTTCTCATGCCGAACAAAGGCACGAAACCTAACTTCTTTGTGGTGGTGTCCAAATGATCGAATTAACTTCTTTTACTCCTCAGCTCCAAGCCGCTCATTGGGGGTGGACGATTGCCATTTTCCTTTGGCTCGTCGGTCTCGCCGGTATGGGATTTTTTCTGAACTACTGGATCAGACAGAAGAACTTTGTTTATCTTCTGACGGTTTCAGGCATTCTCGGAACGCTCTTAGTGGTCAGCCACTTGGCTAGGATGCTTAATCTTCCGTTTGCCGTTTTCAGCGCTTTAGCGGACTTTTCCTTTAATTTCCAGTCTTGGATGTTCATCGGCATTTGTCTGCTTTCGCTGCTGTGCATCGGTTCCGTGTTCTATTCCATGATCTGCGCCAAGATCATTTTCAAGAGTGAATACTGGCAGAACATGACTAAGTCCAATTGGTTCAACGGAATTTTTGCTGCGCTGGGCGTTTGCTGCACGATTTATTCCGGCTTCCTCTTGACTCAGGCCGTCGGCATCTCTCTGTGGAATACCGCTTTGATTCCGCTACTTTGGATCATGTCCGGCATGGCCAGTTCCATCGGCTGTATTGAACTTTTCATGATCATGAAATGGATCGATCCGGATACCGTTCGCTGGAGCAGAAGAACTTCCTTCTGGGTTGAAGTTGCAGAACTGTTCACCATTTTTGCCTTTGTCCACGTTGCTTTGGGTTCCGCGCTTGCCGGTGCCAGAGCCGGTGCAGAAGCTCTGATCAGCGGTCCTCATGCCGTGATGTTCTGGGTCGGCGTGATTATTCTCGGTTCTGTCGTGCCTCTGCTCCTGAATCTGCTGACACGCAGCCATAAGATTTTGGCCTGCAGTGCGATCCTCGGCATCATCGGTGCGCTCCTGCTGAGAGCTTCCATCCTCTTCTCCGGATACTACGATCCGATCATGTTCTAAGACTTGGCGCCGCCTCTCAGGTCTGGAGGCGGTAATTACTTAGTTGCTCCTTGATGCCAAGCGGCATCTTCGAAGGGCTGTCTTCGGGCAGCCCTTCGCCTTACTGGCTTGGCTGTTCTCTTCGCAAATGAGTTCTAGAAGAATTAGAGAGCCCGAATACATGTCCGAAGAAACGGCCTGAAATCGTTCTCCTTCCAAAATCGATTAGATGTCCCTGTGTCGGTTGTTTGGAGAAGATCTGTGAGAGAAAGAGGCTTTCTGAAAAGGTATCCAAAACATTGGATTTTAACCATCACAAGCTTCCCGAGCCGGAACAGAAGACATGTTTAAGTCTTATGATTCTGAGAGAAATGTGATTGCTATTGGAACTACAGAAAATAAAATTCCCGCCCCGATTTTCAATCGAGAAGCGGGAACTCCTTGTCCGTGGACACCCTCTCCGAAAAATCGAAGAACCCTCACGATGCTGTCGTATCCAATCATGGACACCCGGCGACAGGCGACAAATTTTCCACTCTAGACAAGGGTTTCAGATTAACAAAATCCTAGTCCGAGCGCAATGTTTAGTCTTCCTTGAACGCTACCTCGCGGCCTTTCTTAATACTCGGTAAGAGGATGAGCAGCAGCAGGAAGATGGCCATCATCAATAGGACGAGAGAGATGGGACGCGTAAAGAAGGTCGATGGGTCACCGCGAGAAAGAAGCATTGCTCTTCTGAGGTTTTCTTCCATCATTGGTCCGAGAATGAAGCCCAGGATCAATGGTGCTGGTTCACATTTCAGTTTTGCAAATAGGTAGCCAAGTGCACCGCAGATTATCGTGATGTAGACATCAAACGGATTGTTATTAATGGAATACACGCCGATACAGCAGAAAGTCAGAATCATCGGATAGAGCAAGCCGTAAGGAACGCGCAGCAACTGAACCCAAACGCCGATTAAAGGCAGATTCAAAATCACAAGCATCAGGTTGCCGATCCACATTGAGACAACTAAGCCCCAGAAAAGTGTCGGATTAGAGCTCATGACCTGAGGTCCCGGCGTGATGTTGTGAATCATCAGCGCGCCGATCATCAAAGCCATCGTAGCGTTGCAGGAATGCCGAGCGTGAGCATCGGAATGAAGCTCGTCTGGCGCCTGCGTTGTTGGCAGATTCCGGACCGGCAACACCGGCAATGTTGCCTTTACCAAACGGAGGATTGGCGTTTTGCCGCCGACTTTCTTCTCAAGCGTATAAGAAGCAAAGGAAGCGAGCAGAGCTCCGCCGCCGGGAAGAATGCCGAGGAAGGAACCCAGCAAAGTGCCGCGCGTGATGGCAGGCGCGGCTTTGCATAATTCTTTCGGCTCGGCCAAATGGAGCCGACCTTTCTGTAATGGAATCGCGCGTTTCGCCTTTGGACAAATTCACGATAATTTCAGTGAATCCGAACAGGCCCATAGAAATGGCGACGAAATCGATGCCGTCCTGAAGTTCGGCAATGCCGAAATCAAAACGGAAAGTTCCGGAATTGACGTCTGCTCCGATGATGCCGAGAAGCAGGCCTAAGATGATCATGGCAAAGGCCTTCAGTACAGAACCGTTGGCAAGCACAACGGCGCCGACAAGACCCAGAACCATCAGGCTGAAATATTCGGCCGGACCGAATTTAAAGGCAAGTTCAATCAGAGGAGGTGCGAAAGCAGCGACCAAGATCGTTGCAAAGCAGCCTGCAATAAAGAGCCGATAGCCGCAATGCCGAGTGCGGTGCCGGCTTTGCCGTGACGCGCCATCTGGTATCCGTCTAAGCATGTGACCACCGAAGCCGACTCGCCCGGAAGGTTAACCAAAATCGCGGTTGTGGATCCGCCGTACTGAGAGCCGTAATAAATACCGGCAAGCATAATCAATGCTGAAGTCGGATCGAGCGTGTAAGTGATCGGCAGGAGCATGGCGAGCGTTGCCACCGGCCCGAGTCCCGGAAGAACGCCGATCAAGGTGCCGAGCGTGACACCTAAGAAACAGTAGAGCAGGTTCTGCAGTGATAAAGCAGTGGCAAAACCGACGGCTAAATTATTTAGTAAATCCATAATTCAGCCCCTTAATTCGAGAAAAGCCGGCCAGATGGGCACGGTTAGATCCAGGCCGAGGACAAAGATCAGCCAAACGGCAACGCTTAAAAAGACGCAGAGCAAAAGGTCCGAATCCAGCGGAAAGGACGGTTGCCGAAAGAAGATAAGAAAACCATCACGGCAGTCGCAGGGATGAGACCTGCCGGTCTGAGCAGTACGGCAAAAATCGTAACGGATCCTAGAATCACAAAAAGTTGTACCAGTCAAACTTTCCGAACTTGCCGCCGTCTTCCTCAGAGCTTTTAAAAGAACGGATTTCGCAGTGATCAAAACCAAGGAAAAGAGAAACCGCCGAGCAGCATCGGAAATAGCCCGGACCCATGCGGAAGGCCGTCCCGATGTTGTAGTTGTAAACAGAGTAGAGGCAGAAAACCTCCGAAGGCCATGAACATCAAACCGGCCCAAAATCTCTTTGATCCTTGATCATAGGTAAAACGAATTAAGGAAGGCCGGAGGCCGGCCTTCTAGGTTGTACAAACTGAGCAAAGTATTAGTCTACTTTCGCTCCGCTGGTCTTCACAATTTCTTTGTATTTGACGAGCTCGGCTTTACAAAGTCGTTCAGCTGAGCAGGTGTACCGGCTTTTCAACGGCGCCCATCTTGTCGAAGCGTTCAGCCATGGGTTTGGACTTAATGGCTTTGACAAAAGCCTGGTTGAGTTTTTCAACAACTTTCGGATCCATCTTGGCCGGTCCGAAGAAGGCGTACCAAGTGGAAATATCGAATCCGGGGACACCGGCTTCGGCCATCGTCGGAACGTTCGGCAGAGAAGGTGCACGGAACGTTGTCGTCACGGCAAGAGGAATCAATTTGCCGGCTTTGATGTTGGCGCTGGCAGAAGCCAGGTTGTCAAAGATCATCTGAGTGTCGCCGCTCAAGACGCTCATCTGAGCAGCTGCGGCGCCCTTAAACGGAATGTGAACGATCTTGATGCCGGTTGCGTTCTTTAAGAGTTCGCCGGACATATGGCCAGCAGAACCGTTGCCGCCGGAAGCATAATTAATAGCGTCCGGGTTCTTCTTGGCATACTCGATTAAATCTTTAACGCTCTTGATGCCTGTCTTTGAGAGAATTCCGGTGTAATGACCAGAACGTTCGGTGTCTGAGCAATCAGCGTAATCGGAGTGAAGTCCTTGATGGGGTCATACGGCAGTTTGCTGAAAAGGTTGGGGTTTACGGCATGTGTTGCCAGAGCGCCCATGACGATGGTCTTGCCGTCCGGAGCTTGTTTTGCAACGTAGTCCACGCCGATGTTGCCGCCGGCGCCGGGTTTGTTTTCAACAATGATGTTGCCCAGGTCATGACGAGCTTCTTCAGCGACGGCACGGGCTGTGACGTCCAAAGGGCCTCCGGGAGGATAAGGAACAATAATACGAATAGGATCTTCAGCAGCGAAAGGAGGGAATGCGCAGCCTAATGTGCAGCTCCAAGGGCACAGACGGAACGTCTAGTAAATTTGATTGTCATTTTTACCTTTCTCATTTGTGGTTATCGGGTAGAGTTAACTACCTTTCTAGCATTCTATGAAAAATCGGGGCAAAACAGAAAGTTGACCACGAATTCTCATTTTCATCAGGGTAATGGAGCATAATTTCTCGATTATTTCTAAATAAACGAGAAAATTAAGTCATGCTTGGACGGCATTGTGCAAAATAAATTCAAAGAGGAGCGATGAAAGCAGCTTACTCGTTTTTCCTGGTCTTCAAGATTCAAGTTTCATGAAGCGTTAAGCACGGAGTCTTAGCATCATTCCTGAGATGTTTTTCTCTTGGCGCGCCCGATTCCTTCGCGACGGCTTTCAGTCCTTCAAGTTGATGATGCGAACGTGTCTTTGATTAATTTCAATCAGGTTCAGTTCATCGAAATGGGTGAGCGTTCTGCTGACGGTTTTGAGTTTGAGACCTAAGAAACTGCCGAGTTCTCCTCGAGTCATTCTCAGGACGAATTCGCTTTTTGAGAATCCTCGGGCTTCGAACTTTCTCGCAAGATTCAGCAGGAAGGAAGCAAGCAGCTGGGTTGAGTTGGTGCAGCCGAGAATGAGCAGGTTTTGATGCGCAGCGACGATTTTTCTTCCGAGCAGAAGACGAAATTGGCGCGCGATTTTTAGATCTCGGTCGCAAAAAGCTTCGAGTTCACGATAGCGCAAAGAACAGATTTCACTGTCCTCAAGGGCCGTGACGGTGCAGATATGGTATCCGGTGGGGATCGCTTCTGCGCCGAGCACTTCTCCGGTCATGTGGAAGTCGGTGACTTGTTCGCTGCCGTTCTCGTTTAGAACGGAGCTTTTAAATGAACCGAGCCTGGTGATGAAAAGCGTATCAAGGGGGTCGCCGGCTCTGAACAGTATTTCGCCTTTAGGAACTCTTCTTTGGGAGACGATATGAGAGGAAAAAATTTCTGTTTCTGCGTCATTCAGATCGGCAGACAGGCAGAAGTGCCTGAGATAGCAGCCGGCACAGCCGGCGCGATTTGCCGATAAAGATTGCGTGAAATTAGAAGCCATTTTCTCTAAATACTGTTATAAGAGGCAAAAAAGCTTTGCGGCCTTTGATGATTTGAGATAATTTCGCCTGTTGCAAAATAATAACAGAACCTAGAAAAATCAAAAATTTTTAAAAGGAACCCTGATGGAAACACAAGGAAAACTGAACGTTGAGTTCCCGGATCTTGAACTGCTCCAGAGATTCGATGTTCCGGGCCCAAGATATACCTCTTATCCCACCGCGGATAGATTTACCAAAGAATTCGGCGCCGAGGACTTTAAAAGTGCTTAATGCCCGCGGTACCGGCGACAATACGGCTGATTTATCTTTGTACGTCCATATTCCTTTCTGCGCGAATGTCTGTTTCTTCTGCGGCTGCAATAAGGAAGTGACCAAAGACCATTGTCGCTCCAAAGAATATCTGGAAGTTTTGAGCAAGGAGTGCGAACTGGTTTCGGCTCAGATCGGCGGCAACAAAGAAGTCGTTCAGCTTCATTTCGGCGGCGGCTCTCCGACTTTCCTGAACAATGAAGAAATTTTCCAGGTGATGGACATTATTCGTTCTCACTTCACGCTGGCGCCGGATGCAGAAATTTCCATTGAAGTCGATCCTCGTTCGACCCCTGTCGACAAGGTTGAAGTTTTGGCCAAAGCCGGTTTCAACCGTATGAGTATCGGCGTTCAGGACTTCGATAACCGAGTTCAGATTGCAGTCAACCGTGTTCAGCCTTTCGAAATGACCAAAGCCGTCCTTGACGCCGCTCGTGCCAACGGCTTTAAGTCCATCAACATGGACTTGATCTACGGTCTTCCGTTCCAGTCCCGCAAGACCTTTGAAATGACTCTGGACAAAGTGATCGAACTTTCTCCGGATCGTATCGCGCTCTATCACTTTGCTCATCTGCCCGAGCACTTCAAACCGCAGAGGCGTATCAATGCCGAAGACCTTCCGAGCACACCGGAAAAAGTCGGCATCATGATGGACGCTATCAAACGTTTGAGCGCCAACGGCTATCACTTCATCGGTATGGATCACTTCGCCAAGGTTACCGACGAACTTGCCAAGGCTCAGGAAAACGGTACCCTGCAGAGAAACTTCCAGGGCTATTCCACTAAGCCGGAATGCGACATGGTTGCGCTCGGCGTTTCTTCCATCAGTAAGGTCAACGGCTGTTATGCCGCCAACCCGCGTGATCTGGAAAGCTACTATGCAGCGATCCGCAGCGGCAACTTGGCCACCAACCGCGGTTATCTCTTAAATGACGACGACCGCCTGCGTGCCAAAGTCATCATGGAACTGATGTGCCAGTTCAAAGTCGTTAAGGCCGACATCGAGAAGAAATTCGGCGTTAACTTCAATGAATACTTTGACTTTGAACTGAACAATCTCAAGCACTTCGAGGCCGAAGGTCTGGTTCGTCTGGAGCCTGACTTTATCGAAGTCACTCCGAAGGGCAAACTGCTGGTGAGAGCCGTAGCGATGAACTTCGACCGTTATCTGCGTGAGGACGAAAGAGTTCGCCGTTACTCCCGTATCGTTTAATGTCGAATTACGACACAGTTTCTTTTAGAAATTGAAGACAAAAAGCGAGCCTGGACACTGATAAAAAGGTGCTCAGGCTTTCTTGTTTTACCGTGGAAATCCGCGGTCTAAAAAGGCGGATGCAGAGAGCCATCTGCTAAAATACCGCGGTTACACATTGCTGTTTCGACAGCTTACTTTGAGAAAATATAAATGTTCACTGCATCAGAAATACGATCTACGTTTCTGAAGTTCATGGAGTCTAAAGGACACACTATCGTCGCTTCCAGCCCGGTAGTCCCCGGTGACGACCCCACATTGCTGTTTACCAACGCAGGTATGAACCAGTTCAAGGATGTTTACCTTGGCTTTGACAAGCGTCCCTACACACGTGCGACGACCAGTCAGAAATGTGTTCGTGCCGGCGGCAAGCACAATGACTTGGAAAACGTAGGCTATACCGCTCGCCATCACACATTCTTTGAAATGCTTGGCAACTTCAGCTTCGGAGATTACTTCAAGCGTGATGCCATCAAGAATGCCTGGGAGCTACTTACCGAACACTTCAAACTCCCTCCTGAAAAACTCTGGGTGACCGTGTACGCCGAGGACGACGAGGCTTACAACATCTGGAATAAGGAAGTCGGTATCCCTGCCGATAGAATCGTTCGTATCGGCGACAACAAGGGCGCTCGTTTCGCTTCCGACAACTTCTGGATGATGGGCGACACTGGCCCCTGCGGTCCTTGCTCTGAAATTTTCTATGACCATGGTCCCTCCGTTGCCGGAGGCCCTCCCGGAAGCCCTGACGAAGACGGCGACCGCTACATGGAAATTTGGAATCTCGTGTTCATGCAGTTCAACCGTGATGAAAAAGGCGTGATGCACAAGCTGCCCCGTCCCAGCGTGGATACCGGCATGGGCTTGGAACGTATTTCCGCCGTTCTTCAGGGTGTTCATTCGAACTACGAAATCGACCTGTTCCAGAACCTCATGAAGGCCGTCATTGATGAAGTTAAGGCTGCCGGCGCAGAGGACGTTGATCCGAACAGTCCTTCCGTTAAGGTCATTGCCGACCACATTCGTGCCTGCACGTTCATCATTGCCGACGGTGTTGTTCCGGGCAATGAAGGCCGCAGCTACGTTCTGCGTCGTATTGCTCGCCGCGGTATGCGTCACGGCTTTAAGCTCGGCGCCCGCAAGCTTTTCTTCAGCAACTTGGTTAAAGCCGTTGCCAAAGAAATGGGCGATCAGTACCCTGAAATTCGTAATCCGCATATTCAGGAAGTTTTGCGTCAGGAAGAAGTTCGCTTTTCTCAGACCCTGTCCAAAGGCTTGGATATCCTTAATGAAGCTCTGGCTTCCGGAACCAAGATCCTGGGCGGTGACGTTGCATTCAAACTGCATGACACCTACGGCTTCCCGGTTGACCTGACTGCCGACGTCTGCCGCGAAAAGAATGTTTCCGTTGACTTTGAAGGCTTTGATGCCTTGATGGAAAAGCAGCGTGAACAGGCTCGCGCCAAGGGCAAATTCAAGATGGCTCAGGGCCTCGAATACGAAGGCAAACCGACTGAATTCTTAGGTTACGACACGCTGACGGTTCAGGCCTGCCGCGTCGAAGCCATCTATAAAGACGGCGAACCCGTGAAAGACGCCGAAGCCGGCGACGAAGTCGTTGTCGTTTTTGACCGCACTCCGTTCTATGCCGAAAGCGGCGGTCAGATGGGCGACAAAGGTACGTTCAAGAACAAGACAACGATCCTTAAGGTTGACGATACATTCAAGATCAAGGCGAATGTCTTCGGTCATATGTGCTATGTCGCCGAAGGCGAAGTCAAGGTGGGCGACCTCTTCAGCGCTCAGGTCGACGAAGAAAACCGCGAAGCAACTGCCCGCAACCACTCCGTGACGCACTTGATGCACAAAGCACTGAGAGAAGTGCTCGGTGCTCATGTTCAGCAGCGCGGCTCCATGGTTAACGGCGACAGAACCCGCTTCGACTTTGTCCACACCTCTCCGATGACTCGTGAACAGATCAACGAAGTCGAAGACATCGTGAACAAAGAAATTCTCCGTAATGCACCGACTCAGACCAGAGTCATGCCGATCGACGAAGCTAAGAAGACCAACGCGGTCATGCTCTTCGGAGAAAAATACGGTGAAAACGTTCGCGTTCTGAACATCGGCTCCAGCTGCGAACTCTGCGGCGGTACACACGTCCAGAGAACCGGTGACATCGGTATGTTCAAAATCATTTCCGAATCCGGTATTTCCGCCGGCGTGCGTCGTGTTGAGGCCGTGACGGGTATGGCCGCTCTTCACTACGCTCAGAACCAGGAAGAGATCATCCGAGAAGTGGCTGAAGAACTCAAAGCTCCGGCTCTCGAAGTTGTCTCCAAGGTTGTGGACACCGTCGAACATCTGAAACGCACGGAAAAAGACTTGAACGCTTTGAAGGTCAAGTTTGCCCAGGCCGGCGCCGCTCACATGGCTTCTCAGGCTCAGGATGTCAATGGCGTCGCGGTTCTTGTAACCGAGATGAAAGGCATCGAAACCAAGGAACTTCGCAATTCCGTTGACGGTCTTAAAGATCAGCTCAAGAGCGGCGTGATCGTTCTGATCAAGTCTGAAGACGGTAAAGCCAGTGCTGCGGTCGGTGTGACGAAAGATCTCGTCGGCAAGATCAAAGCCGGCGATGTGATGAAGTTTGTTGCCGAGCAGCTCGGCGGTAAAGGCGGCGGACGTCCTGACTTTGCTCAGGGCGGCGGCGCAGCGCCTGCCGACATGAACGCTCTGCTCGGTAAGACCAGAACGTTCATCACAGAAAAGCTTGCCTAATCAGCTTTTCTGAACGGAACTAAACCGTTGCGAAACCTCCGGATGAAAGTCCGGAGGTTTCTTTTTAGGAGTGAAAAGAAAAGGCCCGCAAATGCGAGCCTCATCAAGTCTTAACCGGATTAGTCCGGATACCCTTCCGGATTCATCTGCTGCCAGCGCCAGGTATCTTCACACATCTTCTCGATGCCGCGCTTAGCCGTCCAGCCGAGAAGCTTCTTGGCAAGCTCGGGGTTGGTCCAATAGGCAGCCTTGTCGCCGGCACGACGAGGGCAGATCTCGTAAGGAATATGTTTTCCGCTGGCTTTCTCAAACGCTTTAACGAGCTCGAGCACAGTTGTGTTGCCGCCGGTGCCGAGGTTAACAGTCAGCAGCTGCGGTTTGCCGTCTAAAACTCTCAGAGCGTCTAAATGTCCTTCAACAAGATCCTGTACGTGGATATAGTCGCGGGCGCCGGTGCCGTCGCGAGTCGGGTAGTCATTTCCGAAAACTTTCAAAGAAGCGCGTCTGCCGACGGCAACTTGGGAAATGAAAGGCATCAGATTGTTCGGAATGCCGTTCGGATCTTCACCGATTAAGCCGGATTCGTGTGCGCCGACCGGATTGAAATAACGAAGGATGGCGATTGACCAATCAGGCTCGGCTTTGAAAGTCTTGCGAAGAACTTCTTCAATCATCCATTTGCTCAGACCGTAGTTGTTGATCGGAGCAAGCGGAGTGTTCTCATCAAATTCATCGTAGCCAGGATCGCCGTAAACGGTGGCGGAAGAGGAAAAAACAAACTCTTTAACACCGAACTTCTTCATGACGCGAAGCAGAACAATAGTTCCTTCGACGTTATAAGAAAAGTAAAGCAAAGGATCGGTTTCTGACTCGCCGACGGCCTTACGGCCGGCAAAGTTAATGACGGCATCGATCGGGAAATCCGCGAACAGCTTCTCTAAAGCCTTTTCGTCACGGATGTCACCGCGTACCAGTGTCGGACGTTTTCCGGTGATCATCTCAATGCGGTCTACGACGGCAGGCTTGGAATTGCTGAAGTTATCGAAAATGATCGGCTCCATGCCGGCTTCGATCAGGCGCACAACCATGTGGGAGCCGATGTAGCCGGTGCCGCCGGTAACAAGAATGTGTTTTTTCATCGTCCGCAAGAAACAAAAATTGGCGCTCCGCCCGAAGGCGGATGCCAAATAATCATTAAATAGAGCTAAAAATTATCTATCAAGCGCATCGAAAATACGGCGGCTGACTTCATTGACGTCGCCGACGCCGTCGATCTTGATGTATTTTGTCTTGCTGTCGCCCTTAGCAACCAGGCTCTGGTAGAAACCGACCAGTGCTTCAGTCTGAGTGTGATAGACCTCAAGACGCTTCTTAACGGTCTCTTCCTTGTCGTCCGGACGCTGAATCAGAGGTTCGCCGGTCACGTCGTCAACACCTTCAACCTTAGGAGGATTGAATTTAACATGGTAAGTACGGCCCGAAGCAACGTGCACTCTGCGGCCGCTCATACGTTCAAGAATGACCTCGTCGGGAACGGCGATTTCAACAACGTCATCGATGGGAATACCGGCTTTAACCAAAGCTTCGGCTTGAGGAATTGTGCGAGGGAAGCCGTCAAAGAGGAAACCGTTCTTGCAGTCCGGTTTTTCCAATCTTTCTTTGACCAGGCCGATGATGATGTCATCGCTGACCAGTTCACCTGCATCCATAATCTTCTTGGCAGCTAAACCGAGGGGAGTCCCGGCCTTCACTGCAGCTCTGAGCATGTCACCCGTAGAAATCTGAGGGATCCCGTAATGTTCACAAATACGGGCTGCTTGCGTACCTTTACCGGCACCGGGAGCTCCGAGAAGAATTAAGCGCATGAATGGCTCCTTTAATAATTAAGAATGTAAATTTAAATTTTGTGCCTTATTGCCCGTAATTTCAAGCTGTCCGAATGGATGAAAACCCAGCAACCGCTTGATCTTCGAAAATAAAACTCGAGTTATTTTTTCTGTAAGTAAGCGCGTACGGCTTCCAGATCTGCGAGCGTGTCCACGCCGGGAGGAATTTCTTCCTCGAAAATGTCTACAGCGATCTTGTAGCCGTTGTAAAGTGCGCGAAGCTGCTCCAGACTTTCCCAGCTTTCCAGATCCGATTTCGGAAGCTGAGGATAAGCTTTCAGGAAGGCGCAGCGGTAACTATAAATACCGACATGGCGCAGGCCGAGATCCCTCGGGAGCGCGTTGCGGTCTTTTGCGAAGCCGTCGCGATCCCAGGGAATCGGTGCGCGGCTGAAATACAGCGCCGAGCCGTTTTTGTCGGCAACGACTTTCACAACGTTGGGATTAAAGAATTCTTCCGCCGAATGAATACGAATGGCAGCCGTTCCCATGCTGCAGTCCGAGCGGTTCATCAGAAGTTCTGCAACATTCTTGATGACTTTCGGAGGAATTAGGGGTTCGTCCCCTTGGACGTTCACGATGATTTCATCATCGGGGATTTTGCAGACTTCGGCCGCTTCGCAGAGGCGGTCGGTGCCGCAGGCATGATCTTTACGCGTTAAACAGGCTTCGATGCCGTTGGCTTCACAGGCTTTGAGAATCAGTTCATCGTCAACCGCGCAGATCACACGGGAGGCGCCGCTTTTTAAAGCCTGTTCGGCAACGCGCACGATCATCGGCTTTCCGCAGATGTCGGCAATGGGTTTATTGGGCAGACGGGTGCTGGCTAAGCGAGCAGGAATAATGACGGTAAAGCTCATTTTTTGTCCAGTTCCTCGATTTCTTCTTCCTTCATTTCTCGAGCTTCAGTCGGGACCATGCAGGGGATGCCGTCAATGACGGGGAAGGCCTTCATGTCGGAACGGCAGTAAAATTCTTTTTTCTTTTCGTTCCAAAGTAGCGGACCCTTACAGAGAGGGCAAACTAAGATTTCAGTGATTTTTGCGTCCATAAGCATTCCGTTTAGAGTTGCTGAGCAGCTTCTTTGCTCTTTTTAGCTGCAGCGGTGATTTTCTTCTCGACAAAATCAACCAAGAATTTATCGAGCTTGGTTTCCAGCGGAACCACAAAAATGCGCTCGTCGTTTTTCAAATCGGCGTGTTTACGACATTTGACGGCATCTTTTTCCGTGATAAAGATGAGGTCGGCTTCGCAGTCTTTAAAAGGATTCTTGGAATAGTCGTAATGGTCCGGAAGAGCAATCGGGCGCACTTCCAATCCATGAGCCTTCAGCATGGAGAAGAATCTTTCCGGGACGGCAATACCCGCCATCGCGACGGCCTTCAAACCCTTTTTAAACTGCATTCTCGAAAGCGTATCCAAAGAAACGATTTCGCCGGTGGCGTAATTGACTGCGTTTGTGAATCCGCTTGTCGCAACGTAGCGCGGAGTAGAAGACGTCACGATATCTTCTGTGGCGTTCAATACAATCGCGTCGACTTCATCGAGACGGGACGGCGGTTCACGCAGTGGACCGGCCGGAAGAACCCAGCCGTTTCCTAAACCGCGGGCTCCGACGACGGCTAATTCGACATCTCGATGGAGTGAATAATGCTGAAGTCCGTCGTCGCTGATGATGACATTGACAGTCGGGTAGGCTTTCAGTAAAGCTTCAGCGGCTTCAACACGTTTCGGACAAACAAACGTCGGGGCATCCGTAGCCTTTTTAATCAGCAAAGGTTCATCGCCGACGATATCAGGATTGCTGTCGAGGCGAACTTCAACCGGAGACTCTGCTTTGCCGCGGTAGCCGCGGGAGATAACACCGGGATTCCAGCCGCGTTCTTTCAGATCTTTGACTAAAGCGATGGTGACCGGAGTTTTTCCGGTTCCTCCGACATAAATATTGCCGACGACTACGACAGGCACTCCGACTTTAACAGGCACGGTTTTGCGACGCCGCGAGGCTGCCATGGAGAGAAAAACCGCAGAAGCGGGCAGAAGCCAGGATATCAGTCCTTTGCGATCCCACTGTTTATGCAGAAACGTTTCTAGTTGTACTTGCATTGCCGTGAAGCAAAAAAAAAGATTATTTTAACGTGATAGCGGTAAAACTGCCGATAACTCATTAATTCAGCGTAGGCTTCCTAACGTGTCGATCTGCATCTGAAGTTACAAAACCTAGGTAAAACCTTTACTTCAAAAGTCAATAGTATTTTGGGCAAAACACAAAATAATTATTTGCCGAGTACTCAAGAAGTTATGAAATTTAGAGGTCCTTTCATTGTTAATAACTTTGTGAATAACTCGGTGAGAAGTGACTTAATTTCATGACGAAAAGCAAAAGAATTGCCAGGAGGTAATTTAACAAAATAAATTTCTTTTAAATCAATAAATTAATAATTTCTCTCATTAAAAGAAAAATTTTTGTTCTTCAAATTCGGATTGTTGAAAATGTGAATAAAATTGTGAGTAACTTGTGAAGCAAAGGAAATTTTGCAATCTCACTCGCTCCTTGTATTTAGCACGTGAACAATAAAATGACCGATAAAGCCTTCTCTGTCACGCAGTTTGTTGACATCGTTAATTTGTCATTTGAGCAGTTTGAATCAGTGGCTGTTGAAGGGAGATCTCAACTTCAACAAAAGCCTCGAGCGGACACTGGTATTTTTCAATTAAAGACGAAGAAGCGGTTCTTTCCTGCGCGATGTTTCGGGGGAAACTTTACTCCGTGCGCGGTGTCTTCAAGGTTGGCGACAAAGTTCGAGTCACAGGAAAACCGAATCTTTATCCCGGAAGCGGGAAATTAACATTTATTTGTTCGAAGATTGAAGCTGCCGGGGAGGGAAAACTCTATGAACTTTTCCTTCGTTTAAAAAATGAGTTGACAGCCTTAGGCTGGTTCGATCAAAGCCGAAAGATCCCTCGGGTGCCTCGTACGATCGGAATTATCACCAGCAGAACGGGCGCCGCACTGCAGGACGTTATGAATCGTCTGAGGGCGCGTGCACCTTACGTTAGAGTCCTCCTTTATCACACGGCCGTCCAGGGAAAGGGTGCCGAAGCCGAGATCGCTCAGAGAATCAATAAAGCGAACCAGGACAACAAAGCAGATGTTTTGCTTCTGGTGCGGGGGCGGATCTCTCGAGGACTTATGGTGTTTTAATGAGAAGATCGTCGCTGAGGCGATCGTCAATAGTCATATTCCGATTATTTCCGGCATCGGTCATGAGACCGATACAACTATTGCGGATTTTGCTGCGGATTTTCGTGCGCCGACTCCGACCGGAGCGGCCGAGGCAGCCGCGGAAAAACAATCTGTTTTGTTTTGGGAAATAGATTCGGCCTGGGTTCTTCTGCATCGCTCATTCGAGAACCAATTCAATCGGGCGCTTCAAGATGTGGAAAATGAATCGCGTCCTTTGAAAATCCTCAAGCTTTTTAGAAACGTTCCGCCATCGCCTCTCTGCAGTCTCTCATCTTCAGCGTCCTGTGCTCAGCTACTATCGCCAAAATCTGAACTCTTTGAAATCCAGACTTCAGCTGGATATGCAGAACTTTCTCTCTTCCTCGCTTGAAGAGAAAAATTTGCCGCTCGCTACTTTATTTCTCCGAGCCGATTCATCGAACCTTATGAAAAAGACTCCAAGCGGCCTCTCCGATCCTAAGGCTGGATACTGCTGCGATGAGAAGCCGAATCGATTTGATTTTCAGCTCCATAAACACGGCGCAAAGTGCATGTCTGAGAATGAATAGGGCAGAACTAGGAGTCGCAGAAGAAAATCTCCAGGCTGAGATGGACGTAAAATCCGTTCGGCAGGTGACGCACTCCGGTTAGCGCACCTCAGATGACATATGCCTTTGCATCTCAGGGTTCAAGGTGCAATGAACTCTTTGCAATGATCTCCGGGTTGTACAGTCAACGATCGCGCCAACCGAAAGGTACTTCTGAAAGAGTCTTCCTGGTTGAAGAGATCTCGTCCGAAATTGGACCGTAGGCCTTTGAATGCGGCATGCAATACCGTGCGCAGCAGCCTGATCAAAAGTTTGAAAGGGACACAATTCGTCTGCGCAGTCTGGAGCAGGTCTGGGAGCTGCTGGATCCTTCGAAGCAAATCCGCGGCAACAGCGCCTTTATCTATCGCGGCGGCAAGCCTGTGATGTCCGTCAGTGAGCTGAAGGAAGGTACGGATATTGAGGTTATGATGAAGGACGGAGCTTTGTTGCTCGAGTTGGGGAGATAAAGAAGGACTAAGGGTGTCTGCATACCATAATGGTCTGCACAAGAATTAAGGAGATTAAAGCTATGGCATTTACAGTACCCCGCTTCCTTTGCAATGGACGCTCTTGAACCGTATATGAGCTCCAAGACACTTTCCTATCACTACGGCAAGCACAACACAGCTTACAACGACACACTGAATAACCTCATCAAAGGCACGGACTATGAAACGATGCCTTTGGAAGAAATTATTCGTACGACACAGAGCGGCCCGATTTTTAACAATGCGGCTCAGTGCTACAACCACATTCTTCTGGAATAGCTTAAAGCCGAACGGCGGCGGTCAGCCCACAGACGTGATCGCATCGCAGATTAACGCCAAATGGGGCAGCTACGACGCCTTTGCAGATGCCTTCACAAAGAGCGCCGTCGGTAACTTCGGTTCCGGCTGGACCTGGCTGGTTGAAAAGAAGACGGCACACTTGATATCGTCAATACAAGCAACGCCGGCACACCGATCACCGGAACAGACTCTCCTCTGATCACCTGCGACGTTTGGGAACATGCATATTATCTTGATTACTACAATATGCGCGTCACCTTTGTTCAGACGTTCCTGCAGCATCTTGTGAACTGGGATTTCGCTGCAAAGAACTACAAATAATCGTTTGACGATTTCGTCCCGTAAACACACGGGATGAAGACAAAAAGCGGGGCCGGACTTAATGTCCGGCCTTCGCTTCTACAAACCAAGGAGAAATCAAATAGGTTCCGTTAATTAGATTGAACTTGAACTGCGGATGACATTCGGCGCAGTAGTTCACGGGTGCTTCATGCTGCAGATGGCATAAGGTGCATTCGCCGTTATGCGGAGCTTTATGCGGATTTACCGGGCCGATAGCTTTGGTCTTTTCGATCAGAGCGTCTTTTGATGGCACTTCAGACAGGTTTCCTGATCAGGATATTCAGGACTTTTCCGTCCGGACCGTGACAGGAAGCGCAGGCCATGCCGTGAGCAACGTGGCGATCGGCGCCGAACTTCGGAGCCTCGGCAGAAAAGGTCGAGGACATCGTGAAGAGGGCAGCAAGAACAACCAGTAGAGATGCTGTTTTTTCATAATCTTCTCCGATAGGGATTTTAAATTTCCGATGTTTTGCGATTTCGTTTTTCTATTATTGAAGGTCGCTCTTCGCTTTTCAATCTGTACCAAGGTACATGTACCAAAGTACATATTCGACTTTTGAACTTTCCTAGACTGTGCTCATCGGATCAAATGATCCACGGTTTCAAAACAAAATTCCTTTAAATCCTTTCGGAGAAAATAAGATGAGTACCAATCGCCGTGACTTCCTTAAACTTGCAGGTGCAGCCGCTGGCCATTACTTCCACCGCGCCGCACGCCGGAGTCCCTGCTTCTTCCGTTGCTAAATTTGATGACGAATATGACGTCGTCATTATCGGTTCCGGTTTTGCCGGCATGGCCTGCGCACTGAAAGCCGGCCAGGCAGGCAAGAAAGTTCTGATCCTCGAAAAATGCCGACTGTCGGCGGCAACTCCGCAATCTGCGGCGGCAACGTCGCTTGCCCGGTCAACCCCGTCCAGGCTGCCCAAGGCATCAAAGACAGCAAGGAACTCTTCATTGCCGACTGCTTGAAAGACGGTCTGGGTATTAACTACCCGAACCTGCTCGGCACGATCGCCGACCGCTGCAATGACACCATCAAGATGGTTGTGGACTGCGGCTGCGAATTCGTCCCCAACAAGATGCTCTTCGAAGCCGGTCACCCGTTCCTCGTTCTTATGAAATCAAGGCCGGCACCGGATCCGGATACATCATTCCGATGCATAATGAACTCAAGAAGCTCCCCAACGTCAAGATCATGACGCGTGCCAAGTTCGATGATTTCATCCTGGACGAAAACGGCCGAGTCGTCGGTGTGACCTATCGTAAAGGCTATCGCTTCGACTCTAAACTGCAGAGCGACGATATTGAAAACAAGAGCGGCCGTCCCGCTACTGTTAAAGCAAAGAACGGCGTGATGCTGGTGCCGGCGGTTTCTCCCGCGACATCTTCTTCCGTCAGGCTCAGGATCCCCGCGTTGTTCCGACCACAGACTCCACGAACCAGCCGGGTGCTACTGCCGGCGTGCTGATCAAAGCTTTGGGCATCGGCGCTCAGCCTGTTCAGCTTTGTTGGCTGCAGTTCCTTCCGTACTGCAACCCGCGTGAAAAGGTTTCGGTGTCTCTGTTAACTTCACCAACCACGCCTGCATGGACTTAGGCCTGGTCGTTGACAGAAAGACTGGCAAACGCTTCATGGACGAACACGCCGGCCGTAAGATCAAATCCGACGCTCTGTTCAAAGTCATCGGCACCGACGAAAACTATCCGATTGCGATCTGCGACGACGCCATTGTTAAAGCGATCAACCCGTCCTTCGTTAAGCTTCCTTTGGAAATGGGTACGGTTAAGAAGTTTGACACACTCGAACAGCTGGCTGATGCCTTCGGTATCCCCAAACAGGCCCTTCTGGACGAAGTCGCTAAATTCAACGGCTACGTTAAAGCCAACGATGACAAAGACTTCCACCGCATCCTTACGTTCAACAAGGGGCTCGATGTTTCCAAGGCTCCGTTCTACGGCATTGAAGTCAGCCCGAAGATTCACCACACCATGGGCGGCGTGATGATCAATGAAAACGCAGAAGTCATTTCTGCCAACACCCACAAACCGATCCCTGGCCTCTATGCCGGCGGTGAAGTAGCAGGCGGTGTGCACGGCGCATCTCGTTTGGGAACCGTGGCAGTTATCGATGCTTTGACATTCGGTATGATTGCCGGCGAAAACTTCGCCAAGATGCAGTAATTTCTCAGGAGGGAGGTTCGGTGAATAAGCCGAACCACGGCCGGAGCAGACAATAGGTTTGTTCCGGCTTTTTAATTTGTTTGGCGCAGCTGGGGAAGGCGAGAGATCTTGTCTCCGGGTTTGACATGATTTTTCTCAAACCAAGATTCGTTCATTTCCAGTGCGTAAAACGCTTTCGCTTTGCTGCAGTGGATATCAAGTGTCAGCGGCTTCATTTCCTCAATATTAATAATGAAGCCGTCTTTATCGATGAAGGCAACGGAAAGCGGGATGAGGGTGTTTTTCATCCACATGCAGACAGCGTCGCTGCGGTCCATGACGAAGAGCATTCCGGAATTTTCCGGCAGATGTTTGCGGAATCAGACCTTTTCCCGGCTGGCGTTGTCGGCGGCAACTTCGACAGGAACCGTGATGCCTTTCACCATGAGTTTGAGCGTATCGGTACGCGCAAGCATATTGCACGCTCGAGAGAAGTACAAAAGCAGCGGAGAGGGCAATTCTGATATTCGGTGTCATGATAAAGCGGAAAATAAAGGAGCTCCGAGAGCTCCCTTCGTTTAATCAAAACGAATCTTATTAGGCGGGTTTGATGTTGTCAGCCTGTTTGCCTTTTCGCCTTCTTTCAGGTCGAATGTGACACGCTGGCCTTGTTTCAACGTCTTGAAACCATCCATTTTAATTGCAGAGAAATGGGCGAAAAGATCTTCGCCGCCGTCATCGGGAGTGATAAATCCATATCCCTTAGCGTCGTTAAACCATTTCACGGTTCCTGTTGCCATATTTAAACTTCTCCAAAACTGACGGCGATGTCCATTACTCTCACGCGCCTAATACTAAAACGATTGTCGAACTCTGTGAGCAAGACGAGTGACTGTTACATTCTTATGGGATTGTAAATAAATGTCAATTAGTAAATTTCGCATATAAAAGAAATACAAATTACAGCAAAGGAGGGTAACTTATTGTATTTTCTCTTATAAAGGCGGTTTTCTCGGGGCAGAGTGCTTATATTATCAAGATTGAAATTTTTCCTCTTTCGTAAAAACGTTGCAGTTACACCACAAGTAATAGCCGAATCTGTAAGAGTTGTAAAAATTTTACCCGTGCATTAACTGAAATTGACACGTTGACGATGCTCGCTAAGGAGACAAAAAGCCGACATTTCAGCCGGCTGGATAAGTTTGTTTTGGTCTTAATGACGACCTGAAGAACCGAAACCGTCGGTTCCGCGTTCCGTGGCGACAAATTCGTCGACCACTTCAAAAGTCGGCTGAACGACTGGGACAATAACTAGCTGGGCAATTCGTTCCATTGGCTCGATGGTGAAGGGTGTCTGAGAACGGTTCCAGCAGGAGACCATTAATTCGCCCTGGTAGTCCGAGTCAATAAGTCCGACTAAGTTGCCGAGCACTATGCCGTGTTTATGACCGAGACCCGAACGAGGGAGGATTAAAGCATAACCGGGATCGCCGATGTAGATCGCAAGACCGGTTTTGATGAGCTTGGTTTCACCGGGCTGGAGGACCAGCGGTTCATCCATCACGGCACGAAGATCTAATCCGGCAGAGCCGAGCGAAGCGTAGCTTGGCATTTTCGCGGATCTTCGGATCCAAAATCTTAATTTGAAGTTTCATAGGATTAAATCACTCTCTTTAAGAAGGTCGGCAAGGGCTTCAATAATCTCTTCGGCAAGTTCGGCTTTAGAACTGAGCTCTTTGGCCTCGATTCCGTTTTGGTGACAAAGAAGCCTGATTTTGGGTACTTCCGATCGCAGACGCCGGATTGACGACAATCATATCCGCCGCTTTAGAGTCGAGCTTCTTGCGTGCGTTTTCAGCAAGATTGTCTGTCTCGGCAGCAAAACCGATAACCGCCGAGCACAGGCCGGAATGGCCGACATAGGAAAGAATGTCGGGATTTTAATAAGCTTGATCGTTAATGTATCCTGACCTTTTCCTTCTTGAGTTTGCTTTCCGAGTATTCGACCGGACGCCAGTCGCCTACCGCAGCGACGCCGATAAAGGTATCGGGCGTGTGTTCAGCCAGTTCTTTTGACTGCCTCAAACATCTCTTGAGCCTGCCGAACGGGATAACCGCTGCTTTGTCCGGGTAGGACACGCAAACCGGACCGCTGACAATCGTGACCTCGGCGCCGGCGCGAATTGCGCGGCAGCAATAGCAGCTGCCTGTCGCCCGGAAGATCCGTTGGTGATCCCTCGAACCGGATCAAAAGGCTCAAATGTCGGGCCCGCAGTCATTAGGACTTTCTTTCCGGAAAGGATCGAAGGTGTAAAAAGGCTTCAACATCTTCCAGAATTTGTGCCGGTTCCCGCAGACGTCCCTCACCGACATCTCCGCAGGCCTGGTTGCCGGCTTCCGGACCGGAAAACAGAACGCCATCCCCTTTAGGGTTCGAACGTTTCGAACCGTCGCCGGATTCTCCACATCTGCACGTTCATAGCCGGGCAAAGCATCAGCGGACACTCCGTGCAAGCAAGGTGCTGGAAACCAAGTCGTCGGCAATACCGTTAGCTGCTTTCGCGATGATATTGGCCGTTGCCGGAGCGACGACGATAAGATCCTTATTCTTGCGAAGAGAAATATGCGGAAGCCGCATTTTAGGATCCCACATATCCTCGGCGACCGGCTTCCCGCTGAGTGTCTCAAACGTCAGCGGCCCAACAAACTGCGCAGCCGCTTTGGTCATCATGACCTCAACATCGGCGCCGGCTTTCACGAGCAGACGGAGAAGTTCACAGGCTTTGTATGCGGCGATACCGCCTGTGACGCCTAAAAGGATATGTTTTCCCTGAAGAGACATTTTCAATCTCCGATTAATTCTTCTTTCCGAAGAACTCAGCCAGGACGACAATGCCGGCGCCGCAGCAAATGCAGATATCGGCGACATTGAAAGCCGGCCAATGGTAGGAGCCTACATGGAAGTCTAAAAGTCTACGACTACACCGATAGTGAATCGGTCCCAGGCGTTGCCGAGCGCGCCGGAAAGAACCAGAGCAAGACCCAGACAAAGAAATTTGCGGGAGCTGTTGCGGGCAATGATCACGCAGATCACCAAGCTCACAACGATGGCAAGTCCGGCAAAAGCGGACGCTGCCAGCCGCATCGGCTAAGAAGGAAAAAGCTGCCCCGCTGTTGTACGCGACGACTAAATTGAAGAAATCCGTGATTCGATCGACATCACCGGTAATGAGGCGATGCTGAATCCAGTTTTGGTCCACTGATCGAAACCGGTTAATGCCAGTGCAAAACCAGCCAGCCCAAGAGGGCCGGCCAGTTCCACTGTCTAACGGAAGAGACAGTTTTCTCATTAGGCAAAGCGTCTGGTTTCAGGCGTGCCGAAGAGGTTGCCGACGGCAGCGGCACAGTGTCGGATAGTTTTATCCTCACCGACGCTTTCCTTGTACTGCCAGCGCGTTCGCACTTCTGGCTTCGCTGGGTTTTACCGTAATGACGCGCTCAGGGCTGACGCCGTCAAGTGTGACTTTGCTGGTAATCATAACGAAAGCAGCTTCGTCTCCCAAACCCTTGATCAGGTCGTATTCTTCCTGCGGCAGCTTCAGAGAAACTTCAGCCTGCAGAGAAGAACCGATCAGACCTTTTCACGCTGACGTTCGATTTCCATCTGAACGTTCGAACGAAGATCTCGGATGATGGACCACTTGTTGAGCAGTTCAACGCCTTCCTTAACATTCGGCAGCTCGGCATAGCGTTCAACGAAGATCGTGCCTTTGTTTTCCGGATTGAAGACGGCGTAAGCCTCTTCAGCGGTAAACGAAAGCGCTGGAGCAAGCAGTTTCAAGAGCGCATCCGTGATGTACCACAAAGCGGTCTGAGCAGAGCGACGAGCCGCGCTGTCAGGTGCAGTGGTATAGAGACGATCCTTGAGGATATCCAAGTAGAAGCCGCCCAAGTCGCCGCTCGCAAAGAGCTGCAGAGCTGCATAAGCAGTGTGGAACTGGTAATGGTCGTACTTGTCCAGAATTTCTTCCTGAAGCGATTTCATGCGGGCAATGGCCCAGCGATCCAATTCAACCATTTCTTCAACAGGGACGGCATCTTTCTTGATGTCGAAGTCGCTGGTGTTGGCAAGCAGGAAGCGGATCGTGTTTCTGAAGCGGCGATAAGCGTCAACAGTTCCCTTAGGATCTTTTCGCCCAGAGAAATTTCTCCGGTGTAGTCAGAAGAGGCAACCCACAGACGAAGAATTTCGGCGCCGTACTTATCGTTGATTTCAGACGGAGCAATCACGTTGCCGAGCGATTTGCTCATCTTGCGGCCTTGTTCGTCAACGGTGAAGCCGTGTGTCAGAAGTCCTTTATAGGAGCACGGCCGTCGATGGCGCAGCCCGTGAGCAGAGAAGAGTGAAACCAGCCTCGGTGCTGGTCGCGCCTTCAAGATACAGATCGGCAGGGTAGGTCAGCTTATCGGCGTGAGAGCCTCTCATCACGGTCATGTGGGTTGTACCGGAGTCAAACCACACGTCGAGCGTGTCTTTGGACTTCTCGTACATTTCCGGTTCCAGATCCGTGAGTTCAGTCGGTGTCAGACGTGTCCAGGCTTCAATGCCTTCTTTCTCGACGACGTCAGCGACTTTGTTGAGAATCTTCATCGTTTCCGGATGCAGTTTGCCGGTTTTCTTATGGATGAGGAAGGGCAGAGGAACGCCCCAGTTTCTCTGACGGGAAATACACCAGTCAGGACGGTTGGCGATCATGTTGTGCAGGCGGACTTCGCCCCATTCAGGAACGAACTGAGTTGCTTCAACGGCTTCCAAAGCGGTCTTGCGTAGCGGATCCTTCGGGTCGTTTTGTTGATGACGCCCTGGGTATCAGCGTTAGCCTCGTCCATACGGATAAACCACTGATTGGTGGCGCGATAAATCAAAGGTGTCTTATGGCGCCAGCAGTGCATGTAGCTGTGCATGACTTCGCCGCGGGACAGCAGATTGCCTGTGACGGCGATCGTGTCGAGAATCTTGTTTTGGCTTTCCAGACGTTTAGGCCGCCGAAGAGCGGCAGGGAGGCGGCGTATTCGCCGTTGCCCTGGACCGGATTCAGGATCTCGTCGTTGGTGAAGCCGGCGCTCTTGCAGGAGATGTAGTCATCCACACCGTAGGCGGGTGCGGAGTGAACGATGCCGGTACCGGAAGTGGATTCGACGTAGTCGGCCAGCAGAACCGGAGAGAAACGGTCGTAGAAAGGATCGAGGGTTGCCAGCGGGTGCTTGAAACGGATGCCCTTGAAGGCTTCGCCTTTGGCTTTGGCGATAACTTTTCCTTCCATGCCGTAGCGCTTGAGGGCTTCTTCATAGAGGCCTTCGGCAAGAATGAAGCTGCGGTTCGGAGTTTCAACGAGAACGTACTCAGATCCGGATGCATGTTCAAAGCCTGGTTGGCAGGAATGGTCCACGGTGTCGTTGTCCAAATAACGACGGCGGTCGGTTTTTCCAGCTTGACGCCGAAGATGTCTTCGAGCTTGCCCCTGTCTTCATCGGAAATCGGGAAAGCAACGTCTAATGTCGGAGACTGACGATCCTTATATTCAACTTCCGCTTCGGCCAGAGCGCTTTGGCAGTCAAAGCACCAGTTCACGGGTTTCAGGCCGCGGTAGATAAATCCTTTACCGAGAATTTCGCCTAAAGCGCGAATTTCTTCTGCTTCGGTTTCCGGACGCATGGTGAGGTAGGGATCATTCCAGTCACCCAACACGCCGAGTCTCTGGAAGCCGGCCATCTGAGACTTCACCTGCTCTTTGGCGTAGGCACGGCACTTGGCCATGACTTCTTCCTTCGGAAGATTCTTACCGTATTTCTTTTCGATCTGAATTTCAATCGGCATACCGTGGCAGTCCCAGCCCGGTACGTACGGAGCATCAAAGCCTTCCAATGTTCTGGATTTAAGAATGATGTCCTTCAAAATCTTGTTGACTGCGTGGCCGACGTGAATGTTTCCGTTGGCATAGGGAGGGCCGTCATGCAGAAGGAAGCGCTTTGCACCTTTGCGTGCGGCACGAACTTTGCCGTACACGTCCTTTCTAGCCATTCTTTAATCCAGGCCGGTTCGCGCTTCGGCAAGTTGCCGCGCATCGGGAGGTGTGTCGGATAAATTCAGAGGATATTTTTTCTTCAGTCTGAGGCTGCTTTTCTGAGAAGAATCAGTCATTTTAGTCCTTGGCCCCTCGGGCTCTTCAAGGGTTAATCGAAAATTAGATACGAAGTCCTAAGATCTGTTTGGCTTTGAGCTGATCGTCGGCAATTGCTGCACGCAGTTCTTCAAGAGAACAGAATTTTTTCTCATCTCGAATCTTAGAGAAGAATTCGACCTTAACATCTTGGTCGTAAAGATCCCCGTGGAAATTGAAGAGATGAGTTTCCAGGAGGTACTCGCCGTGATCGTCAACCGTCGGTCTTCTTCCGACACAGGCCACGCCTTCAATCGGCCGAGGGCCGATACCGTGCGCTTTGACGGCATAAACGCCTTCAATGGCAGGTTTGGCTTTGGAATGCGGCGGCAGAATACGCTGATTGATCGTCGGGAATCCGAGAGTGCGTCCGAGCTGTTTGCCGTGAAGAACCCGACCGCTGATCATGTAGGGACGCCCTAACATGTAGTTGGCTGTCGGAATATCTCCCTCGGCAAGAGCATGACGGATGCGGGAGCTCGAGATCGGCGCATGCGTGTGGAAAAGCATCGGCATAGGATGAACTTCGAAGTGAAACTCTTTTCCCAGCTGTTCCAAAAGCTTGATGTCGCCGGCGCGTTTGTCTCCGAAACGGAAATTTTCTCCGACCGTCACCCAGCGCGCATGAAGTCCGTCCACAAGGATTTCCTTCACAAAGTCGCAGGGAGAGAGCGAAGCTAAATGTTCGTTAAAGCGAAGAATGTAAACACGCTGGATACCGCAGGCTTCGATGGCTTCCACTTTATCGTGCAGACTCGAGATGCGGCGCGGTGCGTCTTCGGGATTAAAAAATTCGCGCGGATGAGGTTCAAAAGTTAAAACAGCCGGGCAGAGCAGTCTGGCGTGCGCTGCTTCAACAACTTCATGAAGAAGAGCTTGGTGGCCGCGGTGAACTCCGTCGAAGTTACCGATGGCAACCGCACAGTCAAGTCGTTCTTCAGGGCTCGGCAGTCCTCTAAAAACCTTTTTCATCCTTAATGTTCCGTGAACAAAATAATCAGTTTCAAAAACAGAATTCGGACACGAGTAAAAATGGTCCGAACCACTGATTATAAAAGACACTCGGCGAAGGCTCGGACGGACGAATATGAAAATTCTTGTTAGAAAAGCCCTTTCTTTCAAAACCAACGGAGAACAGTGGCAAAATCTCGGTATTCGTTACGAACACATCCCATCATGTCTAAAAATATCGTTGTCTTAATCTCAGGAAGAGGCAGTAATTTCAAAGCGGTTTACGAGCGTTCCGTTCAGGAAAATTGGCCGGAGAAGTACGGCGTCCGAATTTCCGGCGTGATCTCTAACCGCCCGGAAGCCGGCGGACTCACTTTTGCAAAGGAAAACAACATTCCTTTTAAAGTGATCGATCACAAGGAATATCCGACTCGTGAAGCTTTTGAAGAAGAGCTGATCAAGGCCTGCGAGGATTTTGATGCCGACCTTATTGTTCTGGCCGGCTTCATGAGAGTTTTGACATCGTTGTTCGTTAATGCATTTGAAGGAAGAATTCTCAACATTCATCCTGCACTGCTTCCCATGTTCCCCGGACTTCATACCCATGAAAGGGCGTTAGAAGCCGGAATTCGAATTCATGGTGTTACTGTTCACTTTGTGTCGGCAGTATTAGACGGAGGCGCAATCGTAGGACAGGCGGCAGTGCCCGTTCTCGCAGGTGATACACCCGATGAATTGGCGGCGAGGGTTTTGAAGCAGGAACATATCCTCTATCCTCGCGCCGTGCGCCTTGTTGCCGAAGGAAGAGTCAGATTAGAAAACGGCAGAACGATCATGGATAGAGGAGCAAGTCAGGAACTTGCGATTCTCGGCTGAACCGCTCTGCCACACGGAGTAATAAATTGGAATCTAAAACGAATAGAAGCGGGGCCGCTCGCCCGGGCAGACGCCGGGAAGCGCCCAAGCGTCATTTGACGGATCGTCAGCGTGCAGCCAAAGAACGTTTGGCTCGTATGTCGCCGGAAGAAAGAAGAACGCATGATCCGAAGAAGGCGCCTAATCCTCGAATGAAGAGCACGCACAACGGCGAAGTTCGTATTACTTCGCTGATTGTGGACGAACTCGCAAAGGCTCTTCGCAAAATTTTGAAGCTCGACGGACCGGCAGACGTCCTGATGAGTCTTTATTTCAAAAACGCTCGTCATCTCGGTCCGCGCGAAAGAACCATTATTGCCGAAGCCATTTACTACACGATGCGTCATCTCTCGATGATCACTTGGCGTATGGCGCCCGTTTGCCCGGCTAAAGCACCGAAGCTCACCGGGCTGCTCACGCTCGCGCTGCAGTACGGCATCGACAGCATTCCGGATTCCACCCTCGGACGCGAAAAGGAACCTCTGAAGAATATGCTTCGACCGAAGAATTCCGAGGCTCCGAAAGAAATTCAGGCCGAAGTGCCGAAATGGCTCTACGACAAAGCCGTGGTTCAGTACACCGACCACAAAGCTTTGTTTGAAGCCATGCAGCAGAGTGCGCCTCTGGATCTGAGAGTCAACACGCTCAAAGCGACGCCTGATGAAGTCATCGAAGAGCTGACTCAGCACGGTGTTCAGGCAGAAAAGGGTCAGTACTCTCCGGAATGCGTTCGTTTGAACATTAAGCCGGCACTGACTCAGTGGCCGATTTATAAAGAAGGCAAGGTTGACGTTCAGGATGAAGGCTCCCAGCTGATTGCTCGTCTGGTTCAGCCCAAACGCGGCGAAATGGTTTGCGACTTCTGCGCGGGCGCCGGCGGAAAGACTTTGGCTTTAGGCGCTCTGATGAAATCCACGGGCCGCATCTATGCTTTCGACGTCAACGAAAAGCGTCTGGCCGGTCTGACACCGCGTATGCGTCGTGCCGGTTTGTCCAATATTCATCCTGCCGTGATTCGCAATGAACACGACCTGCGTGTGAAGAGACTCTACGGCAAGATGGACAGAGTCTTGGTCGACGCTCCGTGTTCCGGCACCGGAACGTATCGCCGCAATCCGGATCTGAAGTGGAGATTCGGAGAAGAAGAGCTTGATCGAATTAATGAGATTCAGAAATCCGTGATTCGCTCTGCGGCCAAGATGCTGAAAGCCGGTGGCCGTTTGGTCTACGCGACATGCTCGATTCTGCAGAGAGAAAACCAGGACGTTATCAATGATTTCCTGGCTGAAAATCCCGATTTCCGCCTGTTGAATTCTTACGAAATCTTAGGCAAGCAGGGAATCGAAATCTCTCCCTATCAAGCTCAGAGATTCGGTGACTTCTTCGCGATGCTGCCTCAGCTCAACGGTACCGACGGATTCTTCGGTGCTGTGCTCGAAAAAGTAAAACCCGAATCCAAACGCAAGGCTCCGAAGGCCGAAGAAGACAAAGCTTCCGACGTTCCGGCAATTGAACAAAAAGAAGAAGGTCAGCCAGAAACCGGTGCTCCCGCCGAAGCTGTTCAGGCAGACAAACCTTCTGAAGAAGCGAAGGAAGAGGTGACGGAGCAGGCAAAAGCCTAAGTTCTGAAGAACAAAACTCGCGGTCTTGTAGTTCTCAAAACCGCGAGTTTTCTGCTGAAAAATTGCGAAACTAGAGCACTAAAAGTTTAAAAATCAAAAAAAATCCTTTTATTTCAGTGGAGTAAAAGGATTTTTTATGTTATACTAGATTACCTAACTGGATAATCTATTTTAATTATGAAAACGCCCCAGCTTCCTCCGCTCATCATTAAAAAGAGCCCTTCGGCTTTCTACGTTTACACCTACAAGAACAAATGGGACCCGGAGAAAAAGAGAAGTTACCGCGCCAGCTTCAAGAAAGTCGGCACTGTCACCTCAGGCGAGAAAGAGGGAAGAATCCGATGGGATGACCATTTTTTAGCTGAGCGCCCGGAATTGAGGGACTTTATCTGTGAACGCAAAGGTAAAGATTATGTCTTTACTCCCATGAACGAAGGCGGCTTTACGCTTTCTCAGGCAATGGAAGTCAAACAACTGCACGCGGGAGCTACCTGGGCACTGGATCAGCTCGTTGTTCAATCTCCCATTGGAGAAGCTCTCAAAACAGCCTTTCCTCAGCGCCGGGACTATCTAAAAGTTTTATCGATTGCGTACTTCATAATCCTTAACCAAGACAACAATATTTCCAAATATCCGACCTTTGCCGAGGCAACTCGCCTGCCGTGGAGCGCCTTTGCATCCATCTTCAATAGGCAGGATTTTTAGGAAAATCAAAAAGCAACAGATAGAAAAGTACTTCTCAGCTCTACAGGAAGGCTTAATAGAACAGAAGAGAGAGGTTGGAGATGATGACAAGCTGACATTGGCTTTAGACTCGACTTCCATTTCCAGCTACGCTAATAAACTGCCAAACGTAGAAAGAGGCAGGAATAAAGACGAGGACAACCTTCCTCAAATTAATCTGCTGATGTTGGTTGAGTCCAAAAGCGGGCTGCCCATCTTCTATCGAACCTACGATGGAAACGTTCCGGATGTACAAACTGTCAGACGAGTTATCGCTGATAACTCCCGACTAGGCATCCAAAATGTCGTCCTTGTGTCTGACCGCGGCTACAGCGGCACAAAAAATATCAATGACTGCCTGAGAAATAAAGTCGGGTTCCTGTTCAATATGAAATGCGGGATCTCCGGCAGTCTTACTCAAGAACTCATTGATGAAGAAAGGCTCAATCTGCAGGACTTAAACCGGAGGGATTGGTATACCCAGGTCTTCCAGGTGACAAAGAAAATCAATTGGATTTACGAGCCTAGCCCTGTAAAAAATCAGAAATCCACAAAAAAGACGCAGGAGAGCGAGGAGCTTTACTGGCACATCTACTTCGATCGACAAATTGCTGAGAACGCCAGACAAGGGCTGTTGGAGAGAATCGATCGCGTCCGGGAAAAGTTAGCCAACGGAAAGGCGCTCGATGAAAACGAACAAACTTTATTAGAAGAAGTGTTTGAAAAACATGAGCAAGACGATGCCGTCAGCTACAGCATCGACAATAAAAAAGTGGATCAAAAGCTCCGCTACAAAGGCTACCGGGTGCTCGTGAGCGACGAAATATCCGATGCCGGAAAAGCTTGGTGCGCTTACCAGGAACGCTGGATCGTTGAAGATACATTTAAAACGCTCAAATCCCGATTGGGCTGCTCTCGAAATCGAGTCTCGGATAACGAGTCATTAACAGGTAAAACGTTTGGGCAGTTCTTAGCGACCTCTATTGCAATGATCGTCAGAACGAGACTGAGAAAATACAGTGAGGAGTGCAAAAAGAACACCGCCTTGCCGATGGTTTATGACGGAGACTGCAGAGTTCTGGACTCCTTGAACAATGTGATGCAGACCAAATTCTGCGGAGGCTATTACTTCGGAGAAATCGCAGGGAAAAGAAGGAAGTTATTTGAAGCTCTCGGGGTTCCTGTTCCTGACGCTGAGCCGGAAAAGGAACAGGATTACGATGACGAAGAAGAAACAGAATTCTAGGGAGGCCGCCTTAAGTTCAGAGGCCGGCCTCTGCTAGATACCCTAACTTCTGCAATATTTCAGTTTCTGTGCCCTTTTTTAGGCAATAAAAAACCGAGACTTGCGCCTCGGTTTTCTAAAACCTTGCCGAATTACTTCAGTTTGGTTTCTTTGTAGATCACGTGCTTGCGGGCAACCGGATCGTACTTGGACATTTCCATCTTGCCACTAGAATTGCGTTTGTTCTTAGTGGTTGTGTAGAAGTGACCTGTACCGGCGGTAGAAGCCAGTTTGATTTTTTCACGAATACCTTTCGCCATGGTGAACTCCTATTAGATTTCGCCGCGGGCGCGAAGGTCCGCCAGAACTGCTTCAATGCCGTTCTTATCAATCGTACGCAATGCAGCGTTAGTAACTCTCAAACGAACCCAGCGATTCTCGCTTTCAACCCAAAAACGGCGGTACTGCAGATTGGGCATGAAGCGGCGCTTGGTCTTGTTATTCGCGTGCGAGACGCGATTGCCAACCATGGGAGCCTTGCCGGTGACTTGACACACTCGTGCCATCGCTAACTCTCCAGAATAATAACTGTTATAAAAAACTTTTCTCGCGCCGAAATACTGCCTCGGGGAGAACCAAAAACAGCGATTATACTGATTTTTCAAACTTTTTGCATTGGGCTCCGACACTTATTTTCTGATCATAGGTCCGAAGGAGTAAATTGACGGATCAATGACTTACGCTTTTCGAAGACGATTTAGCGCGGAAGCCGTGATTCTTCTTGTCTCGGACAGGAATGACCTCCGTCGTCAGATAAGAATCCGAATCGAAAAATCAGCGTTTCTATTAATATGTAAGAACATTTGATCTGTTTTTTCCGTTAAAAAATATGAAAATTCTGCTGGCCCAACCAAGAGGCTTCTGCGCCGGTGTTGATCGCGCGATTGCGATTGTCGAAAGAGCACTTGCAGTGCATGGTGCGCCGATCTACGTCCGCCATGAAATCGTCCATAACAAACACGTGGTTAATTCACTGAGAGAAAAAGGCTCGATTTTTGTAAATGAAATTGACGAAGTGCCTGACGGTTCGGTTCTCGTGTTTTCCGCACACGGCGTACCGAAATCAGTTGAAGAAAAAGCCAGAGCCCGGGATCTGACCATTTACGATGCGACCTGCCCTCTCGTGACCAAAGTTCATATGGAAGTCACCAAGATGCATAAGCAGGGCTACCGCATCATCATGATCGGACATGCCGGCCACCCAGAGGTAGAAGGGACGGTCGGACAGGTTGACTCGGAAATCAATGTCATTGAAAAACCTGCTCAGGTCTGGGATCTTGAGGTCGAGAACCCGGAAAAAGTCGCCTACGTTAGTCAGACAACGATTTCCTACGATGATGCCAAGGAGCTGATTCAGGAATTAAAAAAGCGCTTTCCCCTGGTTGCAGAGCCTAAAAAAGCAGACATTTGCTACGCCACCCAGAACCGTCAGGACGCGGTTAAAGAGTTGGCCCGCCGCGTAGATCTCGTACTGGTGGTCGGCTCAAAGAGCAGCTCGAATTCCAATCGATTGAGAGAAGTCGCCGAAGGCGCCGGCACAAAGGCTTACTTGTTGGACGATGCAGGTGAAATTAATCCTGACTGGTTTGAAGGCATAGAAAGGGTCGGCATTACGGCTGGCGCCAGCGCCCCGGAAATCTTGGTCGACGAAATCGTCGAGAAACTCAAAACACTGGGCGCCGACGAAGTCGGAACCATGACCGGACAGCAGGAAGACGTGAAGTTCCCGCTGCCGAAGGGCTTGTGGAAGAAGGACTTGGAGAATGCTCGTGACAATCAAAAGTAATCAGGCTTGTTTGAATGCTCCGTTCGGTTCGATCCTTTTGACATTTGAAGGTGATGAGCTTGTCAGATGCGAGTTGTCTGAAGAAGCTGTCGAAGAAGATCTCGGAAGTTTTGCCGAACATAAGGCGGTTAAGGCCCTGAAGTCTTATTTGGGAGGCAGTGTACAAGCCTTGGACAATTGGAAGCCCAGTGAGGACGGCACGGAATTTCGCTGTCAGGTTTGGAAGGAGATTGCCAAGGTTAAAGCCGGTGATACCGTGACCTACGGACAAATTGCTGATAACCTCAACAGCTCTCCTCGTGCTGTGGGTTCCGCCTGCGGAGACAATCCGCTGCCGATTTTTGTCGGTTGCCATCGTGTTGTCGGAAAGAGCAATTTGGGCGGATTCGCGCATTCCGCCGACAATCTCTCAATAAAATGTTGGCTTCTCAAGCACGAACAGCAAAACATGTGAGGAGTTTGAATGAGTAAAAAAGAACATGTTTCTGCCACCCCGGCAACTATGTGGCTGAAGCAGCATAAAGTGCCTTTCGAAGACGGAATTTATGAATACGTGGAACACGGCGGCACGGCTCAGGCGGCCGCGTGTTTCGGTGTGGATGAACACAACGTCGTAAAGACGCTCATCATGCAGGACGAACATGAAAAACCGCTTGTCATCCTGATGCACGGTGACCGCGAAGTCTCCACTAAGAACCTGGCTCGTCAAACGAACCGTAAACATATCGAACCTTGCAAGCCTGCAATCGCCGAAAAAAATTCCGGCTATCAAGTCGGGGGAACCTCGCCGTTCGGTACAAAGAAGAACATGCCGGTCTACGTCGAAAAAACAATTTTGGGTTTGCCGTTTATTTATATCAACGGCGGCAGGCGCGGTTATAACGTCAAGATTGATCCGAAAGTGCTGAAGGATCAATTGGGCGCCGTCGAAGTCGGATGCGCGATTGAAAAGTAGTCTTCAGCAGTAAGTTTTGGAAAGATATGGAAAGAGCCGGGGTTTTTGATCCCGGCTCTTTTGCTAAGTACGGTATTTGCGGAGTTCGACCGGAATCTTCCGGTCCCCGCCGCCACTAATCGTTATCGTTCGGATGCTCCAGCGACCATCTCGGCTTAATAGAAAATCCGCCCTGTTTCTTATTCCTTAAATCTTTAATTTCCGCTAAGTGAGCACCTGCGGCAGCTGCAATCATCGCGCCGTTATCTGTACAAAGATTCTGGGGCGGGAAGAAGACTTTGACGCCGCGTCTCCGGCAGGCTTCCGTTAAACGAGCTCGAAGCTGTTTGTTCGCGCTGACACCGCCTGCGGCCACCAGCGATTTATTGCCGGTTTTCTTGAGTGCTTTCAGACACTTCGTCACCAGAACATCTGTGACGGAATCAACAAAGGCTCGCGCCAGATTGTTTTTGAATTCCTGAGACAAAGGCTTCGGTTCTTTGCGGACCGTGTTCATAACCGCTGTCTTAAGACCGGAAAAACTGAAATCCAAGTTCGGTGCGTGAATCAAAGGTCTCGGCAGCTCAATGGCGCCGGGCGTGCCTTTCTCAGCCAAAGCAGAGACGGCAGGACCGCCCGGATAAGAATAGCCGAGCGCCTGTGCCGTTTTATCGAAAGCCTCTCCGGCCGCATCATCCAGCGTTTCTCCCAGCAGCTCGTAGTCGCCTAAGGCGCGAACTTCCATAATTTGAGTGTGTCCGCCTGAAACAAGCAGGGCAACGAAAGGAAACGACGGTTTATCCTCAGCTAAAAGCGAAGAGAGAAGGTGTCCTTCCAAGTGATGAATACCGACTACAGAAATATTCAGCGCAAGCCCGATACCGTAAGCCACGGAATTTCCGACGAGGAGTGCCCCGGCAAGTCCCGGACCTTCCGTAACAGCAACGGCATCCAAATCCTGCGGTGTCTTACCGGCTTTTTTCATTACCTCGTTGAGCAAAGGAATAATGCGGCGAATGTGGTCGCGGCTGGCAAGTTCGGGCACGACGCCGCCGTATAAACGATGCATTTCGATTTGCGTATGAAGTGCATCTGCAATAAGACCTTTGTCCGTGTCGTAAAGGGCAACACCCGTTTCGTCACAGGAAGATTCAATTCCGAGGATCAGCATTCTCTTTGTCGTCGAAGGAAATAAGCTAAGTTCAAATTTTAGCCTTACTGAGCCTTGTGGGTGCTGTAGTAGATATCGCGGGTTACGATGGCAAATGCATCGTCTGCCGTTGAGTCGCCGCAAAGTTTTTGTCTGACTTCTTCACTGATCTTCACAAATTCATCGTAAGTCGGAACTTGTTCGGAAACGGCAACGCCTCTGGCATTGAGATATTTGCGGCTCGGACCGTCCAAAGGAAAATATTTAGTCGGGCAGACCCAATACATACCCATGGTCAAGTTGAACTTGATCCCGTACTGATGACGCGTCATCTCATTAAAGAGACCGGCAACCTGATCGTTCTTGCCGAAAAGGCCTAAGAACAAAGTCCACAGATTATTAATGTCCTCTTTGGTCTTGCCGTCCTTGAAACCGAAAAACATCGAGTTTTCGTTGTTGAGCGGAGAAACGCCGTGGAAGTCCGTCGGTGAAGGCTCGTCAACTTTAAAGAAAATTTTGAAACTCTTTGCAACTTCAGCTTTCTTTTCCTGAGAGATGTGACGGTTCATCACGCCGAAGACCGTGAAAGGATCGATATCCGTCAGCTTTTTGTGGTTCGGACCATGAAGGTAATTCGTTTCTTCAGGAAGTGCTGAATAAAGCCAGGTTAAGAGTTCCTCCCTGCGGTCGGAGTACGCACAAAGTTTTCGTGCGGCCGCAGGATTAAATTTTGTCCATGAGTAATCATTGTCCATTTTTCTGCTCCTTCAGCAAAAGAAGAATCTATTGTGGGTCGCGAGAAAAATAGGTGCCGCGTTATCTGCTCAAATCGATCTTTTCGGTTGAGAAAACGACCGTCTTTCCGCACTCTCGGGTCAAATAAATTGTTACTTAAATGAGATAGTTAAGGCACGGAAGTGAAAAATGCATTAGAATTGCTGACTTTCGAGTAGGGGAAGGCCTGTGCATTCCGCGTACTCAACCAAGAAACTATTTTTAAACAGTTATTTAGTTTAGGTGCTCGATGCCCACAATCCGTGTTAAAGAAAACGAACCTTTTGAAGTAGCTCTTCGTCGCTTTAAGCGCACGATCGAAAAGAGCGGTCTTTTAACTGAACTTCGCGCTCGCGAATTCTATGAAAAACCGACTGCTGAACGCAAACGCAAAAAAGCTGCCGCTATCAAGCGTCACTACAAGCGTCTTCGTAGCATGATGCTCCCGAAGAAGCTCTACTAATTCTTCAAGCACTTCAAAACAGAGGCAGTTATGAGTTTAAAAGACCAGATCACCTCTGATATGCGCGACGCGATGCGCGCTCATGACAAAGAGAAACTGAGCGCGCTTCGTATGCTTCTTTCTTCGATCAAACAGAAAGAAGTCGACGAGCAGATCACCGCAGATAATGCTGTCATTCAGCAGATCATTGCAAAATTGATCAAGCAGCGCAAAGACTCAGTTGAACAATATCTGGCCGGGAATCGTAAAGATTTGGCTGATAAAGAGTCAGCGGAAATTAAGACGTTCGAAGTCTATTTGCCCGCCCAGCTTTCTGATGAAGAAATTCAGAAAATCGTTGATGAGGTTGTGACTTCCGCCGGACTCAGCGGCTCGGCCGCCATGGGCAAAGCCATGGGAATGATCAAGCCGAAGGTTGCAGGCAAAGCTGACATGGGCAGAGTTTCCGCACTGCTTAAGGCAAGACTGGCTCAGTAAGCTGGGAGATTTTATAAAAGACGTCCTGCGGGACGTCTTTTTGTTTATAGCGGCCGGATCTTTCAAAACAGTTTCCGTCCCCCGCCTTTTCTTGTGAGAGTTTGATTCTTGATCGCACAGTCTTTTATTAAAGAACTGCTTGACCGAGCAGACATTTACGAGGTCGTCAACCGAAGAGTTCCTTTGCAGCAAAAAGGAGCTTCGGCCTGGGCATGCTGCCCTTTTCATAATGAAAAAAGTCCCAGCTTTTCGGTGAACCGCGAACGCGGCTTCTATCACTGCTTCGGCTGCGGAGAACACGGCAACGCCATCAGCTTCTTAATGAAGTATGAGAATCTTCCGTTTGTCGATGCGGTCGAAAAACTTGCCTCCGAATTCAGCATGCAGGTTCGCTATGAAGGCGGCGCACCAAAACCCAAGAGCGGTAAACCGCGTTTGTCCGAGATTATGCAGAGGGCAATGGAGTTTTACCGCGATAAATTCAACAGCGACAAGTTCTCACAAGATTATCTCCATGACCGCGGACTCAAAGACGAAACCATCGAGCGTTTCGGAATCGGTTTTTCGCCGGATGCCTGGCATAACTTAGACGCCGTCTTCTCTCCTGATCTCAAGCCCTTGCTGTTAGAGGCCGGTCTTCAGCGAACTGGTCAAAGCGGAAATGTCTACGATTTCTTCCGCAACCGCCTGATGTTCCCGATCCGCAATATTCGCGGACAAGTCATTGCATTTAGTGCGCGAACCATGATCGGGGAAGAGCCTAAATACATCAACACAGGCGACACTCCGATTTTTACGAAAGGCTCCGAAGTCTTCGGTTTGTACGAAGCGCGCAAAAGCATTCAGGATAAAAAGCGCGTCATCGTGGTCGAAGGCCAGATGGATGTGATTCAGCTTTCTCAAGCCGGATTCGGAGAGGCCTGTGCACCACTGGGTACAGCGATTCGAGCTGAGCATATTGAACGCCTTCTTAAGATGACCGATCACGTCATTTTCTCGTTTGACGGAGATGCGGCAGGGCGTAAGGCGGCAAAGCGCGCGATGGATTTGTCGCTTCCGCTCTTGGATGATGCTCAGAAAGTCAGTTTTGTGTTCCTGCCCGAGGGCGAAGATCCCGACAGTTTGGTCAAGAAGTCCGGCGCTCCCGCCTTCGAAGAGATGCTCAAAAAGGCGCTGCCGCTTTCCAGTTACCTGATTGAAGCATTGTCTCAAGGACTGGATTTAGCCGTTCTTGAAGACCGCAACGCATTTATTGAAGAAGCATCTCCGCTCGTTCGTAAGACAAAAAGTCCGCTTCTGCGCGATGGCTTAATCGAACGTTTGAGCACGGCAGTCGGCTATAAGAATTCCGACGAACTCCGTAAATATTTCGGTTTTCCTGTGTTGCCGCCGGCGGCTCCTCAGAGACCCAGCGGCTTTGGCAATCAGCGATACAGCTTCGGAAGAGGCTACGACCGGTATAAGACGCCGCGGATTCCGACGTCGACCGGACGAAGTATTCCTCCGAAGGCAGACGCCCCTTTAATGGCACTCCTAAGAAACTTTCTGCGTTTTCCTCAGCTGGCCCTGGAATTTGAAGGCATGCTCGCCGAGCAGCTGTCTGAGAGCAATTCTCCGGTTTCGGAATTGTTGTTCAAAGTGATTGAGCGAGTGACGCACGAGGATGAGAGCGGCCACACGCTTGCCCAGTTCCTGGCTGACCTTCCGGGACCTGCCGATGAAAATTTCGAAAAAGAAATGGATTCGGCCCGTTCAATGATTTCCACCTTCTTACTGGAAGAGGGCATTGATTCGGTCATTCGAAAAGGGCTGAGTCAAGGACAGATACTTCAAACACCGCTGGAAGCAGCGCGATTGGAATGCCGCCGTATCCTTCTTCAGATGGAGCTGAATCGCGTCGAGGTGCAGCGTCGGGCTTTGTCGACAAAGGGCAACTTAGATGACGCTGACAGAAAAGTTTTCAGAGACTTGATGCAGCTCGATCAGGATCTCCAGAAAGAAATCAAATCCATTGATGCGGGTATTAACGATATTCTGCTGAGAAAACGAGAGAAGTAAGAATGTTAGAAGTTCTGACAGTCGGCAGTTTTTGCGCCTCTCTTTTTTATTGTCTCTTCACAGGCACATCGATCCTCTACGCGCTGATTTTCGCGTTTTTCCTTTTCTGCGGCTATGCCCTTTATCGCGGCTTTAGCCTGCAGGAAATCGGAAAGGCTTGCCGTCAAAGCATTGCCAAGATCAGCAACATCATCATAGTGATGCTCTTAATCGGAGCGTTGACCGCGTCCTGGCGAGCCAGCGGAACGATCGCCTACCTTGTCAGCTATGCCTCCGAGATCATTTCTCCTTCTTGGAGTCTCCTGGGCACCTTTATTTTGAATGCCGCCTTGAGTTCTCTGATCGGGACTTCTTTTGGTACCGCGGCAACGATGGGTGTAGTTACCATGTCGCTGTGTGTCGGTATGGGCGTCTCTCCGTTTTGGGCCGGCGGAGCTGCTCTTGCCGGTGCATATGTAGGAGATCGCTGCTCTCCGGTATCGACCAGCGCGCAATTAGTCTGTGCTGTTACCGGTACGGAGCTCTATAAAAACATTAAAAATATGCTGAGGACTGGGTTGATCCCGTTCCTCCTTGCGTGTCTCATTTACTTTTTTGTAGGAAACGGGCAGGGCGCCCAAGCCGCGGATATTGACCTGACAAAACTTTTTAGTCAGGAATACATTCTGTCTGCTTGGACCTTGATTCCGGCCATCGTTCTGTTAACGATGGTCATGCTCAAGGCCGACATTAAGCTCACTATGATCGCGAGTATCGCATCGGCTTTCGTCACAGCGCTTTTCTTGAGAGATTTAGGTTCTATTGAACTTTGCAAGATTTTATTCAGCGGATATCAGGCAGCTTCCCCTGAAGTGGGGCGTCTCATGAACGGCGGCGGAGTTCTTTCGATGATTCAGGGTTGCTGCATCATCTCTATCTCCTGCACGTTTGCCGGGATTTTTGAGTTGACGGGGATGCTGAGACGTTTAGAAAGCGGCATTGCTTATCTCGGTGCGAAGGCAGGCGTTTTCCTGACAATTACGCTGACCGCCTTGGCGACGGCTGCTTTATCCTGCAACCAGATGCTTGCAGTTATTTTGACCGAGCAGCTTTGCAATAAGATCCAGCCGGATAAAATCAAAATGGCCGCTTCATTGGAAAACACCGCAATTGTCATTGCCCCGTTGATTCCATGGTCCATCGCCGGTGCTGTACCTGTGGCAACGATCGGCGCGCCTCAAAGCTGCGTTATTGCAGCGGTCTTCCTTTGGATGCTTCCGGTATGGGGCATTCTCGTCGAAAAAGTTCTTCGCAAAACCTACCCGACATTCTCCTAAGCTGATTATCAAAAAACTCCTCAATTTGCGACGAATTCGCAAAAATTAAGGGAAGGGCCTTGACAGGCATGGTAAAATTACCTTACCAAAATAGTCGGTAGGGCTATTTGCGCGCCCAGGAGATCGAGGATAGATCGGAGGCGCTTTAAAAACCCTGAAATTGAGTCGGGTGTTGAAGGATTTACGTATCGGTCCAACGCTATGGCCGCTGAAATTTTTTGCTTCCTTCGACCGGCCGTTTCAGGTTAATTCGTTAAAGACAGGCGGAATTTTACACGAGCAGTTTTGCGGTGCATTTTTTCCGCTTTTGTTTTTTCGATCGTTTGATGCGTAGTCATCATAAGGTGGAACATGGCAACAGCCAAAAAAACAACTAAGAAGACAACTACGAATGCAGGCGCTGATACTACAGAAAAAGTAGGAGCAGCCGAAACTACTGCAGCAACCAAGACCGCTGCAAAGAAAACAGCCGCTAAAACAACGGCAACGAAAGCTACAGCTGCAAAGAGAACTCGTACTCAGAAGGCAGCTGCTGAAGAAACGGTTGCCGAAGTGACGGCAGAACCGGTTAAAAAAACGACGAGAAAGGCATCGGCGGCTAAAGCCACACCTTCTAAAGCTGCTGAAGAAACCCCCGTAAAAAAGACAACTCGAAAGACAGCAGCTAAATCTGCCGTAGCTGACGAAACTGCTGGCGAAGCCGTAGCCGCAAAAGCTCCTGCTAAGAAAACAGCTGCTAAAAAGACAACGGCAAAGGCAAAACCTGAGGCCAAACGCGGCCGTCCCGGCAGAAAAGCAAAAGTTGAGACAACTGAGGACGACTTGGTTGGTGATAGCGACGACGACTCCATCGATGAAGAAGTCGCAATCGCTGAGTCCTATGTTCCGCCGGCTTCTGTTCGCGGAAAAGGCAAGGCACGTGACAAGGCAATGAAAGAAGCCTTGAACCGTAGCTATGCTCATCATGAAGAAGACGATAAAGAAACTCGTTTGAACAAGCTTAAGGCGTTAATTCGCATGGGTAAGGAAAGAGGCTATCTGACTTACTCTGAAGTTAACGACCACATGCCGGAAAATATCGTCGATCCGGATCAGATCGACCAGATCATTTCGACATTGGCTGACTTGGGTATTCAGGTTTACGAACAGGCCCCGACCGCAGACGATTTGCTCATCGGCGATTCTGTTCCGACTGCCAGCGACGACGCAGCGGAAGAAGAAGCTGAAGCTGCTTTGGCCACCGTCGACAGCGAATTTGGCCGTACGACTGACCCTGTCAGAATGTATATGAGAGAAATGGGTTCCGTCGAGCTTCTGACTCGCGAAGGCGAAATTGAAATCGCAAAGCGAATTGAAGACGGCTTGAAGCACATGGTTCACGCTATTTCCGGCTGCCCGACAACGATCGTTGCTATTTTGGAAGACGCTGAAAAGGTCAGAAACGGCACAATGCAGATCGACCAGATCGTGGACGGCTTGGTTGACGGTTTGGATGAAGAAGCCAGCGAGCAGGTGGCTGAAGACGACGAAAGCACGGACATTGGTGCTTCCGGTATGACGGCAGGTCAGATTGACGAACTCAAGACAGTCGTTCTTGCCAAACTCGACCACTGCAAAGAGCTTTATCAAGATCTGAAGCATGCCTACGAGGCTGAAGGTTACCGTTCTCCTGCCTTTATTAAGGCCCAGGATGCAATCCAGGAAGAACTGCTTTCTTTGCGCTTTACAGCTAACACTGTTGAACGCTTGTGCACCATGCTGAAAACGCAGGTTGAAGAAGTTCGTAAGTACGAAAGCCGTATTTACGACATCGTCGTCAATCGTGCAAAGATGCCGCGTGAGCTGTTCCTCAAGGAATTCCTTGACAACGAAACGAACTTGGCATGGTCTCAGGCAATTGCTGAGAGCGATAAGCCTTACGCAATCGACGTCAAACGTAAGCTTCCTGAAATTCAGCATCTCCAGCAGCAGCTTCAGAATATTCAGAATGCTGTAACGCTGCCTCTGAAGGATCTGAAGGACGTTTACAACCAGATGGCAACCGGTGAGGCTAAGGCTAGAAAAGCTAAGCGCGAAATGACCGAAGCTAACCTTCGTCTGGTGATTTCTATTGCTAAGAAATACACCAACCGCGGTTTGCAGTTCCTCGATCTGATTCAGGAAGGCAACGTCGGCTTGATGAAAGCTGTTGATAAGTTCGAATATCGCCGCGGATATAAGTTCTCTACTTATGCCACATGGTGGATTCGTCAGGCTATTACGAGATCTATTGCTGACCAGGCCAGAACCATTCGTATTCCGGTTCACATGATTGAAACCATCAACAAGATGAACCGTATTTCTCGCCAAATCCTCCAGGAAACCGGTGTTGAGCCGGATCCAGCAGAGTTGGCTGAGAAAATGGATATGCCGGAAGATAAGATCCGTAAGATCCTGAAGATCGCTAAGGAACCGATTTCTATGGAAACCCCGATCGGTGACGACGAGGATTCGCATCTTGGAGATTTCTTGGAGGACTTCGGAACTGTTGCTCCTGCGGAAGCCGCTCAGCAGTCCAGTCTTACCGAGATCACTAAGGAAGTTCTGGATTCTCTGACTCCGAGAGAAGCCAAGGTTCTAAGAATGCGTTTCGGCATTGAAATGAGCACCGACCACACGTTGGAGGAGGTCGGCCGTCAGTTCGATGTTACTCGTGAAAGAATTCGTCAGATTGAGGCCAAAGCCCTTCGTAAGCTTCGTCATCCAAGCCGTTCGGATAAGTTGAAGAGCTTCATGGAAGGCGGAAGCAATAACTAAGATTTAAAAACACGAAGTAGGGGCCGGAATTTTCCGGCCTTTGCTTTATCTGGAGTCGGACTGATTAACAGTTTGTTGTGCTATGTAGGTTCTTTTAGAACTCGGAGATGTTTATCTATGTTCGGCTAACTACGGAATTGATATAGAAGAGTTTTTTCTCGTGTCTCACTGGTTCCTGGTTCAAGTCCAGTTGGGGCCACCACCTTCTTAATTCTATTTATGACAACGCCTCAGTCTTTTGAGAAGGAAAGGTTAAAAACGAATCATTAGAAGTTCTGATAGAATTGCACTTCTGCACAATGGTGATCTCTTCATCATTAGGCCCCATAGCTCAGTTGGTTAGAGCAGTCGACTCATAATCGATTGGTCACTGGTTCAAGTCCAGTTGGGGCCACCACCTCATCTATTAAATCCAATTAATTGAAGTCAGGATGGAACAGATTCTGAACCCCAGCCTTCTGTAAACGTTATTATCCTCTTTCAGGTCAGCAGAGCATTTGTCTTTGAAATTAAATGGCTCTGAAATTTTCTAATCCAGGGAACTGTTCTTGAAATGATTCAAAACAGTCTCAGGGTTCTTTGCATATTTTCCCGATAGGAAATCTTTGCTAGAGTTAGTAAGCTGCTCTATGCCTTGTTTAAGTGAGTTCCCCGCGTAAGCGGGGATGAACCTCACCAGTTATCGGATCGAACTTTTCATAAACCGAGTTCCCCGCGTAAGCGGGGATGAACCGTATTCTGAAGAATACCGTTAGGGAAATAAAAAGAGTTCCCCGCGTAAGCGGGGATGAACCGGTTTCCAATCTTTATTCCCCAGTCATGACTGAGAGTTCCCCGCGTAAGCGGGGATGAACCGAGGCCTTTGGCGGGCGCCGAATGTTTCCTGCTGAGTTCCCCGCGTAAGCGGGGATGAACCGAATCCGCCCACCAACCCATCTTGGATTCACCCGAGTTCCCCGCGTAAGCGGGGATGAACCGCTGGTTAAAACAAGCCGTTAAATCCTGTGCATGAGTTCCCCGCGTAAGCGGGGATGAACCGCATAGACAGTCGAGGCCAAAGAAACTCGGTCAGAGTTCCCCGCGTAAGCGGGGATGAACCGAAGAGGGCAAAGGAAAGTTTATGACAGGCAAAGAGTTCCCCGCGTAAGCGGGGATGAACCGGGTTTGGTGATTGGTGCTTCATCCAACGATGAGAGTTCCCCGCGTAAGCGGGGAGGAGCCTCGCTCGGCGTCGGCCTTATTCCCCTGTAAAGAGAGCTCCCGCGTGAAGGAGATGTACCGGTCTCTCAGATGTGAGCAAAAAGAGCCAAAGATTTTTCTAGTAGGTCCAGTCGTAGGCTTAATAGTGAAGATCGTGGCGGAAGTGATCAAAAAAGCAGTCTATGAAAAAATCCTCTCAAAGGACGGAGTTCCGTTAATAAATAACCGCTTTTCTTGTCTTTTATTGTCAACTTGATATTTAGAAATTGTCGGTTATCTCAACCAGTTGCGAAATCTCGAATTTCTTACCCTGCGGACAGGTTCATAACCAAATAAAAAATTAAAGAGAGGTTAACCATCTCTTTTATGTTGAAATTTTCGACTACTTAATGATCCTAATCCTATCAAAATGAAATAGTCAATTTTCTCAAGGATTTCTTCAGGTTGTGAACACCCCAAAAATTTGGAATTTTTATCTAGGTAAAAAATGATTACCCTTTAAGCCGACAACCTAACTTTCAAAATAATGAAAGTTTCTTGCATGTTTTCGATGTAATAAAGTGTAATACGATGTCGTAAGAACAATTACCCTTTTGATTTTATGCGCTACTGGGCAAAATATAGAAAAGACCACATCTCGGGAGTTGGGCGGATTCATTTACTCCCTTGCCACCTACTCGATGTGGCAGCCGTCGGTTATTTGATGGTAACCAATAATTTGTTTGGAGCTGCTGATACTCTCAAACAAGTTGGTCTGGAAGGAGAAAGCGGAGCGCAGTTTTTTGCTTGGCTTCTTAGTTCTCATGACATAGGAAAGTTTGCTTGCTCGTTTCAAAGGGAGGTTTGGGTAGGCGGTCAGGAAGATTGCCGTGAACTTGTCTGCCAGAATTTTAGGCACGATGTTTTGGGTTACGCTTTCTGGAGAGAGATTTTTGAAGAGCCTGAGAAATTAGAAAAAGTTTTGCCAAAGTCCGAGTTGGGTACAGGAAGAAAAGCTGGAATCCTAGACATTTGGATATCTGTTACAACAGGACATCATGGTGTTCCTCCTAAACTGAAAGAAAATCTAAATAATTTCACTTCTCAAAATAAGAAAGACGCATTCCAATATTTAGAAGAGGCATTGAAACTTTTTCCCTTAGCGGAAATCCCAGTTTGTTTTAAACAAAAGGAGGTTAGGCATAGGACTAAGTATTACTCCTGGGTAATCTCCGGATTGGTAGTTCTTTGCGATTGGATCGGCTCTAACGAGAAATTCTTTCAATGGGTTGATGAGGAATTTCCGCTTAAGGTGTATTGGGAAAAGGCTCTGTCAGAAGCTGAACGTGCCTTGGCTATTCTTCCACCTTCACCCAAGGTTTCAGAGTTTCAAAATATCCGATCTCTATTTCCTTATATCCACACACCCTCTCCTCTGCAAGAGGTATCAACGGAAATTCAACTCAACAAAATCGGAGCCCAATTGTTTATTTTGGAAGATTTGACAGGGTCGGGGAAAACAGAGGCTGCATTAACATTGGCTAAGAGACTGATGAGCAGTGGGAGGGCGAATGGGATTTTTTATGCTCTTCCAACCATGGCGACGGCAAATGCTATGTACTCCAGGTTGGTTGATGTTCTGAGTAAATTGTACTTACCCGGCTCAAAACCGAGCCTCATTCTCGCTCATAGCCGCAGCCGGTTAATGGAAGGCTTTACCAGCAAAATATGGGATAACCTGTTAAAAGGTTCCTCAGAGTTTAACAACGAAACTCCTGTTTACGCAGGTTGTGCGAGTTGGTTTGCCGAAAGCAGCAAAAAGGCGCTTTTGGCGGATGTAGGCGTCGGCACGATCGATCAAGCCCTGATGGGTGTCTTGCAGTTTCGGCATAACAACTTAAGGCTTTTGGGGCTGGAGAAAAAGGTATTTATTGTCGACGAGGTTCACGCCTACGACGCGTACATGGGTAAAGAGTTAGAGCAGTTAATTAGTGTCTTGGCTTATTACGGTGCCCCGATAATTCTGCTGTCGGCGACCATGTCTCAGACGCAAAGGACCCAATATTTATCTGCTTTTCAATCTGTCTTGTCAGTCGAACCGTCAAAAGATTCGGATGTTGAGACGTTAAGCTATCCCTTATTTACAAAGGCCGATTCGAACGGTATTGAATCGATACCTGTTCTCTCGAATCGCCCGAGAAATATCGATGTTTCATGGCTCTCCTCAGAGAAACAGTGCATCGAATACATTATCGAGAAGGCATCTTCAGGCAAAAGCGTGGTTTGGATTCGGAATACCATTGATGATGCTCTACGGGCGTTTCGATCATTACTTTCTTCTAAAAAAATTGATCCGGAAAAAATCCTACTTTTCCACAGTAGATTCGCATTTAGCGACAGACAGAGAATCGAAGAGCAGGCGGTGTCAGAACTAGGCAAACGCAGCTCTTCTGAACGAGCGGGGAAAATCGTCATCGCAACTCAGGTCATCGAACAGTCACTGGACATAGATGCTGATGAGTTGATTTCGGACTTGGCTCCGATAGACCTGCTGGTACAAAGGTCAGGCCGTCTGCACCGGCATAATCGAGATGCTTCTGGGAGAGTAAAGGATACTGGAGCGGATGAGAGGGGAACTCCGGTTCTTCATATTTTGGCCCCTAGATGGGCGGAATCTCCCCAACAAGATTGGTATTCGGCAATGTTTCATGCAGGTGCCTACGTTTATCCGAATCATGCGCGACTTTGGTTAACTCAGAAAGTCTTGAGAGAACAAGGAACTATCCAGCTCCCAGATAATGCACGGCTTTTGATTGAATCCGTCTACGGTAATGGCTTAGATATTCCTAGTGGATTACAAGATACCGCACTCGAAGACCGTGGTAAAGAATACTCCGCTAGGTCAATGGCAAAAAATAATTTAATCGTTTTCTCGGCGGGCTATTCATCGGTGAGCTTCCAGGAAGATCTGAGCTCTGCTGATTGGAATTCAGGCGTTTCGGATGACATTGACGATAGCTATTTCGCGGGTGATGTTTCTACCCGACTGGCATCAGAGTCAGTTAACATATGGATGGCACAGAATACGAATGGAAAAATTATCCCCTATTCAGGAGGAGACGGTCCGGAGGCGTGGGAGTCGAGCAGACTATCCGTTCGGAGAGGCTGGTGGGAGAAAAACAAAAATGCCTGCATTGGTCTGTCTGAAGACTGCTTGGAGGACTGGTGCAGAGAACATAAAAAAAATAAGGACTATTCCCTTGTACTCCTCGTCGAGGAGAATTGCGATTTTTATACGGACAGAGAAGGGCTTGTCGGAAACAACAAAAAACAGGAGGAGTAATTGACGCAAATATCACTAATATCAGAGCAATGGATACCGGTCCGAGACAGGAAAGGTGTCGTCAGAAAAATCTCACCTCTTGAAATATTAGACGAAGAGATTGTGGACATTGCGGCTGAGAGGGCCGATTTTCAAACAGCACTGTGGCAGTTTTTAATTGGCCTCATCCAAACAACCCTGGCGCCGGAGGATGAAGACGCGTGGTTTGATATCTGGGAAGAAGGATTAGAAAAAGCGGATCTAGCTAAGGCATTTTCTAAGGTCGGGCCGGCGTTTATTTTTGGTCCCCAGAGCCCTTCATTCATGCAGGATTTTGACCAGCTGGAAGGAGAAGCGGTTCCTCTGGCCGCGCTTCTTCCGGAATCTCCGGGTGAGAACACCATAAAACATAATAAAGACTTTTTTATTAAGCGCGGAGAAAAAAGATTTTGTCCTCATTGTGCAGCAATGGCTCTATTTTCTTTGCAGTTAAATGCTCCCTCTGGAGGACAAGGGTATCGTACCGGCCTTCGCGGAGGCGGTCCGCTTACCACTCTAATTGAACTTCACAGTTACAAAGGCGACCGAAATGTTCCTCTTTGGCGCAAGTTATGGGCCAATGTTATGCCGGAGTTTGAGTCGAATCTGCCCGTACCTAAAGAATTTGATGCGGCGGTTTTTCCTTGGATGGGAAAAACAAGGACCAGCAAAGCTAAAGGGAGCGAGACGACTCCGGAACAAGTTAATCCTCTTCAGGCATACTGGGGAATGCCTCGCCGAGTACGGATCGATTTTGAGGATCTGGAAGAAGGGAGGTGTGATTTTTGCGGAGAAGAAAGTGATCAGCTGCTTTCAAAAATGAAAGTACAAAACTACGGGATCAACTATTCTGGTTGGGTTCATCCCCTGACACCCTACAGATGTAAGTTAAAAACTCCCGGAGAGTTAAATTCCGTAAAGCTTCAGCCGGGCGGCTTGGTTTGGAAGGATTGGCTCGGTTTAAATGAGGAAACAACCCGCAAGGATACAAAAGAAATTCCTGCGCTGGTTGTGGAAACTTTCAAACATCACATTGGTACTGAAACAAAACACGGCCTTTGGGGATTCGGGTACGACTTCGACAACATGAAAGTACGATGCTGGTATGAGCATCATCTTCCCCAATTATTGTCAAAAGAAATGCAGTCTTCCTTACAGGTTGCTCAAGACAAGGCTGCACGGACTCTTCTTGGGCTGAAAAGAGCATTCAGTAAATTAAATCGTGAGTGTTCTTATTTGGACGTTGAGTTTTGGAATCTTACTCAAAATCTGTTTTTAGGTTTGATTAGGGAACTAGACGAGAAAAACTCCGACTCAGAATCACTCAGCGCTTTTATAAAAAACATAAATCGATTTGCACTGATTTTTTTTGATGACAGAACTTTTTCCTCTCAGATGAATCCAAAAGATTACAAAGAGTGTTCGGAAGCAAGAAAAAATTTATTGGCGAGTCTTTATGCCAAATCAAGATCTACTCCTAAGGAGGCGAAATGAGCTTTATTCGAGGAACCGAGTATGCCAATAAGCTGAACAGCTGGCATAACAATTTGGAAGAAGATCGGCAGCAGAGAGCTAGTTTGCGTAGATGCTCTTCGCTGCTGGATGTTTACACATCCTCAGGATTCCGGGATTTGCTATTTAAGTTAAAACCTCTGTGGGAAGGAAAAGCCGCTTGGCGTTTTACGGCTCTGGCTATCATTGCCGGCGTTGTGTCTCATGTATCGGAAAATGATCCCACCCTCTCATTTGCCGAACGGATGGCTCAGAAGAATGGCGGAGCACCCGTAATGAGCGAGCTGCGTTTTCGCCGACTATTAGCAGTCAGAACAGAAGAGGGGTTGTTTAGAGAGTTAAGACGAGCCGTAAAGCTTGCTGATGGCAGACTAAACATAGTTTCGCTGGCAGACGATGTTTTTAGGTGGTGCGCTGATAATCAAATGTTGGCTTTCAACAAAGGTCAAGATATTCGCCCAACAGATTTAATCCAGGTTCGCTGGAGTTTAGATTATTACGGCGCGTCAGATGACAACAATCAAGAGTAATTTTTAAGGAGAGAACAATGTCCAACTTTATTCAACTTCATTTCTTAACAGCCTTTCCCGCGGCTAATCTCAATCGAGACGATACTGGAGCTCCTAAAACTGTGATGTTTGGCGGTGCTACTCGACTTAGAATTTCCTCTCAGAGTCTGAAGCGCGCCTGGCGAACCTCTGAAGTCTTCTCCGAGCAATTGAAAAAACACATCGGAATCAGAACTTGCCGAATTGCCACTGAAGCCGCAAAGATTATGATGGACGGGGGTGTTGATCAGAAAACAGCTGTCAAGTGGGCAGCTGAGATTGCCAACAAACTAGGCAAAGCAAAAAAGGATAAGGATTCCAGTTCACTTGTAAATACAGAAACAGAGCAACTCGTCCATATTAGCCCTGAGGAGATGGAAAAAGTTAGGGTTCTTGCAAAGCGTCTTTCTGAAGAAAAGAGGGAACCAACTGAAGAGGAATTAGCCATCTTCCAAAATAAGAACCATGCTGTGGATATCGCTTTGTTCGGAAGAATGCTGGCAAGCTCGCCTAAATTTAATGTAGAAGCTGCTTGCCAAGTGGCTCATGCGATTGGAGTATCCGCTTCTGTTATTGAAGACGATTTTTTTACAGCGATCGATGATTTGAAGCAAGAGGCTGATGATGCAGGGGCCGGACACTTAGGCGAAACAGCATTTGGATCTGCTGTTTTTTACAACTATATCTGTTTAGATTTCGATTTGCTCGTTAAGAATCTTGACGGAGACGAACCTCTGGCCAAAAAAGCGGTTATTGCCTTGGTAGAAGCGGCGTTAACAACTCCTCCCACCGGCAAGCAGAATAGCTTCGGCAGCAGAGGTTATGCCCTTTGGGCGCTCGCTGAAAAAGGGGAATTCCAGCCTCGTTCCTTGGCTGCTGCTGTTTGCCATCCCATCTCCGGAAATAACATGATCTCAGATGCGATCACAAGGTTGGAGACATTCCGAGAAAATTTGAACTCTGTTTATGGACAGCAAACCGCTTTCAGGAAATTTGATGTCACAAAACCGTCGGGATCTATGTCCGAATTGCTTGAATTCGTTGGTCAGTGAGCGAGTTATGGATCAATTTCTGATATTTCAACTATTCGGGCCAATGGCGTCGTGGGGAGAGTGTGCTCCGGGCGGAGTTAGGCAAACGCTGGGTATTCCCACAAAATCAGCATTGCTGGGAATTCTTGAGGGTGCTGTGGGCATTACGAGAGATCGGGAGAAAATGCATGGGGCCTTTGCAGCAAACTATGAGTTTGTAATTTGCGGAAGTGAAAACCCCGTTTGGGCTCAGGATTTTCATACTGTCCAGGTTCCTAAAGAAAATAAGAAGATTCTTTATTTAACTCGTAAAGAGGAACTCTCTAACCCTGAACAGCTCGAGACGATACTCTCTACTCGAGATTATCTAAGCGACTCTTGGTGGCTTGTAGCTGTTAAAGCCAAGCCACAGGCACCTATTCGCTAGAGGAACTTAAAGAGTATATGGAGCGTCCGACGTTCACACCGTATTTGGGCCGGAAGAGCAATCCTTCAGGTTTGCCCTTTTGCCCTCAGATTATGAGCGGAGATCTCAAAGGTGTCTTAGGGAGCTGCTCTAAAAATTTAAGGAGAAATTAAATTCGGTGGGCCTCAATCTTCCGGAACTCCAGACAGATGGCTATTGGGAGAGAGTGTCAAGATCTCAAACCGAAATTTATTATTAGAAGAAGAGACGTACCGCTTAGCCGCACTAAATGGTTGTTTGAGGAAAGAACCATTAATTACGGAGAAGTGTTAAACAGGAGGATTCGCAATGTACTACTCAGAATAACCCTTGACCTTGCGAAATTACCTCCGGGACGCCTAAAGGAATTAATAACGAAAGGGAGCTACGCTCTTCACCAGTGGGTATGGCTGCTCTTCACGGATGACGAAACAAGGAAATTCCTTTTCCGAGAAGAAGAGGGGCAGGGCTTCTTAAGATTCTATGTTCTTTCTGAAAATGCTCCTACGAAGAACGATCTATTCCAGATAGAGACAAAAGAATTTAAACCAAAGCTTAGAAAAGGGGATCGCCTTATTTTTCTTTGAGGGCCAATCCTACGGTTTGTCGAAAAGGCAGAAGATACGACCTATTTATGGACTTAAAGAAGAGGGTACCCCAGCTTGAAAGGCAGGATCTCCTAATACTTCAACAGGCAGAAGCAGCGGAATGGTTAAAAGGCAAGGGACAGGAGCAGGCTTTTCCCTAATTTCATCAAATGTGGAGAGTTATCAAGGGAAGTGTGTATGGGAAAACGGAGACCGAATCACATTCTCTATCATGGATTTTCCGGAGTTTTAGAGATTTGTGATCCTGAGAAATTTCTAAGAAAACTCCTGATCGGCTTTGGGAAGGAGAAAGCTCGGGTGTGGTCTCATGCTGATTAGAAGGCAGGTGGCCTGGTGATTCCTCCTCTTGGACCGATCATGCTCAAGGACCGTATTTCGATGATTTTTGAGATACGGTCATCTAGATGTGATAGACGGAGCATTTGTACTGGTTGACCAGAACGGAGTCCGAACGCATATTCCAGTTGGATCTGTGGCTTGCATCATGCTGGAGCCGGTACGCGCGTTTCCCATCTGCGGTCAAGTTAGCCTCTGTAGTTGGAACTCTTCTCGTTTGGGTCGGGAAGCTGGTGTTCGTCTGTATTCATCCGGTCAACCGGGAGGTGCCAGATCTGATAAATTGCTGTATCAAGCGCGCCTGGCTTTGGATAAGGAACTTAGGCTCAGGGTTGTTCAAAGAATGTACGAGTTACGCTTTAAGGAACGGCCTGATAAAAATCTATCCGTCCAACAATTGATGGGCATAGAAGGCTTCAGAGTTAAAGAAACCTATAGGCTCCTGGCACAGAAGTATAGGGTGACTTGGCATGGCCGTCGTTATGATCCTAAAGATTGGGAAAAGGTGATATCGCGAATCGCTGTATCAGTGCTGCAACCTCCTGTTTGTACGGCATAACAGAAGCTGCAGTTTTGGCGGCAGGCTATGCGCCGGCAATCGGTTTTATTCACAGCGGTAAACCTCTATCGTTTGTGTATGACATCGCAGATATCATCAAGTTTGACGCCATAGTTCCAAAAGCATTTGAGATAGCGGCGCAGAAGCCTCCCGAACCGGACAGAGTTGTTCGACTGGCCTGCAGAGATATCTTTAGAAGGACCAAACTGACTGAACGAATCATTCCCATGATCGAAAATGTTTTGGTGCGGGAGGAATCGAGCCTCCTAAACCTGATAAAGATATGTGGGCACCGGCGATTCCTGAACCTGATACGCTCGGAGACCCAGGTCATAGAGGAAAAGGCTAATGACAATGGTGGTCGTAGTTACAGAGAACGTTCCTCCAAGGTTAAGAGGCAGATTAGCGATCTGGCTGTTGGAAGTTCGAGCTGGTGTATACGTGGGAGATGTTTCTAGGAGAGTGAGAGAAATGATTTGGAATCAAATGACGCTCCTCTGTGAGGATGGGAACGTCGTCATGGCATGGGCGACGAACAATGAAACTGGATTTGATTTTCTAACCTTTGGTAAAAATAGACGAATCCCGGTTGAGATGGACGGTCTTCGCTTGGTTTCGTTTATACCGTCGTCTTAATTCGTTAGTTAATGCTCTTTAAAAATTTCGATTAAATGCCTAAAGTATGAATAGACGGATTTATACCGTCTTTATGAGTTCCCGCGTAAGCGGGATGAACCGAACAATTTGCAGATGCCTGCCAAACCGATACCGAGTTCCCGCGTAAGCGGATGAACCGTTGTAGTTCAGGATAGTAGTGGCACTCAATTGGAGTTCCCGCGTAAGCGGATGAACCGTTGAGGATCGGTAGAACGCAACTTTCCAGTAAGAGTTCCCGCGTAAGCGGGATGAACCGAAACCCAGGAACCTGCGGGGATTGTATTTAGAGTTCCCGCGTAAGCGGGATGAACCGTCAGTACTGTCTCCAGGATTTTTCTGCTCACCGAGTTCCCGCGTAAGCGGATGAACCGAACTTACGGTGTACCTAATGATATCTGTATTTGAGTTCCCGCGTAAGCGGATGAACCGCAGTGAAAACCTCCTATTAGCTTTCCTTCTGAAAGAGTTCCCCGCGTAAGCGGGATGAACCGATTGATTGTTGTTTAATTAATAATAAAATTGAGTTCCCGCGTAAGCGGGATGAACCGATATGAATTAGAGCAGGCCTTAGAACAAGAATGAGTTCCCGCGTAAGCGGGATGAACCGATCTTCTTGCTCTCCGGGAACAAGCTAAGGCGGAGTTCCCGCGTAAGCGGGATGAACCGACGGCCTCCGAGCTGGCAGAAAATAAACGTGTGAGTTCCCGCGTAAGCGGATGAACCGTTATTCAGCCATCGGACGTTAAAGAAATCAAAGAGTTCCCGCGTAAGCGGGATGAACCAATCTCAAAGCTGTTAAAGATGACAAAACCTCTGAGTTCCCGCGTAAGCGGATGAACCGACAAAATCAAGATCAGCATCAAAGAGGCATGAGTTCCCGCGTAAGCGGATGAACCGCTCAGCAAAAGAATCCGCGCAGACGGCCTCTGGAGTTCCCGCGTAAGCGGATGAACCGATTATGGAATCGTCTTTAAATTTTTCCCCTGAGTTCCCGCGTAAGCGGGATGAACCGTGAGCGAACGCCGTCGTAAAACTTTTCCGGCGGAGTTCCCCGCGTAAGCGGGATGAACCGATGAAACCGATTCTTGATCCTATGTGCGGCCCGAGTTCCCCGCGTAAGCGGGATGAACCGGTGTATCCGATCTCATCACCTTTTCTTGCAAAGAGTTCCCGCGTAAGCGGATGAACCGAGTGTCAAAGAGGCCCCTCAGCTGAAGATTGAGTTCCCGCGTAAGCGGATGAACCGAATGATTAGGAAGATAAACTATATCTAAAATAGAGTTCCCCGCGTAAGCGGATGAACCGCGCTGGCGATTTATTGACGTTGAGGCTTGGATGAGTTCCCGCGCAAGCGGGATGAACCGTCCAACTGGACAATGGCCCACGACGGCTTAGAGTTCCCCGCAAGCGGGGATGAACCGACTGATTGATGTTGAAAATCCAACAGCTATGCGAGTTCCCTGCGCAAGCGAGGGCGGACCGATGGATTGGGTCATCGATCATCTCGATGTCAAAGAGTTCCCCACAAGCGGGGATGGACCGTGGATTCAGCAATAATTCAAGAAGACCTCCGCTTCTTTCCTCATTATGTTATTGGAGGGTTGATCGAAAAACAATTTCTTCTTTCCCTTTACTGCTGAGTTGTACACGTACATGGAAGTGAACCGTAATGATGGATTTTTCAACGGTTTAATTTCAAGTACTAGATGAACCGTAGTCACTTACTGTCTTAGATATTGTTGTTGGAAATCCTTCTGCGAAAAGAGTCGGAATTGATAGAAACTATCTTTCTATTCGTATTAATTCACTATCATCTCCAAAGCCTTTTAGGCTTCTCTTCTAATTCGAAAAGAAGGTTTTGCTCAAGAATTTAGTGCGCTAAAAGTATTAATAAAATCACAATATTGATTAAAGAACATACCTTCTATCAGCCAGATGGCTTTGAAGGATGAAAGCTCATCACCCATTGTGCCTATTCATGGTCGAGCACAATAAGCGCAAGTTCTAGAGTTGTAGAATGTTTCTTTTGGGATTTTTTAAAAATAGATAAATGGCAGAATGTCAAAATTTTGAACAGTTTGGATTAGCCCCGAATTTGCTTTCCGCAATTAAACGAATGGGATATACAAAGCCGACCGCGATCCAATGTAAGGCAATCCCAGTCGTTCTTCAAGGACGCGACGTTATGGGAGCGGCCCAGACCGGAACTGGCAAAACCGCTAGTTTTGGACTTCCTGTCCTTCAAAAATTTGCCATTAGCAAATACAAGCACATCTCCGGCGCGTCATCCTGTACGAGTTTTGATTCTATCTCCGACAAGAGAGTTGGCAGATCAAACAGCAGAGGCACTTTCAAATTACGCAGCTGATACACCCATCCGAATTGGCGTTGTTTATGGCGGGTGGATATCAAACCTCAAGCTGAGGCATTAAGGAAGGGCGTGGAGATTTTGATCGCGACACCCGGACGCTTATTGGATCATCTCGAGCAGAGAAACACTAATCTTAATCAGAGCGGCATTGTCATTTTGGATGAAGCCGACCGTATGTTGGATATGGGCTTTCTGCCGGACATCTCCAGGATCCTGAATGCGCTTCCCAAAAGCGCCAGAATCTGATGTTCTCAGCTACGTTCTCTCGGAAATTAAGAAGTTAGCCGGAAATTTCTTGACTGATCCTGTTGTTATCGAGGTGGCTCGCCAAAACGCGACCGCAGCTACCATTAAACAGGAGGTCTTCTCTGTTAACGAGCTTCAAAAAACGGATGCTTTAGTGGAACTTCTGAAAACCCGCGGAGAAGACCCCGATGGCAAACCGCTCCAGACAATCGTATTCGTCAATGCAAAATTGACGGCGCGTAGACTTGCACGTGAATTAGAAAAATGTGGATTCAATGCTGATGCAATTCATGGAGACAAAACCCAAGAAGAGCGCTTGAAGCTGTTGAAAGATTTCAAGGATGGAACCTTAAATATCATGGTGGCGACGGATGTCGCAGCCCGCGGTTTGGACATTGCCGAGCTGCCGCTCGTGATTAATTACGACGTTCCATTTGTTCCTGAGGACTATGTTCATCGAATTGGCAGAACAGGTCGCGCAGGAAGTTCGGGCCTGGCATTGATGCTGGTTACAGACAAAGATAAGAAGAGTTTTGATGCGATTCGCAAGCTGACGAGGGTAAATTTAATCCCGCAGGAGCTTGATCCTGAACCTCGCAAGAGAGCAAGATTTCCACGAAAGTTTTCCTCAAGTACAGATGCTTGGAAAGCTCCTCGCAAGCCGGAGGATCCATTTTTCTCACGGCCCTATGTACCAGGTCGTTCTTCTGGAAAGAAACCCGCCCCACAAAATTTCTCAAGATCTGTCTCTGGGGAGAAGAGAGAAGTTGCAGTTCTGTTAGGTGGAACAGGCCGCAGAAACTAGGCTTTAATTTGGAATCTCGTTCTCCAACGCTTAACTGCCTCTGAATAAAACTCGTCGAGAGTATCGAAAGCAAAAGGTTTGAATCCTAGGTGAGTCCAGGCACGTGCGGCTTCTTCTTCGGGCTTGCTTCGATCAATCGCTGGGGCCAATGTCTGTTTAGAGAGCTTGTTCCCCTTCTTGTCTAGTACGAGCGGGATGTGCATGTACCCTGGTGTAGTTAAACCTAATGCTATCTGAAGCAAAATTTGTCGCGGCGTGTTGTCTATCAAGTCAGCACCGCGGACAACGTGTGTCACGCCCTGGAATCCGTCATCGACGACAACGGCGAGTTGATAGGCCCAGAGTCCGTCGGCTCTCCGAATAACAAAATCGCCGATTTCTCTCAAAACGTTCTGTTTAAACGTACCTTGCCATCTGTCATTGAAAGAGATGAAACCGTCGTCTACAAGAAAGCGCCACGCACGAATCGGTGCACCGCCTGTTCCATGGCGACAAGTTCCGGGATAGGCGCCCTGTGGCAAGCCGGCAGCTAAGCAGGCGGCTTCGATTCTTTTGCGAGTGCAAGCACACCCATAGGCCAGACCTTTACCGATTAAAAAGTTGAGGGCCTGTTGATAGGCCTCAATTCGAGTTGACTGTCTGAGAATTGGACGATCTGAGTGTAGCTTGAACGCTTCGATGGTTTCGAGCTGATCCTCTGTTGCCCACGCAGGTTCACGAGGCGGATCAATGTCCTCGACGCGAATAATCCACGTTCCTCTATGAGCTTTAGCATCGAGATAACTTGCTAAAAGGCATGCCAAACTTCCGGCGTGTAGATGGCCGGTTGGGGATGGTGCAAAGCGTCCGATGTAATGACTCAAAAAAAATCTCCTCAAACTGATAATGAAATTTTAGTCTGAGGAGAAATTACGAGGTCAACTATTCCTCTTTTTCTTTCTTTGGAGAAGGATTTTCAGTCATAGACTGCGGGACTCCTATGATGGCTGCAGCTTGTGCCGGCGGAACTTGTCCGATGGCTTTCGCACTCTCCGAAGGATCTGCCGAGGGAACAAGATTTGTAGGAGCAGGTGCCCGGAGATTAGAAGGCACAGGAGAAGAGGTGCCTGAAACCTGAGCATTGAACGCAACAGGTGTCGGTGTCGGGGAGACAGTGACCCCATAGGAGGGTCCCGGCATCACAATGCCGTTGGCTACACACGCATCATTGATAGCGTTCAAAAAGGCCGCCTCTAGGCGGTACGGCTCCATCAATTCAATCGGATCAACCCAAACAACCAGTTCTACATTAATGCCAAAATTCCCGAATCCGGTGATACCGCACTCTACCTCATGGAGTGCATCGGGCTTAATACAGAACGGAACTGAGACGGCAGCCTTTTCAATAATTTCTTTAACCTTGCGAAAGTCAATGCCGTAAGGGATCGAGAACGGATAGATCTTTCGAACGCCTCGGCGATCCATGGTGTAATTGGTAAAAGAGCCGTTAATCAGGGAAGCATTAGGGATGATGATTGCTTGACCAGTCGGGGTTACAATACGCGTGGCACGAATCGTGATCATGGTCACCCGGCCCACCTGGCCGCTCGGAGTGGCAATAATATCGCCTAAGCTGACCGCACGTTCCGATATCAAAATCAAACCGGCAACGGAGTTATTGACAATCGTCTGTAGTCCGAAGCCGATGCCTACTGATAAGGCAGAAACTAAGATCGCCAAGTGTGTGATCGGGAGACCGATCATCGATAAGCCCATCAGAATGCCGACGGCCAATATGCCCCAGTGGATGAAGCGGGCAAACATTGAAAGGGATTCCGGACGGACGGAGTTGTGACGGGAGCCGAACTTCCTGATGCTTTCTTCTCCTAACTTGCCAAGCCAATAAGCAATGAGAAAGACCAAGCAGAACTCGAGAATATCGAACGTGTCGATCTGACTGCCGCCGGCCGTAAACAGCGGTACGTGCAAGGGCTCAAGGATCGCCTCCGACCCGCTTAACAGTTTGTCCCAAAAAGATTCCATGATCTTAGTTTTTATATATTTTTCCTAAGGATTCCAGCATAAAAAAGAGCGCCTTAAAAAAGCGCACTTTTGCCTCAAATCGGATACAAAGCTTTATTGGGAAGCTACTAAAGATTTTTCTAAAAAGTCAGACAGATCTGTGACTTCCTCGATGCTTAAATCATGACCGGCTCCGTCATATCCCTTGGACCAAAGATCGGTCGCTCCGAGCTTACGAAGTTCTCTAACACTGATCTCAGGGTACACGGGCGGTACGTCGCTGTCTTCTTTTCCATAGGCGAGGAAAATCGGAGAGAGGATGCCTTGACCGACATGCTCAATATCGTCAGCAGACTCAATGGGCAGATAGCCGCTCAGGCAGAAGATGCCGCCGATCGGACGGTCGAGTTTCAGAGCCGTGTAAAGCGCAACGCAGCCGCCCTGTGAGAAACCTCCTAAGAAGATTCGATCCCGTCTAATGCCTTTCGTCTCTTCCAGGGCAATTAAACGTTCTGCGATACGGGCGCTCTCAATAAGTGCCGGCTCGTCGCTGGCACCGATTCCGTCGGTGTCGAGAAGATCGAACCAGCCGCGCATCAGGAAGCCTTTATTTGCTGCAATCGCACGTTCAGGTGCGGTCGGAAGAATCAAACGAGCCTGTTCGACAGGTGCGCCGCATGCTGCAAGTTCCTCTCGGAAATGTTCGAAATCCGATCCGTCGCTGCCCAAGCCGTGCAGCATGATGATCGTGGAGTCCGCTTTGCCTTCTTTTGGTTCAATGATTTTTGCATCAATGACATGAGGCGCGGCGCGGATTTCGGGCGGAAAGCCTTAACGACATTAGGACGGGTTTCAATGGCCGGACCGCCGATCAAATCAATACAGTAGGGTACTGCCGCAAAATACCGTGAATGCCTTTGGAAGGAATGCCTTCCAAAGTTTCAGCGATAGCCTTGCCCGGAAGGTTAATGATCAAAGCGGCATGATCTTTGATTTCGCGAAGCACGCCGACCTGGCGGGACAAAATCGCGGTCGGAACAAAGGCAAGAGAAACCGCACGCATTTGTTCTCCGAATCCCGGAAGGGTACGAGTGGCGACAGCCAGCGTGGTTCAGGCGTCACGTCACGACGAGACGGACCGGTGCCTCCGGTTGTCAGAATCAAATCGCAGTTTTCCTGATCACACAATTCTTTCAGAGTCGCTTCGATAAGCTGCTGTTCATCAGGAATGAGTTTTTCCACAACTTCATAGTCAGAAAGCAAAGCCTTAGCGAGCCATTCTTTTAAAGAGGGAATGCCTTTGTCCTGATAAGTTCCGGAAGAGGCACGATCGGAAATGGAAACCAGACCGATTTTGCTTTGCTATTCTTCATCGTTTTTCTCCTCAGTCGCTTCCAACACGATCGGAGGAAGAACCATTGCGTAGATTAGTTTGTAGAGTGCACGGGCGGATTTCGGAGGCTTATTGCCTTCGGCTTCTTTACGAGCATTACGGATAAGCTGACGAACTTCCTGAACATTGACGTCAGGGAACTGAGCAATAAATTTTGTCAGAGCGGCATCATCTGCAATCAACGCATCTCTCAGACGTTCACTCTTATGCAGTGCGGCCACCGCCGCTTTATCGTTGCCTGTTGCACGGTCAATGGCCTGACGAACGGTGTCTCCGTCTAATGCTCTCATGTATTTGCCGATAAGCTGGAGCTGGCGTCGTTTGGCACCGAAGGAGGGAACACGGTGATAATCCTCAATGGCTTTAAGAATGACTTCGGGAAGTTCGATTTTTGCCAGCGTTTCGGCACCCAGGGTGGTCAGTTCTTTACCGAGATCCTGCAGATGCTCGGCCCTTCTTTTCAGTTCACTTTTGCTCGGACCGCTGTACTCTTCTTCAAGGTTTTCGTTTGTATTCTTCATATTAGCGTGACCTTCTTTAGTAATATTTGCATCAAGCGCTATCATAATCTCCAATCTTTAGTTTCCGCTTCAAAATATGAGTCAAACTCCCACAATAAGTAGCTCAGAAGAGCTCGGTTCCTTGGTTTCGCATGCTTTAGACACAGCGCTTTCTCTAGGTGCAACTTCCGCTTCGGTAGAAGTCAGTGAAGAGAAGGGGACATGTGTTACGGTAAGAAATCGGGAAACGGAATCCATCGAACATACCCATGACCGAGATTTCGGAATTACCGTCTATCTCGGTAAATCTAAGGCTGTGGCTTCCAGCGGAGACTTTCGCAAAGAATCGATCTTAAGAACGGTCAAAGCGGCGCTTGATATGGCGCGCTACACCACACCGGATGAATGCAACGGCCTGCCGGATAAAGAACGACTCTGCACGAACCCACGTCAGCTTGATCTCTTCCATCCGTGGAACATCTCGATTGAAGAACAGGTTCAAAAGGCGGTCGAAGCAGAAAAAGCGGCATTGAGTGTCGATAAACGCGTGGTGAATTCCGACGGCGCAATGGTCACGACAACGATCGGCTCTTTTATCTTGGGAAATACCGAAGGCTTTTTGCACGGCTATCCCTTTAGCGACCATTCGATTGACACCTCAGTGATCGCTGAGGACCAAAACGGAATGCAGGTCGGCTCCTGGCACACTTCCGGCGTTTCGTCGATGGATTTGCTCTCGCCGCAGCAGGTCGGCATGATCGCCGGCCAAAGAGCTGTAGATCATCTGTCGGCACGCGGTTTATCGACCCGCAAGTGCCCGGTCGTTTTTGAAGCACCGGTTGCCAAGAGCTTATTCAGAACCTTTGTTCATGCGGCAAGCGGTTCAGCGTTGTACCGCAAGACCTCCTTCCTCGAAGGAATGCTGAATAAACCGATTTTCCCCGATCATCTTTCCATTTTGGAGAATCCGTTCATCCCGCGCTATTGGGGCTCGGCGCCTTTTGATGATGAAGGCGTCCGTCCTTCTGAACGCTTAGTCGTCGATCACGGTGTGCTGAGCGGACTTTTTCTGAGCAGCTATTCGGCTCGCAAGTTGGGAATGACGACAACAGGAAATGCCGGCGGACCCTACAACCTCATCTTCTCCGAAGCACCGGAAGCCTCCGAAAAAACGCTTTCCGCATTGCTCTCCCGTATGGGAACCGGCCTCTTAGTAACTGAGCTCATCGGGCAGGGCGTCAACTACACGACAGGAGATTTCTCTAAGGGCGCATCCGGTTTCTGGGTGGAGAACGGAAGGATCGCTTACCCGGTGGAAGGCATTACCGTTGCTGGCAATCTCAGAGACATCTTCATGTCTATCGAAGCGATGTCAGACGACGTGGACTTGAACGGCTGCTACCTCAGCGGATCGGTGCTGATTAAAGAAATGACCGTTGCCGGAAATTCTTAAGTCTGAAAAAAGCCGCTCCTGCTAATTTCTCCTCAGAAGTCCGAATAATTTCTTTCAAATTATTACAATTAGGGATCTATAACAAAACGAATCTCGTAGGAGAAAAAATGCAGAAAAAAGATATTGACTGGAGCAAATTAGGCTTCGGCTACACACCGACCGACTACCGTTTCGAAGCTCATTGGAAAGACGGTAAATGGGATGAGGGTAAGATGATCACTGATTCCAATATCGAACTGTCCGAAGCCGCTTGCGTATTCCACTATGCCCAGTGCTGTTTTGAAGGGTTGAAAGCTTACACCACCGTCAACGGCGATATCGTTACTTTCCGTCCGGATTTGAACGCAGAACGTATGATGGGCAGTGCCGAACGCCTTGAAATGCCGGCTTTCCCGAAAGAAAAATTCATTCAGGCCGTCAAGGACGTTGTCGCAGCCAACGCTGCTTGGGTTCCTCCTTACGGCACCGGCGCAACGCTGTACATCCGCCCCGTCATGATCGGTTCCGGTCCTCAGATCGGTGTGGCGCCGGCCCATGAGTTTATTTTCAGAATTTTCGTGATGCCGGTCGGCGCATATTTCAAAGGCGCTATCAAGCCGCTTAAGCTGACGGTTCCTGAGTTCGACCGTGCCGCTCCCCGCGGAACCGGTCATATCAAAGCCGGTCTGAACTACGCTATGAGTCTGCATCCGACAATGGAAGCTCATCGCCACGGCTACGCCGAAAACATCTACCTTGATCCGGCTACACGCACCTATATCGAAGAAACCGGCGGTGCCAACCTGATTTTCGTTGACAAGGAAGGCACAATCATTGTTCCGAAGTCCGATTCCATTCTTCCTTCCGTCACACGCCGCTCTTTAATCGACGTTGCCAAGAGATTGGGCTATAAGGTTGTTGAGCGTCCCGTTAAGCTGAACGAACTCAAAGACATGGCTGAAGGCGCTCTTTGCGGTACGGCTGCCGTCTTGGCTCCGATCGGTATGGTCAATACACCTGACGGCGATATCTACTTCCCATCCGGCATGGAAAAGATGGGTCCTATCTGCACCAAGCTCAGAGAAACACTGACCGGTATCCAGATGGGCGAAATCGAAGGTCCTGAAGGCTGGGTCGTCAAGATTGACGCTGAATAATTTTTGCTGAATAGCAAAAGCGAAACGCCCGGAGAGATCCGGGCGTTTCGCGTGGGAGCAAGGGAACTTTTAAGGTTCCCGTGCGTTCCTGAATTATTTATGAGCGCGGTTCTTGAGACGCTCTTTCCAAATGCCGACTTGTTTGGCGACCTGAGAAGGTGCCGTGCCGCCGGTGTGGTTGCGGGAAGCAATGGAGCCTTCAAGCGTCAGACTGTCGTAAACATCTTCACCGACTTTATCGCTGAATTCTCTTAATTCCTCAAGCGTGAGGTCATGCAGACCGCAGCCTTTCTCAGAAGCAAGACGCACGGCGCAGCCGACAGCTTCGTGAGCGTCACGGAAGGGCAGGCCTTTGCGGACGAGGTAGTCGGCGAAGTCTGTAGCGGTTGGATAACCGAGCATGACGGCTTCACGCATACGGGCCTTGTTGACCTGGATTCCGGGGATCATTTCGATGAAAGCGCGCAGAGTGTCTTTGACGGTATCAATCGTGTCAAAGAGCGGCTCTTTGTCTTCCTGATTGTCTTTGTTGTAAGCAAGGGGCTGTCCCTTCATCAGCATCAGAAGGCCCATCAGGTGACCGACCACGCGTCCGGACTTGCCGCGGGCAGCTTCCGGAACGTCCGGATTCTTTTTCTGCGGCATGATGGAGGAACCCGTCGTGAATCTGTCCGGCAGCATGATGTATGCGAAGTTGGTGTTCATCCAGTAGATGAGCTCTTCGGACATACGGGAAATGTGGATCATGATGAGCGAAGCGCAGGAGCAGAATTCAATTGCAAAATCGCGGTCGCTGACGGAGTCCAGAGAGTTCTGAGTCACACCTTCAAATCCGAGCAGTTCTGCCGTGTATTCGCGGTCAATCGGATAGGTGGTGCCGGCAAGAGCAGCGGCACCGAGCGGAGAACGATTGACGCGTTTGCGGCAGTCAGCCAAGCGTTCGCGGTCGCGCTCGAACATTTCGGCATAAGCCAGGCAGTGATGGCCGAGAGTGACGGGCTGAGCAACCTGCATGTGGGTGTAGCCCGGCATGATGGTGTCGATGTTCTTTTCGGCAACCGTCAGCAGGGATTTCTGCAGATGAGAGAGAAGATCCATGATCTGGTCGATCTCATTGCGCAGGTACAGACGAATATCTAATGCAACTTGGTCATTACGGCTGCGGCCGGTGTGAAGGCGCTTTCCGGCGTCTCCGACAAGTTCCGTTAAGCGGGCTTCAATGTTGAGATGAACGTCTTCGAGTTCGAGTTTCCATTCGAAGCGGTTTTCTTTGATTTCCTGAAGAATCTGACGCATTCCGCGTTCGATGTCATTCAAATCTTCTTTGGAAATAATGCCGCATTTGGCAAGCATCTTGGCATGGGCCACGGAGCCTGCGATATCGGCTTCAGCCATACGCTTGTCAAAGTTCACGCTGGCGGTGTAACGAAGGACAAATTCGGCCATAGGCTCAGAAAAGCGTCCGCTCCAAGCTTCTTTTTTGGAGGCAAGCGGATCGGCATGAACTGAGAGAGGATTGTGTTGGGCCATAACTTTTGCAGTCAGTAATGAAAAAGGCCAATTATAGCCAGTAATGACTGAATTGTCGGGTAACGGATTGTCTACAAAAGGTTTTCTTTGTTGTTAGAGGTGGTTTTCGAAAGCGATTGTTAAGACCGGTGTAACGCGCTTCCCGCCCATCTTGATAAACTCCCATTCATTCTTTGTATTTCTCTAAAAAGTTAAAAAATGACTCAGCAAGATCATCTGGTTATTGCCACTCGCGAAAGCCCGCTGGCGCTTTGGCAGGCAAAGTACGTTCAGAGCTGCCTGAAAGAAAAATTCCCCGAGCTTGATGTTCAGCTTTTAGGTTTAACTACCAAAGGCGACAAAATTTTGGATGTCACGCTCTCCAAGATCGGAGGAAAAGGTTTGTTCGTTAAAGAACTTGAAGCCGCTATGCTTGAAGGCAAAGCTCAAATCGCCGTCCACAGTCTGAAAGATGTCCCGATGGATCTTCTTGAGCCGTTCACACTGGCTGCCGTGATGGTCCGTGAAGATCCGCGCGATGCTGTGGTTTCTCATAAATATGCCTCTTTAGAAGAGATGCCGGCCGGAAGCGTTGTCGGCACCTCCAGCCTTCGTCGTGAACTGATGGTTCGTTCCCGTTTCCCGCACCTCAAGGTCGAGATGATTCGCGGTAACGTGGGCACTCGTCTTTCTAAGCTCGACAACGGACAGTACGACACCCTCGTGATGGCGGTAGCCGGTCTGAAGCGCCTCGGTTTGTCCGATCGCATTCGTTCCATTATTCCGCCTGAAGTTTCCCTTCCGGCGCCGGGTCAAGGTGCTATCGGCATTGAAGCGGTTGGAAACGACGAAATGACACAGAAATACGTCGAAGCGCTCAACGACGAAGACACTCGTCTGTGCACTCAGGCGGAAAGAGCGGTTTCCAGAGCACTCGGCGGTTCCTGCCAGGTTCCTTTGGCTGCCTACGCCACGATTGACGACGGTCAGATGTTCCTCCGCGCACTTGTCGGCAACCACATGACCGGTGAATATGTGACGGCTGAATACACGGGCCTGGCAAATGAGCCTGAAGAAAATGCCCGCAAGGTGCTGGATCAGCTGATCGAAAAAGGCGCTAAGCGTCTTCTGAAAGAAGTGCTCGGAAAGTAATGCGCACGATCTTAAACATGAAGCCGGGGCCCGGCGGCAGCGGCTTCAGGAAGAACTGGAAGCAAAACGGCCGGTTCGGTTTACTGGCCGGCGTTTACGTTTGATCGTTCGGAAGATTACGAGGAAAGCGTCAAAGAAATTCTCGAAGGAGCTGAAAGAGGCGCGTTGCTGATTCTCGTGAGTCCGACGACGGTCAGCTTCATGAAGGACATTTTTCCTCAGCTTCCTGAATCTGCTCGCTTTGCCTGTGTCGGCGAACCGACCGCTAAAGCTTTGACCGCGGCTTTTCCTGCAACACGAAATTTTTCCGCACGGAAGCTCTCTGGAGAGCGGTTCCGAACTGCTTTTGAACTCCTTTTGAAGAAGGTCTTCCTCCGGAAGTTGTCCTCATTCGAGGCGACACGGGCCGTCAGTTCCTGATTGACGTCTGCGGGATAAAGGTGTTCCTGTGACCGTGGCACCTATCTATAAGAGAATCCCGCTGAAGGCTTCAGGCGATCAAAGAGGTGGATCGGACGCGGAGAAGCGCCGGTGGTTTATCTGACGAGCACGGACGCCATACGAACCCTCGAAGAAAACGTCGGAGGAGACAATGCCGGATGGCTGAAGTCGGCTTTAGTTCTGACGATCCATCCCCGCATTCAAGAGCATCTCTTTGAGGAGGGTTTCAAGAACGTCGAATTAGTGGAGTCCCGCGCAGCGGACTTGCTGATAAATTGATCTCCTTGGCAGAGTAAGGAACTAACGATTAAAATTAATAGATTATTTCCTAATTAATGAAGGTTGGAAAAATATTATGGATATGAGCAAAATCAGCGCAGGAAAAGACCTGCCGCACGATTTCAATGTTGTGATTGAAATCCCCGCACAGAGCGACCCCGTCAAGTATGAAGTTGACAAAGAAAGCGGCGCTCTTCTGGTCGACCGTTTCATCGGCACTTCCATGCGTTATCCTGCAAACTACGGTTTCATCCCTCAGACCCTCGGCGATGACGGTGACCCGTTGACGACGTTTGCGTGATTACTCCGTTCCCTCTGCTGGCCGGATCCGTGATCCGCTGCCGTCCGCTCGGCATGCTCCTGATGGAAGACGAAAGCGGCGGCGACATGAAGATGCTTGCAGTTCCGGTTCAGAAGCTGACTCCGCGCTACAACAAGATTCAGACCATCGATGATGTTCCTGAAGATTATCTTGCTCAGATCCGCCATTTCTTTGAACACTACAAAGATCTGGAAAAAGGCAAATGGGCTAAGGTTTCCGGCTGGACCGGTCCTGAAGAAGCCTGCAAGGTGATCATGAAAGGCGTTGAAGCTTACAACAACGCTAAATAATCTTTCGATCCCTGTTTTTAGGATGAGACCCGGGCAATTCGCTCGGGTTTTCTATTTTGGCCTCCGCTGAGCACTCGGACGGCACTTTGTTTTGTATGATCTAGAACATCGGGTTTGGAGTCCGCAATCGATTAGGAGGTTCACGGATGATTGAAAAGTAGTGGTCTCAATGGCGCAGCTGAATCAGACTGCCGGTGACTTGAAGGAAACTTTAAGCGGATAGCCGAAGCCGCAGAAAAGCGAAGCATTCCGACATCTTAGTGACCCTGAACTTTCTTTGTGCGGATATCCTCCAGAAGATTTATTGTTTTGGACAGTTTTAGAAGACTGTGCAAAGAAACTCAATGAGCTGGTTGAATATTCAACCCGTTTTCCGAAACTGCATATTCTTGCAGGCTATCCCTTAAAAGAAGCCGGCCGTTTATATAACGTGGTCTCCGTCATCCTCAACGGCAAAATTCTCCTTACTTATCGAAAGAAGAATCTTCCCAACTACGGTGTTTTGATGAAGAACGCTACTTCACGCCGGGCGGAGAAGACGTCTGCACGTTTGATGTCGGAGATACGCGCTTCGGCGTCAATATTTGTGAAGATATTTGGTTCCCGGAAGCACCTTCGCAAGCCAAAGAGCAGGGCGCACAGGTTCTCTTAATCGCCAATGCTTCTCCGTTTGAAGAAGGAAAGGAAGAACAGCGGTTAAATATGGTGCGCCGCCATGTGAACGCCATCGGAATGGACGCCTGCTACGTCAATATGTGCGGAGCGCAGGATGAAATCGTTTTGACGGAGAAACTTTGCCTGCTCGGCCGACGAGGTTCTGGCCCGTGCGCCTCATATGAAAGAGTCGCTTCTTTCTGTGGAAGTCAGAAAAGGCAGAATCTGCCGCGGAGAGGATTCCCAGCCGCTGTCTGATTGGGCCGTGCTACGAAGCCCTGGTTGTCAGCATGCGGGACTACATCAATAAGAACGGATTTAAGGGTGTCGTGCTGGGCCTTTCCGGAGGCGTGGACTCTGCACTGGTCCTTAAGATCGCGGTGGACGCCGTGGGCAACGACAAAGTGCTCGCCGTGATGATGCCGTCCGTTTATACATCTTCATTAAGCCGTGGTGACGCGGCCAAATTGGCTTCTCGTTTGGGCGTACGCCTTGAGACGATTTCAATTCAGGACGGCTACACGGCATTTGAATTCATGCTGGCCAAGCAGTTCAACGGCATGCCGCACGATGTCACTGAAGAAAACCTTCAGGCACGTATCCGCGGTGTCATTCTGATGGCTATTTCCAATAAGTTCGGCTCGATGGTTGCTACGACCGGGAATAAGAGCGAAATGGCGGTCGGTTATTCAACCCTGTACGGCGACCTGGCAGGCGGTTTCGCCGTGATTAAAGACGTCTACAAGACTCAGGTCTACGCTTTGTGCCGCTGGATTAACGAATGCAGTAAAGAGAATCCGGTTTTCCCGGAAACGATACTGACTCGTGCTCCGAGCGCGGAGCTTCGTGAGAATCAAAAGGATCAGGATTCTCTGCCGGATTACAGCGTGCTCGACGAGATTCTTCGCCGCTTCATCGAAGATCGTGAAGGGCCGGAAGAGATTGTTGCAGCAGGCTTTGACCGTGCCGTCGTCGACAAAGTTTTAAGAATGGTCAGCCGTGCGGAATACAAGCGCCGCCAGTCTCCGATCGGACCTAAGGTGACAAAAGTCGCTTTCGGTCGGGATTGGCGCTTCCCGGTCACTAATAAATACAGACTTTAAGAGTAAAATTTCTGAAAAAATTTCGGGAGAAAAATGAAACAAGTCGTCGCTATTATCAAGCCCTTCAAACTTGACGAAGTGAGAGAGGCACTCGCAGAAATTGGTGTTCAGGGTATGACCGTGACCGAGGTCAAAGGTTTCGGCCGTCAGAAAGGACATACCGAACTTTACCGTGGTGCGGAGTACGTCGTGGACTTTCTGCCCAAGATGAAGATTGAGTGCGTGGTCGACGACTCGCTGGTCAACATGGCGGTCGAAGCGATTATGAAAACCGCCCGTACCAACAAGATCGGCGACGGAAAGATTTTCGTGATGCCGGTCGAAGAGGTGATTCGAATCAGAACTGGTGAAACCGGAAACGCGCCGTCTAACAAAAGAAAGACCGATGCCGCAAAGCATCGGTCGAATTTTCTGCCGGTTAAGGCGCTAAAAGAACATAAACGGCGCCGGCTCCTCCGTCATAAGGCGGCGCCTGTACAAAGGCGAGCACCTCTTTCGCTGAGCCAGCCAAACCGGAACCTTTCCTTTAAAACAGGCTTCCGTCCAGCAGAGCCGAATCCTTGTCCGTGGATGATCGCACGGCACGGTGTCCGGCTTTTCTCTCCTCGTTTAAGAATTCCACCAGAAGCAGTCTGGCTTCCTCCGACGTGTACCCGTGAAGATCCAAGGTACCTTTAACGGACCATGCGCCCTGGTGCAGTTTCTTGGGAACATCGGGCGCCATAGAAGGTGCCCGATAAGACAGCCGTTCATCGGAATCCAGAAGGTGATCGATACTGATGTTGTCGGACAAAGAGTCTTCGAGCACCGCCTTTTCGTCGGCGTAGCGCTGACGAGGAATGGGTGCCGGCTTCGGCATGGCGTGGAAGACTTTATCTTCCTGCCTATTTTGACTCCGAGTTCTTTCATTGCATTCTCGAACTCGTGAGCTTTAGCCTCAGCCTCTTTACGCTTTTGTTCCTTTCGGCGCGATTCGTGCTTCTTCTTCCTGTTTGACTTTCAGTTGTTCCTTCAAGCCCATCAGAGAAGCGAAAGACTCTTTATCGACATTCATTTCTGTTAATCAACCAAACCGTTTGTTTCTAAATAGTTTAAGGCGTCCAGAGCAGCCATACAGCCGGAAGCAGCGCTGGTAATGGCTTGACGGTAAACCTGGTCCTGGCAGTCGCCGGCGGCAAAGACACCCGGAGGTTGGTGGCCTGAGCAGCGCCGGAGGCAATACCTTTAGTGACGATGTAACCGTGGTTCATCTCCAGCTGGTCTTCGAACATCTTGGTGTTTGGGAGTGGCCGATGGCAATGAAAACGCCCATAACCGGAATGTCTTCCTTTTCACCCGTCTTGAGGTTGTTCAAACGGACGCCGGTCACACCGGTCTTGTCGCCCAGGATTTCGTCCAGCGTGCAGAACTCGTGGAGAACGATCTTGCCTTCGGCTGCGACGGCTTTAAGACGATCTACCATGATTTTTCAGCGCGATACTGGTCGCGGCGGTGGATCATGTGAACCTTGGAGGCGATACCGGCAAGATAGATGGCCTCTTTAATTGCGGAGTCGCCGCCGCCGACGATGGCAACTTCCTGGTTGCGGTAGAAGAAACCGTCGCAGGTTGCGCAGGCGGAAACGCCTTTGCCCTTGAATTCTTCTTCACTGGGAAGACCGAGATACTTAGCGCTGGCGCCGGTAGCAATAATCAGAGCGTCGCAAGTGTAGTTGCCGTTGTTGCCGACCAAACGGATCGGTTTTTCGTTCAGATGAGCTTCGGAAATTTCATCGAAAACGATTCTTGTTTCAAAACGCTCAGCATGTTCGAGCATGCGCTGCATAAGTTCCGGACCCATCACGCCTTTGGGGTCGCCGGGCCAGTTGTCGACTTCAGTCGTTGTTGTCAGCTGACCGCCTTGCTCCATACCTGTAATGAGAGTAGGTTTTAAGTTAGCGCGGGCGGCATAAACGGCGGCGGTATAGCCGGCGGGGCCCGAACCGATGATCAAAACTTTACTGTGTTCGGTATTGGTAGTCATGTTCTACTTCCTTTAATATTCACAAATTGTCCAACGATTATAGAGCGTTGGTTTACAACTAGAATTACGGAAACACCATTTAACACATAATGAGCAACTCGATAGAAACCTCCTTCTTATATAGAAATTTCCCCGGTTTCGGAATAATTCCGAAGACGAGGTCGGCGCCGGAGGAAAACTCTGGGGTCTGGTTCTCTTTTGCGTTTGCGCGGCGGCTTGTATCGCTCTTTCTCTTGTTCTGGGAAGTTATGACTACTCGGATCCGGATTTTCACGCTTCAATACCAAGCTCCAAGTCAGCAACCTCTTCGGAGTGCAGGGTGCTTGGACGGCCGATCTGTTCTATCTTTTATTCGGCTGGGGCGCCTGGGTCTTTGTTATCGGACTCTTTTATTTTCTGGTTCGCGGCTTAAAACGCCTGCGAGGAAAAAGTTTCCGTTTCTCCGATCCCGATGGGTTTCCGTATTTTGGCTTTCTGTGTGTTGGTCCTTAGTTGCTGTGCGCTGTTCTTCCTTCGGTTCCATACTCATTCCGAAGGGCTTCCCGGCACGACAGGCGGAGCGCTTGGAAGCGCGATCGGATCCGAGCTCCTCTATTGGATGAGCCTAGAAGCGCCACGGCTTTCGTTCTTGTTTTAGTTCTGTTTTGTTCTTCCGTGTTTTCGGTTTTCTTGGATGTCGGTCGCGGAACAAATCGGAAGAACTTTTGAGCGTTTATTCCGCAGAGTGGCTTCAATTAAGCAAAGCAAAGAAGATGACGCTTTGCGAAAGCCTCTATGGAGGAAAGAGAGAAGTCGCTTCAGGACCGACAAGGGCCTTCTCCGAACTGCCTGCGCTTCCTGCTGCTTCCGCTCCGGTTGTTCAGCCGCGGGCTGAAGAGATTAAAACTGAGGAACTTTTATTCGCTGATGATAAGGAAGACGAGGTGAAAGGTCCGGATCAATTTAAACCGATTGATTATGAGCGCGATCCGGAAGACTTGGCACCGGCCTCACTCCGCCCTACGCCCGAAAATACCGTTGCGCCGATGGAAAAGAACCCTTCGATATTGAAGATATCCGCGATGAAGAGGAAAGTGTCAAAGATCTGCCGATCGAAGATCATGTCGTTGAACAGCCAGCCCGGCTGATCGAAGAAGTTCCGGAAGAACCGAAGGAGTTTGTCCTGCCTCCGGTGTCGTTGCTGAACGATCCTCCGTTTGAAGCGGTTCAGGTCAGCAGGGAAGAATTGAACCTGACCTCTCAGCGTATCGAACACATACTCCAAAATTATAAAATTAACGCTAAGGTTCTTTCTGCTCTGCCGGGGCCGATTATTACCCGATTCAAACTGCACCGGCTCCGGGCGTCCGCTCTCGTAAGTTCGTGGAAGTGGCAAAGACTTGGCTCGCGGCTTAGGACAGCCCAATGTTCGTATTGTAGAGAATATGCAGGAAGCTGACTGTATTGGTCTTGAAGTGCCGAATTCTTCTCAGTCGGTACAGACGATTTATCTGAAAGAAATTATCAACAGTCACCCCTTCCAGTCGAGTACTTCTCCGCTGACCTTGGCACTTGGTAAAGGCGTTGCGGGCGACCCGTCGTTATTGACTTGGCTAAAGCTCCTCATCTATTGGTCGCCGGTACTACGGGTTCCGGTAAGTCCGTCGGTATCAACGCCATGATTCTGTCGATGCTGTATAAGAATCCGCCTGATAAGCTCAAGCTGATTCTGGTTGATCCGAAGGAAGTGGAATTCAGTCCCTACGAAGATATTCCCCATCTTTGACCCCGGTGATTACGGATATGGCCAAGGCGGCTCATTGTCTGGCCTGGGCCGTCCGCGAAATGGATCGACGCTACAAACTGCTGAAGATGGCCGGACAGAAAAACTTTGACGGTTACAACCAGCGAATTCGCGAAGCGAAGGAAGCCGGTACTCGATTATGAATCCGCATGCCCAGCCGCTGATTCCTTTGAAGAGATCCCGTACATCATTATCATCATCGACGAGTTGGCTGACTTGCTGATGGTTTACGGCAAGGAAGTAGAGACTCAGATCATGCGCCTGACCCAAAAGCCCGAGCGGCCGGCATGCACATGATTATCGCCACACAGCGTCCGAGTGCTGATATTGTCACGCCGGTGATTAAAGCTAACTGCCCGTCGCGTATCAGCTTCCAGGTCTCCAACCGCTATGACTCGACGACGATTCTGAATACCCGGGTGCGGAAGAATTGCTTGGTCGCGGCGACATGTTCTATATGAAGCCCAGTGCTCAGTTGCAGCGCATCCACGGTGCATTTGTTCCGGACGAAGAAATTTACCGTGTGACCGAGTTCCTCAAGGAACAAGGCAAGCCGGAATATGTCGATGGTGTGACTGACGCACCTGAGGAAGAAGAGGAAGAGGTTGAAGAAACTTCTTCCGCCCGCAATGAAGGTAACGAACTTTATGACAAGGCAGTTCAGCTGGTTACGACGGAAAATCGCCCGTCTATCTCCTACCTGCGCGCCGTCTAAACATCGGCTATAACCGTGCCGCCAACTTGATCGAAAAATGGAACAGGAAGGCGTGGTGTCTAAACCGAACAGTATGGGCAAACGCCGAGTTTTAGTTGGTTCCGGTCCCTCAATGGATTAAACGTTCACACTATGAAAACGGAAGGTTTCGAGGCCTTCCGTTTCTGTTAATGGGAACTGATTAGTTTTCAGAAGCTTGAGCAAACAGACCGCGCTCAGCTGCCCATGTCCAGGGCGTATCCAGCCAAGCATCGATTTGTTCTTTCTCGTTTGCGTCGATAAGGCCTAATTTTTCGGCTTTTCAACAATGAACGCAAAAGGAAGAAGCTGATAAGCGGTGATGTGATGCTTTTCAAAGTTTCTCATCGTCTCCGGCATATCAAAGTTAGTGATTGCAAAGCAGGCTTCTACGATGGCGCCGGCTTCACGAAGTACTTTGGTGCATCCAATAAAGAAAGACCGGTAGAAAGATGGTCCTCAATGATGAGAACTTTTGCCTTTGACGTCGATACCGTCGATTCGACTGAGGTTGCCGTAACTCTTGGTAGCGCGGCGAACCGTGACGAACGGAACGCCGAGGCGGTAAGCCAGGGCGGCGCCGTGAGAAGTTCCGGCGCCTTCAACGCCGGCGATGACGTCAAAGTCCAGCTTAAGTTCAACGATGCGGGATGCCATCGTTTCAACAATATCTCCAGGCTTCCGGATAAGAAGGAAGGATACGGTTATCAACGTAGATCGGAGTGACCAGACCCGAGCGAAGACGCATAGGCTTGTCTTTGAGAAATACGATGGCGTTATGACTGAGGAGGTGTTCAGCCATGATATCTTGAGCGATAAAAGAAGTAGGCATTGCTGACACTCCTAGATTTGGATAGAGAAGTCGGTGTTTTCCAGCGGCGGCAGACCGAGGACTCGGCGTCCGTTGACCGTTGCAATCTTTGCCAGGGCTTCCATTTCGTCATAACGGCGCCGGTCGCAAGCGTCATCAGTTCGTGCCACATATCGCCGCCATTCCAAGGCACCATGGCGTCGCAGACGTTATCCGTACCTAAGGCAACCGTGATGCCGGCAGGATCGAGCTCATCGACAGGAGTCATCGAGTTATGGACAGGGCCGATACTTTCCGAACGCGGTGTGTCAATCCAAGCAGTAGGGCAGGCGATCATCATGACGTCGGCTTTTTTCATCAGATCGTACAAGCGGCGGCGATACATTCTGGAGTGAGCTGCGATGGAAATACCGTGAATGGCCACAACTTTGCCCTGCATACCGTGTTCAATGGTTTTAGCGCACAGCTCTTCGGTTTCATATTCAAGCGATTCATTGAATTGATCGACGTGAACGTGAACCATCTTATTGAGGCGTTTTGCAGTGCTCAAAATAATGTCAAAAGCTTCGGAGCCTTTTCCGTAGTCCTTTTCATCGCGTTTAGGAAGGGCACCTATGATGTCGACCATTTCGGAGCCGATATCGAACCATTGTCTGGCCTCAGGATCGATAACACCCTTGAGCGTCTGGTTAGCGAATTTAACAGCCAGCTGGTCTGCGTAATGCTCTCTTGCTCGAACGCCGGCTTTGATAGCGCGGTCTCTGCTCTGCGGGTCGATGTCCACGAAGGTACCGACGGCAGTGACGCCTTGAGAAATCATGAGCTCGAAGAATTGACAAAACCTTCTGTAGAAGTCCTCTTCAGTGGATTCTGACTTTAGCTTATCCAGCGCATCCCATTTCTGCTGCAGCGTGCAAGTCTTTCTCATATGCAGTACATCCGGACTCAGCGTAAAGGAACGGTCGGCATGAGCATGGGTATTCACCCATCCGCCGTTCCTTTTGATGACCGGTTCAATCATCGAGCGAATAGTAAGAGGAGTTTCCAAGTTCATTTCAATTCCTGTAAAAAAACGGCCTCCCGAAATTGGGAAGGCCGTTGAAGAAAACAGTTATTCTTGGGCTTGCGCAAAGCCCTCCAAAAAGACAGAAGTTTTTCTTCTTGAATTTGGATTGTTCCTGTTTTCATGAGCTAGGAGCATAGCAAAAATAAGATGAGATTTTTTGATTAAAAGCCTGAGGGAACAAACAAATCGCAAACAATGTTTGCAAGAAAACGCTAGTCTTAGTAAAACTACTAATCATCATTTATGATTAGTTCATCGCTAACTTTTGTTAGATTGAGGAAGAAGCGTTTCATGAAAAAAACAGCACTTTTGACCATTACCGGTTTATTTCCGTTCGTTGTTTTTTCCCAGCCGTTGGATCTGTTAAATAATTTTTTGAATGAGACAAAACAGGCTTCCGGTGCTTTTGAGCAACAAACCTTTCAAAAAGACGGAAAACCTGCAGAAGAATTACAGAAAGGAACGTTCTCGTTTTCTCGGCCCGGAAAATTTGTTTGGACTTATACCAGCCCGTATCCTCAGAAGATGGTTTGCGACGGCAGCCGAATCTATATTTGGGATGAGGATTTAAACCAAGTGACTGTTCGGTCGGCTAAAGGAGCTATTCCTAAGAGTCCTGCCTCTATCCTATTCGGAACTCAGTCCTACAAAAAAGATTGGAATGCGACACAACCCAAGCAAGAAGACGGATATACCTGGATCACGCTAACGCCTAAAGCCAAGGACGCTTCGGTGAACTCAGTTTCTTTCGGATTTAAGTCTGAAAAACTTGAGAAACTCATTTTTGTCGGATCGATGGGTGAGAAGACAAATCTAACGATTTCCGATCTTAAGACTGATGTTCAGTTAAGCCCCGAGACTTTTAAATTCACGGCTCCTAAAGGTGCGGACGTGATCGAAGTCAAGTGAAGAATCTTTGTTCCGGCCTGGCGCAGGAATCTGAATTTTTAGCCAGGTACTCTGCGGCTGATAACGCGCAGTGCTTCTCTTTTTAGAAAAAATTGTGCGATTTGTGTTTCTTTTGTCAGTTTTTATGCCCAAATTTGTGGGGAGAGTCGGTTTAATTTTTAGACGGCGCTAAATAGTGTTATTCTCCGAGTAGCAGAACACACGGGGAGCCAGGTCTTCTAATCCAGTCCCTTATAAGTAAAAAGAAGGCCGGCTTGTATTGATGGACACAAAGAACGAAGTTTTCGTCCGGCGAGAAGTCGGTGAACTCTGCCTTCGTTAGCAACGGAGGCATGAATGAGTAAGGTTTTTCTATGCGGCGATCCGCACGGAGAGTTTGACCACATCCTGAGCGCCATAGACCAATGGCACCCGGATGCGGTTCTGATTCTCGGCGACCTGACGCCGTCTCATTCCTTGGATGAGATTTTTAAAGGTGTTAAAGGAACCAAGATTTACTGGATTCCGGGTAATCACGACACTGACTCAGACCTTATTTATGACCGTCTTTGGAGGTCTTCTTTCGCTAAACATAATCTCCACGGCAGAGTTCAGGACGTTTGCGGCGTTAAAGTGGCCGGTTTAGGCGGTGTATTCCGCGGCCAAATTTGGATGCCTCCGGCAATGCCGCTTTATGCTTCTCCAAGCCTTTTCATCCGAAAGATCGGCAAGAGCGGAATGTGGCGCGGCGGTCTTCCCCGCAGACACCGTTCGACGATTTTCCAGAGTGTCTATGAAAACTCAAGGAATGCAAGGCTGACATCCTGATTACGCATGAAGCCCCTCGATGCATCCGAAAGGCTTCAAAGCCTTGGACGATCTTGCTGTGAAAATGGGTTGCAAAATTATCTTTCACGCCCACCAGCATGAAAGCAAGCGCTATTGCCCGTGCAACGGACTCTGCGCACGCGGAATCGGACTTCGCGGAATCATTGATTTAGAAGGAAACGTTATCGTTCCCGCACAGGTCGATCCGCGTGAGCTCGAAGCAAAGTCCGGTCTGCACCTTCTCCGGTGAAAACTCAGTTAAGAAGAACGCCGGCTTCTAAGTTCCGGCGTCTCAATCGATTCAATCGGTTTTCAAGAAAGGGATGGTCTAACAGGCTCCCAAAAAGGAACGACAGGGATAAGTTCTCCGTCAGCGGGTGCGCCTGATTATCAGCCAAGTAAATGAAACAGTTGGCTTTTATCATGGACTTTAAGGCGCCCGTTTTTGTGAACCTGCAGGCGTCACCGTTACTCGGCCGTCTTCCATTGTCAACAGACCTCTTTGGAAATCTGTGTAACCTACATTCTTCTTGAACTTGCCTTTGCCGCCGCTAAGGCATAGACCAATTTAGGATCCTTCTGACCGGAGAGTAATGCCAAGGCAATGGAGACAATGGCATAGAAAGTGACTTGTGCAGCAGTGGGATTTCCGGGAGACCGAAGAAATATGCCTTTCCGATTTTTCCGACAGCTAAAGGTTTGCCCGGCTTAATTAGACAGTGCCAGGAAATGAGTTCCCCGATCTCTAAGACAACTTTTCTTGTGAAATCGGCTTCTCCCACGGAGACACCGCCGGAGGTAATCACGGCATCGCACTCTTGAGAAGCTCTTAAAAGACATTCTTTCAAGGTTTCAGGATTATCTTTGATAACACCGTAATCGATGATGTCAAAGCCTTTTTCTCTTAACATCGCTCCGATGCAGTAACGGTTCGAATCGTAAATTTTCCCGGAGCAAGTGGCTGATCGATGCTTTGAAGTTCGTCGCCCGTGGAGAAAAGCCGACCTTCACCTTTTAAAACAGTTACCTTGTGAATGCCGAGCGCAAGGAAATTTATTTCGGGCGCATGGAGCAGCGTACCCTTCGTCATGCAAACGTCACCGCTCCTGATCTCTTCTCCTTTTCGGCGGACATTGTCATCGGCCCTTACTTCCGACGGAAAGTAATTTCTTTATCGTCGGCCTTCACAATTTCCTGTTTGACGACGGTGTCCGCTCCTTCTGGTACTTCTCCGCCGGTCATAATACGAACACATTCACCTGACTGCAGCTTTTTCGGGTAAGGATGACCGGCAAAAGAAGATCCGACCTCTTTTAACGTAAAACCTTCAGGCTTGATGTCTTCCGAACCAAAGCCCAGCCGTCCATCGCTGAGTTATTAAAAGCGGAAGGTCGATGGGTGAGTGAAGATCTTCAGCTAATACAAAACCAAGCGCTTCGGAAATCGTCTTTTCTGCTGTTGAAGCCACAGGCTCGATATAGGAACGCAGAAATTCGAGTGTCTGCGTGTAGGTTTTAACTTCCATCGGAAAGCTCCTGTTCTAACGTTTTGTTTAATAGTTCCAGCTCTTCAAGCGTGTTGAGATTCATGAAATCGCCTTCATCGATTTCACATTCCAATTCGAGTGCACCAAGATGCTCTAGGAATCCCAGAACGCTCCGTTTATTTGAATCCAAGAATGAGGTTAGCGAGGGCAGGACGTCTTTATGAAGCAGGCAGTGCAGAGGTTCCTTTTACCTTTGTGAGTTGGAAAACACAGAGTGCCTGTTTCTCTTTCGCTGTCTTATGCAAAAGTCCGGCCAGATTTCTCGGTAGAAACGGGGTATCCGTCGGTGAGACGAAATACCAAGGACCGCCTAAGTCTTGTTTTAAGATAGTTTCGATTCCGGCTAAAGGCCCGGATAATCCTGACGAACATCCTTGAACACAGGATAACCGTAAGAATCAAATTCGGCGGCAAACTCATTAGAGCTAATGAATATGGACTTGACTTGAGGTTTCATGCGTTCGATGACCAAGCCTGCGAGTGTTCGGCCTCCAAGAAGCTGAGCTCCTTTATTTACGCCTCCCATTCTTCGGGCTTTTCCGCCTGCCAAGAGAATTCCGCTGATTTCGTTTTTTGTTTCGTTACTCATTCGCAATAAATCTACAAAGTGTGTTCGGCCAATGCCGAACATCTGAGTTATCACTTGATTGTATTACTCCTGGATTTTGAATCGAACAAAAGGACAGTGTATCCCGAACATATCGTTTGACTGAAGCCTACAAAAGTCTGATTTGTCATTTGCTGTTTTAGGACGTAAGACATCACCTGACGCACTAAGGAGGACGATGAAACAAATAAACTATTGTCGGTGTTTCATCATGAGCGAACTGAAATACATAGCTTCTAAAAACGGCTTGAAGTACAAAATCGTGCGTTTCGAAGCAGGTTCTGAGGGCAAGCGAGCGAAAATCAATCAAAAGGCAGCTACCGTAGATTTCACCGTCTATCCAGCTAAGTTCGAGCCTAATCTGAAATTGACAAATGAAGAAATTGAAGAGATCAGTGTTTTCACAAAAACAATGGAGACCGAGCTTGAAGCAGCAGAAGTCAAAGAATTTATTCTTCGGTACAGGGAAGGGTTGAGGGTTGAAATCATTAGCAAAGCTACGGGGGGCTGCCCCGAAATCATCGCAGACCTAGTTGACTCATTGAAGCGCGCCCTGGTTCCTAAAGAAACATTGGAAGCTTCGCCCGATCACCTTTGTTTCTTGGTCGAAGGCGAGACGGAAGGAAACTACATTTCTGCCTATGCGAGAAGACTTGGTGTGCTGAATAAGATCTCCATTATCAAGCCATCAGGCAATTCACCGGCTGAAATGGTAAAGGAAGCAGCCAGAATTCTGGCGCTGGATGAATTAAAAGGAACGACATTAAGAGATGTTTGGTGTGTTTTCGATCGGGATAGACATCCTTCCTACCGGGAAGCTTTCGAACTAGCTTCTCGCAATAGAAGAATTCGTCTTTGCTGGTCCAATCCCTGCATAGAGCTTTGGTTCTTGATGCACTTTTTAAAACTTCCATGCGGATTAACAGCATCAGTCCGTTTTCCTGGCCCGACACAAACTCAACTGCTCAAAGTTTCTGAAAGCATGGAAAAGGAAATTATTGAGCAGGTTTACTACAAATTATTCGATCCTGAAGAGAGCTTGGAAGCCCTTATGAAACAGTGGCCTAGCTACAAGAAGAATGGATTGGGTTATGTAGAAGAACTCCACTCGAAATTGTCATTTGCAATGGTGCAGTACCAGAATTCTGATAAAGACCCCGATCAAATAGGATCGTGTTTTCCTGAGTTGCTGAAAGCTCTTGCGGATATAGCCGGTAAAACTTTAGAGGACGCTTCAGAAGTATCAGCAGTTCTAAACATCGACAATACTGAGCTTTTGGCAATCGAAGAAAAAATAGCCGCGGCTCAGAATAAAGTAGAACAAGCGAGGGCAGGCTATTTGCTGGCTAAGAGCAAGCGTGCTTCACAAAATAACAACAAGAACAGAGTGTACGAAGAAAACCAAGCCAAATTTTTAAAGAATGCGGAAGGCCGGTTGAGTTACCTCCTGGAACTCAAGGAAAAGCTCTCCTCAAAGACAACGCAAGAAGAGCCTCCGAGTAGGGACAATAATGACTAATACGTAAGCGTGACATTGAAGCCTTTATTGAGATAAAAAATCTGTTGAAAGAAGGTTGAATTTTGTTGACTTGACAAGCCCAAAATAAGCATTCATAATTCGCCTCCGTTTTTCGAAGCAGCAATGCAGCGGAAAATGCGGAAACGAAGTTTTACATTTAAAATCCTCCAGTCGCTTGACAGAAAATTTTAAACGAGTAAAATTTCAATTCTTCGCTCACGAAACTGAGCGGCGGCGAAAGCCGAAATGATCTTTAAAAATTTATCGACGACCGATAAGAGCGGGTACTAAGAAGTCTGCGGTAAAAACTGCAAATTTAAATTGCTCGATCTTATTGGAGAAGAAGGAGTAGAAAATACTCCGTCAAACACCAAGCAAGAGTAATTCGAGCGACAACAGAGATTAAACAATAGAGTTTGATCCTGGCTCAGATTGAACGCTGGCGGAACGCTTTACACATGCAAGTCGAACGGTAACGCGGAGAGAAGCTTGCTTCTCTCCGGCGACGAGTGGCGAACGGGTGAGTAATACATCGGAACGTGTCCGCTCGTGGGGGACAACCAGCCGAAAGGTTGGCTAATACCGCATGAGTTCTACGGAAGAAAGAGGGGACCCGCAAGGGCCTCGCGAGCGGAGCGGCCGATGACTGATTAGCCTGTTGGTGAGGTAACGGCTCACCAAAGCAACGATCAGTAGCTGGTCTGAGAGGACGACCAGCCACACTGGGACTGAGACACGGCCCAGACTCCTACGGGAGGCGAGTGGGGAATTTTGGACAATGGGCGCAAGCCTGATCCAGCTATTCCGCGTGTGGGATGAAGGCCCTCGGGTTGTAAACCACTTTTGTAGAGAACGAAAAGACACCTTCGAATAAAGGGTGTTGCTGACGGTACTCTAAGAATAAGCACCGGCTAACTACGTGCCAGCAGCCGCGGTAATACGTAGGGTGCGAGCGTTAATCGGAATTACTGGGCGTAAAGGGTGCGCAGGCGGTTGAGTAAGACAGATGTGAAATCCCGAGCTTAACTCGGGAATGGCATATGTGACTGCTCGACTAGAGTGTGTCAGAGGGAGGTGGAATTCCACGTGTAGCAGTGAAATGCGTAGATATGTGGAAGAACACCGATGGCGAAGGCAGCCTCCTGGGACATAACTGACGCTCAGGCACGAAAGCGTGGGGAGCAAACAGGATTAGATACCCTGGTAGTCCACGCCTAAACGATGTTAACTAGTTGTTGGGAAGTAAAATTCTCAGTAACGCGACCAACGCGAGAAGTTAACCGCCTGGGAAGTACGGTCGCAAGACTAAAACTCAAAGGAATTGACGGGGACCCGCACAAGCGGTGGATGATGTGGATTAATTCGATGCAACGCGAAAAACCTTACCTACCCTTGACATGTCAGGAAGCTCTTGTAATGAGAGTGTGCCCGCAAGGGAGCCTGAACACAGGTGCTGCATGGCTGTCGTCAGCTCGTGTCGTGAGATGTTGGGTTAAGTCCCGCAACGAGCGCAACCCTTGTCACTAGTTGCTACGAAAGGGCACTCTAGTGAGACTGCCGGTGACAAACCGGAGGAAGGTGGGGATGACGTCAAGTCCTCATGGCCCTTATGGGTAGGGCTTCACACGTCATACAATGGTCGGAACAGAGGGCAGCGAAGTCGTGAGACGGAGCCAATCCCAGAAAACCGATCGTAGTCCGGATTGCAGTCTGCAACTCGACTGCATGAAGTCGGAATCGCTAGTAATCGCGGATCAGCATGCCGCGGTGAATACGTTCCCGGGTCTTGTACACACCGCCCGTCAAACAATGGGAGTGGTGTTTACCAGAAGTCGTTAGCCTAACCGCAAGGAGGGCGGCGACCACGGTGAGCACCGTGACTAATGTTAAGTCGTAACAAGGTAGCCGTACCGGAAGGTGCGGCTGGATCACCTCCTTTCAAGTAAAGCAGTATGAGCTCAGAAGTTCTGAGTGTCCGCTCTTATCGGAAGTCGATAAAGATTTGAAGACAAGCCCGAGACCGTGGGTCTTTAGCTCAGCTGGTTAGAGCACCGTCTTGATAAGGCGGGGGTCGATGGTTCGAGTCCATCAAGACCCACCATGGCACTTCTTGACGGGGGTATAGCTCAGCTGGGAGAGCACCTGCTTTGCAAGCAGGGGGTCAACGGTTCGATCCCGTTTACCTCCACCACGAGATATACGGGCAAGTCAAAAAAACAAGATGAAAGAGCTTTACGGAGCTTTTTGATATTGTCTTTTGACAATGTGTTCTTTAACAATTCGGAATAATCAATCTAACGTTTAAGCTGATTTGATGAGAGTCAGCGAGAACGGGTAGTGATAAGAAATCTTTACAAAGAGAGAGATTTCTCAAGCAAAGACATACAAGCATATGGCATGCGAACGAGTTGCTTGTGACCCGGCCGGGCAATAGGCGGCAGGGTTATAGGATCAAGTGACTAAGTGCATGTGGCGGATGCCTTGGCGATCACAGGCGAAGAAAGACGCGGCAGCCTGCGAAAAGCTGCGGGGAGCTGGCAAACGAGCTTTGATCCGCAGATATCTGAATGGGGGAACCCACACCGCAAGGTGTATCCGTAGCTGAATACATAGGTTACGGAGGCGAACGAGGAGAACTGAAACATCTAAGTATCCTCAGGAAGAAATCAACCGAGATTCCGGCAGTAGCGGCGAGCGAACCCGGAGGAGCCTAGCTTTTGATAGTACGAACTTTAGCCGAAAGGTCCTGGAAAGGCCTGCTATAGTGGGTGATAGCCCGTAGGCGAAAGAGTTGGTACGGTACTAAGGAAGCGAAGTAGAGCGGGACACGTGGAATCCTGTTCGAAGACGGGGGGACCATCCTCCAAGGCTAAATACTCGTGATCGACCGATAGTGAACCAGTACCGTGAGGGAAAGGCGAAAAGAACCCCGGGAGGGGAGTGAAATAGAACCTGAAACCGCATGCATACAAACAGTAGGAGCCTCGTCAGAGGTGACTGCGTACCTTTTGCATAATGGGTCAGCGACTTACATTCTGTGGCGAGCTTAACCGAATAGGGGAGGCGCAGCGAAAGCGAGTTCGAAATGAGCGTTCAGTCGCAGGGTGTAGACCCGAAACCAGATGAGCTATCCATGGCCAGGTTGAAGGTGTGGTAACACACACTGGAGGACCGAACCGACTAGTGTTGCAAAATTAGCGGATGAGCTGTGGATAGGGGTGAAAGGCCAAACAAATCTGGAGATAGCTGGTTCTCCCCGAAAACTATTGAGGTAGTGCCTCGTGTGTCGCTCCAGGGGGTAGAGCACTGTTTTGGCTAGGGGGACATGGAGTCTTACCAAACCAAGGCAAACTCCGAATACCTGGAAGCGTAAGCACGGGAGACAGAGCACCGGGTGCTAACGTCCGGACTCAAAGGGAAACAACCCAGACCGCCGGCTAAGGTCCCAAATAACAGCTAAGTGGAAAACGAAGTGGAAGGCCGTGACAACCAGGAAGTTGGCTTAGGCAGCCATCCTTCAAAGCGTAATAGCTCACTGGTCGAGTCCTTCTGCGCGGAAGATGTAACGGGGCTAAGCTGTTAACCGAAGCCGCGGATGCGCTGGTTATCCAGTGCGTGGTAGGGGAGCGTTCTGTAAGTCTGCGAAGGCGGTTCGAGAGGACTGTTGTAGATATCAGAAGTGCGAATGCTGACATGAGTAACGTTAAAGCAGGTGAAAAGCCTGCTCGCCGTAAGCAAGGATTCCTGCTCTACGTTCATCGGAGCAGGGTGAGTCGGCTCTAAGGTCAGGCCGAAAGGCGTAGCCGATGGGAATCAGGTTAATATTCCTGAACCTGCGTCAGATGCGATGGGGGGACGGAGCATGGAAGATCATCCGGGTGTTGGAAGTCCCGGTTGTTGAGCGTAGGAGGTCTGCAGGCAAATCCGCAGACGCATCTCCAAGGCAAAGACACGTGCCGCCACGGCGGCGAAGTGATCGGAAGTGCTTCCAAGAAAAGCCTCTAAGCACCAGTCTGATGCGGACCGTACCGCAAACCGACACTGGTGGGCGAGCTGAATATGCTCAGGCGCTTGAGAGAACTCGGGAGAAGGAACTCGGCAAATTGACACCGTAACTTCGGAAGAAGGTGTGCCGTAGTACCGTGAGAGGAGACACCTTGAGCGGGAAACGGTCTCAGAGAATAGGTGGCTGCGACTGTTTATTAAAAACACAGCACTCTGCAAAGTCGAAAGACGACGTATAGGGTGTGATGCCTGCCCGGTGCTGGAAGATTAATTGATGGGGTGAGAGCCCTTGATCGAAGTCCCAGTAAACGGCGGCCGTAACTATAACGGTCCTAAGGTAGCGAAATTCCTTGTCGGGTAAGTTCCGACCTGCACGAATGGCATAACGATGGCCACACTGTCTCCTCCCGAGACTCAGTGAAGTTGAAATGTTTGTGATGATGCAATCTACCCGCGGCTAGACGGAAAGACCCATGAACCTTTACTGCAGCTTTGCATTGAACTGTGAACCGATTTGTGTAGGATAGGTGGGAGGCAGAAGAGGCCACGCCAGTGGCCTTGGAGCCGACCTTGAAATACCACCCTGATTTGTTTGCGGTTCTAACCACGGACAGTGATCCTGTCTTGGGACCGTGCATGGTAGGCAGTTTGACTGGGGCGGTCTCCTCCTAAAGGGTAACGGAGGAGTACGAAGGTACGCTAGGTACGGTCGGAAATCGTGCTGATAGTGCAATGGCAAAAGCGTGCTTGACTGCGAGAGCAACAACTCGAGCAGATGCGAAAGCAGGTCATAGTGATCCGGTGGCTCTGAATGGAAGGGCCATCGCTCAACGGATAAAAGGTACTCTGGGGATAACAGGCTGATACCGCCCAAGAGTTCATATCGACGGCGGTGTTTGGCACCTCGATGTCGGCTCATCTCATCCTGGGGCTGTAGTCGGTCCCAAGGGTATGGCTGTTCGCCATTTAAAGAGGTACGTGAGCTGGGTTTAAAACGTCGTGAGACAGTTTGGTCCCTATCTGCCGTGGGCGTTGGAAGATTGACGGGGGCTGCTCCTAGTACGAGAGGACCGGAGTGGACGCACCTCTGGTGTACCGGTTGTCACGCCAGTGGCATTGCCGGGTAGCTAAGTGCGGAAGAGATAACCGCTGAAAGCATCTAAGCGGGAAACTTGCCTGAAGATGAGTCTTCCCGGAGGTTGAACCTCCCTCAAGAGTCGTCCGAGACCAGGACGTCGATAGGTCAGGTGTGTAAGCGCTGTAAGGCGTTGAGCTAACTGATACTAATTGCTCGTGAGGCTTGATCCTATAACCGTGTTGCTTGTGACCGGTGTGCGTTGTAGGTTGGAAAGAGAGAGATATCAAAGGGACTCGAAAGTAAAGAGAGTCACGAAAGTAGAAAAGATTATTCCGAATTGACCAGTTTTAAGCCCGGAGGCCATAGCAGGGTGGAACCACTCCTTCCCATCCCGAACAGGACAGTGAAACGCCTCCACGCCGATGATAGTGAGTTGTATTTCTTGCGAAAGTAGGTAGTCTCCGGACAAACCTCTTGGACCTAACCGTTCAAGAGGTTTTGTTTTATCTGCTATTCAAAAAGCTAAAGCTGTTTTGTTTCTCCGCCCCTCTCTTGCTCCCCGCTAGTGTTCCAGCATGTTGGAAACCGGCGAGGTTTAAGAACCTTCGTTTAGTGCGCTAAGGCCCAATAGAGGTTCGGTTAATTCAGCAGCCACTTGTTTCTGTACCACTTAGCAAAAATCTTATCCAAGGAAACTTTACCGGCGTAATTAACTTGTTCCACTTCACGTCTTTTCAGCATGAACGGCAGGGGAACATGATTGCTTTCGTGCTTAGACGGAAAAGAATAACCGCTTGAAGTCAGAAGTGAAACAAAGAAAAGCCGGAACCTGTCTTCTAAATTCAAGAAGAAAAGGGTGAATTAGCAGCTGCTCGTATGGGCGGTCTTTCTAGTGCCGATGGTACTTACACGATTCTGGACGGCGCAACGATAGGAAAAAGCTATAACGAAGCCGGCCTGACAAGCATTTACGTTACAACGCCTTTTACCAATAATGCCGTTGTTTACGTTTCTCCGGAATTCGGTGGTGTCAAGTTCCACGCTATGTACTCCAATGGTTTGTACGATGACACTAATAAATGGTCAAAAAACACTCATACATACGGCGCAGGTTTGACCTATGGTTCGGAAAGAGCAAAAGGAAGCGTTATGTATGAAGTCATCGATTCGGCTGTTGATTTCTCTCCGATGAATGCAAACTCCGGAGACGTGAAATCCAAAGACACCCAAATCTTCACAGTCGGCAGTCAATATCGCTTTGACAGCTTCACGCTTTACGGCACATATCAATACGTCACTCATGCCAGACTGCTTCCTGACTTCGATATCACTCTGACAGATGCGGCTATTAATTCCGGCATGATTAAAAAAGGTTTCAACAGCCATGCATTTTCCGTGTCGGGGGCTTTCCCGGTTTTCGGCGGAACGTTCAAAGCTGTGATCAACTATATGAATGGCAAGGCGAAAGACGGTGAAGTTAAGAGCTTCCTTGGTGCAAGTAAATTTGAACGCTTAGCCGGAGGCATTGCTTACGAATATCCGCTTTCTAAGCGCAGCACCTTGTATGGTTTTGGTGCTGTGTCAGTGGGCATGAAAGGGGCTAAATATAACTTCCGGTTACGGCAAAGTTGCCTACAACACATGGAGCGCAGGTTTTTGCTTGCGTCACTACTTCTAACAAAGCGTCTTGGGATAAGTAATTTTTCATTCTCCTTGGTCATAAGCATTGCACTTATGCATAACAGTGGCGGAACTAAAGTGAGCTTTAACTGGGTCCGCCTTTTTCGTTTCTATATGAGAAGCTGCAATTCGTTTAATCTTTGGGCTAGGTCAGGGATCCTCAATTTTTTGTGTTATACAAGCTCATTACTGAGGAGATCTCTCAATGACAAATCCGAGACTACCTCCGCTTCTGGTCAATAAAGCGAGTTCCGTTTTTTACGTGTATACCTACAAAAATGTTTGGGACAGAGATCTCAAGCGGAGCAAAAGAGGAGAGTCAAAAAAATAGGAAAGGTTCTTGGCGGACAAAAGGATGGCGTAATTTGTTTTAACGGGGGTTTTCTTCAGGAGCGTCCAGAATTTAGAAACTTCCTGGTAGAGAGAAAGGGAGAAGAGTATATCTGTACTCCTTTGAACGAAAGCGGCACTACGCTAACTCAGCCTCAATAGGTCAAACAACTTCATGCGGAGCCACTTGGGCACTGGATAAGCTTTTGTCGCAATCGCCTATTGGAGAGGCTCTTAAATGTTTTTTTCCACAACGGACGGACTACCTCAAGATTTTATCTATTGCCTATTTCATAATTCTCAACCAGGACAACAACATTTCCAAGTACGAGGTGTTTGCCTAGGTAACGCGCCTGCCCTGGGGCGATCCTCTGTCGCCTTCCTCAATCAGCCGGATCTTTAGAAAGATCAGAAATCAGCAGATAGAAACTTACTTCTCAGTTGTCAGGGAGGAGGAACAACAGGAGAAGTGTGGCGACAAAGATGAAATAACGCTGGCTCTGGACTCAACTTCCGCTGATTAATCTGCTGGCACTGGCGGACTACGAAAGCGGCATTCCTTTCTTCTACCGCGCCTTCGACGGAAAAATTCCCGATGTGAAAACCGTCAGACAAGTTATTTCCGGGAATGCCGGGCTGAGTCTAAATAACGTTGTTTTTGTGTCAGATAGAGGTTACAGCGACGCTAAAAACATCAAAGACTGCCTGAGAAATAAACTCGGATTCCTATTCAATGTGCAATGCGAGATGCCCGGAAGTTTTGCTCAAGAACTCATTGATGAGGAAAGAGAAAACCTCCGGGACTTAAACCGAATGGATTGGTTGACTAAGGTCTTCCAGATAACGAAAGAGATCAACTGGACTTTCGAACCTGATCTCGTACAGGGACAGGTGTCCTCAAAAAAGACGAAGGAATCGCGGTACTTTACTGGCACATCTATTTCAATCGACTAATTGCTGAGAACGCTAGGCAGGGGCTTATCGAGAGAATCGATCGCGTACGAGAAAAGATATGCAACGGTGAGGCGCTCGATGAAAACGAAGTAACGCTATTAGGTGAAGTATTTGAAAAACATGAGGAAGGCGACACGATCAGCTATCTCATTAGCAATGAGAAAGTGGATCAAAGGCTCCGCTACAAAGGCTATCCAGTGCGGGTAAGCGACAAGATACCCGACACTAGAAAAGCATGGTGCGCCTACCAGGAGAGAAGGATTCTAGAAGACACGCTCAAAACCCGCTCGAGCTGTGTCCGAAACTGTGTTTCGGATAACGAATCGCTCATTGGTAAAACGTTTGTGCTGTTCTTAGTGGCCTCTATTGAAATGATCGTCAGAGCGAGGCTGAGAAAATACTTCGAAGGAGGTAAAACGAGTGATAGCTTGCCGACGGATTACGACCGCTCCTGCAGAGTTCTTGACTCTTTGAACAACGTGATACAGACCAAATTCTGCGACGGCTATTATTTCGGAGGAAGTGCAGGGAAAAACGCGGACTTTTTGAAGCTCTTGGTGTCTCGGTTCCCGGCTCTGAACCAGAAGAGAAACGGGATTACGAAGACGAAGAGGAAACAGAATCCTAGAGAGGAGGCTGTTTGTTCTGAGATCGGCCTCCGCCAGATGCACTAAATTCTGCAATATCTTAAGGAGGCCGGAAGCCTTCGGAAGAACAACGAAGGACGGACAATAAAGCTGACGATGAGTTTTGAAGAGGGAACTAGAAAAAGGAAGGTCCGAAATTCTTTCGAATTTTGGACCATCAGTGGCGCGCCAGGCAGGAATCGAACCCACGACCCCCTGGTTCGTAGCCAGGTACTCTATCCAGCTGAGCTACTGGCGCACTGCTGTTTAACAGCGAAAACGAACTATAGCACAAAAAAATATTTTGTGTTTGAGTCGGGTTTCGCAGAATGGGCAAATTTGTAAAAATTGTCTTGAACTTGATTTGACGCCTTGTTTTTCCGTTTTATTGCAAGCTTGTCTAAACTTACGAAAATTAACCAAACGGAGAAAGTTAATGGACAACCAAATTATTTTCGGCGTGACAGACGAACAGAGCGGCTATAAGGACGAAATCCTTTTGACCAATATGTCTAACCGCCACGGCTGTATCACAGGTGCAACAGGAACCGGAAAAACAGTTTCTTTACAAAAATTAGCCGAATCTTTCTCCAAGAAAGGCGTTCCGGTATTCCTTGCGGATATCAAAGGTGACTTGTCGGGCATTGCAAAAGCTGCGGTGCCGACAGACAAGCTGAAAGCGCGTTTGGAAAAGCATCACTTGCCGACTCTGGATTGGTCAGCCTGCCCGGTTGTGTTTTGGGATGTCTTCGGTCAGGAAGGTTTCCCCGTTCGTGCAACGATCAGTGATATGGGACCGCTGCTTCTGTCCCGTCTCCTTCAATTAAACGATACTCAGGAAGGCGTCTTAAACGCCGTATTTTCGATTGCCGACGATAACGGGCTGTTGCTGTTGGATCTGAAAGATCTGCGCTCTATGCTTCAATTTGTGGGCGATAACGCCGCACAGTTCAGAACGAAGTACGGCAACATCTCAATGGCATCTATCGGAGCCATTCAAAGAGGTCTGCTGGTATTGGAAAATCAGGGCGGAGATAAGTTCTTCGGTGAACCGATGCTCAATATCCATGATTTGATGCAGACATCGGACGGAAAGGGCGTTGTAAACATCCTTGCTGCAGATAAGCTTATGCAGTCTCCGATGCTTTATGCAACTTTCCTTTTGTGGATTCTGAGCGAACTTTATGAAAATCTGCCGGAAGCCGGAGACCTTGAAAAACCGAAGCTCGTTTTCTTCTTTGACGAAGCACACATGCTCTTTAACGACGCTCCTCAAGTTTTAATCGATAAAGTCGAGCAGGTTGTTCGTTTGATTCGTTCTAAAGGCGTTGGTGTCTTCTTTGTGACTCAGAGTCCGGCCGATATCCCGGAAAAAGTTTTAAGTCAATTGGGCAACCGAGTTCAGCACGCCTTGAGAGCGTTTACGCCTCGCGATCAAAAGGCTGTCCGTACGGTCGCTGAAACCATGAGACCGAATCCGAAAATCGATATGGTGCAGGCCATTCAGGAACTCGGCGTCGGTGAAGCTTTAGTAAGCTTCTTGGATGACAACGGTACGCCCGGTATTACGCAAAGAGTTTGGGTATGCGCCCCGGGAAGCCAGATCGGACCGATCGCGCCTGCTGAAAGACAGGCGATCCAAAATGCATCTGTGCTGAAAGGTGTGTATGACAAGGCTATTGACCGAGTCAGTGCCTACGAAGTTCTTCAGCAGAGAGGCTCTTCGGCGGTTGCTGCAGACAACGGAGCTCCTCAGCCGGGTAAACTCGCGGCACCGGGAGCTGCCGAGCAGGAAGGACCGGACTTCACAGATATTTTGATGAGTAAAGCCAAAGACATCCTTTTAGGCTCTACAGGACCTAGGGGCGGCCATCGTGAAGGAATTGTCGAAAAGGTTGTTCGCCAAAGCGGAGAAAAAATCCTGAGAGGCATTCTTGGCTCTCTGTTAGGAGGCAAGAAATAATTTCCTAAAGGAATAGGGACGGCGGCGAGGAATCGAAAGGTTTTTCGCCGTTTCTTTTCTTGGCGCAGAAATAAAAAAATCCGCAAACGCGGGTCACCGATGAAAAGAGTTTGGAGCGGGAGACGAGTCTCGAACTCGCGACCTCAACCTTGGCAAGGTTGCGCTCTACCAACTGAGCTACTCCCGCGTGGAGCGTGATTCTACACTATTTTCAGAAACTGTGTGGAGCGGGAGACGAGTCTCGAACTCGCGACCTCAACCTTGGCAAGGTTGCGCTCTACCAACTGAGCTACTCCCGCGTCACTGGAGGCGCGAAGCGGAGTCGAACCGCTCTCAACGGATTTGCAATCCGGTGCATAACCGCTTTGCTATCGCGCCAACATCAGATAACTGAAAATTGGAGCGGGAGACGAGTCTCGAACTCGCGACCTCAACCTTGGCAAGGTTGCGCTCTACCAACTGAGCTACTCCCGCGACAGAAGTTGCACTATACAGAGGCTTTTTTGACTTGTCAAACGAGTTGAGGAAATTACTTTGAAAGGGAAATGTTTATATTTGTGAACACGCTTTTAGAGGCGCAGATTTCTCCCCGTATTTGTCTTTTAACTTCAAATAGTTCGGTGAAAAAACCAATGTTTTTCGGTGGAAAATCAGCGCCTTTTCTTTTATCCTATAAGCGAGGACTATTCACTTTTCCAAATAAAGATGGGATTAAAGGTTTTTAATTTTATTTGTGAAAACGGACATACGTTCGAGGCGATGGTGCCCAGCATCGAAGCTTTTGAGGAACAAAAAAAGAACGGTTTTTTCACATGTCCCGTGTGTAATTCGAATGTCATTTCGAGAGCCCTTTCTGCGCCTCACATCCAGGCTTCTTCTACACAAAAGGATGTCTCGCAAAATACCGTGGAGGCAATGCATACCGTCTATAAAACGGTCAAAAAGATTTTGGATGAGAGCGAATTTGTCGGGGATCGATTTGCCGATGAGGCTCGCTCCATTCACAGAGGAGACGCCCCGGACCGCCTCATCACCGGAACTCCGACCTCGGAAGAGGTATCAGAACTCCGGGATGAAGGAATTGAAGTTTTAGAGATTGGGCTTAAGAAAGATCGCTCGACGAACTGATGTTCTGAAGCTCTTCGGAAATTTCGAGCCAGCGGCCTTCGAGTTCGTCAATCTTGGAAGAGAGTTCGCCGTGGCGTTTTAAGGCTTCTGCAACCTCGTCCTGATTTCCTTGATAAAAATCAGTGTCAGCAAGTTTGAGATCCAAAGCGCTCTTCTCTTTGTTGGCTAAATCGAGTTCTTTCTCGATCTTGCTGAGCTCTTTCTTGAGAGGTTTAGACAGTGCACTGATGCGTGCACGTTCCTGAGCCTCGTTTCGGCGCTGCTCCTTACGATTCACCGGAACAGGTGCCCCGGAATCTTCAGGTGCCGCATTCCTCGCTTTCTTGTCCTTTAAGACAATTTCGGCATATTCATCCAAATCTCCGTCAAATTCAGAGAGCTTGCCGTCACGAACCAACCAAAGTTCGTCGCAGCTGGCTCTGAGCAAATGACGATTGTGAGAGACGAGGAGGACGGCGCCTTCATAAGAGGACAGGGCGACGGTCAGAGCCTCGCGGGTTTCCATATCCAGGTGATTGGTCGGTTCGTCCAGCACGAGAAGATTTGGTTTGTTCCAAGCGATAAGCGCTAGGGAGAGGCGGGCTTTTTCTCCGCCGGACATGGGACCGACCGGTGCAAGAGCCTGATCTCCGGAAAAGCGGAATTTGCCTAAGAAGTTCCTCAAGTCCAGTTCGCGCATATTCGGAGGGGCAATGCGCGTTAAATGCTGCAGAGGAGACTCGTCATCTCTTAAGTCATTGAGCTGATGCTGAGCGAAATAGCCGATCTCCAGGCCTTGTCCGTAGCGGATTTCTCCGGCTAGAGGCTCAAGCTCACCGATGAGGGTCTTCACAAGCGTCGACTTACCGGCGCCGTTAACGCCTAATATACCGATTCGAGCACCTGCTGAGATATTGCACTTAACTTGAGTCAGGATGGGATGGTCGGGTTCGTATCCGCAGGCAACTCCTTCAGCGGTGATTAAATGCTGAGGCACTTTCTCCGGTTGCAGGAAAGAAAACCTCCATTCGTTCTTCGCCAAGACCGGCTCGACGGATTGAAGTTTTTCCAGCATCTTAATTCGTGACTGAGCCTGACGAGCTTTCGTGGCCTTGTAGCGGAATCGATCAATGTAGGCCTGGAGGTGCGAAGCGGCGCGTTCGTAGGCTTTAGCGGCGGCTTGCTGAAGCGCGAGTTTTTGAGCTCTGGTGACTTCAAACTGTGAGTAGTTGCCGCCGTACCGATTGATCGTGTTGTCTTCAACCGACCAAATGGATTTTGCAATTCGATCCAGGAATTCTCTGTCGTGAGAAATGACAATGACGGTGGCTTCCTGCTGCTTCAGGAAACTTTCGAGCCAGATGACCGAGTCAATGTCCAAATGGTTGGTAGGCTCATCCAACAGAAGCAAATCGGCCGGACGCATGAGCGCACGAGCCAGCGCGATTCGGTTTCTCCAACCGCCAGAAAACTCTGAGACCTGGCGCGAAGAGTCATTGGGCTTGAAACCCAAACCGTAGAGAATTTCTTCGGCTTTTGCGACGACAGCGCCTTCATTGATTTCGGCCAAGTGTGCAACAGCTTGTGCATAAGCCATATCATCGCCGGCTTCTTCCGCTCGCTTGAGTTCTGCTTTGGCTTCCATCAAAGGAGCGTGTCCCTCCAGGATGTATTCCAAGGCAGGAAGATCGGTCTCAACCACACGCTGGGCCACGTGCGAGATGCGGTTCAAAGGAGGCGCAAGGATGTCGCCGTCCTCAGTGGAGAGCTCGCCCAGAATTGCGGCGAAAAGCGTGGACTTGCCGGACCCGTTGGGTCCGACTAGTCCGATAATTTCTCCGTCCGAAGTCGTGAGATTGACGTTTTTATATAAAACTCTTACGCCTCGAACCAGGCTCACATTCTGAAGTCTAAGCATCGGGAAGCTGTTCTTTCTTAATCATGAAGACTTGATCTTTGCCGCCGGAGGTGGGCAGCCAGGTGACCTCAATATTGGGGAAACGTTCCTTGAAGTTTTCGGCGCCGTCTCCGAGCTCAACGATTAAAACACCGTTGTCATTTAAGTGCGCTTTAACTTCTTTAAGCAGCCGGTCGATGATATCCATGCCGTCGGCGCCTGCGACCAAGGCTAAAGAAGGCTCGTAACGGTATTCCTGAGGAAGTCCTTCCATGGAAGCTTCCGTGACATAGGGCGGATTCGAAATAATGAGATCGTATTTCGTGTTCTGCAGATTCTCGAACAAATCGCTTTGAATCGGATAGACACGATTTTCGAATTCGTAGTCGGCGATGTTGATTTCAGCCACTTCTAGAGCGTCGCTGCTGATGTCGACGGCATCAACTTCAGCCTGAGGAAACTTCTCTGCCAGCAGAATGGCCAAACAGCCGGAACCCGTGCACATATCCAAAATGGAGTGGATACGAGCAGGGTCAGGGAGAAGACCGTCAAAATTTTTCGATCAGCTCGGCAATGTAGCTACGGGGAATCAAGACTCTTTCGTCCACGTAGAAGGGAACCCGGTGAGCCACCATTCTTTCGTAATGTAGGCTGTCGGTTCGAGGTCGTCGCGCGGCGGGAAATGTTATTCAGTACTGTTTCCCGTTCATTACCGGTTAATGTGGCGTCTAAGAATTTTCTTCGTATTCCAGCGGAATACGGAGTGTGCCAGGACCAAAACGCGGCTTCTTCTTCCGGATTTTGGTAGCCGTGATTAAAGGTAGCTTCAGAGGAATAAAGCCTTGTCGTGCAGTATCGAATGAAGTCGCGGATGGTTTTAAGCGGTTCAGTATTAGTTTCCATCATGTTCACTTAAAAATGCGTTCCAGTATTCTGTAATAAATTTTGGACAAGCAGGCGATATCCTTTGTCGGAATGCGCTCATTGACTTTATGAATTCGGTCGTTTACCGGTCCGAACTCTACAACTTCAGGACACCACTGTCGAATAAATCTGCCGTCGCTGGTTCCACCGGAAGTCGAGAACTCAGGTTTGATGCCGGTCACGTCCTTTATCGCTTCAGCTAGCTCGTTTCTGAAGAAAGGCTTTTCCGAGAAAAACGGCGAGGCGCTTTCCTGCCATTCAATCTTGAAATCCCAAACATATTTCCGGCACATGTCTTCGATCTGTTTCTCAAGTGACGCCGCGGTGTGCTTCGGGTTGTACCGAATGTTGAAGGTAATGACGCATTCACCCGGAACCACATTGACTGCTCCGGTGCCTGCATGGATGTTACTGATTTGGAATGAAGTGGCCGGGAAAGGAGGAAGACCTTCATCCCAGACGGTTTGAGAGAGTTCGGCGAGCAGAGGAGCGGCGCTGTGAATAGGATTCCTGACCTTTTTCGGATACGCGACGTGTCCCTGAATGCCTCGAACGGTGAGTTTGCCGTTTAGAGAGCCGCGGCGCCCGTTTTTAATGGTGTCGCCAAGCAGCCTGGTGCAGCTGGGCTCCCCGACAATACAGAAATCGGGCGCTACCTCACGGTCCGACAAAACCTGAAGCGCATATTGAGTGCCGTCTTTGCCGTCGCCTTCTTCGTCGCTTGTGAGCAGCAGGACAATCGTTCCTTTGAATTGGGGATGTTTAGAAACGAATTCACAAGCGGCAGCCGCAAAACAGGCGTCGGAAGTTTTCATGTCCTGAGCACCGCGTCCGTATAAGAAGCCCTCATCTTCCGTTGGCACAAACGGAGGAAACTTCCAGCCGTCTGCACCCGGCGGCACAACATCCACATGACCGGCAAAGAGAAATACCGGGGCCCCCGAGCCGTACTTGGCCCAGAGATTTTTAGTTTGCCCTCGATTGATTTCCTCACAAGAGAAGCCGTGTTGAGAGAGGAGATCGGCAAAGATTTTCAGAGAGCCAGCATCCGAAGGCGTCACGGATTCGCAAGCGATGATTTTTTTCGTGAGTTCAAGAGGGTCTTGCTGCATGCTGAACATTCTCAAATTCAGAGGTAGATGAAATGCGAAGACCTCTGTCAGGAAAGACAGAGGCTCTAAACAAAGGGCCTTGAATATTCAAGGCCCTTAAAATTAGTCGCGAAGAAGTTCGTTAATACTTGTCTTCGAACGCGTCTTGGCGTCTACGCGCTTAACGATGACCGCGCAGTTAAGGTTGTATTTGCCGTCAGCGGAAGGCAAGCTTCCGGGAACAACGACAGAACCGGCAGGTACTCTGCCGCGATGAATTTCGCCGGTGGTACGGTCATAAATCTTCGTGCTCTGTCCGATGAAGACACCCATGGAGATCACGCTGTTTTCTTCAACGATGACGCCTTCAACGATTTCGCTGCGGGCACCGATAAAGCAGTTGTCCTCGATGATGGTCGGGGTTGCCTGAAGCGGCTCGAGAACACCGCCGATACCGACGCCGCCGGAAAGGTGGCAGTTCTTACCGACTTGAGCGCAGGAACCGACCGTTGACCAGGTATCGACCATGGTGTTTTCTCCGATGTAGGCGCCGATGTTGACAAAGGAGGGCATCAATACAACGCTCGGAGCGATGTAGCTGCCGTGGCGAGCCACAGCAGTGGGCACACAGCGGATGCCGGATTCTTTCCAATCGGCTTCGGAAAAATGATCGAAGCGGGAGGGAACCTTGTCAAAGAAAGAGAGGTCGCCGGCGCGGACCATTTTGTTCGGATAAAGCTGGAAGCTCAAAAGAACGGCTTTTTTGATCCATTCATGGGTGACCCATTCGCCGTCAATCTTTTCGGCAACTCGAAGCTTTCCCTGCTGAAGCAGTTTGATCACTTCATCGACGGAGTTTTGAACTTCGGGCGGAAAGTGTTCGGGACGCAGCCCGAAAGATTGTTCAATAATTTGCTTTAATGCTTCCATAGTTATTCCTCAAAAGGGTCAAATTCTGCAATTCTTTGGGCGGCCTCTGTGACTTCCGGTACGGTGGCTACCAGTGCGATGCGAATGTAGCCTGAGCCCGGATTAACACCGTTGACTTCCCGGCCAAGGAAACTGCCCGGGAGGACGGTGATGCCTTTTTTCTCATAGAGCCGTCTTGCATAGAGTTTATCGTCTATAGGCGTTTTCGCCCACAAATAAAAACTTGCATCGGGCATTTCTACTTCCAGCGCTTGTTTCAGCAAAGGAACGGCGGCCTTAAATTTTTCGACATAAAACCTTCTGTTTTCCCGCACATGTTCTTCATCATTCCATGCCGCGATGCTGGCGTGCTGTACGGCGCCCCCCATGGCGCTGCCGTGATAAGTTCTGTAGAGCAGGAACGGTTTGATCAGTTTTTCGTCGCCGGCGACAAAGCCGGTACGCATGCCGGGGATGTTAGAACGCTTGGATAAGCTTGAGAAGACGATGAGACGGTCGAAGTTCGGTCTGCCTAGAAGTTTGGCAGCGCTCAGTGCGCCGAGCGGCGGATTGTCCTCGTCAAAATAAATTTCCGAATAACACTCGTCGCTGCCGATCACAAAACCGTACTTGTCGGAAAGGTCAAACAATTTTCTCCAGTCCTCCAATGACAGAACCGTTCCGGTCGGATTGTTCGGAGAGCAGACAAAGAGCAGCTGGGTGCGTTTGAGGACATCTTCCGGTATGGAAGAGTAGTTGGGTTTAAAGCCTGTCTCAGCCGTCATCGGGCAAAAATACGGTTGGGCGCCGGCCAATTTCGCGGCTCCTTCGTAAATTTGATAGAAAGGATTCGGCATGACAACGACCGGGTCTTGGGTCGGATCAATCAGAACCTGCGTTAAAGCAAACAGGGCTTCTCGCGATCCGTTGGTCGGCAGAATCTGAGAAGCAGGATCGAGTTTTACGCCGTAGCGTTTTTCAATCCAGTTCCCGATCGCCTCTTTCAGCTCAGGATAACCGCCTGTCGGAGGATACTTTTCAAATAAAGCCTGATGGTCGAAGAGGGCTTGTTTGACGGTGTCGGGTGCCGGGTGTTTCGGCTCGCCGATAGAAAGGGAGATCGGTTTGAGATCCTCGGGAAGTTTGGCGCCTTCCAGAAGCTTGCGCAGTTTGGCAAAGGGATAGGGCTGAAGTGTATTAAGCAGCGGGTTCATAACAACTTATCATTTTCGTCGGAATATTCACAAAATTTTAGCGAACGAAGAAGCAGTTGCCGCGCTCGAAAACTACGAAATGCAGATCAGAAAAAACAACGGCCTGTTGAAACGGGCCGCTGAGGAAAAAAATCGGATTAACCGCGAGTCGGATCGTTCGATTCGAACTCAGGCAGTTCAACCGGTTTGACCGGTGTCCAGCCTTCTTTACGGTATTCAGCAACGACCGTCGTGTAGATGCCGCCGCGGACCCACCATTTAGCCTTGAGTCTTATGAAACGAGGGGAAGTGGCCGCAACGAGATCGTCCAGGATCTTGTTGGTGATGGCTTCATGGAAAGCACCTTCCTGACGATAACTCCACATATAGAGTTTCAGTGCCTTGAGTTCGACATTCTTCTGGTCCGGAATGTAGTCGAGCAGAAGTGTGGCGAAGTCGGGCTGTCCGGTTAACGGGCAAAGCGACGTGAACTCAGGGATTTCAATGTGAATTAAATAATCCCGATTCGGCTGAGGATTCGGGAAAGTCTCAAGATTCTTGCAAGGAGCTGTAGACATGAAAATTATTTTTCCGCTATGTGTTTAATTAGAGGCCATAAATTATAAGGTCGCGGAAAGAAAGACAAAGCGGTTTGAACCGCCGTGGGTAACGCGGAAAAAATAAAATTGCATCAGTTCGTAATACGGTGGTTTTCTTCATAAGCCTGTAGAATATTGAGACTTGAGTAGTAGCCTGCGGAGAACACAACCGCAGGTTTAGGATTTAGCTAAAGAAAGATGAATATGGTTGGAATGGGGGTAACGATAGTCCTGATCCTTGCGGTTGGCGGCGTCGGCGTTTGGTATTGGCTTCGAATCAAAGAGACGTCAAGTCATGAGAAAGTCGAAGATAAAACACCTCCGAGGATTCCTCAGGAGCCGATTTTCGGCGAGGATTTGATCAATTCCGGCGACATTAAAGTCGACGAGATTAAGAAGACCTCACCTCCTGCTGAAGAACCGCAGTCTGAGTCTCAGTCACCAGAAGAGACGATCGAGGAAGTTCAGGAGGTTCTCCTGAAAGAAACCGAAGAGGAAGAGGAGCCCGTTGAAACTTCTCCGGTATTGGAAGAGATTGATGACAGCGGTCTGCCTAAATATGATCCCTTTGTCACGGAACTCGTTCGCATTACCTTCAAGAAGCCGGTAACCGGTAGCCAGCTCGCACCGTTCGTTAAAACGGCAATGGAAAATGCTCCGAGAGGTCTGCTGCGCATCTTGGCGCTGGAAGCCAACAGCAACCGCTGGTTCGTGCCGGATGCGATCGGCATGTTCTCGGCAATTGCCTTCTATATTCAGCTGGCTTCCGGTAAAGCTTCTTTCGACCAGGTGTCCCTATCGAATCTGTATCAGCTGGTTTTCCTGCGTATGGAAATGAACTTGGACGGCACTTCAGAAATGAAGGAAATGCAGCTGCTGAACAACCATACGGATCAGCTCAACGCACTTATCAAGAATTTCGGCGTGCAGATCACGCTTCTGCTGCGTCCTTTAGAACCGGTTTCTATCGATGATTTCGAAAAAGAAACGATGCTCTTGGGCTTAAAGCGCAGAAGCATGACGCATTATGAAAAGCTGGGTGAGCTGGTTTTGGATAAAAACGGCAAACGTCAGGGCAACCGTAAGGGCACGATCGAACTTCGCTGGCTGGACGACAGAAATATTGCGATTTCTCTGAACGTTCCGCTGATCGCTCCTGAAAGCGATCCCCTGCGTCTGCTGATGACGGCTGCCAACGCTTTTGCGGCCGTGTTTGATGCCAAGATTGTGGATCCTAAGGGATGTGAAATCTCGGGCGCCACGGTGTCTCTGCTGAAGCAGGAACTCGACCGCTTCTATAAGCAGATGCGTGAGAACAATATCGAGCCGGGCAGCGTTAGGGCACATCAGCTTCTCGATTAAAAAGATCCCAAATTTATCATTCTGATTCAAACATCGGATTCCCAGCGAGTACAGTAAGGAACCCGATGTTTTTATTTGGTTCAGGTACGAAATGGAAGAGCAAGACAAGAAAAAATTAGAGGCAGTTAAACTCCGAATGGAGAAACTGGCCGAGGAGCTTGAAAAGCACAACAAGGCTTATTACATCGACAATGCTCCGACGGTGTCTGACGAGATCTATGACTCGTTGTTCCAAGAACTGGCGCGACTGGAAAAAGAATATCCTCAGTTCAAAAGTCCGGTTTCACCGACGGAGCGCGTCGGTGCAACCGTCCAGAGCGAACTGAAAAAAGTCACGCATGCCGTGCCGATGCTCTCCATTCATACCGAAACGGACTACACTGCTCAAGGCGCTTATGATTTTGACGCCCGCGTAAGAAGAGAACTTGAACTGACGCCCGATCAGACGATTGATTATGACTGCGAATTGAAATTCGACGGGCTGGCCATTAACTTGCGTTATGAGGACGGCGTTCTTGTTCAGGCCGCGACCCGCGGAGACGGCTACACCGGTGAAGACGTTACAGCGAACGTCAAAACGATTAAGACGCTTCCTTTAAAGGTCGATGGCTTCCCGAAGATTTTTGAAGTCCGCGGCGAGGTGATCATGCACAAGGAAGTGTTCCGCAAGCTTAATGAAGAGCAGGAAGCGGTCGGAGCGAAGCTTTTTGCCAACCCTCGTAATGCAGCAGCCGGCAGTCTCCGCCAGCTGGACTCGGCCCTGACGGCGAAACGCAATCTGAACTTTTATGCCTACGGCTACGGCGAAGTGAGCGAGATGCCGGCCGATACCCAGTCGGGACTGCTTGATTATTTGAAATCTAAAGGCTTCCCGGTGATCAGCAATCGGATCGTCGTGCAAACACCGGAACAACTTGAGGCATTCCATTTAGAAGTCGCTCGTATTCGTCACGATTTGCCGTTTGATATTGACGGCGTGGTCTACAAAGTCAATAGTTTTGCCCGCCAGAAACAGCTGGGATTCGTCTCCAGAGAACCTCGCTGGGCCGTGGCCCATAAATATCCGCCGGAAGAAGTTCAAACGCAGGTTTTGGATATTACCGTTCAAGTCGGACGCACCGGCAAACTTACGCCCGTCGCTCGCCTCAAGCCCGTGTTTGTCGGCGGAACCACCATCAGCAATGTTTCTCTGCACAACGAAGAATTCCTACAGAACATGGGTATAAAGATCGGAGACACGGTCGTTGTCCATCGTGCCGGCGACGTTATCCCCGAGATCGTCCGAGTAATTCCCGAGCTTAGGCCGAAAGACGCCAGAGATTTCGTGATGCCGGAATTCTGTCCGGTCTGCGGTTCTCACGCTTATAAAGAAGACGGAGAAAGGATCGCCACTGCGCGGCGGTCTTTTCTGCCGCGCTCAGCGAGCCCAAAGCATTCTCCACTTTGTCAGCCGCAAAGCCATGGGCATTGACGGTATCGGGGAAAAATTGGCCGAACAGCTGATTGAACATGATTTGGTTACTACGGTTGCGGATATTTACCGTTTGACCGTCGACAAGCTCGTCGGTCTGGACCGTATGGGACAAAAATCTGCCGAGAAACTTGTCGCCTCTATTGAAGCTTCCAAGAAGACCACGCTTGAACGTTTCTTGTACGCCATCAGCATTCCGGAAGTCGGAGAGGCTACGGCGAGGAATTTAGCATCGCACTTCGGTGCTTTAAAACCGCTGGAAGAGGCTTCGTTAGAACAGCGCAGGAAGTTGAAGACATCGGTCCGTCGGGCGCGGAAAACATTCTGCACTTCTTTGCCGAACCGGCGAACATCGCGGTGATCAATGACCTGATGGATCGCGGCGTCGTGTGGAAGAGGGTACGGGCACGAGTGGCCAGGAACTTCCGCTGAACGGTTTGACATTCGTTCTGACCGGCACACTACCAACGCTTTCCAGAGACGAGGCCAGCGATATTATTCGTAAAGCGGGCGGAAAGGTAAGCGGATCGGTCTCTAAGAAGACGAGTTATGTTTTGGCCGGCGAATCTGCGGGATCAAACTCGCCAAAGCCGAGGCTTTAGGCGTTAATATCATAGACGAACCTGAGTTATTCAAAATGATCAATCAAGGAGTAAAGGCGGATGGCTAATTTTGCGTTGATCGGCGGAAGCGGTTTGGACCAGTTGTCTCTTTTAGAAGGCAAGGTCATTGAGAAAATTGACACTCCCTACGGTAAAGAGCCGGTCGAAATTTGCCGTGGAGTGATTGACGGACTGAACATCGTATTTTTATCTCGGCACGGGACGACTGAGAAGAAGCCGCCGCACATGATTAACTATCGCGCCAACATTTGGGCTCTTTCACAGTTCGAGCCCAAAGCCGTGATCGCATTGGCTTCCGTCGGCGCTGTTTTGCCTGAAGATGATATCGGTGCGATTGCCGTACCCGATCAGATCATTGACTATACCTGGGGCAGAGAAACCAGCTACAACACCGGCAAAGAGAAGTTCATTAACTTCATTGACTTCACTTATCCGTTTGATATGGATTTGAGAGAAGCAATTGTTGATGCTTCTGAGGAGCTGGATCTTCCGATTATTGACGGCGGTACTTACGCCTGCACTCAAGGTCCGAGACTCGAAACGGCGGCCGAAGTTGATCGCATCGATAATGACGGCGGTCACTATGTCGGTATGACACTGATGCCCGAGTCATGCTTGGCTAGAGAGTTAAATCTCAAGTACGCAGCGATTTGCCAGATAGTCAATACTGCAGCCGGCCGCGGAGCCTCTGAAAAAGGCATCGTGCTTGACGATACGAAGGAAGCCCTGACTAAGGCGACAAAGGAAAGTGTGAATTTAGCTCTTGCCACATTCCGCTCATTGGCTGATTAGAACTTTTGTTGACTAAAGCAAAACCCGCCGTTGAGGCGGGTTTTGCGTTTCCGAAGGGACCTTAACTAAAGCTCCAAAGCTTCCAAAACGGCCTTTTCAAATTCAGCGCAGAAGACGGGATCCCGCAGCTTAAAGCTTTCGATCAGGAAGACGTCCTCCGCCCTTTCTCCCAGCGTCGTGATTCGGGCTGTCACAAGATTGATTCCGTACTGCACAAAGACTCGCGCGATGGATGCCAAAAGGCCGAGCCGGTCGGTTGTGACGATCGAAAGCATGTATTGTCTTCCAGCGGCATCGGGTCGTAGCGAAGCCTGCGGTGAGATCGGGAAGAGCTTGGATTGACGGGACGGGCGTCCGCGAAGAGGCGGCGGAAGCTTTTCAGCCAAATCCAGTTTTTCTGCGAGGATTTCTTGGAAACGAGCGAACTCTTGTTCGAAGTTGGGGTCTGAGCCGTCGTCAACGACGATGAAAGAGTCGACCACTCGTCCGTCGCGCCCCGTGTGGATACGGGCTTCGGCAATGGACAGACCGTATTGCTGCAGATTAGAAACGATGCGGGCAAAAAGTTCGGGGCGGTCCTGCGTCAGGATAAGAATTTCGTGTGCGTGTTCCATGCCGCGCAGCGGTCTGGATGCGACAAACGACTTCGGAGAATCGAGATGCGGCAGTAATACCTTGGCGTGCCAAACGATATTCCGCACGGAGTGCTTCATAAAGTATGCAACGTCAAAGTTATCCCAGAACTTATTAATTCGATCTCTCTGTTCAGGCGTAAAGCGCGTCAAGCGCAGCGCATCTTTACGGCGCCGGGATACCAATAAATCTCTGTCGATGCCTTTGCCCTTAAGGAAACGGGCGGTCGAATAAAACAGATCTTCAAGAAGTTGGGCTTTCCAGGCGTTCCAAATTTTCGGTCCCGTCGCTCGGATGTCACAGACGGTAAGCAGATAAAGACTGACGAGGCGCTCCATCGTTCCAACTTTCTTGGCGAAGTTTTCAATAACCTCCGGATCTGAGATGTCTTGCTTTTGGGCAACCATACTCATGGTCAAATGCTCACGAACGAGGAACTCGATGTAGTCAGCGTCCTCATCGGCGATCTCAAAATCTCGACACATCTGCCGAACAATCTCCGCGCCGATTTTGCTGTGGTCCCCGCCTCTGCCTTTACCGATGTCGTGGTAGAGAAGAGCAAGAACCAAACGCCAGCTTCCCTTCATTGCCATCATGAGTTCGGTACAGAGCGGCAGCTCGTGGGCGTTTTCACTGTGTGTGAAGTTTCGGAGATAACGAATTGCAAGGAGTGTGTGCTGATCGACCGTGTAAGCATGGAACAAATCATGCTGCATTTGACCCACGATTCGGTTGAAAGACGGCAGCAGTTTTCCGAGCACACCCCAGCGGTTCATTTCTTCCAAAGCGTGCCAGACGCCTCTGCGTCCTTGGATAATCTTCAAGAATGTCTGACGATTGACAGGATTTTCAGCCCATTCTTTGTTCATCAGAGAATGAGCTTCAAATAAGGCACGGTAAAGTCGGGAAGACTTCATCGGAATGTCCGGATGACGTTCCTGAATTAAAAAGGCCTCGAGAATTCTTTCAGGGTTCTTCACGAGGACGTCGGGAGACTCAAGGCCGAGCACGTCGCCCTGACGCACAAAACCGCTGCAAATGGGTTCACCGGTTTGTTCGGGCTCTTTAGAGTAGCGCTCTTTAATGGCCTGAAGAATGATGGAGTTGAGCTGGCCGATGGTTTTTGCATTGACGTAGAAGTGCTGCATCATCACTTCACTCGGACGCCGGCCGACAGTCCCGACAATGCCCAGCGCTTTAGCCAGCGGTTCCTGAATTTCGAAAATCAATCGGTCTTCGTGGCGGTTGGTGAGCAAATGCATATGAATCCGCAGCCGATAAAGGCTTTTGGTGACAGATTCCAAAAGTTCGCATTCTCGGCGGGTGATCAAGCCTTTTTCAAAGACTTCCTGCCAAGTGTTGCCGAGACGAGCCGCCCTGAGCACCCAGATCAAAATATTCAGATCTCGAAGACCGCCCGGGGCTTCTTTAATGTTCGGCTCCAGAGCATAAGAGGACTCGTGGTACTTCAAATGCCGCTGCTGCTGTTCGATGAATTTTGCCCGATAAAACTTTTTAAGATTCAGATTCTTTTCCATCGTTTCCGAATAGGTCTTAAAAAGCTCTTCATTTCCGGCGATGAGGCGCGACTCAAGCATCGCCGTTTGAGCGGTAATGTCGACTTCGGCTTGTTCAAGGCATTCTTCGATGCTTCGCACCGAGTAACCGACGGTCAAACCGAGCGACCATAAGTTGCCGATCGCATCGGAAATCGTTTTTAAGTCCTTGTCTCGGACGCCGTCAGGCAGAAGGAAAAGAAGATCGAGGTCTGAGTAGGGAAATTGCTGCTCTCTGCCGTAGCCTCCGACGGCAACGACAGCAACATCCTCGGATAATTGATTCAGCTTGAGAATCGCCAAGACTGCCTTGTCGGCAGCCTTGGCGTGCGCAGAAAGATAGGCATCGGCGTCAACGTCCGCCAAAAACTTCTTTGCTAAAACTTCTCGCTGATCTTTAAATTTTTTGACGATTTCGTTGATTTCCATAGCCTTGAGATTCTTTCTTTATTAATTTAGGAAGAAGGTTTTATCCATGAGGGAGCAGGCGGGCATTTTGGCGAGACCGTCAGAACTTCGTATCCGGTTTCAGTGACGAGAATCGTATGTTCCCACTGGGCGGAAAGACTTCTGTCTTTGGTTACAGCCGTCCAGCCGTTCGGAAGAATGCGAAGTTCTTTTCTTCCGGCGTTGATCATCGGCTCGATCGTGAAGATCATGCCGGGCTTCATGACAGCGCCGGTGCCGAGCTTGCCGTAATGGCAGACCTGAGGATCTTCGTGGAAACCGACTCCGACCCCGTGACCGCAGAATTCACGAACGACGCTGCAGCCCTGAGGTTCGACAAAATGCTGAATTGCATAGCCGATATCTCCGAAATGGGCGCCGGGACGCACGATTTCAATGCCTTTCCACATGGAGTCGAAAGTGACATTAATGAGGTGCTTAGCAGCAACGGAAATATGGCCGACGGAATACATACGGCTGGTGTCTCCGTAATAACCGTTTTTAATGACGGTCACGTCAATATTTAAGATATCGCCGTTTTTGAGCACTTTCTCATTTGGAATACCGTGGCAGATCTGATGATTGACGGAAATGCAGGTAGCTTTCGGATAAGGATTGGTGCCGTCCGGGTCGTAGTTGAGGCAAGCGGACTTGTCTTTGAGGACGTCTTCGGTATATCTGAGCATCAAATCATCGAGGTACTCGGTGGTGACGCCGGCTTTAACAAACGGTTCAATGTAGTCGAGAACCAAAGCCGCATCGCGGCAGGCCGCCCGGATGCCTTCGATTTGTTCCGGGGTCTTAATAAGAATATTGTCAAACATTGATTAAATCTGACTCGAAAAAGTTTTTCAATGCCGCAATTTTAGTGGATTCACCGATGAGCGGAGTTATCTCAGCCTTATATAGGTCAACCGGAAGAAAGGTGGCGATCATTCTTTAAATCGCCGCTAAAACAAGGTTTCATTTGTTTTGTCTCAAAAAGGAACGTCAAAAGGTTGTAACGCCTCTTTTCAAACGCTTAACTCTTTGAAAAAGCATGATAGAATTCCGCCCCGATCCGGACGGAAACGTTTGGACTTTTTTGTTAAATAGCGCAGTCTCACAACAGGGTTCCATTCGGAAAACGTGAGGCTGTTGGAATTAAACCCTAAAGGAATTAAAGATATGTCATCTCTGAGCATGCGTGAACTGCTCGAAGCCGGTGCACACTTCGGTCACCAGACTCGTTTTTGGAGCCCCAAAATGTCCCAGTACATTTTCGGCTCTCGTAACAAGATTCACATCATCAACCTCGAAAAGACTGTTGCTAAGTTCGACGAAGCTGCCAAGTTCTTAACAAACCTGGCCGCTCAGAAGGGCACCATCCTTTTCGTCGGCACAAAGCGCACTTCCCGCGACGCCATCGTTGCTGAAGCCAAACGCGCCGGAATGCCTTATGTTGATCAGCGCTGGCTGGGCGGTATGCTCACCAACTTCAAGACGGTTAAGGTTTCCCTGAAGCGTCTTAAAGAAATGGAACAGAAAGTTGCCGACGGCGCTCTTGAAAAGATGACCAAAAAAGAAGCTCTCGACTTCACTCGTGAACTCGAAAAGCTGAACAAAGCTATGGGCGGCATCAAAGAAATGAACGGTCTGCCCGACGCTCTGGTCGTTGTTGACGTTGGCTACCACAAGATTGCTATTCAGGAAGCTAACAAGCTTGGTATTCCTGTTGTCGGTATCGTTGATACGAACCACAATCCTGCCGGTGTTGACTATGTCATCCCGGGTAACGACGACAGCGCCCGCGCTGTTGCTCTTTACGCTAAAGGATTTGCTGACGCAATTCTTGAAGGCAAGAACAAGAACCTTGAAGACACTGTCAAGGCTGCTAAAGACTCCGACTTCGTTGAAGAAGCCGCTGTCGAAGAAAAAGCTGAGTAATTCGCCTCTTCTTGTCTGAAGTACCAAGGGAAGGGGCGTTCGCGCCCCTTTCTTTTTAAACCAATTATTTTTTAAGGATAAAACAATGGCTGTTATCACTGCCGCAATGGTTAAAGAACTTCGTGTTAAAACCGACGCTCCGATGATGGAATGCAAAAAGGCTTTGACAGAAGCAGACGGCAACATGGAGCAGGCTGAAGAAATTCTTCGCGTTAAGCTCGGCAACAAGGCCACTAAGGCTGCTAGCCGCATTACCGCTGACGGCGTTGTCGCTATCTACATCGACGAACCGGGCAAGATCGGCGCTATCGTTGAACTGAACTCCGAAACCGACTTCGTTGCTAAGAATGCCGACTTCATCGCTTTCGCCAACGATATCGCCAAGCTCGTCGCCGAAAACAAACCGGCTGACGTTGCTGCTCTTTCCGCTCTTCCGCTCAACGGCTCTACCGTTGACGAAGTTCGTAAAGGCCTGATCGGCAAGATCGGTGAAAACATCTCCATCCGCCGCTTCCAGATCATTGAAGGTAAAGGCAAGCTCTCCACATACATCCACGGCGGCGCCAAGATCGGCGTTATCGTTGACGTGGTCGGCGGCAACGACGAAGTTGCTCACGACGTGGCTATGCACATCGCTGCTTCTAAGCCGAAGGCTCTCGACAAAGACGGTGTTGATCAGAACCTGATCGAAACAGAACGCCGCGTTGCTATCGAAAAAGCTCGCGAAAACGGCAAACCGGAACACCTGATCGAGAAGATCGCCGAAGGTTCCGTTAACAAGTTCCTCAAGGAAGTCACGCTTCTTTCTCAGCCGTTCGTTAAGGACGACTCTAAGAGCGTCGGCGAACTCCTGAAGAGCAATGGTGCTACAGTATCTGCATTTGCGCTGTTTGTTGTCGGTGAAGGTCTTGAAAAACGCAACGACGACTTCGCTGCCGAAGTTGCTGCTCAGGCTGCTGCCGCACGTGCCTAATTGTTGAACTTTTTTCGGAGTAAACGATGAGTAAGTCTGAAACGCCTAAAACCAAACGAATTCTGCTGAAACTCTCCGGCGAAGCCCTTATGGGCGACAACGCCTTCGGCATCAGCCGCGATACGCTTAAAAGCATCGTCGGCGAAATCAAGGAAGTAGTTGACTTAGGCGTTCAGCTTGCGATCGTGGTCGGCGGCGGCAACATCTTCCGCGGAGTCGCACTCGGCTCTACCGGTATGGATCGCGCCACCGGCGACTATATGGGCATGCTGGCCACCTGCATGAACGCAATGGCACTTCAGGATGCACTGAGAAACGCCGGTGTTGAAGCCCGTGTCCAGTGCGCCCTGGATATCGACCAGGTTGCCGAGCCGTACATTCGCGGCAAAGCATTGAGCCATCTGAAGAAAGGCCGCGTCGTGATTTTTGCTGCCGGCACCGGTAATCCGTTCTTCACAACGGATACTGCTGCAGCTCTGAGAAGTGCGGAAATCGGAGCCGATATGGTTCTGAAAGCCACTCAGGTTGACGGCGTATTTACCGCTGATCCTAAGAAGGATCCCAACGCAAAAATGTATAAGTCTCTGACCTTCGACGAAGCCATTCAGAAGAAACTCAAGATTTTGGACGCCACGGCTTTTACGCTCTGCCGCGATCAAGGCATGCCGATCAGAGTCTTCAACCTTCATAAGCCCGGCGCGCTCAAACGCGTTGTGCTTGGTGAAGACGAGGGCACGCTCGTTCACGTTTAACCGAGAAAAAAACGGATACAAAAAGCTCCGGGCCTGCATCAGCGGGTCCGGAGCTTCTTTTTCGGTCGGCGAATTACTTTTCGGCTTTTTCGCGTTCGGAAGATTTCTCAGCTTCTTCCTTTTTGAGTTTGTTTTCTGCGTGGATCTTGTCGCGCAGTTCATCACTCTTTTGTTCCTGATCTTTCAGGATTGCGCCGAACATTTTTTCAATTTTTGCCATAGTTCAAACTCCTTATCAGATGTTTTGAGCTTAAGCGCGTTTGGCCGAGGAGCCTATTAAACCAACTCGAATCGAGCGGTTTGAGGCTATTGCGCTCCGTGGTAAACTCAACGAATTAATAAGGCTGTCACTGCCGCCGTTGTTTTATTTCGGCGGATTTGACCGCGTCCGTGATTTTCTGCTCACCGGCGTGCGACTAAGTTTTGCGACTTGCAGCCGAGAAATCTGCAGAGATTGGAAATTGACATGACAACTAAAGACATCTATTCACAGTCCGAACATCATATGAAGCGTTCTATTGAAACGCTCAAAGAAAACCTGATGAAGATCCGTACGGGTCGTGCTCATACCGGTTTGCTCGAACATATCACCGTCGATTACTACGGCTGCCCGACCCCGATTTCTCAGGTCGCTCAGCTCGGTTTGGCCGACGCCAGAACAATCACTGTTCAGCCTTGGGAAAAGAAAATGGTTGCCGTGGTTGAAAAAGCAATCCGCAACTCCGATCTGGGTCTGAATCCGGCAACTTCCGGCGAAGTCATCCGCGTCCCGATGCCTCCTCTGACAGAAGAACGCCGCCGTGACTTAACGAAGGTCGTTCGTTCCGAAGGCGAAGAAACTAAGGTTGCCATCCGCAATCTGCGCCGTGACGCCAACAACAAGGTTGCCGCGCTCGTTAAGGAAAAAGAAATTTCCGAAGACGACGAACGCCGTTCCAATACTGAAATTCAGAAGCTCACCGATAAGTACATCGGTGAAGTCGACAAGCTGATTGCCGAAAAAGAAAAGGAAATCATGACCGTTTAATCGGTTTTAAATCCTATGACAAGTCAGGAATTGACTGCAAAGCCACGTGAAAGGGTGCCCCGTCACGTGGCTATTGTTATGGATGGCAACGGAAGATGGGCCAAGGCCCGCAAGCTTCCGCGTCTCATGGGCCATCAAAAAGGGGTAGAGTCCGTCCGAACTGCAATCCAGACTGCGGCTAAGGCCGGAGTTCAGCATTTGACGCTCTTTGCTTTTTCCAGCGAAAACTGGAATCGGCCGGCCGAAGAAGTGAAGGGCTTGATGAAGCTTTTTCTCGTGAGTCTGCGCAGAGAGATCGCCGCTCTCAATAAAGCGAATGTTCGTGTTCGTCTCGTCGGTGATTTGACAGCTTTTTCTGAAGAACTTCAGCAGCAAATCGCAGATTCAATGAAGATCACAGAGAACAACACGGGTCTTACGCTCAATGTCTGCGTGAATTACGGAGGCCGCTGGGAGATTCTTGAAGCTGCCAAAAGATCTCGTGAGGTTCCTCCGGAGGAGCTGACGGAACAAAAATTTGCATCACTGCTGCCGTTAGCAGATTCCGGAGATGTGGACCTGTTTATCCGCACGAGCGGAGAGGAGCGCATCAGCAACTTTATGCTGTGGCAGCTCGCTTACGGGGAGCTCTATTTCACGAAAATTTTATGGCCCGATTTCACCGAGAACGAGTTTTTAAATGCGCTAAATTGGTACTCTAATAGAGAACGTAGATTTGGTAAGACTTCCGAACAAATTCAACAGGAAGCGAAAAAGGAATAGTTCATGTTGCTGCAAAGAGTCATCACCGCCGTTGTGTTGTTAATTATCATCATCGGCGCGCTTTTAATTTCCCCTCTCGCTTTCACGGCGGTGGCCGCGATTGCCATCGGATGCTGCTTTTGGGAGTGGCTCCGGATCTGTAAATGGAATAACGGAGTCGCTATGGTCTGCGGCGTTTTGCTGGCGGCCTTCCTCTTCTTTCTAGAGTATGTTTCACCGGCTGCGCTGCAAACCATTCAGTCCGGCAACGGGCTCATGATTATTACAGCTGTGGCTACCGTGCTTTGGGCTGTTATCACCGCTGTCATCTTCACTCGCCGGGCTTCCGGCTGGATGGTACCGAAAGGCATCGGGGCTTTGCTTGCCTGGATCTTTGTTCCGGCAGCTTGGTTCTCCCTCATGTATCTCTTCCGTGAGAAGGGCACCATCTACATGCTTTCCGTCTTAGCTATTGTTTGGGTTGCCGATATCGTGGCCTATTTCGGCGGCCGCTGCCTAGGCGGTCCGAAGATGGCCGAAGGCATCAGTCCGAAAAAGACTTGGTCAGGCGCGCTGACGGCTTTTGTAAGTGTCCTGGCTTTGTCGTACGTTCTTTATTGGGCTCAGCCGTCCTTCCCGCTCTGGACCAACGCTCTGATCTCTCATTTAACAGGCTGGGCTTCTGCCTTGATCCTGATCGTAGTAGTTCTGTTTTCGATTGCCGGCGACTTGTTTGAAAGTGCCCTCAAGCGCTCCGCCGGTGTCAAAGATTCGAGCAATCTTCTTCCGGGACACGGTGGTTTCTACGACCGTCTCGACGCTCAGATGAGCGTTCTTCCGCTTACCGTCTTCATTCTTCTTTTCCTCCAAGGTTACTAAGTTTCAGTCATGGAAAGCATTGCGATACTCGGTGCGACCGGCTCGATCGGTAAAAGTTCATTAGATGTCATCTCTCGTTATCCCGACCGGTTCACCGTGTATGCGGTAACGGCGAATTCCAGCGTTAAAAAACTCGCTCAAGCGGCTAAGGACAGCGGAGCTAAAGTCGCGGTTATTGCTGATAAAGAGCTTCTGGGAGCCTTACAGGAAGAGCTTAGAGCTGCCGGAAGTACGGCCGAAGCTTTGGCCGGTTCGAAGGCGATCGACGAAATCGCTGCGAACCCCGAAGTCGATATCGTTATCGGAGCCATCGTCGGAGCTGCCGGAATTTCTTCTACATTTAAAGCTGCGGAAGCCGGAAAAAAGCTTCTGCTCGCCAATAAGGAAAGTGTCGTTTGCGGCGGCCGAATCCTGATGGATGTGATAAAGGCCTCAGGTGCTGTTCTCATGCCGGTTGACAGCGAACACAATGCCATTTTCCAGTGTCTTGTCGGCGCGACCAAAAAAGCTAGATGTGAAGCCAATATCATTCTGACTTGCTCGGGAGGCCCTTTCCGTCAAAGACAGGACCTCTCTGATGTCACGGTTGAAGAAGCCACGCATCACCCAAACTGGTCGATGGGCAAGAAAATTACCGTTGACTCTGCGACGCTGATGAATAAAGGCCTGGAAGTTATCGAGGCCCGCTGGCTTTTTGATTTCGAACCGGAACGCATTCAGGTTGTCGTTCATCCCCAGAGCGTCATTCACTCTATGGTCCAATACGCCGACGGCGTAGTCATTGCCCAAATGGGCGCTCCAGACATGAGAAACACGATTGCTTACTCTTTAGGCTTCCCGGAAAGATTGGACGCCGGAGTAGAACCATTAAACTTCTCAAAAATCAAAACGTTAACCTTCGAAGAACCGGACTTAAAACGTTTTCCCCAGCTCGGCTACGCTTATGATGCATTGAAGCTGGGCGGAGTTGCTTCGATCGTCTTGAACGCGGCCAACGAGATCGGCGTCGAGGCGTTTATTCAAGGCAAGATCGGCTTTACCGACATTGCACGCCTGTGTCATGCAATGATGTACGGCTTCCAGCCCCCGACTCCGACCAACTTGGAAGAGATTTTGGAAACGGATAAAGAAGCCAGAAAACTGGCTCAGTCTTGGCTCGAAGGTTTTTGCGACAAACTGGAGAACTAACCTTGACATTGTTGACGACCATTGCTGCCTTTGCGGTAACGATCGGTATTTTGATTACCTTTCATGAGCTCGGGCATTATTTAGTCGCCAGACTTTGCGGCGTAAAAATTCTGAGATTTTCTCTCGGCTTCGGAAAACCGATTTTTATCTATAAACGCAAGAACGACCCGGACGCAACCGAGTGGGCGGTTAGTGCACTGCCTTTAGGCGGATACGTCAGGATGCTTGATGCGAGAGACCCTGCCTGTCTGCCTATCAAACCGGAAGATAAAAACCGTGAATTCGGGGCCAAGAATGTATGGCAGCGATTCGCCATCGTTGCTGCAGGTCCATTTGCCAATCTTCTGCTCGCCGTCCTGCTTTACGCTTCTATCTTCATGATAGGCAGCACGCAGCCGACGCCGGTTGTTGCCGAGCCTCCCGCCGGTACGCCGGCCGCCATGGCCGGACTCCATGCCGGCGACAAGATTCTGAAAGTCGGCGATTCCGAAATTAAAACTTTTACGGATCTCCGTATGGAGATGCTGAATAAGTTCGGAAGTACGACGGATATTTTGGTTCACCGTCCCAACGGGAGCGAAGTAACGAAAGAAATTGACCTCACGAAGATGAGTCTGGACCCGAAAGCAAAAGATGCCGATCCTTTTGATGAGGTCGGTCTTCATTTGAATATGGGCCATCCGTTTATCTCATCTTTTGTTGAGAACTCTGCCGCGCAGCGCGACGGAATCAAAATCGGCGACCATATTTATCGCGTCGGTAATGTTCCGGTTAAGATGCCGAAAGATTTTGTCAGTGAAATCAAAAAATATCCCGGGAAACCCGTCACATTACTCGTCGGAGACGAAAACGGTCCGACACATACTCTGGAAGTTACACCGGCAGCCGCTATGGACGAACAGGGTAATGAAATCGGCCGCATCGGCGCAGCGATCGGGGTAGATTTTCCGCACACTCAGGTTTCTTATGGCCTCCTAAAGAGTCTGGCCGAGGGTGTGAAGAAGACGTGGGATACCGCGGCGATGTCTGTTCGAATGATCGGAAAGATGTTCACCGGTGATGTCTCTATCAGCAACATCTCTGGTCCGGTGACGATTGCCGACTATGCCGGCCAGACTGCTCAGCTGGGTATTCTTCCTTTTATTTCGTTTTTAGCGTTGGTTTCCATCAGCTTGGGAATTTTGAACTTGTTACCGATTCCCATGTTGGACGGCGGCCATCTCCTGTATTATTCTCTCGAAGTAGTGACTGGTAAGCCGGTTTCTGAGGCTGTACAAGCGTCTGCACAAAAGATTGGCATCGCAGCTCTCTTTGGTTTGACTATACTTGCACTATTTAATGATTTGACGCGACTTTTGCCGTGATTTCAATCACGCAGGGTCATTTTTTAATTTATAGAATATGCCTCATCCTAAGAAGATAGCGCTAGCTTGCGCTTTAGCTTTGGCAGCGACGACCGTGCTTGCACAGGGTCATGTGATTAAAGACATTCGACTCGAGGGCATTTCCCGTACGGAGGCGGGTACTGTATTTTCGCATCTGCCGATCCGAGTGGGAGACACGTATTCTCCGGAGCTGGGCGCTGAATCACTGCGTTCTCTGTATGCCTCCGGAATGTTCCAAGACGTTCAGCTCGACATGGACGGCAACGTCCTGGTTGTTCGAGTTCAGGAACGTCCGACGGTCGCAAACATTCACACTACCGGTATTTCCGAGTTTGATGCCAAAGGTGTTGAAAAATCTCTCCGTGATGTGGGCTTAGCCGAAGGCTTTATTTTTGACCGTGCGGTGTTAGACCGTGCCGTTCAAGAATTAAGACGCCAATATCTCTCGCGTGGCCGTTACTCCGCAGATGTCAAAGTCACTGTGACGCCGGTCGAACGCAACCGCGTCCGCATCAACATCGACGTTGATGAAGGTCCTGCTGCAAAGATTCAGCAAATCCGTTTTGTCGGCAACAAAGTTTATGACGAAGGCGATCTTCGCGACGAAATGCAGCTCGGTACCCCGAACTGGTTCTCTTGGTATACCAAACGCGACCAGTACTCTCGAGAGAAGCTCACTGCCGACTTAGAGGCAATTCGCGCTCTGTACAACAACAACGGTTACCTCGACTTCAAGATTGACTCGACACAAGTATCTGTCAGTCCCGATAAGTCAGAGATTTTTGTCACCATCAATATTGATGAAGGCAAAAAGTACACAATCAAAGATATCCGCTTAACCGGTGACATGCTTGGCCTTGAGCCCGAGTTTGAAGATCTTGTGGATATCAAGCCGGGTTCCGTCTACAACGCTTCCGAAGTAAATGGTCTGGCAAAGAAATTTACGGATCGTCTTTCCGCTTTGGGCTACGCGTTTGCAAGAGCAATCCCGAATCCGGTCGTTGATCCGGAAAATCCGGATGAAGTTAGTGTCGTATACACGATTGACCCCGGCCGCCGAGTTTATGTTCGTAAAGTGAACATTACCGGCAACACGCGTACTCAGGACGAAGTCATTCGTCGTGAAGTTCGTCAGTATGAAGCGAGCTGGTTTGACAGCGATAAAGTTGCCGTTTCTCGTGACCGTATCGACCGTCTCGGTTTCTTTGAAACTGTTACTGCGGAACCCGAACCCGTACCCGGTTCTCCGGACGAAGTTGATTTGGCCGTTAACGTGAAAGAACGTCCGACCGGCAACATCTCGATCGGTGCCGGCTACTCCACCTCCGAAGGTATTGTTCTTTCCGGCGGTTTCTCGCAGAACAACGTTTTCGGTACCGGTAATTCTCTATCTCTTGAAGTCAATACGTCTAAGAGCTCTAGAACTTATGGCCAGCTTCACGCGCCTTACATCACGACTTCGGGTATTAGCCAGTCCTTCGAAATTTACGATCGTAAGCTCGACTTGGACGAACTCGAAATTACCGATGACGTTAAGTACGAAACGTACGGTGCCGGCGTAACTTACGGTGTGCCGATTACGGAAAACGACCAGATCTTTCTCGGCGGCAAGTTTGAAATGACCGATGTGACCGTCGGCTCCGGTGCTCCGCGCCGCTACGTCGACTATGTCAACGATTACGGCAAGAAGCCGAAGAGCATTGCAGCGACGATCGGCTGGTCTCGTGATACCCGAGACAACATTCTGGCTCCGACTCGCGGCCGCTATCAGAGATTGTTCGGTGAAATTTCTCTTCCTGTTCTTGATCTGAAATACTATCGTGCGACCTACCAGTTCCAGCAGTTTGTTCCGGTTACGAAATCCATTACTTTTGCGTTCAATACCGAACTCGGTTATGGTGACGGTTATGCAGGCAAACAGTACCCGTTCTTCAAGAATTTCTATGGTGGCGGTATCGGTTCAGTTCGCGGCTACGATACTTCCTCCTTGGGCCCCCGTGATACAGACGGAGATGCCTCCGGCGGTAACCGCAAACTCAATTTCTCTCTCGAACTGTTGACGCCGATCCCCGGGGCAGACAGAACCCTTCGTATGTTCACCTTCCTGGATGGCGGCTGGGTTTGGGGCCGCAAAGCCTTTTACAAACAAGCAGCTAACGGCAGTTATGTTGTGGATCGCTATGAGAAAGACAAGCTTGACCTCGGTGACCTTCGTTACTCCGTCGGTTTCGGTTTAGCCTGGATTTCTCCGATGGGCCCGCTTAAATTGAGCTTCGCATTCCCGCTCAATAAGAAGGACAGTGACGAGCTTCAGAGATTCCAATTCCAAATTGGTACAGGTTTCTAATAAATTTGTGGCACAATTAAACAATTGTGTAGGAGATACATTCATGCAAAAAAAATGGTTAGCGGTTGCTTTAGTTTCCGCCTTGGTTTGCTCTGCTGCGACAGCAGTGCAGGCAGAAGTTAAGATCGGTGTTGTCAGCACCGAGGTTATTCTTCGCGATTCTGCAGCTGCTCAGGCCGCAAGTAAAAAACTTGAACAGGAATTCTCTAAGCGCGATAAAGAGCTCAATGCTGCCGGTCAGCGTTTGAAAAATGACGTCGAGCGCTTCGAAAAGAACGCCGGCACAATGACGGAACAGGAAAGAATTCGCAAGCAGCGTGATTTGGCTGAAAGAGACCGCGATTTCCAGCGCCGTCAGCGCGAACTCCGCGAAGACTTCAATCAGCGCAGAAATGAGGAGCTTCAGAAGCTTCTCCGTCAGGCAAACACGGTCATCAAGAACATCGCTCAGCGCGAAAAATATGACCTCATTCTTCAGGAAGCTATCTACGTCAACCCGAAGATTGACATCACTGACCAGGTTCTTAAGGAACTCAAGTAATTTTTATCGGGCACAAGCAGACAGATGTCTGCTTGTTGCTTAATTGCCATTTAGTGCAATACGTGCGGCATGACCTGACTCGGGTTTCGGCGACTTCAAACTTGCTCTCCCTCTCAGATCAGCCGCATAAATTTTTTAATTAGGGCGATTCAAATGATTCAACAAACAGCGCCGATGACTCTTCTTGAGTTAGTAGACCGAATTAAAGAAAAAAGCAACGATACTTTATTGAGCACAATCAGTGCCAACGGAGGCAAGGCTGAAATTAAGTCCATTGCTCCGCTGGAGACCGCCGGGCACGGCGACGTTGCTTTTTTAGCCAACAGCAAATATCGCGATGCGGCTGGCGCCTGCAAAGCGACAGCTTTGGTTTTGACAGAAGAAGACAAACAGGCGATTTGGGGAGAAAAAGAGCCCGAACGTATCCTCGTCATTACCCGCAATCCGTACGCTTGGTTTGCATATGCCCTGCAAATCATCTTCCCGCAGGAGCAGCCGGAGCCGGGGGTTGATACCAGAGCCGTAGTCGAAGACGGTGCCGTTATTGATTCGACCGCAACCGTTGAAGCCGGCGTTGTAATTCGCAAAGGTGCGCAGGTCGGGCCTTACTGCTTTGTCGGAGCCAACAGCGTTATCGGCGAAGGCGTTGTTCTCGGCGAACACACTCGTATTTATCCGAACGTTACCATCTACTATGGCTGCCGTATCGGCAGACGCAATATCATTCACTCCGGTGCCGTGATTGGCGCCGACGGTTTCGGATTTGCGCCTTTGGACAGACAATACGTGAAGATTCCGCAGATCGGTGCGGTTGAAACTGGCGACGATGTTGAAATCGGCGCCAATACATGTATCGACCGCGGTGCGTTGCAGAATACCACCATCGGACAAGGCACCAAGATTGATGACTTAGTTATGATCGGTCACAACTGCCAAGTTGGTAAGAATGTTGTCCTATCCGGAAGAACCGGTTTGGCCGGCAGCACGATTATCGGCGACAACGTTCAGGCCGGCGGCGGTTCCGGTTTTGCCGGACACCTCAAGGTCGCTGCAGGTTCGATCATCGGCGGCGGGGCAGGCGTTCCGAGTTCGATCGAGAAACCTGACTACTATGCCGGCTACATGCCCGCAATGCCTCATAGAGAGTTCTATAACATTCTGTCCGTAATTAAACGTTTGCCTGAGATGCGCAGACAGCTGAAGCATCTGGCTGAAAAAGTTGATTCCCTTAAGAAAGAGTAAAATGCAAGACATTAATGACATCATGAGGCTCCTGCCTCACCGCTATCCGTTTCTTTTAGTTGACCGAGTTTTGGAAACGAACGGTGTTGATAAGCTGATTGCGATCAAAAACGTCACTGTCAACGAACCTCAGTTCACCGGCCACTTCCCCGGCGTTCCCGTCATGCCCGGCGTTCTGATCATCGAAGCGATGGCTCAGGCCTGTGCGATGCTTGCTTTTGCAAGAATGGGCGGCGAAAGAGATCCTGAGAAACTTTTCTATTTTGCTTCTATTGACAACGCTCGCTTCAAACGTGTCGTGATCCCGGGTGATCAGCTTCGTTTTGAATGCACATTCCTCCGTGAAAAACTCGGCATGATCAAGATGCACTGCGATGCAACGGTTGACGGTCAGCTGGCTGCATGTGCCGACATGATGTGCTCTTATCGTTCACCCAAATAAAGGAAAAAATATGGCTCAGATCCATCCCTCATCCTTAGTAGATCCTCAAGCCAAACTTGCGGAGAACGTTGTCGTCGGTCCGTTCTGCACGATCGGTCCCCACGTTGAAGTCGGTGAAGGAGCCACTTTGCAGAGCCATATTGTTCTTACCGGTCATACGAAGATCGGTAAGAACAACAAGATTTATGCCTTTGCAGCGATCGGTATCGATCCTCAGGATAAAAAATACCGCGGTGAAGAAACTCAGCTAATCATCGGTGACAACAACGTTATTCGCGAACACTGCACACTCTCTGTCGGGACCGTGCAGGACAAAGGAATAACCATTATTGGAAACGGCAATCTGCTGATGGCCAACGTTCATGTTGCACATGACTGCGTCATCGGAAACGACACCATCATTGCCAACAATGTCGGCTTTGCCGGGCACGTTCATGTTGCCGACGACGTGATCGTCGGCGGCCAGTCCGGCATCCACCAGTTTGTCAAGATCGGAAAGGGCGCGATGCTGAGCGGCGGAAGCATGGTTCGTCAGGACTGCATTCCCTACGGCATGTATCAAGGTTATCCTGCCTCTCCTTTCGGCATCAATCTTGAAGGCATGAAGCGTCACGGCTATTCAAGGGCTGCCATGCACGCGGCACGCGAAAGCTACAAACTGATCTTCCGTGAAGGCAAGACCGTTCCAGAGGCCGTGGAAGCCATCAAGGCTTACGCATCAGCATTAGAAGATGAACAGGCTAAGAAAGTCTGTGAACTGATGTGCGAATTCACAGAGCAGGCAACTCGAGGATTGGCTCGCTAATGGAGCAATTGACCAACAACAGCATTATCTGGGCAGCCGGAGAGAACAGCGGAGATTATCTAGCTTCGCGTGTTCTGCCGGCTGTTGCCGCGTCTCGTCCGAATCTTAAGATGGAAGGTATCGGCGGTAACCGAATGATTCAAGACGGCTTGGATCCTTGGTTTCATGCCAGCGAACTTTCCGTCCGGGGCTATTTGGAAGTGATCCGTCATTTGCCTCGAATTTTAAAAATTCGCCGAGAAATGATGCGCCGTACTGTCCAGCTTCGTCCTGCTGCCTACATCGGAGTTGATGCTCCTGACTTTAATCTGTCGATTGAAGAGAAGGTCAGAGCATCGGGGATTCCGGTTGTTCACATGGTGGCTCCGGCCGTTTGGGCTTGGCGTCCGCAGAGAATTCACCAAATCAAACGTGCGGTGGATCATCTGCTTTTGATTTTCCCTTTTGAAGAGAAAATTTTTAAAGAAGCCGGCATTCCGAGCACGTACATCGGCCATCCTCTAGCCGAGATCATTCCGATGGTGCCGGATACGGAAGGTGCAAGACGCAAACTGAACATCGCTGCGCAGGGGGCGGTCATTGCCATTCTTCCCGGCAGCCGTAAAGACGAGATTCGCTGGTGTGCGCCGGCATTTTTCGGCGCTGCGTCCTTACTGCTGAAGCAGGAACCGAGAACTCGATTCATAGTTCCGGGCGCCGATGAGCAAAGGAAAAAAGAGATTTTAGAAGTTCTCAATCGCTTTCCTGATGTCGAAGACAATACCGTTCTTTTGGACGGGAAGTCTCATTTGGCGATGGAAGCGGCTGACGCTATTTTGGTGGCGAGCGGCACAGCAACGCTTGAGGCGGCACTTTATAAAAAGCCCTTGGTCGTCGGATACGCTATGCCGGCGCTTTCGGCAATGCTGATTCTTTCCAAAGGACAGACAAAGTGGATCAGCCTGCCCAATATCCTGGCGCAGAAGACTTTGGTTCCCGAGTGCGTTCAGATGTTCTGTTCGCCTGAGATCCTTTCGTCCCATTTGCTTCACGCCCTGGAGCCGAAGCGGCAGGAATATCTCAAAGAAGTATTTTCAGAAATGCATGAAACATTGCTGAGGCCGACTGCTCAGCTGGCAACAGAGGCAATCGATCAGGTTTTAAAACGCTGATGGCTGACTATTTATTCGACGGTGAGGAAACGATCGCCACACTTGTTTGCGGTGTGGACGAAGCGGGCCGCGGCCCTTTGGCCGGACCGGTTGTTGCTGCAGCCGTGATTTTGAACCCCGATCATCCGATAGAAGGGCTCAGAGACTCAAAAAAACTGACGGCTCACGCAAGAGAAGTTCTTGCAGAGCAGATTAAAACGCATGCGCTCGCTTGGGCGATCGCCGAAAGTTCGGTTGCGGACATTGACCGAATGAACATTCTTCAGGCGACGATGGCAGCGATGCGTAAAGCCGTTCTTCAGCTTGATCCAAAACCGGACTTAGTCTTGGTTGATGGGAACCGCCTGCCAGAGCTTCCTTTCCGTGCAGAGCCGATTGTCAAAGGCGACGACTTGATTCCGGAAATTTCCGCAGCCTCCATCTTGGCCAAGACCTATCGGGACGCCTTGATGAAAATCTTGGGAGGAATGTATCCGAAATACGGCTTTGAGCAACATGCGGGATACGGTACGGCACACCATCTTAAAATGCTGGAGAAATGGGGCCCGTGTCCAGTGCACCGAATGACGTTCGGTCCTGTGGCCTTGATTGCTAAGAAGTTTGAACGGCGAGCCGATCGTAAAAAGCGAAAGGGACAGTAAATGGAATTCATGCGGATCACAAGCGCAGCTAATCCTTCGATTAAGCTTGCGAAGAATTTGGCGCAGCACTCGAGGGCGGCGAGAAAAGAAGGTTTATCTCTCGCCGAAGGGATTCATTTGGCCCGAGAACTTCTTTCGCATCCTGAGCTTGTCCGCAAAGTATTTTTAAGAGAAGGGGCCGAGAAGAATTTTGAAATATCGGAAATCCTGCAAAAGTACCTGTCGTTGAAGATTTCTGTAGTTCAGTTGCCGTCTCAAATTTATGCTTCGATTTCTCCGGTGGACACCAGTGCCGGGATAGTTTGTGAGATCCGCATCCCGGAAGAGGGAAAGATCAAAAAAGACGAGGATTGGATTTATCTTGACGGCGTCCAAGATCCGGGCAATGTCGGAACCATCCTTCGTTCCGCACTGGCTTCCGGTGTGACGAATATTGCGTTGTCACCGCAATGTGCCTACGTTTGGTCTCCCAAAGTGCTTCGTGCAGCCATGGGAGCTCATTTCTTCTGCAACATTATTTCTTCCGTCGAGCTTGCAGAGATCAAAGAAAAAACCGGAGCTGTATGTTTAGTGGCTGACGCGCGCGGCGGAAAAGATCTCTACGAGGAAAAATGGGGAAAGGGCCAAACTCTGTGGGTGTTCGGAAGCGAAGGTCTGGGTGTTTCTGAAAAAGCCCTGGAACTTTCCGATTTAACCCTGTTGATTCCTTTGGATTCCAGAGTTGAAAGCCTCAACGTTGCAACAGCGGCTTCCGTCTGCCTTTTTGAACAGCGCAGACGCCGTCTTTCAGGCATTGCGCACAAATAGAAAGCGGCCGAAGATTCGGCCGCATATCTAAATATCGATTCGGTCCGGCCTCACATACTCATGTGAGGATCAATATTGATTTTGAGTTCAAGCAGGATCGTCGCTGAAATTTCTTCAATGGACTTAGAAGTGGAAGACAGATATTTAATGCCTTCACGATCCATCATCCGCTGAGCCTCTTCAACTTCGTATTCGCAGTTCTCTATGGAAGCGTACTTAGAATTCGGGCGGCGTTCGCCTCGAATTTCAGAGAGACGCTTGGGAGAAATGGAAAGACCGAATATCTTGTCTTTGCAGTTTTCCAGTGCGGGCGGAAGTTCGCCGCGCTCGAAATCTTCTGGAATAAGCGGATAGTTAGCTGCTTTGATACCGTACTGCATGGCCAAGTACAGGCTGGTCGGAGTCTTACCGCTGCGGGACACACCTACCAGCACCACGTCTGCATCTTCAAGCCTTTGTTGGTTTGTCCGTCGTCGTGCCAGCGTGTAGTTAATCGCATCAATACGACGGTTGTATCTTTCCTGGTCACCGATTTCATGGCTCTTGCCGACGGAGTGGTCACTCGGAACACCGAGTTCACGCTCAAGCGGTCCGACGAAGGAGCGGAAAAGCTCGATGACGAAGGCGTTGCAGTATTCGTTAAATGTCGAAGCCAGAGATCCGGCGACGAGTGTAGAAAACAATCGGGCGCACGCCGTTCTCTTTGCCGACCTCATTGATTCTCAAGGCCGCGGCCTTGGCTTTTCTTCCGTGTTGACGAAAGGCATGCGGTAGCGCAGGTATTTAAGGCCGTGAAACTGCGCTAAAACAGCATTTGCCAAAGTTTCTGCAGTAATAGCCGTCGCGTCGGATACAAAAACACGGTACGCTGAGTCGGTTTTCAGGGTTTCGTTTACGTTTGAATTCATAAAATTTAACGCTGTTAGATGAAGTTACGAACTTAACGCTAAAAGAACGGCTAAAATTTAGCAAATTTTTCACTCAATTTCGAGGTAAACATGACACAAGGACGTTTCGTCATTCCATTCAGCCAACTTCGTATGACAGATGTTGACATCGTAGGCGGCAAGAATGCTTCTCTTGGCGAACTGCTTAGCCAGCTTACAGAAGCCGGCATCAGAGTACCTGACGGCTTTGCAACGACGGCTGAAGCTTTCAGAGTCTTTTAAAAGAAGGCGGTCTTGATAAAAGAATTGAAGATCGTCTGAGCAAGTTAGACGTTGATGATGTTAAAGAGCTGGCAAAGGCAGGCGCTGAAATTCGTGAATGGATTGAAAAAGCTCCTTTCCCGGCTCAGCTCGAAAAAGAAATCAGAGAACACTATGAGTGGCTCAAGGGCGACCAGAAGGAAATTTCCGTTGCTGTTCGTTCCTCTGCAACTGCTGAAGACCTTCCGGACGCTTCCTTTGCCGGCCAGCAGGAAACTTACCTGAACGTCGTCGGTCTCGAACAGGTGTTCGCAAGAATGAAGGAAGTATTCGCTTCCCTCTACAACGACCGCGCAATATCTTACCGCGTTCACAAAGGCTTCGACCACGCTGATGTGGCTTTGTCCGCCGGTGTTCAGAGAATGGTTCGCTCCGATAAGGGCGCTGCCGGTGTTATGTTTACGATGGATACCGAAAGCGGCTTTGATCAGGTCGTTTTCATTACAGCCAGCTATGGCCTCGGTGAAACCGTTGTTCAGGGCGCTGTGAACCCGGACGAATACTTTGTCCACAAACCCATCATGGAAATGGGCAAATTCCCGATCATCCGTAAAGTTCTCGGCAGCAAGAAGATCAAGATGATCTTCGACACAGACAAGTCCAGCGGACGCTCTGTGAAGGTGGTCGATGTTCCCGAATCCGAACGCCGCAAGTTTGCCTTGAACGACGACGAAATCGTTCAGCTTGCCAAGTACGCCCGTATTATTGAAAAACACTACGGCCGTCCGATGGACATTGAATGGGGCAAAGACGGTATCGACGGAAAACTCTATATTCTTCAGGCTCGTCCCGAGACCGTGAAGAGCCGCCAGAAGAAGGCTGATGTTCAGCAGAAATTCGTTCTTCTCGGCAAAGGCGAAGTCCTGGTAACCGGCCGCGCTATCGGTCAGAAGATCGGCGCCGGCAAGGTTCGTATTGTTGCCGGTCCGGAACAGATGGACCTGGTTCAGGAAGGAGACGTCCTTGTTACGGACATGACCGATCCTAACTGGGAGCCGGTGATGAAGAAGGCCAGCGCCATCGTTACTAACCGCGGCGGCCGTACCTGCCACGCAGCTATTATTGCTCGTGAGCTCGGTATCGCTGCTGTTGTCGGCTGCGGCGACGCTACGGAAGTCCTCAAAGACGGCCAGGAAGTTACCGTCTCCTGCGCCGAAGGTGATACAGGCAATATTTACAACGGCCTGATCCCGTTCGAAATCAAAGAAGTGAAACAGGGCGAACTGCCTGAGATCCCCGTTAAGATCATGATGAACGTGGGCAATCCTCAGCTTGCATTCGACTTCCAGTCCATCCCGAACAATGGTGTCGGTCTGGCCCGCCTTGAATTCATTATCAATAACAACATCGGCATCCATCCGAAGGCCTGCTTAGCTTACCCGGATCTTCCCGAAGATCTGAGAAGAGCGGTTGAAGAGGCTTCTGCCGGTTACGAAAACCCGCGTGAATTCTTCAAGGAAAAGATCGCCGAAGGTGTTGCCACGATTGCGCCGCTTTCTATCCGAAGAAAGTGATCGTTCGTATGTCCGACTTCAAGAGCAATGAATACCGCAAACTCTTAGGCGGCAAGCTCTACGAACCGGAAGAAGAAAACCCCATGCTCGGTTTCCGCGGTGCAAGCCGTTACGTTTCCGAAGACTTCAAAGAATGCTTTGCTATGGAATGCGAAGCTCTGAAGAAAGTCCGCGACGAAATGGGCCTGACCAACGTCGAAATCATGATTCCGTTTGTCAGAACCGTTAAGGAAGCCAAGGAAGTTAACGAACGTCTGAACGAACAAGGTCTCAAGCGCGGCGTGAACGGTCTTCGCCTCAATATGATGTGCGAAATCCCGAGCAACGCACTGCTTGCCGAGAAGTTCCTTGAACACTTCGACGGTTTCTCTATCGGCTCCAACGACTTGACCCAGCTGACACTCGGTCTGGACCGCGATTCCGGACTGGTTGCCAACTTCTTCGATGAACGCGACGAAGCCGTTAAGATCCTCCTGGCACGTGCCATCAAGGCCTGCCGTGAGAAAGGGGCTTATGTCGGTATCTGCGGTCAGGGTCCTTCCGACCATCCTGACTTAGCTCAGTGGCTGATGGAAGAAGGTATCGAATCTATCTCTCTGAACCCGGATACTGTCGTCAATACTTGGCGCAGACTGGCTAAAGACGTTAAGAAATAATTCTTAGGTTCTAAGCTTTACCAAACGGCCGTTTTCCTTTCGGATGCGGCCGTTTTCGCGTTCTTAACCTATAATTGACTCACGGTCAAAGGAGAGACCTCAAAGAAGGGAACGCATTATGGGATTGTCGTATTTTTGGTTTATTGCCGCTGCAGTGATCGGCGCGATGGATCTTTACTTCGGCAATTTTTTTCTATTGGTGATTTCAGCTGCCGCCTTTACGACAGCCCTTTTTTCCTTCTTCCTCAGTTCCGTTTATTTACAAGTCGCCATCTTCACCGTCATTTCTCTTTTAGTGATCAGTTATTTGATGCTTTTGCAGCGTCACTTGAGAGAAGTCGACTTTTATTCCGAAATTCTCCGCCGGCACATTGGTAAGACCGTGACGGTTCACGAATGGAGGCACAATCGGTACGCGACCGTCCAATACAACGGGCGAGTTTGGGAAGCCGAGATTGCTTTTAATGCGGGCGGTAATCTTCGTGCAGGGAAATACAAAATATGGAAAATGCTTTCGAACCGGCTAGTTCTGATTCCGTAGAAGGAAAAATCCCGGAGGGCGTCAGGCTCCCCAATCTTGACGATCCTCTCGTCATTAAAGATTTATTGAGAGCTCATGCAATGGCGGTCTCTAAACGCCTTGCGGAAGCCGTTCATAAAAATGTTCGTCGAGAAGAAGTCGTTCAAGCCGACCAGAGAGCCGCTGCATTCTTGGCTACAACGCTCTTAGGCCAAAATCCGGCTTATGCAAAGGCGGCAGTAAATACGCCTGAAAGAATTGAAAAGCTGCTTCGTGCGGAATTCACAGAGGCTTTGAAAGGCTTCGGGATCAAAGAGGAAGAGGCCGCTGATCCGGCCGTCTTTATGCAGCTCGTGATGTTCTTATTCACGAACCAAGTTCACGAGCTCATTAATGAACTGCAGAAAAATCCGGATGAGATCGAAGCAAAAGGTCCGCAGGCTCTCGACGCTCTGCTCGAGTCTTGGGTGAAAAAATTAACCAAAGAGAAGTGCGATGCCTAAATGTATTAAACCGAGCTGTAACCGCGGCTGCTGCGGTCACGATCACAGCTCCAAGGCAGAACAGGCTCCTTCTATCGTAGACATTGAAGTCGTCCGAAAAATCCTCTCCCAGGCTGTCGTGAATATGTGCAAGCGCGCTATTGCTTGTGCGGAAGGCGAACTGACGAGAGATGAGCTTGCAGAGAAAGATATGAAGCTCATGGAGTGGCTTGGAGAGACTTTCTGCGGCAACAACAGTCATTTTGAACCGGGCCCTGAAGACTGGACCACCGAAGGTTTGGCAGAATACATCAAACAGGCGCTGCCTCAGATCGAGGAGAATCCGGAAGGGGAGGAGATGAGTTCTGATGAGGTCGTCGTCAAAGCCTGCGCGATTTTTGTAGGGGAAGCCTATAAGGCGATCCATGATGCTTTGAAAGCCGGATTCCCGCTGCTGGATGCCGATGAGTTACCGGCGCCGGTCGCTTCTTTTGTCGAATCCTGGACCCTTTTGTTCGTCGGTGCTCCGATGGGCAGCAATAACTAAAACTGAAAATAGGAAAAAATAATGAATAACTTTGAATACTCTAATCCCACACGCTTAGTTTTCGGCAAAGGAGAAGAAAGCCGTATCGGAGAGCTAATGCGTGCCCGTGTGCCGGCGATGAGTCCCGTGCTGGTGGTTTACGGCGGCGGTTCTGCCAAAGAGAGCGGCCTTTTGGAGCGCATCTCCGAGTCGTTAAAAGCTGCCGACCTTGTGCCGATTGAATTGGGCGGCGTGACACCGAACCCGCAGCTTTCTTTTGTTCAGAAGGGTATTCTTTTGGCCCGCGAGCACAGAGTCAAAGCTATTTTGGCCGTCGGCGGCGGAAGTGTTATTGATGCTTCCAAGGCGATTGCGATCGGCGTTCCTTACGTCGGTGATGTTTGGGATTTCTTCACAAAGAAAATTACGCCGACAGAAGCGCTTCCGGTTGCCGCTGTGCTCACGCTTCCTGCTGCAGGCAGCGAACAGAGTATCCGTATTGTGATTTCAAACGGAGACAGAAAGCTCGGCGCCGGCTCTCCTCTAGTTCGTCCGTTTGTAAGCGTCATCGATCCCGAACTTTTCTTTACGCTTCCGGAAAAGCAAATTAGAGCAGGTGTGATCGACATGATGAGTCACATCATGGAGCGCTACTTTACCCAGACCAAAAATACCGACTTTGTGGACAGTCAGGCTGAAAGCGCCATGAAGACGATCATGAAGAACGGTCTGAAGCTCAAAAAGAATCCTAAGGATTACGACGCTTGGTGCCAGATCGGTTTGGCCGGATCTTTTGCACACAACGGATATTACGGATTGGGACAGGTCGAAGACTGGGCCTCCCACGGGATGGAACATGAACTGAGCGCCTGGGATACGACGATTACGCACGGCGAAGGTCTGGCAGTTGTAGTTCCGGCTTGGATGAAGTACGTCTGGCATGCCAATCCGAAACGTTTTGTTCAGTTTGCCCGCAACGTTATGGGCGTAAAAGGCGAAGGTACCGACGAAGAGATTATTCGTAAAGGTATCAAAGCCTTTAGACGATTCCTGAAGAAGATGGGTGCCCCGAAGAATCTGAAGGAACTCGGCGCTGAGAAGGCCGATCCCAAAGAGCTCGCGAAAAAAGCGGTGGAAATTCCCGGAAAATTAGGAAATTTCCTCCCGCTTTATGAGAAGGACATCGTCAAGATTTACAAACTGATGCGTTAATTTTGATTTTTTGTGAGAGGCACTTCGGTGCCTTTCTCTTTTTCTGGCGCTGCCAGAACGGAGTGAGAGAAATGCTTCTCCCAGTTTTTGACATATTCTTCGGCGAGCGGCTTGGATTTCAAAATTAAGAGGTTTTCCCCGTTCTTGGTTTCGGCGACTTTGACGAAATTGAAGCTTCCGGTGAGGACGATATTGTCATCGACGATGATGATTTTGTCGTGCGCGGTTCGGTGAGCCGTGTCAAAGAAAGTCGGAACACCGGTTTTTAAGAGGTCTTCCGTTGTATTCGGTTTTTTCTTAGGCATCTTCTTATCAATGATGACATCGACTTTCACGCCGCGCTGATGAGCTCCCGTTTTTGATACCTAAACAAGCATAAATTCTTTGCGAGCCCCCGTGGACTCACTTTTTTCGCTAAAAATATTTTATAATCTTAAGTATTATTTGTAGTATAATAAGTCTGAGATTAGCCTAGGAGGCGCTATGCACTACAGACTTGGGTTTAGTTCAAAGCTGGAAAATCCCAGCGTCTACATTGAGTGTTCTGTTCGGAAGCCCGGGATCCGTCACCCTGTTCGTGAGATCGTTAAACGATTTGGCAAAAAGAAGGACTTATTGGCTCAGGACCCTCTCGCATTGGAGAAGATCCGGCAGGAAGTCGATGAAATGAACCGAAACTGCAAGGGCAGACAATTGGTTTCCTCCCCTTCGTCTTTAAAAACTCTTAGTGCCGATTTATCAGAACTTCTGGAACAGCAAAGCCTAGATGGACAAGCCGTTTTTGAATCCCGCATCGCCGGATGCCTCATCCTTCAGCGTCTGTACGACCAGCTCAGGTTTGATGCAAAGTTTGACTACATCAAGAAATGCTCCGAATTTCAGTACGATTTGGCAAAGATTACAAAGGACTTAGTTCTGCTCAGAATTCTCAATCCCGCCTCCAAACGCCGTTCCTGTCTTGTGGGACCCCGTCACTATCTCGGAATCGACTTAGACAATCTTGATCATGTCTATAAATCACTGGACGTTTTGAGCGAGCACAAGACGGACATTATTCGTTATTGGAACAGGCAAATCGGCAAAGAAATCCCTGAGCGTAATACCTCTGTGTGTCTCTATGACATCACAACTTATGCCTTTGAGAGCACGGACGCAGACAGTCTCAGAGACTTCGGATTCTCAAAGGACAAAAAATTTAATGAAGTCCAGGTCGTGATGGCCTTGGCAACAGACAAAGACGGACTTCCTTTGGACTACGGGTTGTATAAAGGCAATCAGGCTGAGGGCGCGACAATGGTGCCCTTCGTTGATGAGTTAAAGAAAAAATTTAACATCAAAAGCTTCACTGTCGTTGCCGACCGGGGCCTCAACAGCAAGAGCAATATCGACTCTTTGGTAAAGCTGGGCGATAACTACGTTTTATCCTCCAAAATCAGAGGGGCAAGCGACGACATCAAGGCTCAGGTGCTTTCTGAGGAAGGAAGAATTCCAATGAAGAAAGTGAACGAGGATGGAGAAATCATAGATTACGGTTGGTACAAAGAAATCCAAACCGACGGTCCGATTAAGTACGACACGCCGCAGTATGTCTTTGAAAAACCTGATGGGCAGAAAGAAAAAGAGCTCGAAGTCAAGCTTAATCACGAAAAAACACCCTCAGGAAAGACCGTAAAAAGCAAACTTAATCGCCGATACATTATTACCTGGACGGCCTCTCGGGCCAGGAAGGACAAGAAAGACAGAGAACGGCTGGTCAAAAAGGCTCGGGAACTTGTCGCTAATCCGGCCGACATTAAAGCCGGTTTTAAGCGAGGTGGCAGAAGCTACGTCCTCGTAGATATAAATGCCGAGACAGCCAGAATTGACGACACCCTAATTGCAGAGCAGTCTAAGTTCGACGGCATCCATGTTGTTGAAACCTCACTGACAGCCCCGGCACTAGAGGTCGTAAAGATCTACAAAAATCTTTGGAAGATTGAAGACAGCTTCAGGCATTTAAAGAGCAGCTTCAGCGCTCGCCCTGTGTATGTTCGACTGGAGGACCACGTCAGAGGACATTTCTTAATTTGCTTTCTGGCGCTATGTCTGCACCGATTCTTGGAATACAAGCTTAAAAAAGAAAATAAAAAGGCGACTACTGAGCAAATCATCGATGGTTTAAACAACGCGCTTATTGCTCTGATCAACCCAGCAAAAGGGATAGAGTTTTACGGCACCAGCGGATTTAACAGTGTAGTCAGAGACATCATGGAGGTTGCGGGTCAGACACCTCCTTCCATATACGAGGAGGCAGCGTCGCTGAGGAAGAAGATGAGGTTGTACTGTGCCGTTAGAGAGTTGTTCGACTCTACTACGGCAAGTTAAGAAAACGAAAAAACCGAGACGATAGAACTGGCGGGGGCTCAATGCCCCCGTCTTGCTGTTCTGGTGTTGAAAACGGGAAAAAGCGGTGGAAATTCCCGGAAAATTAGGAAATTTCCTCCCGCTTTATGAGAAGGACATCGTCAAGATTTACAAACTGATGCGTTAATTTTGATTTTTTGTGAGAGGCACTTCGGTGCCTTTCTCTTTTTCTGGCGCTGCCAGAACGGAGTGAGAGAAATGCTTCTCCCAGTTTTTGACATATTCTTCGGCGAGCGGCTTGGATTTCAAAATTAAGAGGTTTCCCCCGTTCTTGGTTTCGGCGACTTTGACGAAATTGAAGCTTCCGGTGAGGACGATATTGTCATCGACGATGATGATTTTGTCGTGCGCGGTTCGGTGAGCCGTGTCAAAGAAAGTCGGAACACCGGTTTTTAAGAGGTCTTCCGTTGTATTCGGTTTTTTCTTAGGCATCTTCTTATCAATGATGACATCGACTTTCACGCCGCGCTGATGAGCTCGGATGAGCGCCTGCGTAATTTCCTTGTTAGAGAAAAGAAAGGCCTGCATACGAATTCGGACCTTTGCGCTGTCAATAGATTGAACGATGGCGTTCTCAGCGCCTCCGTTAGGAGAGAAGAAGACTGCGGCCTCTGTAGGATAGAAAGGAGAGGCAGAAGCAGGGGCTGCCAAAGAAATAGCAGCAGCTTGTGCAAGGCATAAAAGGAAGTATTTCATAGGGTTACAAAAAGAGAGCTGCCATTCGGCAGCTCGATAAAAGATTATTTTCGGTTAAGTGTTCTGTTTTTCAACAGACGGCCTTGTTCGCGTTTCCACTCTCGCTTACCGATATCGGCTCGTTTTTCAAATAACTTTTTCCCTTTACCAAGGCCGAGTTCGAGTTTGACACGTCCGTCCTTGAAATGCATGTCTAAAGGAATCAGCGAATACCCGGCTTGTTCGACGCGGCCGATTAATCGCATGATTTCATGCTTATGAAGAAGGAGCTTACGGTTACGCGTGGGATCCGCTTTTTCATGGGTACTGGCGGTTTTCAGAGGCGTAATGTTTGCATTCAATAAAAACAGTTCTCCGTTTCTGACGAAAACGTGAGCTTCTTTAATGGAAGCGCCGCCGGCACGGATGGATTTCACTTCCCATCCTCTTAGTTCCAGACCGGCTTCAAATTTTTCTTCAATTTCGTAGTCGAATCTGGCCTTTTTATTTTGAATAATTGCCAAGGTTGCTCTCCAAGTAATAATGGCTCACAGCGAATTGATGCGGCAGGGCCGAAAACAGGCTGAAAGCCGAGTAAAATCTGCACAATTTTACTTTATTCGAGGTACGGGAGGTTCATTTGCTGTTATCAGCCGTAAAACAAACACCCTCCGGACTGCTCAAAAAAGTTCTTGAGCTTCCTGAAGGTTCAACGGTCGGGGACGCACTGCGCGCACTCGGCTGGCAAAAAACCGAAGAAATCGGTCTGAGCATTTACGGCCGGCGCTGCAAAGAAGAAGACCTCCTCAAGGACGGGGACCGAATTGAATTAACCGAACCGCTCCGAATCGATCCGAAAGAAGCCAGACGGCTTCGCGCTTTAAATAAACCGCTTTTGGCAACTCGAGGTCGAAAACATGCGAAATAAAATTTCACCCTTCGAATAAATACCTATTGCTGTCAACAAATACAGCTCCTTCAATTTACGTATAATTGTTTTTTGTGCTTAGAGGTTCAACAATGCGACTCCTTCAAAAGGCTTTAACCTTTGACGACGTTCTCCTCGTTCCTGCATACTCGAACGTACTTCCCCGCGAGACCGTCCTTTCCACACAATTCACCAGAGACCTCCGCTTAAACATCCCGTTCTGCTCTGCAGCTATGGATACGGTTACTGAAGCTAATTTGGCCATTGCCTTAGCTCAGGAAGGCGGCATCGGTATTATTCATAAAAACATGACAGCCCAGGCTCAGGCTGCCGAAGTTAATAAAGTTAAACGCCACGAAGCAGGCATGGTTGCCGACCCGATCACCATCGGTCCGGACATGATTGTTGCCGACGTGATTCGTCTGACCCGCGAACACAACATTTCCGGTCTTCCCGTTGTTCAGGGCGAAAAAGTTCTCGGTATGGTTACACACCGCGACCTTCGCTTCGAAGACCGCATGGACGCCAAGATTAGTGAAATCATGACACCGGCCGAACGCCTGATCACGATTAAAGAAGGCGCCACACTCGACGACGCTAAGAAACTGATGCACGAGCATCGTCTTGAAAGAGTTTTGGTTGTTGACGACAACTTCCACCTTCGCGGCTTGATGACCGTCAAAGACATCATCAAAGCAACCGAACATCCGTATGCTTCCAAAGACAAACACGGCAAACTGCTTGCCGGTGCTGCTGTCGGCGTCGGAGCCGGTACGGAAGAACGTGTCGAGCTGCTGGTTGATGCCGGTGTCGACGTCTTGGTTGTTGACACAGCCCATGGCCATTCTCAGGGCGTGCTTGACCGCGTCAAATGGGTTAAGCAGCACTATCCTCAGGTTCAGGTTATCGGCGGAAACATTGCTACTGCCACTGCTGCCTAGCCCTCGTTGAAAACGGTGCAGACGCTGTTAAAGTCGGGATCGGCCCGGGTTCCATTTGTACGACTCGCGTTGTTGCCGGTGTCGGTGTTCCGCAGATTACAGCTGTTTCCAACGTTGCCGAAGCTCTTCAGGGCTCCGGTGTTCCTCTGATCGCTGACGGCGGTATCCGTTTTCCGGCGACGTCGCAAAGCCATCGCACCGGCGCCAATACCGTCATGATGGGCGGCATGTTTGCAGGTACCGACGAAGCTCCGGGCGAAATCATTCTTTACCAGGGCCGCTCTTACAAGAGCTACCGCGGTATGGGTTCTCTCGGCGCCATGAATAAAGGTTCTGCCGACCGTTACTTCCAGGACAACAACAACGGCAACGTTGATAAGTTTGTTCCGGAAGGCATCGAAGGTATGGTCCCCTACAAAGGAAGCGTTCTTGCCATCATCTATCAGATGTGCGGCGGTCTGCGTTCTTCTATGGGCTACTGCGGCGCCGTACGATTGATGAGATGCGCAACAAGGCCTGCTTTGTTGAAATCACATCTGCCGGCTGGCGTGAATCTCATGTTCACGATGTGAAGATCACGAAGGAAGCTCCGAACTACAGACTGGAACATTAATTTTCCTACATGTCTGAAATTTCAGATTAATATGACGGGCAAGGGTCGACTCGAGTTTTATAGACTCGGGCCGACTTTTTTTTAATTGATATTTAGCGAAGATGAACCACGATCGAATTTTAATTCTTGACTTCGGAAGCCAAGTCACGCAATTGATTGCGCGCCGTATTCGTGAAGCTCACGTTTACTGCGAAGTCCACTCCTGCGACGTATCGGATGGATTTATTAAAGAATTCAAGCCGAGCGGCATCGTCCTTTCCGGCTCTCACATGAGCGCTTATGAAGAATCCACGGACCGCGCTCCGAAGGCCGTTTTGAAATCGGCGTTCCGGTTTTAGGCATTTGCTACGGCATGCAGACAATGGCTGAGCAGCTCGGCGGCAAAGTTGAAAGCGGCGCTCAGCGTGAGTTCGGCTACGCAGAAGTTCGTGAGCACGGCCACACAAAACTTTTGAAGAACATCTCCGACTTTACTGATAAAGACGGCAAGAGCTATCTGAAGGTTTGGATGAGCCACGGCGACAAAGTCACTGAAATGCCTCCCGGCTTCAAACTGATGTGCTCGACTCCGACTTGCCCCATCGCCGGTATGGCTGACGAGGAAAGAGGCTTTACGCTGTCCAGTTCCATCCCGAAGTTACGCATACCGAGAAGGGCCGTGAAATCCTTGAGACCTTTGTTCTTAAGATCTGCAAGGCCACTCCCGACTGGGTCATGGGCAACTTCGCTCAGGAAGCCGTTGAAAAATTCGTCATCAGGTTGGAAAAGATGAAGTTATTCTCGGTCTTTCCGGCGGCGTCGATTCTTCCGTTACGGCGGCTTTGATTCATCGCGCGATCGGCGATCAGCTGTCCTGCGTTTTCGTAGACAACGGACTGCTTCGTCTTCACGAAAGAGAACAGGTCGCTCAGACTTTCCGTGACAATATGGGTATGAAGCTGATTGTGGTTGATGCTTCCGACCGGTTCATGGATGCGTTATCCGGTGTTACCGATCCTGAAGCCAAACGTAAGATCATCGGTCGTCTGTTTGTCGAAGTCTTCCAGGAAGAAGCTGAAAAACTGCAGAATGCTAAGTGGCTCGCACAGGGCACCATTTATCCTGACGTCATTGAATCCAACGGCGCCAAGACCAAGAAAGCCCAAACCATTAAGTCCCACCATAATGTCGGCGGTTTGCCCGATACACTTCATCTGAAGCTTCTCGAACCGCTTCGCGGACTCTTCAAAGACGAAGTTCGTGAACTCGGTATCGCACTGGGACTGCCTGCCGAAATGGTTTATCGTCATCCTTTCCTGGTCCGGCCTCGGCGTTCGTATTCTCGGCGCTATTAAACGCGAATACGCCGATCTTCTGAGAGAAGCTGATGCGATCTTCATTGAAGAACTTCGCAATGCAGGTTGGTATGACAAAGTCAGCCAGGCTTTCGTTGTCTTCCTGCCGGTTAAGAGCGTCGGTGTGATGGGCGACGGTAGAACATACGACTGGGTTGTCAGCTTGAGAGCTGTTCAGACCAGCGACTTTATGACCGCTAAATGGGCTCATCTGCCATACGATCTTCTTGGCAAGGTTTCCAACCGCATCATCAACGAGGTTAAGGGTATTAACCGCGTCGTTTATGATGTATCTGGCAAACCCCGCAACGATCGAGTGGGAATAAAAATATTGAATTTCTAGCTATTTCTTAAGCATTCGGGATGATCAATTGGTTATCCCGTTTTTGTTTAAAATCAATTAACAAGGGCTTCTTTTAAAATCTATTTGTTTCCATTGCCTTTTATCTGCTATTTACGTTGACCCGACCAATAACACAGTGTCTGGTTAAAACTCATACAGTTATATGCCTCATTTTTAAACACCCAAGCGAACGAACTCATAAACTGGTTTACAACTTCAATTCATGCGCGTACCCAGTTAGCCGTGCTTCTACGTAAGCTTATTCAATCAACAGGACATGAACTTCAAAAGTGGATTTTCCAGGAAACGACGATGCCGAGCGTCCAGGCTGGGACGGTTTCTTAGAAACAAGCTCAAGTAATGCTTGGATACCAGATGGTATTTCTGGTTGGGAGTTCGGTGTTACGGAGAGCATCACAAAGAAGGCAGACGGAGATTTTGAAAAGTGTTAGAGCGACTAACGACGCTGAAAGAAGAAATATTACGTTTGTTTTGTCACTCCGAGACGCTGGCAAGGCAAAGTCCATTGGGTCAAGAAGATGAAGGGCAAGAATCTCTGGAAAGACATTCGTGCATATGACGCAAGTGATCTAGAACAGTGGATGGAGCAATCAGTCTCGTCCCGAATCTGGTTTGCAAACGAGACGGGGCGCCCTTCCGATGGTGTCAGAACCTTAGAGCGTTGTTGGGCTGACTGGGCAAACGTGACGGATCCTTACCTTCATTCTTCTCTTTTTGCTACTGCGATCCAAGCGTGGAATTGTGAGATCAAGTCTTTCTTTGAGAAATGCGACTCAAAGCCGTTAGTAATAACGGCTGACTCTATGGAAGAGGCACTAGCTTTTTTAAAACAGGTCTTTGATATTCCAGAGCTTGAACAGTATCGGGATCGAGTGCTGGTGTTCGACAAGACGGAAATACTTCCCAAAATTGCACAAGAAACTACTGATTTCATTGTAGTAGCCCATACTCGTGAGGTGGAACGTGAGCTTGCACCTTACTGCACAATGTTGCGCTCCATAGTTGTCTATCCGCGAAATGCCGCCCGGGTGAAGTCCGATATCGTTTTGGAACCGCTTGGGACTGAACCCTTCAGGAAAGCGCTGGAGTCAATGGGAAAATCTCGAGATGACATAGCAGTATTAGAGAAGGCTTCAGGGCGTTCCTTGACTGTGCTTCGGCGTCAACTTTCGAATGTTCCCGCCATCGGAACACCTGAATGGGCTGATGATTCAAGAATTGCATCTGATATGGTTCCCCTGGTTCTTGCTGGGACATGGGATGCTCAGAACGAAGCGGATCGAACATTGCTTTCTCTTCTAGCCGAGGTTTCTTCTTATGAATTGTTGGAAAAACGCATTCTTAATTTATTGCAGCTTAACGATTCCCCAGTCTGGTCCCTTGGTAATTTGCGAGGCGTAATTTCCAAAAAAGATGCAATTTTCGCAATTAAAGGTAGTGTCTCTAAAGCTGATCTTTATCGCTTTCTTGAGATTGCGTGCTCATTCCAGAATTAATGCACCAGGCAATCCAAAGTTAATGCACCAGCGAAGTCTCGAGAGCTTCCTTTTCTTATGTTAACAAATAGTCCTATATGTTTAAGGTTTTGCGCATAGAGGGTGATTGCACTTTGGAGCGTAGCGGAGAAGTGCAATCACCCTATATCTTACCTCTATCTCTTGCGGATAGTCGGTGGTTACAACGCGCCTCCTAGTTTGATCCTCCGTAACTACCTATGGTTACTGAGATTTTCTTTCACCTCTACACTTCGTCTCTGAGAGGAGCCTTCAAGATGTAAGCGGTATGAGGAATGTGCAATCCTATCGATTACAGCTTGCGTCATTGCGCTATTGCCAAGTCTCTCGATCCATCCTTCCAATTTGAACTGGCTTGTATAGATCGTCGGCTTCAGACGGTTTCTGTCATTGATAATATCCAGCAAATCGGCGCAGTCTTCTTCGCTCATGTCTTCGATTAAAAAGTCATCAAGAATGAGTAAATCGATTCTTTGAGTTCTGCCTTGCGTTTTTCCAACGTGTTATTGACTCTATGGACCTTAAGATCCATAAAGAGCCTTCCAGCACGAATGAAGTAAACAGAATGTCTGCGATCAAGTATGTAGTTAGCACAACAACCCGCTAAGAAGCTTTTCCCTACACCACAAGCTCCGGAGAGGATAAGGTCGGCCGGAGTCTCTCTGAGCATCCACTGACCGTCTCTTACAAGTGCCATAAGTCTAGTGTCCCATCGGCGATTATCGCTTTCGTAGAGTTCTTCGAAGCGTGCATTGATCAAATCCAAGGGGAGGTTGCTATGTCGCCGCAGCTTAACTGCAGTATTCGCCTCTCTTCTGACTATTTCTGCATTTAGGAGATCATAGATTTGCTCCAACGATGTCATCTGCTGCCAAGTTGCGTCCTCAAGAGTTTCCTCCATCCGTTGACGGAAGCCCGGCAGATGAAGTTCTTTGGTCATCCTATGTACTCTTTCGGCCAGAGATTGGGGATTTTTTCCTGTATTTCTAGTATCTTTCATTTTTATCTCTTCAATTTATTGAATTGTGTTATTTCCAAGGAAGGAGAAGAATTCTTCTAAAGGGCGTAGGCACTCGCTGTTTTCAGAAGTTTTCTTTTTCTTCTCCTTTTTCGTGGGCATGCCCGTTGCAAAGGCTTTCACACAGTTTAAAAACGCGCTTTTTTCATATATTCCTGTTTCAACTGCATGGGTGAAGGAAAGTTCCAGCGTCTCAGGGCTAACGGTTTTAAGTTTCTTAACCATGTAGCGCAAGCGGTTCGCCAATTCGCCTTTCTCTGAGCGATTGTTGATTTTTAAGTATTTAGATAAGAAGAGGCCGGCACTTTTTGATAGTTGCCTAAACTCTTCGCAGCTTTTTTCCAGTCGACCGGCTGGCGTGAGTTCTCCGGGTAACCGGTATTCCGGTTTGATATGAAGAAAGCCTTCAAGCTCGTCAGGTTCGCCCGGCCGATAGTATTTGTATTCGGTAATGAGGTAATTGCTCAATGGGTCAACAATCCGAAGCAACTGTCCGTCTTTTACATAAACTCCGACGGAGTGACTAAAGTATTCCGGCGGTACCATGTATTCATGAGTATGGAATTGGATACAGCCGTTGATTCTTACCTTTCTTCTTAAGATTTCTGCCCCATAAAAGAACTTGTTCTTTGGTAGGCTCCGCAGCTTGGGCTGCTCAAGCTCGAACCACTTTCTCCGGCTAATGCCGTATCGGGCCATCTTCGCGCAGTTAAAGTCTTCCAACTCCTTTTCCAGAAGGAAGTTCACGTCATTAACTGAACTCAAGGAACCAGGCGAGATCTTTTAATAAATTTATCGGTAACGTCCTTTACAGCTTCTTCCACAAGTCCTTTATCCTGCGGATGTCCTACTCGAGCCGGACTTAAGGCAACCTCATAGAATTGAGCAAGGTCGAGAAGCCCTTTACTGTAGAGTTGATTACCTTTTTCGGCATGGTTGACTAACGCAGTGTCGTTATCCAAGATAATGTACGAAGGCACTCCCTTGAAGAAGTCAAACGCGTTCTGCAGTCCTTCAATCCAAGATTCTGTCGTCATGTCAGGAGTGGCGTACCAGTAAACCATGCGGCTAAAAGGAAGAACTGCGACAAAGATACGGCAGTTTTACTGCGTTGCTGCGACTGGAATTCAGAAGTATTTTGTCGCCGGCATAATCTATCAGCAGATATTTTCCCGGCTCCCATTCCTGAGCCATGACGCGTCCTTTATTTCCGTAATGCGCGTGCCAGTATTGCTTGACTCTGTAATAAAACCCGAGCGTTTGAGCGGCGGCAGATCAGAAGTCTTCGCTTGCTCAAGGTACTGCATGTAGGAATCAAGAATTTTGCTCTTCCTTGATCGATGGCGTCACATATAGCTTCGACATCAACCGGATAGAAAGCTTCTTCTTTCGGACCTTTGACTTTGCAAAATAAACTATGAAGCTGTTTGTCCTGAATCTTTGAAACCGTTTGGAAATCGAGTCCAAGTTCTTTGGCCCGTTGTAACCAACGAGACACCGTCGTATGGTGGAGTCCTAGCCGATTAGCTATCTGCCTCAAGCTCATATTCCTTTCTTGGAGCTTGAGGACTTCACGAATGTCAACCGATGACATTTGTTGTCTCCTTTCTTCATAAAACCCCTTGCTTAACAAAACAAGGTAGTGTGCTTTGAAAAGGAAACTCTCGTTATTGTTGATTTTGCCTACTCAGGGTAAAGATTTCTTGAGAAGGTGTTGCACTTATTTTGGAATTAACAGATTGCGCAAATCGTATTGGGTGAAGATGATCCGGCGCTCGACTTGCCGGAAAAGGAACGATGGGCGGCTGGTCTATATGGGAAAAAGCGAGAATTTTCTGGAGTATTGCGAGAAGGCATTTCCGAGACTTTGGTTCTGTTAGCCGTGCATGGCAAGGACCTTTTGGTAAACACCTCGGTTTTGATGGGGCATTGGAGGCGGCAAAAATTGTCCGTGAGCTTCTTATGCCCCTAACGACTAGAAAGTTAGAGGCTAATAATCGAGACCTTCCCCTTTATGCAGAGGCTGCTCCGAGGGCGTTTCTCAATATCATCGAGCAAGATTTGCAATCAGATAATTCTGAGGTGTTGGGTTTATTAAGACCTGTTGGTACTTGGATATTTAGCACTTGTCCACGCACTGGGTTACTTTGGGCCCTTGAGGCACTAGCTTGGAATCCTCACACCTTTCCAAGAGTAGTGAACATTTTGGGACGGCTCTCAGAGGTAGAGATTAATGATAATTGGGTGAATAAACCATTTGAATCGCTTAGCTCCATTCTTCGAGTATGGATGCCGCAGACAGCGGCTGATCAAGAAATGCGAGTGAGAGCGGTTAAGATGCTTTTGGACAAGCATCCAGTAGTCGGTTGGCGAGTTTGTCTTAAACAGATGGAGGATTACGGGACACGGATCGGTCGGTACAACTATAAACCCAAGTGGCGTCGTGATGGCTATGGGTACGGAGAACCTCTAATGACGTTTGAAAAGATCCATGCGTCGGAGCGGGAGATGATCGAATTAGTACTTACTAGACAGACCTATACTCCCGAAATGCTATGTGATCTTGTATCTAAGTTACATGTGCTCGTGCTAAATGATCAGGAGCGTGTTTGGAAGATCATTGAAGATTGGCGTATCTCAGGTGCTCCAGACGAAGATATTGCCAAGGTACGCGAGAAAATTCGTGTGGCTGTTCTCTCTCGTCGAGGACATAAATGGGCAGGTGATGAAAGTCAAGCGTTTCTGAAAAAGAAAGCCAAGGAAGTTTATGATGAATTGCTTCCCAAAGACATTCTGAACAACTATGAGTGGCTGTTTCGCCAGGTATGGTTCGAGGGGACAGTTGAAGGAGTTGTGGAAGAAGAGGATTTCCAAACGCGAGAAAAGAAGTACAAAGGCTCCGAATAGATGCTTTAACGGAAATTGCACGAGAGCGTGGAATCCCTGGCATTCTTGAACTCTCAGAAAGAGGAAATTCCCGACGCTTAATTGGCGCGTACTTAGTGTCCGACGTACTCGCGCCGAGAGGGTTCAGGACTTGATCTTAACGTGCTTGCGCTCAGAAAATAATTGTCTTTCTCTTAATGAAATCTTAGCAGGAGCCCTCTGGTCGTTGAATAAGGACAGAAGGAAAGCTATGCTCGCAAGCCTTCGGAATAAGATTTCTGAAGAGGAATTACTTCGATTGTTGCTTCTATCGCCGTATAGAGCCTCTACTTGGGAAATTGTAGATCAACTTTCGGCTGAAGCCAGGAATGGTTACTGGGTTGAAGTAATTCCTCAATATTCTTTGACTCATTTGAGGAAAACAATGAGAGCATTCGTCGACTGCTTGAAGTTAAACGTCCAAGAGCAGCATTTGCATCGGTGCGTTTCAATCTAGAAAAATAAATCCGTCACTCATTATTCAGATGTTATCTGACATGTTGAAGAATGGTCAGGACAAAGAAGGGGAGTACCTGTTGAACAGCTATGACGTTCGAGAAGCCTTCCAGCTTCTCGATCGTAAATCAGATCTCTCTTTAGAGGAAAAGGCTAGGCTGGAATTCTCATATCTTGGCATACTTGATGTTTCCTCAAGAGGAGAAGATAAGCACGGGATTCCCAACCTTGAACTGTACACAGAGCAACATCCTGAACTGTTTGTTCAGGCTATAGTTTGGACATACAAACGCAAGAATAGTGGAGAAGATCTCATTGAGGGAGATAAAGACAGTTTGGCCCAGTGCGGTTACCGTTTTTAGAAGCCATTGAACGCATTCCAGGTCTAAATGAAGCTACTAAAAAGAACAGCAGGAGAAACTATCTAAATGGGTTGAAGCAGTGAGGCGAGCTTGTGCAGACCTCGACCGTCTTGAGGTGGCGGACGAGTGGCTTGGAAATCTGTTCTCTCACGCTCCAGTTGGGAGGACGGAGTGTGGCCCGATGAAGCTGTTCGCAATGTAATGGAGAACATTCGGTCTCAGTTTATAAGTAGAGGGGCACACATGGGTTTATTCAATTCTCGCGGAGCTCATTTTGCGGTAAAGGCGGAGCTCAAGAGCGTGAACTTGCGAACAAGTACCGCGTTTGGGCAGATGCGTTGCAATTTACACACCTTTCGTTTCTTCATCTTTGTTGATGTCGATGGTCTATACATATGAATGTGAAGCTGAAAGGCTGGATATTGAAACCGAAATCAGATCTCGAGTAACCCTTTGAAAAATAATAGAAAGTTTATATCGTAAGTTTAATCATTGCTTTTGCATTTACTTATCAATAAGTTCAAGTGTTTTTAGAATGACTTCTTGTTCTTTTGGAACATGAGTACGTTCCTCTGGGGAAAAAGGTTCTCGCGAAAGTTCCTTGAGAATGAAATATTAGTGCGTTAAGGCATCCAACTTACTCGATTCGCACGGCTTTACCTTCGTCTTCGAGGTCCGCGCGTTAATATGCTAAGCAGGTAACTCGTTTATACTTTGGCCATGAAAAGATCGAAATAAAGAAATTTAAAACTACGCCTGACCTGGCAAAGATGATAGAAGAAGGCCATAAGGTTCATGCGATGGCGAACGGAAGAATACAATCGTATGAGCGACATACGCCTCAGCCGGAAGACTACAGTAACTTAGACGATTTTATGGAAGTCGCCGAAAATCATATCGACGAGCTCTATAGCACCAGAAAAGAAGTTGATGAGATGCTGACTGAAGTCTTTACGGTTTTGTCAAACATCCGGAGCTTTCCGGGACGCCTTATATTGCCGTCTTGGAACTGATGGTTTTCTCGAAGAAGATTTCCGACAGTTAACTAAGAGATATGAGGCAGCTTCTTCTGCGCTGGCAGCCATGGAAGAAAATCAATACGGCGCGACGATATGGACATTTACGTCGGAGAACACGGCGCAAGAACAATGCTGAATGCTTTGGACCGATTAAAGAAATTTGGTCAATTAACCAACGACGAAGAAGGCCTTGAGTCCGAACTCAAGGAAGGCGTGGCAAACCAAAGCACCGATATTAATTGGCAACAGCCCGTCTCAATTAAATTTCTAATGAAAGATGCCTCAGCAGTCGGATCTAATTTCGAAATTTGTGAAATTGTCTATTCGGCGAGGCTCTTCTCTTGCTTCCCTTTCAAAATCTCCGACCATCTTCGTATAGTTGTCGATACGTTTAGAGCAACGGCTCGAGATCCGCTGGATCGGACGAAGAAGATGCAAAAATTTCTAGCCGAAGCCGGAAACTGGATAACCGATACAGCACAAAATCTTTGGAAGTATCGGCTTCTTCTATCGAACAAATCGTCCGATTTCCGCTCTCAGAGTTAACTTCTGCAGTTGAAGCTTTCGAGAAGAGATTCGGCAAAAGAAAACATAAAGCCCTGAGCCGTGAGGAAGAAGTTCGGCTTTCTCGGATCGATCGCTCGCGTGATGAATACTTCATGCGCGAAGCCCTTGTCGAGGCAGAAAAGGCTCATCAGGCCGGAGAAGTACCGGTTGGCGCCGTTGTTGTCGATAAAGAAGGCAAAATTATAGGCCGAGGTCATAACTTGGTGGTTGCCGGTCATGACCCGAGCGGACACGCTGAAATCATTGCTCTTAAAACGCTTCTCAGAATCTTAAAATTATCGGCTGGATAACTGCACGATTTATGTGACGCTTGAGCCTTGTCCGATGTGCTCCGGAGCAATTATCGGGGCCAGACTTGCCCGATTGGTTTACGGGCCAAAGACCAAAAGCGGGTGCCGCCGAAAGTGTGTTTAAACTATTTGACGAGAAAAGAGTCAATCATCACACTGATGTGACAGCAGGAGTACTGGAGGAAGATTGTCTCCGGATACTCCAAAGTTTTTGTCGAATTAAGAAAGAGCCGTGGTAAAACAAATGGATAAAGTCGGTATTAACGCCCCTTCCGGTAATGTCATTCATTTCAAATCCGTCGAGAGGGCGGCCGAACTTTTCAGAGAAAGAGGTTGGGACGTAACCATCGGAGAAGATGTTTACACCAGCTTCGGTCGTTTCGGCGGTTCCAGCGACTCCGCTCGGTTGAATGATTTTCAGCAGGCTTGCAGCGATAATGAACTTGTTTTGTGTGCTCGAGGCGGTTACGGTTTTCCCGACTCCTACCGAACCTTGATTTCAACAAAATCAAATCTAATGGAACTTGGGTTGCCGGTTTTCCGATATCACTTTTTCACTACGGCTTATTTAGCACTGACCGGCGGAAAGAGCCTGCAGGCGCCGACGGCTTCTGTGCTCGGCGACCTCAAGTGCGATCCTTATACCATTCAAACTTTCTTTGAAGTATTGGCGGCAGAAGAATACAAATTCTTTTCCCGACACCGTTTCCGGACTTTCAAACAACGGGTTTGCTTTGGGGCGGAATTTGACCGTCTTGTGTTCGATGCTCGGAACCAAGTACTTCCCGAAAATCGAAGGCGGTATTCTTTTGTCGAGGATATCGCTGAACCGGCTTACAAAATAGAGCGTGATTTGAATCACCTTCTGCAGGCCGGGTGATCGATAACCAAAAGCCGTGGTCCTGGGGATTTCTCGAAAATTAAGTCCTCCGAACATGATTTCGGATACGGGCTGGAAGATGCTTTGAGTTTCATCGCAGGGCGCACTAAAACCCGTTTATCTCAGGGTTGCCTTTCGGGCACGAAATGAAAACCGCCACACTTGTAGTCGGCTCTGAGGCACATCTCAATGTTCAGTCAAACATGGCAGAACTCACGATGAAAGGCTGTCCAAACTTTAGAGTTGCGGGAGTGCCGAAATGATTTTTCTGCTATTAAGCGCCTTAAAACCATTTTGAGCCGAACCCTCCCGAGGCGACTAATTACCATCTTCATCTTTCAGGCGCTCGGTTAGCTTCCAAGGTGCAGCTTCGTCAGTTGTCGGTTTTAAAGCACCGGACGACAGCGGTCGTTGCGATCCGCATGCTGCTGTACCTTATTTTTACCTTGACTTGCTGGAGCTATGTCGGGGCTGGGTCATGGCGCTCTGGCTGGCTTTTAATGTGATGCATACGCTGGCTAGCATGAAATCTGCGGATGACTTCTTCAACGAGCCGTCCATGGACAAGCGTTTTCATTACTGGAAGAACCGCACGCTCCAGATGATTTTGGTGTCGGGTCTCTCTATCGGTTTTGCAGGCTTTTATTTCATGGTTCCGGACAACGTCATTGTCGAGATGATTCTCTTGGCCATGATTGTGGGCGTGACATTCGGCAGTGTTCCGCTTTACGCCATCTGGCTTCCCGCCCTTTGGATATTCGTTCCGGCAACGCTGCTTCCGACGATTCTGAAGCTCGTCCTGATATACCAGCCGTCCTTGTTTATCGCTTTATTCTGGACGCTTATTCTTTTCCTCATTATTTTCTACTTCGGCGTCCGTCTGAATAAGATTTATCTCCAAGGCATCTATCGTTCGTTTGAACGAGAGTTCTTGATGGAGCAGCTGATTTTCCAGCGGCAGAAGGCCGACTATATCCGCGAAGCGTCCGAAATGGCGATCTCTGCAAGAACACGATTCTTTGCGGCTGCTAACCATGACCTCCGTCAGCCGCTCCAGGCTATGGGCATTTTATCTCTATTCTTCAGGGGCAGGCCGATCAACAGGCTAAACCTTTAATTGATAATTTGTCGAAGGCCTGCAATACGGTGGCGACGCTGGTGGATCAGATTCTGATTATTTCGAAGCTGGATTCCAAGACGATGAAGATTCGGCCTACCGAAGTCTCCATTCGTTCAATGTTCTCTGAATTGGCGAATGAATTTACGCCGATGGCCGAACACAAGGGGTTGACTTTTGAAGTGAGGGCCGAGCCTCTGATGATCGTCACCGACGGACTGCTTTTGAACGGGTGCTTCGTAACCTTATCGGAAACGCCGTACGTTATACCGAGCACGGCGGTATCCTGCTGAGGGCAAAGAAACAAAGAAGAACACGCTTGTTGTTACTGTCTCCGACTCGGGCTGCGGGATTACGAAGAAGATCAAGCTAAACTTTTCAGGCTTATTACCGCGGCGGCGCCGGCCACAAATCCGAGAGGGTTTCGGCTTAGGTCTTTCGATTGTCGATAAGATCTGCAAACTTCTGAATATCGAACTCAAACTGATTTCTAAAGTAGGAAAAGGTTCTATCTTCCGCTTGGAAATGGCAATCGAAACGTCTGTAGATACGACGGAAGTACAGCCGCCCGTACAGCCGAATCGGATTTTTCTCTGGAGGATGTCAACGTCCTGTTAATTGAGGACGATCCTTTGATTCGTGAGAGCCTGGCAACGTTATTAGAAGGCTGGGGTGCCAAAGTGAGAAGGGCGGAATACTTTGATGCTGAACTCGCTGCTCAGTTGATTGAGGAGGCGCCGGTAGACATTATTTTCTCTGACTTTAACTTAGGTCCCAGCCGTTTGACCGGTCTCCAATCGATCTTCCGCATCCGCAGTGTTCTGGGACGCAAGATTCCGGCGATTATCAGCACGGCCACTTCTCGTGATGCCATCATGGCTCAGTACGAAGAAGAGACCGAGGGTTTGGACTTTGCGGATTCAGCGGTTAACCTGATGGAACTCCCGCTTATCGTACAGAAGCCGGTCACGCCGACAGAGATTAATCGGATTATTCATCGAGAAATCGAGAAGAAGTAATTTCTTTCTGAGATTTAAAGTTCCCGCGTTTATTGCGCTATATTGGAAGAGTCTTCTACAAGAAGAATAAAAACTGAACCCAACCATTCCGCAAGAATGAGCCGGCGTCGGTATTAGAACATGCGGGCCTCCGTCACAAGCAGAGTGTTCGCCTCCAATCAATTTCCGTGGACTTTGAAAGGATATTTCCTAATGAAATCTCAAGAAGGGTCTAAACCCGCAGAACGTCTGAACGGGTCAGAGATACTTGTACGCGCGCTTGCCGAAGAAGGCGTTGAATACGTTTTGGTTATCCCGGCGGCGTGCTGAATATTTTGACGCGATCTATAAGCAGGATAAATTCAAACACATTCTTGTTCGACACGAACAAGGTGCAGCTCATGCTGCAGATGCCTACTCAGAGCATCTAATAAAGTCGGCGTAGCCTTGGTCACCAGCGGACCCGGCGCTACTAACGCTGTTACCGGCATCGCGACCGCCTATGCCGACAGCATTCCGATGGTTATTTTACCGGTCAGGTTAATACCCTCGCGATCGGTCAGGATGCTTTCCAAGAAGTGGATATCGTCGGTATCTCTCGTCCTTGTGTCAAACACAATTTCTTGGTGAAGATGTAAAGACTTAGCCAAGACGATTAAGAAAGCTTTTATATTGCTAAAACCGGCCGCCCCGGTCCTGTCTTGATCGACATTCCGAAGGATGTTTCCGCAGCGATCTGCGAATATCAATATCCGGAAAACATGGAACTTCGTTCTTACAAACCTTTGACGAAGGGCCATTTGGGCCAGATCAAAAGGCACTGCAATTAATTCTCTCGGCTGAACGTCCTTTGATCCATATCGGCGGAGGCATCGTTTCTGCCAATGCGAGCGAACTGCTCCAGCGTTTAGCTTTGAACTCGGCATTCCCGTCAATTCAACATTGATGGGGTTGGGTGCCATGCCATCCGACGATAAAAGTTCCTCGGCATGGTGGGCATGCACGGAACCTACGAAGCTAACATGGCGATGCAGAACTGCGACGTTCTGATCGCAATCGGTTCCAGATTCGACGACCGCGTTGTCGGCTTGCCGTCCAACTTTGCACAGCCCGGCCGCAAGATTATTCATATTGATATCGATCCGTCCACGATTTCCAAACGCGTGAAAGTCGATATCCCGATTGTCGGCGACGTGAAAGAAGTCATCGCCGACATGCTCAATCTGCTCGAAACCACCGACAAGCGCCCCGATCCTGAAAAGCTTGCCGCGTGGCAAAACAGAATCAACGGCTGGCGTGAAAAGACTGCCTTCACTACGAAAACAGCGATACGGTGATTAAGCCTCAGTACGTTCTTCAGAAGCTGCAGGAAATCGGCGGTGACGATATGATCGTGGCGACCGACGTCGGTCAGCATCAGATGTGGTGCGCCCAATTCCTTAAGTTCCGTAAGCCTCGCCATTGGCTGACTTCCGGCGGCTTGGGCACGATGGGTGTGGGCCTGCCTTATGCGATCGGTGCCTGCGTTGCTCATCCCGATAAACCGGTGGTCTGCGTCACAGGCGACGGTTCCATTCAGATGAATATTCAGGAATTGGCCACTGCTAAGCAGCTCGGCGTAGCGCCCAAGATCATCCTGCTCAACAATAACTATCTCGGTATGGTTCGTCAGTGGCAGGAACTTGAATATGACCGCCGCTACTCCCATTCTCACATGGAAGTGACACCGGACTTTAAAGCCCTGGCGGAAGCTTACGGTCACATCGGTATTGTGGTCGATCGTCCTGAAGACGTCGAACAAGCTCTGAAGGATGCTTTCGGCAAATACAAAGACAAACTCGTCTTCCTTGATTTCCATGTGGATCCGACCGAAAACGTTTGGCCGATGGTGAAAGCCGGACGCGGACTGACGGAAATGATCTTAGGCTCGGAGAAAATCTGATGAATCGACACGTTCTATCTATTCTTTTGGAAAACGAGCCGGGAGCACTTTCCCGCGTGGTCGGATTGTTCTCCGCTCGAGGCTACAACATTGAATCTTTGACCGTTGCACCGACCGAAGATCCGACGGTTTCCCGTATGACCATTGTCAGCCCGGGAAGCACGGAAATCATCGAACAAATTACCAAGCACCTCAACCGCTTAATCGAAGTTATTAAAGTCGTTGATTTGACGGAAGGCGAGTACGCAGAACGCGAACTCATGCTTGTCAAGGTTCGTGCTGTCGGCAAGGATCGCGAGGAAATGAAACGTTTGAACGACATTTTCCGCGGACGCATTATTGATGTGACGGATAAAACCTACACCATTGAATTAACCGGTAATTCCGACAAACTGGATGCCTTTCTCAAAGCAGTTGATAAGGAATGCATCCTTGAAATGGTTCGCACCGGTTCCTGCGGCATCGGCCGCGGAGATCGAATGCTCCACCTCTAATTTATTGTTCCAACCTTCATAACTTGAGGAAAATTAAAATGAAAGTTTATTACGACAAAGACTGCGACCTTTCTTTAATCAAAGGAAAGAAAGTCGCTATCATCGGTTACGGCTCCCAGGGCCACGCTCACGCACAGAATCTTCATGATTCCGGCGTTGACGTCGTTGTCGGTGTCCGCAAAGACGGCGCTTCCTGGAAGAAAGTCGAAGCTGCCGGTCTGAAGGTAGCCACAATCGAAGATGCGACAAAAGACGCAGATGTTGTGATGATCCTTCTTCCTGACGAAAAGATCGCCGAGGTCTACAAAAAACAAATCGAACCGAACCTGAAAGAAGGCGCTGCTTTGGCTTTTGCCCACGGCTTCAACATTCACTACGGTCAGGTCACTCCGAGAGCCGACCTTGACGTTTGGATGGTTGCCCCGAAGGCTCCCGGCCATACCGTTCGCCGCACCTATACCGAAGGTTCGGGTGTTCCTCAGCTGATCGCTGTTTACCAGGACAAATCCGGTAAAGCCCGTGAAGTCGCCATGTCTTACGCTGCTGCCAACGGCGCAGGCAAGGCCGGCATCATTGAAACCACCTTCAAAGAAGAAACCGAAACCGACTTGTTCGGCGAACAGTGCGTTCTGTGCGGCGGCATTGCCGAACTGATCAAGATGGGCTTCGAAACCCTGGTTGAAGCCGGCTACGCTCCTGAAATGGCTTACTTCGAATGCTGCCATGAAATGAAGCTGATCGTTGACCTGATCTACGAAGGCGGCTTGGCAGATATGAACTACTCCATCTCTAACAACGCTGAGTTCGGCGGCTACGTCACCGGTCCAAAGGTTGTTTCCGACCAGGCTCGCGCAGCGATGAGAAAAGCTCTGAGCGACATTCAGGACGGTTCTTACGCTAAGAACTTCCTCCTTGAAAACCAAGTCGGCGCTCCGATGCTTCGCTCCATCCGTGCTCAGACGGCCGCTCATCCGATTGAAGTCGTCGGTGCTCGCCTGCGCTCCATGATGCCGTTCATCTCTGCTCACCGTCATATCGACCGCAGCAAGAACTAATCATTTGAACTGCTAAAGAAACAAGAAGGGGCGCCGATGGGCGCCCCTTCGATTATCAGAAAAAGAAAAATTATTCGAGGTTCTGAATTTGCTCGCGCATCGATTCAATCACGAGCTTCAGATTGACGGACGTGTCCGTCATCGAAATTGAAACGGCTTTGCTGCCGAGCGTATTGGCTTCACGGTTGAGTTCCTGCATCAGGAAGTCGAGTTTCCGGCCGACGGGGCCGCCGCGATCCAGTGTTCTTCTCACTTCTTTGACGTGGGTGCACAGTCTTTCCATCTCTTCGTTGACATCAAGCTTGATGCCGTAAAGCGTGATTTCCTGACGGATGCGTTCATTGACTTCTTCTTTGGTGATCTGAGCGCCGTCTGCCAGCGTGGTACCTAATGCTTCTTCAAGTCTTTCGGTGAGTTTGTCCTTTTGCGCCTGAAGAATTTCAGGAATCTTAGGACGAAGCGTATTGACGAGGTCTTCAATCTGTGTGCAGTATTTGAGCAGAACCTGAGCTAAAGCAGCGCCTTCACGCTGTCGGCTTTCGTTAAATGCAGCGAGGCACTGTTCAAAGCCTGTCAGCACTTGCTTTGCGAAGACTTCGGGATCGGGGACCGGAGCGGCGACGATGCCGGGATAATTCAGAATGTCGGCGACGCGCAGGGCTGTGGCGGAAGGGTCTGTCTTTAAGACCTGCGTCTGAAGAGCCATAAGCTTGTTGAGGGCTTCTTCATTTAAGGCCGTATCCGCCGATAAGCCGGAATCCACTAAATTCAAGCGGCATTCCATCTTGCCGCGGGCGATTTTGCCGGAGATGATCTCTCTGAATTTCGGTTCGAGGAAACGAATTTCTTCGGAAGCGCGGAAACTTAAGTCTAAAAAACGAGAGTTAACGCTTCTCATGTCGATGCTCAGCAAGCCCATGTCGGTTTGGACTTTGGCATTCGCGTAACCCGTCATACTCGAAATATTACTCATTCAAAACTCCTTCTCTGCCGCGCTTGATTGAACTGGATTGCACGGTCTTTCTGCCGCCGTATTTTACCTTCCTTGAAGCCGGCTCTAACTTCCACAAGGTTCGGATCGGGTGGAAATTATGGTTTACGAATCTGCCTTCATTAGAATGACAGAACATTGTTGAAGGAGATATGAATGACAGAAGAAACTTGGAGCCGTCCCAGCGGCCGCAAAGCAGACGAACTGCGCCCGATAAAGATCACACGTCACTACACAAAATACGCCGAAGGCTCCGTTTTAATTGAAGTCGGAGGCACCAAGGTCATTTGCACCGCTTCGGTTGAAGAAAAGGTCCCGGGCTGGCTCAAAGATCAGGGAAAAGGCTGGGTGACTGCGGAGTACGGAATGCTGCCGCGCGCTACCGGTACTCGCACGGACCGAGAAGCCGCCAAAGGAAAGCAAAGCGGCCGCACACAGGAAATCCAGCGTCTGATCGGAAGATCTCTGCGCGCAGTGGTGGACATGGAAGCACTCGGCGAGAGAATGATCAAAATTGACTGCGATGTGACCCAGGCAGACGGCGGTACAAGATGCGCTTCGATTACCGGTGCATATGTGGCACTCGCTGATGCCGTCAATTGGCTCATTAAAAACGGCTCCTTGGAAAAATCTCCGCTCAAAGGACAAGTCGCTGCACTTTCAGTTGGTATTTATGAAGGTGTTCCAGTTGCTGATTTCGACTACGACGAAGATCATTTAAGTGATACGGATATGAATGTCGTGATGACAGACGCAGGAAAATTTGTTGAACTGCAGGGAACCGCTGAAGGAGAACCCTTTAGTCGGGAAGACCTCGATGCTTTGCTCAAGCTGGCTGAAGACGGCCTGAAGCAGCTGTTTGCAGCTCAGAGAGCAGCTCTTGCCGAGGAGTAAAAAGACATGTCTAAGAAAATTGTTCTCGCCAGCAATAACAAAAAGAAAATGAAAGAAATGCAGGAGCTTCTTGCTCCGATGAGTGCCGAAGTGGTTTCTCAAGGTTCTTTGGGAATCCCTTCTGCAGAAGAGCCTTTCGGTACCTTTGTGGAAAATGCGCTGGCAAAAGCCAGATGGGCGGCGAAACATTCCGGTCTTCCGGCCATTGCCGATGACTCGGGAATTTGCTCGGATGCCTTAAAAGGCGCGCCCGGCGTACTGAGTGCACGTTTTGCCGGCGAGCCGAGCTCAGATGCTGCAAATAACGCAAAACTGATTAAAGAACTTGAAGACAAAGACAATCGTAACGCTCATTACACCTGCGTTATTGTCGCCGTCCGTGATGAAAACGATCCCGAGCCGCTGATCGCGATTGATTTTTGGAACGGCACGATCGGTTATGAACCGAAAGGCGAGGGCGGCTTCGGATACGATCCTTTCTTTATCGTGACGCCGGACGGAAAGACCGCTGCTCAGATGACGGCCGAAGAAAAGAATGCCGTCAGCCATCGCGGCAAAGCCATGAGAAAATGCGCACTTTATTAACCGAACGTTGGAATTGGTAAATTGAAAGAACTTCCGCTTTCTTTATATATTCACTGGCCGTGGTGCCTAAAAATGTCCTTACTGCGACTTTAATTCTCACGGCTTGAGAGGGCCGGCGCCGGAAGCACTCTATGAGGCCATCATTGAAGGGCTCAAAGAGCAGGGCGCCCGTGTCCAGAGAAGAAAGCTGAAGAGCATATTTTTGGGGCGGCACTCCTTCTCTGATGGCGCCGGAAACCATCGGCAGAATCATTGAAGCGGCCGACAACAATATTCCGTTCCACGAAAACATCGAAATTACGCTGGAAGCCAACCCCGGCACTTTTGAGGAACAGAAATTTAAAGACTTCAGGGAGGCCGGTGTCAACCGGCTTTCGATCGGAATTCAAAGTTTTGATGACGCTAAATTGAGGGCTTTAGGCCGGGTTCACAACTCGCAGGAAGCCAGGCGGGCTGCAGAAAGCGCCGGAAAGATCTTTGAGAACTTCAACCTGGATTTAATGTTCGGGCTTCCCGGCCAGACTATTCAGGAACTGGACGAAGAGCTGGAAACCGCGTTTCTTTCGGATCGACGCATTTGTCCTGCTATCAGCTGACCCTGGAGCCGAACACCTATTTTGCCAAATTTCCGCCCAAAGGGATTCCTGATGACGATGTGCTTTCAGATATGTCCGATTTGGTCAGGGATAAAACCGCAGCCCGCGGTTTTGATCACTATGAAGTGTCTGCCTATGCCAAAGGAGGGTACCGCTGCAGGCATAACCTTAACTATTGAGTTCGGAGATTATTTTGCCGTCGGTCCCGGTGCCCACGGAAAATAACCATTCAAGGACGTCCGGAGCGTTTTTATAACTATCGCGATCCGGCCCGATGGCTTTATCGTTTAAAGAACATCAGACTCAAATCGCCGAGCGGAAACTCATTGATCCGGAAGATTTGCCATTTGAATTCATGCTTAATGCGCTTCGGCTGAGAGGGCGTGCCCTTCGATTTTACACCGAGAGGACCGGCCTCGATTTCGATGTTATTGAGTCGATTTGGACGGAACTTCGAGAAAAGGTCTTGTCTGCGACCATCTCAAGAGAATCAAAACGACAGAGAAGGGCTGGCTTTTCTTGAACGAGGTGCTTGAAGCTTTTCTTTGACAGGATCTCAGCGTACGACATCAAACTATGCGGCCGATTTCGGCCGCTAATTGTTTCACTCGGAAGAAATGCACCATTTCGCCGCAATGTTCTATTGCGGATCAAAATCAATAAAAATCCCTAAATTGTTCCTTTTGCACTAAAAGGTGCATCATTACAAAAGTTTTGCGATTGCTTACTGAGGCTCTTTGAGAATGCATGATTTCGTGCATGTCGAAAATTGGCACGAAATTTGCATAAGCTTTGTTGAACATATTTTTGATTGCTACGTCCAAATTTACTAAGGAGATATCCATGGCTAAGACCAGCGCTGAAATCATGCAGATGCTTGTGGACAACAACGTCAAATTTGTTGATTTGCGCTTCACTGATTTCAAAGGCAAAGAACAGCACGTTTCCGTACCGGTTTCTGCTTTGATGAAGACAAGTTTGAAGAAGGTCACGCTTTCGACGGTTCTTCCATCGCTGGATGGAAAGGCATTGAGGCCAGCGATATGCTGCTGATGCCGGATCCGGACAGCGCCCGTATGGACCCGTTCGCCGACGAAGATATTCCGACAATGATCCTGACCTGCAACGTTGTTGAGCCTTCTACCGGCAAGGGATACGATCGCGACCCCGCAGCGTTGCCAATCGTGCTGAAGCTTACTTAAAGAGCACCGGTATCGGCGACAATGCTTACTTCGGACCTGAACCGGAATTCTTCATTTTAACGGTGTTAGCTGGGGCACCACAATGAATCACAGCTTCTTCAAAATCGAAAGTGAAGAAGGCTATTGGAGCAACGGCAAGGATATGAACGGCGCCAACAGCGGCCATCGTCCTACTGTCAAAGGCGGTTATTTCCCAGTTCCTCCGGTTGACTCTCTACAATGTCCGCTCTCAGATGTGCGAACTTCTTGAAGAACAGGGCGTTCCGTTGAAGTTCATCATCATGAAGTCGGGGCTGCGGCCAGTGCGAAATCGGTACGCTGTTCAGCACACTGACCAAACGCGCTGACTGGACTCAGATTCTTAAATACACAGTTTGAATGTGGCAGAGCCTACGGCATGACTGCAACCTTTATGCCGAAACCTGTTGTCGGCGACAACGGCTCAGGTATGCACGTTCATCAGTCTATTTGGAAAGACGGCAAGAATATCTTCGCCGGCAACGGCTACGCAGGGCTTTCTGATACGGCTCTCTATTACATCGGCGGCGTCATCAAACACGCTCGTGCTTTGAACGCGATTACGAATCCGACAACGAACAGCTATCGTCGTTTAGTCCCGGTTTTGAAGCTCCTGTGAAACTTGCTTATTCCGCCCGTAACCGTTCTGCTTCTCTGCGTATTCCATTCGTTTCCAGTGATAAGGCACGTCGCGTTGAAGTTCGCTTCCCGATCCGATGGCCAATCCCTATTTGGCTTTCTCTGCTTTGCTGATGGCCGGTTTGGACGGTATCCAGAACAAGATTCATCCGGGCGAAGCTGCTGACAAGAATCTCTATGATCTGCCTCCGGAAGAAAACGCTAAGATCCCGACCGTATGTTCTTCTTTGGAACAGGCCTTGAAGCTTTGGCTGCCGACCATGAATTCCTGACGGCCGGCGGAGTCTTCAGCGAAGATCTGATCACCTCTTACATTGCACTCAAGCATGAAGAAGTCGTACGTACTCAGATGGCGGTGACACCTGAAGAATACGACATGTACTATTCGAGCTAGTAGAGTAATTTGAGGCTGTCTGAGTAAAGACAGCAAAATGACCGAGCGGAGGATGTCGTGAGTTTTGATGCTAAGCGTTTAGAAAGTTTCGATCTCCTCAGGCTCGGTCTTTGCATGTAATAAAGAAGGCGATATTCTTTACGCCAATACCGCGGCTCAATTTCTATCCGGCAGTCGCTCAAACTTCTAAAGAAAGAAAACTTCAGTATTACCTGAATTCGTCGGATGAATGGCTCGCAAATTACCGTGCGCATCCCGAGCCTTCATTTTTGGTTCCGAACGAACTAGACCATTTCCTGCGTCCTCCGGCAGAACCGATTCCGGTTCTAGTCACCATTCATCCTTTCCCAGATGACGAAAATATTCTCTTGGCCGAGATTGTGCCGGCAGATAAGACCCTTCAAATGACGCGAGAACGTCATATGAATGAGTTGTCTGAAAATACTCGGCGCCTGCTGAGAAATCTCGCTCATGAAATTAAGAATCCTCTCGGAGGGATTCGAGGCGCAGCACAGCTCTTGGAAGGGGAGCTTCACGATCCGGAAAATAAAGAATTTACCGAAGTGATCATTAGTGAAGCCGACCGTCTCCAGCATCTTGTCGATAAGATCCTCGCGCCTTACCGTCAGCTTTATCATCCTGTGCCAACCAATGTTCACGAAATCCTGGAACGTGTTCGCCTTCTAGTGCAGTCGGAATTCCCGGAAGGGTTAAAGGTTGTTCGCGACTATGACATCAGTGTACCTGAAATGATGGCCGACAGAGGTCAGCTGACACAAATTTCCTTGAACTTAATGCGCAACGCCGCTGAAGCTTTATCCGAGCAAATAGCACAGGGTACGGCCTGTATCACGCTTAAAACCCGTGTTGTCCATCATGTTCAGGTCGGTCAAAGTTTTTGCCGCACGGCATTAAATATCCATGTGATCGACAACGGAGAAGGCATACCCAAAGAACTGACTGACAGTATTTTTATCCGCTGGTCAGCGGAAAAGAACAGGAGCGGCCTCGGACTCTCATTGGTTCAGACTTTCGTTGAACAGCACGGCGGCAGTATCTCGGTCAGCAGTGAAGCCGGCCGTACCGATTTCAGCATCTTGTTTCCCTTATCGTTATGAAAATGTTTGGATCGTGGACGATGATCGTTCCATCAGATGGGTATTAGAAAAGCACTTCAAAAGGCAGATATTCCCTGCAAAACTTTTAGTGAAGCCGAGTCTGTGCTGCAGGCGATCAAGAAAGAACAGCCCGCCCTGATTTTGAGTGACATTCATATGCCGGGCAAAAGCGGCTTGGAAATGCTCGCCGAAATTAAGAAGTCCTACCCAAAACTTCCGATCATCATCATGACGGCCTATTCGGATCTGGACAGTGCCGTGGCAAGTTTCCAAGGCGGTGCGTTCGAATATCTTCCCAAACCTTTCGACATCGATAAAGCGATTGAACTCGTACGGCGTGCAACGGAAGAGAGTGAGGAAGAAGAACAGACTCCTGCTGAAGAGACTGCTTCCGAAATCATCGGTAAGGCGCCGGCCATGCAGGAAGTCTTCCGCGCTATCGGACGTTTGTCTCAAAGCAAGGCAACCGTCCTTTGACCGGAGAATCCGGCGCCGGCAAGGAAGTTGTAGCCCGAGCGCTTCATAAACACAGCCCGCGCTCCAATGCCCCGTTTGTCGCGATCAATATGGCGGCAATTCCTGAAAGACTTAATGGAAACCGAACTCTTCGGTCATGAGAAGGGGCGTTTACCGGCGCCAGTGCGATTCGTCACGGACGCTTCGAACAAGCCGAAGGCGGCACGCTGTTTCTGGACGAAATCGGTGATATGCCTGCTGAACTCCAGACCAGGCTCCTGAGAGTATTGTCCGATGGTTATTACTATCGCGTCGGCGGACATCAGTCTCTAAAAGCCAACGTCAGAATCATTGCGGCAACGCACCAAAATCTCGAGGCGATGGTTCGGGAAAATCGGTTCCGCGAGGACTTGTATCACAGACTCAATGTCATTCGTCTGCGTTTGCCGCCCTTAAGGGAAAGACCCGAAGACATTCCGCTTTTGGTCAATCATTTCTTCAGAAGTCAGCGGAGAATCTTGGTGTCGAACCCAAGCTCATGTCCGAAGAGGCGATGGAGTTTTGAAGCGTTTCCCGTTTCCCGGCAATGTTCGTCAATTAGAAAATCTCTGCAATTGGCTTGTCGTGATGGCACCTTCCCAGCATATCCGAGTGACGGATCTTCCTGAGGAAGTTCGCAACGGTGAAGCGGAAAAGTTCATAAAACGGCGAGGTTTCGGCAGCACACCTGCAGGCGGAAGCTGGGAGGAACTGCTCAAAGGAGAGGTCAAAGAGATGCTGAAAAATCAGTCTCCAGATCTTATGAAGCAGCTTGCCGATACCTTCGAAAGCATTGTGATCGGAACCGCACTTGAATATACGCACGGAAGGCGTGTCGACGCTGCAACAAGACTTGGCATCGGCCGAAATACAATTACACGCAAAATCGCCGAGCTCAAACTTGAAAGCGAAGACTGACGAGCTTGATAATATTTGCTTCTATGAAGATTGCTGATATTGAACAACAACTTATCCAAGCCGGCTGTAAAAGCGTTCACATCGAACGCTTTGGCGCAATTGGTATTCCGGCAAACCTCTGAACCGCAGTAAGGTGCGCTTGCCTGTCTGCTGAGGCGATATTGCCTCAAATGGAGGAATACTTAGCCAATCAATTAACTGCTCAGGAAAAGGCAGAATCCGAGACCGGAACGCGCTGGGTTCTTAAAGCTTACGACGGTCAGCTGATCGAATGTGTTCTTCTTCCGCGAGAGGGCGTTTGTGTTTCTACGCAAGTCGGATGCGCAGTCGGTGTGTCTTTTGTATGACCGGCAAAAGCGGTCTCATACGTCAGTTAACTGACTTGGAGGTTGCCGGTCAAGTTCAATACGCCATGAGGAATGCGCCTGTTAAGAAGGTAGTTTTGATGGGTATGGGCGAGCCTTCTCATAATCTTCGTTCCGTTTTTTCTGCGGTTGAACATATCGTTCGGTATTCCGGCATCGGATATAAAGAAGTTGTTATCTCTACCGTCGGCGATAAAAGACTCTTCAAAGCCTTAATGGAATCCCAAATCAAACCGGCTCTGGCAATTTCTCTGCACAGCGCAATGGATGAGAAGCGCAGAAGTCTGTTGCCCCGAGCTGCGGAGCTGACTGTCAAGGAAATATTAGAGTTCGGCGCAAAGTACGCAGAGGTTGGGAAATATCCGATCCAATATCAGTGGACTTTGATTAACGGCGTCAACGACGGAGTTGATGAAATTGAAGCGCTCGCTCCGCTGTGGTCGCGGCAGGCCATCCTCAACATGATTCCCGTCAACGCTGTTGAAGGCAGTCCCTATAAGCGCCCGTCGGCAGAGCAGATCGAAAGAATTAAGGAAGCATGCCGGGCTAACGGAATACTGCTTAAATTCCGTGATTCTGCAGCTCAAGATGTTGACGGAGGGTGCGGTCAGCTTCGCGCCAGAGCGCTAAAAAGAAAGCCGGCGATACAGCCGGCTCAGGAATTAAAGATCGAGCGTTAGTGTCACGGGTGCGTGATCACTCGGGCGCTCATTTCCTCTAACTTTCTTGTGGATTTCAACGCCAAGGTTCTTGCTGACAAGAGCCTTGGAAATCAAAATGTGATCGATGCGAAGGCCGCGATTCCTTCTGAAAGCCATCATTCGATAGTCCCACCAGGAATAGGATTTTTCCGGCTGTTCAAAAGCGCGGAAGGAATCCGTTAATCCGAGATCGATAAGACGCTGAAAAGCTTCTCTGGCCTTTGGTGTGCAAAGCACGGATTCGGCCCAGGATTCCGGATCCCAAACATCTCTGTCTTCCGGAGCGATATTAAAGTCGCCGAGCAAAACGAGGTTGGGGTATTGCTCTAACTGGCTCGGGAGCCATTTGGCTAAGGCTTCCAGCCAAGAAAGTTTATAAGGGAACTTTTCGCTCTCAACCGTTTCCCCGTTCGGGAAGTATCCGTTGATGACGCGGAGCCTTTCGCTGCCGACCCGCACCGTTGTGCCTAAGAGACGGCTCTGCGGATCTTCAAAACCGGGGATGTTGCGAACTTCCTCGTCCGGAAGAAAAGTCAGCGGATCACGAAGGATCGTGGCTACGCCGTTGTAGGTTTTCTGGCCGAATGCATCCAGCGTGTATCCGATTTCTTTGAAGGCGCTAGCGTCGATGTCTGCCTCCTGCATCTTGAGTTCCTGAAGACAGAGAATGCTGTTTTCAGTCTCTTTCAGGAAGTCTAAAACTTGCGGCTGACGAACCTTCAGGGAATTGACGTTCCAAGTAGTAATCGTGATGCTCATTTGGACTCCACAAGTCCGTATTGGCGGAGGAGGGCGTCGACCGAAGGTTTACGGCCGCGGAATGCAACGAAGCTTTCCATTGCAGGACGGCTGCCGCCGCGGGAGAGAACTTCGTCCAGCCATTTGTTTCCGACCACAGGATTGAAAATGCCTTTTTCCTGGAACAGCGAGAAGGCGTCTGCAGACAGCACTTCAGCCCACTTGTAGCTGTAGTAGCCTGCCGCATAGCCGCCTGCAAAGATGTGCGAGAAGGAGTTGGCAAAACGGTTGTATTCAGGCGGGAATGCGACAGCGACTTCTTTTCTGACTTCGTTCAAGATCTTGTTAACCGTGTCCTTTTCCGGATGGGTGTCCATATGAAGGAGCATGTCGAAGAGGGCAAATTCGATTTGACGAACGTTTGCCATTCCGGCGCCGTAGTTCTTGGCAGCCACCAGTTTGTCGAAGAGTTCGCGCGGCATAGTCTTGCCGGTTTTGACATGGTGCGTTATGGTCTGCATCACATCCCAATTCAAAACGAAGTTCTCCATGAATTGGCTCGGCATTTCAACCGCATCCCACTCCACACCGCTGATGCCGGAAACGGCCAATTCTGTCTGGCGAGTCAGCATATGATGAAGTCCGTGGCCGAATTCGTGGAAAATCGTTTCGACGTCTCTTAACGTCAGAAGGGAAGGATTGTCTCCGACCGGTGCGGCAAAGTTGCAGACGAGGTAGGCAATCGGTTTTTGAATTTTTCCGTTGACCTCTCGGCGGGAGATCTGATCGTTCATCCATGCGCCGCCTCTCTTTCCGCTGCGGGCATAAAGATCCATGTAGAATCCGGCGATTTCTTTGCCTTCCTTGTCTTCAATGACAAAGAATTTGACGTCATCGTTCCAGACGGGCGCTTTTTTTTCTTTGATTTTGATCGAGAACATCTTCTCGACGAGTCCGAACATTCCTTTAAGAACAGCGGGTTCCGTGAAGTATTGCTTTACTTCATTTTCAGAGTAAGAGAACTTTGCTTCACGGAGTTTTTCACTGATGAAGGAAAGATCCCAAGTTTGGACGTCCTTGATGCCGAGTTGGTTCCTGCCGTAATCAATGAGCTCTTCCATTTCTTTTTCTGCTGCCGGTTTGGCTTTGGCAGCTAGCTCGCGTAGGAAAGAAACGACCTGTTCGGGAGACTCGGCCATTTTCCGAACCAAGGAAACTTCAGCGAAGTTTTTATAGCCCAAGAGGTGAGCATCTTCAACACGAAGTTCAAGCAGACGGTTGATGATCGGAAGATTGTCCTTGCCTGCCGGAGAGAAATCAGATGCACGGGTAACGTATGCGTGATACATCTTCTCGCGAAGATCTCTGTTTTCTGCGTACTGCATGATGGGCAGATAATTCGGCATATGCAGGGTGATTTTGTAGCCTTTGGCGCCTTCGGCAGCTGCCTGCTGAGCAAAAAGATGTAGTTCAGCTTCCGGCACCCCCTTGAGTTCATCGGTGTCTTCCGGAAGATACAGCGCAAATTCATTGGTGCAGTCAAGAAGATTTTCCGAGAACTTCTGAGAAAGTTCGGCCTCTTCTCGATTGATATCGGCCATCTTCTCCTTGCCCGGTTCATCCAGCTCAGCGCCGGCGAGAACAAAGCCTTCTAATTCTTTATTAATGATCCGCTGACGAGTTGCAGAGAATTTTTCGAAAGCTTTCTTGGCCTTCAAAGCTTTGTACTTCGCATAGAGTTCCTCATCCATGCCGAGTTCGCTGAATACTTCGGAAATCGGAGGAAGAAGTTCATTAATCGTTACTCTTAACTCAGGCGTGTCGGCAACACTGTTTAAATGCTCGACAACCGACCAAACATAGGAAAGGTTTTCGGAAGCATCTTCTATCGGTGTTACCAAAGTGTCCCAAGTCGGTTCTCTGTTCGAAGATTTAACCGCCTTTACTGTGTCTTTCAAGCGTTGAATCAATGTAAGGACAGCCGGCTTGAAGCTGTTCGGATCAAGTTTCGGAAAGTTGATCAGTTGAGATTTATCGTCGATGATGCTCAGAATGTTAATTAAATCAGACATGTATTGATTCCTACTGAGATATTTTTTGCAGACGCCTTTCATAGGCTTCTACCGTATTGGAAAGAAGCATTGCGATGGTCATGGGGCCGACACCACCGGGGACCGGTGAGATATACCCGGCGACTTTTGCAACTTCCTCGGTGTCGACGTCTCCGCAGAGTTTGCCCTCGGCATTGCGGTTCATTCCCACATCAATCACTGCGGCGCCGGGCTTGACCATATCGGCCGTGACGACTTTTTCTTTACCGACCGCAGCGACAATGACATCGGCCTGAAGAGCGAGCTCTTTCAAATTCTTGGTTTTGCTGTGGGCGACCGTGACAGTGGCATTTTTCTCCAGCAACATGATCGCCATCGGTTTCCCGACAATATTGCTTCTTCCGATGACTAAAGCATGGGCGCCGGTCAGGGGATAATCCACAGACTCCAGCATTTTGATGACGCCGTAGGGCGTGCAGCTGCGGAAACCGCCGATGCCGGTAACAACTGAACCGACGTTGGCAACGTGGAAACCATCGACGTCTTTATCCGCACGAATCGTCTCAATGACCTTTTGCTCGTTGATATGACGAGGCAAGGGCAGCTGGACTAAGATTCCGTCCACAGAATCGTCGGCATTGAGTTTCTCCAAAAGTGCTAATAACTCCGCTTCTGAAGTTTCAGCCGGCAGCTTTTCCAATTTAGAGGTAATGCCGACATCAGAGCATGCTTTGATCTTGTTGCGGACGTAGACCTGGCTCGCCGGGTTGTCACCGACGAGAATAACGGTCAGGCCGGGTGCTCTCGAGCTTAATTTGAATTGTTCTACCTTTTCTTTCAAACCGGTTCGAACAGACTGCGCCAGTGCTTTTCCATCAATTATTTTTGCGCTCATTGTTGTTAAAAGATAGTAACTAAGACCGAACCATTGTAAGGATATTCAGCTTGGCTAAACTTTTTAGTCACAAGAACGAGTAACAAAGATCGTCGAAAGAATAGGCGCACAAAAAAGAAAAGGAAGGCAGTGGGCCTTCCTTAGCGACGCTGTCTAAAAGACTATCTCATAGAACCGGAGTCTTTGACAGGAGGTCTGTTCGCATTCATTACGACGCGCATCAGGTCTGCGACGGTGCCGGAATTGGTCTTATCCATAATGGAAGCGCGATGAGCTTCAACGGTCTTAATGGAAATGCCCAAGTCTGCCGCGATTTGTTTATTCAGGCGTCCGCTCACAATTCTTTCGAGAACGTGCTGCTCTCTCGGAGTCAGTTTGCTCAGAAGAGCGTCGTTCAAGGAGCGCTGTTCAGCCTTGGCCTTGCGCTGACGGGCTTCCTGCAGCATTCTTTCGATTAAAGAGCGCAGAGCTGCTTGGTCGAAGGGTTTTTCGATGAAGTCGACCGCACCTTTCTTCAAGGTGGAGACTGCCATCGAAACGTCGCCGTGACCGGAGATAAAGATAATAGGAATGTCGCACTTACGGGCGATAAGGTGTTCCTGGACTTCCAAACCGCTCATGCCCGGCATTCTGACGTCAAGGACGAGAACGGCGATAGCGTTCGGATCGAATTTGGCGAGGAACATTTCACCGCTTTCGAAAAGTTCAACACGGTAGCTGGAAGCTTCGAGAAGCCACTTGAGAGAATCACGTACGGCTTCGTCGTCTTCAACGATATACACAACACCTGCGGTATCCGGAGATTCTTGAGTGTAGGGTTTCGAGGTCATCTGAATCATCATGTGCCTTTCTAATTAATTTCTTTTTACAAGCAATCCGTTATCTTAATCTAAAGGATGATAAGAATCGCTAACTGAGATACTTTGTATCACGTGAAGATATTATATATCTTAATCACACCCCTGGGTAGTACAGAAGTTGTATCTCCTTAATTAGATACACAATTAATTTTGTTTCTTGTTCTCGGAATCCTTGGTGAAGCAAATCTTCAAGTCGAAGAAGAAGACGGTGCCTCCGCCCTCATTATCCCTTACGCGGAGTCTGGAATTATGCGATTCTGCAATCGTCTGACAAGTACTCAGACCCAAGCCGAGACCGTTCTTCTTGGTAGAAAAGAAGGGTGTGAACAGACTAGCCTTCATGGTATCGCTGATACCGGGGCCGTGGTCGCCGACAGACAGTTCGACGTCCTTTGCACCGACTTTCGCGCTGACCATAATCGTTTTGTCTTCGCTGCCGTGCTCAAGAATAGCTTCTGCTGCGTTGCGAATCAGGTTCATCAGGATCTGCATGATCTGAACCGGGTCGCAGATCACATCAGGCACCACGGCCGGCAGTTCGTAGACGACGTGGACACCGGCATATTTCTTCTCGATCAAACGTCCGAGTTCCATCGTGTCAGAGAAGACGCTGTTCAGGGACACGCATTCCAATGTAGTCGGGCGACGTTTGGCAAATGCTCTGATGTTCTTAATAATTTTGTCGATACGTGCGGCCTGATTAGCAATTTTTCGGTAGATTTCAAGTACCTGAGTTTTGTTCACTTCAGGTGCTCGGCCAATCACTTCTAAGGCCGTATTGGCGTAAGCCGTAATCGCGGTGAGCGGCTGATTAATTTCGTGCGTGATCGTAGAGGCCATCTCGCCGAGCGTAATCAAGCGGGAAGAGTTTTCCATCTTGCTGGTCTGCTCTTCAAATTCCTGCTCATTGATTTTTCTCTTAGTGATGTCCAGAGCAGACTGAAGCGTGACGTGAGAGCCGCCCGGAAGTGTCACTCTGGCTTCCGCTACTGAGAACCAGCAGCCAAGGGAGTCGACCCAAACCTCTCCCTGACGATTGCCTTGAGGATCGAACGGTTCTTTAAATGCCTTGGAAATCTCTAAGTGGCCGTCAGCGGTGTTTCCGAGCTGTTCCGTGTAGTGGTTGTTGTGAATACCCAGCATGCTTCCGGTTGGTTTCTGCATCACAGCGGAAATACAAGACAAGACAGAGTTCAGAAGTCTTTCGTACGAAGCGATGGAGTCGTTCGTGAGGTTCATGGACTGAGCCTCGACGGTGTTGTCCTGGATCATATAAATCCAGCCGATGTGCTCGTTGTATGCCGAGTAGAAGGGCATCGCCAGCATCAGTGCTTCTAGTGTTTCGTCATTCCTACAGCGGATTGTCAGGTCAAAGCGATAAGGTTTACCGGGCTCTTCGTGGGGACGATCTTTTAGCAGCTGAGAAGGAAGTTCGGAGCCGTCTCCCCAGAAAGGATAAGGCGGCGTCTTGCCGAGGAGTTCCTCTTCGGAGTATCCCGTAATTTCTTCGGTTTGGCCGTTGGTGTAGACAATTTTGTTGTCCAAGTCAGTGATGACCAAAGCCAGGTTCATGGAATCTTCGATCGAGCGGCGGAGCTCCAGTTCCTTTAGAGCGCGTTCCAGATCGGATTGATTCCGGCGCATTTCGCGGTTGAGGAAAAAGAGCGAGAGGAGCAGGAACAGCATCAGAGCCCCCAGCCAGTAGATCAGCGGGCTGGCAAAGATCATCGGGCTTTCGAGTACGTTGCAGCCGTATAACTGAATGGAAGGCGGCAGCGGATCGGCTGCGCGTACGTAACTCGGGATGGTGTAGTCATCCGGCGGGTTGTAGGCAGCTCGGCCGGCAATTTCCTTTGTTCCGTGGAGGAAGGAGAACTCATAGTCGGAAAGAAGCGACTGTGGAGTGGAAACCTCCAAAAGTTTGTTCAGTGACAGTCTGGCGAGCAGGGCATATGTTTTCTCACCGATTGCAAACGGATAAATGATGACGACCGAGGGCGAAGAGATGTCGCCGGGCGTGAACCAGAAAGAAGAATAGGAGACTCGATTGGATAGAAATGCGTCGCCAATTGCATCGCGCACTACTTGAGGGTAGTCAAGATAATTGTATTGACGAAGGTCACTGCGTCCCAGCCGGGGATTGACAACTGATTCGAGGCCTTTGCCACTGGGTTCAATCACACGGAGAAGAATCACCTCCGGGCTACCTGAGATAATTTCCCTTCCGTATTTATTGACAACGGCAGAATTAATGCCGTCTAGTTCCATTTTTTCAATCATGCGGGCCATATTGGCGGAGATGCCGCGCATTCTCATTTCGATATTGTCGGCGACCTTTGCCGTGCTTTTCATCAGATTGGTTCTGAGAATAGTTTCGTTATTAGCGCGGACGTTGAAATAGAAAGCCGAGAAGATGACGACAATGAGGACGGCGATCGCCCAGATGAACGGAGTGGTTCCGCTTGGAAGATTGGAATGACTTTTTATGCCCGCAAAAGCCGACGAGAACCGGTCTAACAAGTCGTTGCTTTGCGAAATGTGCTTCTTATAAGTCATGGCAATCTTTCTATAAATTCGTATTCGAGGCCTTCTTTAGCGAAGCGCCTTTAGATTTGTTCATTAAAAGATACAAATCGGTAATTCTTAATTATGCCACTCCTTGATGAAAGGCTAAGCGCAAAGTGGCTGCGACAAAGTCTAATTAGCTTCAGCTTTACACTTCGGATAACTTCTGTTTGTTCTCCGATAAGTTAAAGTTGGATTCAGCAAAATTGCAGATCATTGAGAAATCGTTTTCGTATCATCCAAGCCGGTGCTCTCTAATCCGAGCGTTTGAAGGACTCTCAAGAGATCTACTGAAGTTTTTGCATTTAGCTTGCGGCATGCAACTCCTCTATGTGTTTGAGCAGTGCGCTCACTAATCCCAAGCTTGTCAGCAATGACTTTATTCATTAGGCCCTGGGCAGCCAACATCACTACTTCTTTTTCTCTTTGCGTAAGGAGTGCGTATTTCTGTTCCAAAGACTCTATCTTGGCTTCCTCATTTCTCCGTTTGATATCCTTCTCGACGGCAGAATGGAGGGCGGCAATTAAAACTTCATCGTCAACAGGTTTTTGCAACAGGTCTAAAGCCCCGCGCTTCAGAGCATGAATGGCCATGGCGACATCCGCGTGTCCCGAAAGGAAGACGATGGGGATATCGATAGAAATGTTTATTAGATACTGTTGAAGTTCCAGACCCGACATTTTTGGCATGCGGATATCAAGAAGGATGCATCCGGCTTGCTCAAAATCATCATTATCTAAAAACTCTTCCGCATCACGATATGCTTTGACAATCCAGCCATCCTCTTCTTCCAATAGGAAAACGAGTGACTCTCTCATAACATCGTTGTCGTCGATGATCCGGACTACGGGCAGTTCAGAAATTGTCATGATAGGTTGTTCATTAAAGGGAATATAAGTTGGAAAGTAACTCCCCCATTGGGGTTGGCAAATGTATTAAGTCTGCCGCCATGTTCCTCAACAATGTGTGTCACGATTGTGAGGCCTAGGCCCATGCCGTTTTCTTTAGTCGTAAATAGAGGTTGAAAAAAGTTTTGGACTTCTTCCTGCGAATATAGGCGTCCGTTATCCTTTACCGATATTACGGCGTTTCCTTCAGATTGGCTTGTGGAAACGATAATCTCAGGGTTAGGCAGTCCCGCTAAAGCCTCGGAAGAATTCTTAAGAAGGTTAATGAGCGCTAATTCAACCTCTAGAACATTAATCTCGGCGGAAAGTTCTTTCTGAATGGGCTTAAAGAGTACTTTTCCTGAATAAGCATAAGAATTGCGGAACGTTCTAACCGTATCTGCCACTACACGATTCACATCTAAGATTTCTCGTTCGATAGAGACGTTTTTGGCATATTTACGCACATGTTCCACGATACTTGCTGCTCGGTCAGATTGCGAAACAATGACAGCTAACGTCGAGCAAAGAACCTTGTTGTCTACAGTGTTTTTATCCGCACGCTTCATGAGCCCACGGGAATAATTACGGATGGCGCCGAGGGGCTGTTTTAGTTCATGTGCAAGTAAAGAAGAAAGCTGATTGAGGCTCTGGAACTTTTCCATGGCCTGAATTCTTTCTTTTGCCGCCGTGATTTCTTTAGAAAAACGGATCTTCTCTTCCATCAGCGTTTCTATACTTCTCGTTTTTCTTCTTACTTGCACACTAACAATGACACTATGGACAGCGATCAGAAGGACGGTCAGCAAGATTCCTAACGCCCAATAGCGGTTTGCGTAAATGAATTCTTTTATTCGCAAGGGATCCGTCTTTTCATAGGGCCCGTATCTTAAGTCGATCAATACGTTTCTGATTGAATCAAAATTGGAAGGCGGGAATCCCCACTGCAGCGAGTCAGCCATTACAGTAGTGAGGGCTGCTGCAGTAGCTTTGTGAACCATATTCATGTCATCCTGACTTACAGATGCCAAAACCCAACCGGGGTATAGCGATGTGGTCCTTTTGCAATTTAAGCCGTCACCAAATTTTTCGTCGATCACTCTAAGTTTGGACACGATATTTTTTCGGAATTCTTTTTCGTCTTCGAGTGCACATGCGGGCAGGAGGGCCGCAGCATCAGGGTGCTTCTCGATCGCATCAAGAAGCTCATTGGTTCCTCCGTTGATCTCATGAACCTTGGAAAAAAATTTATTCTCATTAACTTCTTTCGAAAGCAAGTAATTTCTGAAAACAATATTGCTTTCATTTGCCGCTGAAGCCAAATAAAGATCTTTTCCTCTTAAGGAAGAGAGCCTTGGGGGTATATTTTGGTTTCCCGTTACCAGTGTGCCCGCCAGCATATGGTCAGCATCAATTGCATCTTTACGTATAAGGCCCACTAAAGGCTTGATATTTTTTTCGTGTTCGATCGTTGAGAAAAAAGGTGAGTTGACAAGGATAAGATCAACAGATTTGCCCTTTATGGCTTTTTCTAATCCATTCCAGTCGTAGTAAGCGAGACTGACAACCCGAGGCTGAAATTCTTTTCTGAGTTTATCGAGAAGAATAGCTTGGGCAGCTGTCGTTTCATCTAAATGTTCGGTCTTGAGCACGCCGATTTTTATGGGGGGCTCCGATATCCAAAGGGTTGCTTCTGCCCTGTTAAAGGACATCAGAAGAAATGAAAGCAACAGCAGGAGCCTTCTCATAAACTACAACAGATCACGCTTGGAAAAGAAAACGAACCCCACCAGGAGGAAAACAGTTCCAAGCCCAAATAGGTAAAGGAAAGTATACGAAAGAAAAGTCGAAGTTCCAAACAAGTCTAGGATGAAATAAGAGGCGGGTCCTATGACGGACAAAACGGGGTCAAAAAGACAGATCGCTGCAATCTTAAACAACTGAACAGGATTTAAAAGCACTAATGTGTAGATCGTTTCCTCAGGCACAAGTGCCTTAATGAGTAGCCCGAGAAGGGCAACATCAAGCAGTGCAACAAGCAGAAGCCAGATGAAGAGAGAAACTCCCAAACCCACTTCCTGAGTTCTAACAAGTGAAGAGATAAAAAAACTCAGAGAGACATAGAAAAAGGTTGAGGCAAGCAGTAATCCGGAATACAACAAGATGATGTTAATAGGGATAGAACCTCCTAAAACCGAACAAAATACAGCGGAGAGGACCATTGCGGTAAGCAATGGAGAACAGAGAATGACGATTCTGGAGAGGAACTTCGAAAAATAATATTCGCCCAGAGAAATAGGAAAGGAAAGTTCATATTCAAAGATGTTGCTTTCCTTTTCCTTGACCAAAGTACGAACGGTGCTGACAAGAACAAAAATCGGCAGGACTAAGTTGCAGCCTTGAATGAAAATTAAAAGCGGCCGAGTAAGTCCTGTGAAACCGGCCACGCGGCTATCTGAAATGCCGGTTGCAAAGATCCCTCCCATCGAGGCGATGACTAAAACTGCGTAAACCCAAAACCACCTGGAGCGAAAGGTGGCATTAAAGTCCAGCTTCAAAATGGTTGCGAAACTGTTCATAGAAGACCCTGAAAATTTGAATCAATAATCAATGTTTATGCATTTTCATTGCAGCTTTTTGCTTGCTTACATCCTCAATTTCTGACAGAGCTTCTTGGAAAGTCAGGACCTTTTTACCGGCCTCAGGTTTTGTCCCTTTGGGGAGTACAGCAATTCCGTAGGCCATCGGCGTAACATAGCCGGATACGAGTTCGTTATCCTTGATGTTTAGCCAGGTGCCGTTCCTTGGATCCGTCGCATAAATTAAAGCTTTGTCTTTCCATTCTTTCGCTTCCTTCCCTTGCAGCCACATTAATGCGCAGCCCAAGTCGTCGAAGAAAAAATGTTTTCCGTCAGTCGGATTAACGACCTGTGCGGAAAATTTTTTATCGCTCACGAGCATTTTGCATCGATCGCAGGTCTGAACATCCCATTTAGGTGCTTCTGCGCTGAGAGTAATTTCTTTACCGCAGGAGCAAAGAAGGAGAGAAGAGATAAATAAACTAAGAAATAGGGGAGATTTTTTCATCTTTGACAATCCTTCCTAAGTCGAGCCAGAGAGCTCTGTTAAGCACGGTGTTAAGTTCGTCGATACGATGAGAGATAAAAACCATCGTAGTGTCAGAAAATTCCGGACTGCGAATAATATTGGAAAAGGCTTCTCGTCCCTCCGGATCGAGATTGGCAGTGGGTTCATCAAACAGCATTATTGGAGCTTTTCTTGCAAAAGCGATACTGGCCAGTACTTTTTGCTTCATTCCGCCTGACAACTTAGAAAAAGGTTTCCTTGCCTGACTTTGAATATCCAGGGAAAAAAGATCTCCGTATTCATAAATCTTTTTCTTCTCACATTGACAGCAGGAGGCCGCAAATTCGATAAGAGAACCTACAGTCGAGGGTAAAGGGGGCGGAATTTGAGGAATGAAGGCAACCCGGCTGAGGAATTCTTTGCGATTCTTGATAGCAGATAGATTACCAATAAGAACTTCGCCTTTATCCGGTCGATAAAGGCCAAGGATACAGCGAAGAAGAGTTGTTTTGCCTGCGCCGTTTTGTCCGAGAATGATTACTCTTTCTTTCGGTGCGATCTGACAGTCAATACTGTCTAAGACAACTTGTGCTCCGAATCGTTTTTCAACATTTTTTATATTCAGCATATCGTTCCTAGACTAATTTCTTTAGCCGATGGCTGTAGGAAAAAACTTGCCTGTCGCAAACATCCATACATTTTCCGCACATGGTGCAGTCGGTGGATGTAATAAAGACTGTTGGCTGAGCGTCTTTTGCAAAAACAACTTTTAAAGCTTCAGGAACATGGCATTCGGGGGTGCATGCTCCGCATTTGTCGCATTTTGTGATGTCGGCTTGGATTCGGATTAAAGAGACTTTTCCAAGGAGTCCGAAAGTTGCTCCTGAAGGGCATACGGACCTGCACCAAACTCGTTGGTAAAAGAAGACCTCGATGATCAGCATGAAAAGCACGATGATCCCGGTCTCCAAGAGGCCGTAAATCAGAATTCTTGAGGTTATGCCGACAAGATTGATATATTGATAAACAAGATAACCGGAGAAATAACTTGAAGCCAAAAAACACAAGGCAATAAAGAATTTCCAACTTGTTGTGATCTTTTTTCTTTTTTTGATAAGACCAGCATGGACTAATTTCTTGTGCAGAATTTCTCCCCATTCAGAAAGAAGACCGTAAGGACACGCCCAGCTGCAAAAAGATCTTCCTCCAAGAATGAAATAGACTACAGCAACGAAGATAAATCCCATGAAAAGGTTGGTAGCTATCTTGCCGTGCGCAGCAATGACCTCCAGTCCGGAGAAGAGATCAACCATGTGAAATCCCATCAGACGGCTGGCAATCATAGAACCTTCTAAAACCTGAACATCCTGCTTGTAAGACAAAATAAAGGCTAAAGCGAGAAGGATGCAGAATGTCCAGCGGAAGGGACGGATCTTTAATGCTTTAGAACCATCCTTATTTACTCTTATGAATAAGTTGTGATCACCCCTGAGAGTTTTCATATTAGCTCCTAGGTTTGAACTGAGAAATTTCTTTAGCAAGCTGTTCTAGTTCTTCGTTGGGGGTTCGGGTGAGCAAATCCTCCATCATGGTGTTTTGAACTTTATTTTCTTTATATTCTTGAAGCTTTTTTATATTGTATTCGTAGGATTTGCCGGCAATAGAGGGGCCGACGGGACCGTTTCCGTCTTTACCGTGGCAAGCGGAGCATTTAACAATATAAAGATGGGACAAATTCTCCTGAGGGACAACGAAGTTTAATTTCTTTGATTTATCCGGATCGGCAGAAGCCGTTTTTGGCAACTCCTTATCTTTTAGTAAAGCTTGGGACTTGGCAGCATTGGAAACTATCGGCTGCGCTTGAACTTTAGCGGCAGTATTTTTTTGAACGGTACTTGCCGGCTGATCTGGCTGCAGCTTAACTCGTGCAGTCTTGACTTCAGCAACTTGTGTTCCATCGTAAATCATCCAACCCACGATGCACAATGCTGCAACGGTACCGATGGTAGCTATTAAAGTACGACTTTTCATGATTTACTCTCGAACATAGTTGGATTTAAATTGATCATCCGATTTCTTCGGATCTGAAGCGGAGTGGTGATATTCGTAGTTAAAACGGGCAATATCCTTCGCAATAAAAGCTTTTTCCTTATCTGTCATTCGTTCGACAAGTGTGGTCATGAGGACGTTGGCGTTTGGGTCCTGGTTATATTTCACCATCATGTCCAAAACCTCTTTCTCGTTTTTATCGATAAGAGAAGGGCCGATGACGCCGTTCGCATAGTCGTCGTGGCAGGCAGAACAGGCAACAATGAACTCTTTACTCAAGCGCTGAGAGAGCAGGCGGGCTTGGATGTGCCCGTAAGGAGTGTTTCTCACGGCTACATTCACCTGAACGTTCTTAACCTCGGGTGTTATTTCCGCTCCCTCCGGGGCATATTTGATAATCGACTCTCCGCGGACATCAAAGGTTCTAAATTTATCCTCTTTAGACACATCTGTTGTTTTTGTCCCGGCCGTAACCGTAATTTTTCCCGGTCTTGAAGGAAGCGAAGTCTCAGCTTTTTGAGATTTATCCTGACTTTTATCTTCGCATCCGACTAATGAAACCAGAACGGCGGCGGCAATGAAACAAAGTATCTTTTTCATTTTTTTGCTCCCCTCTTGTTGTAATAATCTTCATAAGTTACGGCCGGAGCAATTTTGATAATGGAAGCAGGGCAGACTTCCGTACAAGCCCCGCAGCCGACGCAAGATTTGCCGATTACCGGTTCCTTTCCGATGAGTTTAATGGCGCCGTCTCGCGGTTCAACTCTGCAGACTTCCAGGCAAAGCTCGCAGTCTTTTCCGACTTGGGCCGATAATTTTTCATTGAGCTCTTTTTCTAATTCAGTCCTATCTCCATGGGCTTTGATACGGTCAACGTTTTCTTTACTAACTTTGGTGTTTTTGTAATTTAGGCAGTTTTTATGTTCCGTGATATAAGCGACACCCATGTGAACTTGATCAATTTTCTGAACTTCGTCATCTAAGGCGCCGGACGGGCAGCAAAGGATGCAAGGAAACAGATCGCATAAATAACAACCTCTTTTGACCGGATCAATATAAGGCGTAGCGGTATTTATGCCTCCGGATAAATCGAGAAGGCTTATCGAGCTAAAGGGGCAGACTTGAATGCACTGTCCGCACTTAATGCAAGAGGCAAGGAAATCGGATTCTTCCAATGCGCCGGGCGGCCGAAGTAATGTCTTACTTTCACTTTTCCTGGCTAGGAAAGATATTCCGACGCCAAAAGCTCCGGCAGTTCCAGCGATACAAAGGCCCTGAATTACGGTTCGTCTGTCGATCTTCATGGTGTCTGTCCTCCCGGCAAAAGGACTCTTGGTTCATTGTCTTTGGCGACTAACTCGGGCTCGGAGAAAGGCATAATCTTCCACAGCATATTTAAAAGTTCCAATACGGGGGAGGCGTAGAAAATTTTCACGGGAGGTTTGTGCTGCCAAAGGCGGTCGGCGAACATTCTCTGCTCGAAAGGAATGTCTCCGATGCCGTCCTTATCACGGTCAAAACCTTGATAGTTGTCCCAGTAGTTTCTATTCCAGCGATTAAGTGCGATTTTGCTTTCAGGGGTGTCATTTACAACATCATCAATGTTTCCTTTGATGACGTTGTCTTCAAAGATGCTTCCGTAAAGCGTTCCGTGAAGGTGAAAGGTTACGGAATTAAATTCAATTCGATTGTCTTTGAAAGTATTTACCGTCCCTGGAACGTAGGGAGAAGCATCAATGTAAAAGCCCCTTGCGTTATAGAGAATATTGTTGTCTTCCACCAAAATGTCGCTGGCTTCCTTCATGCCGATTCCGATACCAAAGGGTCCGGTTGCGTTAGCTAGCAGATTATTCTTTAAAGTTGAGCCCTGACTGAACATCAGGAAGATACCGACGGAGTTATCTTGAAAATCGTTATCCAAGACTTTGTTCCGATCGGCATACATGAAATGCAGGGAGTATCTGGAGTTTCTGCCGATATTTTTTTCGACCGTATTTCCGCTTGAATACCAAAAGACGTTATCGCGAACTTGGAAAGTGTGGTTTTTAATAATTAGGTTGGAATGACTGTACCAGAGGCGAATGCCGTCCCCTCTTAAGCCTAAAGATAGGTTTTTTGAAGAGATCTGATTGTCTTCAACGACACAATTATTGGATTTTTCAAGATTTACACCAAACAGGCATTCATGAATCTTATTGTTTTTAATTTTTACGTTAAAACCGTTCTTAACCGCGATTCCTGAGTCAATGGTTTGGTGCTCCCCTCCGCTGTTTATAATTTCCAAGCCCTCGATTGTTACATATGAAGACTCAACCGTCACAACGCTTCCCTTGCCGTCCCCTTTAATTACTGCCGAGGGTTGAGTGGCAACCAGGGTCAGAGGCTTGCGAATGACGATGTTTCCTTCGTAAAGCCCTGGTCCCAACTTAACAGTGGCAAATTCAGACGCATCATCAATAGCTTTCTGCAATTCTCCAGCAGCATAGGAAGCAGAGGGAGCGATAACGAATAAACTCAAACCAAAAAGTGCGGCCGAGCTCCACAGTCCTCCGGAGAGGAGCCGGGGTAAGCGGCTGCGGCGGAAGATTCTGTTGGAGGAAACCATAACAATGTCCTTTGAGAAACCAGTGGAGAATGCAGAATTAAAGTTACTGTTTCTTTAATTCGTTCCTTCTCGCGAGAATGGCGAGAACGGACAAAACTGCAATAATGACAAGGACCCAAAATCCAATAGAAGGAAAACTCTTAGTTGTGAAATGGGCTACATGTCCGACACCTAAAGCCGTCGGCATAAAGGCTTTGATTTTGAAGGCTCCCCATTCCTGCATATTGTGTCCGAACCAGTACATCCATCCGGAATAAAAGGCGAAGAAGCCCAGCGGGAATAGGGCACTTGGCAATAAAAATCCAAGACCATTTTTCTTATGCAAATGAAAAGGATCATCAGCAGAGAGAAGCATAAGGAACGGGCCTAAAGCGCGTTCGATTTTTGCTCCGTCCTCCAGCGGATACATTCCGACATAATGATTGATGGTATTCATTTCGTGAATGTCCCCGGAAAAGCCGTCAACATGAAACCAAACAGGAATACCTTCTGGGAAAGCAGCCTTTGGATAATTGGGCGCTTCCAAGGCAACATACCATACGGGGAAAGACATCATTCCGACTTCCCCTTTCTTTTCAATCATCTTTTAAGATCGCCCTCAGCCCCTTGGGTGTATATGGACTGACGTAGCGGCCCTTTTGATAAAGATTCCACAGCGGATAGACATAAGAGGGATGCTGTCGATCTGACCGGCGGCAATTTTTGAGGCACTTTATAAAACGCGATTGCCGGGAACGTGAAACATACAACAAGAAGGATAAGAGCGATTGTTGTGTAGACGTCAGATTTATAGATTTTCATCATGACTCTCCGGACGGGACTTATTTTCTATTAGGTCTTAGCAGCGGGACGGAGAGTCGCCCCGCTGCATACTTGTTATAGATAATTAGAACAAATCAGCGTTGTTATCAATCCACTTCATGTATTCAACAATATCCTTAGTTTCTTCGGAAGTCATATGCTGATTCGGCATTCTCAGATTAAAGTAGTGAATCATGCCTTTGGTATACGGCTCATTGAATTTACTTTCAGGATCCATAGTGAATTCATAAACCCATTGTTCTCCTTTGCGCTTCAGGGAGCCAGTGAGGTCAGGACCGGAAGAAACTTGCCCGATGACGTGGCATCCGTTGCGCCGCCTCTCAAGTAGGCCTTCTCACCGCGCCCTGCAGCTTCAGACATCGGAGTAGCAAGTTCTCTGGCAAGACGAGCCTTGGCTCTGAGACCGACGTCAGCAGTTTTAACCATGTACTGCCAAACCTGGTTTTCCCAAAGGACAGCTTGATTAAGGTCACCCTTGGAAGCAGCGTCCGCCTTGGATTTGACTTCCGGGATCTTGCCGTACTGGTCTAAGGCATCCGTAACCATGCTGTTTACAGCCGGATACTTTTCATAGCCTTTTCTTTGAGATATTTAACAACGGTCTGAATGACAGCGTCTGTAGCCTTGTTTGTGTCAACAATCTTCTTATATTGGGCTTGAGTTGTTCAGGCGTCAGCTTCGTTCCCTTGGCATCGACAGCCGCATATTGTTTGTTGGGATCTTTAACCATTAAGTATCCCATCATCTCGAGGTGCAGTGCAGAGCAGAACTCAGTGCAGTAATACGGGAAGACGCCTTCTTCCGTTGCGTCAAATTCCACGGTTACAGTCTTACCAGGTTCCAAAGATGCATGGACGTTCATGCTGTCAACTGCAAATCCGTGAGTTTCATCCTGTGCTCTTTCGAGACTGGACAAATGGATCTTCACATGATCTCCCTTGTTAACCGTGATTCTTTCAGGATTGATATGGCTGCGGACCATAGTTGCGTAAACGGTTACGTTATTACCGTCACGTTCGACTCTTTCCTGACCGGCTAATGTTGCGTACGGGCTCGGTTTTCTGTTCTACTGTCAGTGCCGATGTCGAAAGTAACTTTCGGAGTGAGTTTGTCAGCGGCAATAGAAACAACATCATGTGGCTCACCTAATGGGATCGGCAGGTCGTAGGTCAGCTCCATCTTAGGACCGGAAATATCGATCAGCTGATGGTTCTGAGGGATGCAGAGGGCCAACCGGATTGAATCTGTCAATAGAGAGCTTGTCCAGAGCGAGAAGCCAATCTCCTTTCGGTTTAGTTGACTTGCCTTCCATCGAGTCTAAGTGACCAATGTTGTAGTGAACATTGATTCTGTCGAGGACTTTAAGCTTCTTGTAGTCCCAACGAACTACCTGGCTGTCAACATACAGGGATGTGTAAAGTACGCCGTCCTTCGAATCAAAGGCGGTATGCAGTGGCCCTAAACCAAGCTCGACCTGTCCGTGCAGACTCTTCTTCATGTCAAGAATAGGAATGCCGAACGTATCTTTACCTGCGTAATCTTTGGCGTCGATTAATTTCTTTATCTTTTCGAAATCATAGACAGAGGCGTGAGTATCAAGTTTTCCGCCGATAACAAGATATTTACCGTCAGGAGAAACGTCAACACCGTGCGGAGATTTAGGCTCAGGTATTAGAAATAGGGCGTCATTTGCTACTGCAACTTCGATGGGGACCACACGATGTCCATTGATTACCTTGACATTTTCGGATCTTTGCCGAGTTCAGCAATCTTTTCCAGTTAAAGACGTGCAGGTAGTCATGGTCGTTTCGGCTCATGCCGGCTTCGTTTGGCGGGAGGCCAGCTTCAATTCCGCCCGTATACATTTCTGTATTGAAAGAATTGATAAAGGCCCATCCGTCAGATACTCCTTTACCCGCATCAGACAAGTCTTGGTTGTAAGGCGGGAGTTCCAATGTCAAAGACTCGGTCTCATTAATCCTGCCTTTATCTAAGTCAAACTTCCAGAGCGTGACAGCGCCGCGATAGGCATTTTCGAAAGCTTCCAAGGGATGGTAGTTACGATCCAAAGGTGCGGCGTACTGCGAAGCTTCAAGGACATATTCGGAGTTTGGTGTGACGAACGCGCCGCCGTGTTCGCTCTTGATAACGGGTTGGAGACGATCTGAACCGTTTCAAAGTCTTTAGGTCAATAACAGCTAAGCGAGGATTGGCTTTGTCATTGATGAAAAGGTAGTCGCCGGTGTATTCACCGTTCTTTTCAGTAAAGGCTGGGTGGTGGAGTCGCCCAAGTCATTGCGCGGCCATTGATCTTACCGCCCTCGAGAACTTTTGGATTCTTCATCGTAGCCATAGCCCTGCCATGGCTCAGGTGTAAATACTGCGATGTACTTGTAAATACGCATTGATGGGACACCGTAGACGATGACCTGACCGGACTGACCGCCGGAAGAAAAGACAAGGTACTCGTCTTTACGGCCCGATGGTTGATAAGTCTTTGGCTGCAAGAATGTCTTTTCTGAAAGGCCTCTTGCTTTCATAATGGCATCGAGCTCTGAGGACGCATAAGCTGCGAAACAGAATGAACTAAGAATGATGCCGATCGGAAGGGCTTTCAGGAGATTTTTACTCTCATGGCTTCTCCTATTGGGTTGCGGGATTGTTACATATGTCATTAGACCTGAACAATTCAAGTTGAGGAATAGGATATCCACGATATGGAGATAACCCTGACAAAGATAGAGGAATAACCGATAAGAGTTAAGGGCAAGACTCGTTCTTTAAGAAAAATGCTTTGACGGGTTGCCTGAACGGCTATGAGGACGTTAAGAAGAAACAATGAGGTCGGGACGAGAAGCTTTAAAGGGTATTCTTTTTGGCAGAAACATACAACTAACCCTTTAGTCGAACGATAGAAGATTAAGTAGTAATTTAAGGACTGACTAGGAGCCTGTTCGATGCCGAATTAATTCGCACAAAGCGATAAGGAATGAACTTGCCAGTGCAGTTGTTAAAGTAAACAGGAAGTAATTCTTTGATTGTTTCTAGGGATTTTGAGAATAAAAACGGCAGAGAGACGTTGGCGGAGAGGGGAGAATTTAAACTAATTTAAATTCAAATAGATAGCAACTTAAAGAAGAATTTAGTGACCAGTTTGGTGACCAATTAAAATTGTAAAATTATTAGAAGGAAAAGCCCTGCTGATGCAGGGCTAACCTTGCCGACCTAGAAGACACTAAAACCGGTCGGAGTTCGTCTAGGACTATTCTAAGGCTTTTAAAGCGGTTGGTATCCTTGATTCATAGCAACGGGAATAATTGACTACAGATTTTGAAATAGTATGATTATTTCAAAATTTTCCTCTTTACTTCATCATGGATAAAACAACTAAAAGAAAACCGCGGGGCGCTCGTGAAGGTGCCGGCCGAAAAGGTCTTGGTAATACAAAACGTGTTTCCATTTGCCTTACAGATGAACTGGTTCCTGTTTTCAAGCAGTTAGGCGGCGCAAAATGGCTTCGCTGTGAACTTGAATGTGTCGCAGAACCTGCTCGTACCCTCGACACAGACCAGATTCTGGTTCCGGCCATGAATCCGACGCATCTAAGCATTCCGGTCTACGAATGCGGCGTTCAGGCCGGGTTCCCTTCCCGGCAGAAAGCTATAGACAGGTCACTGGACCTTAACGCATTCTTAGTCGCTAATCCTGCCTCAACATTCTTCGTCTACGTAACAGGCGACTCAATGGACTTAGCCGGTATGGACGAAGGCGACCTCTAGTCGTCGACCGCTCCCCGGAACCCAAGAACGGCGACATCGTCATCATGAGCATTAACAACGAATTTACCGTTAAGCGCTATGTGAAAGACGATAAGGGACTGCGTCTGCTTCCGGAAAGCTCAAACCCCATCTACAAACCCATTCTTCCCAAAGACTACGACGAGTGGCGCTTTATCGGTGTTGTGAAGTACACGATTAAAAGTAACTAAGTATGCAAGTGTTCGCGCTGGTGGACGGAAACTCCTTCTTCGCCTCCTGCGAAAAAGTCTTTCGTCCGGACTTAACTGACCGTCCTGTTATAGTGCTTAGTAACAATGACGGATGCGTCGTCGCTCGATCAAAAGAAGCAAAAAAACTCGGCATCAAAATGTGCCAGCCGTACTTCCAGATCGAAGAATTCTGCATACGGGAAAACGTCGCCGTTTTCTCAAGTAACTACGAACTCTACGCCAATCTCTCCGGGCGCATGATGTCCACTATCGCCTCTCAAGTTGACTGCATTGATCCGTATAGCATAGATGAGTGCTTCGCCAACATGAGCGGCTACGAAGGTCTGGGTACTGACCTAACCCAGTTGGGCTTTCGGATCAAGGAAAAAGTATTTAGGGATGTCGGCATCCCAACGTGCGTCGGTATCGCACCGACAAAAACTTTAGCCAAATACTGCAACCATTTGGCCAAACACTACGCCGGGCTTAAAGGGGTGTGCAATTGGCTCGACTTAACGCCTCAAAGACAGGCAAAGGCGCTTGCCTGCGAACCTGTCTCTGAAATTTGGGGCGTCGGCAGACGCTATACCGAGCATCTCGGCAAGATAGGAATCCGTACCGCTCTGGATTTAGCCCGTGCAGATGCGGAAGCCATCCGTGATCGGTTCGGTATTACGCTTTCCATGACAGTTCGAGAACTTCAGGGAACTTCCTGTATCCCGCTGGAGCTTGTGAAACCAAAAAGACAGCAAATCCTGCGGAGCCGCAGCTTCAGTCATTTGGTCTGCGACAAAGACGATTTGCTGGGCGCAGTCACGTTCCATGCCCAGGAATGCGGAAGAACCTTGCGTCGCGAAGGTACGGTGGCGCACACCGTCGGTATTATTTTGAACACGAATCCTTTCCGCCTTCAGGATGTCCAGCAACACGCTTATCCGTGCGTTGGCCTTCCTTATCCTATTTCGGATACCAATACGATTATTCATTACGCTCGGCGATTGCTTAATCAAACTTACCGCAGAGACTGCCTCTATAAACGCGCCGGGGTCTATGTCGGAGAAGTCGTTCCGAAAGACGCTGTCACCAAGGATCTTTTTGAAGAGACGGAAACCGAACAACAGCAGATCATCTGTGAACTGATGGATTCCATCAACACCCGCTACGGTAAAAATACGCTCTGCTTTGCGGCTTCTAAATTAGGCAAAGACGCTTGGGAAATGTCCCGTGCGCGTTTGAGCCCGGGATATACAACCTGTTGGAAAGATTTGCCCCGCATCGGTCCGCTCTTAATGGAAACGGTGCCGTTCTGATTGAACGGTTAGGGCTCTTCTCACTTAGAAATTATTAGTAAGCAAAATAAAATTTTTCAATAATTAATTCTTAAAGCTCCTCTAAGAAAGAGTGGGCCTCTACAAAGGCATTCAAAGAACAGTTTTTTCGTCTTTCCCCGAAGGTTTCCGCCAGTGCTGTCTTAGGACAGTGCTGATTGAAACCTTTGGTTTCTTTTCCTAGGAGAAAACATATGAACAAAATCTTTAAAAAGATGTGGAACAAACGCCGAGGATGCTTTGTTGCCGTTTCCGAAGCAATGACAAGCGCGTGCCAGAATGCCGGTAAAGCAATGCTTATTTCTTCGGCTTTGGCTCCGTTTTTTATCTCAAGCAGCGTCAACGCTCTGGAAGTATTAAGCGGAGAAGTTGGAACGAATCAAATCAGAAGTCAAAATAAATACGGCGCAGTCTATGACAATGTGACCGTCAACGGGAACCTCACTCATTCCGCATCACAAGGTCCGCAATATTTGTATATCGGCTGCACCAATCGCAGTCAAGAAACTTTCCCTGATATAACCCTCACCGTCAACGGCAATCTGACAGTGGCAAACGACGGCTGGATGGCTCTCGGACATAACAATCAGGGCTCGACTCCTGCAAAAGGAACTTTGATTGTTAATGGGAATATGAATGTTTACGGAACCGTTAACGTCGGAGATCGCTCTACCTACCATAATTCATCTAGTGAAGCTCACGTAACCGTTACCGACACACTTACTATTGGTTCCGGTGGGTTCTTCCAAAACAACTCCGACGGTATCTACGGCTCCATCAATCTTAATTCTGAAATGAATATCGCAAATATCCGCAACAGGGGTATTTTCAGAATGTTGGGCGGTCAGTCTGTTGTCGGAAATTTTGGCAATCTCTTCCAAGAAGCGGGAACTTTTCAACAAACCGCGAATAATACTTACCACTTCACTGGAGCCGTGCGTTTAAACGGCGGAAGCCTCAATACAGCGGATTCCATCGTAATCGGACAGAGAATCGGGAAGTTTTCAATCGGAGACTCGTTGATCCTTTCGGGTGGAAACTTGGTAAACCGTGCGCTCATTACTCAGAAAGCAGGGAACTTTGTTGTTGAAAAAGGCAATTACAGCATCGAAACAATTAACAAGGAGAACGGAACATTAAGCAACGCAGGTACGTTGTCTATTACAAATTTCAACCAGTCCAACGGCACGACGGCTAATTCCGACAACCTCTCGATAGGAAATTCCAATTTGGGAGGTTCTCTTAATAATACAGGCACCTTAACTCTCACTGGGGACGTTATCAGCCGAGGAAACCTTACCAACAACGGAAATCTGAATAACCGGGGCAACTGGACGGAAACGAACCGCTTTACGATTGCCGGGAATCTCAACAACTCCGGCTTTGCCAATTTCCAGAACGGTTTCCAATTCGGAAACGGACGTCTGACCTCTTCCGGGACAATCCAAACGAATAACGCCTTGGACGTATTCGATTCTCTTGGTAATTCCGGTCGGCAGGATCTTCATTACGTCGCGTTAGGTTCGACGACTCCCCAAGAAGTGAAAGCCAGCCTGACTGATTTCTTCCAGAAATATTTGCCGGGCACAGTCGCTAAAACGCTTGCCGATCATGCCTCGTTTACGGGCGGAAAAGTCATCGTGACCGGCGTCAATTTGACTCAGACCCAAGCTGCGGATTTGGCAAAGGCATTCAAAGAACAGTTTTTTCGTGTCTTTGCTATCTAACATTGGACTTTTTGAAGAAAATGATTGCAGCCGATACCACAATATCATCCGTGAAAAAGAACCCGGCCCTTGCTTACCTTTCAAGGTTGGGCTCCTCACGCTCGGTTATCACGATTTCCAATTGCTTGAAGCACATTGCCAATATCTTAGGCGCAAAAGATATTGAGTCTGCGGACTGGTCAAAATTGAAGCGCACTCATTGGACCGAAATCCAAAAGAAATTGTCGGCTCAGGGTTGCTGCGGATCGACCCAGAATCTCTACCTGACAGCATTCAAAACCGTAGCAAAGGAGGCATGGACCCTCGATCAGCTGCCTCAGTCGTCTTACCTGAAAATCCAAGCATTAAAAGGCGTTAAATATGAACGTCTTCCTAAAGGCCGAAGCCTGACAATCAAGGAAGCCGCAGGGCTCCTTAAGGCTTGTGACGACGGCACAAACCAAGGGAAACGGGATATGGCTTTATTTGCGTTAATGCTCGGCTGCGGCTTGAGAAGGGCTGAATGCGTTCAGTTGGAAATGAAAAATTGGGATTGCATAGGCAGATCCTTTTGTTTTATAGGAAAGGGAAATAAAGAACGTCGCGTTTTTTTGCCGAAAAAATTGAACCGGATTATCGACGAATGGCTAATGGTTCGAGGATTGGAAGACGGTATTTTCTTTCCCCGAATCTGTCCCGGTGCAGATAACAGTAAGTTCATTTTTAGAAAAATGCAGCCCTCATCCATCTACAGGATTCTTCAAAAGAGAGCTGAATTAGCACTTATCGGTAAAGTGCGCCCTCATGACTTGCGCCGAACTTTTGCGACCCGGATGCTGGAACAGGGCTGTGATCTTTTTATTCTGCAAAGAGCGATGGGGCATACGTCGGTTGCGACTACCGCCCGCTATGACTTTCGTTCGGAAACCAGCCGGGAAAAAGTTTGCAAGAATCTGGAAGTTTTCGGCTGACGCCTACTTTTCAAGATTTTGAGAACCTTTCTTCAGCCGTTTACGCATGGCTTGCATCCGCTTAATTTGCTGCTGTTTTACCTCATTTAGCTGACGCAGTGTTTTCTGCTCGGCGCTCTCTACAGGTTCGAGCTTAGAGTAATAATCCTGCATTTTTCTGCCGAGGTGCTGCTCCTCGGCATAGGAAGAATCAAGAAGTTTCCTCGACGCTTGTTCAGCTAAATAAGCAACTGTCTTTCGCGTTTTTTTAGTTTTTTGAATGGAGGGGGAGTCCGGTATTGTTTTTCCATCCCTAAAGGCAGAATGAACTTTTTCAACCTGAGCTTGCTGCCGTTTCAAAAGTTCTCGCTTTTTGGCTATGGCATAGACTCGAGCTCGATCTTGTTCAGACATTCGGCGATTATTTAAAACATGGTGCTCCGCCTGAGAAATTCCCTGTTGTGTCTTTCCTCTTGACCACCTCCGGGTCGCATTGGCTTCGATGCCGTTTTTAAGGAGACAAGCGGCAAAATGCTCACGCATTGCCGAAAGCTCGTCGTTTGCCAGATGAATCCTTTTGCCCTCTCGGTTTTTTGTACGAAGAAGAACGTGACAGTGGGGCTGAGTAGTTTTTTTATCGTTCCCGGGCAAATGGAAAGCCAGCAGATAGTCGTATCCGTCAAGCATATCCTCGGCCCATTGACTGCAAGCTCTCTTGAATTTTTCTTCGTCAGTTCCGGCGGGCATCGAAAGTATGACTCTTCTGGCGTGGCCTCTTTTAGATGTTCCGTCTCCCATTTCTGAAAGCAGCTTCCACTCATAGAGAACTTTTCGATATTCCGCTTTTCCCTGCAAACAGTTTCCGCTCTGGTCGATCAGTTCAATGTCTCCGTTTCGCGCAATGTAATCGGCTGCTTTTATCGTGTGAAGATAACTTTTTATGTTTGCCTGTCCGAAACGAAACATGACCTCGGCGCGCCTATCGACAACACCTTCGGCTTTAACCTTGGAGCTAAGGGCTGAAAATCTGAAGGCTGCTGTGTTTGAAACTTTCTCAAACCCTTTGAAAATGCGTGCTTTTCGGGCACGCATCGGATCAGGAAAAAGATCGTCAAGAAACGGATTCTTATTGGAGGCCATTATTAATTACCTTTGCCTTATTGATTTCCTGCAAAATGAATTTTTGCTGGCTTTCAATAAAGGAACTCAAAGTGCTTTTGCCGGACTCCACGTCCCTAAGTTTTCTTTCAAAGACAGCCGTAAGGATCGGGTTGCGGACGAGCTCGGGCACGAGCTTCAGCAATTCAATTCCGTCTGAAGAGGCGCAGATTTTTTTGCCTTTCGTCTCCAAATAACCTTTTCTTTTCAGTTCGCTGATAATCGCTGCTCTGGTTGCCGGTGTGCCGATCCCGTCGCCCTCCTTCAGATATTTTTTATATTCCGGGTTGTCCACTACAGTATGAATTTTTTCCATAGCTGCAATCAGAGTACCCTCGGTGAAATAGGCTGGCGGCTTGGTAAGTTCGTTTTTCGTTTCAGTCTTTAGGACTTTCAGAATGTCTCCGTTTTTTACAGAAGGAAGAATCTGATCGAATTCGGTTTTATCGTTGTCCGGGTCAGCTTGATTTTGGTAAACGACTTTCCAGCCAAGCGCGGTAACGTTTTTTCCTTTGCCGATGAACGTCTCACCTCCTAGTTCCAAGTCGATGGAGCAAGAATTAAATTGATGAATCGGGAAAAATTGAGCCAAATATCGGCGTCCGATCAGTTCATAAATCTTTTGTTCCTTATCGCTTAATGCCGTCCAGTCAACCGGCAGCTGCGTCGGGATAATTCCGTGGTGAGCAGTTATCTTCTTATCGTTCCAAGTTTGAGACTTAACAGTCGGATCGGCTTTTAAGACCAACTCCTTCAGCTTGGGGCAAGTTTTCGCAATGGCTGCAAGGACTTTAGGCGCGTCACTAAACTGAGATTCCGGCAAGTATTGACAATCGCTTCTGGGATAGCTTGCTGCTTTATGAATTTCATACAGACTTTGACAGGTATCCAGTGTTTCCTGAGCAGAAAAACCGTATTTGTTGCTTGCTTCTAGCTGAATGTCCGCGAGCGAAAAGGCCCGGGGCTGAGCCAGCTTTTTGGGCACGGTTTCCGTCTTTCTGACAACCGCCGTTTTTATCGGTTTGAGCTTGTCTGACAAACTCTTTGCGACTGCCGGATTCACCAGTCGGCCTTCAGAGTCCAAACCTTTCTGAACGTCCGACGGTTTCCAGAGCGCTGTAAAACTGCCGCGCCCGGAGGAAACTTCAGCTTTTAAAACAAAATAAGGGACAGCCTTAAAATTTTTAATTGTTTTGTCTCTTTCGGCTACTAAGGCAAGCGTAGGAGTTTGGACGCGCCCCACGGCAATGAGTTTCCTTTCCTTAGCTCCGTGAGTAAGCGTTAAAACCCGGGTCAGATTCATTCCCAGCAGCCAATCGGCTCTGGATCGGCCGAGCGCTGCAAGCTTCATTCCCTGAAATTGGCTATTCGGCTTAAGAGATTTCAAGCCTTTTTTAATGGACGCCGGATCTTGTGCGGAAACCCAAAAACGACTGACGGGTTTTCGGCATTTGTAAAACTCCAAGATCTCATCAACAAGGAGCTGACCCTCTCTGTCCGGGTCGCCGCAATTAACAATGCTGTCGCATTTACCCAAAAGTAATTTTATTGTTTTGAGCTGAGCCTTGACGCCTCTGTCCGGTTTTACGTTGAGTTTCCATACTGAAGGGAAGATCGGCAAATCCTGCATACGCCAAATTTTTCCGCCTTTCTTGGTGACTGGAACGTCATCAGGTGTGTAAGCATCGGGGCCCGCCTGTTCCAAAAGGTGGCCGAAGCACCAAGTGACGGTATTGCCGCCGTTGCATTCGTTAAAACCGGCTCCCTTTTTTACAATTCCCAACTCTGCACAAATAGCTTTGGCAACAGAGGGTTTTTCCGCAATCCATAATTGCATAGCGACTACCTTTCAATATCAATGGTTCTGATTTTTTGTGATGGTTTTTGAAATTGGTACGGATTGGATAACGGCTGCGTCAGATAATTCAGCATCGAACTCTGAATATATTTCTGTTGATAATTGGGTAAATCCTTGTAAGTCTGTAGAGCTGCTGTCTGAAGGGCGGCCTTAGCTTCTTTGTAGTCCGGACTTTTATCTTTCTTTACCGGAGGCTCTGCTGTCAGTCCTAAAGATTTATCAATGCCGAATAAATAATCCTTTATTTTTTCTGCGTCTGCGCACGCCCGGAATAATTCTTTAGGGTCTTTTTTAAGAACATCGATCCAGTTGTTGACGTATGCAGCGCTGTTCTGGGCCTTGTGTTTGATGCCTAAACCGCCGCACACCATCATTGAAGATATTTCTGCCCTAAGTTCTTCTCTTGCATAATCCGGAGTACCGAACTTATTCAGTATCGGTCTGTTCAGACGTGAACTGTGGCCTGTCCAATGACCGAGTTCATGCAGCGCCGTTGCATAAAAACCTTCGGCATCTTTGAATTGAGTTCTCAACGGAAGAACGATTTTGTCCAAGGCCGGAACATAGTAGGACTGATTTTGTTTGATTTCTTCGATCTTGGCGCCTGACTTGTCAAGAATACGTTCTGCAGCTTCCAACGGAGTCCATTTGTGTACCGATGTCTCAAATTTCTTGAGATTCAGATTTTCACATTGCTCGGAATTAAAAACGACAAACGGACAGGGAATGAGGCGTTCTACCGTTTTATCCTCATCTTTTTCGTCCTTTTCCACTAAGTGTTTCCAGAAGATGCACTTGGTGCCGTGTTCTCCCTTTTTTACTTTCCCGCCGAGCTCCTGTACCTGACGAAACGTGAGCCAACGATTGTCTCCGTACCCTTGACTCATTCTGACAGCCATCAGCAGCAGCGCATTGGTACCCCGGTAAGGAGCATCAGTAACGGCACTGACAGGCACGACGTTATCCCAGTCTTGCTGCCACGGTGCCGTTCCTTTTTTCATCTCTTCAATGAAGTAATCGGCGACGGATCGAACGTATGCATTGTATTTTTCGTTCATAGCCGCTCCCTGTTATTGGAAAAGCTCGGTCGTGTGAAACAATCCAGTGCGAAATCTTCAAAAAGTTTGTCCTTATCCTCTTCGCGCAAAGAAGTTTCTTCACAAGCGCCGTAGTCCTCGGCTTCCTGTTTACCCATGGAAAAATTTTTGGCGGCTTTGTCTTCGCAAAATTTCCTGATGAGAATATTTACGGTGAGTTTTATGGTTTCTCGGTTGGTTGTTTTCATGGTGGTTCCTCGGAGCCGTCCGCTTTAACGGACGGTCTTATACTCAGAGCTCTTTAGCGTTCAGCTTCCGGCTCTTTTGCTTTGGGACGACAATAATCAATCGTCAGACCGGGTTGATTCAAAGAAACAGCAAGTCCTTTTGCAGTCAAAACGTTCTCCTGCATCTGTTTTCCGTTCTTGCCGGTAAATTCACGAGTTGAGACATCCCCACGAACTTCGAGCATCATTCCTTCTTTGATGCCCGCTGCCATTCTTTTTGCCGAACTTTCTTTGCCGTAGTAACGGACACTGAAAAACTCCGTCCCGTCTTTGTCCTGTTGAAAGGAGCCGTCTTTTTGCTTTACGAAATGAGGCTTATAGGCTTTGAACTCCAAGACGGATGTTTCTTTACCGGCATTGGGGCCGGATTTTGGAACGATTTGCGAAACCGTTGGTTCTTTGAAAACAACGACGGTATTGCTGAAGGCTTTGTATTCAGTCATTTTTTCTCCTTTAAGAGTTGCTGCCCGCTTTTGTTAGGAAATTTTTCTTCGCGAAGCAAGCGGATTCTTCGCGACTTTCCGATAAGCGTTTCTAATTTTTTGTACGTGTCTGAAGTATTCTTTCTGTTTGTCACCTTCGTCCTTGGGCATAGGAGTTTCGCTGCCGGTAGGTTCGGTTTTTTGTTCAACCGGAAAAGCTTCCTGAACGGACGCGTCGGAAACTTTTTGTTCTTTCATCTGTAGCTTGATTTGTGAAATCAAAGAGGCCGCAAAGTCCGCACAGCGTTTTTCGTCCCAGTCGGCAGTGACATCTGCTGTGATGTTGGCAGTAATGTCCGTAACGTTTTGCGTCGCCGCAGAGGTCTCTTCCGGCTCCGTGTCCGGCTCGGTTATTTCACTTAAATGCGTTTCTTCTATGTCCGCGTGAATGGCAATGGATTCAACCCTGTTTTCCGAATCAGACTCATCGGAAAATTCTTCAAGAGAAGCCAAAAGTGCGGTATCGGATTCTTCCGAGCTTTCGGAGGTTTCGTCTTCATTGCTGCTTTCCGAGGTTGGGCTGACGTTTGCTTCTTCTTCAGTCAAGTCGGACAAAATCTGCCGGGCGTTTTCGGTGCCGGGTGCTGCGGCACTATTCATTTGACGCAGAACGTCGGTCTGAGCCGATGCAGAAGCTGCGCTGATCCCATCAAGAGCATCAAAATTGGAAATCGACTTTTTGACAATCTCGTTGGAGATCAGATTTTCAATGTAGCAATTAACCTGATCTTCGGACCACTGGTTGTCAGGTACCGATTTCATATCGTCCGGTAGTTCGGTATTACCGGTGACTATACGGCTTGCAGCATTCGTTTCATTTAAGTCGGCTGCTGAGGCGGTTTTTATCCGCTGCTCCATTTGTGCAACGAAAAGTTCAACGTCCTGCTGCGGAATCTCGGGAACCGCCCAATTCGCTCTTTCCCTAAAAGCTGGATCGAGGTAATACTTAATCTTCTGACAGAAAATGGGCTTGGTATTTTCAAGCGTTACGATCTCATTGTCTTTGCCGAGTTCCCGGATTTCCTGCGGAAGCATCAGGGCGCGCTTCTGATCGGATTCACTGGTGGAGTTGCCGCCCTTGCTGTGGGACTTGGACTTTGATTTGACGGTCTCATATCCCAGCATTTCCGAATATTCATTCGCATCCGATTGGGTGGCCGGGCTCGGGGCATACATAATCATCAAAGCATGGTTCGACAAAAGCGTTACGGCACCGGCTTTGCCGTAAACATCCTCAAGCTGCGACTTGTTTTGAATGATGGTCAAGAGTCTCATGTTGTAACCGGCCATATAGGAAACAGCCTGTTTAATCATGTTGACTGTGCCGATGGATGTCATCTCGTCTAAAAGTACAAGACATTGGTACTTGAGCGTTTTGTCCTGAGACGGCAGTTTCCGGGTATTCAGGTTTAAGAGCTGATCGAAGAAGAGGTTGATGAGCACCCGGGCGTCTTTGAGTTTTGTAGGCTCGATCTTGAAATAAATGCTCATTCGTCTGCGCCGGACTTCTCTCAAATCGAAGTCCGAGGCGCTCGTTGCCAAATCCACCTTCGGATTCTGGAAGGACAAAAGCGCAGTATTGAACGTCGCGATAATACCGGCAAGAGTATTGTCCGAGTTGCTCAAGACGCGATTGAGCGCATCAACGCAGTTGTTCGAGTAGGGATGACCGGCATCCTGAGCCTCTTTTAGTTTTCCGAGGAGGTGTTCTTTAACCGGCTTTCCTTTGCCCGAAGCCTGCCTGAGAATTTCTCCCAGAGTATGGGGCAGTCCGGGTGTTTCCAGAACGAACAGAGTTACGCCGCGAAAAAAGTCTTTGGCATTTTCACTCCAAAACTTGTCGTTGTTGTTTTCACCCGAATAAAGCGCCTGACCGATGGCATCAATGTCGCCGAGCCGTTCGGCAGGGCTGCTGCTGATGTAATCCAGCGGGTTGTAGCGATGGGTTTTTTCGTCATCCGCATAAGGCGAAAACAAATAGACTTCCTGTCCGCACGCTTTTCTGAAACCTGACGTGATATCAAAGTTTTCACCTTTAATATCGAGAACGACCAGAGAATCGGAATAGTTGAGGCAATTCGGAACAACAATACCGACGCCCTTACCGCTTCGGGTAGGCGCAGCAAGCAGAACAAACTGGTATCCGGCATAGGTCAGATAGTTGTTTTTGTACTTTCCGACCAGAATGGTTTTATCAAGACCGCCCGGAGGATCAATCAGGCCGGATTGTCTCACTTCGCCAAGATTGGCAAATCTTGCCGCCCCGTGCAGAGCACGTTTGTCTCGATTAATCACGATTGCAATGCCGACACCGACCAGCGCAATCCACGGCAGAAAAAGGCACCCGTGAACGGCAAGGCGCACCGCTTTGTCGGGAGCGTGGCGGTACATCATAAAGTATTGGATGATCGTCCACGGGCGGCACGCTTCCAGCGGAAGATTGAAAATCCGCATGAATACGAAACTGCTGATAAAAAGAATGACCAGCGCGCAAAGCAGGGCTGCGATAACAACAAAGAGGATTTTCAGAAGCGTCTTAGAGGCTTTCATTCTTTGTCTCCTCAGTATGAGGGTTGAAGAAAAGCTCAGTGATATGACGTCCGAAAGTTCTGTTTCGGTGGACGTGAACTATCACGTCAATGACCTGATGCAAAAGCTGCTGAATAACCGCATAAGGCAGCTCGCGTCCCGTTGAAGACTGAAGAACTTTGAGCGCCAAATAGTCAAAAACCTGTCCGCAGCTTCCGGCGTGGCAGCTTGTAATTGAACCTGAATGCCCGGAAAGGCACACATTCAGAAAGTCGAAAGTCTCTCCCCCGCGCAGCTCGGCAAGCAGAATACGGTCGGGCTTCATTCTGAGACACGAACGCATGAGGCTTGCAGCGGTTACCGTTGATTTATCCGTTGCTTCAGACGGGTAGAAGAGGTTGACTTGGTTTTCGTGCTTTGGGAGTCCGTAAAGAAGCTCAGGTACGTCTTCAATCGTAATAATTCTCTGATCCGTCGGAATATGCTGCATCAAAGCTTTCATAAACGTAGTCTTACCTGAACCGGTTTCTCCGGCAATAACTATTGTTTTGCCGGTTTCCACGCAGCGCTTTAAAAATTCTGCCCGGAGAAGGTTGAGGGCATCCGGCGTTTTAGTGTTGTCAAAAGCCTCCTCGTAAAGCGCAGATAACTCTTCGTTTATCGGGTTAAGAGAGTCTTTGGGGCGGATGTGCGAGAAATATCCGTTCTGAATGTAAGAATCCAGTCCGATAACGTGCTTCGAGATTTTTCTGACCGTAAGGCTGATGGTCCCGTTCTTGCACGCCGGAGGCATTACGAACTGGGCACGTTCACCGTCCGGGAGTTCCACGGAGAGCACCGGATGAGCGGAGTCGAGCGTTTTATTCTCTCCTCCGTAAACAGCGCAGACGTTTCCGAGCTTGGCAAGGTAATCGTAGGTGAAATTTTTGTCTTCATAGCATCGCCACCCGGAGGACTCCTCAACCCACACGAAGCCGGGGCGATTCACGGCAATTTCCGTTATATCGCTGCGGTCAAGATACTTTTGCAGTCCTTTTTGGAGTTGCACACGAACCGTCAGGTCTTTTTCAACGGGAGAGCTCATTGGTTCCTCCCAAAATTCGATTTCGCTGGGTTTTAATAAAGTTTTTCAAAAGAACGTTCTTATCGAAATCTTTGCTAAGAAGTATTTTTTTCAAACTTTGAAAATCAATGGAAAGCTGATCCGAGGATTTCCAGAATGGTTCAGATACTTTCTCAATTTGAATGTAAATTTCTTTTTTTGCCGAATCCGATACGGCAATTCCATTCTTTCTTTGCAAACCGGTAAGAAGATCCGTCAATTTGGAGGCTACATACTTTCTTCTGACCAAACTCTGATAAACACCGTCGGAGCCGTATTCTTCTGTGTCAACTGCCTCAAAATATGCCTTTCCGTCAGCGCGGATGTAAGAGTGTAAAAGTTGTTCAATAGTGATATTTTCTTTAATTTCTTTTAAAATATGAGCGTGGCATCCGTTGGTTGGTTGACCGGTTTTTTGCAAGAGTTTTTTTTCAGGAAACACTTGGGCCGGGGGTTCCCAGACGGATGCCTTGTTTTTATCTACTTCTTTTATTTCAACACCGTCTATTGAGTGAACCATTTTTCTTTCATGATCGGTTTCAACATAATCTCTGACGGTCAGCTCAACTCGGAACAATCTGTTCTCAACCAAGGCTCCGGCGGCAAAAATATGGATAGCCTGCACTTGAGTATTGTCATGAAGAATGTCACCGTGGGATTCAATTAGGACAGACTTTTGTGCTAAATCTCGTGCCTGAGAATAAATACACCTTACAATCGGAGAGTCGATGTCTTTTCTGAATAATGTTTTCTTAGCGTCACTTCTAGAGCTTTGCAATAAGAAACCTGTGTCCTGATTGACTACGCCATTTCCCAGTGCATCGACCAGTTTATTGATAGCGTCTTTTTTATTGGAAATCGGATCGGTTTCAGAGAGCCGGATGATTTGGATTTTCTCAGAAACAGCAAACCTTGTAGGTCCGAATTTCCACGAATTTTCTAAAAGGCACGAACGCTTCGCCGGGGTTGTATCGTCTTCCGCCAAATTGGGATTTGAAGTCATTATGTTGAACCGAGCAAATGTTTTGGCGGGACACTTGCAGACTCACCCGTTTATTGTAGCAAAAACGGCAATACGGGAACTTACAGCTGCTGATTCAGGTATGATCCGAAATTGCCTAAGGACTCGTGCGTGTTTTCCGGGTTGGATTCGGTTTGTTTTTTTCCGACCGGCTGGGGTCAAGAGTTTGGTGTAACCGAAGCATCAAGGTCAGGAGACAATCATGCACCTGACTCCTTGGCACCGAATAAATCGGCGGAACGCAAGCTAATCCCAAGTTTGAGTAGTACCCAGCGCAAGCGGGGATGAACCGGCTCCGGCTTTTACTAGCCCTCAAGACTTAAAATATTATTTATAGAGAGGGAGGTTTAAATGTTAGGCATTTTTGGTGGAGGTTCCGGTCTGACTCCTGCTCAAATGGCGGGAGCCTACGAAGTGTGCAAAAGCGAGAGAAATAGGACTGGTTCCGGCGACGGTCTCAGTCTCACGATGATGTTGCTTATCCCGTGGTGGCCTCCGTTTTTAGAAAAGGATGACGGCTGGCTTTTAGCATTCTGTAAGCTAACACCCTTTCTTGCGGTCTACTGCTTGCAGCTTGTCCTTCTTCTCTTCTGGTGGGCCTTTCTGCTTTTATGCCTTTCTCCGATCTTTTTGTTTATCTATTGCTGCCTGTTCTACTTGTAATCTGCTTGTTTATTCCGGCCACACCTTTCTATGAGGCGTTCGTTGGTCGGTTGACCGGTTTTACAACGTGCTGAGCCTTTAGCCTTTTAGCTCTAGCAACCTCTTGGGCCGGGTGTTCCCGGACGGACGCCCAGTCTTGTTTGTTCTTTTAATCTTTTGACTGTTGATTTTGTAGATGCCGTAAACCTCCACACAGCAAATCATAGCGAAAAAGTAAATTCATTAAATTTGAAATAAAGCCATCAAACAGGGGCTTCTTAGCCGAGCCGTTTGGCTAAGCGGCTAGACCACTTCTGAAAAAAAGAAGCATATAGAAGCAAATATTTAGCCGGGGTTATTCTAAGGTGTTGAATCAAGAATTTCTTCAATGAACACGTCGTTCAGACAATTTCGCAAAGAATCCTCGGCTTTTTGGAGCATTTCGGACCAAGCCGTCGCGTACCATTTCATAAAAATGCGTATTTTTGGATCTTTCCATTTATTTTCTGATGTTACGATCCATAGTGGTTCAGAATTCCGGTGCCACCCGTCTAAAACCGGTACCAAATGACCTAGTTTAATTTCTTTTGCGCAGTGGCCTACCGGTAAGTCTACGATTAAGGCCTCTCCTTGAAGAACAATATGCTTAAGAAATAAAACATCAGTCGAAGTAACTGTTTTGCCGTAGGTCACTATTCTTTTTTCTTTGGCTTTCTGTAGGTATTCTGTACGGGCTCTAGAAGCTCCGCAAAAAACAGCACAGAAATGTTGTGAGAGCTCTGAAGGATGATGTGGATAACCAAATTTTTTTATGTAGGAGGGAGAAGCAAGTGCAAAATATTTCGCCCGTCCTCTCGGAATCGCTTCCAATCCGCTTAGCTCTAAATTACCGGTGAATGTCGAAACATCGCATGTCCCGTTTAGGACTTTATTGAGATTAGGTCCTATTTCTGTCTGAAATTCGATTCCTTTATGCTGGGTTGAAAATTCCATCAGCAAGCGATGGGTATTCTGGCTACCGAGAGAACCAGCAGCGACTGCAAAACGGATCTGGCCGGAGAGACTGGAGTGATAATCTTTAGCTGTCTCAAAGCGGTGTTGTAGTTTCCTGTGGCTCTCACATAATGTTCGGATTTCCGGCAAAAAATTGACTGCTGCTGAGGTAAGACGAATTGGTCTATTCGTCGAAAGCAACTTCACACCCCATGTATTTTCAATGGTACGAATTCTTCGGATGAGCGCAGCAAGACTGATCTCATTCTCATGAGCGATTTGATTGAGTTGTCTCCCTTCCGATAAGCAAAGAAGAGTCTGCCAAGTCTCAATATCATTGAAGGGGTTCACAAGAAATCCAAATTAAGAAAAAACAAAACATATTAATTATTTTCATATTATCCCCACCCAATTTTAAAAAATGAAAATTAGCGACAAGATTTTTTTTTGGATAGTTATATTCAAACTGTTACTTTCAGGAGGAATTATGAAATTAAGAAAATCTTTCGCAATTGTTTTTTGCGCTTTATTTTCATTAGCCGCAAACGCAGCAGAACGAGATGAATTCTTTTGGCTTGGCGAAATGAATAAGGCTACTGCTGTAATTAACAGTGAAGAAGGTTTACTGGATAAAGCCGTGACACCGAAAATAGCCAGAGGCATCGAAGAGGTTATAACAAACGGGAGTAAACCCGGCGCAAAACGTCCGAAGAAAGTTATCGCTTTCGAGCCGCTCCTTATCAAAGCTGCCGGAATGGATGTCACCATGCTTCATATCGGAAGATCGAGCCAAGATATGCACGCTACCTATCGCGCAGCCATTTTAAGAGATGAAGCTCTGGAACTGATGGTTTCTTTGAGCAATACGATGCAGTCTCTGCTTAACCTTGCAGAGAAAAATAAAAATACGATTGTTCCAAATTACACAAATGGCGTTGCGGCTCAACCTAACAGTTACGCACATTATCTTCTTGGTTTGCTTTCTGCCTTCAGAAGAGACGCAGAAAGAATTGAAAATTTTTATGATCGCTTAAATTACTGTGCTATGGGTACTACTGTACTTAACGGCACAAGTTGGCCGCTAAATCGTGAAAGAATGGCTCATTACTTGGGTTTTAAAGCCCCGGTTGAAAATGCCTATGACGCGGGCCAGTTTAAGTCCAACGATGACGCAGTCGAGTTCTCTTCAATTTTAACGAGCATTGCACTTCACGTTGGAACCTTTATACAGGACTTGAGTGTGCAGTACGCTCAGCCAAGGCCGTGGATATTACTGCAAGAGGGTGGAGAGAATACTTATGTTTCATCGGCAATGCCACAGAAACGTAATCCGGGACTGATGATCCGTACCCGTACAAACGCTAGTCGTGTCATTTCGGATGCGCAACAGGCTGTTTGGCTTGCGCACAATATCATTCCGGGTATGAGCGATGCTCGTAATGTTGAAGACACATCCGGCCGAGTGAAAGAAACCCTTGCTATGTTAAGTCAGGTTAGGCGAGTAATCGCTGCTTTAAAAATCAATCCCGAACGTGCTTTGGAAGAGTTGAATTCGGACTGGACTGCTAGTCAGGAAGTAGCTGACGTTTTCATGCGTGACTATAAATTACCTTTTAGAGTAGGCCACCATATTGCAAGTGAAATTGTTAGTTACGCCAAAGCGAACGGTATTAAGCCGGCAGATTTTCCCTATTCTGAGGTAAAACGAATCTATGCTGAAGTAATTAAGAAGGAATACCCGCAAGGTAATCCACTGTGTCCAATGCCCGAAAGTCAATTTAAGGATACGTTGAATCCCGTCAAAATTATTCAAAATCGCAAAACTACAGGAGGTCCGCAACCGGCCGAACTTAATAAGAATCTTGCAAGTATGGAGAAATCCATTCAGTCTCAGCTTAATTGGGCAAAAGACAACGTTGCCACAATATCAAATGCGTTGCAAAAACTAGATGGTGACTTCCAAAAAATTCTCCCAAAAGAGGAGGCTAAAAAAACTGACAGATCATTAGATCTTAATCGATAGGTGTCAATCACTCTGTTAAAACATCCCCGCAGTGTAGATCCTCGCAGCGGGGATGTTGCATAGAGCCCTTTAGGTCAGCTGTTTTCAGGTGTATGTTTTTCCCCCTATCTCTCAGGTTCTTTTGTCTTTTTCGCTTTCGGAACTTCCGGTAGCGGTTTTCCGACTTGTTCCAGTTCGGTAAATCGTTTGTAGAGTCCCTTGATTTCAGCTTCAGCATCCGAAAGCTTTGAATACTTAGACGACAAAGCCTGAACGTGCTTTGCAAGAATCTCGCGGCCTTTCGGACTTAGTTCATGCTCCTGCGGCATCTTCGAGATTTCTTTGACGTTAGATTTGGCTATCGTCGCGAGATCGAGCGCTGAGAGCTTGCTGGTATCTCTGACGCCGTGCTCGACCAACCAGACGTTGACTGTAGATTTAACGTCGTTAAACCATCGGACGACAGCCGGAGCTCGGGCCTGAGCTTTTGCCGCTTCTTCGACAAGATATCCGCAGACTTCTTCCCGGTAATCAAAGGAACTGCGGGAGATTCTGCTTTCCTGAAGGCGGTTTTTAACGGTCTTCATCAGAGTGTCTTCAGTTTTTAATCCCGTTTCATAGAGATTTACAGCCGTATCAATCAGCTTCCGGGTCTTTGCTCTTAGAGTGGAATCGGCAGCCATGTGAACGCCGACCTCATGCAGCATCACCGCGCAAGCGGTCTCCGGTTTGAGGTTGTCGGCAATGAGAAATGTCCGGTGATTTACTTTGTCGTGGAATCCGAGAATCCGTGTCGGATCTTGGGGCAGCGCAATAGTCGAGAATCCCTGCTTTTTTTCCTGTTCTATCGAAGCAACGGTCAGTGCTTCGTACTCCGTTTGCGCCAAGTAAAAGCGGTTGTTGTTGACGAGATTAACGAGACCTTCTTTTCCGAACGCTTTAATTAAGGCCTCTCGGATCTCGGCCTTGGGTGTCTTCAGGCTTTCCTGATTGGCCTTGGAGAAAAGAGCCACGCCTTTATCCGTTTCTTTGGTTTTAATAACCTTGAAAATTCTCTTGAATCCGTTCGTTACTTTCTCAACGTCTTTTCCGTCTAAGTAAGGATAAAAACCTTCTTTGCCGAGAGTTTTTTCAGTGTAGGCGCCGTTTGTAAGGAAGTCGTTTGTTATGCCGATTTCCTTGCAGCGCAGCTCGACAAAACCCTCAAAGCTGCGGGCGGCTTCCTCAGCTTTGGAATGCCAATAGTCGCTCTTACGCGTCATACGTTTGTGCATATCGCTCTCCCGGATGGCATTGATGGTTTCGGCCCATGCATCATGCAGCGGGAAGCGGATAACATTGTTTTGGCCGACTTCTTTAACGTTAATGTCTTTTCGGGTGAACTCAAACATCATCTTCTTGTTGGCTGAGTTCGTGCGCTCCTGATAATTCACTTCAATACTGAAGGAATCGGTATCACCTTGTGCGCATTTAATCGCGGCCTCAAAGTTTTTTGAATCGTTTTTTATTAAATACTCCACTTGGGCCGGAATCCATTTTGCAGAACGGTAAACTGGCTCGGCACGCTTGAAAATTTCTTTTTTTGCGTCTTCCGTTAGCTGAACAGTTATTGAGGAATCGACCTGCTGGCTCAAGTAGCGCCTTTCCGGGTCTTGAATTTCTTGGTAATTTGTTCTCATCAAATAGTGATCGAGCGCATGAAACCACTCATGCGCAAGGCTTGAGTAGCCTTTGGTTTTGGTGAGATTGATAACGCGATTCGCCACTTCATAATGCGCCGAAGCTGCTCCGTGACCGCGAGAGCCGAAGGCAAGCCCTAAACCACCGTCCAAAGCAACGGCCTTCGGAGGAATGTCCAATATCTTTGAGAGATCCATGAGGGAGTCATAAGCATTGTTGAGCATCCATTGCCGTTCCCTGCCGTTTTTTCCTTGTTTGACCCAGTTTCCGAACTCAACACCTCGGAATCCGAAGGTCTCTTGAAACATTTCCGGTGTGGCGTCCTTCCCTTGACGGTAATCCGGCCCCACTCGATCTCTGATCGGGTTTCCGCTTCTCCAATCCTTTTCGCTTCTCGAAAATTCTTCTCTGAAAGCCCGGTATTTTCCTTCCAGCTCCCCTCTGTGTTCATTAACATACTTCCAGAAAGCGTCATCGGATTCAAAAGCAATCTTGTCAGTAAGCTGAAACTCAATCGAGCCGGATTTGCCGTACACCTCGTAAGTATGAGTCTTACTGATACCGCGTCCGTAGAGCTTTACGGGTAATTCAGGTTTGGGCTTGGATTCCAGAGTTTTTTCGGCTTGGCCCGGTGCTTTAAGCAGTTTTCCGAAAGTTGCATTAAGCTGCTTTTCAATATTTGCCTCAAATTCTTTCTCGCTGTTGCCGACTGCTATCGCATAGTAGGGATAAAGTTTACCGTCGGAGTTTTTTAAACATAAATGTTCGCTGTCCATGCTTCCCGGAAAAGTGCATTGGAAGCGGTAAGAATTGATGTCGGAACCGTCCGAGAGTTCGAGGTTATTCCATCGACACATATTGGCTGCGTCTCCGATGCTGTTTGCACTGATAAAAGGCCAATACTTCGGAGAAATGTGGGAGAAGATTTCATATTTATCCCGTGCTTCATAAAAACGATCAAAGGCTTCGACTTCTGCTTCCGGGGCAAGTTTTCCGGTTACAAACTGACGATGCAGGGCAATAGCGGTCGAAGCAATGTACTTATAACGCCCGTATTTGCTGGAACTTTTCGGGGGGCGCCGTCCGTTCAATGAAGCTCTGACAATCCAAAGACAAGCCGCTGCTTTTGGGTTTTGTTTGTGCAGATCGAAAACGGCCTCTTTAGGCCAGACTCTATCCAGCGACTCTGTAGCCAGTCGTTCTTCAATCTCATCCTGAGATGCAGTGAGAAATTGATAAGGGTCGCCTTTTTTGTGAACCGACCTTCCTTTTCTCGTGTTGTTAAGGTCCTCTCCGAAATCCTCGAGTTTACGGCTGCCGTCTTTATTTAATTGAAATTTCAAAATGTCTGTGTCTTTGAATGCAGTTGATTTAGCCTTGTTCTCAGACTGCTTGAGTTTTTCCGGGGCAGGAGGAGCAAAAATCAAATTCGAGTTGTTCGGGCAATAATTGGGCCATGCTATCTCTCCATGTCGTTCTTGTTAGGTTTGTTGAGATTTGAATCAATGGCGCGTTCCTCGGGCTTTAAAACAATTCCTCGGCGCTCTGCGTCCACAAAACATCGGCGAGTTTTGCCCTGAAGATTTCTCTCATGCGCGGATGCTCTTTAAATTCGGGACGCGAAACGTGGATTCATAGACTTGTTTAAAGGTTTCGGCATTTTCCGAGGAAAGCTCCGATAGCTTCTCATCGGTTTCTCTTCGCTGCTCTTCTTCCCGGACAGCCTCTTTATTGATAAAAGTGGCCTTAGTCACCGCTGCTTGCATACCGCAGATATGGCATTCACCGAAGTCCGGTGAATCGAGCATTGCCTCGAACAATCGACATATGACCATTTATCGAGGAAGTCATCAATCTTTTCAATTCATCCGCAGACAAACCGTCTGCGCAATCCGGCCCGTTGACGATGTAGGGAATGTAGGCCGTGTTGATATAAAATCGTTGCTGAAGTTGTCAATTTGTTCTTTAAAACTGATTGCCATCTTCTCCTCCTGTTCTTATTGTTTTTCCCGGTCGCGGGCGGGCTGCTTGACCTGAATGATCGTTTGATTTCTGCTCGGCGCGTCCATTGAATATTCATTAAGTCCGACGGTAATACCTTTTTGGGCCGCTACAAAGACACTGAGAAGTTGTTTTCCAGCGCCTTCTGCAATCTAGGGTGCTTTTGAAGTTCTTCGGTCGCAACATAAGCTTCAAACAGGACGTCGAATACCTTTCTGTTTTCCGGTGTTAAAACTGCTTTGGACTGGTTGCGCTCGGTCTCAATGGCCTTCCATCGCTCTTCGGCTTTTTCCCGGATGCTCCGCTCCAAAACATCCGCCATGCTGAGATCCTTCTCTTTTACCTGAAGTTTGATTTCTTTTTCGGTTCTTCAGCGCCGCGCGTTTGTTCTATCGGAGCAGTCACGCTTTCTCTCAGAAAAGCTCGTCCTCTTTAGCGCCCTGAAAACTTTCTCCTGAGATAATTTCTCTGGAAGTTCTTCCAGAGCGTCTTTAATGTCCTCTTTGTCGTCCGCGTTTAATTGAGAAAGATCGAATACGCCGCTCCATGTTTTTGTTTGTTCGTTCCAGTTTCCGAATGATTTCACCGGCTCTCCGACTTCGTGGAGGTGAAATCTCAAAGAGCCGTAATAACACACCTCATTTCTGCGAAACTCCGGAGCGCAGTAATATTTGTCATCTTCAATTTCTCCGTTTTTCCTATTGAGAAATGCGCCGAACTTTGTTATCAGAGCCGAGTCCAGCTGATCAATTCTGCCCGGTTCCCCTTTTGGATCAAGCACAAAAGACGTAGGCGTTATCTGGGTCAAATAATCCATTTCCTCTTCATCAAGCGGGTTCTCCCATGGAATGTTGTCGTACTCGATATCAACGCCGAAAAGAGGTTTGACCTCCATCCCGGACTTACAGTCTTGGAGGTACTCGGTGCGCCATTGGTTCTGTCTTGCTTCATCTAAATCGTGCTCAAGCGCATCAATCTTTTTGATCGTTTCCTTCTTCACCGCCAGTGCCGTGACACATTCGGTTTCTTTTTCTCCGCAAAAAGGTTTGCAAATTTGAGTTTCCAGCGGATTCTCAAATCTAAGTACCTCATACTCGGCAAGAAATATTTCCGCAGCCTCGGCATTAAGAGGCCGGATATCGGTGCCGGGGTCGATCAGCTGCTGCATGAGTCGCTTTTCAATAACGAGCGGTTCCGCATATTCGATTTTTTCTTCGTAGTTCATTTTGTTTAACCTTTAACGTTCGAGATCTTGGGATTGCTTCTTTGGGTCGTCCCTGTGGCGCAGATCGAGCCGGATACCTGCTTTTTCGGCTGCTTTGAACTTTTCTTCAAGCCTGTTTTTCAGAGCTTCCGACAGTTGCGGATGCTCCTGAAATTCCCGGCTCTTTGAAAAACTGCCGACAATCTTTTCAATGCTTTCCCTGTGCTCCTTTCTCAGAGGGGCTTCCTTTTTTCGTTCCAGCATCTCTTTAGCGAGCTCGACAGATTTGACTTCGACGGTGAAGCGCAGCGCATCCGTAAAATCTTTGGCGCCTTTTGGAATAAAGAGTTTTTGACTCTCAAAGGAAAACCTGAAGTCTTCGATGTCTTCTTTGACGGTTTTCCTGACCATTTCTGCGGCTTCTTCCAATACCTTCCTGTCAAGGCCGGATTTAAGTGCCGTATCAGAAAACGGGAAGGGTTTGCCGTCGTCCATTCCCAGTTGTTTAAATGCATCTCTTAAGGCTTTGGTGCCATAAAGATGACGGGGAATATATTCGGCTTCATAACAGCCTTTTTCTTCGTTGAATGTCTGAATGCCGGAAATTGAAATCGGAGGCTTTGAAAGGTTATCCAGAGGCAAAGACATTGACCCGTAAGAAATTTCGAGTTTTTCTTTCAATACCGGATTGCTCCCGGAAAAAAGGTCTAAACCCTTCGTGCCGACCCCTTGTTTTTCGGCAGCTTCAGTAAACAATTCCTGAAGCAGCTGTTTGTCATGGTTGACAAATGACCGTACCCCGTTATCGTCTTCGACGGTATGCCTGACCTCCACATCCGAGATTCTTTTAACCAATTCTCTTACTGCTTCCGGCAGCTTCGCAGCTTCCTTTTCATTTAATGAAAAACCAACCTTCAGAACACAATCGGGTTTATCGTCCAAAGACTGAGGTTCAATCTCGTCGGAATTTAATTTCGGATGAAAACGGAGAGAGTCAATCCCGATTTTTTCCTCTAAGGGAAGTTTGTCAAAAACCTTTTGGTCGCAGTTATTGAGAATGACGGTTTCAAGAGAGCTGTCTTTCTCACCAACCTGAAGATTGACGGAATCAGTCTTAAAGCTGTCGAAGAATTTCTTTACTTCCGGCAATGCCTCTGTTGTCCAGAAACTTTCGATTTTTGTCAGGCGACGATAACCGATTTCAAGAAGATTTTCGACGTTTTTCTGTATTGCCCCTAGGTCGTACTTCAAAAGTTTTTTCGGTTCTAGCGTTAAGTTCCATGCCTTTTTATCTTTTTCGTAAACGCACGACTTAACGGGATTCTTAATGAAATCAGTCTTTATAAATAAATTACCGTACCGAACACCGCAGAAATCCGAAAATCCCGGTATGGAGACTGCGCGGGAGCTGATGTCTTCAATAATTCCCGCTTCTTTTTCTTCTTTAAGAAATTGATGGACTCGGCTGAAAAAGGCATATTCATGACCTCCCAGAATTCTTGTTGCTTCAGAAGCGTTCAAGGCTTCAAAGCAATATTCTCGAGGTCGGATTCTATCTATAAAGCGGTTTTCTTCTTCAGAGAGAGAAGGATTGTCCGCATAATCGGCGCGAACCTCATACAAAGGCCTGACAGGAGTGCCGTCTTTGGATTTTCTTAAGTATTCCTTTTGAATGCTCTCTGCTGTTTCCAGTTCTTGCAGTCGGTAATAGACCTCTTCGGCAAGCACTATCTCTCTCGGCTTAACCATCACTCCAATGCATTCAGCATTTTTTCCGGTGACGGCACATTTAGCGAATAAACGCTCTGAAGGATTAACGCCGATAAAGCTGTTTTGACGGATAAACTGATTTAGTTCCTCTGCATATGGCAGTTTTTCACCGTCTCTCAGAAGAAGTTCCGCTTCAACGAGTCTAGCGGCAAGCCGTCTGTCAACCATGACCGTCTCCGCTCCTAACGCTTTTAAGTTAAAGTCCATAGGACACCTCCGGGCAAGAGGTTCTGAGGCTCGTGACGGCTTTTACGGCAGAAAAGAGAAGTTTTTTAGAATAGGGAAATGACAGGATGACCTGCGGGACTTCCCGACAGGCATGGAGTCCAGCTGCATTAACGAAGTTCATAACGCTTAAATCAAAAAATCTTGGCGGGACTTCTTGTGCAGACGTTTACGAACTAATTGTCAAACTTTATCTTGTTAATTATTTCACGTTTTTAGCGGACTTGTTGGAAGAATCGGTTTGCTGCTTAATCTCTGAAACGCACAAGGCCGACCCCTTACGGAATCGGCCTCTTTTCTGCTCTTAGAGCTTCGTGCGGATTACAGCCCACAACACCAGAACAAGCACAATCTTGTATCCAAGATTGACATCGCCTGTCCAGACAACCGTGTTATGAGATATAATCTCCCCCGAGGTTAGAAATGTGCACACCATCTCATCCCTCATAAGAATTTTTAGATTCACCAAAGCCCGGGCCCAACCGGGCTTTGTCGTATCTGATCCCTTTCGGGGCCCTCTCAAAAAAACGCACCAATAGACCCAGTGCAGAAATTTTTTGGAAGTTGATAGTGCGGATAAAATACATACAAAGAAGTAAATCTGCAACGAGTGTGCAGATCAGGTTATGAAGTGCTTGAGGGTGCTAAGGAGCCTTGAAGCACGGAGCCTTCGGGAAGGGTTCGGTGACGTTACCTCAACTTAGCTAGGCTGAAAGCCGAAATAAAACACCATCAAGGCCCGCACTGTGCGGGTCTTATTTTTGCTGGCCTATTCAAAAATTACAGACAACCCGATTTGATAAAATGCAAAAACCAAACTCGGTAGAGCATGGCGAGAATGGAATTGGGAAGTTGCTGGTAACCTTTCCAGTCTGTGAAGAAACCAAGCAAAACGGCTCTCGGATTGCAGTCCGGAGCCGCCTATAAGGTTGAGATCATGCTCGTAAATAAATCTCACGCCTCTAGTATAGCAAAGCGCATTCTGCGATGGCTACTCAAATTAGTCATTGCGTTGCTTTTGTTGCTGGCTTGCTAGGCACTTAGGTAAAGAGCCCCAAAGCGAAAGCTGCGGGGCTCAAGTGTTTCTATGTTTGAGTTTTTATCGGCTTGTGGGTTTCAACTGATAAACCTTGGAGAAGTCCACGTCTCTGGCAACAAAGATGCCGACACGTTCGCCCTGATTCTTTGTGAGCGTCGGAGGAATGTTGCCGGATTGACGCATGGCTTCCTGAATGATTTGATTCATTCCGTCTTCACTGTTCTGGTAGTAATTAACCCCGCCGTTGTTTTCGGTTTGTTTGGTCATTGCGAAGTCAAAACCGTCCTGAATCAAAGTAAAGAGCAGTGCGTTACCGAAGCGAGCCCACCAATGGAAGTCAATTTCTCCTGCCATACCCGAGCCGCCAAGCGCATCGGTTGCAGGACTATCGATATTGACGCGCACGCCTTTAGGCGTCTGAATCTGCGTCCACAGAACGAAAATTCGGTTCAACCCGTTCTCCACGGCACCTTTATATTCGCCGATGGCTTTTGAACCGCGCTCAATCAGAAGTACGCGACCGTTCGCACTGTAAACGTCGCGGGGGATGACGCACGAAGTCATGCCCGGGACGGTCGTATCAAGCTTGGTTTCCAAAACGCAGTCTATGAACGTGCCTTTAGGAAGAAGCAGATTTCTGTCCGGCATCATGATTGCACTGGTCGGAGGAGTCGAAACGCTGGAGAGCAGTCCGCCTAATTTTCCGCCTGAAGATCGCCCGGAACCGGAGTCGTAGCCCTCTTCACGGAGGGTGGCTGCAAATCCCTTTTCCCCACTTTCCTCCGTTCCCTGTAAGGCTCCTCCATCGCCCATCATGGGGGCCATGTTTCTCTTTTCAGCGAGTGTCGGTTCAGGTTTTTCTTTGGTGCTGTTGACCATCGGACTGCTTGCAGCTTGCTGCGTCTGTATCGCCGGAGGCTCCTGAATCAGCCCGGCCTCTTTTTCCGGTTTCGGCTCAGCCGGTTCCTTTATCACCACGGGTGCGGGCGGCGCCTCCGGCGGCTGAATCTGCGAGAGAGGAGGAAGCGTGAGCGTGCGTCCGGAAAGCATCGGAGTTGCTTGCTCCTGTTGCTTAGGCTGCGCGTTTCTCGAAGAATGCTTCTGATAGAAACCGAAGGCAATGCAAATCAGCATGAACACGACTAACGCTGCCATCAAAGCCAAGTTTCTGTTTTTTGCCGGGGATGATTTTTTCCCGGCAACGCTCGGGATTCCGATTTCAGCAGGATTGGGTTGAGAACCGGAAATCTGCGGTGTTGTGTTTTCATTCATTTAGTTCACCTCTTTGACGAGTTCTCGTTTCAGTCCGGGCACCGACACACCCGAGTCGTTCGGAGCTCCGCCGCCGCTGTAGGTTTCGTTGTAAATGCCAACGACAGCTTGTCCGGCTCGAAGTCTCAGTTCTCTGTAAACACCGTGAACAACGAGCCAGTCGCCTTTGATGTGAGAGTTAAGCAGTGTTTCTTCTTCGTTCTCAGAGACTCTGTAAACCGCCGGAAAGTCGGTGTGCCGGTCAAACTTCAGGTACGTGAACCTTCCGTTGTCAAACACTTCTAGAGGAGCGATTTCTTTTGAAAGAGGAGAGGAGCCGAAATTTTCGCTGTAAAACTTATTAACTTCAGATCGGTTCTCGGAATCGGTCTTATCGGAAATCTCTTTATCGGATTGGTTCAGCAGAGAATCCACGGTTTTCTTGTTTGCATTCTCCTGAGCTTTGGCCGCTTCTTCCAGCGGATACCGGAAGGTCAGGCTGTAGGTTGCCTTGGCTCTGGAACCGGGATGCACATCAAAGAGATACGTATGTTTATCCGTCACAATCACAAGATTGGTCGCTCCGTCGAAATCTTTAGGTTTAAGAAAGAAATTATTGCCTCGGGCTTGAAACTCCCAAGCGGTTGAATACCCGGAACCGAAATCGCGAATCTTTTCTCCGGGAGAAAATGTGATGGTTGTAATCAGCCCGTTTGCGGCCCGGATCGGATACACCTGACCGGGTTTGTAGTCCGTGTACATCACTCGTGCGTCATATTGACTTGCCGTCGGACGCTCTAAAGCATTAACTGAGAGCCCGCAGCCGAGGAAAGATGTAACCAGCAAAAGACAGCAAAGACTTTTTCTCATGGGGCGGCTCCTTCAATGATCGGGTCAACACGGTAGCTTGTGACCGTAAAACCAAATGGGTTTACAAGCCTCTGTGCTTCGTCCATCGAATAATTCGGGTTGTATTCATATCCGATGGTTGCACGCCAAGAGTTTCTAGCTTCTTCATTGTTGCTGTACGTATCAACAAGGCGTTTGGTAAAGCGGACGGTTGCGATTCCGTTTCCGTTGGGAACGACGGACTCAACATTGCAGATGATCTTCTTTTTGTCTTTAAGAAGATTCTGAAGGGATTTCTTATTATCCAGTCCGTACTGATGGTCATAAGGATTGAATACTTCAGGAACGCTCATCAGGCGGACTCGTGCATGGTCGTTTTCCAGCGTGCGGTAGTCATAGCTTTCGTGGCTCTGCGTGTACAGATTGAGCCAATACTTGTCCATCATCTCATCGGCCGGGATGTTTTGCGGATCACGGATGTCGATCACCCGGGTAGTGCCGTTGCTCTTATCCAGCTCGACGATAAAGGGATAAGCCTCCTTTTTCACCGCGATCACAATGCAGATAATGCTCACCAGCACTAATAGGCACCCCATAATCTTGGCGGCTGTCCAACCGGCTTTGGCCTGTTTTTCCTTCAGCGCCATACGCTCAACGGTCCAATCTAGAGCTTCGTGATAGGGATAAGCCGGTTTGTTCACGGTTTCTTTTGCAGCTGAAGGAGCGGCTTCTGCTTGGGGCGTTGGTTTCTTTTTCTTGAAAAACATATTGTTTCCTATCTGTATAATATTCGTTATCTAAAAATTATCTTTTAGGAGAAAGATATGGCTTCTTTGACATTACGAAGAGTCGGGGGATCGGTAGTAGCCACATTTCCCAAGGCTTTACTTGAACTTTTGAACGCAACAGAAGGCGACACCGTTGAATATACGTTTGACGACGGCAAGCTGATTATTGAGTCCAAACAAAAGAAACGCAGAAAACTTCCGAAATATGATCTCAGCCAACTCCTCGAGGAGCACAAACAGATCATGCCCTTGCTGGAAGAAGAGTATGAAATTTGGGGAAAAGATAAACGTAAGGGCACCGAATTATTATGAAAAAGGTACTTCAACAAGGTGACATCATACGTATTGCTTTCGATCCCTCGCTGGGACAGGAACAGCAAGGCGTTCGTCCGGCGCTTGTAGTCAGCGTTCAGCCGGTAAACGCTCTTTCTAACCGCGTTATTGTTGCGGCTATCAGTAACGGTGCGGGTTTTAATCGAAAGTACGGTCTCGTCGTTCCTCTCATTGGAACGGGACTGCAAACGACCGGTGTCATTATTTGTGATCAGCTTCGCACGATGGACGTCCGAGCAAGGGAAGCGACTTTCATTGAGACCGCTCCTCAGTATGTTGTTGATGAAGTTTTGGGCAAGCTTGCAGCCATTCTCGGAATAGAGGAGTAAGGTTTTCATTGCTCCGTCTCCTCATAACCGAAACTGAAATTACGTGTAGCCCGGTCTTTTCCAAAGTTGAATTTTGCTTCCTCTTTTTTCTGCATTGCTTCCTTTTGTCTTTGCTGTGCAAATTCAGTTACAGGGACGCGAATGCCGGAAGGTGTCGGTGGTTTTGTGGCGCCGCAGCCGGTTAGAACAAAGGCTGTAAAAGCGCCGGTTAAGATTGAATAGAGAAGTTTTTTTGATTGCATGGTTCACTCTTCTTTACTTCTGTTTTTTAAGATTTCATCGGCGATCCGTTCGTTTTCCCGGCTTTGTGCTTCATTCACTTGTTCTGAAGACCCAGAACTCTGAGACGGCTGAGGAATGTTTTGTTCAGGGGTCGGAGTATTGAATTGAGCTCTTTGGTCAAACTGCGAATGATCCGTTGAGAAATCAAACGCCGGATCTGCTGCGCCGGAATTGCCGGACGCTGCTGAAGTGGACGCACCTGAAGCCGCTCCAAAAGAACCGGTGCTTTGCGGGGCCGCACCTTGAGCGGGCACAGAACCGACTGCTGCCGTCGTTCCTGAAGGAGATATCGACGGTGCAACGGAAGACGGTTGTGCTCCGTATGCAGCACCGAGCGCCGCAGCATTGGCTGCCGCCACCTTTTCCTGCTGTGGCGTCTGGTTCATGTTTGCCGGGCCGGTAAATGCAGGGGCAGGAGCACTTGAAGAACCGGATTGCGAGCCCGAGCTGCTTCCTCCTGTCGGACCGGAAGAACCGTCAGAACCCGCGTTTGCCGGAGTTCTTAATTTGTCCGGGTCGGTGAAGAACTGTCTGACTGCGCCTGCCGCGTAACCGGCAGTCGCTGCTGCAAATGAACCGGGATTGGTAAGGCCGCCGCTGCCAAGGAGGTGCTGGGCTTGAGACTTCAGAGCATCCCGGTTTTCTTTAGCGTAATCGGTATCCTGAGCATTGGCGCGTCCGTACATACCGCCCGCGTACCCCAGCATAGCACCGCCCGTGACGGCTGCCATTGTTCTGCCGAAACTTTGCAGCATACCTGCCACCGAGGCAGCCTGAAGCGCAACGCCTCCGGTAAGACCGGCGGCAAATGTGGGGATAGATTTCACAACTGTTGCAAGAGCTAGCACTACAACGGCAAAAACACCTAAGTTAACTAACAGAACTCCATAGTCTTTTCCGCCTTCGGCAGCTATCGCAAACTCGGTTATTTGATCAATTCTCTCTGCAAAGATACCGTTAATCAGTGAGAGTGTTCCTGCCACTGCGACAAGAGTAAAGGCCCAGCAGACCACTGCTCTGAGCCAACCGTCGAACCACGTCCGCGTTACGGTGAACATCAATGTGCAAATAAACAGCGGCCCGAAAGCCAGCCCCATGACAAGAAAGATTTCGTAAAGCAGCAAGTAACCGACAGCGAAAAACATGAAGTAAATGCATACCACCAGCATAAGCACCATGAGTAAAATGATGAACAGGCTCGTGGCAATGCTTTCACCGATGGACCAAACGCTCCAAGAGCTGTTCGACCAAATGTTGTAAATGGCCTGAAAGCCGTTCATAAAGGTTTGCCATGTCTGGTCAGCAGCTCCCCAAGCGTTATTTATGTCACTTGCGGTCGTGCCGTGGGATATTGCATTCAACAGCAGGTTTTCGATGCCATAGACCGCCGGGATAACATAAGTCACGAAATTTGCGGCATTCAGTCCGAAAAAAGCGACCAATACAATCTTTACGCATTGTGTGATCAAGTCGGGTATCGCGCCTTCCGCCCGGCCTGTCGTGATCTGATAGGCCCGGGCAAAAAAGTAGATCATGATGCCGGTGTAAATAATCGGACTGATGCTCGAGATGATCTCGCCTGAAACGGAATTGGCAAAACCAGCCATTGTTCCTCTGACTTGATTCCCGAAGGCTTCAAAAGTACCCGCCATAGGATTCTCCTTTTAGTTTTTCGGCGGACGAATGGCCCGTTGAATATCCGCTTGCGTCATTCTTGGAAACATCTTTTGATGCGCTTCTCTTTCGGCCTGTTGACGCACCAGCTCGTTTTGCTTATCCATCTGAGCCTGTTGGAACTGTGCAGCCAACTGAGAGGATTGAAGCGCAACCTGTTCAGCCTGAATACGCGCAGAAAGATCGGCAATGGATTTGGCATCCGTTGCAGTGTTGATCCGACTCATAAGCGATTCGATGTTTTGAAGACGCTGATTGGCAGTATTGGCCGCTTCTTCCAGTACGGCCTGTTGCTCCGCTTCAAATTCACGGGCCCTCAAACAGTTTTGTTTGACTTCTCCGTCAAGATTGCTGCACGCGTCTCCGAGCTTTAGCCGGTTAAAAATATCCCGCCCTAAACTGCTAAGAGACGACGTGCCGTTCATAATTCCGTTCAGCCGACTGCGGGCGGAGGTCGGTATCAGACTTCTCAGGTTCAGGTTGTAATCCACCAGTCCCAAGCCTCGGGTTCCGGTGAAATTCTGAAGCGTGTTGACCGCCGTGTTGTACTGCTGAACCATGTTCGAGTACATCTGCTGCATCTGCGTGAGCTGCTGCACCATCTGGGCAATGGCAGCCGCATCCACGGTAGGAATGCCGGACGCTAAAGCGGAAGTGCCGGAGCACAAACCGGCGGACAGAGCGATTGTTAAAACGATTTTTTTATATTTCATAATCATCTACCATTGGGAATAGTCATAAACAGGTACAAAACCATGAAATGGATTTGCTTTGGAAAGAAAAACAGACAGCCCTTTAGGTTGACTCGTGAAGCGTTTGAGGCAGATACGCTGAGCAAGCCGCCTTTTACGTTCAACTACAGGAACTATGCGGTTTGTCCTGCTTGCCTTAATGCGGTTCAAATCCTCGGAATCAGGACGGAGTTGAAAAATACGCCTGACCCTTACGCAAAACACACACTCGCTGAGATTCCCGAATTGGATGCAATTCAGGATGAAATCGCTTATAGAAACTGTCCTTATTCCGATCCGGAATCCAAGCCTAAGAACTGTCGATACACGAACCGGACTCCCGGAATAATTTCCTCTATGGTTATTGAATTGTTTTGGACTCAGCTGGATAGGATCTTCTACATTCTTGAGCGAGACCTCCCGTTTAAGTTGTCTTGGCAAGCCAAAGAAACCATCCTTAAAGATTTTGTCGGTTACCGAGGCTGGCTGCACCCTGAAATATCTCTGCTCAATGTCCCTTGGATGCTTCTTTACTGCTCGAATTTTCATTCTTTGTGGAAATGCGAGCTTAAAGACGGTGACCTTAGAGAAAAAATTAAGAAAATTAAGGGTGTTGAATTTAACGAAAGAAATGAAAATATTATTGAGCACGACGGGTTTTCCAGTTTGGGATTTTGTGCAATCCATCACCGCTCGTATTCCACAGGGAAGGACGTTCGGGAAACCATCAAATTCATTGTGGCCAAAAAGATGGATTGTTGGTTTAAAAAGGAAATTGCTTCCGAAACTTTTCCTTCTAATGAGATTCTTTTTTCCAAGACTTTGGAAATAAAGCCCGATTATTTTTACAACCTTACCCATTCTTCAAATCCTCAGTTCGAAAATACTCACTTGCAATCACTTCGTAGGAACCTCTATCTGCTTGATAGAGTGAAGTTCCCTCCGAGGAGTTCATGAAATTCATAATCGGCAGTCTGAAATGGCACCGCGCCAGTTCAAACCAGTTGCGAGGATTAATCTTTTTAATTTGTTCAGTCGGTTCAGGAACCGGCACCAGTTCCTTTTTAGAGGCAGCATACAAAATGCTCAGAAAACACTCACATGACATCGTGTGCCGACACCATTTATCATCCACGAGTTCAATGAGGAAATAGTTGCTGTCCAGGTATCGAGAGCTTATTCCGAGAAGACAATGCCCTTCGTGGCAATAATCCAAGCAGAAGAATTTTTCCGGGCTGCAACCTAAGAATTTCCACCACTCCGGTTTTATCGGAGGAATGATGTTCCATTGAGTCTGAAGATCAGCTTCTAGTACGTGATATAAAACATCGAGAACCGCAGCTAAACTGATCAAATAATCGCCGTTAGAGTGAGAAACACGAAAAAGAGTCTTTATTCCGGGAAACTCAAAGTCGCTTCTAAAAACAGAATTGACTATAGGAAGTCTCTCTGTTGCGGGAATAGTTTTTTTATCTTGACTCATACTTCTTCCCTTGGCTGCGTAGGCAGCGGTTTGTCCCCGAAGAAATAAGGAATCCAAACTTCAGGGTCGTCTCCCACGAGAGAAAATAGTTTTTCTCCGAACTTGGTGGTTCCGGCAGTCCCGGAAAAAATCTTCAGAGCACGTTTGAAATTTCCGAGATCAAGCCGAATCATCACGGACACAGGCCCCTGCTTAATCAGCATCAGACGGCTTTGTGTATCGAGGCTCTTGATGATCGAAAACTCGTCCTTCGTACACTTGAACCCTTCCGTGTAATCCTTTTCATTCGCGTAGGGATTGGGCAGGTAGATTTTTGTAGCCGTGTTGTCCACAAACGCGGAACCTCTTTCGCTTTTCAGAACATCCTCGGGAGACTGAGAAGCAAACACAAAAATACCGTTCTGTTTACGAATCGTCTTGAGCTTGTCGAACGCAAACTGAGCCGTAGCCGGGTCGGAGAGATACTTCCAGAACTCATCCATCACAATGATGGTTCGTCTCTTGTCCTTCATTACCTGAGTTTCAATCAGATAAAGGAGAATTTCCGTAATCGGGCCGCGGACATCCTCATTTTCCAAAAAGTCCGTACCGTCAATTCCGAAGTTGGGAAATTCATTGAGATCAAGCGTGTTGATTTCATTGTCAAAGGCCCATGCAAGAGGCCCGGTCTCAATCCACTTAGACAGGCGCATCGTAAGCGAGTTCTGCGCGTCTTCAACCCGGTCACCCGTCTGAAGGCTTTGCGGAAGCACCGCCAGTCTCCGATATTTTGCGGGCATGGACATGACCGTCTCAACTGCTGTTGCGATCCTCTGCTCATCCAACGGAGTGATCTGGAGTCCGTCGCGTCCGATCAGCCGCTTTGTCCATCCGATCAAAAACTGGATGTTTTCTGTTGTCGGCTCCAACTGGAAGGGATTGATGCCGGAAGGTTTCCCGTTTTCAATTGCCAAATATCCGCCGCCCATCGCTTTAATGGCTAGCTCGGCACCTTTGTCCTTGTCGAATAAGATGACCGAGAGCTGATGGTCTTTATCGCGATACTTTTGCGCCGAGCACAAAAGGAAATTCAGCAATACCGTCTTGCCCGCGCCGGAGGCTCCGAGGATTGCCGTGTTTCCCAGCGGGACGTCTCCCAAAGAATCCTTTTCGGGATCGGTGTAATGAAAATTAAAGTAATACGGCTGATCGCTCGGCATTTTCATTAACGCGACGGCTTCGCCCCAAGGGTTACGGTCGCGTTTTCCGGACGGAAAATTATGAAAACTGGCGAGATGGGCAAAATTCATGCTCGATATTTTTGCCACTCTCGGACGATCCTTTCTCCCGGGAAGCTGATGCAGATAAGACGTAACCAGCGCGAGAGTGGACTTGATCGGTAAAAATCCCGCGTCCTGCAATTTTTTTACCGAGTCATTCGCATGGGCAACAACGGTATCTTCGCTGCCGAATACAAGAAGCGAATAGCTGTAGTCGCCGATGACAATCTGACCGTTGGCGACCATATCGCGTGCCAATGACAGCAGCTGCATTTGCGAAACGGCATCGTCTTGAGCCGACCTTAATTGGTTTTGCTGCAACTTCAGAGCCTTGAGTCCCTTGTTTTTGGATAGGGCCGTAAAGGTCTGCGTTTCAATAAAGGGGTATGAACTCTGATCGAAATTAGTGTTGTAGAGCAGTCCGTCAAGCAGCCGGGAATACGTTGCCATCGGATAATCTTTAAGCTCTATCGACTGCACATAGGACTTTCCCAATGCAGTTTGAAATTCAAGGGTATCGGCTCCGCCGAAAACCTGAACGTTCCCCAGTGCTTCGTTTAGCGGCATGAAAGGCACTCGGACTTTCTGCCATTGCCCGGTCAGCAAGTAATTGTAGAAGGAGAGCTGATGGGAAAAAATAATTCCTTGCTCGTCCGAATATTCTCCAAGCACTGCGGGCTCGTAATCCCTAAGTGAACTTACCAGCTGATCGAAGACTTTTCCGAAAACCTCCAAGCGCTCTTTAAGTTCCTCCCGGATTTCCGATTCTTTGTAATTATCCCTCTTCAATGCCGTCGCTTTATGGCTGACCAACGACACATAAAGTTCGGTCGCCATCAGATTGTTTTCCGAGATTTCACGGTTGTAGGCGCGAACAAAGTCTCTGACAAAACGGCTGCTCGAATTCTCGTCCGGCACAGAAAGTTCGTCGTGAACAACGCGCCGAATTCTGTGCACTTTCAGTGACATTTCGTCCGTGGAGGACGCGCTTGCCATCACTTTTAAGAAGTTATTCTGGCGCTCCGCGTCTCTTTGGAGCGCTTCGTTGGAAACCGCCTCAAAAACCTTTCCGGAAATCTTTACAGTCGCAACCAAATCTCCTTCACGACAGATCACAACGCCGGGCGCAATTACTGCTGAGTAGGGAATAAATTCCGAGAGGCTTTTTTCAGAGTTTTCAAGTGCTTTACGTTGGGCAAACATGGTTTACTCCTTGCTCTTTTCAAGGATGATCTTTTTTCTTGTTTTGCTCCTTGTGACGCAGTACCGCGGATAGAGGACCTGACCGCTCATGGAGCGTCGGTCATAAACGTCGAATTTATCGTGATTCGCGTATTCAAATCAAAGCAGTTCAAAAGCGCGCCTTTCACCGCTGCTTCAAAGCAAGCCGCGCCGTCGCATTTAATTTAGGCAAAATCACGGAATCTTAAACCGCTGGAAAATCGAAATTTGGCCGAATTGCAGGAGAAAAATGGTATGTTTTGGGCCGGGGAAACAAGGGCCCGACGGAAATCTTAAACTGGGATGCGATGATTAAATCGCGGCTGCCAGCTTGCTGGCCAGGAAAGTAGTATAAAATGAAGCCACCGCGGAAGGACCGCGTTTGAAGCATTTGAAGGAGGTTTGACCATGGCATTTTCTTTGATGATCTGCGGGAGAAGGTCACGGACCTGGCAGAAAGTCAAAGCAGCTGGCGGAGATCGCGAAGCTGAAGACCAGTAATATGGGCGAGGAGGACACCATCAAGAAGGCGTACCTGGAGCTGGGCCGGCTGTACTACGCGGAGCGGGCGCCGCCGGAGGGCCGCCGCCGCCTGCGGACGGATCAGCCAGGCTAAGGCGGCCATTGAGACCAACAACGCCCGCATTGCGGAGCTGAAGGCCCAGGGCTGTGTGGAGGAGGAGGCAGAGAGCGTCACCGCTGAGCCGGTGGTGGAGGATGTCCCCGAGGAGCCCGCGGAGCAGGAGGTCCCGGAGACCCCGGCAGAGGAGGCCGCTGCTCCCGAGGGGCGCCTGCGGCGGAGGAGCCCAAACAGGACGTATGACCCCATAGGCCAAAGGCCGGACAGCTTCTGTCCGGGCCTTTTCCGCATAGGAATGGGGCGGCGGGGACACTGGGCGGAGGAGGATGACTATGAAGCAGTATTTCCGCCGACCCCAGGACGTGGTGGGGAGGACCGCGACCTGCTCACCTACTGGAACACTATGTCTGGCAAGGTCCAGCTCCGGCTGCTGGAGAGCGGACTGTCGGTGTCCACCCTGGGGAGCTGAAGATGCCCAGGAGCAGATCGAGCACGAGGGCTGAGGAAAAATGCAATCCGCGGCCCGTTTCGGCATAATGGAGCAAGAAAACTGCGGTCCCGGTCCGGGGCCGGGATGGAGTGGGAGACATGCTTCTGCCATTGATATTGGGAACAGCAACATCACCCTGGGGATCCAGAGGGAGATCCTCTTTGAGGCCCGCCTGGCCACTGACGCCACCAAGACCTCGGACGAGTATGGGGGAGATCAAGGACATGCTGGATCTCTTCGGCGCCAGGGTGGAGGAGATCCGGACTGCATCGTGGCGTCGGTGGTGCCGGTGTTCAACCTCCGTCCGCAAGGCATCGTGAAGCTGACGGGAAGGAGCCCATGGTTAGGCCCTGGCATCAAGACCGGATCATCCTGCTGGAGGAAACTGAGGACCTGATCGCCCGGCTGGACGTACCCCAACCGTGGTGGACATGGGGAAAGCCAATGATCGGGTTGCTCTTCAGAGAATCAATGCCTTCCTGAGGGACCAGGTCTGCCAGGCCTGCGTTGCAAGGTGTCCAGAGGCCTGATTTCGGACCGGGCTACAGAATTTATTTCGCTCGGCGCGGAAAGGTCATTGTTTTGCTTCTGCTTGGAGGTTCTAAAAAAACTCAGTCCAAAGACATCGAAAGAGCAAAAGAGATACTTTTGAAAGTGGAGATTTAATCTATGAACAAGATCAAGCTTTGCAAGCCTTATGACCCGGTTGATTATCTTGAAAGCAAAGAGGATTATGCCTTGTACCTTCAATCTTGCTTTGAAGACGATCCCGGCGACGGCTCTCTGATTAAGTCTGCCATCCTTGACATAGCTAAGGCTAAAGGTATGGCCGAAGTAGCTCGGGAGAGCGGCTTGACCAGAGAAGGTCTTTATAAAGCGCTTGGCCCGGCTGGGAATCCCAAATTTGGGACAGTAACTAAAATTCTGTCTGCACTGGGAATCGAGCTCAGACCTATAGTCGCGCCGCAAATTAAAACTGCTTAAAGTTCTCTTCATTTTTTTCTCTTGGGTTGAGACTCATTGGTCAGCGCCCCGTTGAGCGCTCACCGATGAATCCTTCATTCATCGGGGTTGTGCGGACCCCTTTCGGAGTCCGCGTGAGTTTTTAGATTTGTTTAGAAGCGGAATCTGGCCTCGAACTTGAAGGCATGGTCTGCTTTGCCTTTGGTGCCGCCCGTGAATCCGTAGCGGACACCAAACGTTGCCGGACCTTTATCGGCCTGTACGCCTAAGTTCACGTTTGTGCCGAATTTGCCCGCAAATTCTCCCGACAGCTTGTCGCTAACGCCGTTGAAGTTGGACAGTTTGGTCTTCTGCTTCGTATCGCCGAACTGCGGGATGACGGTTACGTCGGCCTGCGGGCGAACGTTCCAGCCGGAAACAGTCATAATGTCACCCCGAACCGCAACACCGACAGGCAGCTGGAAAGTATTTGTGGCATCAGGTGTGTTGCCCCAAACCTTCTTACCATCCACATTCGTGTCGTAGCTGCCGGACTTAGCCCACACATAACGCAGTCCTGCGTGAGGAATCACGTTTGCCTTTCCGACCGGCAGAGTGGCTTCGGCTCGAGCACCAAGACTGAATAAGTTGGTCTTAACATCCGCGTCGGCCTTGTTGAATCCGGCTGCGTTAATCGACTGAGTAATATCAGAGGAGTTGTGCATCCAGCTCAATGTGCCGATGAGATTGACCTTTTCGACCGGAGCGTAAGCACCGTAGGCGTGCAGACCGAACGAGTTGTACTTGTTCTTTGTCTTCAGAACGTCGCCTGTGGAGTCAAGCGAACCGTGGTTATAACTGAAGGCGGCGCCCAAGATAATCGGTTTGTCTGCGAACTTGCGGTCGTAGCCCATAACCAGACCGTAGGCGTTTGTATCGAATCCGGCTTTAGAAATACCGGTTGCGCTGCGGCTCTTGTATTTCTGTTTGCCGCCGATGACATCAACCCAAAGATCATTTCCGCGATCCCATTCACGCATGACGCCGTATTCGGTGAAGGCGTCGTTTCGCATGGAAACTCTGCCCTCGATGGAGTCGGCAGCCGTGTTGAGGTCGTTCATGGAAACGCTCATAGCGCCGCCCGCAAAGGCGATATTGGCAACAGAGTTGATGACTTTGGTCTTACCGGCAACATCCAGCTCTTTATCGCGTAGAACGCGGCAAACAAAGTCCGCTCCTGCGTCGCCGCGATTGCAGTGCAGCAAATCGTCGTTGGCGATATTCGGAATTGCAATGTCGGGATAGACAGTGCGGACATCAGCCAATGTCGCGTTTACCCAGATCTTGGACGGATCATTGTGCAGCGTCAGAATCCAGTTGATGCCGCTGCCGTCTTGGGGCAGTGCATAGAGGTTCTCACCTGTCCAGCCGCCGGTCCACATTCCGTTAGCCTCGTTTCCGCCGGTAATGTAGCCGTTGACAATCGTGTAGTCGCCCACCTCTTCGATATTGCCGAGAACAAGGTTCGCACCCGGTTCGACGGTCACTTTCGCAATATCGCTTGTGGTATTGAATGCGCTCTTACCGTCTGTCAGGATGGAGCTGTCAATAACGGTCAAAGAGTCTTTAGCGAAATACAAATCACCGTTTCCGATCTGGACGTGCGTATCTTTATCCGTCCAAACGTTTGGACCTACGGCAATGCCTCCTCCCGGACCGGTTGTCACGTTATTGGTAATAACCAATCGGCTCGGTGTGCCGCCCGGCACCGTCGGAGATCCGATGGAATCGGCCCAGTCAAGGCCGCCTGTAGGTCCGAGATTGAGATCTCCGTTATTTTTCACGTAGATGTTCGTGTCGATCACGTCGTCCTTCGGATTGATTTCAGCCTTGACGTGGTTTTCTTCGGTCGGTTCTCGGTCGTTTCCGATAACAAGGTCTCCGCCGTTAAGATCGGTTTCCTCGGCTTTCAGACTGCCGCCGTCAATCTTGACGAGACCGTCGTCAATGGTGAGTTTGCCGGTCTCAATATCTCCCGTGTTGTTCACGTCGCCGCCCGCAACAACAACGTTGTTCCAGATCGACGTGCCGGAGTTATTGTGTTCGCCGTCCGGGTCAATCGTCAGGACGTCTCCTTTCTCGAAGCTGGAGTTATTCGACGTTCCTCCGCCCTGAATCGTCATATCGTCATATTCAGATTTGCCTTGGTTGTCGAGTGTCCCGGAAATAAGGGTATCGGTAACCTTGGTAGCGTCAACTTCACCCTTATTGGTCTTGTCACCGGCTATAACATACTTGTCGTTAATGGTCTCTTTGCCTCCTTCTTCCGTAGTGGCCGAGCCTCCGACTTGTATGGTCTGGTTGTTCCAGATCGAGGTACCTGAATTGATATGCTCACCGCCGTCTTCGATGGTAAGGATGTCGCCTTTCTCGAAGCCCGAGTTGTTCGAAATTCCGCCGGAAGCAACGGTCATATCGTCATAATTCGAAGTTCCTTGGTTGTCGAGTGACCCGGAAACCTGAGTATTGGCAACCTTCGTTGCGTCAACTTCTCCTTTGTTGGTGCGGTCGCCCGCAATGTCGTAGGTTCCGTTGATGGTTTCCTTGCCGCCGACATCAACAGTTGAAGTTGCTCCGGTTTGAACCGTGACATTGTTCCAAATCGACGTCCCGCTGTTGGTGTGCTGACCGCCGTTTGCCACTGTCAGAATGTCACCCTGTTCAAACCCGGTGTTTTCCGATTTACCGCCGCTGGCAACGGTCATGTCATCGTAGTTAGCAGTTCCTTCGTTGCGCAGCAGACCCGCAACAGTTGTCACGGCAGTCTTGGTGGCATCAAGAACAGCGTCTTTGCCCTTGTTGACAAACTCACCGATCACATCGAACACAGTACCGACATCGAGCTTGCCTGCGTTTTCGCCTTTGCCCTTATCGGCAACGGTGACACCGTTCCAAATAGACGTACCGGAGTTGGTATGAGTTCCTTCAACGGTGAGGATGTTTCCTTTTTCCGTACCGCTGTTATTAGAGCCACCCTCGGCAATCAGCATATCGTTGTAATTGGCATTGCCTTCGTTGGCGTGCGTGCCGGATACCGTTACCTTGTCCACCTTGGAAGCGTCCAAGACGGAATTCTGGCCCTGATTCAGGAAATTTCCGGTGACATCAAAGACCGGAAGATTTCCGTCTTTTCGTCCAGAGACAGTTTCCCTTCGTTAACGGTCGAACCGCGCCGGTCAGGCTGTTGGTGTGCAAAATGGCATTGGAGTGAACGTGAACTTTGCCTTCGTTGGCAATTGTCCAATCTGCAAATTCACCGTTCTTGGCTTCCAGAGAGCCGTTTTCTCCGACATTGGAGGAAAGAATCCAACCGACAGTCGGAGTAACGCCGCCGTGGGAACCGAACGTAAAAGTACCGTTATTCACGTCAATGGAGCCGCCGTCGGCAGAATCCTTCAGCAGTTTATTGGCATCATCACCAAAAGAACCTTCAGGAATTGCATTGACGGCATTGCCGACAAGAACCAACTCCTTACCGCCTTCGATTGTGACTTTATCGGTATGGGAGACATCTTTGAATCCCATACTAATATTGATCGAATTGGTATTCGGATCATTGGACTCGGCACCAATGATCAAACCTTTGATCGTCTGAGAAGCATCCGTGTCTTTGTTGTACTCATCGGCAAACTCATTGTGCAGAGTCGTCGTGTTGAGCACAATGCCGGGGTTCAGAACGACATCGAGTCCTTCTATTTCCAAATCGTTTGCAGTTGTGATGGTGAAGGGCGCAGTCATCTGCCCTAAGAAATTGATCGTCAGGTTGGCTGCGTTTTCAAATGCATTCGCAATTTTGTCGGTGACGCTGACAATCAAAGAAGCGCTGAAATAATCGTCGTCAAGAGCAAGATTGCCGCTTTCGACATTCAGCCCGGACTGGATCTCGTCTTTGACTGCGCCTACAGTAGTTGCAGAAAGCTTGGTGGTCGGAAGCTGTACTGTGCCTGTTTCGGCGTCCGTTGCGTCAATACGAATTGCCTCAGTTGTGACTGAACCGAAGATCTGATCAGCGCTTGTCTGAAGAACGCCGCCCTTCAGGTTGATGGTATCTGCTTTTCCGTCAAGTTCGATCTTGGCAACGTCAAGAACGCCGCCTTCCATGATATTGACCGTGGTATCGCTGTTGACCACTCCTGCGATAACCTGCGTTAAATTATCTTTGTAGTGGGACTTAACTTCAGCGGAATCCTCGTTATCAATCACCGGAGTCTTATTGCCGCCGGAGATGTTAACAGTGTTATTGCCGAGGAGGCCGGTAACGTTTCCTTCGGAATCGCGAACTTCGGAAGCATCAAAAATACCACCCTTTATGTTGAGCGTGGAATCTTCAAAGAATCCTTTATCCGCTTTGAAATGACCGCCCAACTGGTTATAGACAGAGTTCTTCGCATCGAGCTCGGCAATATTGAGATTGCCCTTGTTAAGGTTAATCGTTCCCTCGTTGGAAACAACCTTCTGAAGGTTACTGTCTCCGTCGGAAGTGAACTGACCGCCGGTCGAGATTTGCGTCAAAGCAATATCCGAAGTGTTTCCATCGACATTGACAAATTCTCCGCCGTTAAGAACCAGCAGATCGGCCTTGACTGAACCGGCTGCTTGGTTAAAGAAGCGGTCGTTCTCAGCCAGAATAAGATTTCCGACCTCAACGTTGCCTGTATTTTCAGACTTGGCAGCCGCAAATTCGGTAGCTTTTACCGTTCCGGCATTGTTCAGTTCTTTTAATTGAACCTTTTCAGCCTCAATCGAGGCATCCTGTCGAACATCAGCCAGTGTCACATCCTTGGAGCCGACGGAACCGCCCTGAATCATGCCCTTCAATAACATGAGGTTTGAAAGCTCAAGGTGGCCTTCATTGGCGATACCGACATCGGCGGCTTCAGCCATTTCAATCTTGGTTGTGCCGGAATCTTTGAACTGAGCGGCTTGGGCAGAGTTTTGTACCTGACCTCCGGTGATATTCAAACCGTTCAAAGCTAAGGAGCCGTTGTTGCCAACCGTGCCGCCTGTGACATTGAGCGCATTGGTATTTTCCATTGTGCCGTTGTTGTTGAGTTCACCTGAAGCAACCGTGACACTCTGAGTTCCGTCAATTTTGAGGGTTCCGTCATTGGTAACAGTACCGTTAAGTTCGGAGGCTCCGTTAAGTCCGGCAATGGTCAGGACGGCATCCGCTGCATTAGTAACAAGAGATCCTGCTTCCGTCAGGAGCGAGTCCATTTTGGCAAGCGCATTATTAATGAAGCTGCCCGCAGTTGCATCCTGAACGGGTGTTGCGGCTGAACGGTGAGTTTTGCAATGTCCACTTCGCCGCTGTTGGTCATATCACCGGCAACAGTTAGCTCATCCGTAACGGACAGTTTGCCCTGATTTTCCAGCGATCCACGAATGCCGTAAGTTCCGAAGCACCGGCAAGAGCGTTACCGGAAACGGTCAGTTTTCCGGCTGTCAGTTCAGCACCTTGCTTATTAACAGAACCGTATTCGCGTAGTGTCAGCTCATTAAAGGCTGCTTGACCGTTGTTTTCCACGTAGCCGCTGATGTCGGCAGTACCGATCTCAAAGGTTCCGTAGTTAACAAACGAATTATTGGTGTTGCGGGATGCAATATTTTGAGCTTTGAAAATACCGTGATAGCGCTGCCGTCAACAGCCGTATAGGTGCCGACAATCAGCTGAGTGGTTGTATCGTCAGAGTTGCCAATAACCAGTCCCTCTCTGTCAGTACCGTAGCCGGCTGAACCATTGTTCAGATTATCAACAGTGAAAACACCGTTTTTGACGATAACCTGACCACCGGCACCTCCGAGAGTCGGATTGGCGGAGAGATTCCGATATTTAATTCCCCAAGGTGGCCCTTTGTTTCCGTAGCAGAACCGTAGGACCCAAGGGTTAACTTAGAAGGTGTGACGGAACCGTCAACATTTTTGTTGCCGCCAACCCATACAGCTCCGTCTGCTAATTCAACCGGAGCGAGATTCGGATTGGGCTGGGACTGACCCACTAATACGAAATGGCTGCCGTTATTAATATAGAGGCCGTCGGATACACCGGTGACGTTCATAAAACCCATATTTTGGCTAAGAACGTTAGGGGTGCCGGATGTCGGAACAATCACCGCCGAGCGGTCATTAACGCCTACAACCAAAGAGGTTGCATCCGGATTGGCAGCGCTTTCATTGGAAAGCGTTTCATTAGCAAACGTTGCGTAGGCTAGAGTGCCGGCAGCCGTGGCTTTAATAGAATTTGCGAGATCTACATTAAACCTCTCTGATGCTTTGCCGTTAAATGCGACTTCGAGCTCACCGCGACGTTCCGCCGGAACGTCTCCGATGGCTACAAGCTTGTTGACTGCATCGCCGGGCCAGCTGTATGAGAGCGTCGTCAAATGCGACAGTGCCACTGGAAAGCAACGCCTTCGGCCACGGAATCAATAACATTGCCTACCCCGGTCACAATCTGAGGATTGCTTGTGACTTCTACTTTGTCGTCCGGGTTAACCGCATCGAGGTTAAGTGTTGAATAATCCAGATCGGCAAAGACCTGATCCAACGTTGTGGACAGACGGCCGCCTTGCAAGTTAGTCGTCTTGTGACCGTCCATTGCAATGTGTTCGGTTCTCAGTGTTGCGCCGCGATTGATATTAACGACAGAAGAACTGTCGAGCGTGCCGACTGTGAATGTCGCTGCATCATTGGAACCGGAGCCCGCGCCAAGATTGTATGTATTGCCAGAACCAAGAACAGCGTGTTCAATCGTTCCGCCGGTCAGATCAACTGTTGAATTGCTGAACCAACCCGAAGCGCTCGAAAGACTGCCTGCCGTCTGGACGTATTTAATATTGTCAGCTTCCAGACTTCCGACATTGATTTGTCCGGCGTTCGTAAAGGTATCATTGCCGAGGCCGGCGCGTTTGAAAACAATCAGGCCGTCCCCGGTTATCGAGCCAGGTTGTTCAAGGTACCGCCGAAAGTAAACGTACCTGCATTCTTGATCGAGCCGGTATTCGTAATACCTAATCCGCTGCCGTCAACGAAAATGTCAGACACGCCGCCGTAGGCTTCTGCTCCTGCTGCATTGACAAATTCGCCCGCAATCGAACCGGTTCCGTAATAGGCAATGCCGTTATTTGTCTTGCTGCCGCCCTCAGAAACCGTCAAATTCTTCAATTGTTCGGTTGCCCTTGCAACTGCTCTGGCAACAGCTCTCAAACGAAGAGGGGAGGAAGTGAAGGTCTGCTGTGCATTATCTCCATTGATGAAATAGCCGCCGTTATTAATTACCAAAGAATCGGCAATCAAGGTGCCATTATTAGAAACAACGCCGCCGCTGAGGATTGTGAGTTCCGAATCATCTCCGGTAAATTCTGCAACAGCGCCTGAAGCATTGGCGATCAAACCGGAAACCTGCGTTTTACCGGTTGCTTTAAGGGTGTAAGTGTTCCCGATAGTGCCAATGTTGCCGTCACCGCGGGAGCCGATAGAAGTATTGAACAAACGGATTTCGCCCGGATTTTCCAGCGTACCAAACACGGTCGAATTATCCAGCGCCTCCATGTAACCGAAATTGCGGAGGGTTCCGTTGATATTTACAGTATTGGCAATCAACTGGGCGCCTTGACTGTTTTGCAAGGTTCCGTCGATATCGGCAGTACCTACTAATTTGGCATTTGCATTATTAATAAATCTGCCGCCGAATTGTGTGTTGCCGTTGATCGTCAGCCGGCCGTTATTGTGAACCTCAGCAGCGTTCCAACCGTTCAACGTTCCGAGAACGGTTTCGCCGTTATTTTCGAGAACAGCTTTGTCGGTGAATGTGCCGTTGTCACTGCGGAACGTAGAATTTTTATCTACCGTTGTTGTACCTCCCGAAGAGGTGTGATTCGTGACAAGATAGTCGCCCGCAGCGATTCTCAATTCTCCGCCGTTGGAAAGATTGACTTCCGAGGCCTGACCCTGATAAAGAGAAGAGTCTTTAATACCAAGACTGCCCAAGATCAGCTTAGCACCGGTGCCCACGGCAGTAATAACTTTTTCAGCTAGAGTGAAACGATTTCCTGTTCCGTCGGACTTACCGCCGATCAGAGTAAGCTCTTTCCCGTCTTGAATTGTTGTTCCGGTTGCTTCGTTGATGCCCGTGAAGCCTGTGTTGTTGCGCAAACCTGAATCTCCAACGACGATTGCTCCGTTTTCGCCTTCAAGTTTTCGGTCTACGAAAATGACATCGCGAAGATGCTCAACGTTGTTGTACAGCTCGTTGGTTTTTGCGACGGTTAATTTATCATCATGTGAAACGCCCGCTATCGTGCCTTGGAACTCGAGGGTCGTTGCACTTCCAAACTGTTCTTTGAATGCCTTTGTTAAATCGGCCGCTTGGGTCTGAGTCAAATTGACGCCGGTCACAATGACTTTTCCGCCGGTGAACGAGGCATGATTAATTAGTTTCTGAGCAATTGAACCGGGGGCATACTTAGTGAAGAAATCATTCAAACTGGATTTCACTTCTTGCGGTAAAACCGAATTCAATCCAACATAATGAAGTTCTTGTTGAGCAGTCGTCCCTAATGAATCGAAGATGTTAAATGAGTTGTTGGTTTGGACAATTCCGCCGCTTACTGCCAAAACGCCGGAAGGCCCGAAAGACCACACCCCGTCATGTGTGTTGAGCGTTCCGGAAGTATTTAACTTATCCGTGAAATTAACTGCACCATAACTATTGATAGTCCCGTAGTTAGTGGTTTTGGCAATTGTTGCATTGCCGTTGAAGTTTGCAGTACCGTAATTGTTGAGATTCTTGTACCAGCCGCCGTTGACAGTTAAAGTTCCTCGGTTGTTGATGTTTCCGCCTTCAAAGTTCGATGTAGAAGCCCCGAGACCGGAAGCGATATTGACGACGATATCTCCCGAAACTTTGGAGGCATTAAATGAACCGCCGTTATAGTTATAGGTGCCGCTGCCTGTTAACTTAGAAGAAAAGTTTCCGCCGGTTTGCGTCACAGTTCCGTTGTTAATAAGGTTGCCGTTTCCGGCATTGACATTCCCGCCCTGCAAATTAAATGAACCGGTATTTATCCAATTACCATATGGATTGATAGTTCCTCCGGTCATGTAAGTATTGCTGCGGGTTTGAAGATTGTTGTGGACGTCAACGCGTGAATTTCCATTGATATGGAAGGGTCCGTCAAAAACCATCCCGGAGCCGTTGACAGAAAGAACGCTGTTGCCTTCTTGGACAAAGGTTGTGTTAGAGAAGCCTCTTCCGTTGATAGTTATGGACGAAGAGTCCTTCAACCGAAATTCTGTAAGGTTATTGCTTTTGTCAGTTCCGCCTCGGGTAAGGTTGCCGATTTCGTCGTAGTCACCGATATAAAGAGATCCGGTGCTATTAACCAGAATGGAATTTGATCTGTCCCAAGTAAAATGCCCTAAATCTTCACTGTGCCATGAATGAAGTAAAAGATTTCCGTTTACTGTAGTAACGGTGTTGTCTGGCCCGATATTAAAAGATGCTTTTCCTCGAACAGACCAAGAAACATTGGACCCCGCACCAACGGTGTAATTGCCGTGCAAATTTAATGAATAATCCTGTTCGGCATAGTCTAGGTTCTGTCCGGCGGTTGATTCTCCGGCATAAATATGCTTATAAATGGCGTATGAAGGCGTCGATACAAGACCCAATACCAGACCGGCGGTTATAACTGTCGCTTTACCTGAGCTTTGAGCGGCAGAAGACATAGCTTCGGAAACAGCGACAAAGCACCCCCGTCTCCGATTCCATACCTTTTTAAAGATTTTGTTCATAAGACCTCCTCGGGTTGTGCTATTTATTTGGTCTGAGCCGTCTGTGCCGGTTCTTTTTCAGCTGGCGTAAAAATGAGAGGGACTGCATCGAAAGCGACTACTTCTTTGATGCGAACCCAGCTAACGCCGCGAATTCCCTGGAACGTAAAAACTTTCTCTTGGGATTCGGGATCGGCCAAGACATTTTGGAAAGCGGCAATCTGCGGATCGGGCTTATGCGGATCTTCAGCTTGAAGGTCGATACCCAGATTTGTTCCGTTCTTGAGATGGATAGTCACTCGTTGAAAGTGAATTGCGTTTGTCATTTTTTCCTCCTTAAGGAAATGAAGTTGGTTTGGGAAAAGGTTTTCGTTAGCCGAAAGCCTTTTCCTAAAGAAACTGAGGAGGAAAAAGGGCGCAAAAAGCCGAACCGTCCTTAAAGAAGGAAAGTCCGAACCTTGAGATTTGTCTGTTGTTCATAACTCTTATTTCAAAAAATCTGGCGGGACTTTCTGTGCAGACTGTTATGAACCGAAAGATCAACTGTCACCGTTCTTTCAACGGGGCGGGACGATTAGAATAATTGGTGCCCGGAGGCTGCATTGTCCCGCCAAGGATGCAACCGCGCCTGTCAATCAGGCCGTCTGCTTCCGGGCATTAACTGTTACGCTGATCGCAATCGGCCTCCGACCTTCAAAAGAATCCAGTCCTGAAGTTCGGCTATGTTTTCAGAAGCTCTTTTCTGAATTACTGCGCCTCTTTTGATATTTGCTTCATAAAGGTGAATCGACTTCGGCCCGGTAAGACCCACAACACGTTTGGATTCGATGACGCGGATGGAAACATTCGGGTATTCCACATTGTTGATTCTCATTTTTTATCTCCCGATTTATCTTTGCTTTTCAAAGTTTCCAGTTTGTCTTGCAGAAACCGCTCAGTCAGTTCCAATGCGTTTTCGGCAACACCTTGTATTCGTTGGTTATTCACTACTGCCGGGAGAACCTTCATTGCAGCCAAAGTTTCGGAGCTTGGGACAAAGACCCATGCAATCAAAGAAAAAATAAGTATTAGAACAAAGGCGACAAAGAACCTAACTGATTCTAAGTAAAGAGCCATTACACTTAAATAAAAGCATGTCAGTCCTAATAACCCTAGACCTATCGAAATTTTGCTGACTTGTCCGATCCAGAAAATATCGGAAGCTGTGATTTCAACCATGATGAACCTTTAAAGAGGATGTTTACCAATGCACGCGTGTCCAGTTTTTGCCGTTGATGAAGACATCAATGGCTCGTCTGGACTGATACTGTTGCCATTTCACCTGTTCATAGACGCGGACAGGGCGGTAGCAAACGGAAGAACTGCTGCTGTCTCCCGAGCTGTCATAACAGGCGTAACTCTCATAGGCAGTGCCTTGATAGCCCTTAACGCAAGCCTTAGTGCCTCCCCAATGTCCGGGAGAGTCCTCGGTTGCTTTGAACCAGTGCTCACCGCCCCAGTTGTAGCTGGCATTATTTTTTCTAAGTAGTTTGTTTTTCCGACGGTCAGTTTTGAACTGATTGTTGTCGTTGATGTTCCCTTCAACGATCCAGCCTTGAGGAGCATCTTCCATCCCTTGAAGGATGCAAGGATCAAATCCGTCAGAAAGCTGCTTCGCATAGTTGCCGTCTCCGGCCATCGGGCAGGATGGAAATTTGCATGGGTGACGCCAAGAAAGGCAGTCAAAGAGTTTGTCTATCGGAGGACGGCATTCGCTAACGGCTCTCGGTCCGTTCGGATTGGCTAAGCAGAGCAGGACTTCGCATCCCCAACGGTCATTGCCGGTCATCAATTCGATCTTCGGCATACCGGGAATCTGAGAATAGTCCGTCGTATCGGCTAATACTTTGAAACCTGCGCCGGACAGCAGGGCGCTGACGGCTGCCAAGGCTAGTAATGTTTTGGGATTTGAGATTATTGTTTTCATTTTCAGTTTGCCATCAATTCTTTGAATTTCATGGAAAAAGCGCTTGCATTAGCTAGTCGTTCCGTCATCGCTTCAACGCTTAAGCCTTGCTGCTCAGCGGCTTTTTTTATCGTCCAAGCGTCTATTTCACACTCGTACCAAAATGTCCATCTACTGGACAATTGAATCGGTTTCGGAAACGTCGGGTCGTTTTTTACCAATTTGTATAACTGGGTTTTACCGCAGCCGAGACGCTCGCAGACCTGTTCAGGTCTCAGTTGATTGAGGCTGAAGTTACTCATAGAGCCTCCGATCAGGAATAAAAAGCAGCGCCGCTGAGTAGTCAGACAATGTTCTGAACAAGGAAGAGAGCATTCTCATGTTTAAAATCCCGAGAAGACAATCAATGGTCTCGGTATTCAGAAACACTATTAGCGCTGAAGGACCCTCGATGGAATAAGACAAACGGGGGGTGTGTGTTTGTCTCAATTCTCTTACTAAGAGTCCGAGGAAATTGATTGTTGGAAAACCATTCATATCAGCCCCCGTAACTGTCCAGTCCCACAAAACCGCAGCAGCCAATAAGGACAAACGCAATGCCAATGAGCATTAGGCCGGGCGCGGTAAAGGACACAGAGTTTCTTTCGCTGTTTTGGAACAGGAATAAAGGTGCAATTGCCAGACAGCAAAGGCCGGAAAGAAGAAGGATGAAGAAGAATTTCTGCTCAGCCATCATCTCCTCCTCGCGAAATCGGTCTCCGGTGTACTGGGTAGAATTTGATTTGTCAGGAAAAAATCCAAACCCAATACCCGGAGTAAAAAAGTGGACGCAATTATTGCTTTCCTCACAGGAAGTGGACTAACAGGACTTATCGCTCTATTTTTCAATGCCTTTAAAGGCGGATATGAAATTCGCAGAAATATGTTTAGCGTCTCTGCAATAGCTGATGGAAATAAGGGCAGCTGGCGTCGAAAAATCTTTCTATCCATGAAAGCAAACAATGAGCAGGTCATTGTGTTGTCAATTTCCGGTGTCTCAGGCAGACTCCTTACTGACACGGGCCAAATAGTTAAACGGATAGAACTAACTAAAACTCTCATAGCTCATTCTCCCGATTGGCAGTTTGAAATTGATTACCTGCCGGATAGACCCGAGACACAAAAATTAGGGCGTGTGGATATTTTTGTTCAGGCGGAAACTTGCATGAACTTTCGATGCTATTTTTCTTTGATTGAGTTTCAGAACAGGAACCATGCTTCAGACAGCAAATTGCTAGGCCGAACAAACAAATTAAAACCAAAAGAAGGTTAAAAGGTGATGTGAGATCATCTCGTCCAGAAGACCAAAAGAAACAATTAATCCCTAATACCAGAAAGGCTCCCAAAAGGAAATAAAACCAATCCATACCCACCACCATCGAAGACTGCCGTTGTAACGGATTCAAAAAGGCAATATTCCTAATTTCCAACAGCACAGCTGCGAAATGAGAAAAAACAGGAGAAACCATTTGAGAAGCGAAAGGTCTTTGAAGAAACAAGCGTTCAGTACGCAGATAATCAGAAGAGCAAGCGTTAAAAAAAGAAGCAGGAAGGTAAACACACCTAACGGTGATTGAAGATTGGCTTCCATCTTTTCCCCTCAAATTTAAGCAGCCTGTGTTTGTCATTGCTTTTCCTTGTTCTTATTTTCAAAGTTCAAGCGGTTAACGCTTCTGCTCCGGGGCAGCTCAAATACTGCTTAATCTCTTTTTTTAATCTGCCGGTTTCAGCGTTACTTCTATCTAATTGAGCGAACTTCCAAGGGATATCGGGACGCAACTCTTCACAAGTTAGGTGTCCACGAGAAAGGTTGACCAATGTCAGGCAATTCTCGGGTGAAATTAAACGACGCCCGCAGATGTAAGAGTTAATCGTCGCTTTAGAAAGCCCCAGCTCGGTTGCTAAATACCGTCTAGGATCAGCAACCCCAGCTTCTTTTAGAAACGAACAATAGTCTTTCAAATTCATTGCTACACCTTATTTTTGATGTTTTTATTTTACCTGAATTTGTACAACCATGTACAAAAAATATACATAAAGTACAAATTTTATTAACTCATCTAAGGATAAACAAAAAACAGCTTCTGTTATATCTTTCTAAGAGGTGAAGAAATGACAGATGTGCATGAAATCCGTCGGAAAAATTTAATAGAGCTGATCTCTATGTATAAGTCCGTCGCTAATCTCAATTCTGCTTTGGGAAGAAAACGGTATGACGGAACCTTTAATCAAATTAAAAACAAATCTCAACCGCCAAGCGCTAAAACCCCAAGAGTTATGGGAGCGGAGGTTGCGCGAGAAATTGAAATGAAACTACACCTCCAACCGGGTTGGATGGATGTGGTTCACGATCAACCTCAAACTGAACTAATTAAGGAATCTGATAATTTTTTGAAATCTTCTTTCAATAGGATAAGAAGCTATCGTTTAAACAGCGTCACTCCATCGAATCTAACTTTTACACTTTTCGATGGAGAAATGAAATTGAGTGATTATTTTATCAAGTCAGTTTTAAAAGCCACTTCTGAAGAAAATTTGCGATTTGTAGTCGTTGAAGATAACTCTTTGAAATCGAAATGTAAGATTGGCGATGCTTTGATCCTTGATTTTGGAGTTAATACTTTTACACGCGAGGGTATTTACCTGATAGAAGTCAACGGAGAACAGTTACTTCGTCTGATCTCCATTGACTATGAAGGAGGCTATCAAATTCGAACCGATGATTTTTCTCAACGTTTGACGGATTTATCAAAAATAAAAATATTAGCTAGGGCGTTATACGTTTGCACAGGAACAAGCCTGTAGGCTGAACTTTAGCTCCTCAAAACTCCTCGAACCACTCAGACTTTTATTTGTAGAGTTTTGCATCAACACATTTTTTGAGATGCTTCTCTACCAAGCGATCCACTGAGTACTTTGTTTTAAAGTCAATCACTTTTTGAAATTGCAACTCCGTCAGTCTGTTTCGAAATTCCCAAAGGTAATCTTTATTGCATTGCCGTTCGTTTAACTCCAACGAGGAAGCCTCTAACTTTAATTGTTGAAAGTTAGCAGACTTCAGGTCCGTTATGGAAGAATCGGCTGCTTGAACGCAACCGCAGGCAAGGGCAACCAAAATACAACAAAAAATAGTTTTAGCCATAAAAATATCTCCGGGGAATCACTATACCAATATTTTACAACATAAAAAAAATAAATTTGTACGTAGTGTACAAATTCAATTTTTACTATTATGATTTACTCATATCGAGGCAATTGATTTTTGTAGGCAACGGGTAGTGCAATATGAGTAAATCCAATCAATTCGAAAGTCCTTGTTACTTTCTATCAGCAGAAGAATATACACAGGACTATTTATCGCTTCCGGAACTTCAACTTGCTTGCCTCTTTAAGTTGCGTTCAGCTTACGCATTAAAAGGAAGTCCATTATCAGAAGATGATATCGAAGGGCTCTACCCAGTTTATACCCCTGTTCATGAAAAGACGTTAGGCAAAGTGCTTAATAAATTTTTCACGAAGAAAGGCGATGTTTTCGTTGACATAAGGATAGAGAGTCAAATCGAGAAGAGAAAAGAGCATCAATTAAACATAGAGCAATTAATTGAAAAAGAAGTTCAAAAACGAGTCGCCCGTGCTCTGGCCGGAATGAAAGGCGGCTTATCGAAAGCCCGGAACCGGAAAAATCAAAATATTTCGGTTTCGGAAGAAGAATTTCTTACTGACGAAGTGCCGGAAGAGCAGCAAGCCATCTGTGAAGAACCGGAAGATTTCAAGCAAACTTCTAGCAAAACTGTAGCAAACCGCTACCAAACTCCTAGCAAAACTGTAGCAAACGGCTGGCAAAATCCTAGCAAAGTTGTAGCAAATGCCAAGCAAACTTCTGGCAAAGTTCTAGCAAACTCCAAGCAAAGCTCTAGCAAACCTCTAGCAAACAGTTACCAAACTCCTAGCAAAACCGTAGCAAACAGCTGGCAAAATCCTAGCAAAGTTGTAGCAAACGCCAAGCAAACTGCTGGCAAAACCCTAGCAAACGAAAATTTTGCTACAAACGAAGCATCTCAACCTGTTGATTTTGTTGAGAATTCAGAAAATTTCCAGAATGCGCCGGATATTGATCCTGAAGACTATCCCTCCCTCGCGTGTGCGCACGTATGCGCGTCCGATAATCCGATTAATCCGATATCTGATAGTTTTTTAATTAATAAAAAAAATAAATCGGAATCGGTATCGGAATCGGTTAAAGAAAAAACTGAAAATTTTAAAAATCAAAATTCGCGCGAAATTGAAAAATTCTCTACCGGAAAAAAATGGACGCTTCAGGAAGCCAAAACGCTTCTGGTTGATTCCGGGTTAGACCAAAAGTTTCTCGAAGCGTGGGTTTCGCGCTCAGACAGAAATCAAACCCGCTTCAATGCGCTTTTTTCCGAGGTTCTTCCACGGTTCGATCAAGAGGCTTTTGACCAGCTGATTGCCAGATGCAAAGAACAAAAACGTTCTGAAGGGGCCATGTTTTCGGGATCAATCGCTTACGTGATCTCCGCGTTGGAAAGAGAAACGGTCACCGTTAAAACACGTCGGAAGAAGAAAAATTCCGAGCGGGATTACACGGAAGGACTGATTCAAAACCCCGACGGGTCTTGGAGCCCCGACCCGAATTACGTTCCGAAGAAAAAAAAGTATTCGGACAGAGACTGGACGGAAGGGTTAATCAAGAATCCCGACGGCTCCTACAGCCTTGATCCGAATTACGAACGCTAACCCCAACGATTACTAACCCAAGGAACGCCATGTCATCTGATACCGATAACGTCCAAAAGACTTTCAAAACCTGTCCGGTTCACGGTACGTCCTACGTGTACTCCATAACGGATGCCTCAGGGACGCGCTACACAAACGGCTGTCCGCTTTGTGAAGCAGAAAAACGCTGTCAGGCCGCGTTCGGCCAAGCGCTGATACCTGCCAGATTCACAGATCAAACCTTTGAAACCTATGAAGTGACGAACGACGGGCAAAGGGCCGCAGTAACCCTTTGCCGAGACTTTGTGAAGCGTTTCGGGGATTACCGTAAAACGGGGCACGGACTGCTTTTGACCGGGCGCCCCGGAACCGGAAAAACGCATTTGGCTTGTTCCTTGCTGAAAGAGATTATTGCCGGAAAGAAAGCAGCGCTTTACACGTCTCTGGATCAAGTCTTTACGGCTGTGAAGGCAACATGGAACTCGACGGATGATTCTCAGAAAAAATATCTCAAAAAACTTGCCGCACTGGATTGTTTGGTCATCGACGAAATCGGTACGAATCGTGAGATTTCACCGAGAGAAAAAGACTTGTTTTTCACGATCATCAATGACCGTTACGAACAATTAAAGCCGACGATCCTCATTTCCAACCTTTCCCTGCGTGGGGAAGATTCCTTAGAAGAATTCTTGGACGAACGCACAGTAGATCGGATCTTTGAGACAAACACTTTTGTCGTTTTCAACTGGGAAAGTTACAGAGGGACAAAATGAAATCAAGACAGCAGAAAAAGTCTTTGGACAGGTTCATTTATGAATCAATGGGAGAGAAGCAGTATTTGATTTCCTGTCTGGACGACGATCTCTTTAAAAAAGCGCTCAAAGGATTCCGAAAAGAATGCCCGGAAATAGATTCAAAAACAAACGGATTCCGAATGTGCCTCGAAGCGCTTCAAGCTTCGGAATTATTCACTGAGATTTCTTTTATCGACCTGCACGGAACGAAATTTCCTTTATTCCGCAAAAAACAGTAACCGAGACAGTCATGCCGAACAACCACAGACAAAAAACAGCCGGAAGCCCCGAACCGGGACTTCCTGCGTTAAACCTCAACGCAGCTGACGGTTATGAAAACCAACTGTCAGCGACCGCCGAGATAATCAACACTAGCAGCGCCAAAGGCACCGCAACTTTAACTTTGAAGGTAAAGCCTTCTCTGTTTACTTGTGTTAATATCTCTACGGAGATTAGCGAGTTCTTCGACTGCATCGCTAGTGCTCCCTTGATTGACTTCGGCTCGACTGTTCTCAGCAGTTGGGCCGTTGCCGTTTTACGGGGTCGAAATGAACACCCGTACCGCCTTTCATCCCTTTCAGGGAATCCCCGGCGAGAATCTTATACCGCCGACAACGACCTTTTCTTTTACAAACAATCAAGGAAATCAGCCGGGGCCCGGCTTTTGCGCCCGGAAAGCCCGCTTATTCCGCGTAGGGCATTTTACAGGAAACCGACGGAATCTCTCTCTGCATTCTTAGCAGAAAAAATGCCGGAACAAAAAAACCGTCCCGGCATCGAGCACTATTCCTTATTTAAGAATAATAGCGCTGCTGCTCCAATTACGGCCAAAGAAACAGAGCCTTCAAAGTTGACAACAAAGTCAGCTCTGACGGATAATTCCCTCAACACGATAAGGAGCAGAAATAGTCGTATAGTTTCACGAGCTTTCACGACTAATCTCCTTGTTCAAGGGCTCGGCGCTTGTCCAAGGCGCATCGAGCCCTGTGTTTTTCTTCCCTTAAGAAAATTAGAAGATTTCATCTCAAAAGGGGCCTCTACCTTCCTTTCGGAAAGCATTCTCCATCGGAAAACAAAAGCGCTTAATCCTACACTTTTTTCCCTTTCCAAGGAGGAAAAACCGTGCGTTGCGTAATCCATCACCTTAATAAATATTGGAAAAAAATTGACTGGGATCAGATTCAGTCCGGTCAGATCAATCCATTGCCGGAACAATTTGAAGTCGTTTTGTTTGCTTACCGTCCGGAAGGCAGTAATCAGCTCTTTAAAACCCGCGGCTACTGGAACGAAACATTTTTCAATGATGTGACATTCACCCTTGATTTTCAGGATGCTTTACTTCACCCGGTCACAAGAGAAGTTGTGGCTTGGCGTCCGTTAAAAAACACTCTCTAGGAGAAATACATGGATTTCAAAACTGTTAAACCTGAAGAGCTTTGTGATCCGATACTGATTGGATACATCACGAAACTGCTGAAGAACGAGGGAGCATTCCCGGAAATATTCGCCTCGGCTTATGAAAATCGAAATGCGAATAATTTGGTATTCAGCGTTCCTTCTGATTTAAGTATTACAGGCAGCCGGATTGATGTAATTGCAGACAGAGCGCACCTTCTTAAAGAACCTCCGTACCGGCCTCACAAATGGAATGCATGGCCTGAAGTCATACCGCCAAGACTGGACACGGAACCGGCAATCAACGGTGAAACCAGAGAATGCGATTATTGGTTGGTCAGGCTGAAAAACGGATCATACCGCACCGGAAAAATTACCAAAGATAAATACTGGGTTCGGTTTGAAAATCAAATTGCTGCGTACAGAGAGTTTTCACCGCGCCCGGCTGAAGCGGTATTAGAGAATCAAACGGAGCTCGATCCCGGCGGCTGGAATGCATACCCGAAATTTAAGCCCGACTCGGAAGAGGTTTACGAAGTCATGCTAAAAGGCGGCTTGCAAAGAAGCGCCGGATGGAAGAAAGGAAATTGGACATTTTATTCTGAAGAAATCACGGCTTTTAAAAAGATCAATGATTAACAAAAGGGGGTACCATGAAAACATTAGCAATCATCAATGAGAAAGGCGGCGTAGGCAAATCATTTATCGCCACGCAATTTGCGCTTTTCTGCCGTTTCAAACTCGGCAACCGGGTTCTTGTTGTTGACTTAGACCAGCAAAGAAACACAAGCGATATTCTGATTAACTCAGGCTTGTGCGTTCCGACCGAAACAACCGCCGGTTTAATCATGAAAAACGGCGGATCGGTGAAGGCTGAAGCGCCCTTCATGGTAATTCCCGGAGACGACAATCTGCTGGAATTGGAAAGCATGAGGGATGCAGCCGGAATCACACAAAATCTTTATTCGGCATTGGACGCCGTGAGCGACAAGTTTGATCTGTGCATTATTGATTGCTCTCCGAGCGCGGACGTCCGCCAGTTGATTGCATTAAGCCTCAGCACGCATTACCTGATTCCTTTCCAAGTCAAAGCCGAATCCATCAGCGGTGTCGAAAAAACCTTAGCGCGAGCAAAGGTAATTCAAGAAAACGTGAACAATTCCTTGGAATTTTTGGGACTGCTGATGAGCATGGTGAAGATGCAGGGCATCCAAAAGAAAAACTTTGAATGGGTCATTGAGCAAACCCAAAATCTGCTTCTGAAGAAATACGAGCCGAAAACCGGAAAGTTTGAAGGCGTGTGCTGCATCTATGACAGAAGCGAATACACTGCAGCTCAGCAGTTTTGCCGTCCCGTATTTTTCAGTGAAAACGGTAAACCAAGACGCGAGGCGCTCGAACTGGCAAGAGTTTGGGTTTCAATATTTAAGCAGCTGGGATTAACGCCCCGGAAACCTATTCAAATTAGAAAATGCGAAGACAGTGACAAATTAGCAGCAGTTGAGACTCAGCCTGTTGCCGAACCTTAATAAAGGAAAAGAAAATGGGATTAAATCTGAACTTAGGCAATATCAATAAAGCAGCCAAAGATTTTACGCACAGACGCTCAGAGGCATCTGATGAGACAATGCGGGATGTCGAGGTCGAAGTCATTAAAGCCGATCCCCAGCAGCCGCGTAAAGAGTTTGACGAGGAGGCTTTAAAGGAACTGGCAGAAAGCATTAAGGCGCACGGCCTTATCCAGCCGATTGTTTTGCGCCCGTCACCGGACAAAGAAGACGAGTATTACATCATTGCCGGAGAGAGACGCTTCCGCGCTGTAAAGCTGAACGGTGATAAAACAATTCGAGCAATTGTCAAAAAGACGCTTAAACCGGAAGAAATCGGTTATGTCCAAATGGCCGAGAACGTTAAAAGAGCCAATCTGACAGTGGTCGAAATCGCAGAGTTTATTTGCCGACAGTTGGAGGCCGGAGAAAAACAAGCAGACGTAGCAGAAAAATTGGGATTGAATAAGGCTATTGTTTCTCAATATGCCGTATGGCCGGAATTGCCGGAATGCATTAAAGAAGCGTTAACCTCAAAAAAAATCGGTAGTATTCAGTCTGCTTATGCCCTTTTTAAAACTTGGCAGGAATATCCCGAGGAGACAGCGAAATTTGTAGCCGAAAACGAAAAAATCAGTCAAGCTGAAGCCCGAAAGTTTGAACCAAAAAGTTTGTACGTACAAACATTTCAAGACCAAGAAGATATATCTCAGCCTTCAGACCAAGTGTCGGATGAACCTGTTTTAGATACTTCAGTCTCCCCAGCAACGAAAGATATAGTTGCCTCTGAAGAGTCAGAGAATAAGCCGGAAGAATGCGGTTCAATCGACAACTATGAGGAAAAGACCACATCCGACGAAGAAGAACATTCTGAGAAATCTGAAGAGCTTGAAACCGCTGCGGATGACTTTTTGCAGGTGCAATCTGAAGAATCTACTTATAAAAAACCCATGATCCTTTGCCTGATTGAAGGCAGAGAATGCGAACTGCTTTATAAAAAAAGAACGTTGGACGGGTTCGTCGTTGTGAAATATGAGGACGGTACGGAAGAAGAAGTTCCGGCTGAAGATGTGACGTTGAATCGAATCATAGAAGCTTGATAAAAAGGGGCATAGTTCTCCTAAGTCTTGGTATGAATAAAGATAAAACATCAATGAGTGTATGGCTGACGCAGGAAGAAAAAGCGATCTGGAAGCAACTTGCCCGGCTGAACAATATGAATCTTTCTGCTTACACCCACTTCGTCATAAAAGAAGTCATAAAGGAGTCTCTTAATCTGCCGGAGCTAAAAGTATCGCTTAATGTTGAAAGAGAAGGCAGTGAAGAGGAGAAGGTTCCAATCAAGCTCAGAATGACAAAAAGTGAAATGGAGGCTATTGGGAAATTAGCGGCAGTCAGAGGACAAACCCGTCAGGCATTAATCGTATCTGCTGTCAGAGAATTGCTTTTGAATAAATCCCAAATTGATCCGAAAGAGTATCGGTTGATATCGGACTCCACTCTTTCACTGAATCGGATCGGCGTGAACTTGAACCAGATCGCCAGAGTTTTGAATGAGCAGAATAAATCGGGACAATTAAATCCGTCAGACATTGCTGGGATACCGGCGGTCTTGAAACAGCTGAATCAAAAAATAGATCTGCATATCAAAGAGATTGATGAATTTCTTTCGCAGCACAAAGATAGATTAAAAATAAGATCAGCGGTAAAGAAAACGGAGAAGGAAAATGAACGAGTCAGTCAAGAAGTGGCTTGAAGAAAAGCGGGCCGAACTTGCCGGGCGCCGAGATGTCGCTATTTTCATAGAAGCCAAGGACGTTTTGGACGCCATAGAGCAGCTGAGCAAACCTCGTTTATTTTCCGACTCTCGTTTGGTAGAGAGTCTGCGCTGGCAGTATTCAGAATGCGAAACCCGAAAGCAATTTTTGAGGAAAGTGCTCACCGAACAATTCAAATTTGTCGGGCCGAATGCGAATTGCCCGGAGCCGCAAAATACGGACTCTCAAGTTGAAAGAAGAAGAGCCCGAGAAACAAGATAAAATTAGCCCCAAAACCCGAGATATTACTAACTAGTTTCAATTTTTTAAGGAGAAACGAAATGAACAAAACTGAATTGGTTGCAGCCGTTGCCGAAGAAACCGGAAAATCCAAGGCCGACGTCAAAGAAATTTTAGAGGCTCTTATAGCCCAAGTGGTCAAAACGGTAAAGGCCGGAGATGAAATCGCGTTGATCGGTTTCGGTACTTTTAAATCTGCCGAACGTGCTGCTAGAACCGGACGCAATCCGGCCACCGGCAAAGAAATCAAAATTCCGGCTTCTAGACAGCCGAAATTTGTAGCCGGGAAAATGTTCAAGGACGCACTTAACGGGAAATAATTCATAGAAAGTACCATAGTCAAAGGGCCTCTTCGGAGGCCTTTTGACTTCTAGGGTGTTTTCAAAAAGTTGGTTTAGACCAACTGTTTAGCTCTTACAGTTGCCCACAAGCCCTTGCACGCAACTAGAGGAATTTAGTTGTGAAAAGCAGAATCAAAAAATTTTTGTTCCAGATTACATCCTTTTAGGAAGGCCTCAGTCATTTTATTTTTCTCCTTGTCCTTAAGTTTTACTGCATGCTCGTTCAAAAAACCTCTAATTTGATCTACGGTTTTCAGATACTGTGGGCCCCCTAGACCTTCCAACCATGAGTGATAGGGATTCTCAATTAAAATTGCTTTCGCTTGAATCGCTTTTCCAATTTCTCCGTAAACCCAAAAACAGGGGTAAACAGATGCTAATCCAATACTAAAAGAACTATTACGTACTAGATTTGATTCGAATTGAATGTACTCAGAGTTCTCCATACAAGGTTTAATGATAGTGGGAAATTTTTTCTTACCAATGTGCTCGTATAGTTCTTTCGTATACTCGACCAACGCAGCCGCCTCTTTAGAGCTTTTCCTCAGAAAATCAGATTCTTCTCTATTTGATGTTTTTAATGCAAGGTCTGAAAGAACATCTGCGTAATTCTTCAAGTACAAAGCATTCTGTTCCAAATACTTTAGGAAAACTTTCACTGGAAGGTTTCCAGAAATAGCTGATGGAATAAAACCTTTATTTATTATTGAACGAACAGTTTCTAAAGCACGCTTTTCAGCTTCTTCAGTCCACAACTCTTCGGAGCGCACAATATTCGGAATTAACATCGTTAGAGGCAAAAGTAAAAACAAATTTCTCCTTAACATTTTTAGACCTTGGTAGATATGAATCGAAAATTGTATTCCTTGTGTACAGGCAGAGACCTCACACATCGCACATAAAAATTGTTTTGAAGTAAGTGTTTGCACGGTCTCCCTACTAGACAAGTTAGTTTTGACCTCTCTGTTCAAAAAGTTTGTACGTACAAACTTTTTGGCCCTTGCAGTTGCCCACAACAACCCCGGTCGCTACAGCCAGTGCCGGAGCCAAGCGCTCCCTTAGGCGTTAGTTATGGACAACTGCAAGCAGAGAGGAAGTTTCCCACAAGCCGCTGTAAGCGGCTATGGAAAACTTGAGATTTAATCTGAAACCCGGATCGACTCGGGACAAAATGACCGGTTCAATCTTCTCAAAAAGTTTATTCAAATAAACTTTTCGGCCCTTGCAGTTGCCCACAGCAAACCCCGGTCGCTACAGCCAGAGATGGGCCAAGCGCTCCCTTGGGGAAAGTTATGGACAACTGCAAGCAAAGCGGAAGTTTCCCACAAGCCGCTGTAAGCGGCTATGGAAAACTTGAGATTTAATCTGAAAACTGGATCGACCCGGGACAAAATGACCGGTTCAATCTTCTCAAAAAGTTTATTCAAATAAACTTTTCGGCCCTTGCAGTTGCCCACAGCAAACCCCGGTCGCTACAGCCAGTGTTGGGCCAAGCGCTTCCTTGGGGGAAGTTATGGACAACTGCAAGCAGAGAGGAAGTTTCCCACAAGCCGCTGTAAGCGGCTATGGAAAACTTGAGATTTAAACAAAACTCGGATCGACTCGGAACAAAATGACCGGTTCAATCTTCTCAAAAAGTTTATTCAAATAAACTTTTCGGCCCTTGCAGTTGCCCACAACAACCCCGGTCGCTACTGCCAGTGCTGGGGCCAAGCGCTCCCTTGGGGTCAGTTATGGACAACTGCAAGCAGAGAGGAAGTTTCCCACAAGCCGTGTAAATCGGCTGTGGAAAACTTAAGGTCAACTTTAAAAATCAGAGCCCGTTTGCTGCCTCCCTTAGAAAAAAAGAGGCAGCCGGGCTAGGGGTTGAGGGGAGCGCTTAGCGTCCCCTCTAAAAACAAACTAAAGCTAAAAGGATCGGATGCGTCTAGTCTAAAGACCTAGACGCCAAAATGCATCAGCACCTCGCTATCTCTCGGTCGAAAATTGGAAATTTTCGGCTGTCCTGCCCACCGCTGTCGCGGTCGAAACCTTCGGTTTCGGGGAAAATTAATTTTGAAGAGTATGGTAGCTTTCTAGCCTATTGTTTGTGAAGTCAACGACAGCTTTTACGATTAGCTTTTTTACTGCCGAGATGACAAGCTTCATTAGTTCATAATCTGGGCGTCCATCTTTTTCAGGTAGCAAAATGTTTAAAGCATCGGCATCTTTTGCATAGAAATTCCGGCCGTAATCGAATTGACCATTGTGTGACGACTTATGAATTGCGCTGGTAACGAAAATAGCAGCATCCTCTTTCAGCTTTTCCGTATGTACCACCGCAACATGATCATCAGCTCCGTACTCATAGCTGCGATACTTGGCAGAACCAAACATATCTATGGTGGCCGTGTTTTTTGCAAAAACGGTGACCTTATTACCGATAAAATCAGAAACACCTTCATCTGCTTCGCCAGCGGTGACAAACGGAAGATTTCCCGGAACCCTGTCTTCGCTTTTAAGCCGCTTGCCTCTGGTGGATTTGCCGAATAGGGATTTAAGGTTATAACTCTTATACTTGATGTTGCCTAGGTTATTTAGCGCATTTTTCTCTTCAGCCGTCAACCAGTAGTTTTTTAAACCATTTCTGCTTAGGTATTGATCGAGCCCAATAAAGAACTCGCGCTCAAGTTCAGAAATGAAAGAGTTTATAAAGTTCAAATCAATTTGATTGTTTTCTTGTATTGGAAGATTAAAAATTTGATTGCCAATTGTTTTGACATTAAATCTTGAGCCTCCCCAAGAAAAATTAGAAAAAGCTTTGTTCAAAGAAGTTATAAAAAAAAGAGCTTCTTTTTGACCAAAATACTGCAACGTTGACTTTAGAATTTTTATTTTATCGCCAGTGAAGTAAGGTTTATTTTGATAAAACAAAGTTGCAGTGTCTTGACCGAACGAAATGGTATTTCCTTCATTGAGGAATTGCTCATTTTCCTTAAGATAGCCTCTCTGCCCGTTATTGCTTCCAGAACGGATGATGTATGGATGAAGACCACGTTCTAATACAGTGACTTTGTTGGCATCGAACCTTTTAATTGACGATTTGATTTCAAATAAGTCCTTTAGATGAAATCCTCCCCACTTAGCCTGAACAACTTGTTGGCTAAGTGGGGAACTCATTTTCCCAACAAAAAGTTCTCCTCATGGTTGTTTTTGAGTAGATTAGTGATTTCCCAAGCTAAGTAATCAGAAATTGTTTTTTTGAAATCCTCTAGCTTAGGCTGGGTATCAACGGGTGCACTTTGATTCCAATCTGCTCCGCTTTTAGGATCAATCTTTCCTTCGTAGTATTCTTTTTCTGTAAGATATTTAAGCTTTTCTTTACCAAACCTTACAAGCTGGACAACTTCCTCATACCTATCTTTGGCGTGGTCGGTGTCTTTGAGATTGACGCTGGCTTTTTTGCGGTTTGTTCGAGTGTACCCATCATTAGAAAAGTCGATGAACTTTACGGTGTCATCAGCTTGATGTGGCTCATTGACGCGGAAAACATAGACGTAGGTCTGCACGTTTGATTTTCCGATAAACAAGTCAATTGGCATCTTGACACTTGCCAATAAAGTATGTTTTTCTAGGATTCTTCGGTTGTAGTCGCTTGCTTTTCCGCTTCCGGACGAGCCTTGAATAATGATGGCAGCGTAGCCCTTTTCCATCATTCCCAAAGCCTTTTCTACGAAAATCATTCCGTTTCCGGCAGCGGAATAGGGAGGATTAAGAACAAAAGCAGTGGCTGGGAATTTTTCTGTTATTTTTCCGAAGCCATATTTCCCGTCGAAATCGTGCAATGAATCCTTATTAAGAATGTTGGAGCTGCCGTCCCCCATAAGAATCATGTTGAGAATAGCCAACATATAAATACTTGGAAGCACCTCTAAACCGAGCAGTTGTTCGGCCCTAATAGTTGCTTCCTTTCGGGCTAGTTCTTCCGGGGAACTAATTTTGTTTTTTGCATCTATTAACATCTCATTCATAGCTGCAACCAATAACCCGGCGGACCCAGTGGCAAAGTCCCAAACGTAGGAATTCATATCCACTCTGGCTAACTTAGCCAGAAGTTTTGCAACATAAGAGGGTGTTAAAACGACATCATTTAATTTGTCTTGTGAAAAACCGAGCCAACCGTACATTTCATTAAAGAGTTTGCCGGTAAAGTCGGTAGTCAAGCCTATTTTGTAATAACGGCCAAGGTCATCAACAATCTTATTAAAGACTCTTTTAAGCTGAGTCTCACCGGCAGTGATTTTGTTCAAGTTATCGCTGGTTAAAGTGTTTTGAAGGGTTCTGACGATGAGGTCCCTTTTCGTATCCGGTAGGGCCTTTTCCGTCAAAAATGCTTTAATTTTTCTGAGAATAATTTCCCCGTCTGTATTGCCGGGTTCCGGCGAAGATTTCAGATCTTCTTTTTCTAAAGCCTTTACTTTTCCGGGAACTCCAAGAGTGGCAATGATGGAGGAGGCAACGAGATAAACCCGGTCATTTTCAGACAAGTTTTTTTCGTTCTGATAAATGTCGTTGTTTAACTTTACTAAGCTGGCTTTAATTTCTTGTTCTTTTCGCTCTCTTAATTGCTCTAGTTGTTCAGCGCTGATATTTAAGGTTTTAACTTTCTCAATAAACTTGTCAAATTCGGGGGGGGGTAAGAATGATAGATCTGTGTACTCCCCGACTTTTTGTCCTACACCCAAATTATTTTTAGAGACGTAATAAACCGCAATTGAGTGTTTTAGTTTTCCCAGCTCGTCTTTGTAACCCGTCATCCCAATGGCAATGATATCGGTGTAGCTCGTATGGTGGAGCAGAGCGTTTGCATAGTGGACAGCACCGTTTACCGCAAAAGATTTGATGTTTGAATAGTTTGGTTCATTCCGAGCTGTTAAGTTGTCAATGTTCCCGCAAGAGTCGAGTTTTTCAAGCTTACCTTTATAACCTTTGTATTCGATAAGAACGGGCCAATAGTTGAGGTTTTTATCTTGTAGCAGCAGTTTTGCGTCAGGTCTATTTCCTCCTTTTCCTCCGCTTTTGGATAAATATTCGTCCAGTGCCTTGTCGATTTCTGTGTTTAACGGCTCTTGTTCAAGTTTGTAGTCTAAGTTATAAGATTTCATCCACCCGTTAGCCAGATCGGCAATAAGCGGTTCCACAGATCGAACTTTATTTTTGGTAACTGTTTTAGTCATGCGAAAAGAAAGATTTCATTTTTTAGTCAATTGGCCTAAGAAAAGACCGTCCCGTTACCATTCTAAAGAATTGTGTATTTGCTTTTCACTGCTATAGGAGCTGGGTACAAAACTTTCCCCATTCCTCCATCATATTCCTGCGTTCCTGCTCCATTTTGCTTCTGTCATAAGCTCCCTTATAAGGGTCGTTACGCTGGTGCAGCATATTGAGCTTTATGGCCTCTTTGTCGAATTTTTTGTTATTACCGAGCTCGTCGTCTTTTGCCCAAGTCTCAAAGCAGCTTCGAGCAGTCGCGTGTTGAGTGGCGATACATTCTTTTCCGGTTCTTTTTGATTTTTCCTTGTCGATCCAGCCGATTCCGTCAAGAAGTTTCTTTCTTGCGTGAGCTTTCCGAATGACTTGATTCATAGCCATGTCGGAATAAGCTCTTCCGAAGGCATTGCAAAAGACGTAGGGACTATCGGTGAATCGAACAACTTTTTTAAGCAGGTTTACAGCGGCATCATTTAAGAAGATTATTCGGGAACGATTTTTATCCTTTACCTTGTCATCCTCGGGCGGAATATTCCAAATTTTTTTCTCAATATCAATGTCTGACCATTTGGCATTTCTTACGGCCTTGGATCTGGCAGCAAGAAAAATAGAAAACAGAAGCATTTCAGAAGTTCTGCCTCTGACAGAGCTGATGTCTTTTACGAATTCGGGTATTTCGTGAAAATCCAAACCTGCAAAATTTTCTTCTTGTTTTCTGCTTTTGCTGTAGGGTTCCAACAGAACGCCGAGAGCCCCGGATAAATCAGCAGGGTTCTCGCGATCTTGTCTAATACGCAGTGCAATAGCCCATCGAAAGATAGAACGTACATCTGCTAAAACCTTGGATGAGGTAGAAGGGCTTCTGCTCCAAATCGGCATCAAGAGATTTCTAATATCCTCTGTTTGGATGTCCTCGATAGCCATATCACCGATTCTGGGCAAGATATGATTCGTTAATCGGCTTAAAGTATTGGCTTCGCCTTTAACATTGTCCTTCCAAAAATTGTTCTGGGCGCGCTCCTTAACCCAATCCAAGGCGCACTTGCGAAAACTTACTTTTTGTTCCTCAGAATCTTTCTTTTGCGCAGCCGCCTCCCGCTCTTCCTGCGGATCGACTCCTTTTTCTAAAAGTTCCAATATTTCAAAACCTTTTTCTCGGGCTTGAGCTAAAGAAATAAAATCAGCGCTGCCGAGTCTTATCAGCTTTCGTTTGCCGGAAAAGGTGTATCGGAGAAAATAAGTTTTGCTTTTTTGTTTGACCCTTAGCTGTAATCCTTTAGGCCCGGTAACGGTGTGGCAGCCAATTTCTTTAATATTTTTTATTTCAGTTGCAGTGCTTAGTCTCATTTAAAACCAATCCCTCTTCTGATCCGAGAAATAGAATTCCGGGTGACCACTTTAAAAAACAGGTGACCAATTAGGTGACCATTTATTTGCGGATGTATGCGAACCTATGCGAACTCATACGAACTCTTAATGTTACAAATGTTTTGCAACAATGAAGATTTTAGGGGATTTGCGAACTGATACGAACTTATGCGAACTAATGAATGGCGGAGAGGGGGGGATTCGAACCCCCGAAACCTTTAAAGGGTTTACACGCTTTCCAGGCGTGCGCCTTAAACCACTCGGCCACCTCTCCGAAAGAGAATTGAATTCTATAGGAAAAAAAAATCCTTGTCATCTCGATTGAATGTAAAAATTTTGAATATTTCCTCTTGAATAGTCCAACGCCCTGATTGCAATAGAAAAGATTTTAAAAATTATTTTTGATTTGAATTTATCCCATTGTGGGAGAAGAGCAAAATTAAGGGTTATCCCGAGAAATACAATCCAAAATAACTCGAGAATGAGGAGCTGAAAAATGAGAATGTTGCGTAGGAACGCATTGTCGTTCTTAACCTTTATGCCGATTGCGGCTGCCGCCGAAAGCGCTTTTGCTGCTCCTGTGGCTGTACCTGAGGAAAAACCAAAGACTGCAGGAAAAATTCTTTTCGTAGTAACTAGCCACGGAGAATTAGGAAATACCGGAAGAAAGACAGGTTATTGGCTCTCAGAAGTAACACGTCCCTGGAAAGTTCTTAAAGACGCAGGATACGAAATTGATTTTATGAGCCCGAAGGGCGGGGAATGTCCTGTTGAGGGGCAAAACCCTTCCGATCCCGTAAACAAGGCTTTTGCTCAGGATCTTTCTGCTCAGAAGAAAATAAATTTCACGATAAAACCTTCAGAGGTAAAGCCGGAAGAATACAAAGCGATCTTTTTTGCCGGCGGTCACGGTGTCATGTGGGATTTTCCGGATAACAAAGAATTAGCAGCAATCACTTCTAAGATTTATGAAAACGGAGGTGTGGTTGCCGCTGTTTGCCACGGCCCCGCAGCCTTGATCAACGTAAAACTTTCCAACGGCAAGTTTCTCGTAGATGGGAAGAAAATTAACAGCTTTACAAATTCGGAAGAAAAGGGTATTGGTTTAGATAAGGTCGTTCCGTTTGCACTGGAGACCGCTTTAGTAAAACGCGGAGCAAAATTTCAGAGCTCGGATAACTTCCAGTCACACGTTGTTGTCAACGACAGAGTGATAACCGGACAGAATCCGATGTCGGCGACGGCCGTCGGCGATGCTATTCGCATTGCTTTGCAAAATTAGATGTTGTTCAAGTGAGGAAACTTCGTGGAAAACAGAATTATTCCCAGTATTATCTTGGCAGCCGGTTTCATCGGAGGAGTTGCGCTCCTCGGCAACCAGCTTGGCGACGGAGTAAACGCTCTCTTAAATAAGGATCGTATTGTTACGGTTAAGGGTCTTTGCGAAAAAGAAGTTAAGGCTAACCACGTGATTTGGCCTCTTAGCTTTAATGAAATGGGCAACGACCTTGTAACGGTCTACGATAACCTTGAAAAGAAACAGAGTACGGTTTTTGAATTCCTGAAAAAAGGCGGTATCGATCCTTCTGAGATCTCCTTAGCTGCACCGAAGGTCAACGATACGCTGGCCAACAGTTACGGACCTAATCGACCTCCGTTCAGATACATCATTACTCAGGTCATCACCATTGCAACAGACAAAGTCGATGTTGCCCGTAAACTTATGGAAGCCCAGAGAGAGCTCTTGAAGCAGGGCGTTGCGCTGACTAACGACTACAGCTACATGACGAATTATTCATTCACGGGCTTGAATGAAATTAAACCCAAGATGATTGAGATTGCAACAAAGAACGCAAAAGAAGCTGCTAAGAAGTTTGCAGAGGATTCCGGTTCAAAACTCGGAAAAATCAGAAGGGCAAATCAGGGCGTGTTTTCTATCACGGATAGAGACGGCAACACACCTTTCATAAAGAATGTTCGTGTTGTAACGACAGTCGAATATTTTTTGAATGACTAACAAAAAGGAGCGGCATTTTCAACGCCGCTCCTTTTTAGCAAAACTTGATTACTTAGCCTTGCGGGAAGAGAAGAAGCTCTTCTTAGGCTTCGTAACTTTGATGCCCGCTTCAGAAGCGACCAAGAGGACGTCCGCGCCTCTGTTGGCAAAAATTCCGCAGGTGACAACGCCCGGAATCTTATTGATTGCGTTTTCCAGCAGCTGCGGTTCTTTAATCTGAAGACCGTGTACATCGATGATGTTGTTTCCGTTGTCCGTAATGAAATCACGAACAACCGGATGACCGCCTAAATCTTCCATTGCTCTGGAGACAGAGCTCACAGCCATCGGAATGACTTCCAAAGGAAGAGGAAAAGCACCGAGCTGTTTTACAACTTTGCTTTCATCGGCAATACAGACAAATTTTTCAGATGCCTGAGCGACAATCTTCTCGCGTGTCAGTGCTCCGCCGCCGCCTTTGATCATGCAGAAATTTCCGTCAATTTCATCGCAGCCGTCAATATAAACAGGAAGGTAATCAACGATATCGTTCAAATTACAGACAGGAATGCCGTAGGCGAGAAGCTGACGGGTTGTTGCTTCCGAGCTGGAAACGCAGCCTTTTACTTTTTTACCGGAGGTGGCTAATTCAGTGATGAAAAATCCCACCGTTGTTCCGGTGCCTACGCCAAGATATTCTCCTTCGACAACATATTCGAGGGCAGCTTTGGCGGCCATCTGTTTAAGTTGATTCTGTAATTCCATTGTTTTTCCCGAAATAAAAAGAGGCGCTTAAGCGCGCATGTCCGAGATATTTTAGCGATGGGAGAGGCTCTATCCGATGAATACGACTAGATTTTGGGAAGCGAGTTCCGGAGGATGCCTTTTTTGAGAGGATTGCAGAAAAGGATGCGCAGTGGTGAACGTGAAAATCAGTAAAATTGATTAGAAAAGTACAAATATCCCGTATTTTTGATTTATTTGTAAGTTATTTTTTTGTACTAAAATTTCGTATCACTATAAAAGAAAAGGAAAAAATCATTTAAATGAGGTTTTCTCAGAGGCAATTTACTACGAACAAATAACTAATTAACGTGATAAGATTTCCGTTTGCCTGAACAGGACAGGAGGAAGAATGGGATCCGATCCTAAAATTAGAAGAATACTTTGTCAGAGGCTCTTACAGCTCAGACATGAAAACAACCTTACTCAAGCCGAACTTTCCAGCCTGAGCGCGATACCTCAGCCGGTTCTTTCTCTTTATGAGAATCAGGGCAGCTCAAGATCTCCTACGCTATACGCATTAGTGCGTCTTGCCAATTCTCTTAACGTTTCCACTGATTACCTTTTGGGTCGCACGGATGATAAAAGCGGGGCAAGGAATTTGATCTCGGAAGATTCGGTGATCTCTCAGCTTTCAAGAAGAGATCGTCAAGTTCTGCTCAGAGTTGCTGAAGGCCTTCATGCCGCTTCCGTTCAAAAACAAGAAGCGATGAAGTCTAGCCGCACTCAAAAGATCGTTCCTCCTGCAGACGTAAAAAACGCTCGATAAGCGTCGAGCGTTTTTAAGACCGGATGCCGTCTTAGTTCGTGAAATTTCGGCAGCCGGACACCCTAGAAATTTCACAAGGAAGCGAGCCGGCTTTTACATTCTTCGGAGCCGGCGTATGGATGTAGTAGGCCATTCTGAGATTGCCTTTTTGATTTTCAGAGCAGTCTTTATCGAACGTGCAGGCGTATTCTGAACGAGCAAAATCTTGCTGCTCTTGTACGAAGCGTGCCGCAGCCTGATCCCACGATTCCTTATGCTGAGACATATTTATAAGAATCGCTTTCTGAGCTAGTTTGATTCGTGTCGGATTCTTGGCAGAAATATCGAGAAGAGGTCTGAAGACGTGATAGAACTGAGGGGCCGGATGGCTCTTCAGGTAAGTAAGTTTTTCCTGCGCGTCTTCTCTCATTCTGGCTAACTCTTCTGCAGGTGTTCTGTCTGTCAGATCTTTTGCATCGACCCAGCCCCGAGCTGTTCTAAAAATAGTTTTCCCGCCGAAACCTTTATCTTCCGCCCTAAGCGTTAATTTTGCAGGGCGCTTCATTTCATGACATTCTTTGCGTCTGAGCTTGCGGGCTTTTCCTTTTTTAAAAGCTTCGACGTTTTGGTGTTCAAGTTCGTCCAGAGCGATAAGATTGTCTTTCTTTCGGCATGTCAGGACGCCTTTGAAGCCTGACGCTTAAAGGTTCTTAAAGCTCTTAGATAATGGTCCTGCATACTGATTTCAGAGATTTCGATAGCCTTTTCGTCAGGACTTTCTGCAAAATCAGATCTAACTGTTTCAGGAGTAAGTTCGCCCTTATTAGCCTGTGCCAGATTGAATTCTCGGTTCAAACGAGCGTGTTCAACAAGCTCATTGATTTCATAATTGTAGTAATCGGCAGGCAGCTGTTTGCTGACCTTATTCAACGTTTTACCAAGAAGATATTTGTCCCCGCCGAGCGCTGCTACCTTTGCTGCATCAGCCTTCGAGAGACTGCTGACCGCGTCTTTAACGTTTTTATTTGTGATTTCGACGTCCGGGTCCATCGAGCATCCGGAAAGAAGGAAGGCGGCCAGCACTGAGAAAGAGAGAAGGATATTTTTGCGGGCAAATACGTTCATAATTCTTATTAAAAAAATCAGGGTTTTCGTTTATCTAAGGATACTTCATACACAAGTTTTAGGTTGAAAAGATTGTGCCAATTTCCGAAAAATTTCCTAGTTGTCCGTATAGGAATGCGTCTGGAAAAAAGGTCTGCAAACTGGTTAATGAGTGCGGCCGTAATATGAAGCCGAAGAAATTGCTTTGGCCGGATCTGAGATTTTGCGTTTCTAGATCTTCATTATTTTAAAAATCCTCAATAAAACATAAAGTTAATGTTGAAGTTGAGGATTTTTTTTGTGTTAAACTAGATCATTATATATGGAGATCTATCAATGGCAAATCCGAAGCTTCCTCCGATTCTGATTAACAAGGCAGGTTCCGTTTATTACGTTTACACCTATAAAAACGTTTGGGATAGAGAACTCAAGCGAAGCAAAAGAGGTGAATCCAAAAAGATTGGGACAATCCTTGGCGGACAAAAGGACGGAAAAATTCGTTTTGATGAAGCTTTCCTTCAAGAACATTCTGAATTTCGGAACTATCAGGTTGAGAGGAAAGGAAAAGATTATGTCTTTACTCAGATCTCCGAAGAAGGCATCACTCTTGAACAGGCTCGCAACATAAAGAAGCTTTACGCCGGTGCTACTTGGGCCTTAGATCAGATCGTTGCCGACTCTCCTGTCGGAGAGTTCTTAAAGGAGTGCTTCCCAAGGAACAAAGACTATAAAAAGATCCTTTCCTTAGCATACTTTTTAATCCTTAATCAGAACAACAACGTTAGCTTCTATGAAAGCTTTGCAGAGACGACGAGACTGCCGTATCCGCGGCCGCTGAGCCCCTCGGCAGTAACTCGCCTCTTCCAGAGGATAGAGCTGCGCGATGTCCGGCGTTACTTCCTGCTGATGCGCAGCTATCTTCAAGAAGACGAAGACAATAAGATCATTCTTGCCCTGGACTCGACCTCAATCTCTTCTTACTCCACGCGCTTAACTCATATTGAATACGGCAAGAACAAAGACGACGATGCGCTACCGCAGCTAAATGTTCTCTTCTTGGTAGACCAGAAGTCCGGACTTCCGATTTTTTATCGCTTTTATGACGGAAATGTTCCAGATGTCAGCACCATTCGTCATACGATTGCCGATCAGGCCCTTCTAAACATGAAGGGCGTCGTTCTGGTTGCTGACAAAGGCTATAACAGCGTAAAAAACATCAACGACTGTCTGATCAATAAAGTTGAGTTTATTTTTAATGTCCGTCTGGGAACGAAAGGCTGTCTGGCCATAGAACTCATAGATGAACATAGAAAGGAGTTTGCAGACCTCAACAGCGGCGATCCTTACATCAGAAAGAACATCGCCACGGCAAAGGTGAATTGGAAATACGATCCGCGGCCGGTAGAGGGGAAACCGGCATCAAACTCTGCGACAGCCGAGCTTTATTACCACATGTTCTACGATCCCGTCATCTATCAGGAGGCAGCCAATAAGCTCACGGAATCGCTTCTCACCATTAAAAAGAAACTTCTTGAAAATGAAGCCCTGACCGAGCAGGAGGAAGAGCTGAAAGAAAAATTCTTCCGAAACGATAAAGAAAAAGGCTTGATTATTGTTAATCGCCGAGTAGACGACTACTTGAAGTACAAGGGATTTAGAGTTTTAGTCACAGACTCGGAGAAGGATCCGGTTAAGGCCTGGACGGCTTATGCCGACCGCTGGCGCGTAGAAGACGCCTTTGCAACGCTTAAGGACCGACTCGGCTGCAATCGAATCAGATGCTCTGACAACAAGGCACTGCAAGGAAAGACCTTCGTACAGTTCATTGCGACGGGCTTGTCGCTGATGGTTCGTTCGAGAATCCGCTGCTATATAAAGGAAAACAAGAAAGCTGGAAAACTGAATCTGGTCTACGAGAGCGACGCAAAGATCCTTCAGGTTCTAAATAACGTCATGCAAACTCGCTTTAACTACGGCTACTACTTCGACGAAGTTGCCGGTAAAAAGATTAAATACTTTGAAGCGTTAGGTGTTGGAGTTCCGGGAGCCGGGCCCGAGACACCGGAAGATGTTCAGGAAGAACCAGAAGCCGAAACGTTATTAGGTACGGATATTGAAATTTAACGAGGATGCCGGAGCCGAACTCCGGCTAGATCACTGAAAAACGCAAAATCTCAGGGCTTTGCAAAAGCGCACGGTGCTGAAATGAAAAAAATCCCGCCTAAGCGAGATTTTCCAAGAAATATTCTTTTAACTTTGGTGGCGCGCCAGGCAGGAATCGAACCCACGACCCCCTGGTTCGTAGCCAGGTACTCTATCCAGCTGAGCTACTGGCGCAACCGAGGAAGCGAACTATAGCAAAATAAAATTCCGTGTGCAAGTTGAAACCAGGAGAATTTCTGTAATTTCGCAGTCGGGAATTGTAAAAATGCTATCGCTTAATTCCTAACTTCCTGAGAATAAAGGAAGAACCTTTTTTTATCCAGTTAATTTTTTCTGTATGAATAACTGGTTTCTCAATGTAACTGATATGGTTTGTCTCCAGCCATACATCCAAAAGACGCTCAGACAAGAAACCGAAGACTCGAGCATCGTTAGCGGAGTAGGAGGAAATATCCAACAGCTTCTCTACTTCAAACAAAACGTCAAAGAGCCAGTCGCAATATTGGTTGAAAAGGTCCCTTCGCATAACAAACATATTCAGGATATGTGTCTTCCTTCCGCGCATCAATTTTTCGAAAGCGGGAAGATACTCTGAATGTTTCTCAGCAAGTACGCTTCTTAATGTTTCAATGTCCTCACTGTGGTGAGCATGAACATATTGAGATTCAACTGTCTCAATGAAGTAATTCCGTTTCGGCGGAAGAATGACTGGACTCTCTTTTAGGAATTCATTCCAATCAGATAAGGAAAAGACGCCCTCTAAAGGATCGGGAGTTTTCTTAATTCCGAAGTAACGTCTGTAATGTGTCAGGCCGATGGCTGTCACAGTTTCTGGCAAGTTGTGCCTTGCCCAGTAGAGAGCAGTCAATTCGCAGTAGTTGGGATTCTTTTGGGAGATATTGATTCCTTCATTGTCTCTTACGCCGCCAAGATGAAGATCGACTCGTTTTTGTGCTCCAACCTCGATAGGAAGATAAGGTTCTTCGTGGGGAAGGCGATACGGCCGATGACAAGCAACAAGAATCTTTAGCACTGTTAGTTAGGGGAGTAGAAGGGAAGGAGAGCATTGATTTCCAATTATCAACGCCGGGACAAACCAAAAATTTTAAATCTCGGGGACTCTTAATTCAATAGTAAGTCAACCGATGTAAGGAAAAAAGGCCAAATCTAGAATTTTTCTCAATGACGGTTAAGCCAATATCCGGCTTCAACCTCTAATCAAGGAGAATAAACATATGTCCAAATCTGTCGTAACATCCCGCCGTTCTTTTATTAAGGGCGCAGTTGCTGGCGCAGTTTCCGCCGGAGTCGCTCCTGTAATGGCAGCTCCTGCCCCGCAGAACGGCCTTCCCGCCAAGTGGGACGGAGAGGCTGATGTTGTGATCGTCGGTTTCGGCGGCGCCGGTGCAACAACCGGTATCGTGGCAGCTCAGAACGGTGCAAAAGTCATTATCCTGGAAAAGAATCCTCAGAATCATCACTACAGCAACACCCGTATGTCCGGCGGTATTTTCCACTGCCCGTTCAAAGACGGTGACCCGAAAGCATTGAAAGATTATGCCCAGGCTATGTTCTCCGGCGAAAACATCGACTGGAAAGAAGAAGGCGAAATTCCTGAATATTCCGAAGGTTTGGCTCAGCTTTGGGCAGACCTTTCTCCGACAAACCTTGAATTCCTGCAGAGCCTGGACCCGGCTTTCATAGGTGGCAGCCAGCCCGGTTTCAATAAAGCTTCTTTCCCGAACTTCCCGGGTGCTAAAGAATGCAAATACAACGCTTATCGCGCTACCTATCAAAAACGTATGAAGAACTTCAACCAGAAATCGGTTGACAGCCCGAAGGAAGAAACCAGTTCAGGTGAAGCTTTCTGGCGCTGCCTTGAAGAAGGTGTCAAGAAACAGGGTGACAACATCAAGGTTTACTATGAAACTCCTGCCTGCAGCCTCCTGAAGAACGCAAAGGGCGAAGTAGTCGGCGTTGTCGCTACTCAGAACGGCAAACCGGTTTATTTCCGCGGTAAGAAAGCAGTTGTACTTTGCTCTGGCGGTTATGAATACAACAAACCGATGCGTCAGGCCTTCTTGGAAGGCCCGGGTGTAGACGGATGGGCTTTCTACGGTACGACTTCCAACACAGGCGACGGTATCGCCATGGGTATGGCTGCCGGTGCCGGTTTGCAGAAAGTCGGCAAGTCGGCTGCCCGCGTCATCGTTCCGGCCCAGACTCGCTACAACGGAATGCGCATCGGCTCCATTACTCCGGCTGTCGGTTCTGCCAACTCCATCGTAGTTGATAACTATGGCAACCGTTACGAAGCTGAAACTAAGGTTACGGATAATCCCAGCCGCTATTTCTTCTACAAAGCAGCTGTGACATTTGATATTTCTTCTCTGAGCTATCCGAGAACTCCGTCTTGGATGATCTTTGATGAAAAACTTCGTACAAGCAAACCGCTGGTTGGTCTCGGTATTTCGACAGTCGGTTACGGATTTATCGATTGGGATGAAAAGAACGAAAAACCGATTGCTTCCGGTTTGATCCTTAAGGCTGATTCCATTGAAGAACTTGCCAACAAGATTAAACAGCATCCGGAAAACAAGGGCCGTATGGTTCCTGCTAACTTGGTTGAACAAGTCACTCGCTTCAATAAATTCTGCGATGACAAGAAAGACGCTGATTTCGGCCGCAGACCTGCTACATTGGGCAAGATCGAACAGGGTCCGTTCTACGCCATGCCGTTGGTTGCCGGTGGTCCGAATACTAAGGGCGGCTTATTAGCAGACGCAGACAGAAGAGTCCTTGCTTGGGACGGCACACCGATTCCTCGTCTCTACAGCGTCGGTGAAATCGCTTCCGCACTTAAGTTCGTTTATCAGGGCGGCGGTAACTTGACAGAATGCTTAGTCTACGGTCGTCACGTAGGTAAGAATGTCGCGGGCCTTCCCGATACGACACTTTAATAAATTCTGAATCGGCAGGGGCGGGGCCCCTGCCTCTTCGGAGATAACAATGAAAAAAGTATTGTTTTTACTTCTTCTTTCGTTCCTTGCAGGTACGACTGCTTTTGCTGCTGACGGCGGACCCTATCTTGCTGACAGACATGTTGCCAGAGGTATGAAGTGCGCAGATTGTCATACACCTGACAACAAACTCAAAACCAGCGGTGATTTGGATGTTTGCGCTTCTTGTCACGGCGATTACCAAGCCATGATTAAAAAGACGGACGGCAGATATGAGGTCAATCCCCATGGCCAGCATGAGGGAGCACTTCCTTGCTCTGAATGCCATAAAGGCCATAAGCCGGGCGTGAACTATTGCGGCGGCTGTCACAACTTTGTATATAAAGTGCCTTAAACTATTTCCTTCTCTAGTAACTTATCCCTCCTTGCTGCTCCGTCGGTCCTTAGATTGACGGGGCTCTTTTTATTCAGTGCAAAAAAATAATTCAGTCAACAAATAATTCAGTCAGCTTGACAATCCCAAAATAAGCATTCATAATTCGCCTCCGTTTTTCGAAGCAGCAATGCAGCGGAAAATGCGGAAACGAAGTTTTACATTTAAAATCCTCCAGTCGCTTGACAGAAAATTTTAAACGAGTAAAATTTCAATTCTTCGCTCACGAAACTGAGCGGCGGCGAAAGCCGAAATGATCTTTAAAAATTTATCGACGACCGATAAGAGCGGGCACTAAGAAGTCTGCGGTGAAAACTGCAAATTTTAAATTGCTCGATCTTATTGGAGAAGAAGGAGTAGAAAATACTCCGTCAAACACCAAGCAAGAGTAATTCGAGCGACAACAGAGATTAAACAATAGAGTTTGATCCTGGCTCAGGTTGAACGCTGGCGGAACGCTTTACACATGCAAGTCGAACGGTAACGCGGAGAGAAGCTTGCTTCTCTCCGGCGACGAGTGGCGAACGGGTGAGTAATACATCGGAACGTGTCCGCTCGTGGGGGACAACCAGCCGAAAGGTTGGCTAATACCGCATGAGTTCTACGGAAGAAAGAGGGGGACCCGCAAGGGCCTCTCGCGAGCGGAGCGGCCGATGACTGATTAGCCGGTTGGTGAGGTAACGGCTCACCAAAGCAACGATCAGTAGCTGGTCTGAGAGGACGACCAGCCACACTGGGACTGAGACACGGCCCAGACTCCTACGGGAAGCAGTGGGGAATTTTGGACAATGGGCGCAAGCCTGATCCAGCTATTCCGCGTGTGGGATGAAGGCCCTCGGGTTGTAAACCACTTTTGTAGAGAACGAAAGACACCTTCGAATAAAGGGTGTTGCTGACGGTACTCTAAGAATAAGCACCGGCTAACTACGTGCCAGCAGCCGCGGTAATACGTAGGGTGCGAGCGTTAATCGGAATTACTGGGCGTAAAGGGTGCGCAGGCGGTTGAGTAAGACAGATGTGAAATCCCCGAGCTTAACTCGGGAATGGCATATGTGACTGCTCGACTAGAGTGTGTCAGAGGGAGGTGGAATACCACGTAACAGTGAAATGCGTAGATATGTGGAAGAACACCGATGGCGAAGGCAGCCTCCTGGGACATAACTGACGCTCAGGCACGAAAGCGTGGGGAGCAAACAGGATTAGATACCCTGGTAGTCCACGCCCTAAACGATGTTAACTAGTTGTTGGGAAGTAAAATTCTCAGTAACGCGACCAACGCGAGAAGTTAACCGCCCAGAAGTACGGTCGCAAGACTAAAACTCAAAGGAATTGACGGGACCCGCACAAGCGGTGGATGATGTGGATTAATTCGATGCAACGCGAAAACCTTACCTACCCTTGACATGTCAGGAAGCTCTTGTAATGAGATGCCCGCAAGGGAGCCTGAACACAGGTGTCGCATGGCTGTCGTCAGCTCGTGTCGAGATGTTGGTTAAGTCCCGCAACGAGCGCAACCCTTGTCACTAGTTGCTACGAAAGGGCACTCTAGTGAGACTGCCGGTGACAAACCGGAGGAAGGTGGGGATGACGTCAAGTCCTCATGGCCCTTATGGGTAGGGCTTCACGTCATACAATGGTCGGAACAGAGGGCAGCGAAGTCGTGAGACGGAGCCAATCCCAGAAAACCGATCGTAGTCCGGATTGCAGTCTGCAACTCGACTGCATGAAGTCGGAATCGCTAGTAATCGCGGATCAGCATGCCGCGGTGAATACGTTCCCGGGTCTTGTACACACCGCCCGTCAAACAATGGGAGTGGTGTTTACCAGAAGTCGTTAGCCTAACCGCAAGGAGGGCGGCGACCACGGTGAGCACCGTGACTAATGTTAAGTCGTAACAAGGTAGCCGTACCGGAAGGTGCGGCTGGATCACCTCCTTTCAAGTAAAGCAGTATGAGCTCAGAAGTTCTGAGTGTCCGCTCTTATCGGAAGTCGATAGAAATTTAAGGACGCAATAGTTCTTTAACAATTCGGAATAATCAATCTAACGTTTAAGCTGATTTGATGAGAGTCAGCGAGAACGGGTAGTGATAAGAAATCTTTACAAAGAGAGAAACTTTGAGATTTCTCAAGCAAAGACATACAAGCATATGGCATGAGAACGAGAGTTGCTTGTGACCCGGCCGGGTCAATAGGCGGCAGGGTTATAGGATCAAGTGACTAAGTGCATGCGGCGGATGCCTTGGCGATCACAGGCGAAGAAAGACGCGCCTGCGAAAGCTGCGGGGAGCTGGCAAACGAGCTTTGATCCGCAGATATCTGAATGGGGGAACCCACACCGTAAGGTGTATCCGTAGCTGAATACATAGGTTACGGAGGCGAACGAGGAGAACTGAAACATCTAAGTATCCTCAGGAAAAGAAATCAACCGAGATTCCGGCAGTAGCGGCGAGCGAACCCGGAGGAGCCTAGCTTTTGATAGTACGAACTTTAGCCGAAAGGTCCTGGAAAGGCCTGCTATAGTGGGTGATAGCCCCGTAGGCGAAAGAGTTGGTACGGTACTAAGGAAGCGAGAAGTAGAGCGGGACACGTGGAATCCTGTTCGAAGACGGGGGGACCATCCTCCAAGGCTAAATACTCGTGATCGACCGATAGTGAACCAGTACCGTGAGGCGAAAAGAACCCCGGGAGAGTGAAATAGAACCTGAAACCGCATGCATACAAACAGTAGGAGCCTCGTCAGAGGTGACTGCGTACCTTGCATAATGGGTCAGCGACTTACATTCTGTGGCGAGCTTAACCGAATAGAGGCGCAAGAAAGCGAGTTCGAAATGAGCGTTCAGTCGCAGGTGTAGACCCGAAACCAGATGAGCTATCCATGGCCAGGTTGAAGGTGTGGTAACACACACTGGAGGACCGAACCGACTAGTGTTGCAAAATTAGCGGATGAGCTGTGGATAGGGGTGAAAGGCCAAACAAATCTGGAGATAGCTGGTTCTCCCGAAAACTATTGAGGTAGTGCCTCGTGTGTCGCTCCAGGGTAGAGCACTGTTTGGCTAGGGGACATGGAGTCTTACCAAACCAAGGCAAACTCCGAATACCTGGAAGCACGGGAGACAGAGCACCGGGTGCTAACGTCCGGACTCAAAAGGGAAACAACCCAGACCGCCGGCTAAGGTCCCAAATAACAGCTAAGTGGAAAACGAAGTGGAAAGGCCGTGACAACCAGGAAGTTGGCTTAGAAGCGTATCCTTCAAAGAAAGCGTAATAGCTCACTGGTCGAGTCCTTCTGCGCGGAAGATGTAACGGGGCTAAGCTGTTAACCGAAGCCGCGGATGCACTGGTTATCCAGTGCGTGGGGAGCGTTCTGTAAGTCTGCGAAGGCGGTTCGAGAGGACTGCTGGAGATATCAGAAGTGCGAATGCTGACATGAGTAACGTTAAAGCAGGTGAAAAGCCTGCTCGCCGTAAGCAAGTTCCTGCTCTACGTTCGCAGGGTGAGTCGGCTCCTAAGGTCAGGCCGAAAGGCGTAGCCGATGGGAATCAGGTTAATATTCCTGAACCTGCGTCAGATGCGATGGGGGGACGGAGCATGGAAGATCATCCGGGTGTTGGAAGTCCCGGTTGTTGAGCGTGCAGGAGGTCTGCAGGCAAATCCGCAGACGCATCTCCAAGGCAAAGTACGTGCCGCCACGGCGGCGAAGTGATGATCGGAAGTGCTTCCAGAAAAAGCCTCTAAGCCCCAGTCTGACGCGGACCGTACCGCAAACCGACACTGG